>JAEEGJ010002157.1_pt1 | contig 131435 bp, 94 predicted proteins | sample 8958761 | NCBI WGS metagenome assembly JAEEGJ01 (sample SAMN16246546, study PRJNA631951) | gut metagenome | biome: gut microbiome; feature: rumen; material: RS-attached | host: Bos | place: Iran: Karaj | collected 2018-10
TGCCACACTGAAAAAAGAAAAGCTGTATCAGATACCTACATACCGAATGAAGCGAGAAGAGGTCAAGACCATCATCTTCAGATACATCTTCGGCTACTACAATACGCAAAGAATCAATAGCTTCAATGAAGGTGGTCTCCCACCTGTGGCACTAAGGACTTATATGGGCTATGTTCAGAATAAATGGAAAATGAATATCTGTCAGACTTTGGAAATACTACGGACAAAATCCAAGTCTGTACATTTATCCTGTTGACTTTCACGCAAAAGCATGATATAATTTTAACGAAGTTTTAGACAGGAGATGTGTCAATGGATAAGATCAACGATATAATCAGTCAGATTGACAGCTATGTATGGGGACTTCCGCTTATTATCCTCATCATGGCTTGCGGAATATTACTTACATTCAGACTGAGATTTTTGCAGGTACATAAACTTGGCAAGGCATTGAAGTACATGGTGAAGAATGAAGAGGAAGGCAACGGTGAAGTATCAAGCTTCGCGGCACTTTGCACCGCTCTCTCGGCTACCGTCGGAACAGGCAATATAGTCGGAGTCGCAACGGCTATTTCGGCAGGCGGTTCAGGAGCTCTGTTCTGGATGGAGCTTGCCGCATTTTTCGGTATGGCTACAAAATACGCAGAGGGAATGCTTGCGGTAAAATACCGTATCAAGGACGAAAACGGCAATATCCTCGGCGGTCCTTTCTATTATATTGAAAACGGACTCGGAAAGAAATGGAAATGGCTTGGTAAAATGTTTGCAATTTTCGGGCTCCTTGCAGGTATCATGGGAATAGGTACTATAACCCAGATAAACGGTATCACATCAGCTGCAAATAATTTTTTTGACCCGCAGCAAAGTCATACAGTTTCTGTATTCGGCATGGAATACACTTGGACTACCGTAATTGCAGGTGCTGTAATAACTCTGCTGACCGCACTTATCGTTATTGGCGGCATCAAGCGTATTGCCACTGTTTCAGAGATAGTAGTCCCCGTAATGATAATCGCTTATGCAGGCTGCTGTCTTATCATTATTTTCTGCCATATAACAGAGATACCCACGGCATTATCATCTATCATCAAAGGCGCATTCAGCCTTAAAGCTGCAGCAGGCGGTGCGGCTGGAACTGTAATGATGTACGCTATGAAAAGCGGTGTTGCAAGAGGTATCTTCTCAAACGAAGCAGGCCTCGGCTCTGCACCTATTGCAGCCGCTGCCGCCAAAACCAACGAGCCTGTACGTCAAGGTCTTGTTACTATGACAGGTACATTCATCGACACTATCATTGTCTGTACAATGACCGGTCTCGCCATAATCATGTCAGGAAGCCACAATACCTCTGAACTTAAAGGCGTTATGATAACTATGGATGCATTTGACTACGGGCTGCCGTTCAGCGAGAGAATATCCTCGTTCATACTCATGTCCTGTCTTGCAGTGTTTGCGTTTACCACCATACTCGGCTGGAACTATTATTCGGAGCGCTGCCTTTCTTATCTGACAGGCGCTAACAAAAAGATAACAGGAATATATCGCTGGGTGTACATCGCCGCTGTTTTCATAGGTCCTTACCTTGCTGTTGAAGCAGTCTGGAATCTGGCGGACATATTCAACGGTCTTATGGCAATACCTAATGTTGTAGCGATAATCCTGCTCTCGGGAGTAATATCCTCCGAGACAAAAGATTACTTAACAAGACTAAAAGCAGGAAAAGTAAAGGAATAAAAACAGGGGCTGTTTTTTTACAGCCCCTTATTTTTTGTCATGTAGCCAGTTCATCATTTACGATTATGAGGCACGCTTTCTTGTTCAGCATAACGGAAATCTTAACGGAAATCTACTATTTTCTACTTTCCCAAAGCATAATAGCAAAAAACAAAGCCTATGTTTTTGGCTAAACATAGGCTTTTCCGTTGGTGGAGCATAGGGGACTTGAACCCCTGACCCCCACACTGCCAGTGTGATGCGCTCCCAACTGCGCTAATGCCCCAAACTGTTAAAAGTATAGCACATTATTACAGTTCTGTCAAGGGTCTTTAATAATATAGGGCGTACCCGTTGGCTTCAGAAGCTTCAACTGCATCAATCTGCTTGTTTATGATATCTGGATCATTTATCCATTCAAGCTCTGCTGAGTTTCCTGCCCATTTATCCTCGCGTCCTAGCTTATAAGCCGCAAGTCCTATGATAAGTGAAACTCCACTTCCTTCTGCAAGCTCCACCCACTCATCTAAAGTTGACAGGAAAGGCATAGTCTCATTCTCAAAGCCATAGTAAATCTGCGGTACAATATAGTCACAAAATCCGTTCTCACTCCCCCATTTCCTTACATCTGCGTATTGAGTCTCATAATTCGCCTTTATATTTCCCTGCGGACTTATGCCGAACAAAAGCCTTTCGTCCGTTTCTTTTACTGTGTCAAAAAGATTCTTTACATATCGGCTAACATTCTCGGTACGCCATGCAGCAAGGTCTGAAGATTCACTCGTTTCAAAAGCCTCTCTGTCAAAATCTGGTGAAGTCGTCGGGTAAAAGTAATCATCAATATGGACTCCGTCAACTTCGTATTTATTTATTATTTCCCTTACCGAATCGCTGAGCAATTTTTCAATTTCGGAATAAGAAGGATTAAGATACCATCTGCCGTTCACTTTCTTCACAAATGGTTTTTCCATCTCTATCCACTTCTTAACAATGAAGCTATCAGGTAAAATCTGCATTTGCTCTTCAGTTTGCATACGTAGAGGATTTATCCAAACATGAACTGAAATACCACGCTTATGAGCTTCATCGATAACTATCGCAAGAGGATCGTAGTTTCCATCAAGATAAACTCCTTTTGGATATATATCAGAGGAATAATATGCATCACCGTTTGGATGAGCGTGAAAATATACTGTATTCACGCTATCCGCTGCTGCGTTTTCAAGTATCTCCACCACATTTTTTCGAAAATCATCCTCGCTTTTCCCTTGCATATATTCAGGGAACTTAACATAAGGAATCCACATTCCTAATTGTTTCGGGTAATTCATTGGAACATAGCCACTCTTTAATTCTGTTGAACTTGATAATTCACTTAAATCGTTATATTTTCCGCTCTTATTCGGCAGCATATCAGCCGAACAACCTGACGATATGAGAAAAGCAGCTATACTTACAGTTGCAATCAACTTTTTCATGACCATCACCTCACTGCATTATATGCAGTAAACGGACATGATATGCTCATTTTTTCTCATAGAATACTATAGTCATTCTATCATTTATGTCCTGAGTTTCACCTGTCTGACGGTACCCCATTTTCTCATATAAGTGGCAGTTTCCCTCCTCCTGCAATATAGTATCAAGGCACCAGTTATCGTTCCCATGAAGTTCCTCCGCTGCTCTCATAGCAGCATATGCATAACCGTTCCCTCGATATTTTTTCATAATAAAAATAGGCGAGATTCTCTTGGCAGAACCATCCTTCATATCCACAACGCGAATAGCTCCGATTGTATTTTCACCGTGCATTATGAAATAGTAGTATGTATACGGCTGAATAAGCCTCTCCTTCACACGACTCATTGGTTCGTTTGCAGGACTTATTTCATAGTCATGATACTTTTCGAGAAGCTCAGAAAATGCTTCCACTTGCATTTTCCACAATTTTTCGCATTCTGCCATACTGATACGTTTTAACTTGATATTCATATTTACCTCATTATATAATGGACAAAAGTCATTATTTCTTTTCAGAATAATTAAAGGCTCCCGAAGAATACCTCCTCGGGAGCTTTAATGTTATATCTGATTTGCTATTGGAGCAGCTGCATTGTGCTCACCATAGCCTTCATTCTTAACGACCTCAACGTTTCTGTAACACTCCATACCTGTACCTGCAGGAATGAGCTTACCAATGATAACATTCTCCTTAAGTCCGAGGAGTCGGTCGCTCTTGCCTCTGATAGCAGCATCTGTAAGAGCCTTTGTAGTCTCCTGGAATGAAGCTGCCGACATGAAGCTGTCTGAATTTGATGAAGCCTTTGTAATACCCTGAAGAACAGGACTTGTCTGAACAAGCTGTACATTGTACTCACCTGCGTCAATACGAGCCTGAAGCTCTTCATTGATAACATCGATCTCCTTGCTGTCAACAAGTGTACCGGGGAGCAGATAACTGCTACCTGTTTCCTCAACCTTGATCTTACGAAGCATCTGACGAACGATAACCTCAATGTGCTTATCATTGATATCAACACCTTGTAAACGGTAAACCTTCTGAACTTCATTGATGATGTAGTTCTGAACAGCCTGTGTTCCAAGGATATTGAGTATGTCAGCAGGATAGATGTTACCTTCTGTAAGACGTGTTCCCTTTTCAATCTCTTCGTTCTCCTGAACTCTGATTTTAAGGTTATAAGGAATCATATAGCTTTCTGATTCACCTGTCTCATCATTATTAACAATGATATTTCTAGTGGTCTTTATCTCCTCGATATGGATTCTACCTGAAATTCTAGACAGGATAGCAGCACCCTTCGGACGTCTGCTCTCAAAGAGTTCTTCAACACGAGGAAGACCCTGTGTGATATCTTCTGCGTCGGCAGAAGCAACACCACCGGTATGGAAGGTTCTCATGGTAAGCTGTGTACCAGGCTCACCGATAGACTGAGCAGCGATGATACCAACAGCTTCACCGACTGAAACCATGTTGTTGTTTGCAAGGTTAGCACCGTAACACTTAGCACATACGCCTGTTCTGGACTTACAAGTGAGGACTGAACGTATCTTGATCTTTTCGATACCTGCGTCTATTATCTTCTTAGCATCAGCATCGTTTATGATCTTATTGCGTGAAACGATAAGTTCACCTGATTCGTCGCGGAGATCCTCAGCAAGGAATCTGCCTACGAGACGCTCTGCGAAAGGCTCAACTATTTCATTTCCGTTCTTGATCTCGAATACTTCGATACCCTCAGTAGTTCCGCAGTCCTCCTCACGTATGATAACGTCCTGAGAAACATCAACAAGACGACGTGTAAGATAACCAGAGTCAGCTGTACGAAGAGCTGTATCAGCAAGTCCTTTTCTCGCACCACGTGAAGCAATGAAGTACTCCAAGATGTTAAGGCCTTCACGATAGTTAGCTCTGATTGGGATCTCGATAACGGTACCTGACGTATTGGCGATAAGTCCACGCATACCTGCAAGCTGACGGATCTGTGAGATAGAACCACGGGCACCTGAATCAGCCATCATCCAAATAGGATTGTATTTATCAAAGTTGGACTTAAGAGCCTTTGTAACATCGTCTGTGGTATTTGTCCAAAGAGCGATGATTTTCTTAGTCTTTTCCTGTGCGGAGATATATCCGTACTCGTATTCACTTGTTATCTGCTCAACTTCTGCGTCTGCCTTTGCAAGTATATCCTTCTTCTGAGGAGGAATAGTAGCATCGCAGACAGCAACCGTAAGAGCTGCTCTTGTCGAGTACTTGTATCCAAGAGCCTTGATACGATCAAGCACCTCAGATGTAGTAGTAGTTCCATGAATCTTGATACAACGCTCAATAATATCTGAAAGCTGCTTCTTTCCTACGAGGAAAGCAACCTCAAGATCGAACTGCTTGTCGGAATTGGTTCTGTCAACGTATCCAAGGTTCTGAGGAATATTCTCGTTGAAAATGAGTCTTCCAACTGTAGCATCTATTACCTTGGATACCTTCTTGTCACCGATATCCTTTGTTATCTTTACCTTGATATTAGCGTGAAGTGATACATCATGCTCGTTATAAGCCATGAGAGCTTCATTGACATCGCGGAATACCTTGCCTTCACCTGGTTCGCCGGGCTTATCCATTGTCAGATAGTACGAACCAAGTACCATATCCTGTGAAGGAACAGCAACTGGCTTACCATCTGAAGGTTTAAGAAGGTTGTTTGCAGCAAGCATGAGGAATCTTGCCTCTGCCTGTGCCTCAGCTGAAAGCGGAAGATGAACAGCCATCTGGTCACCGTCAAAGTCAGCATTGAACGCAGAACATACAAGCGGATGGAGCTTGATAGCACGACCCTCAACGAGGATAGGCTCGAATGCCTGGATACCAAGTCTGTGAAGCGTAGGAGCACGGTTCAGCATAACAGGGTGATCTTTAATTACGTCCTCAAGAGCGTCCCATACCTTGTTATCAGCACGGTCAATGAGCTTTCTTGCACTCTTAATGTTAGCTATAGCCTTTTTATCAACGAGTCTCTTTAATACGAATGGCTTGAAAAGTTCAAGAGCCATTTCCTTAGGAAGACCACACTGATACATCTTTAGCTCAGGTCCAACAACGATAACCGAACGTCCGGAGTAGTCAACACGCTTACCGAGAAGGTTCTGACGGAAACGTCCCTGCTTACCCTTGAGCATATCTGAAAGTGACTTAAGAGCACGGTTGCTAGGACCTGTAACAGGTCTGCCGTGTCTGCCGTTGTCTATTAGAGCGTCAACAGCTTCCTGAAGCATACGCTTCTCATTTCTTACGATAATGTCAGGAGCGTCAAGCTCAAGCATTCTCTTAAGACGATTGTTTCTGTTTATTACTCTTCTGTAAAGATCGTTAAGATCTGATGTAGCATAACGTCCACCGTCCAGCATAATCATAGGACGGATATCAGGTGGGATAACAGGTACTACGCTGAGTATCATCCACTCTGGCTTGTTGCCAGAAAGACGGAATGCCTCGATTATCTGAAGTCTCTTGAGGAGCTTGACCTTTTTCTGACCAGCAGGGAGACCTACTAACTCAGCCTTGAGGTCATCAGCAACGATTTCAAGGTTGTTTCTCCAATCGATGTCCTCAAGCTCTCTGAACTTCTGACACTCTTCACATTCGCACTCTGTAGGCTTGTTGAAGCACTCAAGCTTCTTTCCGCCGAGAGACACTTTTCCCATTTCAATGAGTCTCTGCTTGTGAGTATCATATCTAGCAGGGTCATACTCATTAAGGAGCTTCCTGATAGCCTCTGCGCCCATCTCTGCCTTGAAATCGTCGCCGTACTTCTCGAGGTATGAGAGGTACTCCTTCTCGGAGAGGAGCTGCTTCTTAAGGAGCTCTGTGTTACCTGGGTCTGTTACGATGTATTTTGTGAAGTAGAGAACTTCCTCTAATCTCTTCTGAGAAACCTCAAGCACCTGACCGATACGGGAAGGTGTACCCTTGAAGTACCAGATGTGAGAAACAGGAGCAGCCAACTCGATGTGACCCATTCTCTCTCTTCTTACTCTTGCTCTTGTGACCTCAACACCGCAGCGGTCACAGATTTTTCCCTTGAAGCGTATCTTCTTGAACTTACCGCAGTGACACTCCCAGTCCTTTGTAGGTCCGAATATTCTTTCACAGAAAAGACCGTCACGCTCAGGTTTCTGGGTTCTGTAATTTATCGTTTCAGGTCTTTCAACTGCACCGTGTGACCAGCTTCTGATCTGCTCAGGCGAAGCAAGACCTATCTTTATTGATTCAAAAGTTGTAAATTCCAAACTGCTACCTCCTAATATATTAATTCGGAATTATGAATTAGGAACTGCCGACCGCAGTCTGCAAAACAGACCACAGTCGTTCATTATTCGTATCCGCTGTTCTTGATTTGTGTTCCTTATATCAGTCCTCGCTGTCGAAGTCGAAATCCTCGCCGCCGTCGTCAAGATCAAGAACGTCGTCATCCTCGGATTCAAGATCCATATCAACATCGTCCTCGTAGCTGAACTCGTCATCACCGTCAACGAAGTCGAGATCTCCGTCTTCCTCATCATCGCCTTCAAAGCCGAAGCCTGCCTCGCCAAGCTCACTTTCATTCAAGTCTGAGCTGTCAAGAGTATCCTCGTCATCGTATGAGCGTGACGGCATCGGATCATCATCGTCAAAGCTCTGAGTGAGGTCAATCTCCTCCTGATTTTCATCAAGCACCTTGACATCAAGACAGAGTGACTGCATTTCCTTGATAAGAACCTTGAAGGATTCAGGGATACCTGGAGTAGGAACGTTCTGTCCCTTAACAATAGCCTCATAGGTATTTACACGTCCGATAGTATCGTCAGACTTAACTGTAAGAATCTCCTGAAGGGTGTAAGCAGCACCGTAAGCTTCAAGAGCCCAAACTTCCATTTCTCCGAAACGCTGTCCGCCGAACTGAGCTTTACCACCCAGAGGCTGCTGTGTAACGAGTGCGTAAGGACCAACTGAACGCGCATGGATCTTATCGTCAACGAGGTGGTGGAGCTTGAGGTAGTACATATAGCCCACAGTTACGCGATTATCGAACTTTTCACCTGTACGTCCGTCATAAAGAGTAAATTTACAATCCTCTGTAAATTCCAGAGCGTTCGGATTTATTACCTTATCCATAGCCTTGAGCTCGAACATATCGTCCTTGTGCTCATTTGCATGGTCGTTGGCCATTTTGAAACATTCACGGATATCGTCCTCGTGAGCACCATCAAATACAGGAGTCATGATGTGCCAGCCGAGAGCCTTACAAGCCATACCGAGATGAACTTCAAGAACCTGTCCAATGTTCATTCGTGAAGGAACACCGAGAGGATTGAGTACGATATCGAGTGGAGTACCATCTGGAAGGAATGGCATATCCTCCTCAGGAAGTATACGTGAAACAACACCCTTGTTACCGTGACGGCCGGCCATCTTATCGCCGACTGTGATCTTACGCTTCTGAGCAATGTAGCAGATAACACGCATATTTACTCCTGCTGAAAGCTCGTCACAGTTATCTCTTGTGAATACCTTTACGTCTACGATAACACCAGATTCACCATGAGGTACCTTAAGTGAATTATCACGAACTTCTCTTGCCTTCTCACCAAAGATAGCACGGAGAAGTCTTTCTTCAGCCGTAAGCTCAGTCTCACCCTTTGGAGTTACCTTACCAACAAGAATATCACCAGAATTAACTTCGGATCCTATGCGGATAATACCATTTTCGTCGAGATTTGCAAGTGCATCATCGCCCACGTTCGGAATATCACGTGTGATTTCCTCTGGTCCGAGCTTTGTATCACGACACTCTATCTCGTATTCTTCTATATGAACTGATGTGAATACATCTTCTCTTACAAGGCGCTCGTTAAGAAGAACGGCATCCTCGTAGTTGTAGCCTTCCCATGTCATGAAGCCTATGAGGGCATTCTTACCAAGTGAGATCTCTCCGTCGGCTGTTGCAGGACCATCTGCAAGCACCTGACCCTTTTTGACCTCCTCGCCTGCTGTAACGATAGGTCTCTGATTTACACAGGTACCCTGGTTGGAACGCTTGAATTTAATAAGCTCGTACTTATGCTCAACACCATCAGTGTCAACCATAGTGATCTTATCTGCATCAACATATGTTACCTTTCCGTCGTAATCGGAAACAACGCATACACCCGAATCAACCGCAGCCTTATATTCCATACCTGTACCAACGAAAGGACGCTCTGTCTTGAGGAGCGGAACAGCCTGACGCTGCATGTTAGATCCCATGAGGGCACGGTTAGCGTCATCGTTCTCAAGGAACGGAATCATAGAAGTAGCTACTGAAACAACCATCTTAGGTGAAACGTCCATGTAGTCAACTTTTTCACGCTCGCACTCGAGTATCTGCTCACGGAAACGTGCATTTACACGAGGTCTTGCCAGCTTGTTGTCCTCTGTTAGAGGCTCGTTAGCCTGAGCAACTACGAAGTTGTCTTCCATATCAGCTGTCATGTAAACGACTTCATTTGTAACTACGCCTGTAGTCTTATCAACCTTTCTGTAAGGAGCCTCAACGAAACCATATTCATTGATTCTTGCGAAAGTAGCAAGATAAGAGATAAGTCCGATATTAGGACCTTCAGGTGTCTCAATAGGACACATTCTTCCATAGTGGCTGTAGTGAACGTCACGTACCTCAAATCCGGCACGGTCTCTTGAAAGACCACCAGGTCCGAGAGCTGAAAGACGTCTTTTATGAGTAAGCTCGGCAAGAGGATTGTTCTGATCCATGAACTGCGAGAGTGGTGAGGAGCAGAAGAACTCCTTCATAGCCGAAGAAATAGGTCTTATATTAATAAGAGTCTGTGGGGTTAGAGTATTTACATCCTGAGTCTGGAGATTCATTCTTTCACGGATGCCGCGCTCCATTCTTGTGTAACCGATACGGAACTGGTTCTGAAGGAGCTCACCAACTGAACGAATACGCCTGTTTCCAAGATGGTCGATATCATCGACAGTACCTACGCCCTCACAAAGGTTGAGGAAGTAGCTGATGGAAGCTCTGATATCATCAAGTGTGATATACTTTGGTGAGAGCTCGTCTGCCTTCTTCTTGATTGTTTCCTCGAGCTCGTCTGCATCTGCGGCGTTGTCTATGATATCCTTGAGAACATTGAAAGAAACTTTCTCATTGATGCCATACTTCTCAGCGTCGAAATCAACATAGCCCTTGATGTCAACCATACCGTTACCAATAACCTTAACGGTCTTCTCCACCATACGGACTGATGTCTCGCCGCGCTCATCAGTAAAGTACTCCTTAGCCTCAACATTTACATACGCACTGTAAACGCCTGCCTGCTCAATCTCACAGGCCTTATCGTAAGTAAGAGTCTCACCTGCATCAGCAAGTATCTCACCTGTCATTTCATTGATAATAGGCTGAGCAAGAGTTCTGCCTGAAAGACGTGAAGCAATACCAAGCTTCTTGTTATACTTGTATCGTCCGAAACGGCAGAGGTCATACCTCTTAGCCTCGAAGAAAAGGTTATTGAGATGACTTACTGCACTTTCTACCGTAGGAGGCTCACCCGGACGGAGTTTCTTGTAAACATCTATAAGAGCGTCTGAGCGGTTCTTGGTCTGATCCTTCTGGAGGATAGTCTGTCTGAGGCGCTCATCATCGCCATAAATCTCAAATATCTCCTCATCTGTCCCCTCTTCACCGAGAGCTCTGATGAAGGTAGTTAGCGGTATTTTTCTGTTCTTATCTATACGAACGTAAACAACGTCGTTAGAATCCTGTTCATACTCCAGCCATGCACCACGGTTAGGGATTATCTGTGAGCTGAAGAGGTCTTTACCTGTCTTGTCCTTAGTGAATGAATAGTAAACACCCGGCGAACGAACGAGCTGAGATACAATAACACGCTCAGCACCATTGATAACGAAAGTTCCGCTGTCAGTCATGAGAGGGAAGTCGCCCATATAGATCTCGCTTTCACTGACTGCACCTGTTTCCTTGTTTGCAAGTGTAGCGGTTGCTTTCATCGAGACCTGATAGGTAGCTCCTCTGGATTTACATTCTGCGAGAGAATACTTGGGAGTATCGTCAAAGCGGTAGTCCTTGAAGTTGAGGACGAGATTGCCGTTGTAGTCAGTGATGGCGGTCATCTCGCGGAACACCTCGCGAAGACCTTCTTCCTTGAACCACTTATACGAGTTCTTCTGTACCTCGATAAGGTTCGGCATCTCCAGAGGCTCGGTAATCTTACCGAAGCTCATTCTGACATTCTTTCCCAGCTGCTTAGGTGTAACATTCACCATAGGCGGAACCTCCTTGTATTTTTTTACTGCCGTTCGTCAGCGACCGGCGCATGAGCGGCAGAAATTATTGTTTGTTATCGTATCCTATGAAAAATTTTTTCGCAAAAACTATTGACAAGCCTGTGCATAATGTGCTATAATATCTTGCAAAATAGCGAGACTATTCCATATTGATACATTATTACATTATAATACAGTTCCTGTCCAATGTCAAGGGACTATGAAAAGATTTATCGAAAGCACCTGTTTTCACAAAAAACAGGTGCCTTTTTTGTGCATTTTTGTCTTATCCCCAACGTTGCATATACATAAAAAAGCTGAGGACTAAAAATGTCCTCAGCTTTTTATCATGCCGCATCTACTCTTTCAACGATGTAGCCTTTTTCTTTCAGTATATCATCAACACCCTTATCGCCTGCGAAATGCGCACTTCCTACCATGAAGAAATAATTATCGCCGTTTTTGAGGTACTCCTCAGCCTTTTCAGCCATACCTGCATTGCGCTTGTAGAGGATAGTGTCCATATAATCGGCATAATCATCTTCAAGCTCCTCGGGAATATCATCTTCTTCGTCCTCTTCATCGAGCTCGTCTATATCGCCCGAAGCCCATGCATCATACATTTCGGCAAACTCCTTTGTATATTCCTTCATATCATCTGCCTTATCTATAGTCTCGGATATCATATAATCCGAAAGCTCATCGGAAAGAGAAGTTATAACGCTTGCCTGTATATCTATAGTTTCTATGTCAACAACCTTTTTGCCGTCCTCATCTGCCATAGTTATAAATCTTGCGTCAACGCCTGATTCCTCAATATTCCCGATGCTCAGAACGCTTACAGACTCGATCTGTGAAGCCCAGAAGCCTGCACTGTAGGTATCAAACATAGGGCTGTACATACCTTTTTCAGAGAGATAATTCTTCATTTTCACGTAAGTCTCTTCCGAGATATGGTCTTTGACCGTAGTTCCGTCTGTGTAGACAAGCTTTTGGTAGAATCCCTGGAGCTGCTCCATATCCTCCATAAGACTGTTTATATTTATCTCAACAGCCACGCCGTCGCATTTTTTGTAAACGTCCATAATGTAATCGGGAAGCGGAAAAGTATTGTCTGTGACAACATGGATCGTTCCCATCATATAGAGCTCATTGCCTGTAGCAGGATCAGTTACCTTCCACATAGCAGGAGTGATATCGGTCACGGATACATAATCGTTTATATCTGTTTCATCTCTTTTTGCCGCTTCTGTAGTCTGCTCTGCAGTTTCTGTCTCAGTCGCAGCCTCTGTGGTCTGTTCCTCTGTCAACGCAGCAGTAGTCGCTTCCTGCTCCTTTTTGCTGTCCGTATTTTTCTTTGTGCATGAAAACGAGCCGACAGCGCATAATAATGCAGCTGCGGCTGCGATAACACGTTCAGTTTTCATAAAAAAAATAATCCTTTCGCTTTTACATTAAAAGCCATCATCGATAAGGTCATAGTGAGCGTCAATTGCTTTCAGACAGAACTCCGTATCACTTGTTATAATGCCCTGAACCATTTTTTCATGACATTCCTGAAGCTTCATCTGCATACTGTGATCGGCAGTTATCAGAAAATCATCTATCCACCTCATATACACCTCTGATACAGCATTCATGAAGGTTATCCAGAAGCTGTTCTCGGTAGCGTAAATAAGCGAATAGTGGAAGTCCCTGTCTGCAAGCGAATTCTCACTTGTGCCCTCGGACTCCTTTAGTCTGTTGAGAGCCGCAACTATATTGAGCTTATGCTCATTGCTGCATCCTCTTCCGATAAGATAACTGCAAACAGTCTTTTCCATGCTTCTTCTGAAAGAACATATCTCTTCTTTTGTAGTTCTGTTCATAAGCAGCATTACGTCCATAGCCTTAGCGATAGACTCTGAGATATTATCGGTAAGATAATTTCCCGAGCCCTGTTTTCCATTGACAATCCCAAGTATTTCAAGACCTCTGAGTGCCTCTCTGACAGTGTTTCTGCTGATCCCGAGCTTTTCCGAGATACTGCGTTCAGTCGGCAGCTTGTCCCCTACCTGCAGCATTCCGCCTCTGATAAGGTCAAGTATATAGTCGATCGTCTTGCGGTATTCACTGTTCCCCATAGCTCCTCCTTATATAATATAATAATAATGGTATATAAAAATTATAGCATATCTTTTTATGCAAGTCAACAGCATAATGTAAATATTTTCCGATCCCCCTAATATCGGCACATTCACAGTAAAAGTCTATATGTATCACACCAAAGGAATTTTCCCTTAAAAAATCCTGTTTCGTTACAGCATATATACTTTTAATATGAGTGTCATATCCAAGAAGCCCCTGCTATAACGGCAGGGGCGTGAATATCACTTCTTGCTCTTTTTCTTTGTCTTTTTTTCAGGCTTCTTTTCGGTCTTTTCAGACTTTTTACCGCTCTTTCCGCTTTCGTACTCAGCCATAGCTTCTGTGAGCACCTTTCTGCACTCAGGCAGTTTCTCCTTTTCATCATCTGGAAGCTCAGGGTACTCGGGCTTGCAAGCCTTCAAAGCGTCAAGGAGTATCTCGGTCACGAGATATCTTGTATACCATCTCTGATCACCCGGGAGCACATACCACGGTGCCTCCTTGGTGGATGTCTTATTTATAACATCGTTAAAGCATTTGAGATATGCGTCGTATTTGTCCCTTACTTTAAGGTCATCGGCGCGGAATTTCCAGTTTTTCTCGGGAAGCTCGATACGTTCGAGGAGCTGTGCAGTCTGTTCCTCTTTTGAAACATGGAGGAATATCTTCACAACGCGGTAGCTGTTCTCATAGAGATACTTCTCGAAATTGTTCACCTGCTCATAACGCTTCTCAAAGAATTCCTTCTTCGAGTCATCGAGTATCCTGTCCGACATATGATAGCCTTTCCATATATCCTCAGCCTGTACGGTAACAAGGTCCTCATAATGGCTTCTGTTGAATATGGCTATCTCGCCTCTGCGGGGGATATTCTGATGGATTCGCCAGAGATAGTCGTGAGCAAGCTCATCGGAAGTAGGTGCTTTGTAGTAATGCACCTTTACTCCCTGCGGATTGATGCCGCTGAAAACATTCTTTATAGTAGAGTCCTTTCCCGAAGCGTCCAACGCCTGGATAACAACGATAAGTCCTTCTCTTGCATCAGCATAGAACTTGTCCTGCAATGCAGCAAGCTCAAGCTTGTTTTCCTCATATTTTTTTATGATCTCTTCCTTATCAACATTATCCTCTTTGCTGTTTGTGGGGAGTTTCCGAATATCGGTCTTTTTACCTCCGATGATGTACTTTTCCGCCTTCATTGTAATTACCTCCGTTCATTTATGGGATCATTGCTTTATTTGATTTGTATCATATTCCGGGTACGACAGGCGCAACAGTCATCATGCTGTAGACCATAAGGGAGTACAGTGCAGCCTGACTTGCCGCCATGAGCACACGTTTTTTCAGTTCATCATTTATATTTATATCTCTTGCATAAGCAGTTGTCAGAAGCATGAAAGCATGGCAGCCGGGCTCGTCGCCGTCAAATCCCGAAAGATCGAACACCGCCTTATGCTGTGCAAGGAAGGCTTCAACATCGCTGACATCGCCGATTATCTCGCTGCTGTCGAAATCAGCTATGGATATTGCCGCCAGCATCGCCAGTTCATAACGCTTGCCGTATTTCTTGCCCTTTTTGAGCATACTGTCATAAAGCTCCTTGAATTTCGCGCACTTGTCCTCAGGCTTGCCGTCAGACATTGCCAGAACATGGGATACCGACTGCATACTGTTCTTTGCGTCACTGTGCTTGAGGAGCTTGTAGCTCGCCTCCATGTCCTCTATAAGGTCGTCATCGGACTTCTCCGAAAATGCAAGCATAACAGCAAAAGCTATATTCTCCTTTGTGGTAAGGATACGGTGCTCTCTTTTCATTCTGTCGTATAGCTGCCTTCCGCGCTTGATATACTCCTCAGCCTTTTCGGCAGGGACTATCTTTGTGAAAAGCATGGACAGCAGAGCCAGATGCTCCGAATTTGCAAAATACTTCCGCATCATCTCATAGCACTGCATATACTGCTTTAATTCGCCCCGAGGGTCATCGCTTACGGAAATAAGCGAAGCGATAAGCGGACGTATAGTACTGCGGAAGCTTGAAAGCATTTTGGGATCAGCCTTGATGAATGTCATGCTGGCTTTGTATTTTGCTAAGTCAAATTCCGCATCAGCAGCACAGAAAACACTTGCACATACAGGATAGAGTATATCCCTTTCAAGCGGGCAAAGATCGGTAAACAGCCCGAGATTGAGCAGATACTTGTCACAGAGTTTCTTGAGAAGCTCCTTCATGGCGCACCTCCCTAACATTTCATCTCAAAAATAATATATCAGAATATCATAAAAGTGTCAAAGCACTTTTTGCGCACAATTTATATTACAGATACGAATCATGTCAATTTATTACCATTGAAGCAGCAGCGTCCCCAAAACCTGCTTACTTCGTCATTTCAGGCAGCTTCATCACAGTATATATGAAGCTTGATAAAACATTTTGGTATCTATATAAAAATATTATATCACACTTCTCAAACAATTTCAACCAAAATTATATAAAAAATCATTTTTTTTCGTACAAAAACTACGATGAGCCGTAAGAAAAGAGCTGTACCATTACAGTACAGCTCCTTCTGATTTGTCCCTTACAATATATTTCTATCTCTTTGCGGAGTGCAGTTCCGCGCAAAAAGCGTCATGAAAACAGAACAAGTGCTCAGTCTGCCCATTCCGCCTTTTACACTGACAATTATATTATCACCCCATTGATAAATCAAGACTTTTATTGCTATAGGGAGCATAATTTGGTCAAATAATGCGAAATTTCGCTGATTTTCAATCATTATATTACCAAATCGCACCTTTCACATATTTCACTCCCATGAAATATCCGAGATAGTGACAGTATGTGCTCCTATCGCAGCAGCGTCGTCGATATTTCCGAGCTGGAACTTTATATCCGCTTTCATATCGCTTGGGAATACCACGTCGAAGCTGTAATGCTTCTTTTCGGGAGTAAGCGTCAGCTTTTCGTCAAGATAACGGGTATATGCACTATCCTCGGCAGTCAGTACCATACTGCGCTGAGCGGTGGAGCTGATATCGAAACTGATAGTGTGCTTTTCTCCCGCCTTGACAGCCTGACCTCTCAGCAGCCCCATAACAGCATATTCCAGTGAACCTGCATTTTTGATATCGACTATGGTACAGCCCTCTCTATTTGCAACAGAAGCCTCCGCGCCCTCGATGTAATTATCCAGCGGCAAAGAGCTCATTTCGGAAGGAACGAACTGAGAACCCGTTTTTTCATAAACTCTTACGTAATCTATATCGAAGTGCTTTTCGCCGTCTGCAAATGTATTAGGTTCAGCGTAGATACCGTCGATACCGTCAAAATGTCCGCCGACAGCGAAATTGAGAATAATATAGAAATTCTGGTCAAAGGGCGCAGGATAGCTGAAGCCCTCGGAATACCAGTCGGTCTGAGTGCTGTACAGGTTTCCGTCCACATACCAGCGTATCTCGCCGCGCTCCCACTCAATACTATAAGTATGCCAGTTCTGAGTGCCGTCACCGTCAGTGAATTTGTAGTCATTGGTGAGATAAGTATTGTTAGGCCATTGTCCGCCGAAATGGATAGTTCCGCATATCTTTTCGGGAGTGCTTCCCCAGCCCTCCATGATATCTATTTCGCCCGATGCAGCCCAGCCGCCGTAGGCACTGTCCTCGGGGAGCATCCATATAGCAGGCCAGAGTGACTTTCCCGAGTCACATCTTGCCCTGACCTCTATTTTACCGCCGCAGGTGGAGAACTTGTGAGCGGTATTGATACGCGCAGATGTATAATCATAGCTTCCCTGTACCTCATCGGCAAGTCTTTCTTTTCTTGCTGCAATAGTGAGGATACCGTCCTTGACAGTGGTATTCTTATCAGTATAGAACTCCTGCTCGTTGTTGCCCCAGCCGTTGGTAACGTAGTTGCCGTTGTCGTCCAGCTTCCAGTTGCCCAGCTCATAGGACCATTTGTCCATATCCAGCGAATTGCCGCTGAATTCATCGCTCCATATGAGTTTATAGCCGTCCTCGGGAGCAGCTTCCGCACCGTTTCCCAGCAGGAAACCGCTGAGTCTTTTCAGCTCCGACTCGGAAGTACCGCCCTTCCTCGCACTTACCATATCGAATATATCAACAATGCCGTCATTATTATAGTCCATGACAGCAGTACCGTCAGCACATACCGAGACAGGAACAGCCGCCGCAAATATCAGCGCAGCTGCCAATGCTTTGATACACTTCATAAATACCGCCTCCTGTTTAAAAGATAGTTTTACGCCATAATTCTAACATTTAAAACAGGCTGTGTCAAGCATTAAAGCCGTTTTTTTATGTGCAAAAGGAACATTTTTTCAATTCGGCACACTGTTATTTAATTGCATTTCGGCGACTTTTCAGTATTACACTTGCAATACAAAAATCACCATGATATAATGTAGTGTGTCCGCAATGACCGTCTGACGGCGTTTATTGCCCGAACTCGGTTCGGCAAGCGCAAAAAATTGCGCGTCATAATTTTTGATGTCAAGCTCATTTTGCCTAAAATGGCAGATGCAGAATGATATATATAAGCTTATATTTCGTTCGCTTGCAGTTAACTTTAACGGATATAAGATACAATTACGGAGGTTAAGATAATGAAAAAGATAATTTCATCTATAGCAGTATGCTCATTAGCTATCTGTGCTCTTGCTTCTTGCGGAAGCGAAAAATCAGCAAAATCAGCAAAATCTGCTGACATAGCAGGTAAATGGTCCATCGACTCGCTTGAGAACGAGTCTATAGAGCAAGGCGGCATCATCTTCAATGACGGCAAGGGTTCCGCTTATACAGACAGCTCTAAAATGTTCCACTTCAACGACGAAGGTCTTGTGATCGGCAGCGATGATGACACAGCTACAAGAACGATCTCAAAAGATCTGTTCAAGGAAGAGGGAAAGACATTAACAATTGACCTTTCAGGAATGGAACTGCTCATAATGAACAAGCTTGACGAAACAGAAGGCTACAACGGAACATATTCCCTGGACGGCGGCATCTTATACGAACAGCTGTCCGCACAGATCTCAGGAAGCGAAGAGAATACAGCAGAAGCCGTTGATATCACACTTATATTTAACGGCGATAAAAGTGAAATGATCTTCAACGATCTGTTCGATTACGAAACCAAAGACGGTCACCTCACATTATCAGGCAATTCTGACGTAATGGGTCTCTCAACCGACGGCAATTCTGCCGAATATAAAATTGAAGGCGACAAGCTGACTATAATAACTAAAAACGGAACTGAAACTTTTACAAGAGTAAAATAAAACAGTCATCAAAAAGCTGCCGAACAGGCAGCTTTTCTTGATTTCACACAAAGGAGAAAACCATGGCAAATATTATCGAGATATCAGACCTTTCAGCACCCGAACTCGCACCATACAGGAACACAGCCGAAAAAGAACTTGAAGCAGCAGGCATTTTCGTAGCCGAAAGCCCTAATGTCATCCGAACTGCATTAAATTTTGGATTTACCCCGATTTCGCTGCTTATGGAACGTAAATATATAAATATACAAGCTGCCGATATTATTGAACTATGTGGAAACATTCCTGTTTATACTGCTCCATCGCAGGTGCTTACGGAGCTGACAGGATTTAAAATGACTCAGGGCGTACTTTGCGCAATGTGCCGCAGGGCTCTGCCCTCACCTGCGAGCATACTCGCAGGTGCTGAGCGGATCGCAGTGCTGGAAGATATAATGAACCAGACAAACATCGGCGCGATCTTCCGCTCAGCTGCGGCACTCGGCTTCGATGCAGTGCTGCTCACTCCCTCTTGCAGCGATCCTCTTTTCCGCCGTTCGATACGTGTCAGCATGGGTACAGTATTTCAGATCCCATGGACTTATCTTGAAAACGAGCCGCCTTACTATATAAATGTATTAAAGGAGTACGGTTTCGCAGCAGCTGCAATGGCACTGAGAAATGACACAGTAAGGATAGACGATACAAAGCTTGCCTCAGAAAAAAAGCTTGCCGTCATTCTCGGAACAGAAGGAAGCGGTCTGAAAGCGGAAACAATTTCAGCCTGCGACTACACAATTAAGATACCGATGCAGCACGGTGTAGACTCGTTAAACGTCGCAGCAGCCAGTGCTGTTGCCTTCTGGCAGTTAAGCAAAAAGTGATAATCTTCACATTGCGGAAAAAATTTTGAAATAATCTGTACAAAAACTATTGAATTTTTCTATAACTTGTGGTATAATATGGTTGTAAGTTTATCGGAGAACGGTAAACGCCTCCCCGTTTTCCGTGAAAAAAGGAGGAATTCAAATGGTCTTAAAAAGGCTGCTGGCTGCGGCTGCCTCCTTCCTTTTGGTCGGAAGCAGTGCCAAATTCCCCACTACCATTGTTGTGGCGGCGGATGCAGAAGTCGAGTATCTGTGCCGAGATTACCACGACTTCTCAGGCGACCAGCACTACATGGACAAGTACAACACTGCAACTTCCCAACATTTCCAGATCATCTGGGGCAATGACGATCAGACAGGTCTAATCAATGACACGTTCATCAAGCTCAACCTCGATCAACTTGAAAAATACCGCGAAATCTATACAACAGAGCTTGGCATGAATGACTCCTCTGAATCCGTTTTCACCCCCGACGGGAAAAAGTACAAGACCAACATTTATCTTACAAGAACGGGACTTCCCGATTTCGAGGAGGGCTGGGCATACATGAGTGCCGAACCATTCACAGGATTTGCCTACATTTTCTGTGATCCTGCCGCAATGATGCAGTTGGACGGTACTGATTCAGCATCTCTCCCTCACGAATACGGACACGTTCTTACCTATCACTCAAAAGGCTGGACCGACCAGACTATCACAGGTCCTTGGTGGGAAGCAGTCGCAAACTGGTTCAAGGAGCAGTATTTCGATACTCTTGAAACTCCTACAACGCATTTTTTCCTTCCCTATCTCAGAAATATGAATCTAACAATTCCCCATGGAAGAATGTACTATGAGGCGTGGATATTCCTCCAGTATCTTTCCGAAAATCCTGACAATTTTGACGCTCTGGGCAAGGACTTTATCATGCGGCTTCAGACCGAAGCTAAACCAAACGAATACCCATTCGATACTATCGAAAGGCTTTCCGGCTGTGATATGAAGGAGCTTATCGGTAGTTTCGCAAAACACATGGCTACCCTCGATTTCAAAAACAAGGAGCTGTACAACGAAGCCCTCAGCAAATCCCTCGAAGATCCGTTTGTATGGCAGCTCATATACACTCAGCCAGAGCCTGCTCCCGATAAAGAGAACTGTTACATAGTTCCCGAAGAGAAAGCTCCTATGCAGACAGGTCTGAATGTTATCCCTCTGAATATCGAAGGAAAACGTGTGTCCGTCACACTCCGCGGCATCTCCGACGCTGAAGAAGCCGACTGGCGTGCTTGTCTCGTTACGGAAAAGAAGGACGGAACAACTAATTATTCTCCGCTTTTCTCAGAAGGTACAAAGACCATTGCCCTCGACGGCACAGAGACAGCTCTTTACCTTACTGTAGCAGCTACTCCCGATGAAATTATCCCGAACAATTTCTATGACAAGGCTGAGAGCGGAGACCAGTACTCATACACCAAAAGCGACTATAAACGCCGCTATCCCTACGAATTTGATATCAAGGGTGCTTCACCTATGTACCGCGATATCAAGAAAAGTATTGAAGGACATAAACACCCCAACGGCGGCGGCTTTGTTGCCGAAACTGTTGAGATAGACGACTCCGTTTACGTCGGACAGGACGCAATGGTGCTCGGAAACTCAGTTATCACAGACAAAGTTGTTATCACAGATCACGCCGTAGTCAATAATGCCACTATTTCCGATAACGCAAGAATAAGCGATTATGCCTGTGTTTACGGATTCTGGTGGGCAACACCAACTATAAGCGGAAACGCTAAGATCGGCGAGAATGCCGTTGTTACCGCAGGTGCTTCTGTATCGGGGAATGCCCGTATAATGGGCAATGCCTACCTCCTCGATGAATACTCCGTAACCGATGACGCTACCGTAAAGGGTACTGCTTATTGCTACGGAAAGGGAGTTGCCTCAGGTCAGGCTATACTCGACGGTGATTTCTACAATGAAAATTCTGTTTCACACGGCGCAGCCTTTGGCTGGATGGAATCAGATGAATACAACGAAGAACTCCCATATACTGACGGTCTGTATGCAGGATATGAATTTGACCGCAAGAGCAACGTATTTGCCTACGATACATACGGTGCTACAAACGGCATAATCAGAAATGCACCTCTCTGGCAGGAACACCGCGCAACTGCGGACGGAGTAATAACCTTCAACGGAGAAAACCAGTACATCATCTGCGATAAGACTCTTGTGGACTACAAGAATATGGAGATATGCACTTCTGTTCTCTGGCGCGGCGGCAATGCCGATCAGCGTGTTTTTGATTTTGGAAACGGTACTTCAATGTACTTCACACCCGCAAACAAGGACGGCAGACCTGAGTTCGGCATCGGCGATACAAAGATAGTATCAAGGGCCGAGTTTGAAAAGGGCGCATGGTATATCGTCCGCGTTATAATCAGCAATAATACAGCAAAGCTCATAATAAACGGCAAAACAATCGGAAGCGCAAAGCTTACCACACTTCCCGAGCAGACATTCAGTCCGCTCACACGCTGCTATATAGCACGCGGTCATTCGGGCAACTACTTCAATGGTTCTATGGATTATTTCCGCGTATATTTCCATGAAGCAGACGATCCCGAATACTACTACACAGGAAAAGAGATATTGCTTTCAGAGCCTACAATTTTAGGCGATGCAAACTGCGACGGTATCATTGACGAAGAAGATGTGAGCCTTATAATGAAGGCTGTTGCATTTCCTTCAAGCTACGGCGTAAAGGGCACTAACCCTGCACATATAACTGTACAGGGACTGTCTAACGCTGACGTTTACGAACCCGGCGGCGGACTTACAAATCAGGACGCTCGCTCAATAAGCAGATACATCGAAGGTGTTATCAAATCACTTCCCGAAAAATAATAACATAAAACAGGCTGCAAGTACATTTGCAGCCTGTCTTTTTTATATTACATCTCTATCATGGCTTTGAATTTTTTGTCCTTGCAGCTCAGCTTCAATGCGAAGCCGTTCTGCACTGCGGCAGCCTCTGCAATGGATAGTCCCAGACCGCTGCTGCTCTTGTCGCTTCGAGCCTTATCGCCCTTTACAAAAGGCATTTTCAGCTCCTTTGTGTCAATATTCTCGACAGTATCGTTCTCTATGACGAATTCCTTTTTGCTCACGGTTATTTTCACAGAACCGTCATTGCGGGTATACTTCACTGCATTGGATATGAGATTATCAACGGCAAGTGAGAGGGAGTCCCCATCGGCATTTACTTCACCGCTGCCCTCTATGGTCAGCTCTATTCCCCTTTCCTCAAAGGCTGATTTGTACTTTTCAGCGCATTTCTCCGCAAGGGCTTTTATATCGACTTTCTTTTTGTTCAGTTTCTTTGTCTGTTCTGTTTTACTGAGTTTCAGCGTCTTGGCTATTATATCATCTGTATAGGAAACATTTTTCACAATAGAACTCAGGTATTTCAGCTCCTTTTCATCACCGCTGTCCTTGCGCATCTCCATAAGATTCTCGGCGTAACCGCCTATTACCGCAAGAGGAGTTTTCAGATCGTGCGCAAGATTGTTTGTGAGCGCACGCTGATAGTCCTCAAAGGCGTACTGCGCCTTGTTTTTCGCATTCTTTATGAGGCATCTCACAAAAGCGATCAACGTAACAAACAGTAAGAACAGCCCTAACAGTATGCAGTACATTCTCTTTACTGATCTTGTCCATACATTGACCTTGTAATAAGTGAACAACCTGCACTTCTTATCATTATACGTAACACTCAGGTACATCGGATTCTCTTTTCTGACTTCAAATAATTTGGGATCTTCGCTCCATTCATAACCTGTGGTGTTATATTTTTCCAATATAGCTTTCCCCACTTCTTTATTATCTGTACCTAATATCATCTCAAATGTTGCTATTGGATATTTACTGCTATTGTCAGAAAAATCCATAAATTCATAGCCTGTCAGGTCAAAGTCTCCTGTATTTATCACTACTTCCTCTTCACTCACTACTTTGTTGTCATCTTCATCATATCTGTTTTCTGAATAATACTTGGTTTTCTTTATAGTATGCGGTATCATTTTATGTTCGGAATAATTCAGATAAGCACTGGTCACATCATACATATAAGAATCATGCTCTGTATAACTTCCTTCAAGCTTTTCGTTAACAAGTCTGGTAAAATCAGGGATATCTACTTCAACAGGATCGCAGCTGAACCACTTGTTATCACTGGGATCGTCACTGTATCTGACAACGAACCACATCTTTGCCATATTTGACGCGAGTATCCTGCCGTCTTCATCAATAAGAGCAGCAACAGCCACTCCGTTTCTGTCATAATATGATGAAGCATATCCTGCAAAATAGCTGAGGAAACGGGGATAAGGCAATTTTGGGGTGTAATTGGTATCATAATATGTTCCCAATCCCATTTTGAAATCCGTCACTTTAAGAGTTCCGCCAAACTTGTCATTTATGTCTTCGCTGGTATGTATCGACAGATTCAGTTCATTCTGAAGAGAACTTTGCTGTCCCCACGCGTAATCGCATATCTTATATTCGATATAGTAATGAAGCAAAAAGCCAAAAATAACAGAGAGCAGTACAGGTATTATCATCGCCTTTGCGAACATCTTCCCGAATGTTGTGCGTTTGGGCTTACGTTTGAAAAGTCCTTTTTTCATTTTGTTCACTCCTTTGTAAGCTTATACCCCCGTCCCACAAGAGTCTTTATCTGCGCACCTGCGCTGCCGAGAGCTTTTCTAAGCTTTTTTATATGATTATCCACTACGCGGTCGCTGCCGAAATAGTCATATCCCCATATCCTGTCAAGTAGAGTATCACGGGTAACTACCCAGTTTTCATGCTCTAAAAGATAGCGAAGTATAGCGAATTCCTTTGGTGGAAGCTCTACTTCATTATCATCAGCAAAGCATCGGAGAGTCCTTGTGTCAAGATTTATACTGCCGCAGCTGAGCACTTTGCTGTCGTCTGCATTGCCTGCACGGCGTACAAGTGCCTCGCATTTGCTGTAGAGTACAGAGAGCAAGAATGGTTTAACGATATAGTCATCGCAGCCCAGGTCATAGCCGTAGAGGATATCCTCTTCCCTGCCCCTTGCAGTTATAAAAATCACGGGGATATCGCTCCTCATTCGCAGCTGTCTGCACAGCGTAAAGCCGTCTGTTTCGGGCAGCATTATATCCAGCAGTACAAGCTCATAGTCCATATCATCACCCCTGATGATATCAAAGGCTTCGCCTCCGTTGTTTACCGCAGATACTTCCGTACCTTTTGTATTAAAGTAGTTTTTGATGACCTCACATATTTCGGTGTCGTCCTCTATAAGCAGAATTTTTTTCATAAGATGCGCGCTCCTTATTACTTTAACTGTATTATAAAACCGCAATGTGTCTTTTGTGTATCCTTTTATTGTCTTTTGTGTAGCTTATTTCTATTTCATTATATACACACCATGCAAAACTGTCAAATTTCTATCCGATTAAAATATGTAAAGAGCAAAAAACGATTAATGAACGTAATTTCAGGCAAAAAATGTCTTGTAATAGCCAAATATTTGTAATATAATATTGTCAGAAAGTCAAAAAGACTTTCTGTAGCAGCAGCATTGAAAACAGCTGACGACAGAAAAAAATACACGATGACACTTCATGTGTAGGCGCATATGAAGCTATAAACGGTTCATAGCTACGGGACTGTACGTCATCGTAAGCGGTACTACAGACCTGAAAAAACATTTCGGAAAATGGGAGCGCGCAGGTCTTTTTTACGGCACTTTTTGACCGCTTTTTTCACAGTCGGAGCTTACAGGTGCAATGCTTGGCTGCTGTGCAGATTTCGTATTCTCCTTGTTGTGATCTGTCCATGTGTCACGGGAGAAAGCGAAAAACGCGGCAATTCTTCATCTGAACTGCCGATGATCTGCACATACTATGGAAAAACCTTACAACAAATCCAAAACTGATTATTACTCTACAATTTTGTAAAACCCCCTCCCTGAACCCTACCTTTTCCATACTAAAAACAAATAAAATGACCGCTGAACCTCATGTATACAGCAATTAATGTGATGTGTACCTGATAGATTCAGCGATCGGGAATTGGCGGGTTCTTCACTGCACCGCAAAAGTCTTACAGAGAGATGAACGTTTTATCCGCATATTCCTAAGGAGTCTGCACCTTCTCAGGATTACCGTTTATCATTGAACAGACCACTCTTAACAGTTACAGGACAAAATATAAATGGTGAAAAAATGATAATGGTCTTTATAAGATTTGCTCTCTGAAAAGCTTTTATAATTGCAAAGGACGGAATATCAGAAAATAAGGCATCTGATATTTACGGCTGCTGAAAGATCGTGATAATTTATCCTGCGATGCTTTCCGTCTCCGTATCGGGAAATTCTTTCCCATCTTAGTACACGCTTGACCCACCTCTCTGAATAATAGATAAGAAAGCCCCTATATGACCGAGGGGGCTTTCTTATTTATACAACTCCTCTTAACCTGTGATACGCATACAGAAGCTTTAATAACTATTATTGAGGGAGACCCTTTTGAAAAAGGGTCCTCCCTCAAACTCCCTCCCTAAAACTTCTGGTTTTATTTTTTCTCAGATAGGGCACAAAGCAAAATTACAAAGCCTTGTAATAATATGATGTGTGCCCTATCTGAGAAAAAATCAGCTAAAAAGTCTTTGGAAAGGGGTTCGGGGAAGAACCTTTCCTCAGAAAGGTTTTCCCCGAGTAATAACTATAAACTTCTATATAAGCATCACAGTTACGGGAGCTGTATAGATCTATCCTACATACTTTATGTACATTTCCGTTGGCTGTACTTCGCTGTCAACGGTTATTATATTTGTACCGCTGTAGGTAGGTATAGCAGTATGAGTATCCGCAAGTGATATGGTATCACCTGCACCGAGGAAGGAGTCACCGAGATCAACAGTTACAGTCTGTGTCTGACCTCGGCTGCTGATATTTACGGGAAGGCTGACGTTATACTTCTCCCACGCACTGTATCCCGTCATATTGCAGGGGTCTGCACCTGTTGTGGCAAACTCCTCAGCTTCAACATCAGAGTCCACTATCATAAAACGGTGATATGCAGGGATAGGATCGCTGTTGTTTTCGTAATATGCTTTGTGGAACAGACCGACTTTAGTATCTTCCTGCAACGTGAATGTGACTTCCTTATGGAAGTAGTTAGGATATGGTGCGCCGTCGTCAACTCTCTTTGATTTTGAACTTATACCGCTTGGCAAAATATCAGATTTTGCAATAATTACCGTATTATCCTCTGCAAGCAGCGTAAACCATTCATTTCCCTGTGTGTTTCCATAACTGAAATTATCATATACGCAGCCGCTGTAATCCTGTATGCCTGTCCAATATCCGCCTGTTCCAGAAAAGCGATTGTTGCCCCAGGTGTCGATCATAAGCTTGTATGTACCTGCTTTAAGAGTTGCAAAATATTCGCAGTAATCATATTTTACAGGTCTTACATCACAAGGTAATGCGTACTGATACTCAGAACGTCTGTAATGAGAATACACAAGCTTTACCCACTGTTCAGTATCTTCAACAAACGTATCATTCCCGGGAATTGATTTTTGTGTATATGCCGAGCAAGCTGTTACTGTCGGAGTTATTGTACCCGGTTCTGAATAATAGCAGGTATAGAACTCGATATCATTGTAAGAAGAATTAAACACCCTTACTGAATAATCAGTATTAGGTTTTACAGGTATAGAATAAGTTTTACAGCGTATTGCTATATTAGACGGTGAAATAATATAATTGTTAGTTCCACCGCCGCCGTCGTCACCACAGTAAAGCTCCTGTGTTACTCCCACAGTTCTCGGAGCTGTGGCGTCATGGTTCACGATATTGCCCTGCATAATGCCCTGCTTATACATTGTAGTATCAGCATCATAGGCTGTCGGTATAGTTGAGCCCTCTGTCATCATAATATCGCCAACGTGTGAGGGCTGGACAGCGTAGTCACCATAATGTCTTATCTGGAAAAGAAGTCGAGCAGCATTTCCGCTGTTAACGGTAAATCCATTGACAGCATTCACAAAACCAGGTGCATATGCAAGCCATGTTCCTGCTGCGCCATTAGGGATAGGGTCGGTTTTTAGTTTAAGGTAGTTTTTTCCGAGCTTTCCGACTCCGCCTGCTGCTCCTGTTATTCTCCAGTCGAGCAAAGATGTACCGTTGGAACGGAAACGGAGCGGAAGTGCCCGTGTAAGCTCGCGTACACCAAAATTGATCTTTCTTGAAACCATAAGGGTTCTCAGATCATCGGTAACTGCTCCTCTGTTTGCAAATAGTAATTCACGCAGCATCGCATCATTCTCCGTCCGTTGGATCATACACTTCGCCTGTTGCCTGATCAACCCATTTTCCGTCGCCGCCGAAGCCGTAAAGATCGCCTGTGCTTATCTCCCATGCAATAGTGCCCTGTGAGATAAGTCTCCCGTCAACTCCGTTCTCGGCTGGGAGCTCGGTCTTTGTATCAACTGCAAGCTCTGCGATAACAAGTGATCTCTCACCGTTAAAGCTCATAAACTTTTCTTTTAATATTGTAAGCATTTTCTTACCTCCTGAAAAATTCTTTGAAAGTACTTTCATAAAGGGGCTGAAAAAAACGTTTTTTCAACGGAAAACCATTGAATATCAGAAAAATTTTTCAAAAAAATTTTCACAGCGGTACAATAGTTAGCTACGTATAACAGTATTTTCCCTATTTTACGTCATATCCATGATATTATTATAAAATTACGGCAGAATAATATAGCGGCGGTTATTGATTTTATTTATAATAAGTGGTATAATTGATAAAGCAATAACAATTTAACATTACGATCAAAAAGAATGGAGTTCTGAAAATGCTTGAACTGAAAAATATTTCCTTCAGTGCTGAAGACAACGGCTCAAATATAGAAATTATCAGAAATATTTCCCATACTATCGGTGATAACAAATTCGTTGTAATAACAGGCCCTAACGGCGGCGGTAAATCTACTCTGGCAAAGATCATTGCAGGTATCGTGCCGAACACAGGCGGTCAGATCATTTTTGACGGTGTCGATATCACCGAAAAAAATATCACCGAACGTGCAAAACTCGGTATCGGATTTGCTTTTCAGCAGCCTGTCCGTTTTAAGGGACTGACTGTTATCGACCTGCTCAGAATAGCCGCAGGCAAGAACCTTTCCGTATCAGATGCCTGCAATTACCTTTCGGAAGTAGGTCTTTGCGCAAAGGACTATATCGACCGTGAGATCAATGCTTCTCTTTCGGGCGGTGAGCTTAAACGTATCGAAATAGCTACAGTCCTCGCAAGAGATGTAAAGCTTGCTATCTTTGACGAGCCCGAGGCAGGTATCGACCTCTGGAGCTTCAATAATCTTATCCGTATCTTTGAGAAAATGCGTCAGGAACGCCACGGAAGAACTATCCTCGTTATCTCTCATCAGGAGCGTATCCTCAATATTGCTGATGAGATAATCGTTATATCAGACGGTAATATCTTAAAGCACGGCGATAAGGATATTATCCTCCCTGAGATCACAGGCACGGAAAACGCAATAAATATCTGTCATAAAATGGCGTAAGGAGGCAAGGATATGGAGCAGATAGATGCAGTTCAGAAAAGACTTTTTCAGGAGGTCGCCGATCTTCACGGTATCCCCGAGGGAGCATATAACCTCCGCGCAAACGGCAAGGCATTAATGAGAAATACTACCGCAAATATCGACATACAGTCTAAGAACGATGTCAGCGGTATAGATATACGCATAAAATCAGGCACTAAGAACGAAAGTATCCATATTCCTGTTGTACTCAGCCAGAGCGGTATCAAGGAAGATGTTTACAATGATTTCTTTGTTGGCGATGACTGCGATGTTCTTATCGTAGCAGGCTGCGGTATCGACAACTGCGGCTCTCAGGACTCCGAGCACGACGGTATACACCGCTTCTTCATAGGCAAGAATTCAAAGGTGCGCTATGTTGAAAAGCATTACGGCTCAGGTGACGGCAGCGGTAAGCGTATCCTCAATCCTGTAACGGAAGTACACATGGATGAGGGCAGCACTATGGAAATGGAAATGGTGCAGATAAAGGGCGTTGACTCTACAAAGCGTACTACTATCGCAGAACTCAAGGCTGATGCAAAGCTTTTAGTCCGCGAAAGACTTATGACTCACGGTCAGCAGCAGGCTTTCAGTATCTATAAGGTCGACCTTAACGGTGACGGTTCAAGTGCTGATGTAGTTTCTCGTTCAGTTGCCCGTGACGACTCTTACCAGAAGCTTGATCTGTGCATAAACGGCAGCGCAGCTTGCAGCGGTCATACAGAGTGCGACTCTATCATCATGGACAACGGCAGGATACTTGCAGTCCCCTCTCTTGAAGCAAACAGCGTTGACGCTGCACTTGTTCACGAGGCTGCTATCGGAAAGATCGCAGGCGAACAGCTCATAAAGCTCATGACTCTCGGTCTTACAGAGGCTGAAGCCGAAGAACAGATAATAAACGGATTCTTAAAGTAAATCATAAAAGCCATAGTATCAGAAGTACTATGGCTTTTATAAATTATGAGGTAACGTAATAATTTGCCGAGCCCATGAAAGGGATTCCAAAGGGACTGTGTTCCTTTGGCAGAGTGACTCCCCACAGGGTGGGGAGATGTCGCAACGCGACAGAGGGGGCGTACCGGTTAGGTCAGAGACAGCGTCTCTGGTCGCTGTTCACAGCTTTTAAAGAACAGCGAAATAATACGAAGGCGCACCGCAAGGGTGAATTCCGAAAACAATCCAGTGAATTGTTTTCGGAAGAGGGTGACTCCCCACGGGGTGGGGAGATGTCGCAACGCGACAGAGGGGACGGACCCGATTAGGGGGCCCTGCAAGAGAGGGCGTCCCTTACATCATTATATCGTTGCTGACGGGCGGATAATATCCGCCCCTACAATGGAACGCCAAGGGTTACTCTATACAGTGTAGGGAGATGTCAGCAAAGCTGACAGAGGATCGCAGCTCCTGTTGGGAGGCGTTCACTACAATCGCATAATCTTCTATATTAGCATTATGATTAATGATATGCTTTTTCTATTACATACAAGAAAAAGGGCGGATAAATCCGCCCTTACTTTTTTAATCATGCACGACACTTATGTCCCGATGCTGCTTCAAAATTGTACTTTACTATACCAAGATCAATTTTTGTCATCATGCCTTTTTTGGCTGTAATGACTGCTTCATCATTTTCAAGAGTTACAAAGAACTTCTGCTGATTAAGTGCGGTAGGTGCCATCATTGCTGCTACCATGCCATTTCTGAACCAAGGCTGCATCTGATCTCCTCTGATATCACAGAGCTTCTCGATAGGCTTTGAACGATGCTTTGTTCCCTCATTTGCTCCGTAACCAATGGCAATAACGCATACGCGCTTTTCATCGTCAGGTATATCTACTCTGACCTTGCTCTTGCCGTATGTTCCTGCTACCCAACAGGTATTGAGTCCCATTTGCTGTGCTGCAAGTACGATCTTTTCGCCGTAGTAACCGCAGCGTTCATCGAGGTCTTCGAGTGATTTCTTTCCGGCGAGAACTATATAATTCCTTGCATTCTCGAATTTTCCAACATGAGAAAGGAATGTGTTAAAACATTCAGGATCGTCATATACTATCTGAAAACCCAGTCCGCCTTCTTCGTTGCACTCTTTGATAAGTTTGTTGAGTTTCTCTTTAAGATCATCTGCTATTGGTTTATTGATAAATTGTCTTACACTGTGTCGTGATTTGATTGCTTCTTTGATATCCATAATACACCTCGTTCCTGCAAAATTGCAGTTTTTATTATTCTAACACATTTTTTTATGAAATGCAATAGATTTTAGATGATATTACGGAAATAAAAGCGAAAATTTCGCAGAAATTCGCCTTAGAGTATCTGATTTATCATATCAAGAGTATAAACATACCTGTCATCGTCTGTATTGCAGCCCACTACTACCGATATATATGTATCGTCATCGCCCTCAAAGGCTGATATGAGACAGCTGCCTGCATTCTGGGTAGTTCCCGTCTTTACGCCTATGGCATTCTCACAGTAGTAGCTGCCGTTAATATCGAGGAGCTGGTTTGAATTCTGCCATGTAAAGACCTTTCCTGCTGTGGAATAAACAGTCTTTTTCGGCAGCTTTACGATATCACAAAGCTCAGGCTCTGACATGACATATTCAGTGAGTTTAAGAAGGTCTGATACCGTAGTATACTGCTCATAATCGTCCCAGCCGTCAGGACTTACAAAAGAACTGTCCTCCATGCCTATGCTTTCCGCAAACTGTTTCATAAGTCCGCAGAAGCAGTTTATAGCTTCGGTATCGTTAAGGTCTGCATCAGGGAATACATTTCTTGCGACCGAAACTGCCACCGTATGAGCTGCGTCATTTCCCGAAGCAAGAAACATTCCTGTTATCAGGTCGCGGAGTGTAAGGCTGTCGCCCACCTCAAGACCTGCAAGGCTGGAATTTGCATTTACGTATGCAAGTTCAGAGCCAGCTGTAAATACGTCGTCCATATCAGCATACTGCATAGCAACAGATGCTGTAAGCAGCTTTGTAAGGCTGGCAGGAGCTGTTTCTTCATTTATATTATAACTGTATATCAGCTCGCCCTTTTTCATGGAATATATGGCAGAAGCCTTACAGTAAGGCAGATAGTCTGTATCGAACTCCGTTTCCTTTTCGGATACGGTCTGAGATCCTGTTTTTGCTGTATCCTCAGCCAGTTCGGTGTCCTCTGTTGGGTATTCGACCTCTGCTGCCTCAAAAACAGCTTCAGCGTTATCATAATATTCATTTGGTTCAGCATTGCCTTTCAGCGATAATATCACAATAAGCAGGATATCTATCAAAAGCACCGAGATAAGTATTATAAGGAGCTTTTTTCTGTGTTCTTTTATCCAGTCAATTATTTTTGCCGACAATAATATCCACCTTTCTGTTAAATAGTCCTCAATAGAATAATCGTTATGTCAGTAAGAAAACTGACATTAATTATAAAACTCTGCCTTTAACCCTTAGGCGTTAGTTATAAGCAAATGTGTCGCCTTCGGCGATTATTTAAATAATGTGAGCGTAAGCGAACACTTTCGGCTAATGGCTGTATAGTTTTTTTCTGAGTTTGTAAGTCTGCATCTATATATTTGAATTTTTTCTGCATATATTTCAAATGATCTTTCCGAACAAAAGCAGACCTGAAATAACTTTTCCGGTCTGCTTTTTAATATCAGCTGTGTATCCTGAAAGTTTTGGGTGCGAACTTATAGACCAGCAGGCAGGCTGCTATGATATACACCACACAGAAAACAATGGTGAGGATACCGAAAGTAAGTGTGGGAACGTGTAAATATATCATCCAGTAGCACACAAGATATGTCACTATAGTTATCAAACGGTATGTGCCGTTCTTTATCTCTGTACCTGCATTGTAGGGCTGGAGAAGATAATATATCGTAAGATAATGTACGGAGAAGAATATACTCAGCGCACATATTGAAACAATAATGACTCCGTAGTTTATAGGATTATCAGTTCCGCCTGACAGGTACAGCAGCGATGCAAGTCCGATGCCGCCGACTACTGCGGGAAGAAGATTTACCTTGATTATCTCACGCAGACGTATACGGAACAATGTAAGAATGGACTTCGGCTCCTTATAGAACGGATATGTGAGCAGACTGTGGTCGCAGTTTACGAAAAGTGCCTGTGTGAACTGCATACCGCGGTTCACTGCATACATGACAAATACGAAATACGGGAGAGAATTGCTTATATACTTGTTTATCCCCTTTGTCTCCTTAGGCACGAAAATGCAAACTATTCCCATCAAAATAATTATTATCGCAAGGAAAAATGTCACCTTTATGGAGCTTTCCCACAGTATCTTTTTATGACGCTTTACAAAAAGCTCATTGAGGTATTCAAATCCGCTCTTGTCACTGGTAATACCAGTATCGGCACTGATATTCTTCTGTGTGTTCTTCTGGAAATTCTGCCTTTGCGCTGCTTTGATATCCATTTGCGACACGAATTCAGCATTGAGTATCTCTTTGTTCAGTGCGCGGTAATTATCATATTTTAATATGTACGGTACAGCTATGACTGCTGCGATGATAAACAATGCAATAATGGCGTATGATACTTTAAGAGGTATCATGCAGCCGAATGCTGCCGTTACGTAAAGTCCTGTTATGCCTGCGCAGCCGAGCAGCAGAATCAGAACGCTGAGTTTGGCTTTTGTTGCAAGCTTCTTGCCTTTTTTAAAGCGTATCATCTCCAGCGGACATACTGCGATCTTTGCTGCTATTCCGTATACTGCAAGCAGCAGACAGCCCTTTATTCCGATACGGTCTGCAAAGAATATCATAGCAGCCACAAAAAAGCCGATGAAGTGCTTCAAAAGCTTGAAAGCATAATTCACAAGAGTGAATTTTTTTGCTTCCATGCCAAGCTGTATCATGGCATAGTACTTATGCTTTTCGGGAGTGAAGATATAGTTATTTGTAAATGCCCCCATAATAGTGAATGGCACAAGGAGATGAAAAATAAACTGCACCGCGTTATGGGCGGGTATCTCCAGCGTACCGTTCCATACAGAAACTGCCAGGAACAGATATGCTATCTTAAAGGCGAACATGGAGAATAACTCCCAGAGTATGGATATGACATAGGCAAATATCTTGAAGCCTGTCATACTGTAGACATCAGGCGGAAAAATCTTCTTTATGAGCGGTATCTGTCTGAAACCGTGAAGTATAGAGTTGACACGGTATGTATTTTTCAGCTTGAAGGAAATGAGCAGAGTTTTAAGCATTGTTATCCTCCCTCAGTGCTGCGATTATCTTGTCCTTGAATTCGTTATTGTCAAGGTCTGACTTGTATACGGGTTCAAGTACACCATGATTGAGAAGCACTATCTCATCGCAGAGATCAAGTGCAAGATCCATGATATGAGTCGAAAGAATAGTTATCTTATTACCTTTAAGTGTGCGGAGAAGCTGCTTCATCTCTTCGGCAACTACTACGTCAAGTGAGGTCAGCGGCTCATCGAGCAGAAGTATATTCGGCTGTGCTATGAAGTTTATGAGCATCTGCATCTTGTTTTTCATACCGTGAGAATAGTCCTTGAGGAGCTTGTCGCGGTCTATGCGGTCGATACCCATATAGTCGAAATATACATCAAGGGGTTTTAAGTCGTGTATCTTGTCAGAATGTATCTCTGTAAAAAACTTCAGGAACTCACGTCCTGTGAGGAATTCGGGAACCGTGGGAGTAGAAAGCACATATCCTATATCCTCGGGGACAAGATCTCTGACGCCTGTATCCGTAAGAAGCGTATACTTTCCCGAATCAGAAGTGATATCGCCGTTTATACAGTTGAAAAGAGTAGTCTTTCCTGCTCCGTTCCTGCCAAGAAGTCCGTATATCTTGCCTGATTCAAAAGTAAATGTTATATCTCTTAGTACCTGTTTGTCGTCATATTTTTTTGATAGATTTTCAATAGAAAAGCGCATAATAAAGCCTCCGTTTATTTGTGTTAAATATACACTCCAATATAAATTATAGCAGTTTACAGCACTTTAGTCAATAAGAAAAAATGATTACATATGTCACTGAATAAATTATTCTTGTCATCTTGAAAATACACGGAAGATAATGTAAAATATAATCAACGAAAGCCAATGGGGAGGCAGTATTATGAAAGTACACTTTTATGAGGTCAAGGATTGTACATACGATATGGTTCAGGGAATTCCTGCAATTTTCGCTCCTGAGGGAGTCGATACAGAGACATTGCAGAGACATTTCTTCATACAGACTATGGACGGAAGATGGTTCCACTATCTTACGAGGGAGGAATACTACTATCTTATGTCGTTCAGTGGTAGCGATGAGGTGGTTTTCAGCTTCGACAGACCTGTAACCAACTATTATCCGCCCAATTATATGCCATACGCTCAGAATAACGCTCAGGACGAGAACAAAGCAAATACAATGTGCGGAATATCCTTAGGACTTATAGGTCTGGGATTTCTTATATCGTCTGTGGCACCTGCTTTGACATTTCCGTGCTGGATAGCTGCTCTTGTGCTTATGATAATAGTCCGCGTTAATCATCCGCAGAACACATTCGGAAAAGTACTTATGATAATCTACATCGTGTTCGGCGTACTTTTCTTTATCGGAATATTGCTGGCAATGGCTGCCTGCGGAATGATAACAGGAGAAATCCTGGACAGCTGCAACAATATCCCGGGATAATGCGGCTTTGGAGATGATATATATGACTTTACACATTGATACTGACTGGGGCAAAATACCGCCCTATGCTATAATGATAATGCTGTCGTTTGCAGCAGGTATCGGTTCTATGTTTTTTATTAACGTAAAAAGCGGAGTCAGAAAGCACATGGCAGGATATCTTTCCCTGCTCGCCCCTTTTATGAGCATATTCTTCGGGCTGCTGCTTACGTATATAACTACTTTCGGAAAGGGCCTGGGACTTTCCTCTATAGGCGGACTTTTCGGTATGTTCGCTGCCGTTGTGACTATTGCACTTATAGGCAGAGACCGCCGCGAGTTCAGAACAATGCTCACAAGCTGCACTCTCGTTGTGCCGCTGATGTACAGCATATCAAAAATAGGCTGTCTGTGCGCAGGCTGCTGCCGCGGCATTGCCTGTCATGGAGCGTTCTGTATTGAGTATACAGGCAAAAGAACGGGAGATATATGCGTATTCCCTGTACAGCTTGCGGAAACTCTCCTGTTTTTCGCTATATTCGTTACGGGTATCATCTTATTTATGAAGAAAAAACAGAACACCGAGCTTTTCGTCATCATCGCATCTGTACTCGGCAAGGGCGGACTGGATTTTCTCCGCGCTTCTCACACGGATAAGATAATATCACTAAATCAGATACTCTGTCTGGTCATTGCAGCCGTTGCAATTGCAGGATATAAATACTTTAAAAAGTTGAGAATTGAGAATTGATATTTTCGCTGCACTCACATTAAACAAACAAGCCCCGAGGCAAAGCCTCGGGGCTTGACTTTCATATAAACCAAACTCTAATAAAGGGAATTATTTTACCTGTGCTTTCTCTCGGGGTATTTGCCGTAATAACGCTTTTTATCCTCATACATTCTCTCATCTGCCGTCCTCATGGCTGCACGTATATCACCGCCATTGTCGTCGCAGTAAAGACCAAGCGCAAAGCTGATATTATCAGGATTTTCGGAGTCTTTCCTGAGCTTCTCAACACGCTCTTTAAGTACTCTTTCACAGACATCAATGGCGATAAGCATGAATTCATCGCCGCCTGCACGGTATATCTCGCACTCAGGGAAGGTCTTCTTTAACAGGGCTGCTGCTCCTTTAAGGAGCTTATCTCCCTCTACATGGCCTTCTTCATCGTTTTTCTGCTTCAAGCCGTTAAGGTCTGCAAAGATTATGCCGAATTTCTGCGGCGAGGGTTCTCTTCCGGAAGTGATACCGAAAACGCGATTGTTCATGGCGTTACGATTATATATACCCGTAAGAAGATCTACGGAGCTGAGTATCTCAAGCTTGTTGAGGAGCTGATAATTGGCTATCTCGGAAGCTATAAAGTAAGATGTTATCTCAAGAGTATCCTTTATCCTGATAGTCTGTTCAATATCAAAATTTACCGACCAGATATAGCCAAGAACTTCGTTATTATGCTTAAGTGGGAACAATACCACGCTGTTAACATCTGCTTCTCTGAGGGAGTCGTACCATACAGGATTTCTTTCCTTTAACACCTGCATATCTTTTTCGTCCTGCACAATAAGGCACGAACTGCCTGCAATAGTGTTTTTCCATGATTCAACAACATCAAAAAAGCCTTCTTTGATGTAAAAATCCATACGCTTTGTTCTGCTTTCGTCATAAACAGATTCAGCCAGCACGGAACATTCTCTCTTTTTAAAATCAGTCAGCAGGATACAGCATTGATCTGCACCGCAAAGCTCTCTGATATCGCAGATGATCTCGTTCATAGTTTCAGAAAAGTTCTCGGTGCTTCTGAGCTTAATACAGGTCTTTATAACAGCAGAGGCTATTTCAGCCGATGTATTCGCCATCATATCGACATTGCTGTTGATAGTAAGCTCCTGAGAATATGAGCAGTACCCCATATTAGGATCATCTGATCTAAGCGGCATCATTACCATATTTATCCAGAAATCATACCTCTCAGGGTGGATATATGTATGCATTATCTTCTTTTTAACAGCACAGTTATAAACAGAATCCTCGAAATTCAGATCCTTTGGGATATACTTTTCATATAGACTATTAGGCACAAACTTGTTATCAAGCATAGACGAAGAAGATACATGATGAGGATCTTCTATCGACTCAACATATGCCTTGTTTCCTGCAACTATCCTGATATCGCCATATCCGCCGTTATCCTGTTTCTCTATAGAGATTATGCAGGTCATTGGTTCAAAATTATCAACATACTTTTGGAAATCCATACTAACTCCTTTCTTAACTATTATTAAGATAAAGTTAATGTATCATTATGTTATATTATAGCATTTTTGTCGTAAAAAGTCCAGTGAATTTTATTTGAAAATACCAATCACTTATACGACTTAAACAACAGATTTAACTAAAAAGTCTGCATATTTTCATTTGATATATAAAAAAAGTATGTGTTTTCATAATAAAAGACGAATAATATTTCTGTATAAAATCCACATTCGTTTTTGATTGTTATATATGCACAATGAGAAAGAAAAAAATTCGTCGGATTTACAATTGAAGGCAGTGATACATTATGGTATAATTTAAGTAACATATTACCGGAAGTCAAATTTACTGAAAAGGAGGGAAACGACATGCAGCCAATACTTATTGTCGGGATAGCTCTGCTCGTACTGTTGATCCTTGTTTCTATGTTTTTCATACACAAGAGCAAGCAAAGAGCTGACGAGGCTTATTATTCCGAGCAGATGAGAAGAAACCAGGAGCGTCAGAGACAGACCGAAGAAGCTGAACGTCAGAGACGTATGATGCAGCGTGAACGTGTAAGCAAAAACTGATATTGTATGAAAGACCGCTTTATAAAGCGGTCTTTTTCGGTGCAGCTGCAAAAATGCCGTCCTCAAATGAGGACGGCATAAGCTTTATTCAGCAAGTATATCTGCTATTTCCTGTGCAAGATTCGGATCATCGCATGAGAACCATAAGCTATTTGACAGGAAGTAATATGGGTATTCTTTATCGACACAGACATAATCAGCAGCTTCCAAACGCGGGTTTGCATTTTCGCCTGATGCCATATCTTTGAGTCCATAACCATCTGCACTGAAATGAATAGTTGTGCTGTTTTCTCCGCTTTGCACATGCATACCTATAAAATGATCAACTGTTCGTGTGGTAAAATCTACAAATCCGTTTTGTTCGGAAGGCATTTCTTCAAAGTCAGGTAACCGCCATTCCTTACTGTCAAGGAGAGAAGAAATCTTCATCAGTTTATCGTCCGACAAATAATTTGTATATTGAATTAATTGTAAAGTGGCTTCATGTTCTTCTCCGTACTGATCTTTAAATTTGTTATATAAGTCTACCTGATTATACGGAACATCTTCATTATTGACACGGCAGCCCCAGCTTCCGTCATTCAGGAATGAGAAACTGATAAGCTCATCTCCAGAATTTTCACCAGACAGATAAGACTTTATCTTCTGTACTAATTCGGTATCATAAGCTCTATAGACCTGTCCCGTCTTTGAGCGAATGATCTCTCCCGAATCATTCTTTCTATATTCGGAAATTTCAACTAATGTATACTCAGGAAGAGTCTGCAAGCTGACAAGAAAATGCATTTTAGTATCTTCACTGTAAATAACTATGCTATCGTCAGCATTGATGTCAGCTTCATTGGTGATAGATTCATTCATGCTTTCTACTTCCCATTTGCAGGAATTTAATGTATTGTATAATGCTTCTTTATCCTTATCTGTAAGATATATGTCAGTATCGTCTTTTATCTTCCAGTTGAAGAAGGCGAAATTATTTTTCGGTGCTGTTTCAACAGCAAAATCATCACCGAGTATCTCTCTTATCCTGCCTGCAAGCTCATCATAATTAATATCGTAAACCTTGATATTATCTCTTGTATGACCTTCATCTGTACATTTGTAATTGTAGTAACCTTCTAAATTACTTCCGTTATTAAACGTTTCAACGTGCATCGAATCATAAACAAGAATATTTGAATCCCTGCGCAAAGTGATATAAGCAAGTTCGTTGCCATTGAGGTATACAAAATCAAGTTTGTCCAAAGACTGGAAGTGGAACGGCATATCTTCAATAAACGGATCTCTGTCCTTTCTTTCCAGCGTCAGGCTGTTAAAGAGTTCGCCAAGCTGCTCACACTTATCCGAAGGTATTGTCCTGCCCTGAGTTACATACGCAAGATAGTCTTCGTCTGTAGTTACACTGATGTTTGTATGATCATCACTTGATACAGTTATTTCATGTGCAAAGAAATCTCCGAACGGTGCGATTTCTTCAATTGCCTCTGTTATTGGCTGCTCGCTCACATTACCGAGTATACCTTCAATAGTAGACTTGAAAAGGTCATAGTCTATTTTCCATGTCTTAACGGAATAATCATCTTCTGCCGCAGCAAGTCTGTCGCCCTCGTCGGTATACTTGCAGCAGCTGTATCGCAGTATACCTGTACCGTTTATATCTTGTATACCTATACATCTGATCTCGTTTCCGTTATCATAGACAAAAGACGGAGCTTCTTTAAAATCATAACTGCCATTTTCTTCATTATCAATATCTTTCAGCGACTGATTGATAGCAGATAATAAAACATCAGCATCGGATATCTCTTCATAGTCGTAGTTATTCAGAAATCCTGCGATCTGTTCACGCTGCTCCTGAGTTATATCCTTGCCTTTGTAAAAAAATACCTTGTATTCTTCATCTGACTCGTTATCAATATATATTGTCCTTGGCTCTGAATTATAATGGCATAGCTGATAGTTTATATCTGCAAAGTCGCCGAAAGGAGCTGTCTTTTTGGTGGTATCTGCATCTGTCATAGCCAATTCACTGTGTCTGAACTGTTTGTATGCGTATGCTCCGCCGCCTAATCCGCCAATTACAAGTGCAGCGGCAGCTGCGACACTGAGAAATCTCTGCCACTTAGGACGGCTGTACACTTCAACGCCGCTGACAGTCTGTTCTGTTGTTTTTTCTATTGGGGTTGATCTTTCTTTGAATTTTCTTTCACTCATACTGAATATCTTCTCCTTTTCCTTGAAATCACGAGGAGGATATTCTTCTGTGAGTCTGTCTATTACGCTCTGTTCTGCATTTTCCAGAAAATCGAGCTCGTTTCTTTCTATCATTAACTCACCTTCCCTTCACCAATATCCGAAAGCACATCTCTCAGCCGCTTTAATACTCGACTGAGCCTTTTTCTTACTGCATCTGCTTTCATCCCGACCATATCTGCAATTTCGTAAGACGATTTTCCGTAATAATACTTCTGCATGATTATAGTCGAATCAGGTTCGCCGAGAGAATTTACCGCATCAAGAACTTCATGGGCGGTCTCTGCTCTTTCTGCGATCTCATCAACTCTCTCCGCAGACGGAATCTGTATGACATCATCACCGTCAATAGATATAGTATCCGCCCTGCGTACATTAAGCTTACGGAACATATCTATCGAACGCCTCTTTGATATTGTTGCGACATAGCCTTTGATATTACCGCTATACTCCCTGCTGGGATCGTACTTCAAAAAAATATCCGAGAAAACATCACTGACACATTCGTCTATATCCTCCCTCGAAGCAAAGCTTCTCAGACGGTTGAATACTATGGTGTAAACATAATTATAGTATTCATCGAATATAAGTCTGTGTGCCTTGTCAGGACTATTTTTTAAAAGCTCGCGCAGTTTTTCGTCAGTCATCTGATCCCTCCCCGCTTGTGTAATCTATTTGTTAAAGCTGTTCAAATGCATTTGTCACGCTCTGTAATATATACTCGCAGTCCTCAAAACGACTGTGACGTGGTGCAGAAAAATTTTTTCGTTGGTTATATTTTATCACAAAATATCGAATAAAACAACTCCTCAGCTAAAAACCGCCTGTTTTTCTTCATCAAATTGCACAAAAATAAAACTGACCATATGTCATGGAATATAATACAACTGCAAATTGATGCGTACAAGTTGATTTTTTGCAGATTTTTAGCACAAATTATTGTATGTACAGCACAATCGTGATATAATTAGTATAGTAACAACATTGGGTTACAGGAGGATATTAAAATGAGAATAGGTTTTATAGGAGCAGGTAAGGTCGGGTTTTCACTCGGAAGATATTTCGTTGAAAACGGACTTACAGTATCCGGATATTACAGCCGTAATATCCAGTCACGAGTAGAAGCTTCACGCTTCACAAGAACAAAGGCATTCGACGAGCTGGCTGATCTTTTAAACAGCAGCGATACGGTGTTCATAACCGTTCCCGATAACGCTATCAGGGAAGTATATGAACAGATAAGGGATATCGGCATAGCCGGAAAGCAGATATGCCATTGCAGCGGCGCGATGTCCGCGCTTGAAGCTTTTCCCGATATCGCAAGATTCGGCGGCAGCGGATGCTCTATCCACCCGCTTTTCCCTGTAAGCAGCAAATACGACTCATACAGGGAGTTCCATAATGCTTTCTTCTGCCTTGAAGGCAGCGAAGCTCATGTTATGCAGTGGAAAAAGATCTTTGAGGACATGGGCAATCCTGTACGAATTATCTCAAGCAGCCATAAGCATGAATACCATGCAGCCTGCGCTGTGTCAAGCAATCTCGTATGCGCACTTGCTGAGGAAAGCGTTGATCTTCTCAAAAAGTGCGGTTTCAGCGAGAACGAAGCACTTGCAGCTCTCCAGCCCCTTGTAATGAGCAATATCCGCCATATCTTCAAGGTCGGTCCTGCACAGGCTCTTACAGGTCCTATTGAGCGAAATGATGTCCAGACAGTCCAGAAGCACATCGAATGTCTTAACCAGGAAAGCGACAAGTCGATGTACAAGGCAGTTTCACGCAAGCTTGTTGAGGTGGCTCAGAAAAGACACCCCGACAGCGACTACAGAAAGATGAACAGAGTCCTTTTATAAACTTACAATACAAACATAGCCCGAAAGCAGTTTTTAACTGCTTTCGGGCTTTTTATCAGTCTATTTTTAGTGTACGCTCAGTCATTCCGACCGCTACGCCCTGAGTGTTCGTTCCTACATGACAGGCTATGCTGCATGAAAGCGGACGATATACAACCTTATATCCTGCAAACTCAGCCTTTACCTTGTCAAACCACTGTTTCGCAGCACGTTTGTCCTCAAAAGTACCTGCCGCACCTATGCTCAGCTTTTCCTTTGGTATGCCTGCATACTTTTCCGCAATGTCCTTATGAACGGCTTCGAGCATTTTCTGCTCAGCACTTGCCATTCCCCTGACTCTTGCATATGCATCGAGCTTGCCGCCCTGTATTTTAAGTATGGGCTTCAGATTGAGCACGGTTGCAATAGCGGCACCTGCGGCGGTTATTCTTCCTGTCTTGGTTATTCGCTTGAGACTCTGAAGAGTTATATATATATCATTCTGATACGCATTTTTTTCAAGCAGCTCCTTTATCTCGGCAGCATTATTCCCTTTGTTCGCAAGATACTTCGCATCGTAAACAGAGTCAAGAAGTGTTACGGATATACGGTGATTGTCGATAACGACCACCTTTCCGTCATATTCTGCTGAAAGAGCCTTCGCTGTACTGCACGAACCGCTAAGTCCGCTTGACATTGGGATATAGACAAGTTCGTCATATCCCTCGGAGAGTATTTTGTCCCACATTTCCGTCATTGCTCCAGGGGACGGCTGAGACGAAACAATATCCTTGTTTTCGTTCAGTGCCTTATACAGTTCGTCATGGGTAAGCGTCACTTCCTCAAGATGATCCTTTCCGTCAATAATAACAGGCATCGGCAAAACATATATGCCGTATCGGCTGCCCTCCTCAAGTGATATACCACTGTTAGTGTCAGTCATGACCGCAGTTTTCATTCAGTTTTCCTCGTTTCCATCAGCTTTATACATCTCTGCCTCAGCAGAGCAAATTTCCCATAGGTGATTATACCATTATACGCCGATATTGTCAATAGAACCTGATCTATAATCACGAGTGTAAAATGAAAAGCTCCGATTAAAATCGGAGCTTGTATATCACCATGAGAGCTTATTGTCCTCTATCTTAGCGTCAAGAAGCTGGCAGTACAGATTTACGCCCTCTTTGTAATAATTGAAAGTGCCCGATACTGTTATTTCACTGTTAAGGGCAGGATAATCATCGGGGTATTTGTGTTCGCCGTCAAGTACGAACTCTATTCCCTGTGAGCAGCAGGCTGTAGCATCACTTATAAGCACGGCAAAGTACTCATTGCCTGTCTGTTCGTCCTTAAAATATGAAAACGGACCTTTTACACGTATCTTCTGTCCCATATAATTGTCAGGATTTGATACCATATCATAGACCTGTGCATAGACCATCTGTGAATTCAGCTCTGTCAGATCCACATCGTATCCGTTTACAGCAACAGCTGCTTCTGCCTTTGAAGATGTATCAGCATCGGATGATGTGCTTTCTTTCTGCGCTCCGCAGGAACAAAGGCTCGCCGCTAAAAGCATTGGTATAAATAAAGATCTTTTTAAAGACATCTTTTTTCTCTCCTCACAAATTGATAATCGATTTCATTTTCAATCATATTATACCACTATATTTTCAAAAAATCAAGTCACAAAATTCTTTTATTTTTCAATAAAAAAGACTGCTGAGAGGGGAGCCCCCTCTGGCGAGATCGTGGCATAAAATTACCGAGCCCATAATCACAGGCTCGGTAACCCACTTTTCCGTTACGAGGAGATAACTGATAAGCAGTCCTCGTTATTACAGATTTTTGCTGAAGAAATCGTCTATAAGCTTTATAAGCTCATCATTCGTACTGTTATACATTTCCTTGTCTATCATATCAACGAACTTTATGTATTCATCGTCAGGAATATCATCACCGTACTTATTCTCAAGCTCATCAAGCTTTGGAGTAATGAATTCCTCCTTGTACTTCTTGTATTCGGGAGTGTAGAAATAGCTGTTATGCCCATTCCTGCCCTCTTCGTCAAACACCTTGTATTCCACATTCGGGTTTGTTATATCACTCTTATGCGCAATTATAGCTGCTCCATTATAGTCTATGACATCATCATCGTTGCCATGCAGCACAAGCACAGGTATACCCGACTTGTTTATGCCGTCAACTGCCGATATTGAGGAGTCGCTGCCGAATTTGACCTTATTATACAGCCATACCACAGGATCAAGAAGTTTGCCCCAAACGCCATATCTTCCGCCGCAAGTCTCTGAAAGCTCCTCAAACGGCGTATTATAGCCTGACATAGTTATATCTGCTTTTACATCATGGTCGTAGTTGAGCACGGCTGCCGCTGCATATCCGCCCCAGCTGTGTCCAAGCACAAATTTATCAAGTATATTGAGACGAGCGTCGCTTTCCGCATAAGTAAGTGCGTTATCAAGGTCGAGGACAGACTGTGCAAGTCCTTTTGTACCCTCTCCTTCGCTGTAGCCGCTTCCTGTAGCGTCATAGGCGAATACACGCCAGCCGCAGTCAACAAGCCTCGTTATAAGTGAGAGATACATCTCGTGACCGCTGCCTATACCATGAGCGAATACGATAAGTCCCTTGTTGTTGTCCATGCCGTATATGTAGCCTTTGAGAGTATTGTCCCCTGATTTGAAGCTTACCTCTTCACGTGGATATTCCTTCTCATAATGGTCGTAGAACCATGTGGCAGCTTTATTCCTGTCAGGATAATCGCCTCGTCCGAAGCTCTTCGACATTTCCTTTGACGTTATTATGTATGCTATTACAAAAGATATTATCAGAAATAAAAATAATGCTATGAAAACTCTTTTCAGTACTTTTTTCATTGCTCTTTCCCCCTTGCTTTCTGTTAATTATACCACTTTGTATTTTTGATGTCAACAACTGCAAAGTACGGTATACATAATCATTGACATTATATGCCGAGTCTGCTAAAATAAATGTATCTTATTTTTTATGGAGGTAACATATGAAAAACACATTCACAAAAATAGCCACTGCTTTTCTTTCCGCTTCTGTGTTGATGATATCATCTGCTGCTCACGCATTTGCTGCGTATGAACTCGGTGATGTCAACAACAACGGTTATGTAGATGCAGTAGACGCATCGCTCATTCTGTCGGAATACGCAAGCAGTGCAACTCAGAAGGGCGGAACTTTCACAGACGAACAAAGAAAAGCTGCCGATGTGAACCACGACAATTACGTTGATGCAGTTGACGCTTCACATATCCTTGCATACTACGCATACAAGTCCACAAGCGGTACTCTTGACCTCGAAGCTTTCGTAAACGCTCCAACAACCGCTGCTACAACTACTAAGGCTGCCACAACAACGACTACTGCAACGACTACAACTGCCGTTACCACCACGGTAACTGCTGTATCTGTAGATTACAGCGAAGATATCATAGGCTTCTGGGAGCTTGTTCCCGATGACGAAGATGATACCGACAAAATGGGACTCTTCTTTGCTAAAGACGGTACAGGCGGAGTATACGATATTACCTCCGATATGTTCCGTTTCAGCGGAAATGATTTCATTTTATCCGATACAGTTATACCCTCACCGCTCTTCTCTGATGATAACGGCAAGATCATAATCAATGACAGTGAAGAAAACATTATCGAAATGGAAAGGATAAAAAGCTCAAACGGATATCTTGGAACATATCACTTCTATGGCGGTAAGTTATACGACATTCTGGCAAACAGCTTCAAGCTTGACCGCAAATCAGAAGTAAATCCCATTTATGCTATACTTGATTTCTATGAAAACGGTCAGAGCAAGATAGTTTTCAAAAACTACTTCACTTATAAGCTGAACGGAAACACCATTGAATTAACAGAAAATGAAAACCTTATGGTACTGTTTAATGGTCCGGGGACTGTAAAGATCGAAGGAGATAAAATGTCTGTTACGGACGGCAATGAAGCAGTGCTCTTTACAAGAGTAAAATTCCCCTCAGATGAAAGCCTGCTTTATTAAATATGTTTATCTGCTGCGGTAACTATAAATGTTACCGCAGTGTTTCTTTGTTCATTCAAACATCATGTTTACATAATCTCCATATATAGTCGTTTTCTACAAGTCTACACCTCGTTTTTCGGCAGCAATATAGACAACATTGCGGAATTTTTTTAAGGCAGTATAACGAATAAAATTAATAAACTGTAACATTTCATAAAAAGGGGTTTACAAATCCCCATATTCAAAGTATTATAATAACATAATTTTTTATTTTATAGGGGGCTTTTTTATGAAACTTTTTTCAATGTTAGGAGCAATTTACGACGACATCACGACAGGCGCAAATTCCTACATCTACGATGAGGATTATGACTGCTTATACCTGCCTGTCAGCAAAGAGTTTGTCAACCAGATCCTGGGAAGAAAGTGTGAGCAGTGCGGAGTTCTTGTTTTCACTATGGACAGCAACTTCTGGTATTCGGTTGACAGCGTTCTCATCGATGAAGATGAGACACCAAGGGATTTGAGAGAAGAAATCAATGAATACGTTGAGGACCTCGAGTTAGGTCATCAGTACCAGGCACTCAGCTGTGCTATCTCAAACGTTTTTTGCAAAATCTGACAACGCAAAGGACCGCCTTTTATAGGCGGTCCTTTTTCTCTTTTGATGCAGCACCATCATTCTCACATAAAAAAGAGCAGTCCAAGCGGACTGCTCTTTCTGTATATTCAGTAATAAATTACTTCATAGCCTCTTCAACAGCAACTGCGCAAGCAACTGTTGCACCAACCATCGGGTTGTTACCCATACCGATAAGTCCCATCATCTCAACGTGAGCAGGAACAGATGAAGAACCTGCGAACTGAGCGTCAGAGTGCATACGGCCGAGTGTATCTGTCATACCGTATGAAGCAGGGCCTGCTGCCATGTTATCTGGGTGGAGTGTACGTCCTGTACCGCCGCCTGAAGCAACTGAGAAGTACTTCTTGCCAGCGTCAACGCGCTCCTTCTTGTATGTACCTGCAACCGGGTGCTGGAAACGTGTTGGGTTTGTTGAGTTACCTGTGATAGATACGTCAACGTTTTCCTTCCACATGATAGCAACGCCTTCTCTTACATCGTTTGCACCGTAACAGTTAACCTTTGCACGGAGACCGTCTGAGTAAGCCTTGCGGAATACTTCCTTAACTTCGCCTGTAGCGTAGTCCATTTCTGTCTCAATGTATGTAAAGCCGTTGATACGAGCAATGATCTGAGCAGCATCCTTACCGAGACCGTTAAGGATTACGCGGAGTGGCTTCTGACGAACCTTGTTTGCCTTCTCAGCGATACCGATAGCACCTTCAGCAGCAGCGAATGACTCGTGACCTGCGAGGAATGCGAAACACTCTGTATCTTCTTCGAGAAGCATCTTACCGAGGTTACCGTGACCAAGACCAACCTTACGCTGATCTGCAACAGAACCAGGGATACAGAAAGCCTGGAGGCCTTCACCGATAGCTGCAGCAGCGTCAGCAGCTCTCTTGCAGCCCTTCTTTATAGCGATAGCGCAGCCTACTGTGTAAGCCCACTTTGCATTTTCAAAACAAATTGGCTGGATACCCTCTACGAGCTTGTAGATGTCGAGTCCCTTAGCCTTGCATACGTCAGCACACTCTTCGATAGAGCTGATGCCATATTCTTTAAGAACAGCGAGAATCTGCTTCTCACGTCTCTCATATGATTCAAATAAAGCCATTTTTACAAGTCCTCCTTAGTCTTTTCTTGGATCAACGATCTTAACTGCGTCAGCAACTCTGCCGTACTGGCCCTGAGCCTTTTCAAAAGCAGTGTTAGCGTCATCGCCAGCCTTGATGAAGTCCATCATCTTACCAAAGTTGATAAACTTGTAGCCGATGATCTCGTCGTCCTCATTAAGAGCAAGACCTGTGATATATCCGTCTGTGAGTTCAAGATAACGTGGACCCTTCTTGAGAGTACCGTATGTAGTACCGATCTGTGAACGGAGTCCCTTACCAAGATCCTCAAGACCTGCACCGATAACGAGACCGCCCTCAGAGAATGCAGACTGTGAACGTCCGTACACGATCTGGAGGAAGAGCTCTCTCATAGCTGTGTTTATAGCGTCACAAACAAGGTCTGTGTTAAGAGCTTCAAGAATTGTTCTGCCCGGGAGGATCTCAGCAGCCATAGCAGCGGAGTGAGTCATACCTGAGCATCCGATAGTCTCAACGAGAGCTTCCTGGATAACACCTTCCTTAACGTTAAGTGTGAGCTTGCAGGTACCCTGCTGAGGTGCACACCAACCGATACCGTGTGTAAATCCGGAAATATCCTTTATCTCCTTAGCCTTTACCCATTTTGCTTCCTCAGGTATCGGAGCTGCGCCGTGAGCAACGCCCTGTGCGATAGGGCACATTGTTTCAACTTCGTGCGAATAAATCATTATAAATACTCCTTTCGGTTTTTAGACAGCCGAATGAACTGCCCTTGCATACAGTAAATATTATACTACATTTCAGTAGGTTAATCAAGAAAAAAGCTTAAAAATAAACTATGTTATTGTTAGCATACAATAACATATATTCAGGCTTTTTATCCTTTCTGCGTTGATTTTATGCCGAAAAAGTTATATAATTATTGCACTGATACATATTAAGGAGCTGTTTTTATGAAATACGATCATGCTGAAAAAGCCTGTCAGCTTTTTGCAGACGGACTCAACTGCGCTCAGTCAGTCCTTGTTGCTTTCTGCGATGTTACAGGACTTGACAAAGAACTTGCCATAAAACTTTCCTCCTCATTCGGCGGAGGTATGGGACGTATGCGCGAGGTCTGCGGCACCTGCTCTGCCATGTTTATGATAGCAGGTATAGTTTACGGTCCAGGAGAAAGCTTCTCACACGAGGATAAATCAGAGCATTACAAGAGGATACAGTATCTTGCTTCTCAGTTCAAGGAGGCGCATGATACCATTATCTGCCGTGAACTGCTGATAGGACTGGCTGTCACAAGCACTCCCGAGCCCGAAAGAAGAACAGAGGAGTATTACAAGGTACGTCCCTGTGTCAGGTTCGTTCGTACTGCTGCTGAAATAATGGACAAATATTTATCTGAAAACCCGCCCGCAAACGGCTGATTTTCGGTAATATAACATTTCATGCATATAGTCACAAATTGCTCTTCTATAGCGTATTTTACAAAAATTGCGCTTTCACGCTCAAAAGTTTTTACCCTCTTTCTTTCCACCAAATAAAGCCGAAAAGACAGTAATGTTTATTATTTTTTGGTGCACAGGCTATTTTTTACAATTTATTTATTGAAATTTGTATTGATTTGGTGTATACTATTCTATAATAGATTTTTATGAGTAAAAACTCACCCGAAGGGAAGTGACTTTTTATATGACCTCCCGAAAGAGTTCGGAGATCCTGCGTGAGTTTGTAGAAGATCATCAGCATTTTTTTGATAAGACACATGAGAAAACAATATATGTAATCGGTCTCGTCAGCTGCCTCTGTGCCCATATTTCCTATTTCTTTATATTTCATATGCTGAATATAAAGGAAATGATGTACTTCAACATCGGAAGCATTGCTTTTTATATAGTTGCACTTATTTTTGTTCCTATCCTGAAAAACGATAAAAGTATGCTGCTCTATCTTTCCGACCTTGAAATAATCGCTCATGCAGCCTATGCCACGTATCTGCTCGGCTGGAAACCAGATTTTGGTATGTTCCTGCTACTGATAATCCCTGCAACGTTCCTTACACAAGGAAAACGCTTTTATATACCGTTCATTGTTACGTTTATATCAATGGCGATCTATATTTACCTTAAATTTATAATCACTGACGAAACCATTTTAAAATACCCTCTTGAAGATGCAGGCATACTCAGAGCCATGCATATGATCAATGTTTTCATCGGTGCATTCGTTATGCTATTCGCATCAGCAAGCTATATGCTCCAGCGCGAGTACATGGAATACCAGCTTGTCAGCCAGCGTGAAACGTTCAAGAATCTCGCTTCAATAGATCCTCTTACACAGCTTTACAACCGCCGTGCTATGAACGAGAATATAAGGACTATCCGCAGAGAGTGTCCTACCACTACTACAAGCTATGTTATCGGTATCGGTGATATCGACAACTTCAAAAAGATAAACGATACCTACGGACATGATATAGGTGATAAGGTACTGGTCTATGTTGCAAATCTCTTCATAAGCCTTATCCCCAAGGGAGGATATGCTGCCCGCTGGGGCGGTGAGGAATTCCTCTTCGTTATCCCCGAAGCTACTATAAAAGACGGTGTTGAGTTTACGGAAAAGATACACAAGTCTCTGAGAGCTCATATTTTCGAGATCGAGGACTGTGAATTCGGTGTTACTATGACATTCGGCGTAAACACGGGAATACAGACCGATAAGATAGACAGTGTTATCACTAAAGCTGATAAACGTCTATACAAAGGCAAAAACAACGGAAAAAACCATACAGAGTTCACAGATTAAAAAACGGAAGGTATTAACTTTTTACCTTCCGTTTTTGTTTTATTCAGATGTACTTTACGCCAAGTGATGTGAGTTTATCTCTCATTTTTTTATGCTTGAAATCAGAGAAACGGCAGCCTGTGCTCTTTTCGATTATACTTACGCTGAGTCCCGCCTTGACTGCGCCTTTTGCTGTAGCTCCTACGCAGCCGCACTCGTCAAGTCCGCAGAGCACGACCTCGGTATACCCTCTTGACTTTACATGCTCTCTGAATTTTGAAGCAGTAAATGTATCAGGAAGATTTTTCTCGAAATACAGATCTGTTACCTTATCCATTCCCTTATACAGCTCAGCTCCCTCTGTCCCCTTTATAGAGAAGCCGATGAACCACTTATTTGTGATGATATTGGGGAACATCTGCGCAATATAGATCACATCATCGCCGTTTGCGTGAAATTCATTTATGCTCCTGTTCACTTCCGCTGTGAGCTTGTCGGTGTCATAGCTGAATTTCTTCATTCTCTTGTCCCAGAGATAATCATTCTGCATATCAATTACGATAAGTGCCTTTTTATCTGCCATTTTCAGTCCCTCATTTCAAAATTTGTTAAAAATATTATATCATATGCAGATCATATTGTCAAGCAAAAAGGACTCCTTTCGGAGTCCTTTTTTATGAGAGGTATTAAAAATTGGATATTACTTTTCAGCCTTTTCGGGAAGTGAAGGAATGAGCTTGAGCAGGTATCTCTGGATAGATACTGCGTCATTTGTTGTAACTCCGTCACCTGTGTTGTAAACATCGGCATTCTTTGAGCCCTTATCGGTGATATGGGTCTTGTCTGAACCTGTAAGACCATATTTGTTTGGATTTGCAAGGCTCTGCATGATGAGTACAGCGTCTGAAAGGTCAACTTCATTATCGCAGTTTGCATCACCGTACTTAATATCAGCAGGCTTATTTGAAGTTGTCACTGTTGTTGAAGTAACAGTTGAAGTTGTTGTTTTGGCTGTGGTAGTTGTTGTCTTTGATGTTGTTGTGGTTGCAGAAGTTGTAGTAGTTGTTGTATCAGGCTTTACTGCAGGTGTTTCGCCCTGTGCATACTCATATACTACCTGTATGCTCTTGTAATCAACTGCGATGACATCTTCTACAGAAGCTTCGCTCTTTTCAGAAGCGTCCCACCACTTCTGAAGCTCTATCTTGCCGTCAGCAACAGTAGCTTTGAGCTCCTCAACTACCTTTTCAGCACCCTCACCTGTTTCCTTGTTGAGTATGCCGTCAAACTTGACTGTAGCTGTTGAATTGCCCAGATTAAGGCTGTAGCTCTTGTATGTCCAGAAGTTCTCGCCTGCGTCTGAAACTGCGTTTATACATACTGCGCAGCCTGCTGTGCCCCAGCCTGAGCCTGCACTTGAAGTAACATTGCCGTTGATGATGATCTTTGAAAGGTGCTTTGCATCCTCGATAGGTACTACAACGTAGCCCTTGTCGTTTGTCAGTGACTTGATATCTGTGTATTCTTTTGTTACTGTCTCTGTCTTTGTCTCTTCAAAGGTCTTGAGTCCGTCAAAAGTGTCAGCCTTATCGGATACTACTACCATAGCAGCAGAGAAAGCAGGAAGCTCAACATTTACCTTGTTATCCTTTACGTCCTTAACGATGTCGATGAGCTTTATCTGCTCGTCATCGCCGTAAATAGCGTATACAGCTGCCGACTTATACTTGTTGTCTGTGTTTTTCAGGTCGATAACAGCATTCTCAGTCTCCTTGAGGTTCTTGTTTGTGACCATTACAGTTACCTGTGAGTCGTCCTTTGCATTTACAGCCGCATAGGTGCTTGACTTTGAAACATCCTCTGTCTTTGCAGGGATAAGTGTATCACCGAAGCAGCCGCCCTTGCCGTCATAGTTGGTGTAAAGGTTGATACCTGCAACGATGAAAGGATCGCCGCCCCAGAGTGAAGCGAAATAAACGCCCTGATCCGCATAGCAGCCAAGTGCCTCTACCTCAGCGATAGTGCCCGAAGCATCATTTCCGCCGCCGAAGTTGTACTCAGAGATACCGAGCTTTGTGCCCGGATAGTACTTGTCGATAGAAGCCTGTATAGTCGGAAGTATCGGTACGTTCTGCATACACCACTGACCTATCCAGCTGTTCTCAGAGAAGCCTTCCTCATAGAGCGTACGTACAGACTGGAGTCTGTCCTCGATGCCGTTTCTTGCAGACTCTGAGTAGTAGTGGATATCAAGTACATCAAGAAGTCTTGTGCCTGTCTCCTCGGAAGCCTTTTTCATCTGGTCAAGGTAGCAGTCAAGATACCAGTGATAGTTATTTGCAGCCTTTACTTCTTCCCACTCGGTATGTGCATCGTCGTCATCGAGGTGGTCGAAAGCTGTATAGCCGTAGAGAGCAGGTCCGAATACCTCTGCATCGGGATCGAGCTTCTTTACGTTCCTTGCCACTTCTATAGACTTTTCACCCAGTTCCTTGATAGTTACAGATTCGGGGTGCATTCTGCTGTGTGTGTCATTCCAGAGAACAGGCTCATTGTCAAGGCTGTAGCCCTGGATACCTGTCTCAGACTTTGAATTGCCCAGCTTCTTGATGATGTAGTTCACGTATTCATCCATGTAGACTACACCGTCTGTAAGGTCTGGAGTATCGGCAAAATCAGTGCCTTTTGTGAGAACTACCTTGTTCCAGCGTTTTGAAGGAGCTTTCTCCTCCTCTGTTACTGTACCGTTCTTATCTGCCGAAACATAACCTGCAAGCTGTAATGTTGTGAGCTTGTAGCCCACATTGTTCTTTGCTGCATCCTTTGAGAGTACCTGAACGCAGTCAGCAGGATCATCTGACTCTGAGAGATTTGTGTCCGAGCTGTGCTTCCAGTCAGAACCTGCGTTGGAAGCGTTTGTCTCCCAGTTGTATGCTGTCATACGGTTGCCGCCCTGACGGACAGCATAGGTTTTCACGTCCTTGAGATTAGTGGTGTACTGGTTCACGCCATAGATAAGGGGAGATATCTCTTTTCGCTCGCCCTTGAGATCGACTGTGATATTCATATCATAGCCGCCTGCCGCATTTACGGTATTATGAGGGATACCGCTCATGGGAGCAGTAACTGCGCAGCCTGATACGACACAGGCTGCAAGAAACGCTGCTGTTTTTTTCATGTTTTTTCCTCCTGTTTTTTACCGTGCCTAAACGGTCTTTTTAACAGCTTTCGCTGTTATCGTCTATAGCTCGCCTTCCTTCCACCACGGCACCTGCGGTACTATCTCGTCCTGTTCACCGTTCTCACGCCTGAAAGCTCCGCGCTCCCATAAATCAACATTGGGATCCATGTATTTCAGATAGTTGGTAATGGTCTTAGCCAGTACCAGTATAAGAGTAAGTGATGTATGATGAGTATAGCCGTAGAGTATGACAGGCTGGTCATTAAGGTCGGCAGAAACGCGCCAGACAAGTCCGAAACGGTCAAGCCTGTCGATGATATGCTGGACCTTTTCCGACGGTATGTCCAGTTTTTCGGATATCATCGCTACCGAGAACATCTTGTTCCTTACGCTTGCTCCGAGATAGCTTATTATACTTATAGCGTCATCATCGGCAAGTGTATTAAACAGCCTTACCATATTTGTGGTGTCACCGAAGTAGGAATTAACGCCCTTTTCGGGTATCTCAAGGAAACAGAAGTACCTGAGATCAGTATTCAGCCGTGAGAGTGCTAATTCACGGTCTGTTTTAAGTCCTGCAAAGGTCTCGTGCTCAAAGCTTGTGCGCAGCCTGCCCACTGTATCTTTATTGGGGTTGCAGGCACAAAGCGCAGTATACATCATTTTCATAAATAGCTCTGAACGCTTTTCTTCGGGAACAGAGCGAACCTCGTCATCTATGAGCTGTTCGATGTCTCGCTCGCTGTCCATGACCTTTACTCCGAAAAGAGAATCAAGTGAGATGTTAAGCTCCTTTGCGATACGCGGAAGAAGCTCACCGTCGGGATAACTTGAATTCTCCCACTTTGATACTGCCTGGGGCGAAACATTCAGCCGTGCTGCAAGCTGCTCCTGAGTTAGCCCTAAAGCTTTTCTGCGTTTTACAAGGTTTGTTCGGAAAGTGCTGTTTTTATCCATTTTAATCTCACCTTTTCGTTTCTATAATCATTCTACCACAACTTTCGGTAGAATACAAGCGAATATAAATAGACTCATCTCAACTGTTGGTTGATTTTCGACAATCTCTAAACCGCTTTCATGCTTTTTATAATAGCACAAAATGCCGTAGATTTCATTTTTTTTTATGAAGCAGTCTTTACTTTTGCCGTTTTTTCTGTTATTATATAGTTATCAATCACAAGGAGTGTTCAAAATGGCAGAAAAAACCGAAAAAGCCGTAAAGTACCACAAAAGCTTCTACAGCTGTTCCGCATCTGTACTCTGTGCCTTTGCCGATGACGCAGGCATGGACGCAGAACAGGCAAAAGCCGCAGCTGCACCCTTTGCAGGCGGAAAAATGATAAAATGCGGTGCTGTATTGGCAGCAGAATATGTTCTCGCAATGAAGTACGGTAAAGATACAGACAAGATAAGCGAATTTGAAAACAAGTTCATTTCACGCAATAAGTCCGCGATCTGCCGCGAATTAAAAAGCGGTCTGCGTACTTGCAGAGGCTGTGTTACAGATTCCGCCGAGATACTTGAAGAAATGCTCAGCAACGGGTAAAGTCTCATTTATCACGCTCACTCAGCGTGATATGAGCCTTTTGTTATAAATCATCAGAGAGGAAGAAAAAATATATGAATATGAACTTCAAATGCAAGCTTCCTATACCTGCCGAAGTTAAGGCACAGTACCCTGTTTCGGAGGAGCTTGAAAAAGTCATAGAAGCAAGAAACAAGCAGATTGCCGATGTTATCGGCGGAAAGTCTGATAAGATACTCCTTATCATCGGACCTTGCTCCGCGGATATCGAGGAAAGCGTTCTCGATTACATCTGCCGTCTGAGAAAAGTGCAGGACAAGGTTGAGGATAAGATACTCATCGTTCCACGTATCTATACAAACAAGCCAAGAACTACAGGCAAGGGCTACAAGGGAATGTTACACCAGCCTGATCCAAGCAAAGAGCCTGATATGTACAAGGGCATAGTTGCAATACGTGAAATGCACCTCCGCGCAATACAGGAAACAGGCTTCACCTGCGCTGACGAGATGCTCTACCCCGAAAATCACCGTTACCTCAACGACCTTCTCGGATATGTGGCTGTTGGAGCTCGTTCTGTTGAAAATCAGCAGCACCGTCTTACTGCCAGCGGTCTCAATATACCTGTAGGTATGAAAAATCCTGTAAGCGGCAGTATCCCTGTACTTATGAACTCTATCGAGGCTGCACAGTCAGGTCATACATTCCTGTACCGTGGCTGGGAAGTAAGCACAAAGGGAAATCCCCTTGCACATTCCATACTCAGAGGTTTCGAGAACAATCACGGTCAGCATATGCCTAATTATCACTATGAGGACTTACAGCTCCTCTTTGATATGTACCAGCAGAAGGGATTTGAAAATCCTGCCGTTATAGTTGACACAAACCACTGCAACTCTGGCAAGCACCCTCTCGAACAGCCAAGAATAGTCAAGGAAGTCATCAGCAGCTGCCGCTATAACAGCGATATCCGCAAGCTTGTGAAAGGCTTCATGATCGAAAGCTACATCGAGGACGGCGCACAGAAGATAGACGAGCATATATACGGCAAATCTATCACCGATCCTTGTCTCGGCTGGGAAAAGACCGAAAAAATGATACTTGATATCGCAGACAGACTGTGATAAAAAACTGCTTCAACAGTGATATTGATATAGAAGATGTATGCTTATTATTGAGAGAACCCCTTTTGAAAAAGGGGCTTCTCTCAAACTCTCTCCCGAAAACTTCTGGTTTATTTTTTCCATATAGAGCGTGACCTGTATACTTGCGGGTCTTTTTTATTATCTACACGCGCTCTATATGAAAAAAATCAGCTAAAAAGTCTTTGGAAAGGGGTTCGGGGGAAAACCTTTCCTCAGAAAGGGTTCCCCCGATAAATAAATATATTTTTCTGTATCAGTATCATCATTAAGGCAGCTTTTCTAATCAACTCGGTTTACAGCCATTTTTTCTTTCTGAAGAATATCAGGCTTATCACAACTATTATAATGCTTATCAGTATAACGATAGGATATGACGCTTTGAATTCAAGCTCAGGCATATATTTGAAGTTCATTCCGTACCAGCCTGCAATGAGTGTAAGCGGCATAAAGATAGTCGTAACAATGGTAAGTATGGTCATTATGCGGTTCTGCTTTATATCAAGCTGGGACTGGTAAAGCTCGCGTATCTGTGCGGTGTAATCTCTCAGTGCTGCGGTAGTATCATGGAGACGCGCGATACGCTGAGTAAAGAGGTGGAAATATCTCAGGTTTTCGTGTGCAAAGAAGTTATTCTCATTCTCCTCAAGCTCCTGACCAAGATCCTCAAGCTGTTCGTAGTGTATCCTCATATCGCGGAGATCGCTTCTTATCTCACTTAAACGCTTGGGGTAATTGTCCTCTTCTCCTGCAAGGATCTTATCCTCCATTTCGTCAAGCTCAGCATCGTATTTGGCAAGAATTCCCTGATCTATATAAATTATCTGCTCTAAGAAATCATAGATGAACCTTTCAAGGGACGGATTAGTCCAACGCTTGCTTTTTACGACTCCTTTGATTATTTCCTCCACAGTACCGCTGTCGTCAATGAAAACTATCCCCTTTTCGTCCAGAGCAAATGCGAAATTGTTCTTTTTTTCCGCAATATTATGCCTGTCGGGAATAGAAAATGTACCTGTAAGTGAATCATAGTTTACTTCCGCCTTTGTACTGTGTATCTCGGAGGTACTGACTTCAAGGTCAATGCCCATATCAAACTTTGAACTGTTGCCGAGCCATTCCTCAGTCGAAAGCACTGCAACATACTTTGCCTTTGAATCCTTTGGTCTTAAATTCTTGCATTTTTCAAGAGTATCCTTAATAAGATAAAACATAGTATTCTCCCTTTGTGTCACGAACGTTTTTTTCATTATATCACACAAGTACACACAAATCAATATCAGCGAAAAATAAATACCTGTAAAGCCTCTTTCCCGAAGCTTTACAGGTAATTTTCATTTTTTATAACATCCGCTGCATTTAGCACAGTTACCGCAGCAGCTTCCGCTTTTTGCATTTTTCACCGCAGCCCTTACCGCAAACACAAGAGCCGCAGCTATAAGCACTATAAGGACAATATCAGCTATATTCATTCAGCTCACTCCTATCGCTATAAGTACAGCGCGTATGATAAGCGTTACGATCCACGCAACTCCGCACTGCCATACTACCACTGCCAGAGCATATTTTTTGCCGAGCTCCCTCTTTACAGCTGCAATAGCCGCAACACATGGAGTATAAAGCAGTGAGAACACCAGCAGACAGCCTGCGGAAAGTGAAGTCATTGCAGCACCAACGCTTCCCGAGTAAAGTATCTCAAGTGTGGATACTACGCTTTCCTTTGCCATAAATCCGCTTATAAGCGCAACAAGTATACGCCAGTCGCCAAGCCCAACAGGACTCATTACAGGTGCAAATATTCCTGCTATGCCTGCAAGTATGCTGTAACCTGCATCGCTAACCATATTCAGATGAGTGTCAAAGCTCTGTAAGAACCATACAACAACTGTAGCAATGAGTATTACCGTGAAAGCTCGCTGTAAGAAGTCCTTTGCCTTTTCCCAGAGAAGCTGCGCAACGTTCTTTGCGGCAGGAAGTCTGTAATTAGGAAGCTCCATTACAAAAGGAACTGCTTCGCCGCGGAATAAAGTTCCCTTGAAAAGATAAGCGGCAAGTATTCCCGTAACTATACCGAGAAGATAAAGTCCGACCATTATAAATCCGCCACGTTTTGGGAAGAAAGCATTTACGAAAAATGCATATATAGGCAGTTTTGCGGTACAGCTCATGAATGGCGTGAGAAGTATGGTCATCTTTCGGTCGCGCTCACTTGGCAGAGTTCTCGTTGACATTACAGCAGGCACTGAACAGCCGAAGCCGATAAGCAGCGGAACTATACTTCTTCCCGAAAGTCCTACCTTTCGCAGGAGCTTGTCCATAAAGAAGGCAACTCGTGCGATATAACCGCTGTCCTCAAGCATTGACAGGAAGAAGAACAGCGTAACTATTACAGGCAGGAAGCTGAGAACGCTTCCCACACCTGCAAAAATACCGTCTATAATAAGATCATGTATGACGGAGTTTACGTGTGTATGGACAAGAGCCTTATCAGTAAGCTCCGTGACCTTGTCTACGCCCATTTCAAAAAGATCCTGCAAGAACGCGCCGATAACGTTGAAGGTAAGAAAGAAAACAAGTCCCATAATAAGGATAAACGCAGGTATTGCAGTATATTTTCCAGTTAGTACCTTGTCTATCCTGCGGCTGCGGATATGCTCCTTGCTCTCCGCAGGTTTATTTACGGTATCATCGCAGAGCCTGTGTATAAACCTAAATCTCATATCCGCTATGGCGGAGCTTCTGTCGAGACCGCGCTCCTTTTCCATCTGAGTGACTATATGCTCCATAGTCTCGATCTCATTCTGGTCAAGGTCAAGCTTTTCTATTACAAGAGGATCGTCCTCAATGACCTTGCTGGTGACAAATCTCAGCGGCATACCGATAGACTCTACATGATCCTCGATAAGGTGGGATATACCGTGCAGGCAGCGGTGTACTGCACCGCCGTTCTCGGTCTTGTCGCAGAAATCATATCTAAGTGGTCTTTCCTGATAATAAGCAACGTGCATGGCGTGTTCCACAAGCTCCTCGATACCCTTGTTTTTAGCTGCGGATATAGGCACAACAGGTACTCCCAGACGCTTTTCCATATGATTTATGTCGATACTTCCGCCGTTTGAGGTAAGCTCGTCCATCATATTCAGTGCAACTACCATAGGTATGTTCATTTCGAGGAGCTGCATGGTAAGATAGAGATTTCGCTCTATATTCGTTACATCAACAATATTGATTATAGCGTGAGGCTTCTCATTGAGTACGAAATTACGGGAAACTATCTCCTCGCTGCTGTATGGCGACATTGAATATATACCCGGCAGGTCTGTGATAAGTGTATCATCATGGCCTATGATAGATCCGTCCTTGCGGTCAACTGTAACACCCGGGAAGTTGCCTACGTGCTGCTTTGAACCCGTTAATCTGTTGAAAAGTGTGGTCTTGCCGCAATTCTGATTGCCAACAAGTGCAAAACGTATAACTGTACCCTTTTCAAGCGGAACACCGTCACCTTTTGCGTGGAAGCGTCCGCCCTCACCAAGTCCGGGGTGCTCGGTCTTTTGCTTTTTCTTCTTTTCCCTGACTTCTTCCTTTTTTTCAGTGACAGGACAGACTTCGATCTCGTCTGCGTCAGCAAGACGGAGAGTAAGCTCATACCCGTGAAGTCTCAGCTCCATAGGATCACCCATAGGTGCGTATTTTACAAGAGTCACCTCTGCTCCGGGGATAAGTCCCATATCGAGAAAATGCTGTCTCAGCGCACCTTCACCGCCGACTTTTTCAACTCTGACAGTCTCTCCTATTTTTATGTTTTTAAGCGTTTCCATAACCTGCTCCTAAACCTGTAAAGATCATATTTTTTCTATTATATCGCAAAGGATATATCACATCAATTCTTTCAGAAGCCCCATTATCATTGTTAAAATAAAAAAATATTTCCGAATATGTCTGATTAAACTATTCTGATACGATTGTATTTATGTGAGCGCAATTGCTACTACCACATTAGCAAGCCCCCGGAAACTTTTCGCAGTTCACTCCCCCCATCGCTGCGGAAAATGTTTCTTTGATTTAATCATATCCTCGGAAAAACAGGTACAGGTTTCTGTGCCTGTTTTGCTTTTATATGGTAAATACGGCGTTAAACATTGTTTAATCATGGGTTAGCTTAAACAAACCCTGTTTTATTTATAAGGGGTTAGCTCAAACTAACCCTTATAAATAATATCACTTTCCCAGTGTTTTGTCAATAGCATAAACATAGCATCAGGCAGAATTTGTTATCATGAACAAATATAATAGTATTCGCTAACTTATTTTAGCTAATTTCTGAGCATTGAATTATTTCCCGATACATGATATAATACATATGATACGTAATTTATGCATAGAGATCGGAGTTTTTCATATATGAATATCCTAAAAAAAGCAGCAGCTGTTTTGTCTGCCGCAGTTTTTTCAGCCATGTTCATGCCTTTTAAGCCGCAGGTCGCCGCAGCCGATAGCTACATCGCTACTGCGCCGTTCAGCCTTGAAAAAGGCGTTCTTACTCTGGATAACGGCGAAAAATGGTATAAAGTCAACGAATTTGAAAACGGAAATGACTACATCATAACAGTAAAAGGCTCTGACGATAAAGAGCTTATGCTGACTGCTTCAAATGACGATATAAGCGAATATATCTGGCATTATTACAGAAGCACTATGGTGACCAGCACTGCTCCCGAGTACACTACCCTCATTTCTCGTTCATTTTCTCTTGCCTGCCACGAGAACGAACTGTATACTGTATCAAACTGGTGGTCATCAGGCGAAATGGCGTGGGAGTATCATAACGGCAATCTCTGCTACAGAGAGGACGGAAGCGTTTCTTATCTTAAATACAGTGAAGGAAGCGATGTTCCCTTTACCTGTACCGATAATGCCGCAGAAGCCGCAGAAGTGTGCCTGTATTCACAAAGCGAATACCTAAGCCGCTGCATTGCGGAACACCCGTCCGCCGAAAGCTATGTTATCGAGGGCAGCGGTTATGCTGCACCTGTATTCACAGCAAAGCTCTACGATGATATAACTGTTGACAGCGTAAAGTGGTTCATTAACGGCAGGGAGCAGTCCTGTGCAGAGCTTTCGTTCACTGCCGATGCTCTCAGAAATAAAAAAACAGGAGTTTACCGTGTAAACTGCCTTATCGAAGGACATGACGGCAATGATATCCATTACCGCGAAAAATCGGCAGACGCAGCATTTATTGTTGCAAAGGGAGTTACACCCGAGTCCTTTATGACTTTTTCCGATGTACACGAGCAGTACTTCTTTATCACCGATGCCATAGAAAAGATTATGGCGCATACAGGCGGATATGTGCCGTCACTTGTCATATGCACGGGCGACCTCGTAAACGGACCGACTGCAAGCAAGGAGAAGATGCTTGACCGCTATTATCCTCAGATAGTCTCATATCTCGGCGGACTTGACACAGTATTCGTATCTGGCAACCATGATTCGGGCGAAGCAGCTTCCATAATGTCCGACAATGCAGGACTCGGTTCTGAGAATGACCGTTCACCATACGGCGGACAGATATTCAAAGGCACTTCCCAAGCCGCTGCTAAAAACGGAAAGAGCAGCCGTTTCGCAAAAGGTATCACCGTCTACGGTCTTAACTTTGAAGCTTCTATCGAAGGAAGCGGCAATAATATCACTTATTCCTACGACAGAACCATAGAAAAACTTGACAGCTTTCTGAAAAAGACTGCCGAGGATTACCACGGCGAACTTGTGGTGATATCGGCTCACTCGGGACTTCATGTACTGGGCGTTCAGCCTGAGTCAATGACCAGATACGGAATTCAGATAAGCAAATGGATAGGCGAAAATCAGTACAACATTGATAATTCCTATGAGCTGACAAAGCTTATAAACAGCTACGCCGAAAAATACAATATGGATATAATGTACCTCTTCGGTCATGACCATTCACGTCAGGAAAGCGAGCTTATCATGACAGACGGTGACGATCTCACAAGTACTGTTGAATACAGCAGCAGAAGCTATGACACTCAGCCGTTGAAATTCACCTATGCACATTCGGGCTATCTTTCCACTACCATTGGCTGTGCAGATGCGCATTTCAGCTTTGTATACCGCAATGGTGAAAACTACAGCTTTGACCTTATGAGCACCTATAATGATACGCTGAGACATACGGAAATCAAAGCGAAAAATACGTTCAAAGAGCCTGTTGTCACTACTTCGGCATCAACAACTGTCCCAACTAAGACAACAGCAGCAGGAACTTCCGCAAAAAAAGGTTCTGACAGTCCTGCTACAGGCGATAAATTCAGCATCATCGGCATTGTCGTCCCTGCGGCAGTACTTATGCTGATTAGCAGAAAGCGCAAAAAGAATAACCGTTAAATGAAAAGCTCCCGAAAGCAGAAAATAACTGTTTTCGGGAGTTTTATTATATATCGCTTAAAGCTTTCGTGCCAGTTGAAGGTCTAAGGTATCGGATATGACAAGCCTGCCGCCGTTAGCGTTTATGGCTTCTTTTATGCTTGAGAAGAATTCTTCCCTTACTCCTTTTTCAATGGTGATGTGGTCTGAGTAAGTGCCGAGGAGCTGAATGTACTCATCAGCCGTAAAAACACGTTCACGGTAAAATATATGAGACTGAATATCGATAAAACCGTATTTTCCTGCTATATTTGCAGTTTTCTCGGACTGCTCTGCCGTATACTCGGCAGAAGTACCTCGTTTTTTCTCAGGATAATAGCTGTAGTAGTATTTATCATAGGCAGCTTCTATCGCCTGTGCAAGTGCGGTATCTTTTTTGCTTATGCAGGGGTGATTGGCAAAACGCGCAAACGCTCCGCCCTGTCTGAGCATGGAGAATACCTTTCGGTAGCCTGTCTCTTCGGGTATCCAGTGGAATGCAGTTGCTGAGAATACAAGATCATAGGTATTTTCAGCAAAAGTCATATCTTCAAACTTTCCTGTCATAACAGTCAAATTCGGGTATTCTTTAAAATTCTCCTTCAATAGCTCGGACAAATTCTCACCATACTCTACGGCTGTGAGGTCACAACCTGTATCGAGCACAGGCTTTGTAGCCTGACCGCTGCCGCTTCCTACCTCGACAGCACGGCTGTTTTTTTCAATATGTACATAGCCGAAAATCTTCTGATATAATTCACCGACATAGCCGGGACGCATCTTATCATATGCTGATGAAACACTGTCAAAAGTACGTTTTAGCTCATTTTCTGCTGTCATTGCAATGCACCTCCGTATAACAATATAGGATAATCATTATATAACATATCATACCAAAAGTCAAGCTACGGGATTATACGCTAAATATTAACATCAAAAATATTAAATACAGTAATTATTTCCATATATATTGCATTTTGTGTTTATGTGTGCTATAATGAGTGTAGCACATTAATTATATCATAGCACTTCACTTACATGATATAATGAACGCTAAAGCATTCATTATAATTGATTTAAAAGCCCTTGCAGATACGCAAATCTGAGATTTGCTCCCTGCATATCGGGCAATTATATCATAACGCTTCGCTTATATGATATAATGAACGCTAAAGCATTCATTATAATTGATCTAAAAGCCCTTGCAGATACGCAAATCTGAGATTTGCTCCCTGCATATCGAGCAATTATATCATAACGCTTCGCTTATATGATATAAATAATGTAATGTAAATGGGAATGCGGATTACGACAGGGAATCTATAAGACAGAAAAATGTTCCGGTAATATCGGGTCAATGAGGATGATTAATCTAAATTATCGGAGGAGAACATGAAAAACAGATCAAAGAAACGTACTGCTGCGGGAGTACTGTGTCTTGGTATGCTGTTGCAGTCAGCAGCATATCTCCCTGCAAACGCAGACAACAACGGTGCAGTGACCATAAATGAGGTCTGCACCAAAAACACCACCTACCAGTCGGGTGACGGAAACTATTATGACTGGATAGAACTTTTCAACAGCGGAAAGTCAGAAGCAGACATATCAGGCTGGGGACTTTCAGACAAAGAACAGGAGCCTTACAGGTATACATTCCCAAGCGGAACGCACATACCTGCAAACGGACGACTTGTTGTGTTCTGCGACACCGATGCCGCAGCAAATGACAGCAAGACTGCTCCATTCGGATTATCTGCTTCGGGCGAAACTCTCGTACTTACGGACTCACAGGGCAAAACAGCTCAGACTCTTACAGTCGGCGCACTTGCTGCTGATACTTCATACGGACAGTATCCCGACGGCAGCGGCGAATTCTACACACTGAGCTGTACACCGGACAAAGAAAACGCTGCCCCCGAAGGCAGTGCAGCTGTACGTCAGCCTGTGTTCTCACAGGAAAGCGGTTTTTATGATAGCAGCTTCTCTCTGAACCTTACCGCAGAAGAAGGCTGTACCATATACTATACCACTGACGGCAGCGATCCAACAACAGAGTCTGAAAAGTACACAGCACCTATCACTATCGAAGATATGTCAGATACTCAGAACCGCCTCAGCGCACGTACCGACATAACTCCGAACAAAGCAACAGCACCGCGTGACAGCGTTGACAAGGCAGCTTTGATACGCGCAATATCAGTTGACAGCGAAGGCCGCGCAAGCGAACCTGTAACAAAGACGTATTTTATAGGCAAAACAAATTCGGGATACTACAAACAGATGAAAGTAGTATCATTAGTCACAGATCCTGACAACCTTTTCGATTACGAAAAAGGCATCTACTGTCTCGGAAAGGTGTTCTACGGCGACAAAAATCCAAACGATCCACAGGAGGAGCAAAGACCTGAGGAGCACAAAGAGCCTGAGGGCGAAAGACCTGAGGATAACAAGCCCGAGGAACATACAGGTCCCGAGGGCGGCAGACCTGGACGCAACAGAGCTCCACAAAACGGCAATATATGGGAAATGGAAGCCAATTATACTCAGAGAGGAAAAGAATGGGAACGTCCTGCTAACTTTACTCTCTTTGACGGCGGCGAAATGGTACTCCAGGAGAATGTGGGTATCAGAATAAAGGGCAACTATTCAAGGTGCCTTGCACAGAAGAGCTTCAATATCTACACAAGACAGGATTACGGCTGTGCAGAGTTTGATTACGACTTCTTCTCGGGGAAGGCTACAAAAGCTAAAAACGGAAAGGCTATCAAGAAGTATGACGGGCTTGTTCTCCGCAACGGCGGCAATGACAACGGTGCGGCTTTCTTCCGCGACAGCATAAACCAGAGCCTTATAACTGACAGAGCATTTGCTTATCAGGCTACTACAGAATGTGTAGTATTCATTGACGGCGAATTCTGGGGCACTTACCAGATGATGGAAAAGATCAGCGACAGCTACCTCAGCTCTCACTACGGAGTTAAGAAAAGCGATATCGCTATGATAAAGAACGGCGAGCTTGAAGAGGGCAGCGAAAGTGATCTGAGTGACTGGCAGGCTCTCTGCAATGGTGTTGCAAACGGCAGCATATCCTACGATGAATTCTGTCAGAAAGTGGATATACAGGGCTTTATGGACTACTTTGCAGCTCAGATATACTGGGCTAATGCAGACTGGCCGAAGAGAAACTATACCGCATGGCGTTCAGATGCCATTGACGAGGAAAATCCCTATGCTGACGGCAAATGGAGAATGGTTCTCTTCGATACGGAATCAGGTCAGGGACTTTACGGTTCATATGACAAGTCATTCTCAGCAGACTGCTACAGCCGCTTAAAACAGGACGGCAGCCAGCTTGCTAAAATGTTCACTGCTCTTTCGGGCAATGAACAGTTCAGACTTGACTTTTCAAGAACTATGATGGATATGGCAAACTATAACTTCGTTCCCGAAAAAGTAAACGAAGTCATAAGCTATTACAAGAACAACTACAAAGAGCAGATCGCAGATACTTACGAGCGTTTCAACTCAGGCAGCTCAGGCAAATTCGAGAGCGAGCTCTCAACAGTTGCAAACTTCTACGCTCAGCGTTATTCATATGCAGAGCGTACCACAAGATTGGCAATGAAGCTGTCTTCCGAGCCTCACAAGCTCACAGTAATCAACTCAGGCGATAAGGGTACTATTGACCTTAATACTCTCAAGCTCGGAAACATAGACCAGTGGAGCGGCAAATACCACTCCGATTACGACATCACTATCTCAGCAGATGCAAGCGGCGAAGAGGCTTTCACACGCTGGAACATTAAAGGCGCAGAGATAATAAGCGGAGACAAGACTTCGGCAACTATCACAGTAAGACTCAGCTCAGATGCAACAATTGAAGCAGTTTACGGAGACTCGGAGGGAACTATCTCCGAAGAACCCGATGAAGAATACATTTTAGGCGACCTCAACAACGACGGAGTTGTGGACATCTATGATCTCAGCCAGATGAGAAAGGCAGTCGTTTCAGGCAGTGCTGAACACTTTGCAGCTGCCGATATCAACGGCGATAAGGCTATCACCAGCGACGACCTTACACTTCTCAAGAAGTACCTCACAGGCGAGATAAAAGCATTTACAAACTAAACTATAAAAGCAGACCGTCTGTCATATGGCAGGCGGTCTGTTTACATTTTTATGCTTAGATGATATAATAAAGTATCACATGATCCTATGAGGTAAAATAAATGAAAAGCATAACTATAATTGATGATGAGTTCTCCTTCGGCGGATTTACTTCGGGAAATGAGGGCATATGGACAAGAAACGCTCCCACCGATCCGCCTACAGATGATTACATATCTCTAAGTGAAAGACTTGAAGCACCATTGTCACGTATCATACGCCCATATCAGGCAAGCGGTGATAAAGTTGAGATAGTCGGTGCTGAACACGGCGGCATGGGAGTCATAAAGGATAACGTACTGAAAAAAGTGGACGGTATCGTTACTGCCGAAAAAGGCATTGTTCTCAGCGTTCTCGCGGCGGACTGCGTTCCCATATATCTTATTGACAAAAAGGCGGCAGTCATCGGACTCCTGCACTGCGGCTGGCATTCGGCAGCAGGTTCACTTCTCCATAATGCTGTTCAGCGCATGAAAGAGCTGGGAGCTTCTGCTGCTGAAATTCAGGTGATAACAGGACCTCATATCTGCCATGAATGCTATGAAGTGGGCGAAGATGTCCGCAAAGTTTACGCCGAAGCTTTCACAGAAAAGCAGCTCGATGCTATATTCACTACCATTGACGATAAGCTGTATCTCCACCTATCGGAAGCTGTACGGTCAAAAGCTGCGGCAGAAGATATTCCCGATGAAAATATCTCAGCAATAAACTGCTGCACTTTCAACGATGAGTCATTATACTCATACAGACGGGGCGACAGAAGCAGACAGAATGCAGCATTTATCATGATGAAAGCATAATATTGATTAAATTAGGAAAGTATTATCTTAATTCTCACTTATCATGGAACTCAGCCTTTAGCCCTTAGCTATTAGCCAAGGTGTCGCCTTCGGCGAATAATTTAAATAATGTGAGCGTAAGCGAACTCCTTCGGCTAATGGCTTTTTTACAAAGAATCTCTTCCCTAATTCAATCAATATTAATTTAAAAATTAAAGCGGATGTGCCGCTTCTTTTTTAGTATTTTAACCTTCCGAATTCCTTGACTTTTCGGGAAATTTACGGTAAAATTAAACAGTCAATCAAGTATAAGACTCGGGGGTATTAAAATGAATATTATCAAAAAACTGCTGCTTCATTTGCAGCTGCCGCAGCTATAGCTGTATCCTCTGCGCTGCCTGCATCAGCTGCTGTAAGAGGTGACCTTAACAACGACGGCACTATCGACTCATTCGATGTGGTATTATGCCGCAGGAATATCATCACCATGTTCTCGGGCGGTCAGACTGACCTGCTGGCTGACATCGACGGCAACGGATCTATACAGATAAACGACCTTGTACTGCTGCAAAAATACGTGCTTGGCACTATAAAGGAATTTCCGCAGACTACAACTGCCGTCACAACTATGGCCACTACAACTTCTGTACCTGTTGTTACTACGACTGTTACAACGCCAAACGGTGACAGCTACATGAAGAAAATGGCAGCAGATATACACATTCATGAGGAATCGTCCTCAACTGAAAAAAAGGCAGGCGTTGACTACGGAACGATCGAGAAGAAAACTTACTTCTCAAAGGACGCTCAGCGCGAAAAGAACCTCAATATCCTGCTTCCGCCGGGATACGACAGCAGTCAGAAATACCCTGTAATATATGTTTTCCACGGTATATTCGGCTCTGAGGACTCCATGCTCGATGAAAGCATGAAGATACAGACAATGCTCGGAAACCTTGTAGCTTCGGGTGAAGCTGAGAAAATGATAATCGTTTTTCCACAGATGTTCACCACAAAGGAGAACATCTTCCCTGCATTCACAAATGAGTCCTCCCGTGCATACGATGCTATCCGCGAGGATCTCGAAAACAGCATCATGCCGTTTATGAAAGAGAATTACCCTATAAAGGAAGGCAGAGAAAATACTGCTGTTACAGGTTTTTCAATGGGCGGCAGAGAGGCTCTCTATGTTGGAGTCACAAGACCTGATCTCTATGGCTATGTGGGCGGAGTATGCCCTGCTCCGGGTATATTCCCTACTGTTGACGGAAATATGACTCACGAAGGCTGTATATCTCCCAGTGAATTCTGCTTCGGCTCAGCTCCGAGCCCGTATGTTTTAATGATAACCTGCACAAGATTTGACGGTACTGTAGGAGATGCTCCCGACAGCTACCATGACACGCTCACTCAAAACGGCGTGGAACATATCTGGCATCAGCTTACTGACGGCGACCACGGTTCTATATCCGTAAGAGCGCATATGTATAATTTCCTAAGATATGTATTTAAAGCTAAATAATGCCGTCGCTTATATAAAATCCAAGCCCCGAGACAATGCCTCGGGGCTTGTTCATACTATTATCATACTCGCCGAATTAATAACTCACTGTAAGTGCAGTAACTCCGCATCTCATTTGAGCGTACCGCTCAGAACGTCGTAATTCTTCTGCATAAGCGAGATATAGCTTGCACCGTCCTTTATATCATTTTTGGATACAGACTGTAGCGAATTAAGTTCAGCTATCTTGACGCCGCTCTTTCCCGAGCTTGAAATAACTGCATTTGCTATATCCTTGTTTGAGTTTTCAAGTGTATATACAGTATCGCAGCCTAACTCCTTAACTTTATCGGAAAGGAATTTGATAGTTTCAAAGCTTGCTTCGGATTCAGCTGAACAGCCGATAAATGCTGCAAAGTAATCAAGTCTGTAATCGTCTACAAAATAGCGGAATGGGAATCTGTCACCGAATATAAGAGTTTTTACGGAAGCACTGTCCACAAGTGCCTTGAAACTGCTGTCAAGCTCATCAAGCTCTGAAACATAGCTTGCAAGGTTAGATTTATAGTCAGCAGCATTTGCAGGATCTATCGCCTCAAGACTGCTTTCTATTTCTGTACAGAGGAGCTTTGCATTTTTCAGTGAGAGCCATACGTGTTCATCGTATTCGATCTCTTCCTCTTCATCTTCCTCTTCGGACTCCTCTTCTTCCTCGCCCTGCATACCTTCTTTCAGCTCCTCAGCCTTTGCAAAATCGCCGAGAGCGTCCATAAGGTTGATGACCTTCATATCCTTGTTTACTGCATTTTCGAGTGCATCTTCCACCCACTCGTCAGACTCGCCGCCTACATACACGAACAGATCACAGGTCGATATCTTCATAATATCATCAGCTGTGGGCTGATAATTATGCAGGTCTATACCGCTGTCAAGCAGATAGGATATATCAACGTTTTCGGCATGGCTGCCGAGTATCTCCTTTGTCCAGTCATACTCGGGAAATATAGTGCATACGACCTTCAATGGCTCTGCATCAGTCTTTGTTTCATTATTCTCTGTAGCTGTTACAGTTGCACCTGTCTCACTTTTTTCAGATGCTGCTTTACCATTAGCAGACGAACAGCCTGTTAATGCTGAAGTAGCCAGCATAAAACTCATAGCTGTTAAAACCGTACTTTTCTTTAACATAAAAAATGACCTCCATTTTGAATAACTGACATAATTTTGTTAAGCTTTGCCACGAAAAGGCATAGCTCTCCTATAAACTGCCGTTTTTCAGCTTAGGAGCTCAACTTTCAGCGATACGAGGGTATCATGCTCTGAATATACTCTGATAACTGCTTTTATAAGTGCCGCCACCGTAATGAGCAGCAGCATAAGCTTTATAACACCTGCTGCCTCGGCATTTACCGTATGAAGAACGTGACTGCACTCAGCAAGTTCTATGCAGACGGAGCAGTTCTCTCCCGAACATACGTGATCGGTATGAACTGCTATATAGCAGGCGGAGCTGAAAATAACAAAGCTGAATATGATAAATATCATAAATGAAAGTATTCTGTTTTTGTTATTCATCATGCTCACCTCAGCTTATCAAATATAATATGATAATGATTATCATATTCGCATTATTAATTATAACGCTTATGACCGCTTATGTCAATGCATGACTGAAATTTTCTACGCCCTCTGCAAATTGATAATGTCTCTCATTTTTAAACTATTAAAAATGAACAATCCACCGCATTGAAAACTCCAGCACAATTTAGCTTAGAAGCGTAAAAAAGAGTCCCCACAGATCGTGAGGACTCTTCTTTTTTGTGTCATTCGCTGTAAGACTTAATCAACTTTAGTTGTCTGTGGAACAGCGATCGTTGTTGTTGTAGTTGTTGTCTTGGGTTCAGCAGATGTTGCAGCCGTAGTTGTTGTAGTTGTAACAGGCTCGTCATCGCTTTGTGCATCTGCTTCAATCTCGATCGACTCGATCACGTTATTCTTAACGAATTTCTCAAGTGATACAGGCTCAGTTATTGTTGAATAGTAAACATAGTATCTGAGAATGATCGAAGCGTCAACAGAGTCTACAGAACCGTCATTGTTAACATCAGCAGCAGCAAGATTTTCTTCCTTGATGATACCATCCTGATGTGTAGCAACGAGTGCGTACTGACGAAGAACAACTGATGCGTCAACTGCATCTATTAATCCGTCTGCATTTACATCACCGTAGTTTACGACAACAGGAACTGTTGTTGTTACAGTTGATGTAGTTGTTGGCTCAGATGTTGTTGTAGATGTTGAAGTTGAAGATGTAGTTGTTGGCTTAGATGTTGTTGTAGATGTTGATGTAGTAGATGTTGTGGTTGGCTTAGATGTTGTTGTAGATGTTGATGTAGTAGATGTTGTGGTTGGCTTTGATGTTGTTGTAGATGTTGATGTAGTAGATGTTGTGGTTGGCTTAGATGTTGTTGATGTAGATGTAGTAGATGTTGTAGTTGGCTTAGATGTTGTTGATGTAGATGTAGTAGATGTTGTAGTTGGCTTAGATGTTGTTGATGTAGATGTAGTAGATGTTGTAGTTGCCTTTGATGTTGTCGAAGATGTTGCAGTTGTTGTAGTTGTAGTTGTAGATGTTGTTGTAGTTGTTGTAGTAGTTGTTGCAACAAGTGGACCATTGCCTGTGAGGTTATACTCACGTCCGCTGAAGTCGTTTACCTTGCCCTTAGCTACAATCTTAGCACCGTTCTTTACAGTGATGTTTGTATCAGGAGCAATAAGAACATCAACGTTCTCAGGGATAGTTATGTCAGATGCTATTGTAATATTACCGAAGAGTGAAAGCTCTGTCTTAGTGTCGAGCTGAGCAGCTTCCTCAACAGCTACCTTGACATCAGCATAAGTATTCTTATTGCTGAGCATTGCAGTTGCCTTTGGATTGATAGTTATGCTGTCACATATCTCACCGCAGGTATCACATCTTCTTACTGCAAGACCTTCCTTGCCGTCCTTAGGAGCAGCTACAAGAGTGTAACCGCTTGTTGACTTGCACTCATGCTTTTCAACATTGCTGATCTTGATCTCTTCTGTTGTACCGTCTGAGTAATCAACGATGAGCTTACCGCTTGCACCGATCTGATCTGAACTTACTCTGATGATAGTATCGCCCTTTACAGTAAGTGAACCGTCTTCATTGAGCTCTGTGCCGTTGATATCAGCAAGTGTGAACGAGTTCTCTGATGCAGCTGCCTTTACCTTGCTGTTTCCAAACGGAGCAAAGTTGCGGATTACGTCTGCTTCAATTCTGATATTTGTAGGAAGTTCTCCGTGTGAATGGAGGATAAGGTTCAGTTCATCAGTAAATGGTAAGAGATTTCTGTTATATCTGTTGATATATTCATCGAAATCGTCGATGAAGAATGGTGAATCGGTAGTTACATACTGAATATAGTGGTTAGTGAAGTTTATATACTGATTTGTTGTCTTGTCTGCGTGCTTGTATGCTTCAAAGAACAGCTCGCTTACCAGCTGATTAGCTGTATTTGATGCTACTCTTCTTACAGGGATCCTCTGATCAGGAGTACGCTCCTTGACCTTGATCTCGCAGTCAATTGCGTTTGAACCGTAGAACTGTACGATAACGTCCTTAAGGATATGCTCTACAGGCATTTCACCTACAGCTGCCTCAAATACGCTGCGGATACCGTCTACGTTCATGAGTTCGGGACGCTCCTCCAATACCTGAAGTATCAGAGCTGTGTTCCTGTCAAAATCATAAGATGAGACATATCTCTCAAATACTGAAGCCCATACATCAGGTACATTTACTGTATATGTTACAGCCTGATGAGGATTCAGATCAACTGGGAAATAATGAGTGCCTCTTCTTGTATAAAGTGTCTGTTCCTTAGTGATAGCACCAAGTGATGTAAGATTTCCGTCTGTATCAAGATTTGTGAAGTACAGTGTTGCCTTTGAACCCTGCTGCTTACCCTTTATAGTGGTTTCAAGGTTGTAAACAGGCTTGTCTGATACATTCTTGAGAGTTATCTTTATAGGATAATTTCTTCCGTAGTATGAAAGTGAAGGAACTTCAACTGTCATCTTGAGTGCATCGTATGCATATACGTGGAGATTTTCCTGTGATCTGTAAGTGAGTGCGAATGGATCGCTTCCGTTCATGCCGCTGAATACAGCTGAAAGTGAATAGTCGCCTTCCTTATCGCCGCGTACGCACCAGTTTCTTGTAGCTACCTGGTTAGGAGCAAGACTACCGATGTCTTCAACGACACTGCCGTCAACAAGTGTAAGTCCGTTAGGTACGTTGAGCCTTGCAGTACAGTCTGTAAGAGTACCTGTGCCCTTATTTGTTACGATAAGCTGAACGTCATAGAATTCCTTCAGCCACTTGCTTTCGCCGTAGATGATAAGGTACATATCCTCATCAACTGTTTCCTCATGGATAACGTGTGCGTGGATCTCATCTACATATACATAAGGTCTGTCAGTTATAAGCAGAGGCTTTTCACCGTCTACCTCAAGGTATACATAGTTAAGAGGTTCATAACCTTCGTCCCACTGAACTATTCTGTTGAATACAACGCCTGCTGCCTCGAAATCAGCTTCGATAGAATACTGTACGCAGTTGAAGTTGTCAGGATTTCTGATGTCAATGCCTCTCTTGATGATCTCATCTTCTGTCATTTCCTTAACGTGAAGTTCACCATCGACCCTGAGGATAGGCTGTGTAGTAGTTGTAGATGTTGTGCTTGTTGTCAGAGTTGTTGTTGAAGTTGTAGTAGGCTTCTTTGTTGTTGATGTAGTAGGTTTAGTTGCTGAAGTTATGTTAGGGGTAATTGTTGAAGTTGTAACAGGTTTCTTTGTTGTTGATGTAGTAGGTTTAACTGTTGTAGTTGTTGAAGTTGTAGTAGGCTTCTTTGTTGTTGATGTAGTAGGTTTAGTTGTTGTAGTTGTTGAAGTTGTAGTAAGCTTCTTTGTTGTTGATGTAGTAGGTTTAGTTGTTGTAGTTGTTGAAGTTGTAGTAGGCTTCTTTGTTGTTGATGTAGTAGGTTTAGTTGTTGTAGTCGTTGAAGTTGTAGTAGGCTTCTTTGTTGTTGATGTAGTAGGTTTAGTTGTTGTAGTTGTTGAAGTTGTAGTAGGTTTCTTTGTTGTTGATGTAGTAGCCTTAGTTGTTGAAGTTGTGGTCTTTGATGTAGTAGATGTTGAAGTCTTAGATGTAGTAGATGTTGAAGTCTTAGATGTAGTAGATGTTGTCTTAGCTGTTGTTGTAGTTGTAGATGTTGTTGAAGAAGTTGTCTTCTTAGTAGTTGTAGTTGTTGTCATTGAAGTAGGAACGTTGTATACTACTTCGCCTGCAGTGTCTGTAGACAATGTACCGCCCATTACAGCTGTGAAGTACTCTGAAGGAGCTGTGCCCTTATTGTACTTAGCATAGCCGTTTGTGATTGTACCTGTCTTGATAGCTTCGATACTTACCTTACCGCCTGTAAGCTTTTCGATAATGTCGATAGTCTTATCTGCCGGGATGTAAATGCCTGCAAGCGGGCTGCTGATGTCAAGCTTGCCGCTTATAGCTATCTTAGTATTGTTTGTGCAGTAGATACCATAGTTATCTGTACTTGATATCTTACCGCCTGTGATGTTGATCGTACCGTCATTTGAGCTTGAATAGATTCCGTAACCGTCATCTGCCTTTACAGTTGCACCACTGAGGTTGATAACACCTGAGTAAGATCTGTCAATGAAAATGCCTGCACGGTCATAATAACGATTGTTATTAGCAATAGCCTTTGACTCAAGAGTACCGCTTATAAGGTTAGTTGTACCCTTGCTTGATCTGAGTGAGAGCGGATTAGCAGCGTTTGAAATAACAGTTGCACCGTTAAGAGTAAAGTTACCGTTGCTGTTTACTCCTACTGTTGCGTAATTGTTATTCTTATCATTTCCATAGAAAGTACCGCCAAGGAGTCTGAGTGTACCGTCTACATTGAACAGTTCATAGCTGCCGGTAGCGTTCATAGTACCTGTCTTTGCCTTGCTACTGTCTCTAACTGTAACTATACCGTTGCCGCCTATTCTTACTCTGTTGATGCTTACCTTATGACCGTTGAGGTCGAGATCCAGCATTGTATTGCTGTAAATATCGCCTTCAACAGTTACATCGCAGTCGAGCTTGTACTTACCATGTGTAGGAAGACTGTCCGTCTTGCTCCATGTCTTTGTGTCAGCTTCTACGAATTTAAGGTTGTTGTCAGCAGCGTACTTCTCTGCATATGTTTCCTTATATCCAACAATAGTATCTACCTTGCTGTTTCTGAGGAAGTTGCCGTTAATGCCTGAAGCATTTGCAACGCTTGCAGGGATATAAACTGAAGTTACACCTGAATCGCTGAATACATCATTGCCGATGTATGTTACTGACTCAGGGATCTCAAAGGATTTGAGTAATGTACAGCCGCGGAATGTTTCACCGCTGAGTGATGTGAATGTAGCAGGAAGAACTGCTGATGTAAGGTTCTTACAATCTCTGAACAAGCCTGATGTATTTAAAGACTTAACTGTGTCAGGGATAATGATCGACTTGAGACCTGTGCCATAGAATGCACCGTTCTCTATTCTCTCAACAGAAGCAGGGATAACGAGCTCTGTGATAGCTGCATCATTGTAGAATGCATTATATCCGATTGTCTTTAAGGTATCAGGAAGCTTTATGCCTGTAAGGGCTGTACAGCCGTAGAATGCATTGCTTCCGATAGTTTCAAGTCCTGATGAGAACTTAACTGATTTAAGTGTTGTTAAATTCTGGAATGCGTTGTAATCGATAGTCTTTATATTTGCAGGTATCTCGATAGATTCAAGCTTTGTGTTCTGGAAGCAATATCTGCTGATAACTTCAAGCTTTGAAGGTATCTTGATAGATGTTATTCCTGTGCCTGCGAAAGGAGACTGTCCGAGACTTTCAAGTGACTCAGGAAGCTCGATGCTTGTGAGTGCTGAACAGCCGTTGAATGCATTGCTTCCGATAGTAGTTACAGAATCAGGAATATCAATTGATTTAATTGAAGTACAGCCGTGGAAAGCCATGTCTCCAATAACAGTTAACGACTCAGGAAGTGCAATTGTTTCAATTGAAGCACAGCCATTGAATGCATAATTTCCGATAGTAGTCAAAGACTCAGGAAGCTCTACGCCTGTAAGAGCTACACAGCCACTGAATGCATTGTTTCCGATAGTTTCAAGCTTTGAACCAAACTTAACAGTCTTTAAGTTCGTTGCACTGCCGAATGCATTATCACCGATAGCTGTCATGCTTTCAGGAAGCTCAACAGATTCAACTGCTGAATTATAGAATGCACTTCCTACAATTGTTTCTACACTCTCAGGAAGCTTTATTTCCTTAAATGGACTGCCGTAGAATGCACATCTGTCAATTGTCTTAACACTGCTTGGGATACTGATCTCTGTAAGTGCGCTGCAATTATTGAAAGCATATTCAGGAATAGCTTCAAGCTTTGAAGGAAGCTTTACTGATGTCATCTTTGATGCACCTGCATAAGCATTCTTAGGAAGCTCTGTACGTGAATCAGAATAAATGATGCTTGTAATGTTTGTATTAGCGAATGAGTTATTAAGTGTCTTTACAGAATCAGGGATAGTGATCTCTGTTATACCTGTTCCTGTGAAAGGAGTATACCCGATAGTTTCAAGATTCTTAGGAAGTTCGATACTTGTGAGCTTGCTGCAGTTATTGAATGCATAGTTGCCAAGAGTTGTCAAAGACTCGGAAAGTGTCACACTTGTAAGTGCAGGACAATAAGAGAATGCATAAGTTCCGATAGTCTTTACAGAATCAGGTAATGTAATGCTTTCAAGACCTTCACAGTAAGTAAATGCATTATTTCCAATAGATTCAAGCTTTGAAGGGAACTTGATCTTCTTTAAGCTCTTACAATTATAGAAAGCACTGTCAGGAATTGCCGTCATGCTGTCAGGAAGCTCGATCTCTTCGATAGATGAACCACTGAAAGCACTGTTGGAAAGTGTTTCGATATTGCTTTCAAGCTTCAGCTTCTTTATGCCGCTGCTTGTGAAAGCATTTGAACCGATCGATTTAACCGTACTCGGTATTGTAACGCTCTCAAGTGCTGTACAACCGCTGAATGCATAGTTCGGAATAGCTGTAAGCTTAGAAGGAAGCTTTACAGATGTCATCTTTGAAGCACCTGCGTAAGCATATGCCGGAAGCTCTGTACGAGAATCAGAATATGTGATAGTCTCGATGTTTGAGCCTGAGAAGACATTATTATTCAAACTCTTTACCGAATCAGGTATCTTGATCTCCTTGATTCCTGTATTGGCAAATACACTATAAGCAATAGTTTCAAGATTCTCGGGAAGCTCAAGCTTTGTAAGCTTTGTACAACCATTGAACGCATAATAGTCTATTCTTGTAACAGAGCTTGGAAGCTTGATATCAGTAAGCGCAGTACAACCATTGAACGCAGAATATGGGATAGTTGCAATCTTTGAAGAAAGCTTTACTGATCCAAGTGAACTTGCATTTGCGAATGCATAGTTGCTTAATGAAGTAACAGTCTCAGGAAGCTCTATAGATTCAAGTCCTGAACTCTGGAATGCATAGCTTCCAATGCTTTCAACCGTCTCAGGGATATCTATGCTCTTGAGAGCTGTACAGCTTGTAAATGCTCCGTAAGGTATCGCTGTGAGCTTTGCAGGGAGCTTAACTGATGTGAGCTTCTTTGAACCTGAGCATACATAATTTGGAAGTGTTGTGATATCATCAGCGAATACAACAGATTCAAGATTTGTATTTGCCAACGCATAATTGCTTATGGTCTCAACAGTAGCAGGTACAGTTAATTCCTTTACACCGCTCTCATAGAAAACATTTGAACCTAAAGATTTTACAGTGCTCGGTATTGTGAACTTTGTAAGACCTGTACAGCCGCTGAAAGCATTATTAGGAAGAGCTGTAAGCTTTGAAGGAAGCTTTACTGATGTCATCTTTACAGCACCTGCGTAAGCATTTGCAGGAAGTTCTGTACGAGAATCAGAATATGTGATAGTCTCAATATTTGAACCAGAGAATGTACTGCTAAGGCTCTTTACTGAATCAGGGATAGTTATTGCCTTTATTCCCGTACCTGAGAAAACATTTGAACTTATAGTCTCAAGTGATTCAGGAAGCTCCAGACTTGTAATGTTGCTGCAATTCTGGAAAGCATTGTAATTGATCGTTTTAAGAGCACTTGGCAGTTTGAGTTCCTTGAGTGAACTACAGCTCTGGAAAGCATATCCTTCTATTGCAGTAACAGTTTCAGGTATCTTCACATCAGTAAGTGAAGAACAACTTGTAAACATATTACTTGGGATAGATGTAAGCTTTGAAGGAAGCTTTACAGACTTGAGATTTTTAGAACTATTGAACAAACCATAATTGAGCGTAGTAAACTTATCATCTATCTCAGCAGACTCAAGGTTTGTATTTGCAAAAGCATAGCCAACTATCGTATCAACAGTTGAAGGAACCTTTATGCTCTTTATGCTGCTTCCTGCTAAAGCATATGAACCAATAGTCTTTATGTTTGAAGGTATCTCAAAGCTTGTTATCTGAGTACAACCTCTGAATACATAGCTCGGCAAAGTTGCAAGCTTTGAAGGAAGCTTAGGATCCTTCATCTTTGCAGCACCGCCGTAAGCATAGTTAGGAATTGTTGTTGCGTCATCAGGATAAAGGATAGATTCAATATTTGAATCAGTGAATGTCTCGGAATTAACATTCTTTACAGAAGCAGGTATCTTGATCTCCTTTATTCCTGTGTTGCTAAAGCAATATGCTCCGAGTAATGTGATATTCTCAGGAATAGTAATCTTTTCAAGTGAAGTACAATTACTGAAGCAATAGTCAGGTATATTTGTAACCTTGCTTCCAAAATCTACTGATGTAAGCTTTGAACAACTATTGAATACACCATAGTTCCAGTGTATTACATGATCAGGCATCTTAAAGCTTTCGATCTTCGTACCTGCAAGACAATATGAACCAAGTGTAGTCATTGACTTAGGAATGTTTATTTCCTTTACTCCCGAACCATAGAATGCATTGCTGCCAATGCTTGTAACAGTATCAGGAAGTGTTACCTTTTCAAGAGCTGTACAGCCGTAGAAAGCACTTGAAGCTACCGTTGTAAGATCAGACGGGAATGTTACACTTTTAAGATTATAACAATCTCTGAATATATCGTTACCACAGCTGATAGATTTGTCAGGATATGTTACTGTCGTAAACTGTGTATTTCTGAAAGCACGTCCATTTATGTACTTCAGGTTCTTAGGATAATTAAACTCTGTAAGACCTGAGGAATAGAATGCCTCGTAGCCGATAGTCTCAACAGTATCAGGAAGCTTAATGCTCTTAAGTGAAGTACAGCCTGAGAACATACCGCTTTCAATAATCTTGATGTTTGAAGGGAGCTTTACGGAAGCAAGACTTATACAACCGCCGAATGCGTTGGTTCCAATAGTTTCAACAGTATCAGGTATCTCAAGCTTTGTAAAGCCTGTACTGTTCAAAGCATTGTATTCAATTTTAGTTATATTGTCAAAATTGATACTTGCAAGTTTTGAACAGCCCTGACACATATAAGCTGATAATGCAGTAACCTTGCTTGGGAGCTTCAACTCTGTCAGTGATGAACAGTACTGGAAAGCATACGCTCCGATATTTTCAACACTTTCAGGGATATCAATTGATGAGAGCGAAGAACAATTTGAGAAGAATCCATATGGGATAGCCTTCATATTGCTCGGGAGCTTTGCAGATTTGATGCTTCGGCTATTATAGAAGACATAGTTTCCCCAGGACTCAACTGTTGAAGGTACATCTATCGACTCAAGAGATGTATTATTGAAGGCATAGTCGCCAACATTTTTTACAGTCTCAGGGATAGAAACAGACTTTATCTTTGACCATGCAAAAGCATATGATTGTATATCTGTTACCTTCTTGCCGTTTATCTCTGACTGGATAACAGCCTTTGTTGCTTCATAGTCACAGTAAGCAACCTCAGCATGATCCTTATATACGTTGTAGTATATAAGATCCTTCATTACAACTTCATAATCCTTTGTTGAAGTAGCTGCTGTTGAAGAAGGATCGATGAGGACATATCCGTCAAAAGGAGTTCCCTTGAGGTAAGAGTCGCTGTCTGTATCAGCCATATGATAAACATTTGTAACATATTCAGTCTTTACTTTCGGACCTACAAAGCTGAAATATTGCTTATTATAGTTATTGTTTGTACAAATGTTTACGTAATATACATCTTTTGGCTTTGCATCGGCAGGTACTTCTAAATTCAAGGTTGCAAATGTACCATTTTTACCTTTTTTTACAGTACCGTCTGATGCAGTGCTGCTGCTTGCATATATACCGTAAGTTTTTCTGCTGCTTGTAGGAGAATAGCTTGAATAACTTACATACATACCTGCTGTTCCGTCTTCTTTTCCGCTTTCAACGCCTTTAAGTGTAAGACGGCTGTCCAGATCCACATATATCGTCGCATTGGAGTAATACTCATCATTAGCGGCGAAGTTAGCATCATTGACCTTTATAGTCAGAGCTACTGTCGAACCTGGCTTTGCAACTGTATGGCTTAATGATATTTCCGGATCAGGCTGAAGCCTTTGTGATTCGGGTATAGTAGAAACTGTAGTAGAACTAACTGTCGCTTTGGTTGTCGTAGTCGTTGTTGTCGTTGTTGCTGATGCAGCAGCTTTTGCAGGTGCGCTTGTAACAGCATCTGATGAAGCAGCTGCCTTTGGTGCAGGAGAAGTTGTTGCGACAGGGCTTGTTGTGATTGTTGCGTTGTTTGTCTCCATAATTTTATCAGATGTTATATTGATAATATCTGAAGCGGATATGGAACCGGTCAGTGTTTTTTGTCCGATATCAGTGTTTGCTGCACCTGCTGAAAGGTTTGCAGGGATCTGCGTTGTGAGCATCGCAGACGCGGCAAGCACGGAAACGAACTTTTTGGTGATCTTCCCGGGATGTTTATGTCCCATTTCAATTACCTCCCTTATTAAAAATTAAATGAATGTAATTCACCACAATAATTATACCATGATGAGGGGAAAGGTCAATAGAAACGGAACTTTTGTAAACAAATTTTGGTAAAAGCTACCTAACTTGTAGCAATATTCAATGTCAAAACTACTAAAAGTAATAAAAATTGCAGATTTAGTTTGTTTAAAAATAGTAACATTTGTTTTAAAATATATGGCTATATAAGTTATATATCATGATTTATTAATGAATATCACAAAAAACGCAATCAGCAGTAACCTATCGCCTGTCTTGACATTAAAACTGTAATGTTGTATGATTTTAATATCTTATTTGCTGCAAAAAATGCGGCTAAAACTTCATTTCATACATTTTTTTAAACACGGAGGACAACATGAGAAACAGTATCCTTATTATAGATGATGATGCAGACCTTTCTTTCGTAATATCAGATATGCTTGAAGGCTACGGCTACGACGTAACAGCTGCCGAAACTGCCGAAGAAGCCTTTGAGCTTCTGAGCAAAGCAAGCTTTGATCTCATTCTTCTTGACATAAATCTCCCCGATTCTACAGGATTTGAGATATGCAGCGAGCTTCGCAGGGTATCAGATGTACCTGTTATCTTTGCAAGTGCCCGTACAAGCGAATCCGACAGGATAACAGGCTTTGACATAGGCGGAGACGACTACCTTCCAAAACCCTATTCTATGGCTGAGCTTTTCTCACGCATAAAAGCTCTCATGCGCAGAGCCTACGGAGACAGCGGCGAGAAAAAGTCAATATCTTTCGGCAATGTTAATGTTGATATCTCCGCACGTTCGGTCACTAAGAACGGAGCTGCCGTGGCACTTTCCCTAAAAGAGTTCGACCTCCTCGCTTATCTGTGCGAACATATGGGTACGGCTGTATCAAAGGAAGCTCTGCTTTCAGCGGTATGGGGAGCTTTTTCCGCTGTAGAAACGTCAACTCTTGCAGTACATATACGCTGGCTCCGCGAAAAGCTTGAGGACGATCCTGCGTCACCGCGATACATTAAAACAGTCTATAAAGTAGGCTATATACTGGAGGTCGAATAATGAAAAGCAGGATAATCGGCATTACACTTTTCTTCATAATGCTTATCGCAGGTGTTTCTGTATTTTTCGTGCATAACGAGAAAAAAAGTTACGACTCCGACTCAAACGGTGAACTGATAGTCTCGCTGAACGAAGTGGAGCAGCTCATACATATGGGTGAAACAGAGAAAGCTGCCGAAAAAGCAGCCCTGCTCAAAGATACTATACGCCGTCAGGAAAAGCCTGTTCGTGAAAACTCAGATACATTTATTATATGTATCATAGGCTGTATTTTCGCGGTCACTGTTTTCGGATATGTGTATTTCTCCATACTCCGCCCCTTTGATAAGATGAAGGCTTTTGCCGAGAAAATAGCTCAGGGAAACTTTGATATCCCACTGAACTACGAACGTTCAAACTATTTTGGCAGTTTCACATGGGCATTCGACAGTATGCGCCGTGAGATAACGAAAGCGCGAGCCTGTGAGCGCGAAGCCATAGACAATAACAAGACCGTTATCGCTACGCTTTCGCATGATATTAAAACTCCTGTTTCTTCAATAAGAGCCTATGCAGAGGGACTTGACGCAAATCTTGACAGCTCTCCCGAAAAAAGGCGCAAATACTTATCGGTGATTATGCGCAAGTGCGATGAAGTATCCAAGCTCACAAACGATCTTTTCCTGCACACGCTCTCCGACCTTGACAAACTGAAAATACACCCCGAACAGCTGGAGCTGACTGAGTTTATGGAAAACACCGTCAGGGAAATAGCTGCCGAGCATGATGATATCAGCTTTATCCGTCCGGACTTCACAGCCGAGGTAAGTGCAGACAGGAACAGGATCATGCAAATCACTGAGAACCTTATAAACAACGCAAGGAAATACGCTCATACGGATATAAATGTATCTATGGAGCTTGAACAGCACGATGTGCTCATACGCTTCCGCGACTTTGGCAGCGGTATCCCCGACTCGGATATGCCGTTCATATTCGGCAAGTTCTATCGCGGAAAGAATTCGGGCAATGAGCAGGGCTCAGGTCTCGGACTTTATATCGTAAAATACCTGACCGAAGCTCAGAACGGAGAGGTAAGCCTCAGAAACTGCCCCGATGGAGGTCTCGAAGTAACCATATCGCTCCCCTTGCTTAATTCGGGATTATCTTAAATACTTCTTAATAACTTTTGCTGTATAATCAAAACAGTAAAAGCGAAAGGAAAAACATATATGAAAAAATCTATTCTGACAGCAAAGTCACTTTCAAAGAGCTTTGCTCACAACGGCGAACAGGTACATATACTGTCAGGCGTTGACCTGGATATATATGAAGGAGACTTCACCGTTATAATGGGAGCTTCGGGCTCGGGCAAATCCACCATGCTCTACGCTCTCAGCGGTATGGACAAGGCTACCGCAGGCTCTGTTATGTACGATGACAAAAACATCGTCCTCATGGGCGAGAAAGAGCTTGCAAAGCTGAGATACTCCGACTTCGGATTTATTTTCCAGCAGATGCACCTTGTAAGCAATCTGTCACTCTATGAAAATGTTGTAGTATCAGGCTATCTCAACAAAAAGAATTCTCCTGCCGAGGTAAGAGAACGGGCTGACAAGCTTTTCAAAAGAATAGGCATAGACCACATAAAAACTCACCTTCCCTCACAGGTATCGGGCGGCGAACAGCAGAGATGTGCTATAGCAAGAGCTGTGATAAATCAGCCCAAGCTCCTCTTTGCAGATGAGCCTACAGGCGCACTGAACCGCAAAAACACCACAGAAGTTCTCGACCTGCTCACAGACCTCAACAAAAACGGTCAGAGCATACTCATGGTAACACATGATATTCGCGCTGCTGTAAGAGCTTCAAGGCTGCTTTACCTCTCGGACGGCAATATCATAGGCGAGCTCAGTCTCAGTCCTTATGGTGAGACCGAAGAAAAAAGCCGCGAAGCTCAGGTAAACGCATGGCTCAATTCACTTGAATGGTGAGGTGAGAACTATGGAGATAATCACCCTGCTGAAAGCAAATATACGCCGCAGAAAGGGCACATTCATAAGCATCGTCATTCTAATGTTCATCATCTCAATGGCACTGACGCTTATATTCAGTATCAGAAAAAGCTGCGAAGATTCCTTGAATGATGCTTATTCCTGCGCAAAAAGTGCAGATGTCACCGTTATGCTCAAGGACGCACTCCTCACAGATGAAATGAGGCAGAAGCTTGATAACGAAGCGATAATAGACCATTACACCGTAACACCTACAGCTGTTATTTCCTACGGTATGGATTCAGATAAAGCAACCCATAAAAGTTCCTGTTTCTTTACTCCATTGACCGAGGGGATAAGGCTTGTAAACGAAGAATGTAACGGCTATGCCGAAAAGATACCGCCGCTATCAAAAGGCGAGATATACCTTAGCTACGGCTCAAAAGGCAAATTTAAGTGTGATATCGGAGACAAAGTCACCGCGCACACTATAAGCGGAGACTATGATTTCACTGTAAAGGGATTTGTTGTTGAGCCTATGTTTGGTGCTATGGTGGTAGGCTGGAAGTGGCAGTTCATATCGCAGGAAGATTTTGATATGATAATGGCTGCAAATTCCGCCGAAAACAGCAGTGATCACTGGGGCACGGGGTATATTGTGCAGATATACAAGTCAGACGGCTGTACACTTTCAGACGGCAAATTCCGCCGTCAGGTAAATCTGGACACGGATATCATCTCAAATGCATGGGGTTCTACGACAAAAAGTGTATCAACACACTATACCAACATCTACTCGGATATCATAATGGGCATACTTCTTGTGTTCATACTTATACTTGCTACAGTCGTTCTTATAGTTATGGGGCACAGTATCTCAACAAGCATCGAAATGGATCATACCAATCTGGGAATACTGAAATCTCAGGGATTCAGCAACTCCAAGATACGTATCTCGATACTGCTTCAATACCTTATCGCGGAAGTCATAGGCGGTATCCTCGGAATATTCTGCGGACTCCCCCTCATAGGCATTATTACAAGTGTATTTGATACCATATCAGGCTGTATCACAGAAACACACCCTGCCCTGTGCAAAACACTTCTTTATCTGCTTGTTATCATCGGGATAAGCGTAGTGTTTATTATCATCACAACCCACAAGGTTTGCAGGATATCCCCTATTCGTGCTATCTCGGGCGGCAGAAATGAAATATACTTCGACAGCCGCATAAAGCTTCCCATAAGTGCAAAGCTGCTTTCTCCAACACTTGCTGTTCGTCAGTTCACATCTGCAAAAAGAAGATACGTTGCTTCTGTGATAATTGCTGCAATACTTGTAAGCTTCATGCTCATGGTAAATGCTCTCAGCGCAGCTATAAATTCACGAAAAGCAGGAGAAACTATGGGAATTGAAGTCAAAGATGTAATTATTAACTTCAATGAGATGACGGAAAAGGACAAAATAGATGACATCATGGAAACAGTCAAGGAATATGATCCTATCCACAGAAGATATGTCTCGTTAGGTACATATATTTCGTTGAACGGTGAGGAGATATACTGCCGTATGGATTTTTATCCCGAGGACATTATTACCACAAAAGGCAGAGCTCCTAAATATGATAACGAGATAGTCATAACCGAATTAGTGGCTGATGAGTTTGATCTTAAACTCGGAGACACTGTAAACATAGCAAAATTTGAAAACCACAAAGAGTTCGTGATCTGCGGAATATTCTCATCAATGTCCGACGCAGGTATGTGTACTTCGATCACAGAAGAAGCAGGCGAAAGCCTCGGTCTCCATAAACGTACCGACTATTGCAGTATCATGCTTGAAGATGAAACAAAAGCAGAAGAGATAAAAACTGCTCTTGAAAATAAATACGGAGACGCTATGAAAGCAACTCTCGGCAAATTCGATGATGAAAACAAGCTTATAGAAACAGCAATAGAAATAATGAGGCTGATAATCTACTCATTCTCAATGTTCTTTGCTCTCGTAGTCGTTTCAATGGTAAGTTCAAAGGCTTTCACACAGGAAAAGACAGATATCGGAATATTCAAGTCACAGGGCTTCACTACAGGCAAGCTCAGGCTGCAATTTGCGGTAAGATTTCTTATTGTATCTATTCTCGGCGCACTGCTCGGAACTTTAATGTGCGGCCTGTTCATGAATAAGCTGCTCACTGTTCTGCTTAAAGGCATAGGCGTAACGAACTTCTATACACCTCTTACTCCTGCAAGTATCCTTATACCTGCCGCTGCTATATGCATATGCTTCTTCCTTTTCGCACTTCTTGTTTCACGAAAGATAAAAAAAGTCGGCATAAGACAGCTCATAACCGAATAAACCAACATCAAAACGAACTATACATTCAAAATGCTTGGAGGCATAAAATATGGAAACTACAACGAAAAGCAGAAAATTAAAGATCACGTTACTGGTCTATATAATCATTTTCTATGGCATATGGACACTATATACATTCCTGGTTTCACCGTTCCTTGAAGACCATTTCCAAAATGCGGCAGTATGTCAGATCATCAAGGAGTGTATCAAGAACCTTGTGTGGACGCTTCCTGCCATGCTTCTGGTGCATCACTTCTCATCAGAGGTACATATACAGCTGAAGGAAATGTTTACAACGAAAGTAAAATGGTTACACTATCTTCCTATCTTTGCATTCTTCACTGTAGACGTACTGATAACTCGTTACAGAATGGATCATTCTCTGAAATTGATCCCCGATCTCAGCGCAGATAAGGTCATCATGCTCCTCTCGGTAGGAATTACGGAAGAAATGGTATTCCGCGGCTGGCTGCTCAATGCTACGGTAAGCAGTGACAAGAAAAAGCAATGGCAGGCTATAGCGTTAAATGCAGTCATGTTCATGCTGATACATTTCCCCACATGGATAAGACACGATACATTCGTTTCTGTGTTTACAGGATTTGGTTTTATAGAGATACTTGCTTTAGGCGTGATATTCAGTTTAAGCTTTCTCAAAAGCAGGAACATTTTTGTTCCAATACTGCTTCATATGTACTGGGATCTGATCGTATGATATTTTACAAAAAGGCAGAAAATGAAAAACAGGAGAGCTCATCAAAGCTCTCCTGCTTTTTTATGTATATTATTATGCATATTCCTGAACAGGAAGCGGTGCAATGAAGAACGTATCATCACGCTTGATATTGCCTTCTTCCGTAAATATAGCTGCGTTTGCGATCGGCGTACCGCCTAACCTTTCAACAATTACCTCCAAATCTCTAAGAGACTCGGGAGTACTGATAACGTTGTCGACAATGAGAACGCGCTTTCCGTCAAATGCTCTTGCTTCTTCTGCGGAAAGATAAAACTTTTTCTTTTTTTCCGACAGAAGCGATTTGACGGATACTTCTAAGGTATCATCCATATAAAGCTTTACGGACTTATGAGCAATGATACAATCCTTTCCGCTCTGTCTTGAAAGCTCATACGCAAGCGGAGTACCCTTTGTTTCAGCACTGAATATCAGATCGAATTCAGGCATTCTTTCAAGAAGTCTCTTGGCGTTTTCTGCAATTATCTCAACCTCACCATAAAGTATAGAAGCTGCGATATCAAGCCTGTCAGCAGGAGCACATCTTTTAAGTTCATCATTGAGCTCTGCTATCTTGACCTCGTAGTATTCGGCAACAGCACCCTTCTTCAGTTCAAGATTTCTTGCACGGATAGCCTTTGCTTCTCTCAGAAGCTTAGGACTCTGTTCCAGGAACTCATATCCGCTTTCCAGAACGGTTTTCATTATATCACGTTCAATTTTCACAGGTATGCCAAGCTCGATGCATTTGTCAATGAGATCCTTGATCCATTCAAACCTAAGCGGATTAGCTCCGCCCACTTCTCCGCCGATTATGACCCATGTATAGTCCTTGCCGAATGTATTGACAATTTCATCAAGGTGGACCGGTTCTATATATTCAAGCACAGGCTGATATACGACACAGGCTGTAATCTTGTGATCCTTAGTTTTTTCAATAAGATCGGTAATACGGCCTGTACACGCATTACGGTCAACTGTACAGGAAATAATAACATTTCGCATATCAGTATCCACAGGTATTGGACTGAGGTCAATTCCGCTCGGACGTTTTGTAACAAGCTGGAATGTATCAACAAATCTTCTCTGTCTGCGCTTTATATTACTTGCCGCAATGATCTGCTGAAGAACATTTTCCTGCCACTCGGGCTTCCAGCAGCCAAAATCAGACATATAAGTCAGGAACCAGTCGATAGGATTTTCATTTTCAATATTGAAGAGCTCAGGGATATCATTTCCCTCTTCGTCCTTTTTCATTTTATAGAAGCCGCGGAATATCTGCTTCTTGTAATCCTCAGTAATACCAAAATGATCTACTACGCATTTTGTAAAGCAGTACTTGCAGCCGATAGGACATCCGATAACGGGAGAATACACTTTCGTATTCAGGTGTGTGTCATAGTTGATATCTTTAAGTATACGTTTAAGCGCAAGTTGATGACCGTCATAATAAGCATGGAGCATCTGTATCTGGCTCAGATATTCCTGATGCATATTCCTATACTCTTCAAGTTCTTCCTGTACTGAGTACATATTCACCTTCAGCTTCGTATAATCAAAGCCGCCGAAATTGCAGATAAGTATATTCAACAGCCTGTTTACGACCTCAGGTCTTTCGAGCATTGTGATAATACCCGCTGACGGAGCGTCAGTATAATAGTCTTCAATTCTCAGCATAAAACATCTTGCCCCTCAATATTTATTTCTTTCCACGATTTTTGCCGAAAGCAGCATTAAACTGCATTCAGAGCGTGATCCCATCTGTCTTTTCCTATGCTGCGCGATATCTTTTATGCCGAAATGAATTAAAAAAGTAAATATGATATGCTCTGCACATAAGATACTTCATAAGTCGCAGAGATATGCATAATACGATTATAATGGCTGCTTATCATAAAACGGCACATTAAAAGTAAACGCATACGACAGAAAAATTATAATCAAACTTACGGTTTATTATTTTAGATCTGCCTGTAATTTAATATCATAAAATAACTGTTGATCATATCATGCTAAAAAGAATACCGATTAAATCAAAAACGATTAGTAAATATTCCCCACATTTATCCCTGTTTTAACGTAATAAAACAATGTGTGAGCTTTGAAAAAATAGTAAAATAACGGTATCAAAAAATATTATTAAAAATAATAGTAAAAAAAGGTAAAAATTAAGCTTTTGAAGATTTTTTACGTATAAGGAAATACTATTTATATTATATACTATATACACATTTTCGTCAAGTATAATTTTGTCCTTATATTGATAAACAAATGCTGCTATTTTGCAAATTTTAAGCATTTTCTTATATTTTTTCTTCAGTATTATAAAATAAATATATCAAACATGAATAATAATTATTATTTATTACCAATTCATTTAATTATATATATTTTATTATTTAAAATGTATTGACAACATAAGTTTTTAATGTTAAAATTTGGACTGAGTTGCAAAATATGCATATAATATAAACTATCAAATTAACAAATAGAGGTGAAATACCATGCATAAAGCTGTTATTGCAATAGATTCATTCAAAGGAAGTCTAACTTCTCTTGAAGCAGGCAAAGCTGCAGCAGAAGGATTACACCGTATTTTTCCCGAAACAGATACCGTGATCATACCTGTTGCTGACGGCGGAGAAGGCACTGTAGAAGCTCTTGTATCTGGTCTGAACGGAAAGTTCATCGAAACCGACGTGTGTGATCCTCTCGGAAGGTGTATCAAAGCCAAATACGGGGTACTTCCCGACAACACCGCTGTTATCGAAATGGCAGCTGCTTCGGGACTGACCCTGCTTTCGGAAAACGAACGCGATCCCATGTATACAACTACATACGGCACAGGCGAGATGATACTTGACGCTGTCAGACGAGGCTGCCGCAATTTTATCATCGGTATTGGCGGAAGTGCCACAAATGACGGCGGTATCGGCTGCTTGCAGGCTCTTGGCTTCGGTATGCTCGACAGCAATGGACAGCAGGTAAGCTATGGTGCAAATGGGCTTTCACAGCTTGCCCGTATCACCGACAGCAATGCAGTAAAGGAACTGAAAGAGTGCAGCTTCCATGTTGCCTGTGATGTTAAAAATCCGCTTTGCGGCACTAACGGATGCAGCGAGGTATTTGCTCCGCAGAAAGGCGCGGATAAAGACAGTATCAGCCTTATGGACGGCTATCTCAGCAACTATGCAGAGCTTACTAAAACGTACTGCCCTTCTGCTTCGCCTTATACAGCAGGCTCAGGTGCGGCAGGAGGGCTTGGCTTTGCACTGATGTATTATCTGAACGCCGAGCTGCAATCAGGTGTTGACCTTGTTATACGCGAAACGAAGCTGGAAGATATCATAAAAGACGCTGATATCGTCATCACAGGTGAGGGCTGTCTCGACAGTCAGACCGCTATGGGAAAAGCTCCCATAGGTATTGCAAAAATAGCAAAGAAGTACGGCAAGCCTGTCATTGCTTTCTGCGGCTCGGTACGCGAGGGAGCAGAGCTGTGCAACGCAAGCGGTATTGACGCATACTTCCCTGTTCTCCGCAGGATATGTACACTTGAACAGGCTATGAAAAAAGAGAATTCCTGCAAAAACCTCGCCGATACGGCAGAACAGGTTTTCAGAACTATAAAGCTTTTCTGCTGACAACAATATTTTCCGTAATACATAAAAACAGTCACAAGATCACTTATGCTCCTGTGACTGTTTTATTATTATGATTTATAAGATCAGGCTTAACATTTTGATCTTACTTTACAAGTGCCATTACCTTCTCATATGCAGGCTTTGGCTGATAGCCGTTAGAGAAGAGAAGTGGATTCTGCTCTCTTCTCCAGCTTACGCTGTCCTGAGTACCCCAGATTGTAAGTGCAGGGATCTTATCAGCATTCTGCATAGCGAGCTTGAATATCTTCTCATAGAGATTTGCCTGCTCCTGAGTATTTGAGCAAGTGATATCGAGCTCAGTGATCTGTACCTCAAGACCTGTGCTGAGGAACTTCTTGAGAGCTGTCTCATAAGTATTAGCATCAGGATAATTTGTAGCAAGATGTGACTGCATACCGATACCATCGATGTAGCCAAGCTGCTTGAGCTTCATAGCCATATTATAGATATCGTTTGTCTTTGCAGGAATATACTCGTTATAGTCGTTGAGATAGAGCTTGCAGCCTGCAGGAGCATACTGTCTTGCATACTTGAATGCGTTGATAACAAAACTGTCATCACCGTAAACTCTTACCCAGTTAGAATTGTTTGCAGGTCTCATTCCGCCGCCGTCATTGAGGAAGAGCTCGTTACATACATCGTATGAGTAAACATCAAGATTTGGATACTGCTGCTTAAGAGCTGCAAATGTATTCTTGATCATGCTCTCAAGACGCTGGTTCATGATATCCTTTGATACGTATGCACCGTTCTGTGAGAAGTTCTCACGGAAGAACCAATCAGGAGTCTGGCTGTACCAAACAAATGTATGACCACGGAGTGAGATACCGTTCTGCTCACAGAACTTCAGAGTCTGAGCAGCTCTGTTGAGAGAGATCTGAGTATTTACATTGTTGCCTCTCTGCTGACAAGCTGACTGATCAAGAATGCTGTCAGGCTTGAGTTCGTTCTCAGGAGTAATAGAATTATAATGCTTCTTAATGAAGTCAGCACCGCTGTTAAGCTCGTTAGGGCTTACAGATGTACCGATCTTGAAGTAATTTGCAAATGCACCCTTGAGGCTGTCCTTTGAACCTGCATTGTTGTTCTGCTGCTGGTTGTTATTGTTGTTGTTATTGTTGTTGTTATTATTCTGGTTCCACTGATTATTGTTGTTCCAGTCGTTGTTTACAACGCCGTTCCACTGATTATTGTTCTGGTTATTCCAGTCCCAACCCTGGTTCTGGTTCTGATTCCACTGATTGTTGTTCTGGTTATTCCAGTCCCAACCCTGGTTCTGGTTCTGATTCCACTGGTTGTTGTTCTGATTATTCCAATCCCAACCCTGGTTCTGGTTCTGATTCCACTGGTTGTTGTTCTGGTTGTTCCAGTCCCAACCCTGGTTCTGATTCCACTGGTTGTTGTTCTGATTGTTCCAATCCCAACCCTGGTTCTGGTTCTGATTCCACTGGTTGTTGTTCTGGTTCCAGTTATTATTCTGATTATTCCAATCGTTGTTTACAACGCCGTTCCACTGGTTGTTATTCTGGTTATTCCAGTCCCAACCCTGGTTCTGCTGTCCCCAGTTATTCCAGTTGTTGTTCTGGTTCCACTGGTTGTTATTCTGGTTGTTCCAGTCCCAACCGTTATTCTGCTGTCCCCAGTTGTTCCAGTCATTGTTCTGATTCCACTGGTTATTATTGTTCCAGTCATTGTTTGCAACGCCGTTCCACTGGTTGTTGTTCTGGTTGTTCCAGTCCCAGCCGTTATTCTGCTGTCCCCAGTTGTTCCAATCGTTATTCTGGTTCTGCTGTCCCCAGTTATTCCAGTCGTTATTCTGGTTCTGCTGTCCCCAGTTGTTCCAGTCGTTGTTCTGGTTCTGCTGGCCCCAGTTATTCCAGTCATTGTTCTGGTTCCACTGGTTGTTATTCTGGTTATTCCAGTCCCAACCCTGGTTCTGGTTCTGCTGTCCCCAGTTGTTCCAGTCGTTGTTCTGGTTCTGCTGGCCCCAGTTGTTCCAATCGTTATTCTGGTTTTGCTGCTGATTATTATTCTGGTTCCAGTCGTTGTTCTGCTGGCCGCCACCGCCGCCTGCACCTTCTGTAACAGTTACGCTCTTTACGTTAGCAGAACCGTTTGATCTGTAACCTTCGATATTGAGTGATACTTCGTAAAGTGTACCAGACATATCGAGACCAGCCTTTTCCCAAGCCTCGAAGTGCTTGGATACGTCGATAGTACCCTTCATGTAGTTTGTCTGATTGTTAGCTGAACCACTCTGTTTACGAACACTCCAGTACTGTGGGAATGTTGCTGTACCGTCAAGTGATGGCTGATTATAACGCATTGACTTGCGGATATCGTATGTATTGCCGTTAAGAGTTACTGTACCCTTATTTTCTCCGTCATTTCCGGGTGGTCTCCAGTCGCCCCAGCCTTCTACGATATAGTATTCCATAAGAGGATTTCTTGTCCATCCGTAAACGCACATATAAGAATTTCCTCTTGGTGTGTATTCTACATCATATGTGAGAACGATATTTCCGAAAGCCTTATAATTCTTCTTCTGGCTGTCGTAGTTCTTACCCATACGTGCGAGGAAGTTCTCAATGTTGCTCCATGAGCAGGTGAAAGAACCTGCACCGGGATTCATTGATGCCTGTCCCTGACCGTTCTGGTTCCACATCTCGTAGTCGTATCCGCCGATATTACCTCTTGTCTGCTGGTCAGCAGCTGAAGCAACAGCAGGGATAGCAGCTGCGATCATCATTGTGGAAGCACCTGCGCCGATGATCTTTTTGATCTTGCTAAGCTTCAAATAAATCACTCCTTTGACTTAGTAAAAAATGGATTAAGCAATTGGATTAGTAATACTCCCAGTATATTTTGCTGTTTTTATTTCTAACTTAATTATATTCATTCATTTCACCAGTCACAAGTCATTTTTTGCTCTTGTTTTTTAAATCAGTCAAATATTGCGAATTTTTAAAAATCATATTTCCCTAAAAATAGCCGTAAAGCACCATATGCCTTTAAAACGACAGCAATTTATGGAGCCTGTCTTTATGCAAAAATTGTTGTATTTATTATATGCAATATGTTATATATAAATTGCATAATGTTATATATCATATGCCATGTCAATCATTTTTGCTGTGAAAACTTACTCATTTGCCGTTTCAACAACAGAGCCTTCGGGAATAGTCAGCAAAGCTCCGATAAACAGCGGGATACGTGTTTCTCTGTCATATATACAGTAAACGAAAGGTCTTGTAAGATATACCTCCTTAGGCGGCATACCGCTTCCTGCCAGACCACCCGTAACAGCAGCTGCTGTAGCCTTTGTTCCTTTTTCATTGACATCAAGCGTTGTCTTGTGCTTGACGTAGTGCAGCCATGTCGGCACAGGTGCTGATGTAAGACCTGTGAAATTGGCTGTTTCTTCAAATGCACCTTCCATTCCCATTGCTTTCAGTTCTTCTTTAAGGTCGTTTTCATATTCCAGAGTATATTTCGGCATTGATGTGAGCGCGACCTCACATTTATTCTCTCCCTGAGCAAGAAGTGCGTCAAGTTTTTCATTTGTCAGGCTCTTGATATAATCATGTATATCTATATCCTCATGCGGCAGAAGAGCTGCATATCCGATATTCTTGTCCTTATAGTCTTTTATAAATCCGTCCGTATCATCATCACCTATATAATCAGCCCCGCACGTCATGAATTTACAGGTCTGGTCTGTTCCGAAAACATCTGTAAACTCCCAGTTGCTGACCTGATACCTCATATAATCGTTCGCCCATTCCGCATCAAGAACTACGGCATTGATGATAAAAAATACTTCATTCGGATCTATTTCGTCAATTATTTCAGGGATATAGTGTCTTGTATTTTCGTCTACCCATTCATTTACATTTTTAAGGGTATTACCGTTAAATGGCGACAGATAGTAATCCGCATCGTAGTAATTCAAATTTGTCTGTATAAATTCGGGAACCGGTATGATCAAACTCGGATCATCTCTTACCCATACGGAATTTGCAGTTTCTATCACCGATCTATTGCTCGAACCGACCTTTTTCCTGAACAGATACAGATATTCATTCAGTTCTTCAATAGGAACTCCGCCGAGCACCTGCTCCATTTGCTCAAGTGTTTCGCCTCTTGCTCCATTTGTAGTCATTGCAAGAGACTGCATTACGGAATAAGGTGATATAAATATATTTTCATTTTTGCCATCATCTATCGCTTTCAGAAGCTCAGTTGCGAATTTGCGCTGACCTGCTGCAAATTTATCGTCCGCTGCCATTCCTTTGACCTCAGATTTTGCTATACCAGAGCAAAGGTTACGTGAAACAGACAGTTTTTGCTCAGGCGCATCTTTTATCAGCATCTTTCTCATCTGACAGAGATCAAAGACATCATATGAACCGTCACCGTTTACATCTCCGTTGTCAGCGTTTTTAAGCTCGCCCTTTCCGCCCAGCCAACGCTGATACATTACAATATCAGAAATATTGAAAACTCTGTCATCATTTACATCTCCATTGCCGACTATATCCTGTGCGGAAATGCCTGCCGAGGCAAATGCCGGCAGCGTCATGCCTAATGCGAGTATAGCTGCAATTATTCTTGAACATCTCATTGGTTTTTCCTCCTTTATCAGTAAGCCGCCATTGTTGACGGCTTGTATTACATCGGTCACTATAAGCATAAAAGCTCTCCTGCCATAAAGACAGAAGAGCTTTCAGCAGTTGCATTACTTTTCTTCAAGCTGTGTAGCCGCACCAATAAACAGCGGTACATTGTTCTTATCAACTATCATATAAACAAAAGGTCTGTTAAGGTAGATATATACCTCTTTCTTCTGGATAGGAGCAGCTGCACCCAGTCCCATTATTACAGCTGTTGCAGCAGCAGCCTTTGTACCCTTTTCGGTAACTTCGATCTTTGTCTTATGGAGAACATCATCAATGTATAAAGGAAGTGCTCCTTCGACAGAGAGATCATTTATCTTTGAAAAGTCAGCCTTTGATGAATCGAATGCTGTTTCCATTCCAAGCTTCGGAAGTATATCCTTCAGCTTCTTTTCGTAATTATACTTGAACTTAGGTATCATTACATAAAGGTCTATAGTTGAAGGATCAGCGTATTCCTTTAATCCTTCGGCAAGTGCTTCACCGTCAAGGTCCTTCACGTAGCTTTCAAAATCAACGTCCTTATGAGGAAGTATGCCTACGAAGCTGTAATCACCATTCTGATAAGGCTTCTTGAAAGCATCGGCATTGCCGAGGTCATAATAAAAGCTTTCCATACTGTTCATTTCCTGAATAGGATGCTTGTCACCGTTCAGGTCGGTGAATTCGCCGTCTTGTGTGCTGAGATAGGGGCTCATCCATTCTGCTTCAAAATACAGGGTATTCAGCAGAAGCATAGCTGTATTTTCCTTTATGTTTTCCCTTTTGATAAGATTTGGTATCATGCCCTTTGTATTCTTGTTTACCCAGCTGTTTATGTCCTTGACTATTTTGTCCTCATTTCCCTTAAACTTGCACTTGTACATCTCAGAGTTATAGTACTTGCTATTTGTTTCAAGGAACTCGTCATATACCTTGAATGTAGGATCGTCCCTGAACCATATAGAGTTTGCAAGGTATACCTTTTCCTTCTCCTCATCAGGCAATCCCTTGACATAATATGCCATATACTCGTTTATCTCATCAAGAGTAAGACCGTTTCCGAGCACCTTTTCCATTTCCTTCTTTGTTTCGCCCTCAGCTCCGTTTGCAGTCATTGCCAGAGCTGTTGAAATGGAAAGCGGAGACAAAAGAAGATTTTCACTGTCATTCTCAGGGTCAAAGCACTTTTTCAGAAGATCAACACCGAATTTCATTTCTGCAGCAGCAAATTTTTCGTCAGTCTTTACGCCCTCCTCAGCCTTTACGCTTACAGTATTGTCAAGGCGCACACTTCCGATATTTGAAGCTCCGTTGAACTCCTTTGCACTTCCGAGAACGAAATCCGTTACCTGTCTGAGGTCCTCTTCGGTTATCTCGGTATCCATGTCGATATCCGCATTAAGGAACTGCACTTCGCTCAGCTTATACGAAAGATTTCCTGCGATATACTTCTTGTATGTAACAATGTCAAATGAGTCTATAACTCCGTCATCGTTTATATCGCCGTAGATATGCTCATTGGGATCCTTTATGGATACTATCTGGCTTACATAGTATTTATCGCTTCTTCCCCATGAACCATATCTGCTTGTATCTGTCATATCATCATATTTTTTCCTTGCAGCGAATTTGATGTTGACTCTGTCCTCACGTTTGAGCGTACTTGCCAATTCATGGTTATCAGCCTCATAAACCCTTGCAGACTCTTCATAATCATCACTGTTCAGCACTATCTCTTTATGAAATGAATATTCATACCAGTTGCTTCCAGTTGAAGGTATAAGGTCAATGGTTATAATCCCGGAAAAATTATGAACGTCATAGATATACGCATCAAGAAACTCATATTCATACATTTGAGTTTCCTCGTTGTAGCTAACGCTGGAGTAGCTTTCCTCTGCGTGTACAATCGGCGGCGGTGGGAACACCCCTCCCGAATAGCTTAACAGCAATGCAGTGCCAACAATGCCTGCTGCCAATCGTTTCATTTTTTTAGTTCTGCCCATAATAAACACTCCTCTCATGTCGTATGGATATAACAATCCATGTTACAATTATAACATTATATACCATAAATGTCAACAATAAATGTGAATTTTAATACACAAAAACAGACCTGCAAACGAAGCATTAAGCTTCGTATTTACAGGTCTGTTCATTATTAACTATATCATGTTTTATATTGCTGACTTAACCACCAAGTCCGAGGAGCTCTTTCTGTACCTGAAGAGCATCGTTAACGGTTATTCCGTTGCCTGTCTCGTAAAGATCAGCATTAAACTTTCCTTTGTCTGTAAGTTCATATTTATCAGGGTTTGCCTGTGACTGCATTATATATACAACGTCGCCCATATCCATGCCGCCGTCGAGATTTGCGTCACCGTTTCTTTCAATGTCTATATCGTTGAGAAGTGCAAAGCTGCTTGTGTATTCCTGTGAGATATTGAATTCTTCATTGGCATTCTTGTTGAAGATATCATCGTTTTTGAGCATCATATAGCACTCCATAAGGAGCATATCATATGTATCGCCGTACTTGCCGTCGCCGTTTACATCGCACTTAGTCTTGAAATACTCATACTGTCTCTCTCTTAATTCATTTTCTTCATCAGTAAAGCCTTCTGTATCATGCCAGTCAGGGAGGAATGTACATCTTACTCTCCACATTGCGATGTCATAATCGTATATGTCAAGCTTTCCGTCAAAGTTGAGGTCAGGCTCTTCCATCTTGCCGTCCTCGATATCCTTACAGTACTTCTTGAAGTCATTACTGAACTTAGTCTTGTCGAAGTTGCCGAAGTACTCGATGTTTTCGCCTGTTCTTGCAGCAAATACAAATGCAGCATTTATATCATAATTTGAAGCACCCTCGTAGAACTTTTCATAGTATTCGGTAAGGAAGTATTCAGTGTCAAGAGGATTGTCAAGGAGATAGCTGTAAGCCATGTAGCGTCCGCTGAACTGTCCGCCGTAAGGTCCGAGCTTGCTGAATACATCAGCACATCTCTTTACTGTTGCCTCAGGAAGTTCTATGATATCAAAAGTACACGGTCTCCAGCTTTCGCCGCCCTGTATAGTTGGATTGCTTGCATAGAACTCGCCTTCATCGCCTTCTTTCCAGTTGATAACGCCGTCTACCAGATTCTGATATTTTGCGTAAAGCGCAGTATCATTAAAGAGCAGGTTTTCAAGGAATATCTCATAGTCTACGCAGTCCTTAATATCAAATACGCCGTCGCCGTTGACATCAGGTGAGATATCACCGTCCTTGACCATATCAGCAAAGAAGCCGTAGCCCGTTCCGTAGTATCTCATGTATGTCTTTAAATTCATTGTAAAATAATATGAATTCGGGTGTACCTCATAGCCGTCTGCTATCGTTTGTTCATGGATTTTCTGAATTTCCTCGCTGGGCGGAAGTTCTTCATAGTTATCCATATTGAATACAGAAGTATCCAGAGGCTTTGTCATTAAATAATACTTTAACATGAGTAGTGCATCACTAAACCATGTTACAGATCCGTCATGGTCATAATCAGCATAACGCTCTATTCTTTCCTTTGTAGCATCATCTACGATATATCCGTCTGTATAAGCAAACAGCTTATAGCAGTCATCTATATCGAATTTACCGTCTCCGTTCAGATCTGTCTCGCCCTGTGCTACCTGAGCGATGATCTCCTTATCAAATGAGTTCTGTGAATACAGCCTGTAATTGTCATTAGCTGAAGCTTCCATAGGCATAGCTGATAATGCGGTAATAAATGATAATGCAAATGCAGATAGTTTTTTCATTTCTAAGCTCCTTTCGTCACCGGGTGCGATAATTGAGGCATCCGAATTGGCATTTGGTTTTGAGCTGCCATTGTTAAGTGAAGGATCCTTTATTAGTACTGTTGAAACCTTAGCATTGGCAGATGAATTCTGTGAAGCTGCGGTAACAGTGGATTTGCCGCTGTCCTTTACAGCTGTATTTGTAGTTCCGGCTCCATTCTTTTCAGGTGAAGCTGTCGTATGGGGCGAACTCGTATGTATTGCAGTATCCTCTTCCACCGGCTGCGTTGTAGTGACCTGCTGATCTGTGACAGTTTCCGTCACTATTATCTCATCATCATTCGGAAGGATAGGCTGATTATTTTTCATAAGATCATGAACTGCGAATACACAAATAATAATGGCTGCACAAAGACACGAAACAGTACATGATATGTTTTTGATACGACGAGCCCGCTTTCTTTTGCTTTCAATTATTGCATCGCCTTTTTCAAAGACACTTGCAATAGTTTCTTCATAGCTTTTCATACACAAAGCCCTCCTTGATAAGTTCTGCTTTCAGGGTCTTTCTGGCATGATAAAGAATATCACGGACCTGTTTTTCTGTTTTTTTCATTATGCTTGCCGTTTCTCTGTTTGAAAAATCCTCGAAGTATGTCAGATACAGTGCCTGCTCATATTCGGGTTTAAGTTTTCGTATAGCCTTATGTATAACGCGTTTTTCCTCATTCTGAATGATCCTGCCTTCGAGGTTTTCCTCGCTTACTTTTGACTCGGCATCATCAAGAGAAGTCTGCAAAACAGAAGAATTCTTTCTTATATAATCAACTGCCGTAAATCTGGCAATGGAATAAAGCCATGTCTTGAATGAGCTTTTTCCTTTATATTTGGGCTTTTTGACATATAGTTTTACAAAAGTTTCTTCCATTAATTCTTCAGCGATATTTATATTACATACAAGGCTTGACAGGTATAAGACAAGACCGTCACGGTATATGCGCATAACTTCTGCGAGACCGTCCTTGTCACCTGATAGAAAACGGCGGTAGCTACTTTCACCGTTATCCATATATACCTCCTTTCGGATAGTTCGTTGCCCATCTACTTATTAGTCGTAACTCGAACAGAAAATGTCGAAGTAGTTTTCAAAAAATTTTTCAGATTTATTATATCACTATTTTTTCGACTATTCAATGCCCAAAATCAGGTATGATCTTCAATGAAGATCTTGAAATTGCTCAGAATTTGTCCGGAGCAGTTATATCATAAAAATCAACTGAAAATTATTAACACTTTCAGGAGATCATAAAGAAAAGGCAGCCAATAGGCTGCCTTTTTATTCAGCATCTTCTGCTTTTCTTCTTCCGTGGAAAATTTCTTTCTGGATATACAGCTGCTCATCTGCCTGCGCGATAAGCTGTGTAGCTGTTATTGCTCCCGATCTGCACTCAGCACAGCCTGTACATACTGTGATAGCAGGGATAAGATCGGCACATTTCTGGCGCAGTACATTAACTTCATTCTGTATAGCCTCATCGATATCTGTATCATCATTGATTATCAGCACAAATTCATCGCCGCCGTATCTTGCACAGAAGCCATGAAGCCTGTCCGAAACATTGTGGATCGCGTCAGCAACAAGCTGGAGAGTCTTGTCTCCAACTATATGACCGAATTTATCATTGACAAGCTTGAAATCGTTGACATCTATCATATGTATCCTGAAAGAATTGCTTTCAGTAGCATTATGTATCATGTCCTGCAGGAATATCTCCATACGTCTGCGGTTATTAAGTCCTGTAAGCGCGTCGGAGTATATCTCGCTGTTCTGTATCTCAAGGAAGGAATAATGTATCGGAAGAAGTATTCCCATCGCAACTATGGGAGTAAGCGGCAGTATACCTTCAAGGACTGCTGTTGCCGAAGGAATGATTATAAAAAACAGCGGTAAGCGATATTCCTTTTTGAGCTTGACCTGCTGATTTGCAAAGCTTTTTCGGAAAGAGTATAATCCGCTTCCGAAAAGCTGTACGAAGGTCAATATGATATGTACGATATAACCGTCTGCAAACTGAAAAATACCATTTTTGTCAATATAGAAATAAAAGCCTGTAAAAACAGATGATATCGTAATTATACAGTCCACAATAGTTACAGTATAGTGTATTACTCTTAATGTTATTGTTTCCTTCATGTTATTCTGGTCGATACGTAAAATAACGAATATGCACCAGGCGAGAGTCAGCAGAGATACTGACTCCAGTCCCACAGTATTTGTTGCTTTGTTAAGCGTAGTGTTGAACGGTATCAGACCGCCTTGTCCAAGTGCCCACCAGATATCACTTATAAGGTAAATTATAAAAAACATAGCCATGCCTCTGAAATGACGCATCTGGATCTGTGTACCAACATTTTTGTTAGATTTTATAATAATACCTATGGAAAATAAAATACAAAAGACCTCAGTTATCACATATGAAATATAAAGTGACGAATTATTCATGTGATCCCCCCATACAAAACACCAAAAACAGATAACCATAAAAAACAAATAGCATAACGCTATGAACTCTCTGAGTATATAATAACACATTGATCAATTGAAGATATTGTTTTTTTGTAAATAGTTATCTTCAATCAAAATCTTTGTAACATTAAACAACATAACGTACTACGGTTTGTAGGAAATGATAAAGGGAGTGATACAATGTTTTCAAAAACAGACTACAAAAAATGCAGCCCTTTTGTTACAGAGCTGCATATAATATCAAAATTTAAATGTATCTTTAAAACCAAGCCATTTCTGATCCTTATCAGAAAGATTTAGCTTAGTACCGTCTTCAAGCGTATAACCTTCAGCACTTGCTGTGCCATTATATTCGCCTACGAGCTCAGGCCACTTTATACCTATTTCAGGATCATTCCAAGCCATTCCTCCTTCATCATTAGCATGATAGAAGTCATCACACTTATAGCAGAACTCTGCAACGTCACTGAGAACAAGGAAACCGTGAGCAAATCCCTTAGGGATAAGGAACTGCTTCTTGTTCTCCTCAGAAAGCTCAACACCGAACCACTTACCGTATGTCTTGCTCTCTGTACGAAGATCAACAGCAACATCAAAAACTCTTCCCTTTATAGCGCGTACAAGTTTAGTCTGAGGGAACTGCTTCTGGAAGTGAAGTCCACGAAGTACGCCTTTTGTAGAACAGGACTGATTATCCTGAACAAATTCAATATTCAAACCTGCTTCTTCCATATCACGCTGTGAATAAGTCTCCATAAAATAACCGCGGCTGTCACCGTGAACAGCGGGAGTTATAACGCAAAGTCCCTCTATGCCGCCGACATTTTTCTCAACTGTTATCTGTCCCATTTTACTGTATCTCCTTTAAATAACGTGAAAGTGCATCCTGCCATGAAGGAAGCGGAGTAAAGCCGTTTTCAACAAGCTTTGACTTGTCAAGACGACTGTTGAAAGGTCTTGCTGCCTTTGAAAGTCCGTACTCTGCTGTAGTAACAGGATTTACCTTTGTGGACATTCCTGCCTGCTTATATATCTCAACTGTAAAGTCGTACCATGAGATATATCCACCTTCGTTTGTAGCATGGTAGTAGCCATATTTCTCAGTCTCTGCCATATCAACAAGAAGTCTTGAAAGATCAAAAGTATAAGTAGGTGTACCTATCTGATCAGATACAACACGTACTTCAGGATATTTCTGACCTACGTTCAGCATAGTCTTGATGAAGTTCTTACCGTTTACTCCGAATACCCATGCGATACGCACGATGAAGTACTTATCAAGAGTATTAGATACTGCAAGCTCACCATCCAGCTTTGACTGTCCATATACATTCTGTGGAGCGTAATCCTTGCAGTCAGGCTGCCATGGTTCTGTTCCCTGTCCGTTGAATACATAGTCAGTGGAAATATATATCATCTTGCAGTCAAGCTTTTTACAGACATTGGCGATATTCTGTGTACCGTCAACGTTTATAGCCTTGACTTTCGGCTTGTTCTCTTCATCTTCGGCAGCGTCAACTGCTGTCCATGCTGCACAGTGGATAACAACATCAGGCTTTACTTCCGATATTGCCTTTTCTACTGCTGCCCCATCGGTTATATCAAGCTGTACATAAGGATATTTTATATCAACTGAGGGGATGATATCACTTCCTATGCCCTCATATCCGCGCTTTGCAAGCTCGTTCATAACATCATGTCCGAGCTGTCCGCCTACACCTGTTACAAATGCTTTCATATATCACACCTCTGCACGATTTCCGTACATCTTCTCATAGTAGTTCTGATATTCACCGCTGATTATAGTTTCCCACCACTCACGGTTCTCGAGATACCACTTGATAGTCTTTTTGATACCGTCCTCGAACTTTGTCTCAGGCAGCCAGCCAAGCTCGTTGTGGATCTTAGTCGGATCGATAGCATAACGCATATCGTGTCCCTTTCTGTCTTCAACGTGTGTGATAAGGCTCTCAGGCTTGCCAAGTTCCTTACAGATGAGCTTAACGATGTCGATGTTCTTCATCTCATTGTGACCGCCTACGTTGTACACTTCGCCGACCTTGCCCTTGTGTATGATAAGGTCGATAGCGCGGCAGTGATCCTCAACATAGAGCCAGTCACGTACATTAAGTCCTTGACCGTACACAGGAAGCGGCTTGTCTGCGAGAGCGTTAGCTATCATAAGAGGAATAAGCTTCTCGGGAAAGTGGTAAGGACCGTAGTTATTTGAACACCTTGAAATTGTCACAGGAAGCCCATATGTACGATTGTACGCCATAACAAGAAGATCTGCGCCTGCCTTGGATGAGCTGTAAGGGCTGCTTGTGTGGATAGGTGTAGTCTCTGTAAAGAAAAGGTCAGGTCTGTCAAGTGGGAGATCACCGTAAACCTCATCTGTTGACACCTGATGATAACGCTGTATGCCGTACTTGCGGCAAGCGTCCATAAGTACCTGTGTACCGAGGATATTTGTCTGAAGGAATATCTCAGGGTTCTCGATAGAGCGGTCAACATGTGACTCTGCTGCGAAGTTAACTACAATATCAGGCTTTTCTTCCTCGAAAAGCTTGTAGATTGCTTCTCTGTCGCATATATCTATCTTCACGAAACGGAAGTTAGGATTCTTCATAACAGGCTCAAGTGTTGATAAATTGCCTGCGTATGTGAGCTTATCAAGACATACTATCCTGTAATCCGGATATGTATCAAGCATATGGAATACGAAATTTGAGCCTATAAATCCGGCTCCGCCTGTAACAAATATGGTCATGGTCTTTTCTCCTTAATACTTTATTTTGCCTTCAGCAACTTTTTTCAGATGCTGACCATATGGCGACTTTCCATATTTCTCAGCAGACTTCATCAGTCCGTCTTTATCTATCCAACCGTTGATGAAAGCGATCTCCTCAGGTGCCGAGATCTGGATTCCCTGACGATTCTGGACCATCTGAACGAAGTTTGTAGCTTCTGCAAGGCTGTCCATAGTACCTGTATCAAGCCATGCAAAACCGCGTCCGAGAAGCTGAACATCAAGGAGATTATCGTGAAGATACATCTCGTTGAGTGTTGTTATCTCAAGCTCTCCGCGGGCAGAAGGCTTTACCTGATTTGCTCTTGCGCTTACACCTGCGGGGTAGAAATAAAGTCCTGTAACTGCGTAATTGCTCTTTGGAACAGCAGGCTTTTCCTCGATAGAAAGAGCGTGTCCGTCCTTATCAAAGTCAACAACGCCAAAACGCTCTGGATCAGGAACATAGTAGCCGAATACGGTTGCTCTGTTGTTCTCCTCAGCATTCTTCTTTGCAGCACGAAGAATTGTTCCGAAGCCGTTTCCGTAGAAAATATTATCTCCAAGCACCATTGCACAAGCGTCATCGCCTATAAACTCTTCTCCGAGTATGAATGCCTGTGCAAGTCCGTCGGGACTTGGCTGTACCTTATAGCTGAGGCTGATGCCATACTGTGAACCATCTCCGAGAAGTCTCTCAAAATTAGGCAGGTCAGTAGGCGTGGATATTATAAGAATATCCTTAATGCCTGCCAGCATAAGTGTGGACAGCGGATAATAAACCATTGGTTTGTCATATACAGGAAGCAGCTGCTTCGATGTAACCATTGTTAATGGGTAAAGTCTTGTTCCGGATCCTCCGGCGAGAATAATACCTTTCATTTCATCACCTCAATCTCTTCTAAATAAATCTCTTGTATAAACTTTATCCTGAACATCGTCAAGGCAAGCATCATATCTGTTGGCAATAACCGCGTTACTCATTGATTTGAACTTATCAAGATCATTTACAACGTAGCTGCCAAAGAATGTATCACCGTCATTAAGTGTCGGCTCATAGATAATTACCTTTGCACCTTTTGCCTTTATTCGCTTCATAACGCCCTGGATCGAGCTCTGACGGAAATTATCGCTATTAGACTTCATTGTAAGTCTATACACACCTATCGTAACTTCCTTTTCCTTGCTCTTATCATAATTTGAGTTTGCATCATAATACCCTGCAAGCTGGAGCACTCTGTCAGCAATATAATCCTTACGAGTTCTGTTGGAAGCAACAATAGCAGACATCATATTCTGTGGAACATCGGCATAGTTTGCAAGTAACTGTTTTGTATCCTTAGGGAGACAATATCCGCCATAGCCAAATGAAGGATTGTTATAATGAGTACCGATACGCGGATCAAGACATACACCGTTGATGATCTGCTGTGTATCAAGGCCTTTCATTTCAGCATATGTATCAAGTTCATTGAAATAGCTTACACGAAGTGCAAGGTATGTATTCGCAAAAAGCTTAACTGCTTCGGCTTCGGTAAAGCCCATAAACAGAGTATCAATATCTTCCTTTATAGCCCCCTGCTGAAGAAGTTCCGCAAATGTATGTGCAGCTTCAACAAGTCTTGCATCATTCATATCTGTTCCAACTATTATACGGCTCGGATACAGATTATCATAAAGTGCCTTGGACTCACGAAGGAACTCTGGGCTGAAAATGATATTCTTGCTGCCGGTCTTCTCCCTGATCGACTTTGTATATCCAACAGGGATAGTCGACTTGATGACCATGATAGCATTTGGATTATACTTAATAACAAGATCAATAACAGCTTCAACTGCACTTGTATCAAAAAAGTTCTTTTTGCTGTCATAATTAGTAGGAGCAGCTATAACTACAAAATCTGCATCTTTATAAGCTGATTCTGCATCAAGTGTAGCTGTAAGATCAAGTTCCTTTTCAGCAAGATACTTTTCGATGTAATCATCCTGTATAGGTGACTTCTTATTATTTATAAGCTCAACCTTTTCGGGAATGATATCAACTGCCGTTACAGTATTATGCTGAGAAAGCAAAGTTGCTATTGAAAGTCCAACATAGCCTGTTCCTGCTACCGCAATTTTCATTCCAACAACCTCCATTTATTATCATTATTTTTCATACTTTATTATTTTTCGCACGTTCTGCAATAGCATGATATAAACTTTTTATTATTGCAGCGATTCGTTTTCAGCCGTTATGAATCCTGGTGTTTCAAATAAAGCTTCATTGTACCGGTTATACACATCAGCCAGCTTGCAAATGTCTTCATCTTTCTAACAAGACAAAAACTCTGAAAATAAAACTTTGCTGCTTTTTTCAAACTTACCTCACGTTCTGCATCAGCTCGTGACTTCAGCCACTGGGCAAGCATTTTCTGATTACCGGGTTCGATATCTGAATAGTGTTTATTTAATATATAACAAATTGCACTATATGTTTTCTGGTTATTTGTTATACTGTCTTCCTGCACATAAACATCAACAAGAGTTTCTTTTAACGAACCGACACGAAAATTTATTGCTGCCTGCAATCCCAGCTCCCAATCCTGAAATCTCTTAACGTTAGGATCAAATTGAATTTTTTCAAAACAATAACGGTAACATAGAATAGTCTGTGTCGAAACCCAGTTTCCGTTTACGAGCTGACACCATAAATCCTGAGCATTCTTTGGGCAATCCACCATACCGATTTTTTCCTGCTTGCCATTACGATATCGGATAAAACCACAAGTCATAAACTCCAGCTGTTTTTTCTTTAAATACGCAATTTGTTTTTCAAGCTTGTCCGAATGCCATATATCATCGCTGTCGTGCAGTGCGACATACTTTCCTTTTGCTTTTGATATTCCATAATTTCTGGCATAGCACGCTCCTGAATTCTTATCAAGAACATAATAGTGCAAGCGAGGATCTTCATATTGTTTGAGTATTTCAACAGTATTATCTTTAGAACAGTCATCTACGACAATAACTTCAATATTATCGTATGTTTGTTTTAAAACACTGTCAACCGCTTTAGCAATTGTTTTTTCTCTATTATAGGATGGAATAACGACAGATATCAATTCTTCCATATGAAACCTCCATATGTTTAATGCTGCCAATCTGTGCTTCAGCACATTGGCATTTATCTAAAAAAGCTTATCTCTTATTAAAGTAACCTTTATCTTTGTATTATGCCTTATTCAACAAGATCAAAAATTTATAAACAATATTGCGGCGTGAATTCGGAGCTTTAATAGTTTTATCGAAAAGCAGGCTCATTTTATCTTTTATACTGCGCTGATAGTTCGCTAATTTACTCAGCTCACGCTTTTCCTTTTCAGACAGCATATCACGGTAGCAATTCAGGAACTCTTTTGAGAGCATCTTTCGCGGCTGAACACTATTATCAAACAAACGTGTGAATTTGTCTTTAACAGTATCAAAATCCAGCTTACTTGCCCCCACAACATTGTCCTCATGCTGACGATAACTGATATGTGGTCGTTTATCATAATAAACATTTCCAAAAAATGCACACACCAAATGAATCCATGCATCATGCATCAAGCAATACTCAGGTATTTTTCTTACTGCAAGTTCTGCCGCTTTTCTGTTAAAAACCATTGTACAGCCTGCCGCCATATTATCTATGAGTATATTGTATTTATTCTCGCCTTCAAAGCTTGATGAGTGAAACGATCTGATCGTCTTCAAATTACTATCTACAACCCGAAGATTGGAATAGTACATATTGGGCTTATCAGCAGGATAACCCTTGATATGTTTTAAAGCAACATACAGCTTATCCTCATCCCAGATATCGTCCTGATCACTGAATGCATAATACTCATTTTCAGGAGCACATTGAACAAGATTAAGAAACGATTTTGCTGATCTCAGGTTCTCACCTTCGTATACTTTGATTTTAGGCTGCTTCGAAGCAATCTCCTGAATATATTGATATGTATCATCAGGTGAACCGTCCACACGGATCAATATTTCAACATCAACTTTTTTTTGATTTAGAATACTGTTGAGCTGATCATTAATATACTTCTTACCTTTGTAAGCAGACATCAAAACAATTATTTTATCCATCACTATTCCCCATAACTATCTTAATTAACACTAAAAATCGTACGATATGGCAAAGCACCATGATTTCCGCTTGTTGTAACCAAGTAACTATAAACTATAAAGCAAAAGACAATTGCACCCATTACTAATATTCTTAATGGCTGTATTTTAATTCGTTTTATAGCAAGCGGTATCAATATAATTGCCGGAAATCCAAATAAATATCTAAATCTGTCTATCAGCGCAATACGCCCGCTAAACAGAGCGATCCACAAATTTATTACCTGTGCTGTATAATATAACTTATACTTTCTATCATCTTCTTCCTCCCATTTTAAAAATGGGAACATTTTTTCAAGCTTTTTTCTTATACCCTTAGATACATTTATCTTCAAATGATTATTATCATGGCTGCTATTAAAGCTTAATGACGCAAGCATCAACACCGCAAACTGAACTAACAGATATACATAGCCTACAACACTACTATCATACTCAGAACCGATATACCATGCCAGTTTTGTATGCATGATTATCATCATGATAATTCTCGCCATAACTCCGGCTAATGCGAATATAACTCCACTTAAAGCCACGGCAATACCTGGTGTAAGCTTTATTTTATCATACCAATAAAGTATAATGAACAGAGCGCAGCTGAAATGGAATCCGGCAGCGAGCAATATACATATTACAAATTTTATTAACTCTTTTTTCTGTACATAACGCAAGCCATACATTACAATTGCGCCGCCTATCATCTGTCTAACTATATTTTGATAGGCAAAATAATGAGTCATTCCTACAATAAGAAAAATACTTAATGCAGGATAAGGTGATTCATCAAAAATATGTTTAAATACAACAAGAAAAAAAATCGCTGAACAAACAACTAAGACCCATTGATATTCAAGTCCCATTTTGCCTACGATCCTGTTTACAAGATAGTATAGAAACTCTTTTTGCCGAACACCTCGCAAAGCTAATTTATAATGTTTGATATAATTAAAGTAATCCGTTCCTACACCATATCTAATAGAAGCAAGAATAAACAATGGCATTGATGACACAATTATTGCCATTGTGCGAAATATTCCCTTTTTTCTGCTTTCACTTATTCGTTCAAAAGCAGACGCAAAAAGAACGGATATAGCGCATGTCAGATAATATATAGCCATTTGTTCTCCTTATACAATAAATCAGCATAATCGTAATACACGCAAAACTTTTTCAAACTTACGAACGAGCTTATATCCCCAAAAACAATTGTGATCAATTGTACTTTTTTTAATTTTCTCCTTGAATGATAGCGATGCCGCTTTTACCTTTTTTACAGCAGCAAAACCTATATCCTTCTTCGCGCGAATAAGAAAATCATTTATTTCATCAGATTTACATCCATTTGCTATTAATTCATCCAAAACGCAATAAATATATTCATATTTTCTTAATGCACACTGTTCTGAGGAAGCATTTAATCTTTTCATGATCTCAACCTCATGCTTATACCAATTAAAAATGCCAAGCCAACGGTTTTCATATGCTTTTTTACCGCTCTTACATGATGTACTTCCATTTTCTCTCTGCTTCCAAATATACAAAACATCTGGTACAAAAACAATTTTAGATGCATTTCCGTTTACTCTTGAAACAAAAATATGATCTTCATACCCATAACGAACAGTCTCATCAAAGTTTATATCATACTTATTTAAAAATGAACGAAGATAAATTCCCGCCCATACACCATATCCACACTTTTTTATACTAAGAAGATAATCTTCCCATTTTTGCGGCTTTATGGTAAATTTCTTAAACGGTGCATAATCAGCCCCTATTTTTCCAAAACGAGTTGATAATTCATGTCGTCTACGGAAACGCACACAGTCTGAATTCGTTTTTTCAGCTGCATTGACACTTTTCTCCAAGCATGAAATGACCATCTCATCATCATTATCACAAAAAGTAACATACTTTCCTCGTGCAGCAGCCAAACCGCGATTTCTCGCTCCACATATGCCTTTATTCTGCTGGTGGATCACAACTACTCTGCTGTCTTCTTTAGATAATTCATCGCAAATACTTGGACTTGAATCACTTGAACCATCATCAACCAAAATCAGTTCAAAATCGCGGTACGTTTGACGCAGAATAGTCTGGCATGTACCTTTCAAGTATTTTTCAGAATTATACACCGGCATAATTACGCTTATCATTGGATTATTATTCATATCTATTATCCTTTTACCTAATTGCATAAATCATTTGCGTATACATATTTAGAAAGTATACCATATGACTTTAATCGAGTGTTATTTATTTTCAAATAAATGACCGAGATATTCTTTTGCATCAATTTACTTGATCATACCTGTATTCTTGACACTTGTAACATTCCCCGAAGCTGCAATTGTTATATTTATGGCTGAATAATATTCAACCTGTCTGTTCCTTGATAGAATGATTCTATCATTTTTACTATTGCACCGGAACATTCTTGTGAAATTACATTGTAACGTCCTTTGTTCTGGATCGACTTAATAAACGCTACTATCTCATAACGAATCCCTTCGCCGTCCAATTGATAAAAATAACGTTTATTCTGTGTCGCATTCTCAAAGCGGACCTCAAAATAATCTGTAAGCCACCAAGGAGCCGGAACGTATACATAACCCTTTGTTCCTGAGATCACAAGTTCTCCCTCAGATTTTACACCTTTGCCAACACGAAGTGAAGCTACTGCATTAGAATAAATCAAATCTATTTTTGAGAAAACATCAAAATTAGAATCAGTACCAATTGTTTTTGATACAATTGTTTTCTTAAGATAATTTGTACCAAGAATTTGAAAAATCGGAAGAAGTGCAGTCGGTCCCCAACCACAAATACTATTCCAGCGTTCATCGAGTTCTAATCGTTGTATTGCATCAATATCGCGCATACTTGTACATACTGCGTCAACAGATACTACATCACCGATCGCACCGCTTTTTACCAATACAAGCAATCTGGAATAAGCAGTTGCATAAGCTGTTTTTATACCATCCATCAACACACAACCGTTTTGTTCTGCAATAGACCATAACTCAGTGCATTGATCCGTTGATAATGCGATAGGTGATTCACACAGAACGTGTTTCCGTTTCAAAAGAGCGTTTTTTATATGTGAATAATGCTCTGCCGGATGAGTGACAATATACACAGCATCCATTTGATCCAGAAATTCCTCATATTGAGCAATTGAATATACAGGAACACCTTCGGGAAAATTAAGTTCTTTATTCAGATCATCAGTACAAATTCCTGATATCTTAGCTCCATTAACATAATCACATTCGCGAATAAATTTGGATAATACCATATTACTTCCAACAATTCCAATGTGTACCAGTCTTTTTTCTTCTCGAAGATCTGTACTTGAAATGCCTTCTGTTCTTGGTAAATAAACTACTTCGCAGTACTCCTGCAAATAATCAAATTTTCCTACCCAATCAGAACCTACCGTGAAGATATCGACCTGATAACGTTTGATATCATCTATCTTCTGACCTTCATATTCCTCAATGATTATCTCATCAGCAAGACCTGTGGCTTTTACTGCTTCAACTCTTTCCATTAAGGATTGCTGAAGATTGATCTTACCTCTTGTCTTGTCATAGTCGTCAGAGGTAATGCCAACTATCAAATAATCTCCAAGAGCTTTGGCACGCTCTAACAATCGAATATGTCCGTAATGGAGCATATCATATGTTCCGTATGTAATTACCTTTACCAATATATCATCTCCATTACAAGCATTATCCCTTAAAGTTTTCCCTTGCTCTGCATATCCTTCAGAGCATTAATAAGTGTTGTATTATCATCATGTGTCAAATGTCCTATATGACCTACACGGAAAATAGTGCTCTTCATATCGCCGCCGTTCGGGCAAATCCAGATACCGTAGTTATCCTTGAGCTCTGTAAATATCTCATATGCATCTGCATTGAGCGGATGAACAGGTGTAACACCATTTGCAGGTGACTCAGAAACAAATTCAAACGGAAGTTCGCTGATCTTATCCCTGAAATCCTTTGCCTGTGCTGCAACACGAGCTATCTCTGCGTCTGCACCGCCTGCTGCTTCTATTTCTTTCAGTCTTGTATTGATCTGTCTAAGGATTCCCACCGCAGGTGTGAACGGAGTCTGTCCGCGTTCCATATTTTTAAGTACATCTGCAAGATCAAAGTACATTGACTTCACTTTTGCATTTGTCACACGCTCAACAGCTCTCGGAGCGAGAACTATCATTGATACACCCGGAGGGCAGGCAAGAACCTTTTGTGAACCTGTTATCATCACATCTGCGCCGCAATGTGCCATATCAAATGGATCGGCAAGAAATGCTGAAACGCAGTCACATACATAGAACATATCGTTCTTCTTACAGAATTCTCCGATCATTTCCGAATCATAGAGAACACCTGTAGAAGTTTCATCTATATTTACCAGCAGACCTGTATAACCTTTTCCATCATACTCATAAAGTCTCTCTTTTGTCAGCTTTTGTCCGTGATTAAGTTTCAGGACATCGTGAGGAACATCATGTATCTCACAAAGTTCACAAAATCGCTGTCCAAAGCTTCCGCCGTTGATGACCAGCACTTTATCATTATCCGTAAAACAATTCATGACAGTTGCTTCCATTGAACCCGTGGAAGAATTTGTCATGAAAGCTACTCTTGAGTCCTTGGGTGCTTTTGAAAATTTCAGCATAAGCTGCTCATTTTCAAACATCAATTCAGAAAATTCAGGTGTACGAAAATAAGGCACCTGTTCTCCGCCAACAGCGCAAACCTCATCGCTGCACATAACCGGTCCTACTGTAAAATTAAGCAATATTACTCCTCCTCACTTCTATGTCTGAGATTCCATAAAAATACTTTTTGTCTGTTTCCCCAGACATACTTTTGAAATAGCAGTTTTTTTGTAGGTGCATCTGCCCATTTTTTACAAATCTCAGTATAATCCATACTTGTGTCCATCAGATCACGCATACAATCATCACGCTGCGGATTTCCGTCAATATGCTTTCGCATAGGGCTCTGATACTTCAATGCAGTCTCGAAATCAAGCTCATGTCCGACAAATCGTTTTGCAGCCTTATTCCAGAGTTCTTTTCCCTTTTCGGTATTGCATACGATCAGTGATGCTCCGCCGTTTTTGCCATAAAGCTCGGGACAATACAGATGCACTCCCCAAAGATCGCCAAGCGTGATATCAGCCTGACGTTCTGTAGTTGTAAAAGGACATTGATAGCATGACGGACGGCTCATCAGGTGTTTGAGCCAAATGGACCAATATGGATTGAACCAGCGATCCTTGTCAAGGATCGTTCCGTTTTTCAGTTCCAAACACATTCTCTGAAAATCCCATTTGAATGAAGAGGGCGCAGACTTAAATCCCTTGCTTCGATAATCCAGTTTTTTGATACGCGCACCGTATTTGCGTTCAACATGGTCATCAAGCTTTCTAATGTAATGCGGACTTGGCACACCTTCGCATATTACTTCCACTAAAAGCAAGTTAGTGGTATCAGCATTCTGCAAAAATGTTTTTAAACCTGTCACCTGACAAGGAGTACCTGAAAAAAGCACTTTCTTTCCTGCTTTAAGATCATCTCTTATCTTGATAAAGGTATTGCCAATACGGCTCTGTGAGTATTTTGATTTACATATAACAGGCAGCTTTTTAATATCATCGATACCATAATGAAAAACATCAAGTCCTTTTGATGCTGCACCGTATACGACATAATTCTCATCACACCAAGCTTGTGCAATTGCGGTAAATGCACCGCCTGATGTGCTGAAACGACGAACATTATTGCTTTTGTGATATCCGCCATATGCATATTTAGAATCCTTTGATGCTTCCGGCATATTATTTGCAGGACATACCTTATGGCACAACCCGCAATTTATACAAAGCTCCTCATTAATGAAAGGGTAACGGAAACCTTCTTCATCCTCACTGATGCTTACAGCACTTTTGGGACATATCTGCGCACAAGCTTCACAGCCGAAACACTCACCTTTAACTTTTGTAGTCAAGAAATCCATTTTTACTGCTCCTTTACGGGACACATATCCAGCTCTGACTTCAAAAAGCGTATTGATTCCTGACGAGCGGCATCTATGTTTTGATGCACTGTATCATAATTGATCGTATCACGGAATGATTCTGTTCCATTGACCAACATACGATCAGACAAGCCAAACAGAGCAAGCAATTCTTCTATTTTAGTATCACACTGTTCACGAGAAAACACAACAAATGGTCTTCGATACTGTACACTGAAGATCATACCGTGAAACGAATTTGTTACTACGTATTCTGCGTGCTTGACAAGCGAAAGGAATTCTTCAACTCCTGCTTCATAGAACATCTGATGTCCACGCTCCGCATTGGTTGCACGCAGACTAATGTCTATTATCTTCCAACCATGTTCTTTTGCAAGCTTCTCAGCATACTCGGTCATAGTTGGATTATAGCGGCGTGCATACAGCAGCAGATATTTCTCTGGAACAATGCGTTTCTCAGCTATACGATCATAATCCTCAGAAGTCAGCAGCAAAGTCGGATCAACAACCTTTTGTACAGGTACAGAAGTATGCTCACTAACATAAGGAATCATCAAATTCTCACGCAGACCGAATGCCTTAAAGTTTTGAAGCCTTGCATTAAGGATCTGATATGTCTCATCAGTAAAATGCGGATCACCAAAACTTGCAGCATAAGCAGCTGCAAAACCGTTTTTCATGCAATCATAGTTTGCATAATAACCGTCATCAAAACCGAATTCATCAGGACAGAAAATTGTATCACTTCCGCAAACAAAACCGTTGATTTTCTCGTCTTCAATGATGTCATTAAAATTTGCAGAAGTATATTTCTTCTCAGTCTTATTAAAACGTTCATGATAAAATTTATCGAACTTTTCATAATTAATACGAATTGCAGGCATTGTCAGCTCACACATTCTGCGTGATTCTTCATCCTTATCCCACATATTCTCAAACGGGTTCAATGGATCTTTGTCTGCAAGGATATCAGGGCAATAGTCAACCAACTTTGCGTGATGTCCGAGTTTGCCTATTGCTTGTGTTAATGCCCATGACTGAAGGGCGGATCCGTAATTTGTAAAGTTGCAATATATATTATAGCTTACAACGCCGAAAACCTTCATACTATCTTATCAACTCCTGTGCGTCTTGATATACAGCCTCTGCGATACGAAGTCCAGCCTTACCGTCAACTTGAAATACTTGTTTTATTATTTCGTTTCGCTCATTTAATCCGGGGTCATTACCAGAAGAAAGAAGATCAAGTTGTTTGACAAGCTGCTCTTTATCCTTCACAGAGTAGAACTGATCAGCCATTTTCACTCCATCTGTAGTGAAATCACGTATCTCTCCACAAAACACTATCGGTTTTCCTGTAATGAAGTATTCTAAAAGCAGCGAAGAAATATCCGAAACTAAGAATGTGCTTTTTCTAAAGCTTATATTATAGTCCAAGTTTTCATCAAAGGAAATATTAGGCTCATTCGCTACACGTTTTTTTATTTCTGATACATCCTGTTCACTAAGAACTTTCTTTTCTACAAAATTAGTAAACATTAATGGATGCGGACGAATTACTAAATTCAGTTCACGATGATTCTTAAAGTAATCCATCATAGTTTCATAATAATCTAAAAAGTAACTTCTGTCGTTGGAGTCATCAGCTGACCATCTTGGAGTCCACAATACATTGATCTGATTTTGCTCTGGCTGTTCACCAAGTCTTTTTATCAAATCAAACCGTGGAAATCCAAATTCAAAAATTTTACGAGTCTTAGAAGACAATTCTTTGCCGCTTCTTAAACGTACATACTCTGCGGTATGAGAACTATCTGCAAAAAACAAATATAAATATCGAAGCAATATATGATTGAATTCTATTTTCAAATGCACTCCCTGTGTTATATGACCACTGTAAGGTATATAACACAACAAACCGTGTTTCATTAGCTTTGACATTTCGTATTCATCCGGCATACATTCATCATAGGGACGCTGCAAAAAAATGTAATCTGATTTCATTGAACTCAAATCAAGCCATTTACCATTACTGAATGCATTTATTGCAGATATCCCCTCTTTTTTACAGTAATCCAATGCTTCGTTTTTCGATTCAAAACTCTTAATCTTAGGATTTACACCGCCGCTTTTGGGAATCGCCAGTATTTCAACTTGAAAACGGTTGTCTTCTTTCATAGTCTCATATACTGTTCGTTCTGAACCCCACATCTCAGGATACTGCATTATAAACAAAACTCTGATCTTTTTGTCTTTTTTAATGTTTTCTTTGGATATTTCTTTCCGAATTGAGATCTGTTTTTTGGAATAGAGGAACCATTTCATTTTACGTGCATTCCATACTAACGGACGAAACGTTGCGTGATATACTGGTTTTACTATCTTATCAACAATCTTATTCTTCATTTTTATCTCCTCTTATTGTCTTCTTAATTATTGAAAAAGATTTTGTAAAACCTTCAGGTTTAACAACAAAAGATAACATTAAATATATAAGCGCACCACTTACTATCTGTAAACAAAGTAAAACGATACGGTTTATAACTATATAATTCATCATGTATATAGAAACACCCATTATTAACGCTATAATAAAGTTTGGCATTATATCTAATAACTGAGTCTTGATATCATATCCGATCAGCTTTTTATTTGGATAAGTATTGACTAATAATGCAATAACACTGTTCACGATACTTGCATATGCAAAAAATACAGGTGTCTTTGCAACAAAAAGAAATGCAATGATCACAATAAGGAAAGATACTTTCTTTATAATTTCAAGTATCAGATGAATATCGCTTCTTCCTATCGCTTTAATTACTTGCAGGTTTCCTTTTGTAAGTATATTAAACATATAGCTCAGACAGAAAATGCGAATATAATCAGCAGCAGGCAGCCAATGCTTTCCCAACAGGATGGCAATGAAACTGTCGGAAACTGCAAAGAATCCAAATAATACAGGAAAGATCATATATGATGCTACCTTTATATACATTCTTGTATATTGCAGAAGACGCTGCTTATCATCTTGTATCTTTGACATGACGGGAAAAAGAACTGCCGCAAATGTATCTGAAATTGATGAATTCAGAATACTTGGGAAACTTCTTCCCTTTGTATAAAATGAGAGATCACTTGGCTTATACTTCAATCCGATGATCAGTGGATTGATCTCGTCATAGACCGTATTGATAAGGTCGCTGAGGAATATTTTCCAGCCATATGAGTATAATGCTTTTAAACGTTCAGGAACTACTTTAAAACTTATACGATAATGTGTTGTTAAGAACAGAATAGCGGTATCAATAAAGCTATTTGTCATCTGTTGAGCAACAAGTGCCCAAGCTCCCATGCCATGTTTTGCCATTGTTATTCCAACAACAGCTGACACAAGCGTTCCGCCTATAGTCGAAAAGAAAAACTTTTTAAACTCCAGGCGAACTGAAATATACGCACACAAAACTGATTTGACTGCATTTATCAGCAGTACGATACCCATTATTCGAAATATAGGTATTAATAATGGCTGTTTATACAAGTCTGCGATCAACGGAGCAGATAAAAACAATATCAAATACAGTACGATCGCAATTGCAATACTAACACTTAATACAGTTGAATAGTCTTCCGGATCACTTTTTTTCTTTTGAATAAGTGCAGTATTCAGACCACTTGTTATCAATACATTTGAAAATGTAAAAAAAATCGTAACAATACCAACAACACTATAATCATCAGGAGTTAAAATTCGCGCAAGAATAATGGAAACGACTAAAGAAACCATCTGAGCTATAAAACGCTCTCCAAATTTCCAGATCATTCCCGATGCGGTCTTTTTGCCATAGTTTTCTCCCACAATTTACCCTTCTTCCTAAACAATGAACCTATAATAAAAATTCCTACTTCTGCTATAAGTTAGGCAACTAAATCTCAAATATTTTCAAAATAATTTACTGACATAATTATTTATCATCAGATAAGAAATGATTATCATTTTATCTCATTACAGCAATCATTCGCTTATACATATCAGCAAGTGTCCCCTGCGGCTTCCAGCCGAGTTTTGTGATCTTATCAATGCTTAAATTCAGGCAGCTTGCCGGCGGATACTTTCTGTTAGCATCAGATTCTTCAATTCTAACGCTTATCTTACCATCTGCAATAGTATCCGCTACCATTTTGCCCATCTCATAAATTGAGCAATATGTATCCGGATTTGCAGCATTATATGTCTCGCCTTTTTCACCTTTGAGCAAAACACAAAGAATAGCGGTAACTGCTTGCGCAGAATAAAGATAAGGGTGACGTCCGTTTCCCTTTGTCAAAAGGACGATATCTTTTCCCTCTCTTGCACAATTCGCCATCATTGCAAAAACTCTTTTGTCACTTGACGGTATACCCGGACCAAATGTTTGAGCAAGTCTAAGACTCATCGTTCTTATATCATATTCAGTTGAATAAGAATAGCACAGCAATTCACAAAGTCGTTTAGCTTCGGGATAACAGCTTCTGACATTTGAAAGATCAACATGACCTAACTGATCTTCAGTCAATACTCTGTCATCATGAATAACTCCGTATGCTTCCATACTTGATAAAAACAGAAATCCTGAAACTTTATCTTCAACAGCACGTTTTAGAAGAGTTCGAGTTCCTAAAACAACAGATTCTATTGTCTCTACCGGATTTTGGACCAAAAACTGACTGGCTGTCGGTGAAGCACCATGTATGATGTAATCAAAATGAACATCCGAGAATTCAAACGCTTCTAATGTACCTATAACATAACGCACCACATCGTTAGTCTCACCGAATAATGCCTTTGCCTTATTTTCATCTCTTACAAGGCAATAAATCTTCATATTTAACGAGAAACGTTTATTTGCATTTATCAATGTTTTAACAAGCAGCGAACCAATCAATCCAGTTGCTCCGGTAACAAATATATTCGTATTTTCAAACGATTTCCAAGGAATACAGTCACATCCCAGAATGTACTCCATATCTTCTTTTTCAACACTGGTATCCATTAAGTTAACTCCTTATTCAACCAAATATTTGCGAACCTTCCCTTGCATCTACAATTGCCCTGAAAATGTAAAAATCAGACGGTGTCGTGATCTTAATGTTCTCGATTGCACCTTCTACAGTATACAATTCATAACCGTAGTAACGCATCATACTTGCAGAATCAATAAATTCCTTTTTCTCCTCGATTGCTTTGCGGTGAGAATCAATAAGCTCAGAAAGCCTAAAACACTGAGGAGCTCTTGCCATAAAGCACTGTGATCTTTCCATTATGTTTACTATCTTGCCATTTTCATCAGTCATAGAAACGGTTTCAATAGCAGATGTGACTGTAATTGCATTTCCATGTAATTTAACACAATCCAACGCATTTGTGATAGTTTGTTCATCGATCAGCGGACGTACACCATCATGTATCAGAACTGTAACGTTTTCTTTACCATACAGTCTCTCGACCTCAGAAAGTCCATTGTATATCGACTCCTGTCCTGTTGCTCCGCCTTTAACAACAGCCTTAACTTTAGTCAAACGAAAAGTCTCAATCAACTCCTGACAATACTCGATCCAGCTCTCCAAGATAACAAGAACAACGCCGTCAATCGCCTTATGACGCTGGAAATGCTCTATTGTATACACAAGGATCGGTTTACCATGCAACTCCAGAAACTGTTTCGGTTTCGTTTTTGCTTTCATTCTCTGTCCCGTTCCGCCAGCAAAAATAACCGCTATATTCATCTTACTTCTCCTTCACACAATAATACTTGCCTTTAAACTGTTTATATGGCTCTGTTGTGCTCAAATAAACCGCATCATGCTTTGCAACGCGCTTCTCTACTGGCGGCAGCTGCATATAGTCGCCCCATATCTCAGTCAGATATCGTTCATAACCGGCCATAACCGGTACTTTATGTCCTTCAAAGTCCAGATAGACAACATTATCGAAATCCTTTTTCGGATGTCTGAGCAGCATTCCCTTTATAGAACCGATCAACTCTGTAACTTCGTCACAATCGTCCCAATTGAATTTTGTCATTTTTCTCTGACATTTCTTCCAGATCTTATATCTTGATTCCGGAGATCTTACTATCTTATATATGATATTTGAAAATGCACGAATCAATCCGCCCTTATTATCAGGAAGTCTCTGAACATTGAAAAGGCTGAACATAAATGCATTATAAAGCTGACTTGCTCGCTTTATTTTTGACTTTGGACAGCCGTCTATAGGCATTATCTCCAGTGCGATGCCGTGACAAATATCTTCATTTATACTATGACGATTGATCTCTGTTGTGCGGATATCACGAACCGATGCGCCGCCGTCATGGTAGACCTTATTTCTTGTTGTTCGGCAATAAATATACTTGCTCGTATCCGCCTCCTGATTCCATATCTTTGCTAATTTTTCATAATCAGGGCGCGGCATGAAGAGGTCGATGTCATCGTCCCAAGGGATAAATCCCTTATGCCTTACAGCACCGATAAGGCAACCTCCGCAAAGGTAATACATTAAGTTGTTTTTTTTGCAGAACTCATCAAAATACAACAGCATTTCAAGCATTTTCTCTTGAAGTTCTCGTGTTGTAGCGTGGATTATACTATTTTTTTCAGTCATAATTTTTCCCCATTACAGCTGCAGCTGTTCTAAACATCGTTAATATTTCTCTAAGGAATCTGAATCGTCTTATGCTTTCGAGATTCCATACCATCTTACCGGGAAGGACCTGTTCAATATACACCTTATCAACATCATCAGCTGCATCAAGCAAACGTGCTTCATCTTTATAGCGAATAGACGCTTCTGATGTAATACCTGCCGGAAGCAGTAATGTTGCCAGCATTTCGGGTGTATAACCCTTTACGTACTTCATTACCTCGGGACGAGTGCCTACAAAACTCATTTCGCCCTTGAGGACATTTATAAGCTGTCCGATCTCATCGAGCCTATAATCACGTATTTTTGAACCAACTCGGGTGATACGGCTGTCATTGCCTACTGTAACCGCTGCCCCGACCTTATCAGCATTATTCACCATTGTACGGAACTTGTATATCTTGAATTTCTTTCCATACTGAGTTACTCTTTCCTGCTTATAAAAAACAGGTCCCGGTGAATCAAGCTTGATCGCTACTGCAAGTATTACAAAAACAGGCAACAAAATAACAAGCATTATCGCTGAGAGCACAACATCGAATATTCTTTTGCACTTCAGACTGAAACGTTTTTTGCTCAGAATATCGTAATACTCGCGAACTTCCTTACGCCGCATGAACTTCGGAAGCTCTTCCCATTTTCTTAATGTCATCAACTGCACCTACTGTATTATAAACTCCTTATGATACTTGAATACTTTTCAAGTACATACTCAACATCTTCATCTGTAAGACAGGTATGAAGCGGAAGAGTGATCTCATTCGCAAATCTGTTATATGCATTCGGGAAATCCTTGATATCAAATCCCATGTTCTTATATGCTGTATGCATAGGAAGGGGCTTGTAATGAACATTGCAGGCAACTCCCTGCTCAGCCATTTCGATTATGATATCAGAACGCTTTTCAGGGCTGATACCGGGGATCCTTGTAATATAAAGGTGTCCCGAAGAGATATGATCCTCTGTATAGTGCTTTAATGTTTCAACTCCAAGAGGAACGAGAACAGAATCATATTTTTCGATTATCTGCTTACGTCTTGCAAGCATACCGGGATAACGCTTCATCTGAGCAAGTCCCATAGCAGCTGCAACATCTGTCATATTGCACTTATACCATGCTCCGACGATATCATACTCCCACGCGCCGAGCTGAGTCTTTGCAAGAGCGTCCTTGCTCTGACCGTGAAGGCTGAAGAGCTGAACATTATGATATATCTCCTCATTATCTATACCATCGATATTTCTCCACGAAAGAGCACCGCCCTCAGCAGTCGTAAAGTTCTTTACTGCATGGAACGAGAAAGAAGAGAAATCCGCAATAGAGCCTGCCATTCTGCCGTGCCATGAAGCACCGAATGCATGGGCTGTATCAGCACAGACAGCAATTCTTCCCATAGCCTCCTGTATCTTGTTTGAAGGCTTGAAAAGATTCTTTTTAGCTTCAACTATAGCAAATATCCTGTCATAGTCACAGGGTATACCTGCAAGATCAACAGGTATGATAGCCTTTGTTCTTTCTGTTATAGCGTTCTCAAGTGCATCATAATCCATTTCAAGGCTGTCCTTCTGAACATCAACAAGGACGATCTTTGCGCCAACATGATATACAACGGAAGCAGAAGCTGTATATGTATACGCAGGAACGATGACCTCGTCACCTTCTCCGATACCAAGGATACGAAGTGCCATTTCAGCACAGGCTGTCTGTGAATTAAGACAAACCGCACGGTCAGTGCCTACATATTCAGCGACCTCTTTTTCAAGCTGCTTTGTTTTCGGACCTGTAGTTATCCAACCCGAACGAAGTGCTTCACAGACTTCATTTATCTCAGCTTCGCTGATATCCGGTGGGCTGAAAGGGATCGATCTCTTTTGTGTTGAACTCATTAAATTTACATCTCCTAATTATTACTATCTTAGAAAAAGTTTTTTCAACAAGATGAATGTTTCTGATCTGTTCTCTCATAAAACGCGCATTGTACCAAATGCGAACCGATACTTGCCAAATATCTGTTCATACAAAACTTTGTCGTCCACGTACTCAACTTCATTTTCGCCGAATATGCAAACGACACGTACTTTTAAATATGAAATATATATGCCATAGCACTCTTTAATAAGCTTATACCAGCTTATGTGAATAATCCTGTTTTACGTCATATAGTCACGATACGCTCCGAATGCTATATCCTGACCTTGTAAAACGATATTTTTAGCAAGCCGCAGTATACAAAACGCCTGTTATTATGAAAACTTATTCGGAGCACCGTATTCACGTTAAAACTACTCTGCATAAGTCAATATGATCAGACAGATCATTCAAATCGTTGTGTTATATAATAAACCTTCGCAAGCTGATAACATGAGATCACATATCATTGCCGACCTCTTATGTCTTTCAAAGGCTTTATCTATATCAAGAGTTTGTGAGCAGGCAGTATAATTATAATGGTATCACACTGCCGGCAATCTGATGCTGCTTTTTTTATAACATTTTCGGTTTTCGCAAAAAAACATTCCGCGAAAACACTGTATTCTATTAATAGTATTAAACGAACAAAACCCGTACGTTTCAATTATACCCGTTGGCAAAAAAAAAAGCAAGTGAAAAAATAAGGTAAATCATATCTGTCTTTGATTTTTGGCATTTTCAACAAATTAACTATACTATCTTCCGTTTAAATTGCACTATAGATTATACTAATTGTTTATTAAGTAAGCTTATTAAAATGCTGTATAACTCGTTGTACAGCTGTCATCAGGGATAATGCTTGCCGATTATTCCCTATCTTCAGTATAAATTATCATGCACTATACTCAAAAAACTAAAAAAACACTATAAAACTGTCAGGAAACTAATAATATAACTAAATGTAAAAACAATAGTCTAATGAATATCTTTATTTTTTCTCGAATAAAACCTCAAAATCAATTCAAAAGAATCATATTCCCAGCAACTCAAAGAGTTAAAATTTTTTCTGTATAATCATAAAAAATTGCTTTATACTGGTTTTTTACCACAGATTTTTATTTCCATTTTGTATATTTTGCACTAACTCTCACTCGTTATTATTTACAAATCGTAATACTCCACATTGTTCAAGGCTACGAAATTCCGGCGTTATAGTGCATTGTTCACAAATTATACATCTATTTTGTTATAATTCGTGGTATCATATATATAAAGAAAGGATAAATCCGGATAGAGTTTTCAGGTGCATATTCGATATGCACCTGGAAGTTCAAAACAAATATCCAATTAAGTCGAGGTGACATTTATGAGGAAAAACAAGGGCTTCACATTGATGGAATTGATAATCGTTCTTGCTATAATCGCCGTGCTCGGTACTATAATCGTTCCTTCAATACTCGGATATGTTGAGCTTTCAAAGAAAAAAGCTACCGTTGAAAACGGCAGAACTATCTATATGTCAGCAATGCTTGCACTTGCAGACGAAGATGCCTATGAGTCGTTCTACACTCCTCAGAGTTCATGGGTGGCTTATGAAGCAACTGCTGACGGTCGTGTAATAAATACGACCACCAAATACAAAGGCGTATCAAGCACCTATTCCGAGAGAGTAGGCAACGTTAATTCTCCTCTTAAAGCCGAAGGCAACTACCGTTTTACAGTAGTTGCAAGAGTTGACGGATACGCACACAGCACAGGAAGCGACTGGAAAAATCCTTCACATATCACACACGTTTTCAGAACATGGGACTACTCAGACAAGAGATATACCACGTTCGTAAAAAGACTGTGTGCTGAGCTCGATATGAAAGTCGGACAACAGAAGGGCGATAATTTCCAGGTCAAAATGCCTTATACCAAGCGTGATGACGGCGGTACTCTGCCGCTGGTACGCTGGCTGATATGTTATCGTCTCGATGATCCTTCTCAGGTTGAGATCTGGGCAGGCGACGGCTATAAGTGTGAAAATGGTCCTGCATACCGTGTGTATCCAAATCCTGCAAGTAATTACACCTGATTCTTGGGGATTTGACATAAGTGTAAAACCTAAAGAACGCTTCCGAGAGATTGGAAGCGTTCGCCTTTTTATGCATATGAGCCGCAATGCTTAAATGCTGCTAAGCTCAGGAGCTTTGTATTAATTAAGACCAAGAAGCTTCTCCTGGATAGCAAGTGCATCACTTACAGTCAGACCGTCGCCGTTCATATCAGCATTGCGTTCGCCTTCGGAAGTAAGATGATTATCAGATGTACCGTTCAAGCCATACTTATTCGGATTTGCAAGAGCCTGCATTACAATAACAGCATCAGACATATCAACATCTCCGTCGCAGTTTGCATCACCATTTGCCGGTCCAAGCACTCCCATAAGAGGCGGAAACTCCTCTGTAGTTGTTGTTTCAGTTGTTTCTTTTGTTGCTACTGTAGTACCTATCATTGAAGGAGTTATTGTTGGTGCAGCAGTAGTAGTTATTTTGGCAGGGGCGACTGTAGTACCAACCATTGACGGAACTGTCGTTGTTGTTTCTATCTTCGCAGTAGTTGTACCTATAAGCCCTGTAGTAGTTGTTGTAGTTGTTGTGGTGGGCTTTTTGGTAACTGTAGTGCCTACCATTGAAGGAACTTCAGTAGTAGTTGTAGTTATCGGCAGCTCATCGTCAGGCAGCATAACTACACCTGCGGTAGGAGCAAGCTCGTCAATGTAATCGGGATCAGTCGCCTGACCGGTCATTTTCCAAACTTCTTCCGAAGCTGCTGAACCTGCGTTCGCAGAAAGCCCCACAGTAACAGTTGCTAAAAGCGATGCTATCTCTTTTGTAAATTTCCTCATTGTTTATTCCCTCCGTTTTCCTTAGATAATATTTCAAGTGCAGTAAGTATCTGCACCTGTTCCTCCATACAAGCGGCTTCCGAGATATCTCTTACAGTGCCTGTTGTAGCCATTTTTCTGCACGCGCAGGAGTTGCGGCAATACATAGCTATCTCGCAGCCTTTACATCTTTCCGAAAGCATTGAATAATCTGGGTGGGCTTTTCTTGCCTTTTCAGCCTCTATACCAACAAAAACATCGCCGCAGCGGTATTCGGCTATATTCTGGAACTGAACACAGGGATAAAACTTCCCGTCCCAATTGATAAAGACCTTCTTTCTGCATATCTCGCAGGTACTTGGTTTGTGTTCCTTGATACTGTTCTTTTTGGCAGTGAGCTCATACATAAAAAGGTCCTTTATTTCGCCTATTTTTCGCCACTGTTCTCTCATAATATCGCCGAAGCTGTCAAGATCCTCGGGCATCAGGAATGCGTCCATTGTTGCCGAGACTTTTTTAACGCCAAGCCCTTTCAGATACATGATATTATCATATAATTTCGGAAGCGTCTGCTCTGTGTACACAAGCTGGACAAGTGTTTCGGGCTGATATTTCAGTAATATTTTCAGATTTGCATCAAGAACTGCCATATCTACGCCGCGCTCCGTACATTCTTTACCGTCATGGGACATATTGATAACAACATTCTTTCTGTCCATACACCACTTTATGAATTCTTCATCGAGCAGCGTACCATTGGTGGTAATAACGATCTGTTCCGCATCTATATTCTCACAGTAGTACTTTACGGTATCCTTGTAAAGCAGCGGTTCACCGCCAAAAAGATAAACTGTCTCTGCATTTCCCTGCTTCTTTATGTACTCTGCGATCTTATCTCTCATTTCATCGGTGATGCAGCCGTATTCAGTGTTAAGATGCCTTTCATAACAATAACTGCACTTCAGATTGCATTTGTTGGTTATGCTGATAGTATAGTCCAAAATATCATCTCGCTTCCGTTTAAAGACTCGCAGATCTCATTAAGATCGTTACTGTAAAAGAATACGTATTATTTACTGTTCACTTATTAGACGAAGGATTATATAAAAACTCTCACCTGTTTTAAAAATTTTTTTCTGCCTCAGCTGTGATTGTAAAGTGTCACTGTCTTTATACTTGTATCTGCGGTAATTTTCATTATCTCGGTGAGCAGCTCAGAAATATGCTTCCCTACGTTCTCAATGGTACTGTGACTTCCGTGTACTCTGACGACCTGCTCCGACAGCTTTACGCAGGTTGGATAATTATCAGGAAGAACAGTATCACCGTCACTGCACAGGGTATATGCACGTTCATTCTTCTCATGTGCCGACATATCACGATACTGCTCAATAAACTCAGCAGGTATCCCCGAAGCTGTAATAAGCTCCAGTTCATGGGGATAATAGCATGGATTTGTAAGTATACACGAACGTTTGAACCTGCGGCTCAGCTTATCAGCGTACCAGCCGCCCAAGCTCTGTCCCACAAATATAAAGTCATCAGTATCCGCATACGCTGCAAGCTGCTCAAGCAGTTCTATCGGCGAAGTTTCAATATATTTAAGCTGCGGAGAAATAATATCTTCCGCAGGGAACATTCCGCAAAGTGCCTTGTAATTCTTGTTATCAGCTTCACCCATGAAGCCGTGTAAATTAAGTATCTTCATATTTCTGCTCCTGTGTTCAAAAGATCTTTTCCGCAAGGAACTGCGCTGCAAATACAGCGGCAACTCCTAGCACGACACTCAATACAACATATGCGGCTGCTGTCAGATACGAGCCTTTTTCAATAAGTCCGCTCGTTTCAAGGGCAAAGGACGAAAACGTTGTAAATCCGCCGCAGATGCCGACTTTAAGAAACATAACAAGTTTCGGCGACTCCGATAATTGCTTCAATGCCAACGCAGCCGCAAGTCCTATGATAAAACAGCCAATAATATTTATAAGGAAGGTTTTTATGGGAAAGCCTTCATTGCTGCCTACGGGGAGCTTTCCTATCAAAAATCTGCAAACTGCTCCTATAGCACCTCCGAAAGCAACTATCAAACAATCTGTCATTTCTTCACCTCATTCAAATCTGTTAGCCGCAGCGTATGCTTTTTCACTTCAATTATACATCACTAAAGCCTGAAATGCAATAAAAATCTGTCTCATCAGCATGATATATCAAAAAAGCCTGCGGAGTGCATTTTACTCCACAGGCTCATTTAGATTTATCCCAAGAAAAAAATCGAAGGGGCAAAGCCCCTTCAAAATATATATAAATTTGGTCAAGAAACTTGTGTTATTTTACGGGAAGCGAAGGTATAAGTCCGAGAAGATACTTCTGTATAACCAAAGCATCATTGACTGTCATACCGTCTCCGCCTTCAACGTCTGCATTTGCAGTTCCCTGCTCGGTGATGTGATTTTCATCAGTACCTTTAAGTCCGTATTTATCGGGATTTGCCAGCGACTGCATTATAAGGACGGCATCTGACAGATCAACTGTTCCGTCCATATTGGCATCGCCTGCCAAAGTTTGCTTTTTCGGTGTTTCTTCATTTTTTATAAGCGGCTGTGAGCCTGCTTCCTGCCCGGGAGTTTTAAGGTCAAGTGTACTTGAAGCATAATATGTATACCCTTTCTCCTTGCAGTACTTCTTTATCGAGTCGATCACCTTGCTGTCCTTGGTATATTCAAGCAGATAAACATCTTTGCCGTAGTCGGCTACAAGCTTGCAGTAGTCCTGAAAATACTCTCTGTCCTCATCGCTGTTCTTGGTAAAAGTATCATGGTCCCAGTCGATGGCACTGAAAACCGATTCCTGATTTACAGCGTCCATAACAGCGTCAAGGCTCTTGTTCTTCTTTGCATACTCTGTTACATAGGTATCACCGCCGTTGATGATAACATATGTGCCGTATTTTTTGAAGCCTTTGAGTATTTCCGTTACGCCATTGAATATTTCAGTTTTTTTGAAGTTATAGTACACATCGCAGTTGTCAACAAAAAGTCCGTCAACGCCCTTGTCGAGTATCTTCTTTGCAAGATCATCAACTACGAATTTCTGCCAGTCTTTCTGGGAAACATCTACCCATCTTTCATCTTCCCAGTTCTCGTATACACCGAGGAAGTAATCTTCATAATTCTTGAAATAAGAGCGGAATTCTTCAACAGAACCAAGGTTTATATAGCTGTAAACAGTGTGGCCTGAGTCCTTTAGTCTGGTGATCTCTTCCTTATCAAAATACTGAGCATCTATGACGATCTTTTTATAGCACTCCATATCGGAAACATCTTCGGGATCTGCGCCGAGAAAAACGCCGTACTCATATTTGATATCTGCTGCTTCTGCCTTTAAAATGCTGAAATTTGCTGTAAATACTGCCGAACACATTGCAATTGCCGTAACTATACTTGATATTCTGTTGTTTTTCATTCTAACCCTCTTTTCTAAGATCAGTATTTTAACGAATTTCATAAGGGAGCATTTCCCTTACATTAGTATATACGAAACAAAGAAAAGATTTCAGACAAAAATTATTAAAAAGTAAAAAAGACCTGCACATAGGTTATATGCGTATATAGATAGGGAACGCCTTCTCTTGCAAGGCGTTCCCTCTTCAAAAACAGTCCACTGGACTGTTTTTGAATTCACCCTTTGCGATGCGCCTTCGTATTATTTCGCTGTTCTCTGAAAACTTGGAACAGC
>JAEEGJ010002158.1_pt1 | contig 131221 bp, 99 predicted proteins | sample 8958761 | NCBI WGS metagenome assembly JAEEGJ01 (sample SAMN16246546, study PRJNA631951) | gut metagenome | biome: gut microbiome; feature: rumen; material: RS-attached | host: Bos | place: Iran: Karaj | collected 2018-10
CCTCGTGTCTGCTGGTCAGCAGCGTTTACAGCTGAAGCTGCCGGTAAGCTTGCTGCTATCACAAATGCAGAAACCGCACCGCTGACTGCTCTTTTAATGTTTTTCAAACTCAAAATAATCACTCCTCGTTATAAATAATTTGTTTGTTTTTTGCCTGAATTTATTTACTTCCCTCCTTTAGTTGAAGTGGGATAAAAATCCCCCAAATTCCCGTTCTAATTTATATATTTCTCCAATAAATATACACCATTTGTAAAGATTTGTAAATATTATACAGCAAAAAGAGCAATTTATGTCAACAAGAAAGCAAAAAACGGATAGTCTATTATTCAATTTAAGCATATTTCATCATCTTTTCAGCCGTATCTTTTATCTCCAGTCCACCCTGAAAATGTGTTCTGAAAGTCCACTTATCAGCTTCACACTTTTCTTTTATTGTAAGCAGTTCCAACTTTTCGGATAACATTCCATATATAAAATTAGAGCCGAAGAAGAATTCCTCGGCTCATTTTTGTAATTTTGGGGATCAGGTCTGGTTTGCGCTTACGATGAAGAATGTAGCTGTCATGTTATTCTTGATAAGAGCGTCGATTATCATTTAGCCAGGTCATAATTGCTGGTAGCTGATGCATCGTCATCTAATGAGATAGCGCAGAGCTTCTTGTCTGCCTATACCTGATCGTCGTTATTTACAACAACAGTTGTTGCAGTAACCTTGGTAGTAGTTGTTGTAGTTGTAGTTGTGGTTGTGATAGTTGTAGTCGAAGTTATAGCCCCCGGACCTGCCTTTTTAGCAAGAGTTATAATGTCATTGTAGAATGACTTAGGCTGATAGTTGCTGAACGGAAGCGGTGAACCGCCGTTCTCATAGCATCTCCAGCTTCTCTCGTCTGTTGTTCCCGCGAGGGTCACGCAGGAGATGTTCTTAGCGTGTTTCATAGCTACCTCAAAGATCTGAGGATAAAGCTTACCGTTAGTACCGGTGCTGTTAGTGATTTCGAGTTCTGTGATCTGAATGTCAAGTCCGAGCGTTTCAAACTGCTTTACAGCTGTTTCAAACTCACTTGCCGAAGGATAACTTGAATCAAGGTGAGCCTCCATTCCGATACCGTCGATATAGTCGCCCTCCTTCATGATTGCCTTGGCCATATTTATAAGGTCGTCCGTCTTTGCGCTCATGTACTCGTTATAGTCATTGAGGTAAAGCTTACACTCCTCAGGAGCATACTCTCTTGCATACTTGAATGCGTTTACAACGAACTCTGTGTTTCCTTCGCCGTATACCTTTGCCCAGTTTGAACGGTTTGCAGGTCTCATACCACCGCCGTCGTTAACAAACAGCTCGTTGCAGACATCGTATGAATGGAGTTTGAGATCAGGATAGTTGGTCTTGATCTGTGAGAATGTATTCTTTATCATGCTCTCAAGACGCTTGTTCATACGGTCCTTGGAAACAAATCCGTCATTGTCCTTGAAGAGAGACTGAGGTGTCTGACTGTACCATACAAACGTATTACCACGAACACCGATACCGTTCTGCTCTGCGAACTCAAGGATTTTACCTGCCTGGCTTAGGCTTATATCTACTTCATCACCGTTTATGCCTGCAACGATAGAATCAGGCTTCATTTCATATTCACAGGTTACAGAGTTATAATTCTTCTTGATGAACTCCTGAGCCTGGTAGGTGCCAATTTCAAAGGAACTTACAACAGTACCGAGACGGAAGTACGGACCCATGTGGTCCTTGAAGCCGTTGCCGTCCCTTTCGTATGTGTAGTTACGGTTCTGGTGAGCTGCCACGTTCCCAGTGCTGCTTGTACTCTCATAAGTTGTAGTAACCTGAGTAGTAGTCGTGGCTGTATCAGCCTTAGTTGTAGTAACCTGAGTAGTTGTTGTGGTTGTAGCAGCCTTAGTTGTAGCTGCTGTCTGAACTGTATTAATGCCTGATGAATAGTTTTCGGGAAGTGACTTGATAAGTCCTAAGAGGTGCTTCTGGATAGCAGCTGCGTCATTTGTTGTTATACCGCCGCCAGCCTCATAAACGTCTGCATTGTACTTGCCCTGATCTGAGAGCTTATATTTGTTCGGGTTAGCGAGGGACTGCATTATAATTACAGCATCGCCCATATCAATACCGTCGTCGCAGTTAGCGTCGCCCCACTTGGAAACCTTTGATTCAAGAAGTTCCTTAAAGTCAACAGGAGCTGTTGTTGTAGCAGTAACTGTTGTGGTATTGGTAGTAGTTGTTGTGGTAGTGGTAGTCGAAGTTAAAGTTGTTGTAGTTGCAGTTACAGGAGGATCTATTTTATCAGCAAGAGCTATAATGTCATTGTAGAATGGCTTAGGCTTATAGTTACTGAACGGGAGCTGTATATTGTTGTCGTATCTCCACAAACTCTCGTCTGTTGTTCTTGAGAGGGTCACGCAGGAGATGTTCTTAGCGTGCTTCATAGCTGCCTCAAAGATCTGAGGATAAAGCTGATCGACAGGACCTGTGCTGTTTGAGATATCAAGCTCTGTGATCTGAATGTCAAGTCCGAGTGACTCAAACTGCTTTATAGCTGTTTCAAACTCGCTTGCCGAAGGATACCTTGTATCAAGATGAGCCTCCATTCCGATACCGTCAATATAATCTCCCTCTTTCATGATTGTCTTTGCAATATTTATAAGGTCATCCGTCTTTGCACTCATGTACTCGTTATAATCGCTGAGATAAAGCTTACAATCCTCAGGAGCATACTCTCTTGCATACTTGAATGCGTTTACAACGTACTCTGAGTTGCCTTCACCGTATACTCTCGTCCAGTTGGAGTTGCTTGCAGGTCTCATTCCGCCACCGTCGTTAACGAACAGCTCGCTACATACGTCATAAGAATGGAGCTGTAAGTCAGGATAATCGGACTTGATCTGAGCGAATGTGTTCTTTATCATGCTCTCAAGACGCTTGTTCATACGCTCCTTGGAAACATATTCGCGATTGTCCTGAAAGAGATAAGCAGGTGTCTGGCTGTACCATACAAACGTATAACCATGAACACCTATGCCGTTCTCCTCAGCGAACTTGAGTATTGCGCTTGCGCCGTAAAGGCTGATATCTACTTCATCACCGTTTACGCCTGCAACGATTGAATCAGGCTTCATTTCGTTTTCGCAGGTGATAGAGTTGTAGTTCTTCTTGATGAATTCCTGAGCCTGTGATTTGCCAATTTCAAAGCCGCCTACACCAGTTCCGAGACGGAAGTACGGTCCCATGTAATCCTTGAAGCCGTCACCCCCCTTTTCGTAGGTGTAGTTAAGGTTCTGGTGAGCTGCTACGCCCTCCGTGCTGCCTGCGTCCTCATGAGTTGCGTCGCCTTCGCCGCCTGCATTATCGCCGCCCATATCGCCTAAATCAAAACCGCCGATATCTTCGCGTGTCTGCTGGTCAGCAGCTTTAATAACTGTAGCTGCAGGCATACTTGCCGCGATCACCATTGCAGATATAGTACAGCTGAATACTCTTTTGATGTTTTTCAAATTCAAATAAATCACCCCTCATTACACATTTTTGTCTGATGTTTTTCTTTCTGCCTCATTTAATTGATGCGGGATTAAGCATCCCACAAATTCACGCGCTATTCAGTTTATACATAATATACAATATTTATATAGATTTGTAAAGATTATACAGTAAAAACCGCAATTTATGCTAACAAAAAAGCAAAAAACGGTTAGCATTTTATTTTGGCATATTCCATTTTACTGTTCAGTCTGAGAAAAGAATCTAAAAAGGATTTCAAAATTGGTTTGTTTATTATATTTGGTTTCAATTATTCATGATAAAGAAGCTCCGGCATTAATGTCGGAGCTTCTCTTTGTATTAATCTAAGAAACTGATTTTTCCTAAAAGGTAAAGCTGTATGTGCTGTGCATCATTAACAGTGAGACCGTCGCCGTATGCGTCTGCATATTTTAATCCTTTTTCGGTAATATGTCTTGGATCTGTTCCATTTAATCCGTATTTATTCGGATTTGCAAGCGCCTGCATTATCAGAACAGCATGAATACTTTATAAAATGTAAACCTTTCTTGTTTTGATAGTAAGCGTCAAAAGTGAATTGTATCATTATCTTTTCAAGTGAATGTTATTTCAATATAAAAAATGAGTTGGCGCAGATTATGCACCAACTCATTTTACAAGAGTATGTCTTTTCGGAGTCTATCCTAAAATTTGTGTAACCCTCTGCGTATCAGTATGCTAATATGCAGATACCCACTAAATATAAGCTATAAAGGCCGGACTTTTATAAGTCCAGCCTTTTTGTTTGTATTATAGCTTATTTCTTATTTCTGCGCTCATTGTCAGCTTCTACAGAGAACTTCCATGCCTTATTCAGACCCTTTTTGGCTCTTACACTGCTTACAGCGCAGCCGACAGCTTCGTAAAGAACTTCCGTACCGCAGCAGTCAGCGTGATAGTCAACTGCGTTTTCAGCTCTGATACCGATTGAACCAGCGGTCTCGGCTGCGTCGATATTAGCTCCGAGGAATACAAACTCCCAGCCCCTTTCCTCCTGCGCTTTTTCGATGAGCTTCTTCACGTCCTTGTGGCTGTACTTCCTGCTGGCGTTCTCCATACCGTCCGTTGTAATGACAAACAGCGTCTTTTCGGGAACATCTTCCTCACGGGCATACTTATGGATATTGGCGATATGGTGAACTGCGTCTCCCACTGCATCAAGAAGAGCCGTACAGCCTGAGGGAACATAGTCCCTGTCGGTAAGCTTGGGAATATCTTCCAGCTTCACCCTGTCATGTATCACTTTGGAATCATTGCTGAAAAATACAGTTGAGACAAGTGCTTCGCCCTCTTCTTTCTTCTGCTTTGCAATAAGTGAATTGAAGCCGCCGATAGTATCAGGTGTAAGTCCGCTCATTGAGCCGCTCTCGTCAAGGATAAATACCAGTTCAGTAAGATTCTTTTTCATAATAATACCTCCGTTTTGATGTTTTCTGCGGAAGCGCTTTTGCGTTTCCTTTACTGTAATTACAGTATACATCATCACGGAGGTATTTTGGTCGCTTCAAAGGCGACAAATCATGAACCTATTAAACTCTGGTCAAAGGCGAACAGCGCTTCGTTTATCTCATAGATATTATAATTGCTGCGTTCAATAAAATAGCGGATTATCAGGTCGAATTTCAGACTGTCCGACAGTGCAAAGCCTGCTTTTTTCAGAAGCTCTTCCGTTTCGCCGAGATCAAGTTCAAGGGCTACTGCAAAAGCCACAGCCGTCTGCTTTTTCGGCTTGTAGTTCTTGTCGCTGCGTATCTTTGAAAAGAGCTTGCGGTCGATATTGGCTTTTTTATAGGTCTCAACATCTGTCATGCCCTTTTCGTCTATGAGCCGCAGCAGAGCTTCCGAGAAAGACTCGTCATGGGTTTTCAGCAGATCTTCAAGGTCAGCGCTCGCTTCACAGCAGATATCAGCTTCCACGGGCATGATATTTGCGGAGCTTTCCTTTTTCCTGCCGAATAGTCCGAGCGGTTTAGCTGCTTCCGCGGTATGGTACATACCAAGAGCTGTTTCGCTGTCCCTGTTTCTTTTGTCGAGAGCTGCGCTTTTTTTAGCGTAGGCATCGCTGATATACTGCCTTATCTCGCCGACTATTTCTGAACTGACTTCAAATGAGTCCTTATCAAATATGACCAGCGTGATGTCCATATCGTTTTCTTCAAGAAAGCTTCTGAATTCGGAAACGGCAACGTCCAGAGCCCTGTCCTTCGGATAGCCATATATACCAGACGAAATAAGAGGGAAAGCCACGCTCTCGCAGCCGTTTTCCTTTGCAAGCGCAAGGGAGTTCCTGTAGCATAATCGCAGAAGCTCTTCCTCTCCCCTATCACCGCCATGCCATGCGGGACCCACGGTATGTATGATATATTTGCAGTCAAGTGCATATCCCTTTGTAAGCTTTGCATCACCTGTTTTACAGCCGCCGAGAGTCCTGCATTCCTCCAGCAGCTGCGGACCTGCCGCATGATGTATAGCACCGTCAACTCCGCCTCCGCCCAGCAATGATGAATTTGCAGCATTGACGATAGCGTCGGCTTTGACTTTAGTTATATCGTTCCTGATTATCCTGAAAGGCATACAAGTAACCTCCCTTTAACTTTGATTTATCAAATTATACCATACCTGGCGCAGATTATCAATACTTATGTAATATTATATAAAACAGCTCCTGTCTGTATTGGGACAGGAGTCGTTTTCATTTGTTGCAAATAAAACAAAAAATGAACTGTCACAAAATCTGCACCAGTTCATTTTAGTTGAGTATGATAATTCCTAAAACTATTTCTTACTTCCGGTTAATTCCATATTGCAAAAGAATGAGTTATAACGTGTTAGTGAACGGCATTTATTCAAGAAAATCACTTACGTAAAAATAGCGTTTTTTCTCAATTGAATCCTGTTTCTTTCTCTTCCTGAAAAATAAGATCTTGCAAATTAAAGAAGAAACCATTACATTAAACACCAGAGGGACGAATATGCAGGCCAATATGATCATTACAATTATACCTATAATTTCAGAATCGATTTCTGTTTCAAAAAGGTAAGGTTTAAAATACAGGAATACCGCAGCAAATTCTGCCAGCTGTAGGATAAGATATATTATTTTATACAAGCGATGATACAATGGATTGTCAGGAAGGCTGTCAGCACACATTTTTCCGGTCTGACCATTCATTGCAATAGTATAATTTGCTTTTTCATACGTAATATTCAAAAGCCATACGGGAACAAGATAATATGTCAGTTCCCTGTTGTGAATCATCTTTTTTATATCAGCTGTTTCAAGGTCAGAAGTTCCGCTTTCAGATTTGAGCTTATTCACAGGGCAGGCTACCTTTATTCTGTAATCCGCATCTCTCATTGCGTTTTCAGCACCGATAGTATATCTGCTTGCATAAAAGCCCGTAAGATATGATTCATTGAAATCATCTGCCTCGTTGAAATTGAAAGGCCACATGGAATAAAAAACATTCCATCCCATATTTTTGTCATTTGCAAGTATCGGATAATCCCTGACAGTTATAGAAGAATTTAATTTTGAATCAACAACTGATTCGCAGGTACAGCTGTAGCCCCAGACAGGTATATAGCAACCCGTTATGTTAGCCAATGCGTTTTTACTCTTGAAATACTTAGGAACATTTTTTATATCGGAAATATATTCCGTGTATTTATCCGCAAATTCCTTTTTAGATATATTGAACGGTATTACTTTATCAGGGCGTATATCTCCTTTAAAATCGGAAGATATTATAACATCATGGCTGCAGAAAGGACATTTTGCCGTTCCTGTCGAAGATGCGGTTATTATTTTTCCGCCGCATGAAGGACAGTCAAATTCTTCGATCTTATCATTCACATAGGGTTCCCATACCGCTTTTGATCTTTTTATCCAGTCAAAATCAGAACTTTTTTCATCAGTTCCTTCATTGAAATGAGAGCGAATATACTCGATATCGTATGTGTTTTTGCAGAATCTGCATGACATACTTTTTCTGTCGATATCATAATACATGGGAGCTCCGCATGACGGACATTTAAATTCTTTTACATCTGACATTCTATTCACCTGTATTTCCGGTCTGAAAAAAATTGTTATTTCCCTTCTGATATGGTTTGATTTTGTTGTTTTATCCGCTTACTCAGCGTCGTCCCATCCATCGAGATATTCTTCTAATTCATCGTCCTCAACTTCACCGTCCAAGAAGTCTGCAATGATACATTCGAGAAGAGTTGTGATATCATCGTATTCTTCTTCATCGCCGTGATCATTTGCTATTATCTTGTTAGTGTCAAGGTCAAGGAGAACAAGCTCGCCGTCGCCGATCATATCGCCAAGAAACATATAATTCTTTGTATTATCCCATTCGGGATCAGGCATTTTCTCAATCTGGTCAAGTGTGCTGATCTCAAGATTTGAAGGACTAAGGTAAAAACCGTTTGTAAACTTGAATAAGTCCCTTAATTCATCGGTAAGCTTGATATTTGTACGCTTTTCAAATCTATCTATTTCTTCTTCTGAAACAGGAGCGAACAGCCGGAGTTCAACGTCGTCGGGATAATTCTTTGCCAGATGAACAAGAAGCTTCATTTCTTCGTAAAACTCCGCATTCTTCGGAATTACCGCATTGTTTATATCCTGTCTTACGGGTGGAATGTAATTTTCTGACATGATCGTTACCTCACTTTATTTGTTACGGATTTTGTGAGTTTGTATCAATAGCAATCGTAGTTGCAGACAACTCTGGGCTGTATAATTTATTATAATTATATAGTATGCTCCGTGAATTGTCAATTGATGAATGGTATTATGCAGAGAATATGCCTCCTGCAATATCAGCGAATAGCTGATCTCGTTCGAATCAGCCGTGAGTGCCGCTTCTTCTATTTTGTGTTGTACCTCGAACTGCTCTTTCATTATGGTGTTCAACGCCTGAAGCTGCTTTACGGAATCAAGGCTCATGTGTTTTTCGTAGTTGTCAAGGCTTATCCCTTCCCATGGGTTCAACACGAGTTTATTTCATTTGACAGTGTATTTATCTTGCGGTAAAAAACTGAACCTTTCTTATTTGTTCAGCTCTCAGTTCCCAGAATGTAGCTTGTACGTATCTTCCTTTAATTTCAAAGCCGTTAGCGAAAGGCTCTATGTCAAAAATACGCTGCCATGATATGAGCTTTACCTCTTGTTTTTTATTATCAGGCAGGCTCTCAAACCATGAAATATCCTTGTCAAATGCCGCTTCATCTGTTGCACCGCTTAAATACCAGTCGTTAATCACAAAATGCCATGCCTCTTCGTCGGATAAAACAACTTCATTATCGGGAATATCTATCTCAAGGCAGACCATTCGCTTGCCTCTTCTGACCAAGCCAGTCTTTCTAAGGTCAGGCTTTTTTCTGCTTGAGTCATGGATATACCATGCCCATACAGGATACTCGACATCTTTGGACGGTTTGCCTATTCTTTTTTTCATTTCATTTGCAAGCCAGTTATAGTCTTTTTGAGCTTCAAACATAAATACGTCGCCTTTAATCAGCGTCAAAACTATAATAACCGTCTTCAATTATCTGAGCATATAGTTCAGCAGGTTGTATTGTCCATAGAATCATAATATATAAGAGCTATCCGCTGCTCCTTTCTGATAGTTTCCATAATTATACCATATTTGGCAAGCTATTTCAATTAAGTGTCATGATATAATCCAGGTAAAGTCAGAACAGGAACGGTAGGAAACTATATGCAGAATTCGGCAAATAAGAGAAACAGGCTATTATCACTGGCTCAGGAATCAAGGTAAACCCGGTGCAAGCCGATCTGCAAGTAAAAAAATTCTGGTGAACCAGTCATAAAATACTTGACATTGTTGAAAAAACGTGATATTATGAGATTTAGGGATTATATTACATATTGTGCTGCACAGGTTGGGGGGACTGTTTGTTATGTTGTAGCAAATGATATAACAGTGGCATATGTAAAAAATATGCTTAATGATACGCTCTTGAGATTATTATATCCCAGGGGCGTATTTTGATTTTTTTGAAAGGAGGAAAAAATGAAAAAACTGATAATTTTATTTGTTGCAATTATCACGGCTGTGGTATGTCTCGGATCATGCGCCATAACAGCAACGCAAGGCAAGAAACAAGCAGTTCTCAATCACTGGTAATAAGAGCTTGCGGCAGAGTGACTTCCCGCAAACACTGAAGAGCTGATGTATACTTTAAGTGAGGACTTGGTAGAGTTCTGACATAATTTTCGTGAATAAAGGAATACTTCAACTCAGATCAGTTGAAAGAATTTGCTGTTAAATATGCTAAATGACTTTATGAGCATGAATTAGATGGTGTGCATAGAATTAATATAATAAAGGATTATGATGTTACCAAGATAACATATGGCGAAATCGCGGATATATATGATACTGATTCTTATTTGGAATTTTATGATTTTTCGTTTTACTCTTTCAAAAACTTATTACATGGTGAACATTTAGATGGAAATCGTGCACAAATGAATATTCTATTGAAGAATATTTTTCTTAATAAAACCGATTAAATTTAAGGAGAAAATAAAAATGGTTTTAAATGGTAAATATGTAGAAAAGCTCACTGATGAAGAGCTTTGTATGATCGAGCAGCTTACATATCTTGATGAAATGGTAGCTGAAAAGGCAGGAATTAATGATTCTTTTTCAAAAGTAAACAGTCAGCATAATGGAAAAACTATTTCAGAAATCCTTAGTATTTTTGATGACGCAGCTATTGTTCGGTTAATGGCATATCACGAATCAATATGCGATGCGGAAATAAGCGGCGTGGAATGGGCGAAGATAATTAATTATCTTAAAGACCCTAACCACAGGATATCACACCTTGTTCTCCGTGATGTTATGGAGAACCATAACTTATACAGGGCTGCATACTTTGACTCAGAAAAAGGTAAATATGTTGATATCGGACAGTACAGAGAAGGGCACCCTTATGAGGAAATAAAAGAAGAAAATCTGGTAAGGATTCCCCTCGCGCTGACTTTTACTGATGATTCAAATACTGCCGATTCAAATAAAGAAGCGATCATAGTTTACAAAGGCACCACCGGTCCTGATGAATGGGCTGATAATGTTGAAGCTGCGTCCGCTGTGTCGACCGACTCGCAGGAACGAGCTTTGTCCTATGCTAAAAGGATCGACAATCTCTTTGGCAGTAATATCACAGTTGTAGGCCATGCAAACGGCGGAAACAAGGCAATGTATGCAACAATTTTCTGCAATGATATCAAACGCTGTGTAAGCTTTGACGGTCAAGGCTTTTCCAAGGAGTTTATAAATGATCATCGTGAGGAGATCGAGAAACGCTCAAAGCTGATCATTAACTATTCTCTGGAAACTGATGTTTATCACGGGCTTCTTAATCAGCTTCCGGGTGCAAAACAGATCTATACCAAAGGATACGGTATAGGTGAAATGGCAGAAAATATGGCGCCCAATAGCTTCTTTTCACAAGATAATGAGGATTATTATAAGCTGGTAACAGGTGCAAATTCTGATTTGTACCAATTTTTACATTTCTCTATTTCTCAGGATGATGATTTTGATGAAAGAACCGATAAATCGATCAATAGTATTGAAGTTGCAAAGGTTCTGTATGATATGTATCCTAAGGGCAAAGGCTCATTCGATGAGTATTGCAGCGAAAATTGTTATAGTATAGAAAAGTTCGATAATTACAACATAAATGACATCATAATCCCAGGATTAGAGAAGTTATATTATACATACAATGATTACTTTGACGATTTTATTGAGTTCCTTGATGGAATATCAAACCAGAATTTTAAAAGCTGTCAAAAATATCAGGATAAACTTTATAATCTCAAGGATGAAGACGGTAACTATATTAATTTTGAGCCTGATATACTTAAAGTTTATACAGATCTTATATGTGCTGAAGACGTTACCAGAGGTTATGAAGGTGTTGCTTTTCACGCAAAGATCGCTGACTGGCTGTGTAACCACATTACTGAATGGGAACACAGAGGATCATATAAAAATAAAGACTGGGAAGAGAAAAAAAAGGTCTTAAATAAAAATGCAGGGCTTTTAAATTCTCTTAGTAACTGGTGCAGTCAATACATTACAAACGATCTTATAGGTACCGCTTTATGTTGTGGAAGAGATTCAACTGCAGAGCTGTTTTCTTTAATGTATGAGAAATATGGTGACGAATTCTATGACTTTATAAGACCTTATACAAAATTTGAATACAATGATGATAATTATATACCGGCATTTGCCTCTGTCAAAGAAAAAGCTTCAATAACAAAGGTTAAGGGGTTATCGGATTATTTAGTTAACGCTTGTAAAAAAGACAAAAAACTTAATAATTTCCTTGCATACTTTATGGAAAACGGTTTTGTTGACGAAAATAATGATGGAAAGCTTAAGGAATCCATATTTGGAATCCATTTAAACCTTGATTATAATAAAATCGTTGAAAATTTAATCGATATGTACCCGGATATTTCAACGGATGAAGTAAGAAAAGCCCATTTAGCCTTGGAGGTTATGAAATCTACAGAAGATATAAAAAATGAAGAAGTAAGAACACAAGCTATTATGTTTTCAATTCTTCAGAACCGCGATTATTTTAAACCCATAACAGATATTGGTATAGATAATATAACAGAATTAGGAGAAAACATTTTTATATCTTCTTTTGAAAATGAAATATTAACGGATCATTTTAATGAATTAGCAAACCTTATCGGACATATAGCCTTCTATGCAAAAACGCATGACCTTACCCTAACGGACATATATAATTTTACGAGTGATCTGATGCACCATGGCATTAATTTTGATATGATCATGAATGTTGTAACAATTGGCGTATTGGGTGGAATAGTTTTTACTGTTGATAAGCTGGTTTTAGGAGGAGCAATTTCTAAAGCAGTATTTGATAATGCATTAGAACTGATTTGTAACTTAAAAATTGCAAGTGATGACATATATTATACATTGCTGAAAGAAAGCTTTGATGATCCGATAATCAAGGATATTGCTATGTTTGCAAACAGAAATCCGCTTATTCGCGATGATTTGAAAGCATATAAAAACAATAATATACTTGGATCAAGTAATGATGAAATAGTAAGAGAGTATTTGTGGAATAATTCTCATGGTGATATAAAAGATATTTCTGACGATGTAGGAACAAAATTAAGAGAATATAATGAGTATAAGTCTTTTATAACAGATGTTTTAGCCCGTCATGGCTATCATCTTGTTTTAGGAAATAAGTACGGCGAGTTTATCTCATATGATCATAATACAAACAAGGATCTCTATTTTGGTTATGCTTCTGGAGCTGATGAAATAAATTCCAATGATGATAGAAAGGTTATTATCCTTGGCGGAACAGGCGACGATACTATATACTTCACAGGCTCAAAACTGCGCGACGATATCTCTCTTTCACAGGTCTGGGGCGGTATGGGAGATGATACCATAACTCTTATTGATGAAAATGCAGTTGTTCACGGTGACTACAAAAAGGAAGATATAGGAGGTGACGATACCGTTTACGGCAGCAAAGGCGATGACAGGATCTACGGAGACGGCGGTTGGGATTCCCTGTATGGAAACGCCGGAGACGATAAATTGTATGGAAACGGCGATAACGACACCTTATCCGGAGGAACCGGAAGAGATGAGATGTACGGCGAGCTTGGCAACGACACATATAAGTTTTACAAGCTGGACGGTCATGATTACATTAAGGATTCATCAGGTCATAATCTGATCAATTTTGCTGATACAGATATTTCAAACATATCAATAGAAATCTCTAAAGGCTCTGTACATAATCTCGTATTTACTGTTAAATCAACAGGTTCGACTTTGACTATCCGTGATTATGATAAAACTTCTGCAAATTTTGCAATCAATTTCGGTGATCAGAACGAGATATACTCTGCTGAAAAATCCAAAGACGGCAAATACTCGCTGAAAAAGATGAAGGGAACCAAAGATAGCTGGCTTGGTGTTCGCAGTTCTGCTTCAAGTTACATTACTTCCTATAAAGGAGATATCGTAGGTAAGGCTGTTAAAGAGCATGAAGAAGCTACCAAAGCACAGCCGCCTCGTGATCCGCTCATAATCAATTTCAGCAATGATGAGGATAATAACGGACTTGTCGGAATAGAGAACGGTGTATATTTTGATCTTGATAATAATGGTGTAGCAGAGAAAACTGCCTGGATAGATTCAAATAAAGGCTTCCTGGCTCTTGACAGGGACGGTGACGGAAAGATCACGAACGGCGGAGAGCTCTTCGGCGATCAGGTAACGCTGGCAAGCGGAGAAACCTCCACATCTGGATTTGAAGCACTTGCAGAGCTTGATGATAATGTTGATGAAGCAACAGGAGCTGTCGGTGACGGAGTGATCGACAAGAACGACAGTCTGTTTGATCAGCTCAGAGTCTGGATAGATGAAAAGCGCAATGGTGTATCAGAGGAAGGTGAACTGAAGACTCTCTCTGAGCTTGGTATAGCTTCGATAAGCTTGAATACTGAAAACAAAGGCTTTGTTGATACTGATACCAAAACCTCGATAACCGAAACAACTGAAGTCAGACTTAATAACGGTAAAACTCTTGATATAAGCGAGCACTGGTTTGAGGTACATACTTTTGATACTCAGGAGGTCAATGTAAACGGTGAAAGCATTAACAGCGCGTTTACATTCGGCAATCTTCCAAGTATTGAAAGATTCATAGATGACAGCGAAACAAACGAGGCAAAGCAATTATATGATCGCTTTATCAATTCGGGCGACTATGTTGAAAAAAGGATTCTTGCCAAAAAGATACTTTATGTATTATCGGGAGCAGACAAGATAGATGCTGCTTCAAGAGGAAGCAATATAGATGCCCGTGATCTTCATGTTATTGAAACTATAATGGGAATAACTTCATTTGTAGGAGTTGACGGCGCAAATCCCAATTCAAAAGCAGCATCGATCCTTAATGAGCTGAGTAATGAATTTGAAGAATATTACTTCAATTTGCTCAACTCCGGCACATCAGCTTTTTCGTATGTTGATCTCCTTGATGAGATTACGGATGAAGACGGTAATAGCATACTGGATACATCAGGTTTGGATGAAGCATTGTATGATTCATTTGCAAATGATAAGGAAAAAAACGATATCATAAGCAGCATATGCTCTTACTTAAAGCTTTATGATGACAAAAACGGTACGGAATATTTAACTGCATTCAAAGAAAAGTATTCTGAAAATACCGCCGATTTTGAAATAATGTCAGGTGTAAGGATCATCCTGGGTAACGAAAATGATAATGTTTTAAGCGGAACAGCTAAAAATGAGATCCTTGACGGCGGAGCAGGAAACGATACTCTTAACGGAGGAAACGGAGATGATACATATATCTATGGCAAGGGCTATGGAAATGATGTCATAACCGATAATAACGGAAAGAACAGAATAAAGTTGGTAGGATTAAAGCCTGAGGATATGTATGTAAGGTATACCGTAGGAAATAAAGAAGCGATCCTTACAATAGCCGAAACAGGTGAAACGCTGACGATCAGTTCGTTCAATAACGGATATTACAGAAACTTCACGCTTGAATTCGATGACGGAAAGGTACTGGCACTGAACGAAGCAGGAAGTCCGTTCCTTAATGTAATGGGAACAGACGGAGAAGATAAAATATCGCCGTTCTATGAAAATAGTATAACCTACGGACTGGAAGGTGATGATACTCTCAACGGAACAGGCGGAGCAGATATACTTGACGGCGGAGCCGGAAACGATCAGCTGTACGGAGCTAACGGAGATGATACATATATCTATGGCAAGGGCTATGGAAATGATGTCATAACCGACAATAACGGAAAGAACAGAATAAAGTTGGTAGGATTAAAGCCTGAGGATATGTATGTAAGGTATACCGTAGGAAATAAAGAAGCGATCCTTACAATAGCCGAAACAGGTGAAACGCTGACGATCACCTCATTCAACAACGGATATTACAGGAACTTTACGCTTGAATTCGATGACGGAAAAGTTCTGGCACATATCAACTACGATACAGCAGAAATCGTTGTTGACGTTGATGAAACCGAAGCAGCAGTAACAGTTGAGCAGACAAATGCTGAATATCTCAGCGCCCTTTATACAGATGATGTATTCACGGGCGAGCTCACAGCTGACTGCGCTGTTATCGCAGAGGTAACGGACAGCGTAAGCATCGGAGACAAAAGCAATGAAATTGCTGATATGGCAAATATCCAGGCAATGATACTTGCAGAAAATATGTCGGCATTCAGCAACGAAAGCCAGATATCCAGCGGTATAAATATCAGTGATATCATATCAGATTCTTCAGCACTTGACCAGCTCCTTATAAACTCATCTATGCAGTAAGAAGGTTTTATATTAATATGAAATCAACCTAAATTAAGATTATCAGTTTAAAGAAAGACATATTATTATTTAAAATCAACTCATCAAAACCTTCCGTTGAACGGTAATGTCATTAATCTAACCGAATACGTGAAAAATCAGGAGTATGTTTGGGATAAGCTGACATACTCCTGATACATTTTATCTGAAAAAGATATTGACTTACTTTTAAAATTATGATACCTGTAATTGAAGCAATGGCAGAATGGTAAGGAGTTTTTCTATCAGCAACACTACCATATCTGACAGGACACTTATTTTTTGCTGTCAGCTCTTCCAAAATTGAAGGATTTGCGTAAGCAGGGCAATAGTCCTTTGCCGTCATCGGGCTTTTTGAAGTGAAGAACCGAAATAATAGCGTCTCCTGCTCTTGTCTGAGCCTGATTGAACACATGACAGCAGATAGAAGTCATCGTTTATTGCGATATTATTCGTTTACACAGAATTTGTGATCGACTATGCAGACCTTGCAATTTCATTCCTTCAGTGATATAATATAAGAAATATCTTTATTTGATAAGTCTGATTTCTTACACTTTCAAAAAGTCATCAGTTTCAAATCCGACCACATTGTATTCGTAATCTGGGATGTAATTTTAATTCATTAATCACGGTTTACTTTTTTATGCCTACATTCTTATCAGCAGTCACAGCTTGCTTCAGATTCTCACAGAAGATCCCGTAAACAGCAATTCAGAAGTATTGTACATCTACTTTTAAAAATTGATTCTGTATCCCGGTATAATTATATCGACTTATAACTCCCCCATTCACTGTCATCACAATATCCGGATATGTAATCCTGCGGAAATAGATCCATAATGAGCAATGACATTGTCAAAGGCGGTACCGGTGCAAAAGTGAAAGAGACTCAGGAAGCAGACATAATAAATAATGATATGAATATGATAGGAAATGTAGGGCTGAGATATGAAGAATATCTTGATAACAGGTGCCGGATCTTATATTGGTACTTCATTTGAAAAATACTTAAAGCAGTGGCCTGACAAGTATCAGGCAGACACACTGGACATGATCAGTGATAACTGGATGAAGTATGACTTTTCCGGCTATGATTCGGTGTATCATGTTGCTGGTATTGCTCATTCCGATAAGGGAAAAATCAGCAAAAAAAAGCGGGACTCTATTATGAAGTTAACACAAAGCTTGCAATCAAAACTGCTTTGAAAGCAAAAAGATCAGGTGTTAAGCAGTTTATCTTCATGAGCAGTATAGTTGTATACGGTGACAGTGCACCGATCGGCAGGAAGAAAAATATTACCAAGTATACTCCGGTAAGTCCGTCAAATTATTATGGAGACAGTAAAGTAAAGGCGGAGAATGGTCTGAAAAAACTTGAAGATAATAACTTCAAGGTAGTGATACTCAGAACACCTATGATCTACGGAAAAGGCAGCAAAGGCAATTATCATCTTATGTCGGAACTTGCACAGAAGCTGCCTGTTTTTCCGTATGTCAATAATTGTCGTTCTATGCTTTATATTGAACATCTCATGGAATTTGTAAGACTCATGATCGAGAACGATGAAAGAGGAACCTTTTATCCGCAAAATGCTGAATACAGCAACACAAGCGAGCTCGTGAAGATGATAGGTGAGACCCATTCCAAGAGTATAACTTTGATCAGAGGCTGTACCATACCGCTAAAAATAATCTCACTGTTTACCTGCCTTATTGATAAGGCTTTTGGCAGTCTTACTTACGATCAGGAAATGAGTAATTACAAAAATGAGTATAGATTCAACACATTAAAGGAATCGATCTGTAAAACTGAGCGCAGTATTAAAAATCCTGCCGCATCAAAAAGGACATATGAAGAATTAGTTTCGGTTATTATCCCCGCTTATAATTGCGCTGATCTTATAAAAGGAACTATTGACAGCATACTTCAGCAAACATATAGTAATTTTGAAATAATAATTACAGATGACAACTCAACGGATAATACGGCATATGTGGTCAGGGAGCTTTGCAAGAAGGATAACAGAATAAAGCTTATTTGCTTGCATAATAATTCCGGTGTATGTGTTGCAAGAAATACAGCTATAGAAAATGCCAAAGGCAGGTATATAGCATTTGTAGATGCAGATGATCTGTGGATGCCTAAAAAGTTAGAACTTCAGATCGCTTTTATGAAAGCGAATTCATATGAATTTACATTTACAGCATATGAGACATTCAGAAACGGAAGCATGAAAAAATGTGCTGTTTTTGAAGTCCCGGATTCAATAAATTACAACCAGTATCTGCTCAATACAATTATTGGAAACTTAACTGTTATAATAGACAGAGAACTGATCCCGGATTTCCGGATAAAAGAAGGCGAACTCGAAGATGTTGTAACATGGATGTATTACCTGAAACATGGATACATTGCACATGGGCTGAATATTGATCTTGCTAAGTATAGAGTTTATGCTTCTTCAAGATCCGGAAATAAGATAAAAAATGCCGGAAGATATTACAGATGTCTGAGAAATACTCAGGGATTATCCGTGATCAGAAGTTTATTGTTAGAATGTTCGTATTTATTCAATGCGGTAAAGAAAAGAGTAATAGGCAAAATCAAAATGTGTTCCGAATAGATCATTTTTTTCATAAATACCCGATAGTATCATCCGATAAAATGTTTTTGCGAGGTAAAGCTATAATGGAAATTGTAGGCTATAACAATGATTATGCTTTTACAGATCATTTAGTTGAGGCGACAATAACCTGCAACTATAATGAACTGAAAGAGATTGCAGCATTTATAAATAAAGTCATAGAAGAACATAGCAGTGATGAATCACAAATCTGTTTACACCTTAGAGATTTTGTAAAAGACTGGGACAAGTCTTCTTCTGATTTAATAGTATTGATACCATAAAATCTGATCAACAGCTTTTTTTGCGATCCTTTAAATCAAATTGCTGCAAGTTTATAAACCAGAGTGCAGCTTCTTGTAGAAGTCGGCAAAGGAACATCGTTTATGTTCACATTGCCTGTAAAATAAATGCTTTTATATTCTACCATAATTTCAGAAAAAATCCAGTATATATTATCAGAGCAAAGTAATTAACTGCAGCGCTGCAATTGCTCCACAAGTCTTTTTATAATAAATATTGACAAAGCGGTATATCTATGATATAATCGATTTAGAATGTTATCATACACTAACAAATATATGTAAAAAGTTATGTAATACAGTTTATTCAAAGGATGTGCCTAAATGCTCGGAAAAGAAAAAACGGAAAATTATCTCAGAACTATTTTAAAAATTCAGGAAGCGTGCGGCAGTGCAAGAGGCATCGACATTGTCGGAGAGCTTGGTGTTTCAAAACCAACAGTAAGTATTGCTGTGCATGAGCTTGAAAAGGAAGGATATATCAAGTGTATCAACAGCTATAATATAATTCTGACAAGAAAAGGGATAGAGCTGGCTAAAAAAATAAAAGGAAGGTATTATTTTTTCCTTTTGATGCTCCGGTATCTTGGGGTCGGAGAAGAAAATGCCAAGACCGATGCGTGTAAAATGGAGCACAGTATGGGCGATGAATCGTATAAAGCGCTTTTGGATTTCTTCCTTCATAATCACCCTGAGATCGTATCACAAGAGAATAGCGGACTAAAGGAATTATTTTTTGACATATAGTTTGTTTACGCTAACCATATGAAAGGATAAATATGAAATGCTGAAAGGCATGGAATAAATTAAAAAGGAGTATTTATTATGGAACTAAAATTAGGCGATGTACAGACAACGGCGCTTATCCCCCTTGCAATCAAGGCGAATGAGACCCTCAGGAAAAACGCCCGTATAAAAGACCATAAGGCAGTTGAGATCATCAGAGCTCTGAATATTGATACAGAGCAGTACGATAAATTCATGTCCCACGAAGGTGTTATTGCAAGGACCATAATGCTTGACCGACAGCTAAGCGGGATAATTCAGAATGCGCCTGATACAGTGATCGTAAATGTGGGTGCGGGATTTGATGACCGTTTTTCCAGAGTTGATAACGGAAAAATACTTTGGTTCGACCTTGACCTGCCCGACGCGGTTTCCGCAAGAAGAAAGGCTTTCCCTGAACGTGAACGTGTTACCATGATCGCGGGAAGCGCCCTGGAGGATAGCTGGTGCGGACAGGTAAAGGAGTCCCTCACAGGCAGAAAATCAAAGCCTGTATTTATCGCTGAGGGCTTGTTCATGTACCTGACGCTTGAACAGATACGCACGTTTCTGGAAGTGCTGAAAAATAATTTCTCTGACGGCGGTACTCTTATCGCAGAGCAGAACTGCAAGATGATGCAGAAGAACGAAAAGCACCATGATACCGTGAAAAATACCAACGCACATTTTATGTCGGGTACGGATTCGGGACAGGAGATCGCCGATCTGGCGGACGGTATTCAGCTTGTGGAAGAACACAGCTTCAACGAAGAAATGAAAAAGTACAGTATCCGTGCAAAGCTGTTCGCGCTGCTGCTGCCCAAGATGAACGACCGCTGGGCGACTTTCAGGTGGTAAAACCGCATTGCCGGTATTGGAAAGCATAAAACAGAAAGGCGGTGCATCATGCAAAAAGAAGCTATAACCGGACTGTTATTGCCGTTTCTCGGAACGGCAGCAGGTTCAGCCTGTGTTTTCTTCATGAAGCACAGCCTGAACAAACAAGTTCAGCGGGCATTGACAGGTTTTGCTGCAGGCGTTATGACCGCTGCTTCAATATGGAGCCTTATCATTCCTTCAATGGATATGGGAGAAGATAAAGGGAAACTCGCCTTTATACCTGCTGTGGCCGGATTCTGGTGCGGAATTCTGTTTCTGCTTTTGCTCGATACCCTGATACCTCATCTGCACATGAATGCTGAAAAAGCGGAGGGCGTTCCGTCAAGGCTGGCAAGAACTACCATGATGGTGCTTGCAGTCACACTGCATAATATCCCCGAAGGTATGGCGGTCGGCATCGTTTATGCAGGCTTCATGTCGGGCTCATCTGATATGACCGCAGGAGGAGCGTTTGCGCTGGCGCTCGGTATAGCGATACAGAATTTCCCTGAAGGCGCGATCATTTCCATGCCGCTTCATGCGGAGGGAAAAAGCAAGGGTAAAGCATTTGCAGACGGTGTTTTTTCAGGAGTAGTCGAACCTATAGGCGCAGCTCTTACGATACTGTTCGCAGGACTGTTTCTGCCTGCAATGCCGTATTTACTGAGCTTTGCAGCAGGAGCTATGATATATGTTGTAGTTGAGGAACTTATACCCGAAATGTCAGAGGGCGAACATTCAAATATCGGAGTTATCATGTTTTCAGTGGGCTTTACGCTGATGATGACACTTGATACTGCTCTCGGATAATATTTGAAATTTTGTGGATATAATCATAAAAAGCTTAATACGAAAAGGAAACGGACTCTGCTGCATAACAGAGTCCGTTTTTATTACTTTTTCTTTGACTTGAATTTTTCAGGATCCTTTGACATTTTTACAGATACCATACCTAATATTACCATCATTAACGAAGCAAACACAATAATCATATTGAGCTTAGAGTTGCTTCCTGTCTGTGGCAGGTCAACAGACTCATCTGCGGAATTGGTTCCTTCACCTGTCTGCGGATCAATATAATAGATATCAAGAACATTTCCGTCTGCGTCTTTAAGTGTGATCTCATAAACACCGCTGTCAGTGGTATTTATATCCGTACCGCGGACGTGCTTTCCGTTTCTGTACTGATAGTCAACAACTGCCCATTCAGCAAGCTGTTTTGGCGTACCTATATCCTCAAACATATCTGATGTAACAGTTGCCGCTGCGGTAGTCGTTGACGAAGTCATCGCTGCTGTTGAGGGAGTAGTCACGGTTGTTGCGGCAGTCGTTGTTGTCGTCGAAGCAGTTGTGGTCACAGTAGTCGTTGTCACGGTTGTTGTAGTCGTTGTTGTTGCCGGAGCAGTTGCAGCAGCAGTCGTAGTTGTTGTCTCAGGAACAGAAGTATCTCCTCCGCCGAGGTCATAACCGCGTCCGCTGAGATCGGTGACCTTGCCCTCTGCAATAAGCCTGCAGCCGTCCTTTATATTGATAACAGCGTTATCAGCTATGAGCACATCCACATATTCGGGAATAGTAACATTATCTGTAACGTCTATATCGCCGAACAGTGTTAGTTCCGTGCTTTCGCCTGCATCCGCAGCCTCCTTGACAGCTACTCTGATATCAGCATATGTATTTGAGTTGCTGAGCATAGCTGTTGCCTTGCAATTGACAGGACAGCAGTCTGTAATTTCACCGCATATGTCGCATACACGTATTGCAAGACCCGGTTCATCGCCGTCAGGAGTCTTAACGACCTCATATCTGCCTGTTGATACGCACTGATGTGCATCGATCATGTTTATCCTCTGAACCTCCTTTGTGCCGTCTTTATACTCGAAAATAAGATCTCCGCTTTCAAAAGTCTTTGGCACCTTGATTCTGATGATGTCATCACCTTCAGGTATTTCAAGCTTTCCGTCTTTTCCGGAGGTATTGCCGTAAATGTCCGTGATCTCAACCGCACTGCCTGTTACAGTGACAGGGATATTTTCATTTTCTTCTTCGCCGCGTGTACGGACTTTCAAACTTACCTCTGCCCAGTTTCCGTATTTTTCAAAGAATAAAATATCATCACCGTTATCACTTCTAATACATATGATTCCCTGTGGTTCGCTTGCAGACTTTTTATTATAATACTCTATAATAGCATTACTTGCCGACTCTTCATCTTTAATGTCTATATTGACAATATAGTCTTTTCTTAGCTGTTCCAGGTCTGTTTCAGTGTCAAACGAACCGTCGAATATCATTTTCAGTCTGTCTCTTACATATTCCGTGCTAACAGCAATTTTTCTTTCTGTCGGTGCGTTTGTCTTTGTATCTATATCTACAGAATAGCTTACAGGAGCCTGCGAGCCTTCAAATCCGACCTCGATACACTTCAGGATATGCTCCGTGGGTAATTCACTGAAATACTTTGCAAATCTATTGCTGATCTCTCTTATTCCCAGAAGATTATTATCAGCATTGATCATGCTTAACAGCTCTTTTTCCTTTTCGTCAAATATTGCTGACGTGATATACTGCTCATAAACCGATTTCCAGAGGTCCTGTACCGTAAACTCCAGTGTAACAGTCTCATTCGGCGGTAATACGACCATGCGCAGTTTTTGGTCATCGGCATATCTTCCCATCAGATAGATAGTATCATACTTTGTTTCGGTTATTGTGTTTTGGCTGTCATCAGTTGTCGTAATAACAGCCTTTGAAAGCTGGTATTTCTTGTCTACCACGCAGTCAAGGTCGTAGATCGTATTTTTGGAGATATTTTTAAGGTTTATCTTTATGACATAATCATGATTGTAATATGAATACTTAGGAAGGACTATGTTCATATCAACAGCGCCAGAGGTGTAAACGTGAAACTTGTCCTTGGCTTTGAATGTCATTTTTATCTTATCATCCGGATCACCGTTTTTTGATCCTTCAAATACGGCTGAAAGCTCATACTCATCTTCCCTGTCTCCGCGGAGGAACCAGTGTGCGACCAGCGTTTTATTCTTGTCAAGGTCACCTATCTTCTGTACCTGTTCGCTGTAAACGAGCGTCAGTCCATCAGGAACATCGAGAGCTGCCTTGCAGTCTGTAACAGTTCCGCCGCCCTTGTTAAAGACAAGAAGCTGTACATCGTAGAATTCCTTGAGCCACCTGCTGCTGCCGTTAATGAAAAGGAACATTTCCTCATCGAGCGTCTCGGCGTGGTAAACATAAGAGCCAAGTTCATCGATATAAACTCCTTCGTGTTTGTCCTGACCTTCGGCTTCCTTATCAAGGTCTATACTGCGGCCGCCGGCAATCTTCATTCTTGTATTTTTGTATACTATATCTCCGTCGGGATCGCTGACCTCGTTCTTCTCGATAAACAGCTTGGTACTGTCAAATTTTGCATCGACGGAGTATTTGATACCGTTGAAGTTCTCATCGCCGCTGATGTCGATACCTGCTTTTTTGATCTCTTCCTTTGTCATAGGAGAAACAGAAAGATCTCCCGCGACCATAGGATCCTTTGTTGAAACTGCGGCAGTTGTCGTTGTTGTTGTAGATGTAGTAGTCGTTGTAGCAGCTGTGGTTGTTGTTGTCGTAGTATTAACTGCACCGGTCGTTGTTGTCGTAGTAGTTGCAGGAACTCTTACTTCAACATTAACAGTGCAGGTGCTTCCGTCAGGAGCCTGTACGCTTATAACAGCCTTGCCCGGCTCAGCCGCGCTTATCACGCCGTCCCTGTCAACTGCTGCGACTGCCGTATCGGAGGAGCTGTAGCCAAGATCTGTATGATCCGACTTGATGGTATACTTATCGCCGTTTATCATCGAGATGTCCTTAGGACCGATAACTATTTCATTATCAAAAGGCACGAACTTATAGTCATTGTCCGCTGCAAAGGTAGCGGCAGTTGATTTTTCGTAGCCGTGTACAGTACCGATGTAATCGTCGCTCATTGCGTTGTATGCTATATCGCAGGACTTGTTGTATATGTATACGTCGGCATTGCTGTTTGCGAATGCGTTTTGCTTTATCTCTGTCACATTCTCCGGAACTTCAACAGAAACCAGCGTCTCGCAGTTATTGAACGCATATTCTTCTATATAAGCTGTCTCAGAACCGCATATCTCCACCTCTCTGAGAGTTTTCATGCCCGAAAATGCATACTTTGGTATTTTTTCGCCGCCTGTAACAGTTATCTTTGAGATAGAATAGCCAGCGAAATCCATATTGTCGTTTTCCATTGAGCCATAATCAAAAAAGAACATATCTGCAACTGAGTCCCACCATCTTTCCTTTCCGTTAATCGCAGCTACACCATTTGAAAGGGCTGCATAAGGAACAGTAAGAGATTCAAGATGACAGCAGCCGTTCAGCATCAGCTCTCCCATTGAGGTTACGGAATCGGGAATTGTAAGAGAATGCATTGTACAATTACCGAATGCCCCTTTGCCAATGCTTTTAAGTCCGTCATTCAGCCTGAACTCCTTCATTCCTGTACATTTATTGAACGCTCTCACGCCTATGCTTTCGACTGTTTCAGGCAATTCCAGATTTTCAAGAGCGATGCAGCCTCTGAATGCATAATCGCCGACAGATGATACTCCTGAGCCGCTAAGGTCTATCTCCCTGACTGTTGTCATGCCGGAGAACGCATAATCAGGGATCACCTCGCCGCCTGTAACAGTTATCTTTTCAATGGCATAATTATAGAATTCCATATTAATGTTATCATATGAGTAATAACTATGCATGAACAGATCGGCAACGGAATTATTCCAGTCTGCTTTGCTGTCAGCTGCCGCAACAGCCTCTGAGGTAGCCGCATAAGGGATAGTCAGCTCTTTAAGATTTGTACAGCCGTTGAACATCTGACTGCCCATTGATGTTACTGTTGCGGGAACAGTCAGCTTCTCTATTCCTTTACAGTTCTGGAACGCATATTCGCCGAAGCTGTTATAGGTCTTTGGTATCGTGAATTCACCGAGGTTTTCACACTCTGCAAATGCATAGCTGCCGGCAGAGGTTATTTTTCCGTTATCGGGAAGAGCGGTTATAGGGTTTCCGTAATAGGAATAGCTTCCGAGCGATTCAACTGTTTCCGGGAGCTTTACGTCTGTAAGGACTGAACAGTTCCAGAAAGCGTAATCGCCTATGGAAGTTATCTTTGTGCCGCTGAGGTCTATCTCCCTGACTGTTGTCATGCCGGAGAACGCATATTTCGGAATTACCTCGCCGCCCCTTATAGTTATCTTTTCAATGGCATAATCAGAGAAATCCGCATTGTCATTATAAAATGAAAAGTAATTACTCAGGAACATATCAGCAACGGAAGTATTCCAGTCTGTTTCTCCGTCAGCTGCCGCTACAGTATTTGAGGTAGCAGCATAAGGTAGTGAAAGCTCTTTAAGAGCAGTACAGCCTTTCAGCATATGCTCTCCCATTGATGTTACAGAATCGGGTATGGTAAGCTCTGTTATCCCTGTACAATTCTGGAATGCCGCTCCGACAATGCTTTTAAGTCCGTCATTCAGCTTTAATTCCTTCAATGCTTTACAGTCACTGAAAGCAAGATCATTTATAGTCTCTAATGATGAAGGGAGACTGATGCTTTCAAGAGAAGTACAGCCGTTGAATGCGTATTTGCCGACAGAAGATACTCCTGAGCCGCTAAGGTCTATCTCCTTTATCGTTTCCATGCCGGAGAACGCATAATCAGGAATTATCCCGCCGCCTGTGACAGTTATCTTTTCAATGGCATAATCTGAGAATTGCATAGGTTTGTTATCATATGAGTAATAACTATGCATGAACAGATCGGCAACGGAATTATCCCAGCCTGCTTTGCTGTCAAGAGCTTCTTCCTTTGAGACAGCCGCGTAAGGGATAGTCAGCTCCCTCAGGGCAGTACAGCCTTTCAGCATCTGACCGCCCATTGTCTCTACAGGATCAGGCACAGTAAGAGCAGCTATATCAGAACAGCCGCTGAACGCGCCTGAACCGATGCTCTTTATCCCGTCGGGAAGAACGATAACTCCGGCAGCAGCCTTATCAGCGCTGCCACATGAAGAACATTTCAGGGAGCTCATGCCGCTGAACACATTGCTTCCTATGCTCGTTATGACAAGACCGTTTTCAGCGTCCTTGTCCTCAAATAGTATCTGTTTTACAGACTGCGCATTTTTGAAGGGCGATTTTTTAAACTCTGTCATTTCACCGTATCCGCAGATACGCAATAATCCGTTGCTGTAGATCTCAGCAGTGATATTCTCTCCGAGCGCTTCCGATTCGATGACAGCCGACTTATCCGGAACAGAGCGTATGATCGTTAAGTCAGAGGTATTGCCTTCTTTTACTGGGATATTTACGTCGTAAATTTCTGCTGCGCTATTCAGGACGCCTGCTGCGCCAGTCCTTGCGGACTGAGCCAGAGCTCCCGAAGTGAGCGCTGATGAGCATATAAGTATACTTAGCACACCAGCTGTGATTCGTTTAAACATCTCTTTCACTCCTTATTAGGTCTTTAATTGTTTATGTGTTTATTACAATATACTTAGATCAGCTTTTCCGGATATTTTCAGTTCAGGTCGCTTACCTGATAATCGCAGAGGCTTTCTGCTATTATCGAAGCATATCCGTTGTCTTCCAGAAACACTCTGACCTCATGTTCGGTCATAGGAGCCCCGGCTTCATCTCCGAACCTGTAGTCCGATGTTCTGAAGTATTCTGTCAGCTCGCCGTTCTCATACTTGTCGTATGCGAGACATACGCCGGTCTCAGCGTCAAAATCGGCTGTATAGCTTAATGACGAGTTTTCGTATTTTATGCTTGCGCTCGTTATTTTTCTTCCGTTTTCGTAGCTTTCCCCTGTTACCTCCCATTGCGAGCCGTTCAGAGCCGCACTTGTGAACTGATTCATACCGATATATTCTTTAAAGTATACCCTGTCTTTTATTTCTTCGGACTCAAGCTCAGTGCTCGTTTTTGTTATTCTTGCCAGCAGTCCGCGAGTGTTAAAGTCACCTGCATATGCGAACTTATCGTTAAGATAGTAATAATTCTCCTCGCCGTACAGGCGGCCGTCGGAAACATAGCGTTTCTTCTGCATCTCTCCTGTCATCGACGAATTGTCCAGCTTAACTGATCCTTCACTGAAACAGTAGAACGAACCGCTGCCCGATCTCTTGTTCAAAGTATAATCTGCCGAGAATCTGTCATAGTTGTATACAGCGCCGATACATTTTTCACGGAGCTGCTCCCCTGCTTCTTTATTATCAGGCTGCTGCGCTTCCTCAGTGGTCGTAACATCCGGCTCATCACCTGCTGTGGTCAATGTCGCTGCGGTGGTTTTGTCTGCTGTTGCATCAGCTGTAACAGCTGCGGTGACACCGGTCACGTTTGCATTGACTGATGTGACGCCGGAAGTTGCAGTTTCTGTGTTGAACGATGTTTTTGCGGTTGCTGCGTTATTGCTGTTATCCGTAATGTCTGATGTCATGCTGCTGTCAATGATATGATTGTCTACGCCGCCTTTGCCGGAATTAAAAGCGCGGACCGCGCCATAGGTGCCTGCAATAAGCAGTAATGACGCAGCAGCAGCCGAAGCAGTATGAGAAATTTTCATTCTTCTGCTGTACTTCTCAACGCCCTCCGCAACGTCCGTATACTCGCTGTCCTTTTCAGTGCGCTCCTTTATCCTTGCAAATATCTCTTCCTTTTTGGCGGCATCTGCCATAAGTTTCTCAACCGAATCCTTGTCCGCGCTTCGCAGGGTATAAATGATCTTTTTCTTCGTATTCATTTTATCCCTCCTTCTAAAGCGTTATACCGTCAGAGTGGAGAAGCTTTTTGAGGCGGGTCATCGCACGTCCGCACCTGACACGCACAGCAGCGGCGCTCATACCCGTCATTTCCGCTATCTCCCCTGAGGTTTTATTGTAATAGTATTTCTGGACGATTATCACCGAATCAGGCGGCCCAAGCTCGCCTATCTTGCTTAGCAGCAGATCCGCAAGCACAGCGTTCTCCGTATTTTCTTCAATATCTTCATCTCCGGCTATTTCAGCTACAGTTTCATCATCGGAAGATATGAAAGAATGATTCTTTACCGCAAGCTTTCTTCTCATGCTTATCGCTGCGTTTCGGGCAACTGCTCCTATATATGACTTCAGTGATATATTTTCATCAGGTCGCATCTTCATCATAATGGAAGCAAATACGTCTATAACGCATTCCTCAGAATCGTTCTGACTTCCGAAACCGCTTATTATCCTGTTTACTATTGAAAAAACGTAGTTGTAATACTTGTCAAAAAGCGCTCTCTGCCCGTTTGACGGAGCTTCGCGCATAAGATCGATTATTTTTTCATCAGTCATATAGTCCTCCTTTACATTTTTTCCGAGCATATTCGTCCTTATCTATAATAACGCAAATCTTCTGCAAAGTGCAACACTTTTTTTGAATTTTTTTTATTTTTTTCAGGATCATATGCTGACTGAACAGTAAAGCTCACGCATAAGGCGCGAAATATTGCGCAAAACTCCGGATACAGAGCTGAGCCTTCCAATTCTTTCAGATAAGAAAAAACCGGCTCATACACGTGGTACGAACCGGTCATATATATCAGAATATTATTTTTCTTTCAGGCTGTCGCCGAAGCCCTTGACGATAGGATCGAGGAAGTAGCGCATTACCGACTGCTTTCCTACCTTTACCTCAACTGCTCCTGTCAGTCCTGACATTATATCTATCTTTTCGTTGGTATTCTCAACGTCAAGCTTTACGAGATATACGCTTCCCATCTGCTCTGTATTGAACGAACTCGGACTTATATACTTTACCTTGCCCTTTACGGTTCCGTACTTGTTGTACGGATAAGCCTCAAGCTTTATCTCCGCGTCCATTCCCACCTTGATATCCGCTATATCCATATTCTTGAAGTAGCATACCATCTCTACTGCCGAACCCGCAGGTACTATCGTTACCATCTGCTGCGCCGCCGTCACGTTCTCTCCTATGTTATTCACGGAAATACTGTTGACATATCCGTTGGTGGGTGCTTTTATCTGCTGGTTCTTTCTTGACAGCTCATATTTTTCAAGCTCTGAATTGATCTGACTGAGCTTTCCGTTTATCTCCGACAGACTTGAGTTTATCTGCTCGCTGTAGGTGTTCTGCGCCTTCAGCACATTCGTCTCTGCCTGTATCGACTCATTTTCCGCCTGCTTTACCACTATTGCCTGAGCGTTATACTCCGCCTGTGACACTTCAGGATTGGTATTGTACTCCTCAAGTATTATCCTTGCGCGTTCCGTAGCGTGCTGCGCGTTTTCCTTCGCGCTTTCGAGTATGCTCAGATTGTTGTGATACGCCTTGTCAGTATCTATTATCGCAAGGATATACGGCTTTACATTTCCGGGATACTGCTCCATATTTATATTAGATATATCCTCGCTGTTCATTATCTTCGTATATATCTGCTTCTGAGCTTCAAGCACATTTTTCTGCTTGTTAAGCGAATCCGTGTCTATATCAAGGCTCTGGGTGTCAAGCTCTATGAGGACATCTCCCATCTTGACATATGCGCCCTCCTCCACATTTATGGACTTTATAGTTCCTCCGGTGTAGGAGTTGAGAGAACAGATATTTCCCACAGGCTGTATCGTTCCGTTTGACGTTACTACTATATCCGTCTTTGACAGGCAAGCCCATATCACCGCTGCCAGAAGAAGGGAAAATATACCGACTATTATTACCGTGCCTGCTATATGCGCCGGCCGCTCTATTATCTCCAGCATTGACGGCATGAAGTCGTATTTCAGCTCTTTATCGTGCTTTTTGCTGTGTTTCAGAGCGTATTCAGTGAGCTTGTTATCCATCTACCTCACCCCTTTGCTGCTGATTGTAGAGATACGCGTAGAGTCCGTTCTGCGCCATTAATCTTTCGTGTGTATCGTACTCTACAAGGTCTCCCTTGTCCACTACCATTATCTTCTGCGCGTCCTTCAGTGTTGAAAGGCGGTGCGCTATTATGATAACAGTTCTGTTGCGGCATATCTCCTTGAGATTGTTCTGGATTATGCTCTCCGACTCATAGTCAAGAGCTGATGTTGCCTCATCGAAAATAAGTATCCTGGGGTCGTTGAGTATTGCTCTTGCGATAGCTACTCTCTGCTTCTGACCTCCCGAAAGTCCCATTCCCTTTTCACCGATTATGGTATCGTATCCGTTGGGAAGCTCAAGTATGAAGTCGTGGGCGCCCGCTATCTTCGCACACTTCATTATCTGCTCCATAGTCGCTGTCGGACAGTGGATCGCTATATTCTCCGCCACTGTTCCGTTGAACATAAAGTTCTCCTGCAGTACCACGCCTATCTGCTTTCTCAGCATAGCCGGATTGACCAGTGATATATCCATTCCGTCCACGGATATCTTTCCTGCCTCCGGTATGTACAGTCTCTGTATCAGCTTGGAGATAGTGCTCTTTCCCGAACCGCTTCGGCCCACTACTCCCACTACTGTTCCGGATTCTATCTCAAAGCTCATTCCCTTGATTACCTCTCCGCCCTGCGGATTGTAGCGGAAATGCACCTTGTCGAACACTATTTTTCCTTCCAGCTTGGGAAGTGATGTAAGATTTGTATTAAGCACCGGCTCCGGAGCTGTATTGAATATATCTCCTATACGCTTTACCGAGAGTGACGCCTGCTGATATTCCTGCCACAGCTGTACAAGCCTGAGCACCGGTCCGCTTACTCTTCCTGAGAGCATACGGAAAGCAACGAGCTGTCCGACTGTGAAGTTTCCGTCCATAACTGCCTTCGCTCCGAAGAAAAGTATCAGAAGATCAAAGACTTTCTGTATGAACTGACCTGTTGTGCCCGCTGTTGCCGACACCATTGACGTCTTGTAGCTTGCCTTGACGTAGTCTGCCTGAAGCTCTCCCCACTTCTTCTCGAATTTGGGCTCCAGCGCGTAGGACTTTACGGTCTGCACTCCTGTTATGGATTCTACAAGGAATGACTGGGTATTTGCGCCTGTTTCAAACTTTTCGTCAAGTCTCTTCTTGAAAAGCGGAGTGACTATCGCCGAAAGTATGGCGTAAACAGGTATCGAGCATATTACTATCACCGTCAGCATACGGCTGTACATGAACAGTACGACGATGTACACGATTATGAACACAAGGTCTATCATGGACGACAGCGGCGTACCTGTAAGGAAGCTTCTGATGCTGTCCAGTTCCCTAACTCTCGCAACTGTTTCACCGACTCTGCGCGACTCGAAATACTTCAGCGGCAGGGCGAACAGATGCTTGAAGAGCTTATAGCTCAGCATTACGTCTATACGGTTGGTAGTATGCGTGAATACATAGTTCTTGGCAAGTCCGAGGATAAGCTCATATATGTACACTATCGCTATGCCTATGGTAAGGACGTTCAGGGTGGATATGCTCCTGTGTACAAGCACCTTGTCAACAACTACCTGAGTCATTACAGGCGTCAGTATGCCCAGTATCTGCACTGTGAATACCGCTATGAGTACCTGTATGAACTCCTTCTTGAATTTAAGTATCGTCGGAATGAACCACTTGAAGCTGAAGATCGCTTCCCTGTCCATTATTCCTTTTTTATTGATTATTATCGCTGTGCCGTCCCACATTCTCTGCAGGTCTATCCTTGTTTTTATCTCCGGCTGCGTCTTGTCCGCTGACAGTATCATGAACTTGTCCTCGTGGGACTTTGCGATTATGAAGAATTCCCCGTCATAGCCTCTTGCTATTATCGGATTGTTTACATCCTTCAGCTTTTCTATCTTCAGCCTGCACAGCTTCGCCTTCATTTTCAGCGCCTTTGCCGACTGGATTATCTCTACTTCCCCTGCTTTCTGCTCCGGGTCAAGTACCGCGAGATTCTCTGCCTGTTCCTTAGTTATGGGTATCCCATGGAACTTCATCACTATCATAAAACATGACAGACCGCTGTCTTGTTTCTTATTCATTGTTTTCCTCCGTTATTATTTAATAGTCAGAACCTTTCGTCCGTTTTTTTCTTCTGTAACAAGCACAGCCGCTCAATATCCGTCACTGTCATTTGATAATCCACAGGGAGCACCGGCTCGGACAGGCATATCCGTCGTTTTTCCGGCACTGCCGTCCCCTTTAATACAAACGGCCGCAAAACAGCAGTATAGTATGTTTTTCATATTATTTTCCTCCTATATCATTATTTGATCGGACTTTTACCCCAAGTCGAATCAAATAATATTATATAATAGCTGTCAAAGAATGTCAATACAAATTTGTCATTTAGCACTCAAAAAAAGCAGGAGCGGCTTATAAAAGCCGCTCCTGCTGAACGTATTTATTTGTCATACTACAGCTTTCTCTCGCAGTAAACGAGATACCGCTGACTGTTTACGCCGTAAGGATGACAGGTATACAGCGTGAGCATATCCTTGCCCTGCTGAATAAGTATCGGCTTGACTTCATCAGGCTCGATTATCTTGACCCTGACCACCTTGTACTCCAGCGTGTACCAGAAATTCTCCACCCTTACGATATCCCCTGTTTCAAGCTTCTCCACATAGCGGAGAAAATCCGAACCGCCGAGTCCGCGGTGAACAGCTATTACACAGTTGGTATTCATACCGCCTATAGGATAAGAGGTATTGGTCAGATGTCCGCAGCCAGCTGTCATATTGGCGTCATTCGCGCCAAGAAAGATAGGCAGCTTCAGTCCGAGCCTGTCGACCTCAAGAGTTCCCACGCTTTCGGTCTTGATGCCGTAGACCCTGAGATCTATCTCCGGCACCTGATAAGAATAGGCGCTGTTCAGCGTTTTCTGACCGTTCTCAAAGAGCTCCCTGTTCCTCGTTCTCATATACTGGAACAGCTTATCGAGGTAAACCTGCTCATCATCAGGCTCAGGGGTGCTGAGTATCTTCTTGTACGGCGCGAGATTGCCTTTTTCATCGACAGGCATATCTTCGCCGGGTTTCAGCTTTCCTTCATTGACAGCTTCTTCAATGAATTTGTCACGCTCTTCCTCGAATTCGGTGATATTATTATCCACCTGTTTCCTTATCATCATCCTGCTGACGATGGGATACATGAAAAATCCGAAGCCTGTCAGGAACAGCAGTATGAGAAGAATTATGATAATACGTCTCTTTTTTTTCTTGTTATTCTTTTTCAATGGCGGGATCACTCCTAAAGGTAAGTGCCGCTGTATAAAGCGGCACTCCCTGTTAAATGAACCTATGGGACCTGAAAAGCATCAGAGAGGAGTATAGAATGCTTATATCAGAACTCGTTAGTTCAGTGGTTTTCCTGTTCTTCTTCGTCGTCATCTCTCTTCTTGAGGAGTATGAAGATAAAGAATCCTGTTGCTGCCATGAGGAGGACACCTGTGATAGTGAAGATTATTGTTGCTGTTGTACCGGTGAACGGGAGGTTGAAATTACTTGTTGCCAGATTATTTACAAATATAACTGTATTTCCGGTGATCTTTGAACCAATACGCGAACCCTCAGCAGCGGTTGGATCGTAGTTATATATATTACCGTCCTTGCCAATATAGATATTCTTTATTTCAGTATCTATCTGATATCCGCTTGCTGTTCCTATCTGCTCGATAGTGTATGGACCGGGAGCTAAGTTTGTAACTACTGTAAGATTGCCTGTATAAGCGTTAGCTGTATCATTATACTCACTTCCGCTCGAAACATCATATCTACCGTCTGTAAGCTCTGTACCTCCAGCAGATTCAGCAGGGTTAGAGATATAGAATGTACAAGGCTTAACCGCATCAGCAGATGTGTCAGGAGTTGGAGTAATATCTGACGGATCAGGATCAGCAGGAGGAGTTGCCGGATAATCCTCTGCCGATGGATATGTAGGATCTACATCAGGATCGGTTATTCCCGGTATATCAGGAGTGGTGGGATCAGAAGGATCCGGATTATAAGCATATTTATAGCTTATAGAAGCCTTATTGACAGCATTTCCGTTAGCTGCTTCATTAGCATTGCCGGAAGAAAGATCGGTCGTATCCAGTGTCGAGGCAACTGTTATGTTAAGCTCTGTTGCGCTATTAAAAGTTGTATTTGCCGGATCCTTTATCTTAGCAAGACCTGCCTCTGTAATTGTAATAATATACTCATCAGTATTTGTTAACGATTGTGCAGCAGTAAAATCTGGTGTAGCAGCTGTTCCGTCTAATCCTTCAATAGTTACACCTGTTATATCAATTCCCTTGAATTTATCAGTTATAACATAGCTTATCAGGTTATCTCTGTTAGCCGGAAGATCAGCCGTGATAGTCCAGTTATATTCATGACCTTTACCGTCAGCTGAGATCACCTTTCCTACTTCAAGCTTGTTCTCATTTACAAAAGTCTTAGTAACAGCCGTTGCTGTCTCACCTGACTGTACACCTGTTATTGTAACCTTCTGCGGTGTCTGATCAAGTAAGTAAGTAGTGGCATTAGTACCGGTCAATTCTTGCTCAACAAAATAGTAATCGCCTACAGGAAGACCTGTTATGGTTATTTTACCGTTTTCATCAGTTGTATAGATCTTATCAGCACCTGTTGTATTCTTTGCTGCTTCCCAATCACCTTGAGCATTCTTAAAGTAAACCTTAAAATCTACGTCTTTTATCGCAGCATTAGCAGAATTCTTTTTTATAAACTCGATAGTATGCAGCTTACCATTATCAGTATTAGGAGTATCCTGATCATTAGCGGTAGTCTTAGGATAAATGTGAAGCGGATTCGCAGTGTTCGGCAATTCAATAAAGAATGCGTCTGCATTTGCAAATTCGGGGTTTGTGTTTGTGTCATCAACAGGGTCTATCCAGTATACACCAGGATTTAAGCCAACTGACGAGCCGACACCTATGTTCTCACCGGTAGAAGCAGTTACAACAGTGGTAATAGGAGCCGAAGTATCAACATCATACTTGTGTGTCGATGCATTATATGTCGCACCGTAGATATTGTAAGTCATTCCACCTCTTGCCTGCTTGCTGTCATAACCATTTACAGTGGTCTGATCTGCTGTAGTACCCGTAGCATTATTAGTTGCTGATGCTGTTGCATAATCAGCTGCACTTAACTGATAGCTATGGATAGTGATTATATTACTGCCGCCTGTTCCTGGAACTGCAACAGCAGTAAACGGAATGTACTGTGCCAGCATAAACGCTGAGATAGCTATAGCTGACGTTTTCTTCATCATTTTTTTCATAATACAACCTCCTGAATTTATTCATTTTCATTTTCTTCTGATTTACTGCTGACATATAAGAACAACAGGAAAGCAGCAAGTAACATTGTTGATATGCCGAATACCGTATATCCGGTAACCGGTGTTCCGCCCGCCGGAGGCAGCCGGAAAGGCGACCTGTCAAGGAAGAAATTCGCAGTATATACGCTGTTACCGTCCTGATCGGTCTGAGGTGATGTTAATTCAACTGTAATTGAATCCGCTCCATAGCCGGGCGGGGGATCTTCACACTTTACCATGTATGTCCCGTTCGCAGCTATTCCGGCGTCAACATTTGTCCATGATACAGTACCGTCCTTGTTTTCCTTCAGGGTTCCGACCTGATTTGTGCCGGTACTGTCATACAATACAAATGTGCCTTCTTTAAGCTTGTTCGCATTCGTTTTAGGTAAAGCAGGATTTTCAGTATTCATGTATGTTTTGCTGTAGATATTCACATTGAGGATCAGCTTCGTACTGCTGCCTGCATCGGAATAATAGACATTGCGTGTTTCGTTTTTCAGTGCAACTCCGGTAACAGGGTCCTCGCTGGCTTCATATCCGGCAATATCATACGACTTGATACTGTAGCTCATACCGTACAGCAAACTATCATAATGTTTACTATCGCCTGCTGTTGTGCCTCTTTTTTCAGTGTCTTCGATATTATTGCCATACCAGTAATCCACATTAATTGTAATATGTGCGTCTTTCCAGTGTGCATACAGCTCAATCGGATCTGATGCATTTTCAGGTACTATCATATCGTCTTCGATAAGCTGACCGCTTGCGGTATACCAGCCGTCGAAAATATATTCCTTGCATACTGCTGTCGGAAGACCCACGAATGTATCCGAATCCGGATCATAACCGTATTCCATGCCTTTAGCTGCATTTCTGCTTGTTTTTTCAAGAATTATATCTGCAGCAGGCGGTTTCACCTGTTCATCATTATAAAACTCATGGAAGTTAACGGTCACTGTCTGAGGTACAGGTTTGTAATAAACATAGTAGACTGCCTTCTCATCAGCTTTGAGAGTTCCTGATACATACCGTACATTTTCCTCAGCATTCTTGTCATTCAGCTTTGTCCTCTGATATATCCTGTAACCTGCCGGAGCAACTATATCATCTTCCTTATCAAAATCACCGCTGACAGTATAATTCAATACCGGACTGTCTGCAAACAGTGTATTTTCAGAAGTCGGGATACCGTATTTGTCACATTCGACCTTGTAGACCGTAAGATTGCCCGCCGCAGGGTCATAGTAAACCGTCCGTTCTTTTCCTCTATATGTTTTACCGTCAATGATCATGTCTGCCAGACCAGCCTTGAACGCTTCATCCACAGTTCCGGAGATATAAGCCTGTCTGGGAGTATACCCGGCTTTTTCAGGCGATCTTACCATATAAGTCGCACCGTCTGTAAGAGCGATATCATATGTATCGGTTTCCGGATCATATTCTGTATAATCAGGTGAAGTATAAGTATCAAAAGGCTCTGAACTGCCGGTCATACAGTATTTTATGACCAGCTTGTAAGTTTCGGGAACATAACGGCCTATAACATATATAGCCGTATCGCCCATAGTATGCGGGGCGCTGTCCTCATTTCCGTCAGGCCATGTCCAGCAATAGCTCGTATAGCCCTCCGGATAATCACCTGAAGCCGGAGTATAGGGTTTAGCCTCATCAATCACTTCGCCTCTGTTATACTTACCACCGTCAGCTGATACATATGAGATTCCATTATTGATTCCGTTATTCGGATCATAAACCTCATAGTAGTAATGTACCTGATGTTTATTATTTTCTGTCTGAGCTTCACCTTCAGCTTCTATAGTGATATTATTGGTAAAAGCGCTGCTTGGTATAGTGATTATGAGTTTACCGTCCTTCTTTGAAACATCTGCAGCTTTGACCTTATCTGTGCTGACGGTTCCATAGTAAACTTTAACCGCGCTCTCGGCAGGCAGATCATAGCCTGTAACCGGCGGAGAAAGTTCAAGGACATAAGCGTCATGTATCTCGTCAAGCGTGAACTGATCATACGGAGGAGTCGCTGATGTATATGAAATACTCGGAGTAAAACTGTCTGTATCATCTCCGTTGATATATTTCAGTTCAGCTGCTCCGATATTGGTAAGGGCTTTCGTAACCTTATACCGTACCTTGACGTCTATCTGAGCGCTTTTCTTTACCGCTGAAACAGGCGGTATAACTATAGCTTTCTGAGCTGTGGCTTTGGGTTCAAGAACTCCGACTACCGAACATATACCGTCACTGGTAAAGGGTTCGGTCGGACTTACCTCTGTATCGCCTAACTGAACGAAGTCATATTTCCATGAATCACTCGGATATTTCTCCGCAAGCGGCTTGACTTTTCCGCTCATATCAGAAGAATTTATCGAATATCCATAATCAACGATAACATCTGTACTGATATTCTGAAACTCAATACCATTATCATCAAGCTCTACATTAGCCCAGTCGGTATTGAAATCACGCTTTACAAATCCCGTATCGTCAGTCGGGTCATCTGCCGTTGTACCCGTGTGATTGATAGAAATTTCCGTTGGCGTAGCGCTCATGTAAGTCTCATTTGCTTGTGAAACATTGCATACATTCAGCAGCGGCACATCATTACCGCCGAGGAAGCCGTCTTTGGGTTTAAGCTTGACCATAACATTGAACTTTCCTCCAGCACCGCAGGAATACACATCAAAGTTCAGTGTTTTGTTACCATACGTTGCCGTTGCAGGGTTGGTTTTAGCTGTTTCATTTGTTGAAACATTAGTTAATGCTATACCACTTACTGTAATAGTTCGAGTTGAACTGTTATAGGTAAACGGATCAACCTTTGTGCCATTTACATAAACCTCATAAGGTTCAAAGTATTCTGAATATGTTTCACCAAGTGAGAATGTATACTGATTTAATGTTGTCTGAGCTGTTGTTTTAGCCGCATTCTTTCTTGAAGTTGCGATAGTATCTGATTCAGCAACAATATTAAGCTTTGTTATCCTTACAGCACCGTTATCTGATGCAGCTAAATTTCCTACACCGGATATTACTTCAGGCGAAAGAGTAACACTTATTCCACCTAAATCTGATATTGTAACAGTTTTATCAACATTATAAAATGACGTATTTCGATAATTCTTTCCTGCATCTTGAGAATCCGCATCAGTTGAGTTGGTTTTTATTCCATTTTTACCATTATAATAATTATCTAAATCCGAAGTTTCCATACTCCAATTGCCATTTTCTGTTCCATTACTTCCATTTGCACCTTGTCCATCTCCACCTGAAAAAATTCCCCACGAAGTCACTGCGGCACCATTTCCGCCAGCTCCGCCGCCCGCAATTATTAAAGGATTGTTATTTAAAAAGATAGCAGAATAAGCTCCACCATATCCGCCGTTTCCGTAAACACGTCTATTTGAACCATAATTTGCAAAAACTTCTTCTGCATCATTTCCCTTTTTCCCTGTAATAATACTTACCACGTCTGTTGTAGTAAGATAAGCATATCCACCTACATATCCGCCATTTCCTCCATAACCTATAATACCTTCTTCTTCTTCGTGTCCCAAAGCCAATCCACTCCAGTTTTTAGCAATTCCACCATTTCCGCCTTTAGCGCCTCTTGCCTCTATATAATAGAAGCCGTCTGACGGAACGGTAAATGTCTGTGTTGAAGTGTTGTAGGAATAATTGTTTTGTGTATTTGCTCCTGTTTCTGCTTTAAGTACATAAGCATCTGTATTAGTACCGAGATCATCAGATGTTGAAACATCTGCATCTAAAGTAAGATCATAGGTTTTACTTGTATTGTTGTACGAAAGCGTTTTCTTAGGAATAACTTCAAATCCGTCTATATTAAGGGTCGATGAATCAATACACCTTACATAAGCCGTCTTGGTTACGGTCTCGGTCGCTTCGTTTGCCGTACCTACCGTCGCCGAAATACTGCCCGGATTTGTTGTTATCGTCGCCGTTATCGGGTAATCTTTAGTTTTTCCGACATCAGCTGCCGCTACTGTATAACTCTGATCCGCAGGATAAGTTATACTTGAAATATATGGGTCACTTGCATCAGGATATAAAGGTGTGTAAAGATTAGAAAGATTGTAACCCTCACCTTCGCTTTTTACAAGGTTATTTGTCGTAAAATTAATATTATACGGCACATTTACGTGAGATACCTTGTAATCATCGGCATATTTGTCAGAAGTTGTATCATCAGTCATAAAAGCACATTGCTTCTGACTTGCACCCTCGCCCGATGTACAGCTGAAAGCATTATCTGATGTGTAATTGAATATCGGGACACCGTTTCCGCCCATGAAGCTTGTTTTCGGCTTCAATTTGAGAGTAAGTGTCAATGTGTCCTGTGCCTGTCCTTTTCTTAGACCTCTTGATACAGGCGCTACTGAACCTCTGAACTCTACAGTATTACCTGTTCTGGTAAATTTACGGTTCTGCGAATCAGGTGTACTTTCAAGAGGAAAGTCCCTGCCGTCAACATTATTTACACATTTTGTGCCTTCGGGAACTATATCGAAGTAGTTCGAGACCGTACCGCTGATAGTCACGTCATTCAGATAATCATAATGAGCGTCTTCAGGCAGATACCTTATAACTATCGCTCCGCCTATTTCTTTATTATCGTTTTCGTCCTGCTGAACGAAATAATCATCGTTATCAGGTCTTCCCAGCGGCTGAAAACCTCTTATACCGGTATTGGTTCCATCGTCATATCCGGACGCTATATAGGACGAACCACCGCCGCCGCCGCCGACGTTGTTAGCGTCTATGATGATGTTCTGGATTCCGCCGCCGCCTCCTGCGAAGCCTGCGCCGCCGCCGCCTCCGTGGAGATTTCCGGCACCGCCTACGCCTCGTTTGAGCTCTGTATGGTATATCCTCTGCCAGTCATTGGCATATGTACTTGCCTGCATACCGCCAAATGTGGTCTTTGCGATACCCTCTGGCCTGTCAGTTCCGCCTTGTCCGACGTAACTTGTCTTGCCGCCTGAGCTTGTACCGTTATAACCTGCGTAGTATGTACCGGTATTAAAGCTGCCTATATCCGGTGTTGCTTTTATAGAGCTTTCCGGTGAACCGCCGTCACCGCCATCCGCGTGCATTTTCAGCACCAGTGCTGTAAGGTGGAAGCCGTTAGCGCCCGCAGCGCCTCCGCCTCCGCCTCCTGCTATCATAAGGACCTTTTCCGGATCATCTCTCAGATTGGACAGATCCGGCGGAGAAGGTGCTGTTTCCGGGTCAGTGATGAGGTTCTCCTCAACAGGTTTTTTGTCAAGCAGATAAACAGCGGAATAACCGCCGCCTGCACCTACAGAAACAAAAGCCAGTTCACCTGCGCCGCCGCCGTCACCGTCAGTACCGCCGCCTTTAATATCGTAAGTCTTGCTTTCGCCCTTACTTCCTATCTCATAAACGAGCTTCTTGCCGAGGTTGCCATTTGCTTCACTGACTTCAAGCGTACCATATACCCAGCCGCCTGAGCCGCCTACACCGCTTCTTCCTGTGAGGAAGCCTCTGCCGCCGTCACCGCCGTCGCCGCCCCACAGTTCTATGAGGTAGGTTCCCTCCTTATCAAGATCATAGTAGCCGTCTTTAATTTTCAGTCGGCTCTCGCTGATATCCGAAAAGGAATAATCAGCTGATATTTTTGAAGTAAATGTAAATGTTCCGTCACCGTTATCCACGAGGGTATCGCCGTGATTCAGCTTTGCAGATTCAAGATTCGTAACATTGCTTGCAATCTCCGGGAACGGAACTGAATCGCTGTTCTGAGCAGAGGGTGCAGCCGTTGATATTAAAGGCATTGCCGTTGCAAATTGTTCAATGCTCAGCATAACTGAGAGCAGAATAGACATTATTCTGTTTTTGCCTTTGGTTTTCAAACGCTTCACCTCGCCTTCTGTCAATTCTATATAGATAATTGATTTATCTTATATGTTTTTGATGCATAAATATTATGTCTTATTTGTATAGTTTATTATAACTTTTCGATTTGTTTTTGTCAATGAATAGAGTTATGCTTTTCAATTGGAGGGAAAGATTTCAGAAGTTGCAACAAATCACGTTAAAAATTATTGTTATATATTACAACTAAATATGAATATTTTATTACTCGTTTTTGAATATTTTTATTTCCACACTGTATATTATTCCTCTTTCATCGAGAAAAATTCGCAGCAAATTTATACTTGTAGTAGATTATAATAAATCAAATACATTTGTAAATATTCAAGTCTGCATAAAAAAACAGAGCCGGGATCGAAATCCCGGCTCCGCTGGTAAAAAGGGTAAATTATATCTTATAAGCTTTTGATTATTCCAAGAAGGAATTCCTGGATCCTGAGGGCATCGTTGGTTGTAAGACCGTCGCCGTCAGTGTCTGCATTTACCTTGCCCTGCTCTGTAAGAGCGTTGGAATCTGTACCGCCTACGCCGTACTTGTTCGGATTAGCAAGTGACTGCATTATGAGAACTGCGTCTGCCATATCAACAGTATCGTCGCAGTTTACATCTCCTGCCTTTGTTACTGTAAGCTGAGGAGCTGTAGTTGTAGTGGTAGTTGTGACAGGCTCTGTGGTTGTAGTAGTTGTTGTGGTAGTTGTAGTTGTAGTTGTTGTTGTTGTTGTAGTTGTGGTGGTAGTGGTAGTGGTAGTTGTAGTAGTTGTTGTGGTTGTTGTTACAGCAGGCTGTGAAGCCTTTACATATCCGTCAATAGTCTCAGCGAAGAAGTTGCCTATCTTCTTGTAGCCGCCGCCGTTGGGGTGGAGCTGGTCGCCGCTGATATCGTTCATACCGTCGAGACAGCCGTGAACATCGGCAAACTTTACGTTCTTGCCCTTGCTTGCGTACTCTTCAGCAACACTCTTTACTGTGTTGTTGTAGTTGCCTATCTTCTGTGTGTTTCCGCCGTAAGCTGTATGCTCCGGAACTGAGCACAGGAAGATAACGCCGTCAGAAGGCATATCTGCAAGCATATAATCGAGCATAGCGCGAAGGTCTGATGCACAAGCGTCCATTGAACGGTTAGCTGTCAGATCGTTTGTACCTATCATAAGAAGTATGATATCAGGCTGAGTCTGCTTAACAACGTTTCCGTTCTTGAGCTCGTTGTACAAGCTTCCCTTGCCGCCCTGCTGCTGTCCCCAGCTTGGGATCTCCTTGATCTGGTAGCCGCTGAAGCCTGCGTGGTTGTCGTCATAAGTGATACCGTTTGCAGAAGCGCTGTCTCTTCCGTTAGGACCTACCATATCTATCTTATAGCCCTTCTTTGTGAGAGCGTCATAGAGGTACTTTCTGTAACCGCCCTGCTCTCCGTCACCGTTAGTGATAGAGTCGCCGGCAGGCAGGATCTTTATGGTCTTGCTCTTGTCGATAGTGCCTGAGCCGGTTCCTGGCTGATCGTTGTTGCCGGGCTGAGTGCTGCCGGACGATGTGCCGACTGTACCCTGTCCTGTTACGACTGATGAAGCCTTGCCCGACTTGGATACCTGAACAGCGTCCAGATAGAAGTCGCAAAGATCGCCTGAGCTTTCGGGAGTCTCCACATAAAGCGTGATATCACCCGAATTTGAAGGTATAGTGAACTCTGTATTTTCAAGCTTTGTCCACTCGCCGCTCTTTGCTGTGCAGTCAGCTATCTTTGTGTAGGAAGCGCCGTTGCCGTCGCCCTGCTGGAGTGACATCTGCATAGTTACATTGCTGCCTGATGTCTGGAGGACCGCAGCACTGAAGCTGTAGGTCTCACCTGCAACAAATGCACTTGAATCGAGGGGGATAGCACAGCCGTTCCACTCGTTTGCTCTGTCTGTGACATAGAGCGATTTTGCACCGTCATAGTAATTGCTGCTGTTTATTGCGACAGAAGCGTTTCCTCTTGCAGTCCAGTCGCCAGCGCCGCTCTCGAAGTCGTTGGTGAAGTAGTCGCCGTTTGCGTCTGGTTCTACTGTTTTCTTTGGCTGCTCTTCTTCGCCGCCTTCGATACCGTTCTGGTAAACTCTTACGCTCTTTACATTAGCGGAGCCGTTGGACCTGTAGCCCTCGATATTCAGGGATACCTCGTAAAGAGTACCGGACATATCCAGTCCCGCCTTTGACCATGCGTCAAAGTGCTTGCTTACGCTGATAGTACCCTTCATATTGTTCTGTGTATTATTTCTCGAACCGCTGGTCTGACGTATGCTCCAGTACTGAGGGAATGTTGCTGTACCGTCGAGGGATGGCTGATTGTAACGCATTGTCTTGGCGATATCATAGGTATTGCCGTTGAGAGTTACATTTCCCTTTCTCTCCGCGCCGTCTCCGGGTGGACGCCAGTCGCCCCAACCTTCAACTATGTAGTACTCCATAAGTGGATTCCTCGTCCAGCCGTAAACGCACATATACGAGTTTCCTCTCGGAGTATACTCTACATCGTAGGTAAGAACGATGTCGTTTCCGATCTGCTTGTAGTTTTTCTTCTGACTGTCGTAGTTCTTGCCCATACGAGCAAGGAAGTTCTCGATATTGCTCCATGAGCAGGTAAAAGAGCCTGCGCTTGGATTCATTGAAGCCTGTCCCTGTCCGTTCTGATTCCACATTTCATAGTCGTAGCCGCCTATGTTTCCTCTTGTCTGCTGATCCGCCGCATGAACGAATGAAGCCGGTGCAGCAGGAGAAGCTGTGGCGATCATCATGGCAGTAGTACCTGCGCATATGATCCTTTTCAAGATACCATTCTTCATTTTGATCATTCCTCACTTTCAAAAAAGAAAATCAGTTGTTTTATCCTTTTCTGAGCCCGGGAAAAGCACAAAAGTATTTCATATCTGCGTCCCATCTCTTCACGAGCTTCTATACTTATTTTATAACAAAATACATATTTTTTCAAGTCATTTCTTGCTAATATTGTTCATTCTTGTTTATTTCAAATATTTTCCAGAATACTTTTACAACTTTCAGAAGCTTTTTTGATCGCTTTCTGATGCTGTGTGATACCCGTCACAGGTTTACGTGTTACAGTCAGGTAAATACTGCACCGCCGGTGCCCGCTATTGATATTATCGCGTATCTGTGGTATAATCTTATTATCACAACAGAGGAGGTATAATATGAAAAAGCTGTTTTTTCGGGCAGTTTCTGCTCTGACATTCGCTGCGGTCACACTTTTTACCACGTCAGTTTGTTTTCAGTCTTTTTTCACGGAGAGAAAAGCGAATGCTGCAGAAAAGATCATTACCGAAGATATGTCCGCGCAGTTGTCTTATGACGGCGACCTTGACGGTCTTGTGCTCCATAAGACAAAGCTTTACGACGACCTTGAAAACATCGGGGGATATGAGCGACCATCGGTAAAGACTATAGTAAGCGACTATGAAAAATCACCTCAGCACGAAAAGCATCCGAGACTCATGATAACCAGCGACTTTGTGAAAACGCTGAAAAAAGAGGTGAACGATCCCGACAATCCCAAAAGCTGGTGGTTCAGCAGATTAAAGACAAGAGGCGATCTGCTGTACGAACAGCTGACCGGTCCTTCACAGAAAGACTACCTTATATCCTATGAAAAATGCTATGAGACCAGAATACCTGGCATAGACGGCAACAAAAGCAAAGCTTCCGACGAATTCAGATACAAGATCATGACTTTCGGAATGCTTTACCAGCTTACCGGCGAGAAGAAATATGCCGACGCTGCATGGGTGATACTCGAAAGAGTTATTTCATTCAAGGATATAAATCCGTGGCACGACCTTGACTTCGGATTTTTCTGTCAGGGCTATGCACTGGCTTACGACTGGATGTTCAGCGCATGGGATCCGGATCAGACGGCAGCTCTGGAAGAGGCTATAATGCGCCACTGCTTCAGACCTGCAAACGATGCCTATACCGATAACACCATAACCCGTTCTCAGGACTGGACAAACGCGGTCGTGAGAGGCGTTTATACCAATCATAACCATAATCCCATTGTAAACTCAGGCATAGCTATGGCAGCTATCGCGTTTATGGACAAATACCCTGCAATAACTCCCTCGCTCTGCCATGACGCATTCATATGTCTTGAAAGAGACCTGAATATGTATGCTCCTGACGGCATGACCACCGAAGGTCTGGAGTATATGCTTATCTCAGTTGACAACCTGTCCATGCTTTTCTCATCTCTCGAAACGTCACTGGGGCACCTGTACGGTCTTGACACCTGTCCCGGCATGGAAAACGGCAAACCTATCAGGGTCATACACAGCCTTGAATCTGATGTCGGCGAACTGAGCTTCGGTGATTCACACGATCTTCTCCTCACATATCCGGGCGAGCTTTACTTTTACAAGCATTACGATCTGCACGGCTTCAAGTCAGAGATCTACGACCGTCTGAAAACCGGTTCTGCAAACGATTTCCTGCGCAATGTGCAGATACTGTGCTGGTATGAGCCGGACTCCGGCGATCAGAAAATAAACTTCGACAAGGATATGAACGTGGGAGGAGACGCGGCATTTGCGACTCTCAGGAGCAGCTTTGAGGCGAAACAGTCATTTGTGGGCATAAAAGCCGGTACGACACTGCGGGATTACTTCGTCCATCTTGACCAGGGAAGCTTTGTTTTCAATTCCCTCGGCGTCAAATGGGCAGCCGATATGGGAAAGGACAATTACGACCTTGCCGGTTATATGGATCCGAGAGCTGAAGACAACAGAAGGTTCAGGATATTCAGGCTGAGACCTGACGGACACAATACGCTTCTCATAAATCCCAGCACCACCGACTTCGGTTATGAGTTCAACAAAACCGCTGTTATCTCAACGGAATCATCTGAAACTCAGGCAAAAGCAGTAGTAAACATGACCGATCTTGTAAGCTCAAAGGCTTCAAGCGCACAAAGAGGTTTCCTTTTGACTGACAACAGGCGTTCTCTCGTTGTCCGTGATGAGGTAGCGCTCAAAAAATCGTCCGATCTTTACTGGATAATGTACACGCCGCAGAACGTAAAAATAAACGGCAGCTCCGCCACCCTTTCCAGTATTGACGACGAGTCGGTACAGCTCAGGCTCGACCTGACCTCATCTGCAAAGGGCACTCTTTACAAAGAGCCTGCGGCACCCTGGGCTCTTGCGCCCAAAGTAGAAGGTCAGGCGGAAAACGAGGAGTATACGAGAATAGTATACAAGATAACAGGAGCCTCTGACAGTGTAAACATTACTGCCAAGCTCACCCCTTTGATATCCGAAACGGCTTCCGCACCTGATGTATCAACATACGGCGCGATCTCATCGTGGGATCTTGATAACGGCAGCGGCTCCGGGGAATCAGCTTATATGCTCGGAGATGTAGATAACAACGGTCTGATCGACGCTGTGGACTCATCTCAGGTCCATGAGCATTACGCCCTTGTCTCGACAAATCAGAATGTCAAATTCAATGATCTGCAAGAGAAGGCGGCAGACGTCAATATTGACGGACTGATAGACGCCGTTGACGCATCACAGATACTTGCGTATTACACTTACGCTTCCACGGCAAGCGGCAAACTGATACCGATGGAGGACTTCAAAACAGAATAATGCAAAAGCATATAGCAAATGGCAGCTCTTTGAGAGCTGCCATTTGTTTTAATAAAGCTGAAAAAATTTATCGGTCAAACTTGTTTATATGAAATAATGTATTACTTTGCTGTGCTGCTTACTACAGATACAGTGTCATCAAGTCCGTATCTGGCGACTACACTGCTTATACCTGATAAAATGCTGCCCAGCTCGCTTGCGGGGATACTTATTAAGATCGAGATATTGCTGCTTACTCTGAGACCGCCGGCACAGGCTGCGGTGAAGTATCCGGGAGCCTTGACGCCGCCGTCGATACGTGCGTATCTGATATCGACCTGTTTTGCGTCATATGTGGTTCCGGAAGCACCCTTCAGCTTGCTGCTGCCTTCAAATGTATTGGGACCCACGGCTGATTTTACTGTCCAGCCGCTGCCGACAATTATCTTTTCAAGTGATGTGCAGTATGCGAATGTTCCGTACATACTATTTACATTTGATGTATCAAAGCTGCTGACGTCAAGTGTTTTTATTTTCATGCAGCGTATAAACATTTCATCCATATCTGTAACATTGCTTGTGTCAAAACCGCTGAGGTCAAGTGTCTGCAGTCTGTTGCAGTATGAGAACATACCGTTCATGCTGTAAACATTTGAAGTATCAAAACGCGGGAAGTCAATTGTTTTGAGGTTGAGACAGTAAGCGAACATCTTTGACATATCGTTTACATTGACTGTTTCAAAGCTGCTGAGATCAAGTGAATCAAGAGATGAACACCATTCAAACATATAGCTCATGGTCTGTACGCTGTTTGTATCAAAGCTGCTGAGGTCAAGGAGCTTTATGCTGTGTAATCTGCTGAACATACCGCTCATATCAGTAACATTTCTTGTGTCAAAGCTGCTGAGGTCAATGTATTCAAGAGCGTCACACGATGCGAACATACCCTTCATATTGACAACATTGAAAGTGTTGAAGTTGCTGAGGTCAAGGTATTTGAGCGAATAGCAGTCATAGAACATGAAGCTCATGTCAGTTACGCTGCCTGTATCGAAGGATATGAGATCAATGTACTCAAGATCAGCGCAGTTTGAGAACATATTTCCCATGTCGGTGACATTGCTTGTGTCAAATCCGTAAAGATCAAGTTCAGAAAGATACCAGCAATCGCAGAACATACTGTTCATATCAGTTACATTGCTCGTATCAAAGCCGCTGACATCAACTGAGCCGAGGACATTACAGTCATGGAACATGAAACCCATATCTGTTACATTTCTTGTGTCAAAGCCGCTGATATTCAGTTCGTGGAGCCATACATCAGTGTCAAACATACTATGCATATTTACCACGTTTGAAGTATCTGCTTTGGAAAGATCCATACTGTATACAAATTCGCCGAGAGACAAGAGGCGGCTGCTGTCTTCGGGAAAAACTGTTCCTTCATCAGCAACGACGTATGTTACGTTCTCTGGGTAAACATCATCAGGAAGAATGATGCCGCAGTCGCTGTTCCTTACATAGCCCTTGAGATGAAGCGTACATGTAGCTTCGTCAAAATATGTAAGGTCCTTTTTCTCTGACTCGGTAAAATATCCGGGAGCTGATTCACCGCCGTCTATGCAAGCGTATTCGTGATCTGCCTGCTTTTCGTCATATACTGTTCCTTCGCCGCCTTTAAGCTTTTCACAGCCAATGAATGTATCAGTTCCTTCGGCTGATTCCGCTGTCCAGCTGCTGCTGACCTTTATAGTCTCAAGAGATGTGCAGTATGCGAACATTCCATGTATATCCTGGAGATTTCTGGTATCGAAGTTTGTCAGATCAAGCTCCTTCAACGCCGTGCAGCGCACGAACATATCCCTCATAGACGTAACATTTTTTGTATTGAAGGTATACAAGTCGAGCTCGCTGAGCTTGTTGCAGTATGCGAACATATGAGACATATTCTCAACATTTCTGGTGTTGAAGCTGCTGACATCAACTGATCTCAGCTTGATACAGTTGTCGAACATCTGCGACATTGTTGTTACGTTTTTGGTATCAAAGCTGCTGAGATCAAGGGAGACGAGGGATTCGTCACCAAGGAACATACAGCTCATATCAGTAACATTGCTTGTGTCAAAGCTGCTGAGGTCAAGTGATGACAACTCATAACAGCCGGAGAACATAGAGTACATATTTTCAACATTGCCTGTTTCAAAGCCTGTGACGTCAAGCTCTTTCAAAGCATCACAGGAAGCGAACATATTTGACATATCCGTTACATTGCCTGTGTTGAAACTGCTGACATCAAGCTCTTCCAGAGAAGAGCAGGCAGCAAACATCCATTTCATATTGGTAACATTGCTTGTGTCAAAGCTGCTGAGGTCTGCTGATTTGAGCTGTCCGCAAAGATAGAACATCGTGTTCATATCAATAACATTGCTTGTGTCAAAGCCGCTGAGGTCAGCAGTCTTTAAGCTTGTGCAGTTATAGAACATTGCCTCCATAAGTGTTACTTTTGAAGTATCGGCTTTTTTCAGATCTACGGTTTCAAGGTTATACATCTCGTAGAACAGATAGTTGGAATCTTCAGGGAAAACAGTTCCTTCTTCCGCTACGATGTGCTCGACATCATAAAGCGATACTCCTTCAGGCAGGATTATACCGGGAGTTCCGCCTTCGTAACCGGGATTGTTCCTTATATTGCCTTTAAGATGAAGAGTTGCTGTTTCATAGTCGAAATATGAGAGGTCTTTGCCTTTTTTGTCCGCGCATTTGCCGCGTACGGTTTCAGTCGCTGTAAAAAGGTCATTGCCGGTTGCCTGATCACTGACAGTTTCTGCAAGATCCGTGCTGAATGTTGTCATTGCATTTGAATCAGTATCATTTGTGCTTACTTGCTCAGTTGTTGCCTTTGCTTTTACAACGAGTGCATTTCTGCCGGATGATGAGCTTGCTGCATTTACGGCCGCGATTGCTAATGCGAGAACAGCTGCGGTCGTTTTTTTCCATGCTTTTTTCATTGTGGATCCTCCTTACAAAATTACGAGTAGTTAATTTAGGTTCTGATTCAGCACGCAGTAATATTATAGCATAACGAGCAAGCTATGGAAATATTTTTACAAAAAATTAACAGAAAATTCATAATTACATCAGTGATTTAAATCGCTGATGTAACATACTGAGCATTGCAGCTGAACTAAAAACAAAGCCGGGATACTCCCGGCTTTGTTTATGTGGTATCAGATTTTTGTCTGCTAATCTTTTTTGCAGCATAAATCAGAACGTAATACAGCAGGCTAAGAAATATTATTGATTATACTATTATATGTATAAGTCTGTATGTCAGGTGTTGGGTGCTGCAGCAATGCCAAAATCACAGCTTTTGCAGCACACCTTTATGTATCATATGGCATTTATATGATATATTATTGCGAATCCGCATTTTTTATCTTGACAGCCTATATGATATATGCTAAAATATGCTTGTCTTTTTTTGAGGATAAAACAGTGAGATATGAAGGTGTCCGGCTCAGATACATAAATATTATAACGGCGCTTTTCCGGGGCTCTCATATGTTTGTATGATGTGTTTTTTTAGGATGACCGCATCTTATTGAGGTATGATTTTGGATTGATTATTCTAAAAGGAGATGTTTTGATGAAAAGCAAACTGAAAATGAAGACGGCAGCAGTCGCTATGGCTGTTTATTTTATGGTTATTTCTCTGGTAACGATAAATGCCGTAAGCCCGCTTTCATGCGGGGCGGAAGAAACAGCAAGAAGAATTGCGACGATAAGTATAACTACGCCGGACGGTTCCGAACCAAAGTGTGATTATATATCGTCTCCGGAAGGCTGCTGGGGCGCGTCGATAACCAACAATGAATACATCGACTGTACGGTGAAGTATGAAGATCCTGACGACGCGGAGTCGGGATTTGAAGAAACAGCCCGTATAAAAATACGCGGAAACACGTCCGCTATGTCAGGAAAGAAGCCCTACAAGCTGAAGCTCGACAAAAAACATTCCTTCGGAACAGATGTGAAGTCAAAGAAATGGGTGCTCCTGAACTGCGGAACTGACCTGAAGTTTTTATTCGCAAACTGGGTATCGTCATACTGTGGTTCGGAGTGGCAGCCTCAGTTTGAGTATGTTGACCTGATCGTGAACGGTGATTACAGAGGCTGTTATATCCTTGCGGAGCCCGTGGACAATATGGCAAAGGGTGATGCGCTGGATTTCACTGACGACGGATTCATAGTTGAGAATGACGCGTACTGGTGGAAGGAAGACGACTATTTCAAGGTGGACGATCAGTATTCACAGCTTGCTTTTACGTACAAATACCCTGATCTGGACGATATAGAAGACCCGGAGCAGAAAAATGCCGTAAAGGAAGCTGTTGAGGACAAGATGAGCACGGCTGTTACAAGCATTGTCGCTTCTGATAATGAGGACTATCTGAATAATATCGATACGCAGAGCTTTGCGGCATGGTTCCTTGCAAATGATTATTATTGTCCGAGCGATTCCGGCGGTGCGAATATGTACTGGTATTCTTCCGGAAATGACGGTCTGATAAAGCTGGGACCCACATGGGATTTTGACTCAAATTATGGCTCCAGTATAAATGCATGGTCATATACTCACAGATATGGTACCAATTTCGGTTACTATATTTTTATGAAGAAAAGTTTCAGAAAAGCGTACAGGAACCAGTATGAGAAAGCAAGGAATATCTATTCCGACCTGCAGAACTATATAAACGGATATATTTCCGTTTACGGCTCGTCACTGCAGGAAAGCTGGGAAAAGGACGCCAAGAGATGGAAGAAAACTCCGGGTTCGGTAGAGGAATCAAGCAAAACCATTCTGGATTGGTACGAGCAGAGAAGCAGATGGATCGGGGAACAGTCCGCTGCATGGTCACTTGATTATTCACAGTATTATCTTGCGGTGCAGGAAGTCAATGAGTATCAGGAAGAGGATTATGACAACTATGATGCCCTGAAGGCTGCGCTTGCTGTTGATGTGTATGATATAGCGTTCACGCAGGAGGAGCTTGATAATACGACCGCTGCTATCCTCTCCGCGGCAGAAAACCTCAGACCCAAGGCGGAACAGGACGCCGCGGCAAACGGTGCGGATGTCAGCTGCATCAGCGGAGCGAGCCTGACGCTTAACGGCGATATCGGTGTTAATTTCTATTTCAGGCTTGCTGACGGTATCGGAGAAGGTGCCTATGTTATGGTAAAGGGTCCCAACGATACAGAGGCAGATAAGGTGATGCTTGACGAAACTGTATTCGACTCCGGAAAAAACTCGTACAAGGTGAGCTGTCAGGTATATGCGGCGCAGATGGGTGAGAAGGTAAGCTTTGAACTTTACAATGCAGATGGGGAAAAGCAGCTGATATATAACTCGGACTGCACAAACGGAGTATACACCAAAGAATATGCGGTAAATGACTATATCGGTGCTGTGGAAGAGGCAGCTGCCGGCGGCAGGCTTTTATCTCTTGCACAGGCAATGAAAAATTATGGCTCATGGGCAAGAAAATACCTTATCGCACAGAAAAGCATTTCCGCAGATACAGCTGAGATCGCAGAACCGTCCGAGATAAGCGATGTGACAGCGGAAACTCTCTCAGCTTATGCCTTTGACATGAATGACTGCACAGTCGATGAACTGAATATGTCACTCCGCCTTGAATCCGAAACAGCTGTAAGGATATATTACAGCGGTGACGAGATCAGTGATATAACTGCTTTATGTGACGGAAGACCTGTTGCTGTGACGACAGGAACTAAGGGCGGTCTGAATTATGTTGAGATACCATGTATTCCGGCGCAGAATCTTGACGATGCCTATTCGGTCACTTTTGGTGACAAGGGCAGCGTCAGAGTATCTGCCTTGTCGTATGCATACCTTATTCTTGATGCATATGAGAACAATCCTGATAAGACAGACGTCTGCAACACGGTCAGAGCATTGTATAAGTACAACCGCAGCGCAGAGGAATATTTTAATTCAATCAAGTAAAGGAGAGGGCAATCATGGATAATAAGTATATTACTCCTGAGGTAGAGATAACAGAATTCGATACTGAAGATGTAATCACAGAAAGCAATGAAACTGAAATCATTAAGGTTAAATGAGACAGAAAAAGCGGCAGGTCAGTTGATGACCTGCCGCTTTTTCTTATACTCAGGGCGGTAAGGCGCGGCTCAGCTTTACAATCACTTGGCTTATATGCTATAATAATTCTGAACTGAACTTTGTTCAGGGAACGCAAATACATTATAATATAGAAGGAGCTGAAAAGCCGCTGAGTATGCCAATATTGGCGGAATACATATTTCTCCTGAAAAAAATTCAGAAAAAATAAAATCCATGTGCGTAAATTTCAGAATTCTTACGTCTAATAAGTATAAAGCAAATTTGCCATTTATATTCAAGGAGGGAATCAAATGGGAAACGATGCAGATCGCTACCGCCGTTTCCTTGATGGTGATGATAATGGATTGATAGAAATAATTGATGAATATCATGAGGGGATGTCTCTTTACCTCAACAGCATAGTGAACAATATGTGCCTTGCGGAAGATATAATGCAGAAGACCTTCGTTAAGCTTGCCATAAAAAAGCCTGCTTTCAGAGGAAAATGCTCATTCAAGACGTGGCTGTTCACTATTGCGAGGAACTGCGCCATCGACCATCTGAGGAAAGAATACAGGATTTCAGATTTGTCTCTTGATGAACATCTTCAGATATCCGATATCACTGATACAGAAAAGGAATTTTTCAAGGAAGAGCAGAAAGCAGAGCTTTATAATGCTATGAAGCGCCTGAATCCTGACTATTATCAGGTGCTCTAGCTTATGTATTTTGAAAATCTCGATACTTCGGATATCGCAAATTATACACTGCTATCAAGGACTATGAATATATGACCAACAATGACGTCCTCAGAGCAGTAGACGAGCAGGCAAAGGCTGACTGTGAAAGCGGTCTCACAAGTGATCTTTATGACATAAACAAGGACGGAAAGATCAACGGATTTGATACGTATTCCTTCATACTTTATGTATCAGACCTTCGTAATGGCATAACCGCTGAAAACAGCGTTCTTCCTGTAGACCAGTGGAACTTTATAGATACAAAGGTCGATCTTGACAATGATGATATCGCAGGCACATTTGTTGATTTCACGATCTTTACGTATGTAACAGGCTTCCTTGATGATGTGTCTGACTATGAGCTGGATATATACTATCTTGAACTTGTTGAGAAGAAGGGGCTTACAGATCTCAGCGATATCAGACCGTATATTGAAAAGCTCTGCGAGGACAAGGAGACAGGAGATGTCGATTTTGACGGAATGGTTACTGCTGCTGACGCAAGTCAGGTACTTCACTATTATTCTCAGTTGTCTGTTGATGAAGAGGTAAGTCTTGTGACCGAATCTATGATGCAGTATATGGCTGACTGCAATGTGGACGGTATAGTAGACAGCGTTGACGCATCCGCGATCCTTGCGGCTTATGCTCAGAATTCTGTTCTGAGCTGAGGGGCTATTTTTTTAAAGCAATACAGTTGATATTTGGGATGTTCATATAGATTCTTTTTATGATCAAGACTGAGGGAGGACCTTTTTAAAAAGGGTCCTCCCTCAGTCTGTATGGCTTTTCTTTATGCGTTTAAGCAGTCTGAACTGTAACCGCTTCGCCGTGGAACTGTATTTCCGGATATGACAAAAGGTGTTGAGCTGTTGCCATTTGCCTGATAATATGGTATAATTCTAATGTCAGCAAGGGCTGAACAGAATCCTGGTAAAAGGAAGAAAAACGAATGGACAGATCAGGTCCGTATGTATCCGGGGGAGACAATATGAATAAACGTATTTTTGCAATAATGGCTGCTGCAGCGATATTAAGCACAGTTTCGTGCAGCAGGGTCATGCCGTCAGGTAACAGGTCTGAGCCTGTTACAGCCCCTGCGGCTGAAACGACAGCTGCTGAAACTGTGACCGGTACCACTGCTGTAGCGATACCGCTCATGCCGCCAATGACAGAGCCTTACCAGTATTTTGAAGGCTTTGATGTTTCCGGAAGTGTCCGGAGCGTCTTCAATGGCTCTGATAATACAATTGCTGTTCAGGCGGACGATTATGAAACAGGAATGAGCAGCTGCTATGTGTTTGATCCGGTATCAGACAAGATGATAAGAAGTATACAGCTTCCGGACACTAATTATAGGCTGCGCGGAATGTTCAGTAATGGTACCGTGATAGTTGAAAAAATGGCTGAAAAGCCGACACTGCATATGTATCCGGAAGGCAGCAGCAAGCCTGTGGAGATAATAATCAGTTCGGATTATTATGCGGATTTTACAGTTGACATGATGAACGATCTTGTATACTGGTATGACCGTGATGAAAAAAGCATTATGCAGGTAAATGATTCCGGAAAGATAAGCAAGTATATGTCATGTGACAGATACTGGGACTTCTGTCAGTTCAGCTATGACGGCGAAATGTTTTTTGAAGCGGCGGAGATATCCGAGAATACACTGGACGGTATTGAACGCGGAATATATTCATTGTCGGACGGCAGCAGGATAACCGGCGTCCCGGTCGGTACGGGCAGTATTGTCTTCACTAAGGATAATGTTACTGCGGTGCGCTTTGATCTGGACGCAAACGGTGAGGGAAGCAGCACTTACCTGAGTGTAGCAGATAAGAACAGCGGCAAAGCGGAAAAAGCATACAGACTGCCTTTGGATCAGTTTGCGAACCTTGAGTTCAAAGGAAGTTCAAAGAGCGATCACGGTATTGCGATAAGTTATAATTCAGGTATGTTCAGCGATTTCAGAGACGTGTACCTTATAGACTTTAAAAAGGGCATGGCTGTAAATACAGGCATTGAGCTTTCGTCAGACGTTCAGAATATCAGCTGCTGCTATTCTGAGAATATTGGTCGCTGGTTCATCGGACTGACCCGGACGGGCAACAGTAACGGAAGCCGTTCTCTTCTTATGCTTGACCCGGATATGTTTGAATTTGACACAGAACTGGAAAGCTCGGAGGTCTGGAAAAATGATGATCACGAGTTCACTAAGGCAGGGGAGGGATTCTCTCAGATACGAAAAGAAGCTGATAAGATCGAGAGTGAATTCGGAGTGCGTATACTTGTCGGCGATGAAGTAATGAATTCGGAAAAGTATTCACAGTATTCATTCATCTCTACAGAAGAAAACACTGACAGTTATGTGATCGAGAATGAAATGAATAATGTCATGGAGCTCAGAAAGACTCTTTCGCTTTATCCAAAAGGGTTCTTCCGCCATTTCAGGACAAACGGAAAATGCGGACTGAGGATAGCGCTTGTCGCGGATTTTGATATACAGGATCCGTTCCGCTTTCATCCGCTGGGAGTTTCGTATAATACAGGCGGCTGGTACGACATTGCCGTAAACAGCAGCACTATGTACGAGTATGGGGGAACTCTCCACCACGAGATATGGCATTCCGCAGAACAGCTTGTAGGCAAACGCTTCGGGGAGATAGATGAAAAAGAATGGAGAAAGCTTGATCCGGAGGGATTTGATTATTATTATGACTTTGATTCCTATGCCAGCGGTGACAGATCTGATGGAAAAGCGCCTCTTCTCTTAACTGATGTCTACCAGATTGAAAAGAACTATGATATCCCGTATTTTATATCAGATTACAGCCTTCTGACACCTATGGAGGACCGTGCGACGATCATTGAGCAGATGTTCCAGTGGTATTACGATGAGGAAACAGACGAAATGTATATGATCGGTGAAGATGAGCTGAGAAAATATCCTCACCTTGCGGCAAAACTGGATTTCCTCGCAGACTGGTCCGAACAGGAGTTCGGCTGCGTTTACTGGGAGGAGATGCTGCGGAACATGGAAAAGGCTGCTGCATGATTAGCCGGCTGCTGCGGAATATATATGTATAAAAATATCGCGAAGGGAGCTTTACTTAGGGAGCTCCCTCCGCGTTTTTTGTTTTTATATGAGACGCTGCCGGTAAAGTCCGGGCTCAGAGCGGAAGAGTAACACAGAAGGTATTGTGACTGTTCTTGCTTTCAGCCCATATCTTTCCGTTGTGTTCGCTGACGATACTCTCGGCGATAGATAGTCCCAGACCGTAGCTCTGACCGTCGTTCCTTGCCTGATCCACACGGTAGAAGCGCTTGAAGATATTCTGACAATCTTCCTTTGAAAGCGGTGCTCCTGCTCCCGAAACGGACAGTATACAGCTTGCAGACTGACGTTTCAGACAGACGGTGACCTTATCCGATTTATCGGAGTATTTCAGTGCATTGTCAAGCAGAATGGATATTACCTGCCGCAGCTTGTCCTTGTCGCCCTGAACATTTATCCCGTTCTCGACATCAGCCGAGAGCTCCAGATCATTTTCGTAAAATAACGGCTCAAACGGCAGTATACTGTCGTTTATCAGCTTACTGTAATCAACGGAGCTGAACTTTACCGGTGCTCTGTTGTTATCGAGCCTTGCAAGCTCCAGAAGGCTTTCCACCAGTCCTCTCATGCGCTTTGACGTAGAGAGGATATTTTTTGTGAAGCTGTCCCGGTCACTGTCTGTATAGCTCTTATCGCTCATCATTTCAGCATTCGTCATGATGACAGTGATCGGTGTTTTCAGCTCATGGGAAGCGTCGGCTATGAACTGCTTCTGCTCGTTCCATGTCTTTTCCACCGGCTTTGTCATCCACTTTGCAAGGAACAGGCTTATCAGAAAGAACACGGCGTATCCTATGAGACCTATTATGATAAAATTGCGGATAAGCCCTTTCAGCATGGCTTTTTCGCTTGAAATATCAGCAAATACAACGGATTCCGGGAGACCGGGGTCTGATTTCATGTATCTCAGGTCGTATCCGGGGATCACGCCTATCTGTTCATCGTTTGAACGGGCGATTTCCATGAGCGAGCTGAGCATCTTTTCGTCTGTCAGATCGTAGAAGTCGCTGCCGAATGCTTTCAGTTCGCCGTTTTCAGATACCATTACCGTAAAAAACGGGAGACGTATATTATCAGGCATATTGTCACGCAAATGCAGCTGCGATGCGTGCGGCGGACGGAATGCCATTGAACGCATCATCTGTATGCTTTCTCTTTCGATATTATTCTTCGTAAAGTGCATGACAAGTCCGAAGAGAACAAAGAACAGGAGCGTAACGATGGACATTATTATCAGTACGAATTTTATCCTCAGCCGCTTCAGCATTTTTCATCACACTCCAGATGATATCCGAGTCTTCTTACCGCTTCTATCCTCACATCGGAACCTATACTTGAAAGCTTTTTCCTCAAAAAACCGACATATACCTCCACATGGTTCTCTACTGCGTTTGAATCATATCCCCATACCTTTGTAAGCAGCGTTTCCTTTGATATGTGGTTCGTACCCGATACCATAAGCATACGCATGACCTCAAATTCCCTTGCGGAGAGTCTTATGCTGTTATCTCCGCATATCAGTGAGGCAGATTCCATATCCAGTCTGGTATTCCCGAATCCGAGCTCGTTCACCTGCGACCCCTGTCTGCGGAGAAGCGCGTTCACACAGGCAAGGAGCTCCCTTGCGTCAAAGGGCTTTGTAAGATAGTAATCCGCTCCGGAATCAAGTCCCTGAACCCTGTCTGCCACGTCTGATTTCGCTGTCAGCATAAGGATAGGAGTAGTGTTGTGCTGCTCGCGTATGGACTTTGCCACCTGATAACCGTTCTTTTTAGGGAGCATGATGTCAAGTATTATCAGGTCATAGATATTGAGCATAGCGTACTGCTCGCCGCTCTCACCGTCGTATACCGCTTCCGCCTCAAATCCTTTTGAGCTGAGCATTATCTTCAGTGAATCAGCAAGCACTTTTTCGTCTTCTATTATAAGTATTTTCAAGTCGTTTCCCCCTTTCGCCGACTGTTTGCTCTGTATCTATTATAATACATCATACAGCTGAATTCAAGCTGAAAACAACAGTTTTTTCTGCGATTTCACTCAACTTTCACTTTGGCTTAACAGTGCTCACACGCTTTTTCAGCGTCAATTCAGCATAGGAAGATATAATTTAAGCATAGGATAAGGCGCACACAGACAAAAAAAACATTATCGCCCATATTTGTATGTCTGTGTGCGTACCTATGACAATGAAAAGAGGTGAAAATATGGATTTCAGACACGAGATAAAGCACGAGATCAATTACTCGGATATGATAACGATCAGGCACAGACTCAGTACAGTTGCATATACAGATCCTCATACCATAAACGGAAAATACTTTATCCGCAGCCTTTACTTCGATAATATCGCAGACAAGGCGCTTATGGAAAAGATAAACGGACTCAGCCACCGTGAAAAATTCCGTATCAGGTATTATAACGGTGATACTTCGGTCATTCATCTTGAAATGAAAAGCAAGATCGATCATCTTGGCAGCAAGGCAAGCGCTCCGCTGACCGCGCAGCAGGCACAGAGTATAGTCGACGGCGATACAGCATGGATGCTGGATTCGGAATATCCGCTGGTAAGAGAGCTTTACTCAAAAATGCAGACGCAGGGGATAGCTCCGAAAACCATTGTGGATTATACAAGAGAGCCATTTATTTTCCCTGCCGGAAATGTCCGCGTCACTCTGGACTACAATGTGCGGAGCGGAATGAGATGTACGGATTTCCTGAACACCGGCTGCGTGACGGTACCTGTTTCGGATTCTATCATACTTGAAGTTAAATGGGACGGTTTCCTGCCTGATATAATCAGTGACGCAGTTGCCCTTGCTGACAGGCGTGAGGGCGCATTTTCAAAATATGCAGCCTGTCGTATATACGGATAAAACAAAAAGGAGTTTTTACAGATGAAAGACATTTTAAAATCAAATTTTCTTGATAATATCACAAGCGTGAGCATTCTTGACATGGCGATAGCGCTGATACTTGCATTCGGACTTGGAATTTTCATATTCCTTGTATACAAAAAGACCTATTCGGGAGTTATGTATTCGTCAAGCTTCGGTACTACTCTCGTTGCTCTTACCATGATAACAACAGTGGTCATCCTTGCAGTCACAAGCAATGTGGTCCTTTCCCTCGGTATGGTGGGTGCGCTTTCTATCGTCCGTTTCCGTACCGCGATAAAGGAACCCCTTGATATCGCTTTTCTGTTCTGGTCTATTGCAGTGGGAATCGTCCTTGCAGCCGGCATGATACCTCTTGCGATCATCGGCAGCATTATCATCGGCGTTATCCTGCTCGTATTCGTTAACCGCAAGTCTCACAGCAATCCTTATATCGTCGTTGTACGCTGCGACGGACACGACAGCGAGACCAAGGCAAAATCCTTCCTTGACGGAAAGACCGAGAGATGCGTTGTCAAGAGCAAGACTGCTCAGAAGGGCTCCGTTGAGCTCAATATGGAGATCAGACTCAAGGACGACAACACCGATTTCATCAATACCCTTGCAGATATGGAGGGCGTGAGCAGCGCTGTTCTTGTAAGCTACAACGGCGACTACATGAGATAAGGGTGTGATACAATGTCAGCACATAAAAACATAGACAGGATATGCATATTTATCACGGCAGTCACAGTTGTTGTCGCTCTGATATTCTGCAACGGACAGGTATTCGGAATAAAAACCGCAGTCCACGCTGCCGGCTATGAGAACAGGCTGTTCGACAGATCAAGAGTTCATACGATCGACATAGTCATAAACGACTGGGATAGCTTTATTGAGGGCTGCGAGAGCGAGGAATATTCAGCCTGCAATGCTGTCATCGACTGTGAGGCAGTAAAGAATATCGGCATAAGAGCCAAGGGAAACACATCTCTCAGCTCCGTAAAGAATATGAACAGCAGCCGTTACAGCTTCAAGATAGAGTTTGACCAGTACGAAAACGGCAAGACCTATCACGGACTTGACAAGCTATGCCTTAACAATATCATACAGGATAATACCTATATGAAGGATTATCTCGCTTATACGCTCATGTATGATTTCGGCGTGGACTCACCTCTTTGCAGCTATGCCTATATCACAGTCAACGGTGAAGACTGGGGACTGTATCTTGCTGTGGAAGCCATTGAGAACTCATTCCTTGAAAGAAACTACGGAAGCAGCTACGGCGACCTCTATAAGCCTGACGCATTGGGCTTCGGCGGCGGAAGAGGAAACGGCAAAGACTTTAGTATGGGGAATTTTATGAATAAAGAGAGCGAAGATAAAGACAGCTCCGACAAATCAGACGATAATAAAGACAAATCATCAGGCTTCGGTGGCTTTGGCGGCGGAATGCCTGACTTCGGAGGAGAGATGCCTGATTTTGGCAATATGCCGGATTTCGGCGATATGTCGCAGTTTGATCCTGAGAATATGCCTGAAGGTTTCGGCGATTTCGATCCCTCGAAGATGTTCGGCGGTGACGGAGAAAACTCCGGCAAGAGCGGTTTCGGCGGCTTCGGTATGGGCAGCGACGATGTAAAGCTCAAATATATCGATGACGATACCGACAGCTACTCCAATATCTTCAACAATGCCAAAACACCTGTTGATACTGCCGATAAAAAGCGTCTCATCAGGGCACTCAAAGCACTGTCGGAAGAGACAGACATTGAGACAACAGTTGACGTTGAGGAAGTTATCAGATACTTTGTAGTGCATAATTTCCTTTGCAACGGCGACAGCTACACAGGTCAGATGATACACAATTACTACCTGTACGAAAAAGACGGTCAGCTTTCTATGATACCCTGGGACTATAACCTTGCTTACGGTTCATTTATGGGAGGAAATGCGTCATCTTCTGTTAATTCTCCCATAGATACACCTGTGTCGGGAGGTATGAGCGACCGTCCGATGATCGCGTGGATATTCGATAACGAGGAATACACAGAGCAGTATCACGAGCTTTTCAGCGAATTCCTCAGTGGCGTCGATTTTGAGAAATTGGTTTCTGATACGGCAGAACTTATAGACAAGTATGTTGAAAAGGATCCCACAAAGTTCTGCACATATGATGAGTTCAAAACAGGAGTTGAAGCTATAAAGAAATTCTGCACTCTCCGTGCGGAAAGCGTAAGCGGACAGCTTGACGGTACTATCCCTTCAACTACTGACGGACAGAAAGCCGACAGTTCGGCACTTATTGACACAGACGGACTGAACACATCGGATATGGGTTCGATGGGAGGCGGCTTCGGCGGCGGTCAGAAAGGCGGCTTTGGCAGAAGCAGCAGAACAGAGAAGTCTGATTCCTCAGAAAAAACCAATAATTCCGGATCAAAGCAGTCTTTTGACAATTCTGAGTTTTCTGTTAAGATGACAAGCTCAATAAAGCTGCTGGATAACGAAGAAGACAGCAGTTCGCAGAGTAAAAAGCGACAGGGATTTGGCGGCGGCGAAAAGCCCGGTTTCGGAGGTCAGTCTCCACAGGGCTTCGGCGGAGAAATGCCTGAAGGATTCGACCCCGGCAAAGCTCCGGGAGGCTTCAGCGGTAACGGAAAAACAGAAGCAGACGGCGATAACAGCAGTGACGGAAAGCAGACAACTGTGAACGATACGGAAGTTACTTCCGCTGAGAACAGCCAGGGTGACGCTCCTTCTCAAAGACAGGATGGTTCGAGAAGTGAAGGAAGACCTCAGATGGGAGATTTCTCGCCTATGGGCGGCGGTCAGCAGGCTGACAATAAGACGGCATATATCCTTCTTGGAGTTTCCGCACTGGTACTTTTGCTTGGCCTTGGATTTGCGGCGAAGTTCAGAAGATGATCTGAACAGCATAGTAATATCAGTTCCGCATGATGTTGCCGATCATACGGAAGCATAAAAAAAGCGTCCTTTGGACGCTTTTTTGTTTTATACACTGGTTTTTCCGTTTTCTGTACCGCTTTTGCCGTCAAGTATCTTCCTTGCAATGTGAACGGTGAAAAACTCGATAAGCGGCCCCATGAAGAAGGCGGTTATTATCGTGCCGATACCTGCTATCGTTGGTATCTCCTTCAGATGTCCTCCGCCTGCGATGAACATAACTGCTCCGAGAACGACGCAGCAAACGTCCGTGCATATGCGTATGAACTTGAACTTGCCAATCTTCCATTTGTTTGCCATTATCAGGGCTACCGCGTCATATGTGGAAACTCCCAGATCGGCGGTTATGTACAGCGAAGAACCGATACATATGATGACTATACCGATCACCAGGAACAGGACGCGCAGCGCCATTGACGGCTCCGGGACAGCCCAGCGCAGGAATTTGTAGGAGTATTCCGTCACATAACCTAAAAGGAAGAGGTTGATGAATGTGGCGATACCTATGTAATGCCGGTCAAATATAAGGCTGAATGTCAGCAGTAATGCGTTGACGATGACATACAGGGTACCGAAGCTTATGGGGATGAGCTTGCTGATGCCGCTCATGAAGGACTGGAAGGGGTCAACGCCGAAAGCAGCCATTTTGAATATAGCCACACTGACAGCTCCGGTCATGACTCCAAGGATTGACATAATGATTCTTTTTTTCATGTTTTCTTCTCTTTTCTGAATAAATTTACATGAATGATTATATCACAGATGTATCATCAAAGTCTATCCTAAAATTGCGGTGTTATCAGCTGAAACTGCTGTTTTTAATGAATTGCGGCTGAATCGATGAAAAGAGGATATCGTGCACTGAGGCATCAGGTGAAAACAAGAGCTCCGCTGTCTTCCATCATATTCATCAGGAAGTAACGTGCTTCTTCACGGAGTTCAGGCTTAGCCATATAGTACATATAAGTCTCTATCTTGTTCAGTGTGCTTGCTGTCCTGCCCTCTATTTTGAACTGCTCAAAGCCCATGGGAACATATCTGTTCCATATATCATCAGGTGATATGTGCGTTTTCAGCTCCCTGATCTCGAAAATACTGCGCTTGGAGTAAGGACAGTCGATGAAATGGTTCGGGTCATACTTTTCAACATCAAAAGGCACGTTGGGATATTTTTTTATGTGATTGCAAAACGCTATCTGCTGCTGACTTATATCCTTGTAATGCTGGAGCCTTCCCGGACATTCGGGCTGGCAGCAGGCATTCACAAGGAACTCGATATCCTTCTTACGCGGAAGCCCGCTCAGGATATCGAATTTATTGTTGAGATCATAATCGGCGACGACGACGTGGTAATCCTTCTGAAGCTCCGAAAGAAGAGCCTCCTTGGAATCAAGGCGTTTGCAGGTCGAGCTGGTCAGCTTGTAACCCGGATATTCCTTCCTTATGTAGTCTTCGAGCAGCTGGGAGGCAACTATCACCTCGTTCATTCCGTTGTCGGCGTAATGCAGTATCATATTGCAGCGCTCATCGCTGAGATGCTTTTTCTCAAGCATGATATTGGTGAAAGTAAAACGCAGCGGGATACCGCGGCTGTTGAATTCCCTGATAACTGTTTTTATATAGTTTTTATCGGCGTTTCCGCCCTGTGATCTGCCGCCGTTCCAAATACACGGAGGAAATACTCCGTAGACGGAGGCTATTTCTGTTCCTTCACGGAAGAATTCGGGATGGTTTCTAAGCATTTCCGCAAAAAGCAGATTAAGCTTGAAACTTCCGGAAAAATCCGGAAGATGGAATCTTACTTTCATGGCTTTTCTCCTGTTTTTATTATGTTTGCAGCAAGGCGGTTATTGAATACACATTTATTATATCAGTATGACGGCGATTAGTCAACCTGTTTTGCCTGTCGGTAAATGCGGCTTTATTTTTATATGTTTACTAAAAAAACAGTCGACAAACCGTGAAAATTATGGTAGAATAAAAATGAAGGCATTAACAGACCTGCGCGTATTGCCGGCTGTTGATGCTGTATGATAAAAGGGACAGTGAGGAGGAAATATTATGGCAGGATTTTTTAAAAGGGCATTATCGGCCCTTACATCAGGATTATGTTTAATTGGCGCAGCCGGTCTGCCGTCATCTTTACCCGCAGCGGTATATGCAGCTGATATATTGCAGGAAGGCAGTGTTGACGGCTATTTTTATCAGTACTGGGTAGCGAGCAGTATTGGAGAGTGCGACTACGAAAATACGGAAAATAACGGCTTTTCATACAGCTGCAGAGGCGTTGAGGACTCTATTGTAACTAAAGGCAAGAAATTTGAAGACGAGAAAATATTTGCTTCACAGCTCAGGGAATATAATGTAACATATGATGCGGATATTGACTATATGGGAATGGAATCCTGGTCCGGCGTTTATGGCTGGATGGTTGATCCGAATATAGAGTTCTTCATAATTGACAGCTGGGGAAAAACAGCAATTGAAGGAACTAAATTCCTCGGTTCATTCGAGTCGAACGGCATTACTTATGATATGTATTATCACCGGAAATACCAGATGGATTTCCTTGGGACTAAATATACACCTACCTATTACAGTATCGCTCAGAAAAACCTTGCCGATAATGTCGATGGTACCTGTAATATCAAAAATACCGTCAATATTTCGGATCATCTGAAGGCATGGAACGATGCGGGACTTGATCTCGGATATATGTATGAAGCAGGATTTTCTGTAGACATATACAGAAGTGACTGCGATGTCAAGCTGAATTCTTTGGATATCACCAGTGAGATCACTGATGATGCCAACTTCGGTCCTGAATTTGCTTATAAAAAACATGAGCCTGCTGAGCCGGACGAAGAGGGAAGATCGGTATATATAGACTTTGAAACGGAGAACGAAAGTATCGGGGCAGCTGATGAAAAATGCAGGGCTTCATATGAGACCGAACATTCCTTCAGCGGAGAGCGTTCAATGCTCATATCTGCCGAAGGAAAAAGCACGAGGACTCTTATATATGAGATAGATCCTTTTGATTTCAAAGGCAGAAAAATGCTTGGCGGTGTAAGGCTGTACCATAGTTCTGACAAAGATGTAAGGTTTTCTTTTGAGATACTGCGCAGGGATATACAGGGCAGAGAAGAAAGGCGTGATAAATCCTTCAAGAGCATTGCCCCGGATCACTGGGCTTCTATGGATCTGCTCGCTTTTTCTCTGGACAATGATGTGTATACAAAGTATTACATTGTTATTACCGCTTCAGAGCCTGTGGATTTTTATGCTGACGATCTTTATATTTATGACGCCGAGTATTATGAGGAGTTCATAAGCGCGGAAAAATATAATATACGCGGCGATATCAATAATGACAAGTCTGTCGATATTTTCGATATGATAGCGTTAAGGCGTGAACTGCTTGACACAGGTGAACCGACGATCGACGCGCTCCATGACGTGAACGGTGATTATAAGCTCAATGTATGTGATCTGGTGCTGCTTACACAGTTTGTCCTCGGTAAGACGGATTCTGTTCCTGAGCCTGATATTAAGGCGGAATATCATGTAGGACCATTCAGCGATTCAATAGATGAAGACTTGTATATATTTTCATCAACAACTGATAATTCACAAAATATAAAAACAGTTATCTGTGAAGACGGTACGTATATGTCGCAGTGGGGTGACATTAAATACTATGATATTTTAAAGTCCAGGAGCATTGATGATTTTGATGAGATCAGCGTAAAATGTTCGGGAGAGGTAAAAACTGTTTCAGTGCAGGATAATGATATTAAGCCATGTGTTTATGTTATAACATCGGCAAAATTTGTAAATGCTGGTAAAGCTGTTGAAGTATGTGTTATAGATGGAGCAGATAAAGAGTCCAGATTGAACTGGTTACCGGGTTACAATAAAATGGAAAACGTAAATATTGACGGGACTGACTATTATCTCAGCAAGCCGGCTGAAACTTCGGACGATGTGTATGATGATTACGTGATACGGCTTTTCACAAAAGATAATACAGTTGAATGCGATAAGAAATGCAGCTTTGAAATGGAGACGGATTTTACAGATATACTGAAGTATTTGGGCATGGAGGAGTTCAGACCTTCGGAAGTAACATGCTCGGTTATGATCAAAAATAATTCGGGTTACATTGATATTAATGAAATGTCCTTCATTGATAAAAGTAGAGAAGCATAAAAAATACCGCTCATGCAAGTTGCTGCATGAGCGGTTCCTTTATGCCGGAGCACTGACGTATCCGGTTTTTAAAATGCGGATTTGCTGATAATATATTGACACATATACCGTTATATGATACAATGTAATTTGTATATAATATCCGGAGGTGCTTGATTTGAAACTATCAAAGTCAACTAAAAAAACATTGTCAGTATGCATGAGTATGCTGCTCACTGTCAATACCTGTTCCGCAATGAAGCTTATTGCAGCTGATAACGACAGCGCGGAAAAACAGAATGAGCAGGCAGTGACCGCAACGGTCACAACAACAGCTGCTGCAACAACGACTGCTTCGGTTGCAACAACTACCGTTTCAGCTGACTTAAAAGAGTTAAAGCTGAACAGCAAGGTCGAGGATAACAAGGTAACCCTTTCATGGAACAAGGTAAGCGATGAAGAGGGCTTCGGATATCAGCTTTTCAGACGTGAAAACGGCTCGGACTGGGAGGTCCGCTCGATATGGAATGAAAAGGAAAAGGTAGATGTGCTGAATATATATCCGGCGCAGCCGTTTCTTGAGGAATGGATGACTTCACCCATAGGTGAAACAGAAACTCCTGCCGGAAAAGACCTGATGAATATATCATCTGTCTATTTCAGTGATTTCAATTCGGACCCTGCAACATATTTATACAACGAGGACGGAAGCTGGAAGTATGACGTTCTTTTTGTAGGAGCAGCCGACTATAATTCAGGTTTTGACTTCAGTGATGAAGCTACTAAGGAAGTCACCAAATTTGAAAAGAGCGGAAGAGGAGTCCTTTTCGGACACGATACTCTCGGCGCAGGCCTTGGCTATCCGAATTTCAATACATTTGCCGAAGATCTCGGAATTGTTATAGGTTCACGCTATATTGTCGGATCGGAGAAAGCAACAGTAGTAAAGACAGGCGTTATGACGGATTATCCTTGGACTATACGCGGAACTCTTGATATACCTACCTGCCATGCAACAGGTCAGTATGCTCTTGACGCCACTGTCTGGATGACACTGAGCGATGATGATATAATCGATGCCGAGACAGGTGCGATAGGTAATTTCTATCTTATCACAAATAACAATCTTGGCATGATACAGACAGGTCACAGCAACGGACAGGCTACAGATGATGAAAGAAAGGTGCTTGCGAATACTCTCTTCTTCCTGTACCAGAATTCAGACAGCACCAATGCCGTTGACGGCGCGTTCACTGACAGAAAAGCGCCGCAGAAGCCCGATGCATCAGGTTCCTATGCAGGCGATGGAAAAATGCTGCTTTCTGTTCAGGCAAAGGACGAGCCCACAGTTTATGAGTATTACGTAAGTGCTGTATCAGAGAAGGAAGGCAGGGAAGCTGCTTCTTCAAATATCGTAAAGGAGGAGTCACTCAGCGGTATCAAAGGATTTGTTGTCAGGGTCACAGACAGCGATAAGGAAACTCCGGAGATCATTGAGTACGAAGATGACAAGGAAACAGTAAAGAATATCATTCCTGCTGATGAAAACGGAAAGGCAAAGATCGAGGCAGAGCTCGATGATACTGTTATTTCGCAGTATGTTCATATCTTCGCTGTTGACAATGAAAACAATGTGAGCGAGGAGCTTATTGTTCCTGTTAATGACAATGTAAAGCTTGGAGACGTTAACTTCGACGGAGAGGTAAACGCAGTTGACGCAAGCCTTATACTTGCCGAATATGCGAGAATATCAACAAAACAGCCCGCAGCTTTCACTGAAAAGCAGTTCGTTGCAGGCGAAGTTGACGGAAACGGCATAATAGACGCGGCAGACGCATCGTTTGTACTTGTTTATTACTCGTATTTAGCTACGGGCGGTGAACTGGACGATATGAGAGAGTGGATGAAGATCACCGACTTTTCCGCTATCGAAAAAACTCAGGCAGAATAAGCAGATATTAATTACGGAGCTCCGGCGAAACAACCGGAGCTTTGTCATATAACGTCGGATCTGTGAATATTATTCAGTGACTGGATCACTGCGAATGCGGAAGGAGTAACTGAAATGAGAAAAGTTCACAGAAAAATTATAAGCAGTGCGGTAGTGTGCGGCTGTGCGCTGTTCACTCTGTACGGAGCGTCCCGTATAGCTGAGAGGACTGAAAACGGAGCCCTGCCCGTGTCTGTTACGGATATGGAAAATGAAGTGCCTGTTATAGTCCTGGATGCCGGACATGGCGCATCAGCTTAAACATAGTTCATTTGAGCGGAAGAGTTGTCAGAGTGAATGAGCTATACTATACATCTGATACAGCATTGAAGCATTAAAGCCAAAGAATATTACAGAAAGTCCCCGCAGCTGCGTGGACTTGTATTTGCGTTTCAACATTGATCGTGCGGCGGTAATATAAAGAAATCCGCCCGTATTATTACGAGCGGATAATTTGTTTATATTCGTTTCCCTGATGTGTTTACGACTTGATCTCGCTGCCTCCCCATTCAACGACTGTGAAGCCATTTCTTTCAAAGGCTTCAAGCTGCTGAGGTTCGGTCTCCACTGCCTCTTCAAGAGGAACATACGCCATGAAGATACGAAGCAGGCTGTCAGGTGCCGGAGTGATCTCCAGCTTCGCGGAATCAGTATATACATCACCTTGGAACGATATGAGATTATACTTGTTATGCTCCATTAAAGGCAGCCAGTATACAATGAATTCGTTCATTTCTTCCTCTGTCAGTCCCATGTATGTGAGCTTTTCCTTGAGGAAGCTTTCGGTATCACTGCCCGCAACGCAGAAGCCCTTTGAGAAATCAAATCTTGTGCGGCAGTTTACTGCATCCCAGAAAAGGTATTTGTGATGTGTGCCGTCAGCCTTGTTCAGAAGTGTTCCGTCAGGATATGCTGTTACATCCCAGCCGTTGTTATACTTCGGATATGTTGTTGAGAGATCTGATTCCGTAAGCTCAAGTTCAACGTGAACATCGGTCTCATCTTCGGGATAAAGGTAAATAACGGGTTTAGCAGCTACCAAATTATAATATATCGTACTGTGACCGTTTATGCTTGTTTTTATCCAGCCATACTGACCTTTGTATTTAGTAAACATCCAGTCATTGTTACCCTCCTGAAAACCCATTTCGCTGAGGGGTGTATTATTGGGGATAGTATTGATGACACCATAGCTTTCATCAGGGCCTTGGTACAGTTCCAGCCCCTCCCAGTTAACAGTACACCGCATACCGTATTCAAGCCTTGTATCAGGTTCAATATAAAATCTGGTGTCCTTTTTAATGATCTCGTCTTTCATCAGGCAAAGATCGAATATGTCAAGCTTACCGTCATTGCTGAAGTCAGCAGCCTTCCAGTTCGCAAGCTTTGTATCCGGAACAGCTAACAGCCACTTTCTCAGCAGCACCAGATCTGCCATAGTGAATTCACCGTCAGAATTTACATCGCCTGTGGCACTCGGCTTTACAACTATATCCGACGCCTCGTCCTGCATGAATGAAACAAGCCATGCAAGTGACGCATTGCTGCCGAGAGAGGTCTCATTCGTAGACCACGACTCTATAGAATCCGCGTAGTATCTTTCAGACGGATCACTGGAAGTTCTGTTGTCGTTAAATCCGAGGGCAAGCATATACTGATCCATAGGCATTGCGTTAGGACCGCTTACAAGCACGCCGTCAGGTGCGGAAGGAAGCAAACTGTCAGCTTCGTGTATCCAGTACCTGTGAGACGGATTCTTTACATGATATGAGCCATATCCCGTTACATAGGAGAACGCCAGCGGATTGTTGCCGAAGATATAATCCATGCCCTTTGCCACACCGTTCAGGTATTTGCTATCGCCTGTAAGGTCGTAGGCATAAGCCATAGCCAGCATATTGTTTACAGCCCGTTGATTTGATTCGGGTTCAAAACCACTATAGACAATATCGTAAAGGTCTCCGTTGTATGCCACAAATCCGGGACCGTCATACTTGTAGGGTATACCGTAGCCCTGCTTCTCCTCTTCATTGATGTAGTCCTCTGCTGTGTCGATAACGGTATTGCTCAGTGATTTGTACTGTTCATCAGAGAGCAAGTATTTATTGAGAAGCATTGACAGCGAACCTGCGGAAGCGGTATCGTCTCTTCTGAACAGTGTCAATGAGGGCTCTCCCGGTACGTCGGTAATAAAACCGTTTCTGTTTTTTACCTTGAATGCGTCTGGATATTCAGAAAGATCCTTTAAATAGTTTTCAGCGTCGGGGTCGTCCATTTCCTTTGCGGTGATATAGAGCTCACAGGCTGCCCAGTATTCGTCGTCCTGTATATATGTGGTACCTGACGGATCTGTTAGTTTTACAGGCGATGGCTCGTACAGAGAAGCTGTGTTGCTTTCTTCATCAGGAGCTGCCTCATAATAATTCAATCTGTAAGCCTGATAAGCTTCCTTTGCGTTGTTCAGAAGCTCTGCTGCGTACTCCTTGTCATATTCTGCCCAAAGTCTTGCGCCCTGTGCCGCACAGGCAGCGTAATTAAGAGTTGCCGCAAATGTGGGCGGCTGAACGATATAGCACGCATGATATTCATGTTCATAATCCTTGGGGAGAGCTACAAAGTCAACGCCCTGTATGCCATGATAGTACATACCTGCATATTTGCCCCATGTTTCTTCATCGGGCTGGACCTTCAGCTTTGACATATAGTCCAGTTCATATCTGCATTCGTCGAGGATATCGGGTATCTTGTTTCCGTTTTCGGGGATAACGACGGTGCCAGAGCCGTCTGCGAATTTATCTGAGTTTTTGTACATAAGCGCCGAACGCTCATACAGATTCTGGAGAGTCCAGAGTGCGATACTGCTTTCCGTCATGCTCTTGTCGAAATCAGTTCCTGAGAACCAGCCGCCGCTGGTGTCAATCTTTGATGAGCTGTTTTCCTCTGCGATCCTGACGTTTTGCGGAACACTTGTGCGCCACCTTGTCTGGACAAATCCAACGGCTTCATCGCTGTTGTAATTATGTGCAAGTGCGGATTTGTCACCTGATGTGATGTACTTTGACTCGATCTTTGTGCCGCCACGGTTCTGATAGAAATAGTTGAGAGCATTGGTCAGCAGATTGTTTTCTTTATCGCTGTAGATATCATTTCCTATCCTGAACGGGAACGATCTCCAGTTTTTGCCTTTAATGCGAATATAGTATTCACCCGTCTGATTGAAATCAGTAAAGTCTATCCTGCAAATGTTGTCGCCGGAGTCGGTATCCTTTTCGACCCGCCCTGTTTTTCCCGAATAAGCTACAGTAATATCTGACGTTCTTACTATCTCATAGTCATAGCCCTGATCTTCTTCAAGCTCAATGGTCGGCGCATCGTGTGTGATATCGCCTTTATTGTCGCCGAGTGTTGCGATTTTTTCAAGTCCCTGATAGTATCCGAGCTGATTGACAGAGATGTAATTATTTGGCAGACCGCTGCAGCCACGTGCTGTATAGCCTAAATAATGCTTCGGCGGAGAGGATATGTTTCCTGTCAGGTCTTCAATGAACATATCGTCGAACCAAATTTCATCTCCTGCCTGAGCGTTGCCCTGATACTTAGTACCCTTTGCGTACTGGAACGTCCATTCAACACCTTCAAGATCTTGTGTAGGCTTGAATATTCCTTCATAGGTCTGCCATTCGGTCGACAGCTTTACAGCTGTCATAGACCACTGACCTCCCATATGAGGTCCCATGCGCATATCATTGGTTTCACCGTCAAGCTCAAAGTACACTTCATCACCCTTGATGTTGCCTATCTTTGAGTAAAGCTCAAAGCCGTTTCTGTTGCTCTTTGCTTTGAAGCTTACCTTGTACTCATGTCCTTTCCGAAAATTAAGGTATCTGTGCCTGAACTGAAGATCCCACTTTTCCTTATCATAACCTTCGGGTACTTGAATAAGAATGCGGACAGCTCCTTCAGAAAGCTCGAAATACTGCTTCGCAGGGCTTGCTTCCACAGTATGCCACGGAAGAATCTTATAGTCAAAGGTAGACTCTCCCAAGATCTCATCGTCGTATGCGCTCTGCACAACAGTGATACCGGCAGTGGTCGGTGCGATCATAGCAGCTGCCAGAAATCCTGCAATGATCTTCTTATAATTTTTATGCATGATATTCCCTCCCTTTATCTATCTGCATTTGTAATACTATTATATATTATTACGGCTTATATGTCAAGATTATTCGTTGGAATTTACAAAAGGTGCTGCTCGCTTTATGGTTAAAAAAACTTTTCGTCCTTAGAAAAAATCTGATATTCCCACTACTCTGTTCGACAGCAGCCTTGACTTTAGGTGACAATGCAGTGTATAATATGGATAATAAACAGGTTACTGTGATAAATCGCAGCTTTTATTTTAGATAATTACAGTATTCCTCAGACGAGTATAGTAAGGAGTAATAAATGATTCTTTTAGTTGTAGATACACAAAAGGGCTGTTTTGACGAAAGGCTATATTCGTTTGAAACAGTACGAAAAAATATAAAACAGTTAATTACTATAGCGAGAGAGAATAATGTTGAGGTCGTATATGTCCAGCACGATGATGGTCCGGGTACTGATCTGGATAAATCTACGGACAACTATGAAATATATGAGGAATTTACGCCGGAGAAAGGCGAAAGGCGTTTTGAAAAGAATGTAAACAGCGCTTTTCATCCTATGACGGGATTAACAGAATATCTGCAATCTAAGTGTGAAAAAGAAATTATAGCAATCGGAGTATCAACGGACTATTGTATGGATGCAACAATAAAAAGTGGATTTGAAAAAGGGTTCAAAATATTTGTCCCTTCATACACGAACTCAACCTATGATAATCCGTATTTTGACAAGGAAACCGCCTATAAATATTATAATGAATTTATGTGGGGCTCACGTTACGCAAAGGTAATTACTGTTGAACAAGCGATCCAACTCTTACGTTCTGAAGTAACAACAACGAATATATAAATAATTCACTATTGAAATATACTCCCCGCACTTGCGATTTTTATATTTATTAGAAAAGGACGAACAGGCACTTCTGAAAATCAGAAGTGCCTGTTTTTAGAGGGTGGGAGAGGGTATTCGCCCCACGGCTTTGGGTGTAATCGAGCGGTTACACTATGATATCATCAATTATTATACAGCAATATACTGAGATAAGTCAAGGAAATGAAGCTGTGATTTTAAGCGATTAAAGTATTCTCTGAGTCGTCAGAAGAGTTTCCTGATTGCAAACGAATAATATTAATGACGTTCAGCAATTTAACGCCTGCAAAAATCGTGATGTTTGTGAGGATTTTTGTCACTTTCACAGATCCGCTGCTGATCCGTTCGGAGTTTAGTCCTGCTGATATAGCTTTTGGATATGGGACTGCATTTCTTTTTTGTATTAACACATTTCTGGCAAACATGATATAATTATAACATATTCAAAACATATCGGAGGAATAGTTAATGCAGACATCAATAATCGGATACCCAAGAATAGGTGATTTACGTGAACTCAAATTCGCAAGCGAGAAGTATTTCCGCAGAGAGATAACTGCGGCAGAGCTTGAAAAAACAGCAAAGGTCATTCGCTCGCATAATCTTGATCTGCAGAAAAAAAGCGGACTTGACTTTATACCGTCCAATGACTTTTCATTCTATGACGGAGTTCTCGACACAGCTTTCCTGCTGAATGCCGTACCTGAGAGATATACCTCTCTCGGACTGTCAAAGCTGGATACATATTTTGCGGCTGCGAGAGGATATCAGGGCGAAAAGGGAGACGTCAAGGCACTTGCCATGAAGAAATGGTACAATACCAACTATCATTACATGGTGCCTGAACTTGATGACAGTACCGAAATAAAGCTTGTGGGCACAAAGCCGTTTGAGCTTTTCAGCGAGGCTCTTGCAGGCGGTGTAAAGACCAAGCCTGTTATAACAGGTGCTTATACATTTCTGAAGCTCGCAAGATACAAGGGCAAACGAAAGGCAGCTGACTTTGCCGGACAGACCGCTGCCGCGTATTCAGATATCCTGAAAAAGTTCAATGAGCTTGGTGCGGAGTGGGTGCAGTTTGACGAGCCCTCACTGGTAACGGATATGACAGCTGAGGACATAAAGCTTTTTGTTTCCATTTATGAGAAGATACTCCCCGGTAAGGGAGCTGTAAAGGTGCTTGTGCAGACTTATTTCGGTGATGTCCGCGACTGTTATAATGAGCTCTGCGGACTGGACATTGACGGTATCGGGCTTGACTTTGCTGAGGGCAAAAAGACTCTCGGACTTGTAAATAAAAATGGCTTCCCGAAGGGAAAGACACTGTTTGCCGGAGTTGTCAACGGCAAGAATATATGGCGTAACAATTATGTTTCAACCCTCTGCACACTTTCTGAGCTTGAAAAGCACACTGATGATATAGTAATAAATACATCATGCTCACTGCTTCACGTTCCGTGCACTCTTGCAAACGAGACAAAGCTTGAAGAGCGCTATAAGAAGCATTTTGCATACGCTGAGGAAAAGCTTGCTGAGCTTGCTGAGCTTAAAAAAATAACAGCTTCACAGTGCCCGGCAGAGACAGAAGAATATCGCAGAAATACAGCTCTTTACAGCGAGCCGAGAACTGCCGGCAATGAGATTGTCAGAAAAAAGGTGGCTGCTCTTACGGATAAGGATTTCGTCAGACTTCCGGAGTTCGCAGAGCGTGAGAAGATACAGAAGGCGAGATTCAATCTGCCGCTGTTCCCGACTACCACTATAGGTTCATTCCCGCAGACTGCCGAGATAAAATCCGCGCGTAATGCTCACCGCAAGGGGGAGATGTCCGACAGTGACTATGAGTTCTTTATCGAGAAAAAGACTGCTGAGTGTATCGCTCTGCAGGAGGAGATAGGACTTGACGTACTTGTACACGGTGAATTTGAGCGTAACGACATGGTGGAGTACTTTGGCGAGTGCCTTGACGGTTATCTCTTTACAGAAAAGGCATGGGTGCAGTCCTACGGTACACGCTGCGTAAAGCCGCCTGTTGTATGGGGAGATATTTCCAGAGCGAAGCCAATGACGGTAAGATGGTCGGTATACGCTCAGAGCCTTACAGACAAGCCGATGAAGGGAATGCTCACAGGTCCTGTTACAATACTGAACTGGTCATTTCCGAGAGAGGATATATCCCTCAGAGAATGCGCTTTGCAGATAGCTCTTGCTATACGCGAGGAGGTACTCGACCTTGAAGCAAACGGCATAAGTATAATCCAGGTCGATGAAGCAGCACTCCGTGAGAAGCTGCCTCTTCGCAGGGCTGACTGGAGAGAGGATTATCTCGACTGGGCCATACCTGCTTTCAGGTATGTTCACAGCGGCGTGAAGCCCGAAACGCAGATACACACTCATATGTGCTACAGCGAATTTGCGGATATAATCAGGGATATCGACGATATGGACGCAGATGTCATAACCTTTGAGGCGTCAAGGTCAGACCTTACCATACTTGATGTGCTGAAGGAAAACAATTTCCGCACCGAGGTCGGTCCAGGAGTATATGATATACATTCACCAAGAGTTCCGTCAAAGGAAGAGATAAAGGTAGCCATCGGCAAGATGAGGGAGCGTATCCCCGCTGAGAAGCTCTGGGTAAATCCCGACTGCGGACTTAAAACAAGAGGAAACGAAGAAACAGTTCCGAGTCTGAAAAATCTTGTTGAGGCTGCTAAAGAAGCACGGAATGAAAACTGCTGAATTAAGTTCAGTGTGACGGCTTGAACGTCAAAAAACATGAAATCATAAGGGATCAGCTCTGACCGTAACATTTCTGAGTGATTCTTACGAATAATAAAAGCCTGTATTTCGGGGCAACCGAAATACAGGCTTTTTCTCATGTAAAATTCACGTTTGCAAGAGTAGCTTAACTGGCTTTTGTTTCTTTTATCATTCTGCGAGTATCTTCCTGCGGAAATCTATAATATCAAAAATATCAGTGCTTCCGTCGCCGTTAAGGTCAGCGGATCTGAACTGCTTTTCGTTGAATGTATATGTTCCGTGGATATATTTGTTCATAAGAACGATATCGCCTACGCTGAACTGTCCGTCGCCGTTGATGTCGCCGTCCTTATAAATAAGGGTGTCGTCCAGTTCCTCGAATTCTATGCCGTACATCTGAGCATAAGCCTCAGCCGTAGAGCCCTTGTAGCCGTGGATAACTGTTTTGCCGACAGGTCTGGAATCAAGTTCTTTTATCTCATAGGCTAATGTTCTGTAATCTGTACTGTTTTCCTGTATACCTACCAGTTCGTCAGCCGCCTTATAGTGTACCGGACGTATTGTCTGGTCGCCTGCGCAGATCTCGCATTCGGGATCGTAGATATAGATGTCACGAAGGAACAGCGCGTTCTTGAATGCGTCATAATCGATCACATGGGAGTATACATCGGCTCTTACAGTTTTCTTGTCGGTGGAGTTCACCATTTCCCAGCTCATTCTTGTAACGCTGCCCGGAATAGTGATATTTCCGTGTCCTGTTATACTTGCAACGCCTTCAGTACCGTCTTTTATGACGATATCATTTGCTTTTTCATCGACCTGAACGAGCCAGCCCTCAAAATATCCGAGCCCGTTCTCATATTCGACAACAGGAGCCTCACAGAATGCGTTCAGTCCGATGTGCTTAACGCTTGAGGGGATATGTACGTCTGTCAGTGATGTACAGCCGTTGAATGCGTTGTCGCCGATTATATCCAGCTCATCCGGCAGATTGATGCTTTTGAGCTTGCTTGCGCCGCAGAAAGCGTTTCTGCTGATCACAGTAATTCCGTCGGGAAGTTCCACGCTTTCAACATTTTTGAGGCTGTGGAATGCGCCTGTGCGTATCTTCACAACGCTGTCCGGAACGGTTATTTTTGTTTTATCGTAATCTGACGGAACTTTTATGAGCTCTGTCATGTCCTTGCTGTATATTATTCCGTCGACAGAAACCAGATACGGATTATCTTCACTTACTTCATAATATGCGGTATTGTCATACTGAAGGTCATTATTGTCATCAATGAACTGTATAGTTGCAGGAAGCTTGACTGTACCTGCCTTGAAATTGCAGCCTATAACAAATGATGTTACAGGTACTCCCTTTATTTCATCGGGGATAACAACGTCCTTTGCGGTCTCATTATGCTCGCTGCTTAATCTTGCGGTAGCTACGGAATCACCGTATATCCAGTATGTTACGTCTCCCTCGTCATATATCTCTGGACCTACATTGACTGACGGAGGTACGAACGCATCAAATATCCTTCTTTTTTTACGTGCGTATTCCTCGGCTGTAGAGCCTTTATATCCGCGTATGATCGTATCATACTTTGCGGGATTGCCTATCTTTATAGGTGCTTTGTATACATTTTCAACTGGCTGTGCAACTGCATATCCTGATTCGTACTCAAAAAGATTGTTGTTCTGAGCATTCCTTTCCTTGACTTTCTCCATGTACTTTTCTAATTTTTCTTTCAACACGGAAGAATTTACATGAACCACTTTCGCTATATCATAATCGTCATCATCTTCATCTTCATCAATTTCGATCAATGCGGTCTGTACAGCTTTCTGAACCGAGTTGGCTGCAACACTTGCTGCGGCTACGCGGGTGTGTTTTACAGTATAATCATTCTCTTCGGTATTATCCTTTTCTTTGGGAGCTTCTTTCGGCTCTCTCCAATAAGCGGGGAGGCTCATCGCAGCGTCCTCTATAACGCAGTCGGGGTCTGTTATCCATATTTCCTTTATGGTCGTACAGCCAAGTGTACGTTCAGGAATAACAGGGCAGTGGAATTCTACCAGTTCAACACGCATATACAGTCCGAAAGCAAGGTATCTTCCGAGGTGGATAACAGATTCGGGCACTGTGATGACTTTCAGCTTGTTCTTTGAGACGAAGAGTCCTTCGATCGTACCTACTGTGCCCATACGTATATCAGCACGTTCTATATCTTTATCCGCGTTCACAGCCCACCTGTCAACGTAGTGTATGCCGTCCTCGTTTTCGACAGCTCCGGAATCTCTGAAAGCTTCACCGTACATATATTCAACAGAGCCCGGTATCTTTATGCTTTTCAGAGCCTTTGTGCCCATGAAAGTTCCTGGGTTTATAACTTTTACACCGTCAGGGATATTTATGTCTGTAAGGCTGATACAGCCTGCGAAAGCTCCTTCGCCTATCTCTCTTATATTATAGCTTACCTTTATCTTAGTAAGCTTCTGGCAGGATATAAAAGCATACGGTGCAATCGTTCTTGCTTCGTCGGATATCGTTATCTCTGTGGCGCTTGCCGAAGGCGGGAAAGCTACGACAGTCTTCATATCCTTGCTGTAAAGTATACCGTCAACGACTGTGAATGACTCGTTGTCCTCGGTAACAGCTATTTCTTCAATAGTCTGCTCTGCAACATCATACCATTCCATAACACTGACGTTCTTGCCGAGAGTCAGCTTCTTTATCTTGGAACAGTCCCCGAATGCACCCCATTCTATACCAACAACAGGAATATCATTGATGGTATCGGGAACTGTGAATTCTTCAATGCTTTCGTCACTGACATGATTAACAGCTGCATATCCCTTAAAGATACTGTAGGTGACGCCGTCTTTTTCTACAGTTGATGAACTGCTGCTGAAATCATATTCTGTGGTGGCCTCTGCCTCTGAAACTGCCTCTGCAGCCGCGTTGAACGGCACAGCTGATACAGAACCTGTTATAACAGTCAGTGCAGCAAGAATTGAAATAAATCCCTTGATTTTCATAGCAGTTTACCTCCAGTATTGAAAATTTATATATAATATATTATATCAGTTGAATTTCTGTATGTCAATCATTTTATTGCGGAGTTGTTTACGGGCTTTTTTCGGTGGTGCAGTAAACATAATGAGTAAATATCTTACTTGACACAAAATGTTACGGTGATCGTCCTCCGTATGAAAAGATACGGAGGAAATGAAACATCTGTATGATATGGCTGCTTCGGATAAGAGAATCAGATCAACAAGGACTGTGTCCGTGATAAATGCGTAGCAGCCCCTTAGGGCTGCTTTAATATGTATTCGTTTAAACCTTAGGATCAGTTATGTGAAAGTTGCAATTTTCTTTTCGGGAGGTTCACATTCATATAGATCAGCAATTCTCAGGAGAGGTATATCAATGTTTTCATTCTCATGGTGCTGAACTGTTATTTCAGCTGTTACAGTTACCCATTTCTCTTCCTGAACGCTGTAATATTTGTTGTATAACGCAACAAACCAGCAGAACTCCATATCCGCTTCACAACAGGTCATTATATATCTTCCTACTGCGAAAACATTATTGGGGAGCTCAGGGCGTGAAGATATTATTGCCTTGAACTTAACTGTCTTACCGTGATACTTCTTTGCTTCACTCATTATGTCGCTGTACCAGATCGCATAATCAGTATCCTTTATGACTATGGTCGGAGCTTCGATATCAAAGGGGAGGGGATCTTCGATGTCGTCAACTATCATCATACCGTTGTCGGCTTCGTAATATATCTCAGCTTTTCTGTTGATCGAGCGTATGATCTTATGAAGCTCATTGACATCGGCTCGGTTTGCATAGCGATTGAAAATTACAACATCACTGACATTGACCTTGTCTATAACGAGACTTCCGAGGTTTTGGGTATAACTTTGAAAGGTCGAAGCTTCGGCGATGAATACTGTCTGGAAAATCTTCCAGTTTGCGGGCTTGTTAAGCAGCAAGTCCGTAAGATGCCACATACCGTTATATTCGATAAGTATTTTATCTGCGTCACATTCGTCTGATAGCTTCAGGAGCAGCTGTTCGTCAAGCTCTGACTTATCCTCTATAGTATGAAGTTTAATACTTTTACCGCCAAACTGCGACAGATCATATTCCTCTATCCCTTCTTCACAGGTGACGAGAAGAATGTTCTCATCAAGTCCGAAGCGTTTATTGGATATTGTTTCCTGTATAAACTGTGTTTTTCCTGCTTCGAGAAAACCGAGAAACAGATATACGGGTATTGCCTTGCTGCTCATATAGTCAGGCATCTTTCGAGTTTTGCAAGAATATCCGCTTTTTTGTATCCCTTTCCTATGAATACCAGCTGATTGATACGGTCGCCGTATCTGTCGTCCCAGTCATCTTTCAGGTCAGGATAATTCTCGAACATGACATCAAGCTCCTCCTGCGGACAAGCTGCAAGCCACTCGTTCAGCTCCGTAACGCTTGCGTTTCTGCCAGCCTGCTCAAAGAGCTGTATATGTACATCGTCATCTGCGAACCATACATAACCCTTTGTACGGATAAGCTCCTTTGGGTATTCATCAACCAAGTCCATGAATTTATCGCGGTCAAAAGGGCGGGGCTCCTCAAAGACAAAAGAGGTTATACCGTATTCGTCCATGCAGGCTTCCTTGTCTGTGGGCTCATTGGTATTGAGAGCACGCTGTACAGATGATGAAGCAAGTACCGCATGATAGTCGAATTCTTTTCCGTGCATTATCTTTTCTGTATCGACTTCGCTGTTTACACAGGGGATTATCTCAGCTTCTGACTGTATATCGCGGATAGCTTTTGTTACTTCTTCTGTCTGCTCAGCACTTAGCAAGTCTGTCTTGTTAAGGATTATAAGGTTACAGAACTCTATCTGGTCGATAATAAGGTTGATGATATCGCCTTCTTCGGTATCGTTTTCCATAGAGAGCTCACGCAGGAACTCGCGGTAGATACGGTCAGCGTCAACAACTGAAACAACTGAGCTCAGATATACGTTTGTGCCGGGGTTATCCTCAGTGTAGACCACGAATGAAGCGGCAATATTTGACGGCTCGCTGATTCCCGAAGCCTCTACGAAAACCGCTTCGATATCTGGAAGCTGAGAGATACGCTCTATCTCAGCTATGAACTCGTCCCTGAGAGTACAGCATATACAGCCGTTCTGAAGCTCGACCATTTCAACAGAAGATATCCGGTCACGGTTTTTATTGAGGAGAGCAGCGTCTATGTTGACGCTGCCCATATCATTTACGATAAGTGCTATCTTACGCTTTTCCTGTTTCAGCAGGTTCTGCATGAGAGTGGTCTTTCCGGAACCAAGATAGCCTGTGATAAGTATAACTGGAATTTTGTTTTTTGACATAGTGTACCTCGTTTCATATCATGGAATTGCAAACTTTCTCGTCTATATGATATCTCTTTCCGAATGTTTTACAATATGTTTGCCTCTTCCAAAATTGAAAATGATTATCATTATCATATTAGCTTTACTTATTATATCATACCAAATGTGAATGTCAATACTTTCAAAATTTTTTTCACACGCTTTTCACAATTGAGAATGATTATCAAATTCTGACTTTATAGTGAAATGCCTATATTCCCAAAAAAATGGAGGCAAAGGTCATGAAGTTATACGGCATGGCAGCACTGCATATAATCCAAAGGAAGGAAGTGAACTCAGTGAAAGAAATATTACATACAAAAAGCAGTTTCACATCGCAGAATACGGAACAGATCAAAAAAAGTGTTACTGCGAAGGTTGAAAAGCTGATAAACAGTCATCTCAAAAAGCTGTGCTGAAATATAAGCGATAAATGAAAAGAGGCGTTGCGGTCAATGCCGAAAGTGGCTATATACTGCCGTTTATCCATAGAGGATAAGGACAGGGCTGAGAACGGCGCAAGTGCAAGTATTCAGAATCAGAAAGCCATGCTTCGTGATTACTGCCATGAGCGTGACTGGGAGATATTCGATATTTATATTGACGACGGCTACAGCGGCATTGACCGCAGCCGTCCTGAATTCAACAGACTGCTGCTGGACTGCGAGGCTGGAAAAATCGACATTGTACTATGCAAGGATCAATCCCGTTTTTCGCGTGACACAGTGGTGATCGAGCAGTTCATAAATGACAGGTTCATAGAGTGGGGGATACGCTTCATCGGAGTTGTCGATAACGCCGATACCGAGAGCGAAAGTTACTCCACAATGCGGCTGTTCACCAGTGCCTATAACGAGATGTACGTCAAGGATATATCAGCCAAAATAAGGCGTACTCTCGCGTATAAACGTGAGCAGGGGCAGTTTATAGGATCATTTGCTCCCTATGGTTATCAGATAGACTCAAACGATAAACATCACCTTGTTATTAACGAGGAGACTGCGTCGGTTGTAAGACGGATATTCGATATGTACGTCAGCGGAGATGGCTATCGCAGGATAGTGCAGAAGCTGAACGGAGACGGCATTGTAAGTCCTACAGAGTACAAGCGTCAGAAGGGTTCCCGTTATGTAAACTGCAATGCTGATTCGAGCAATGCGAAGGGACTCTGGACACAATCTACTGTTGTAAGAATTCTGCAAAACGAGATGTATACAGGTACGCTTGTGCAGGGAAAATCCCGCAACATCAGCTACAAGAACAAGAAACGGAAAAAGGTGGAGCAGGCTGACTGGATTCGTATTCCCTGCGCTCATGAGGCTATAATAGATGCTGAGACATGGTCGCGTACTCAGGAGCGTCTTAACAGCAATAGCAGGGCCGGAAAAAATTCACAGGAACTGTCTCCGCTGTCGGGCAAGGTCAGATGTGCCTGCTGTGGACGTCCTATGAAACGTAATGTTTATTATAACAAGGCTAAGACCATTAAGTATTACGGTCTGCAATGCGCCACCTACAAGACAGGGGCAATGAACTGCCCAAATAAAACAAGTATCAGCGGTCTTGTCCTCGAAAAGCGTATTCTTGACGAGCTTAACGCTATCATAGAGCAGTTCTGTCAGCCTGACGAGCTACAGATAACAGATATTTACTGTGAACAGCAAAAGGAGCTTGAACGCAGGCTCAGTATAGCTGTGGAAAGGCATAAACAAGCTAAGGAGCGCCTTTTGAAGATGTACAAGGACAAACTCGACGGCTTGCTGTCAGACGAGGACTATGCCGTGTTCAGACAAAGCCTCAGCAATGAGGAAGAAAAGCTTTCTGAACAGGTAGCAGAAGTAAGTGAAAAGATAACGGAGTTACGAAAGCGTCAGAGAAATGCCGAGGGGCAGAAGGCATTGATCAGGCAGTATACCCACTTTGAAAAGCTGGACCGCAGTATCGCTGACGAGTTCATCGATTATATCGAGATAGGGGAGACCTGCGAGACCGGCGAGCGAGAAGTACATATACACTGGAAGCTGTAGCGGTTTGTCCGGAAAAGACGTACCGCTATTATTATGGTATTTACTTTTGAAAAACACGAAATCGTGATATAATATACCTGCAAAAGACTATTTTAAGCCAATTACCCAACTCAGTTCAAGTTGACGCACCACATGGCGGTATTGATGGCGGATGCACATCTGCGGAGGGAGTTCCGGAAAAGGGGATAAATCTTGATATAATGCTGCGGCTCCGTGACCTGCTTGAAGTAAACGGCTATGAGGTGAAGGTCACAAGGGAAAGCGACAAGTCGATACACGACGCAGGCATAGAGGGGATAGCGGAGCAGAAAAGCTCTGATATGGATAATCGTCTTGCAATATTTAATGAGAGCAGCAATGCGGTGTGCATATCTGTACATCAGAACCAGTTCACCGACCCGAAGTACAGCGGAGCACAGATGTTTTACTCAGGCAGCAACAGCACCAGTGAGGTGCTTGCGGAGATGCTTCAGGAGAGGTTCAGGAGTCTTTTGCAGCCTGACAATAACCGTGAGATAAAGCTTTGCGGCAAGGAGCTGTTCCTGTGCTATTACAGCAACAATCCAACGGTAATGGCTGAATGCGGCTTTTTGTCGAATCCTGAGGAGGCGGCTCTGCTGAATACTGAGGAATACCGTGAAAAGGTAGCCTTTACGCTTTTCAGCGGCATAAACGATTTTGTAAACCGTAAAAGGTAAAAAACGGGAGCATAAACGCTCCCGTTTCCGCATATTATTGTACATCAATGGCTGCTGTCCAGTGCCCTTTGACTTCAAGAGGCTGATCGGCTTTTTTTCCGCCGAGGAACGAGCTTACAGCTATAGCATAGCTGCCGCTCTTAAGTTTGCCGACAGGTATCCTTATCTCTGCCTCGCCATTTTTTATCATGGCAGGAATTATCTCTCCGCAGCTCACCGCTGAGCCGTCCGTTTGGTCGGTGATGCCGAACTCATTGAGGTCAATTGTCTCAAAGTCCCTGTATGGCAAAGAATCAGGATCGCTGAATACGACCTTTACAGTAATTGTTTCGGGCTCATATCCCAGAGAAACATTTATCTCGTTATCGGCATTTTCATAGACCGAACCTGTTACCGTGCCGAACATAGTTGTCTTGTCGCGGAAATATCCGCTTTTTGATACTGCATAAGCTCCCGTTCCGGCAATGGCAAGCATGAGCGGAACTGCAACAGCAGCGGCTGGAAATTTTGGTTTCATAGCTCGTGAAACTCTCCTTTCGCTGAACTCTTTGATAAAGTCGTCGTTTAGCTCCTGAGGAGCTTTTTCTTCATTTTTAAGGGCATATTGTACAAGCAGATCAATATCTTTCATAGCCTTTTTCCTCCAGACCTGTTTTTATGGCTTTTCTCGCTCTGTTAAGACGGCTCTTTACCGTGCCGGGCGGTATATGCAGCTGTTTTGCGATCTCTTCCGCTTTCATGTCTGCGAAATAGAACATATACGTTACCGTCCGCAGCTTTTCCGGCAATTGAGCAATAATAGCCTTTATGCTGTATAATACTTCCTTTTGTTCGGTCTCTGCGATCAGGTCACAGTCAGAGCTCACAGCAGCCGACAGCTCATCGTCAAGGGAATACGCCGCCTTTTTTCTGCGGCACAGGTTTTTGTTCAGCCGCACTGCTATGCCTATGACATAGTTGCGCGCTGTTTTAAGCTCCTTTGCAGATATTCCCTCACACTCCATTTTGGCAAGCATTGACATGGCTTTCATAACGGAATCATGGTAAAGGTCTTCCGCGGAGCTCCTTTCGCCTGTAAGATGACAGCAGAAGCCAAAGATAGAATCTCCATACAGTTCCAGCAGTTTTTCAAACTGAATCTCTGTCATTCGGTGCACCTCCATTTTCTATCTTCTGTTATATATTGTCATCAGCGGCGAAAAGGTTCAAAAAAAGCGCACAAAAAGTGCGCTTTTACGGATATTAAAGATGTATCATGCTTTTTTCTGCTCATCGTAAGCCTTGCGGACGGCGATACAGAGCTGATCGGCGCATGAGGTGCCTCTTACGCCGCAGGTATTGCCCTTGAGCTTCGCCTCGATTTCCTCGACAGTCCAGCCGTCAAGCACCTTTGAGAGAGCTTTCAGGTTGCCGTTGCAGCCGCCGGTGAATGAGATATTTGTGATGACGTTGCCCTCGATATTGAAGCTTATCTCCTGTGAACAGACCTTCTGGGTTTTGTATTTGTAATTCATAATTGACTCCTTTTTACATACAGGTTTATTTTATACCATAATTTTATAACAAAAAGCGGAGCTTGTCAATGAAAGAATACTGAAATCTGAGTGAAAAACGCCTTTTGTGACAAAAGTGTTATTATTTCCATGAAATAAAATGTTTACAAATGGCGGGAAATATGATATTATATACTTGCAGAAAAAATATCATGGAGGAAGAAATGGCAGACAACAAAAGACGTATACGGTTCAGGAGCATAGCTATCCTTGAAGCCGTGATAATATTGATTCTTGTTATCGTCCTTATATTTGTGGGACTGATACGCGGCAGAGGAGATGCTGTGCCCGCAAATGCAAAAAATGAAAAGCAGCAGGTCCGCAGAAGGGCGGTCATAGAAAAAGAGGAAGCCTTCTATCAGCTTGACGGTAAAAAGATACTCATGCAGGACAATACATACGGAGAGATCTTTGTGCCGGTCTATTCGGATGTTCCGGCAAGCACCATTGACACGGACAAAATAACCATGCGCAACGGTTATGCTTACTACATGGAAAACGGCGAGGCAGTTTCAACTACCGGTGTTGACGTTTCCGAGTTTCAGGGAGAGATCGACTGGACTCAGGTAAAGCAGGCGGGTATAGACTTTGCCTTCATACGCATAGGCTACCGTACTTATGGCGACGGAATAATTACATATGATTCAGCTTTTCAGCAGAATATCGAGGGAGCTCAGGCAGCCGGCATAAAGGTGGGCGCATACTTCTATTCGCAGGCGACCAATGCCGACGAGGCTGTTGAGGAAGCCGACGCTGTAATAGACGCACTGGCGCCTTATGATATCACATATCCCGTGGTTTACGACTGGGAGATAGTACATGACGCTGCACGTACCGATGAGGTCAGCGTTGAAGCTCTTGCGGACTGCTGTGTGGCTTTCTGCGAAAGGGTAAAGGATTCGGGATATACGCCGATGATATACCAGAATAAGGCTACATCCATGCACAAGCTGGATCTTCCCCGTGTGAAGGATTATGATTTCTGGCTGGCTGAGTATGATGAAAAGCCTTCCTACTACTATGATTTCAAGATATGGCAGTATTCCAGCACCGGAAGGATCCCTGGAATAGTGGGAGATGTTGATCTCAATATCTGCTTCAGACCATACTGAAAAACGCCGATAACTCTATGTCAAAAAGCACTCATAAGCATTAACAAAAAAGACGGCCCGCGGACCGTCTTTTGATTTTATGCATTTAAATATGACCTCACAAGGACCTGTAAAAGCTCGTCACGGTCGATGTGACGGATAAGGCTTCTTGCATTGTTGTATGTCGTGATGTATGTAGGATCCTCGGAGAGAATATATCCTACTATCTGATTAACGGGGTTGTAGCCCTTCTGCGTCAGAGCGTCATAGATAATGGTGAGATTTTTTTTGAGCTCTGCCTCTTTGTCCTCGTTGACGGAGAATGTCATTGTTTTATCGAACATAATATCAGCCTCCCGCTGTTGTGGAATACTTCTGATGGAACGCTATGGATCAAACAAGAAGCTTGTTATTATTATAACCTAAATACGGCGGCAATGCAAGTATAAATCGTAATTTTTCCCGATTTGAACGAATTTTATTTATTAATTTAGGAATTTTGCACAGCAGGGGGAGGTCGTGAAAAGTCATATCGTGCCGAAGTTCCACAAAACATTCTAAAAAGAAGTATCGGTCAGTTCGCAGACTGAGATCACGAATCCGCCGTTTCCGACTATATACTGCCGGAAGCGGCAGTCTGTTATGTTTGATCTTATCATGCCGTTTTCAAAGCTGAACTCTACTGTGTTCATCGGGTAAGAGATACCGACACCGATTGCCTTGACATAGGCTTCCTTCAGTGTCCAAAGCCGGAAAAAAAGCTCATTTTTCTTGCCTTCTCCGGCATTTTCGACCATTGAGCGCTCACTGTCTGAGAAGACCCTTTTCATCACGTTAGGACGGTATTCTCTTATCCTTTCACAGTCTATTCCGCACTCGCAGTCTGAAACGATGCAGGCGGCTATCCCGTCGGCGTGGGAGAGATTATAGTGTATATCAGGACGTTCCGTGAGGGAAGGCTTGCCCATTTTTCCCTTTGATACCGGAGTATCTTCATTATAGTCTATACGGTACGGGCGCAGGCACTCCCTGAGAAGCCTGTGTGCATGGCTGTGCAGTTCACGTTTATCCATATCCTTTATCGAGATCATAAGCATATTCATCACCACCCGCATTATAACATATAATTATCGAAATAGCAACACTTGCGGAGATAAACTCCGCTTTTCTGACGCGAACACAGCGGTGCGGGCTCCGCTCTTATAACATATTATTTTTACTTTTACAGCAAAAAGTGACAAATGTCACTTCAAAAGTGACATTTGTCGTCTTGTTAAATGACCTAAGAAATGTTATTATCATATCATGATATAGTTTTTGATAAAAACGCTCATCTGCGCATGATACAGGGATTATCAGAGACAAGAGGAAAACAGCGGCATCAGCGGTGCCGCAGCAGGCTTTGCCCGAAAGGGGTGTTTATTCTGCCGCTTCCAGACCTGCGGCAGAAAAAGTAAGGCAAAGCCGGTTTCCTCGTTTGTTATCAGGGAGATAGCTTCAGAGCTTTTTATTAAGATAATGCATCAATTCACGGAGTTTTGCCGGGATAATGACTATAGGCAACCAAGTTATTGCCCTTTGGCGCTTTGTTATGTGATTTTTGACGAAATGGCGGACTTGGTCCGCTATTTCTATATTATAGGTATTGACAAACACTGTCGTTTGTTGTAAAATATATTATGTCTATTTATATGATTTATCAGACCTACACTATAATAAAGTAAAGGCGGAAAACTAAAATGGGTTTATTCAAAAACATTTTCGGCGCCAACGCTTACTCAAATCGTGAGCTGAAGCGTATAGAGCCAATAAAGAATAAAGTGCTTGAACTCGACGAGGAGTACCAGGCTCTTTCAGATGCAGAGCTTAAAGCTAAAACTGCTGAATTCAAAGAGAGACTTGAGGACGGCGAAACTCTCGACGATATCCTCCCTGAAGCTCTTGCAACAGTAAGAGAGGCTGCATGGCGAGTTCTCGAAAAGAAGCCCTATCCCGTACAGATAATCGGTGCTATCGTTCTTCATCAGGGACGTATCGCCGAAATGAAGACAGGTGAAGGTAAAACTCTGGTTGCCTGCGTTGCTTCATACCTCAACGCTCTTTCAGGACTTGGCGTTCATGTCGTTACCGTTAACGACTACCTTGCCAAGACTCAGGCTGAGGAAATGGGAAAGGTTCTCCGCTGGCTCGGACTTACAGTCGGATGTATCCTCCACGGACTCAACAACGATCAGCGCCGTGCGGCATATAACTGTGATGTTACTTATGCTACCAACAACGAGCTCGGCTTTGATTACCTCCGTGACAATATGGTTACCCACAAGGAAGAGCGCGTTCAGCGTGCTCCGAACTTTGCTATCGTGGACGAGGTTGACTCTATCCTCATAGATGAGGCGCGTACACCTCTTATCATTTCAGGACGCGGCGACAAGTCCACAGACCTTTATGCTATCGTTGACCGTTTTGCGAAGACACTTACCGCTACTACCGTCGTTGAAATGGACGACAAGGTGGATCAGGAATCCGTCAACGAAAACGCAGATTACATCATTGATGAAAAGGCAAAGACCGCAACTATCACACAGCGCGGTGTCAAGAAGGCTGAGGAGGCGTTCAGGGTAGAGAACCTTATGGACTCTGAGAATATGACCCTCCTTCACCACATAAATCAGGCTATCAAGGCTAACGGCGTAATGAAGAACGATATCGACTACGTTGTCAAGGACGGCGAGATCATTATCGTTGACGAGTTCACAGGACGTCTTATGATGGGACGCCGCTTCAACGACGGTCTCCACCAGGCTATCGAGGCTAAGGAAGGCGTTAAGATCAAGAGCGAGTCAAAGACCCTTGCAACTATCACTTTCCAGAACTTCTTCCGTCTTTACACAAAGCTTTCCGGTATGACAGGTACTGCCATGACCGAAGAGGATGAGTTCAAGGAGATCTACAAGCTCGACGTTATCGCGGTCCCCACGAACAAGCCGGTAATACGTATCGATCACAACGATCAGGTATATACCACAGAGAAGGGCAAATATGCCGCTATCATAAACAAGATCATAGAGTGTCACGATAAAGGACAGCCTATCCTCGTTGGTACAGTATCCATCGAGAAGTCTGAGCTCCTTTCCGCAATGCTGAAGAGAAAGGGCGTCAAGCATGAGGTCCTCAACGCAAAGCAGCACGCAAAGGAAGCTGAGATCGTCGCTCAGGCAGGTAAGTACGGCGCCGTTACCATCGCTACGAATATGGCGGGACGTGGTACAGATATCATGCTCGGCGGTAACGCTGAGTTCCTGGCAAGAGCCGAGCTCAGAAAGCGTGAGATCCCTGAGGAGATCATCACAGAGGCTATCGGCTTCGCAGATACTGACGATGAGGAAGTAATCGCGGCAAGAAAGCTCTACCGTGAGCTTTATGACAAGTATAACGCAGAGGTAAAGGAAAAGGCAGTTGCCGTAAAGGAAGCCGGCGGACTTTATATCCTTGGTACGGAGCGCCACGAATCACGCCGTATCGACAATCAGCTCCGCGGACGTTCAGGACGTCAGGGCGACGAGGGCGAAAGCTGCTTCTTCCTCTCAGTCGAGGATAACCTCATGCGTATATTCGCGGGCGACCGCCTTGAGAACCTTATGAAGACCCTCAATGTCGACGAGAATACTCCTATCGAGAGCAAGATGCTCACAAGGATCATTGAGTCTTCACAGAAGAAGGTCGAGGGACAGAACTTCAGCATAAGAAAGAACGTCCTCAACTACGACGACGTTATGAATACACAGCGTGAGATCATCTACAAGCAGAGATCTCAGGTGCTTGACGGTGAGGACCTCCACGAGAGCATTCTCAAGATGATGGAGGATCTCATAAATACTACAGTTGACACATACCTTGTTGATAACGAGGTCAAGGACGACTGGAATGTAGTCGGACTCAAGGAGCATTTCCTTGGCTGGCTCATAGGTCCTGAGGATCTGAGCTTTACAGATGAAGAGCTTCAGGAGGTATCCAAGGAGGATATCGTCAACGCTCTCAGCAACAAGGCAGGGGAGATCTATCAGGCTAAGGAAGAGGAGTACGGCTCGGAGATCATGCGTGAGCTCGAACGTGTTATACTTCTCAAGGTAGTTGATACAAAGTGGATGGCTCATATCGACGATATGGAAGAACTCAAGAAGGGTATCGGGCTCCGTTCTTACGGTCAGAAGAACCCTGTTATCGAGTATCGTTACGAGGGCTTCGAGATGTTCGACGCTATGGTAGATTCTATCCGTGAGGATACGATACGTATGCTCCTTACTGTAAGACTCCAGAAGAACGAGGCTCCGGAGCGTGAACAGGTTGCACAGCCCGACGCACCGAATGCGGGAGCAGGCGACGGAAGCTTTTCCGACGAGCCTGTCCGTTCAAAGAAAATAGGCGATAACGATCCGTGTCCCTGCGGCAGCGGCAAAAAGTACAAGAAGTGCTGCAAGGCAAAGGACATGGCTGCGAAATAATCAGAATGCGGAGCATCCGCATTCTTTCAGGACCGGTTAGATACCGGTCTCAGGGGATCAGAAATTGACAGGTATGAGAGATGGTTTTTTATACTGTGTTCTGCTGCGGCAGAAACGGACGCTGCTTTCTGAGGACCGCCGATGGGAACGGAGGTCTTGCGGCAGTCTGTCTGCTGAGGCTTTGCATGGTATCTCAGAGAGAGAAAGGTTTTATGAGGTGACAATATGAAAAAGCTCATTTTTCCCGTTATTCTTCTTGCACTTCTTTCGGGATGCGGACTTGTGACGGAAAAGCCTGATACGGATAAAGATGTAAATAATATAGTTTCCGGTTCGGTAAACGGTACAACGACTGATGTACTTACGTATGAGACTGTGGTGACTACAGGCGAGATGTCTACTGTAGATGCCACTACCACAAAGACGGCAGGCAATAAGGTATCGGGAAGCACTACAGCTGCACATACCACAAATAAGGTGACTTCACCGACGATAACAAGAGCTACGGCCGTGAATGACGGAGTCGTACACGGTACAACAAGATCGGTGCCTTCAGTACAGAGGACTACCACAACGGTTTCTTCTACAACTACTGCCGAGCCTACGACGCAGACGTCTACGTTCGATCCTAAGGATTACAGCAAGATCAGTTTATCTCTTGATACGAAATCAAATGATAATAATGAGATAAAGGTCATGCGTCCTGACAAGAACGGAGAAGAAGTAACGGTACAGGTACTCAGGGATGTAGATACTTCAGAGATAGCAGAGGCTATTGAGAAGGATCATACCAAGAAACTTGACGACTTTATTGTCAATGCAGATTTTGATGATGACGGATATCCTGATCTCTTTATCATTGAAAAGCAGGATGAGCTCAACAAATCAGGAAGATATTACCGTTATGACTGTGAAAAGGGTATATATACCACATGGCCGGAAATGAATTCTCTGAAGAATCTCGTCGAGCTTGATGAACTGAAAAAGGGATCTGTGATCGTATATGACAAAAAGGACGACAATATAGAGTACGAATCCAGGACCTATGAATGGAACGGACCTGAAAAGCTCGTTCTGAAGAGCAGTATCCATCAGTATACTGATGAAGAGGGCGAAATACGCATAGAGTATGTCTACTATGACAGCGACGGCGAAGTTATATCAAGTGAGATACGTAACAAGGAAGGCGAGATAGTTTCCGACGGAAAACAGGTACCGACGGAGCCGACATCAGACGATGAGCCTTCCAGTGAAAATAATTATAACTGAAAACGGCTGCTTCTCCCTGCGGAGAAGAACGTGTGACGGGCTGCGCCGATAGGCGTCAGCCCGTTGTTTGAGTACGGAAAAAGTTGCGGAGGAGGGCGGATAAATGAGCGGATACAGTGCCTTTGCGCGGTATTATGACGAGCTTACCGCAAATATAGACTATAAACGCCGCGGAGAGTATTTCCACGGCATAATACAGCGCTTCAAGACCACAAAGGAGAATATTCTCCTCGACCTTGCCTGCGGTACCGGAAGTATCTCCGAGGTCATGGCAGGTCTCGGCTATGATGTCATAGGCGTGGACAATTCCGACGAGATGCTTGGTATAGCTCTTGACAAGAAGTTTGACAGCGGAGCGGATATACAGTATCTCTGTCAGGATATGCGGAAGCTGGATATGTTCGGTACTGTAGATGTGACGATATGCGCCCTTGACAGCATAAATCACCTTGACAGCCTTGACGACGTCAGGAAGGTATTCGAGGGAGTTGCCTTCTTTTCCGAGCAGGATGGACTGTTCATATTCGATGTGAATACTCCCTACAAGCACAGGGAGATACTTGCAAACAATACCTTTACCTATGAGACCGAGCACGTTTACTGCGTGTGGGAGAATACCCTTGATCCCGATACTCTTGAAGTGAAAATGGAGCTGCAGTTCTTCGAACTGGAGGAAAACGGGCTTTACTCACGAAGCTCGGACGGCTTTTCGGAAAAGGCATACAGCGAGGAGGATATCGAAAGACTTCTTGCAGAATGCGGCTTCGAGGTGCTGGGCAAGTACGGCGATGATACCCTTGAACCGCCGAAAGCTGATTCACAGCGCATAGTCTACGCAGCAAGGTGTATCAGAAGCGGTCAGAAATACTGAAAGGACAATGAAAATGGGAAATTTGTACAGAGCGATATCCGCAGACGGCTCAGCCTTTGCGGAGGTACTTGACGCTAAGGATATAGTTTCGGAGATAGAACGCATACACAAGACCTCGGCTGTTATCACGGCAGGTCTCGGAAGGCTTACCGTAGCTGCTTCACTTATGGGATATATGCTGAAGGGCGACGGCGACAGCGTAACTCTCCGTGTGGACGGCGGCGGTCCGTCCGGACAGCTTGTGGCAGTTGCGGACAGCAGAGGCAATGTCAAGAGCTGCGTGAACAATCCCGTTGTGGAGCTTCCACTCAACGCTCAGGGAAAGCTTGACGTGGGCGGAGCTGTGGGACATGACGGCACTCTCTCGGTAGTCAAGGACATGGGACTAAAGGAGCCCTATGTGGGTGTCATTCCCCTTGTTTCGGGAGAGATAGCGGAGGATATAGCAAGCTATTACGCTACGAGCGAGCAGATACCTACGGTATGCAGTCTCGGAGTCCTGGTAAATCCTGACCTTACCGTAAAAGCGGCAGGGGGCTTCCTTGTGCAGCTGCTCCCGTTCGCGGACGAGAAATGCATAGACATGATCGAGAAAAATGTGGCTAAGATTCGCCCTGTGTCGGCAATGCTGGACGAGGGCATAACTCCGGAGGAGATAGCAAATATGCTCCTTGACGGACTTGAACCCAATGTGCTGGATACGGCTTCTCCCGTGTACAAGTGCGATTGCAGCCGTGAGCGCACAGAGAGAGTTCTTATCAGTATAGGAAAGGACGAGCTGAAGTCTATTGCCGATGAGGGCAGGGACACGGCGGTGAGCTGCCATTTCTGCGGCAGGGAGTACGTTTTTACTCCCGAAGAGATAAGAAAGCTCATAGGTGAGTGAGACATGAAGAAGCTTGCTGTATTCGATCTTGACGGCACTCTTGCGGATACTATATATGACCTTGGGGACGCGGTGAACTTTGGCTTGGAGCAGCTCGGCTGTCCGACCCATGACTATGCGGAGTACAAGAAAATGGTGGGAAACGGGGCAAGGAAGCTCTGCTTCAGGGCTCTTCCCGATGATAAAAAGGACAAGGCTGAGGAGCTTTACCTCATGTTCAAGGAGTATTACAGTCATCATTATCTTGACAAGACCAGACTTTATGACGGCATGAGAGAAACTCTTGAAAGGCTCCGCGATAACGGCGTTATCCTTGTGGTCGCCACAAATAAGCCCGAAGATGCCGCAAGGGAGATTGTGGCAAAGCTGCTCCCTGAAATAGATTTTCTCTGCGTGCTCGGCGGAGGCGACAGGAGACCGCTCAAGCCCGATCCTGCTGTGATACTTGAGATATACGATAAGCTTCCGGACGAGGAGTATGAAGCTTATATGATCGGCGACAGCAACGTGGACGTCATGACGTCAGTCAATGCCGATATCGGCTTTATCGGCTGTGCGTGGGGATTCCGCGGACGTGCTGAGCTTGAAGCCTGCATAAGCGAGAACAGAAGGGAGCTGTGCAGCTCCATTGCGGAAAAGCCCTCTGACATCGCTGATTTTATATTAAATTGAAAAAAGCCGCTGCGATCGCAGCGGCTTTGCGTTATCCGTTCTTTTTTACGGTTATTGTTTTCTTTGTGAGGTCGTTGTCCTTAGTGCCGAGGATATAGCTTTGCAGCTTAACAAGGTCAGCAATGCCTGCTTCTCCGTCGGAGTTAAGGTCGAGTTCAGGTGACTTGTTTCCGGTAAGTAAAGCCTTTCTCAGCGCTACAACGTCAAATATGTCTATTGTTCCGTCACTGTTGATATCGCCGAGTATTATCTCCTTTATTTCAGTAGGCTCAGCGGTGGTAGTGGTCGTTGTTGTGGTAGTAGTAGTAGTAGTAGTAGTTGTTGTTGTTGTTGTGGTTGTTGTGGTTGTTGTGGTGGTAGTTGTAGTAGTGGTCGTTACCTGTTTTTTCTCCTGAGGATAGATGTTCAGGAATACGTCAAGCGACTCCAGAGGTTTGCCGTTAAAGTCGAAAAGAGCCTGATTGTCAAAGGAAGAACCGCCTGTTTCGGTAGCTCCGCTGTCGTAGTCCTTGGCGTAGACCGTTGCCCAGCCTGAGCCCTGCTGTTCCCAGTGCTGCTTCTGCTCCTGCCATGATATGCCGGGAACTCCCAGCCATGCAGGCTCCCAGTAGAAAACGCCTATACCGTGACCGTTGCAGTTCGCCACAGTCTGGAACACATCGGCAAGAGCCTTAGCCTGTCCGTCAACGGATATGTCGTATTTCAGTTCTGCTCCGCTGGAGCCTGAGCTTACACTGTTTCCGAAGGTATCGCCGTCCTCGTTGGTGTAGGGGTAGGCTGTCTCGACTACCATGACGTACTTGTTGTACTTGTTGCCGATATCGGTGAGAGTATTCCTGAGGTTGTCAAGTGAGCCGTGCCAGTAGGAATAGTAGGAGCTGGCGAAAACGTCGTAATCCAGCTTGCACTCGTCCATTACCTGTGCGTACCAGCCGAAGTGACCGTTGCCTGCGTTGGCGAAGTGGTGAGCTATGAGGATATTCCTGTCAAAGTCACGCACAGCTTTTTCTCCGCTTGAAAAGAGGTCGCATATCTTGTACATATCCTTCTCGCCGCAGAAAAAGCAGTCTGTCTCGTTGCCGATCTGGACTATACCGATGTCACTGCCGTTTTCGGTGAGGTATTTTACGACCCATGAGGTCCAGTTGTATATTTCACCTTTCAGCTTATTGTGATCGTGAGGCTGCCAGTATTTGGGACGGGTCTGCTTTGCCGGGTCAGCCCAGAAATCGGAATAGTGTATATCTGCAAGGAGCTTCATGCCGTACTGAGCGGCTCGTTTGCCTATTTTAGCGGCAGTTTCAAGATCAGAGTGTCCGCCGCCGTAGGTATTGCCGTTATCGTCGTGAGGTTCGTTCCATATCCTTACGCGGATATAGTTCACGCCGTGGTCGGCGAGAGTCCTGAAGATATCCTGCTCATTGCCGTTATCGTCATAGAATTTTACTCCTGCTTCCTCGACGGAGATGACAGAGGAGATATCCACGCCGCGTATGGGCTCGCCGCCGTTTACACGGCTGTCAAAATTGTTGAATGTGACTGAGGGGATATTTGCAGCTACAGCTGCTCTTTGTGTGCTTTCAGTGCGGAGCGCAGAGGTAAAGGCTATGAGCGCTGCCGCCGCCATCGCGATAAACCTTTTTGCTTTCATGATTAACTCCTTTGGCATTTGCCTGTTTTCAGTCGTTTTTCTTGCGTGTTCTGATCCATGCTTTTTTCAGAGGGTTCCTTACCTGCATATCCCTGAAGTAGTTGTACAGCACGTCCTGATTGCAGCCAGCGTCGGGAAGTGACTTGTACAGCTTTTCAAGTCCCTTGATATCGGTGCCCAGCTCTGAGGGAAACTCGATATCCTTAGCGGCGAATACAACAGCTCCGTTCACGGGAGTATTGTCGAAGCCGCCTTTTTTCAGATGGTGGGTCACGTTGTCGATATGTGTCTTGTTCTGCATCTGTGGGTTGTAGAACTTATGGGACTTGCTGCCTATGGTATGAGTAAGGTTCTTGCCGCTGCCTGTTACCTTGCCGGATATGCCCTTGGTCTCCACGACGAGGACTCCGAAGCGTCCGAATACAAGGTGATCCACCTCGCAGGCTTTATTGTAGAGGGGGAGATAGGCGTTGTTGATGATCCTGATACGGTCGGCTTTGCCGAGCTTTTTCAGTATCTTTGCCACTTTTTTCTCGGCAGCTCTGCCCTTGCGTTTTCCCTTGCTGAAATGTACGCATACATAAAGGAAAAGCAGCAGGACGGCAGCTGCGGCGACTGCAATGAGTATCCATGTTTTTTTGTCGAGGTCAAATAATGCAATATTTTCAAAAAACATTTTTTTCTCCTTCCGTAATGAATAAACCGGGCTTTTAAGGCGATAATAGCTTTGTACCGCCGGAATGCGCAGACAGCGGCAGTCGGCGGTGATTGGCGGAAACGCCAAAATCCCGAATCAAGAGGTGTTCTCAGTATGTGGGACAAGATAGCTCTTATTCTTCTGATAATCGGAGGAATAAACTGGGGATTGGTCGGTATATTCGAGTTTGACATGGTAGCGTGGCTTTTAGGCGGTACAGACAGCGCTCTCAGCCGTGTTATCTACATTCTCGTGGCAATTTCGGCAGTATGGTGCATATCTCTTCTCTTCCGCAAGGACGAGGAGCTTGCCGTGCAGAACATCGACCGATAGACCTGACGCGCTCCTTTACCGATGCCGTAAGGAGCGGCTACATAAAATATGCGTATAAACATAAAAGGGAGGCGAATGCCTCCCTTGGTTTTTATGATTAGTCGCTGATATAAGGAAGCAGAGCGATGTGTCTTGCTCTCTTGATAGCAACTGTGAGCTCACGCTGATGGTAAGCGCAAGTGCCTGTTACACGTCTTGGAAGAATCTTAGCTCTTTCAGTCATGCACTTTCTGAGCTTGGTAAGATCCTTGTAATCGATCTTTTCGATCCTGTCTGCGCAGAACATACAAACCTTCTTGCGGGGCTTCTTTGCAGGACGGGCATTTCTTTCCTTTTCCATGACTTTTCCTCCTATCGTAATAAAGTAAAGTTAATCTGCTCAGAACGGAACGTCGCCGTCGCTGAGTATTTCCTCAAAATCGCTGAGGTTGCCGTAAGACATACTGTCATTAGGTGCGGGCTGCTGAGGAGCTGCCTGCTGTGGAGGAGCGGAATAACTGTTATTGTAATTGTTCTGGGGAGCACCGTAGCCGCCGTTATTCTGATAACCGCCGCCGTTGCCGCCGCTTTCGCCCTTGCCGCCTACAAACTCGACATTGTCCACCTGTACATCTGTGGTATAGTGAGTAACGTCGGGGTGATTCTTATCCTGATAGTTGTTATTTCTCAGGGAGCCTTCTACGCAAATAAGCTTACCCTTGTTGAAATATCTTGATACGAACTCGGCAGTCTGTCTCCATGCTGTACAGCTGATGAAATCAGCCTGTCTTTCACCGGTATTCTTGTCGGCGAATCTTCTGTCACAGGCAACTGTGAATCTGCATGAAGCGATACCGCTCTGAGTCTGTCTCAACTCAGGATCGGCAGTGAGCCTTCCAATTAAAATGACCTTATTCATCTTAGCGCCTCCTAAATAATGAAGTAGAATTATTCAACAACTGTTACGAGTGAACGAAGAACGCCGTCTGTGATGTTGAGACGTCTTGAAAGCTCAGCGGGATAATCGGGCTGTGACTGGAATGTATAGATCACATAGTAGCCCTCTGTCTCGTCCTCGATAGGATATGCAAGCTTGCGCTTACCCCAATCCTCGTTGACTTCAACAGCTTCGGCGTGACGCTCGATTCTCTCCTTGAACTTAGCTACGAGAGCCTTCATGGGCTCCTCGCCGTTCTTGAGGCTGAAAACAACCATTACTTCATACTTAGCGGATACCTTTGCCATTTAGCACACCTCCTTCTGGGATCATGCCCGGCAACTTACTGCGGGCAAGGATAATAATGGTATCTGTTTACACACGATACTCAATTATTATATCATTATATTTCATGCTTGTCAAGCATTTTTTTCTTATATTTCATGTGATAAAGTTGACAAGCGAATAAAATCATAGTATAATAGAAGCAGACAGGGAGCATTTATGCTCCTTTTATTTGCGAAAGAAGATGGATATGAATGGAAACCTATAAGATACTTAAAGATCTTGCGCTGATCTTTATTTTTGCCAAGGCAGCCGGGCTTCTTGCGAGAAGATGTAAAGCGCCGATGGTTGTGGGAGAGATAATCGCGGGTCTGATAATCGGACCATGCCTTCTCGGCTGGACGGAGCCCTCGGAGTTCATAGGGCAGATGGCTGAGATAGGCGTAATACTCATTATGTTCTCCGCAGGACTGGAGACAAATTTACAGGAGCTGAAAAAATCCGGCTTTGCCGCCTTCCTGATAGCCTGCGTGGGAGTGTTAGTGCCCCTTGTGGGAGGCAGTCTGCTGTATATGAGCATTTACGGCTTTTCGGAGTTCGGCACGGACGAGTTTTTCAAGGCGGTATTTATAGGCTGCATAATGACAGCGACTTCTGTCGGCATAACCGTAGAGGTGCTGAAGGAAATGGGCAAGCTGAAAACACGTGTGGGACAGACCATACTCAGCGCCGCTATCATCGACGACGTTATCGGTATCATAGTCCTGACCTTCGTTCTCGGCTTCAAGGACCCCGAAAGCAATACCCTTCTTGTGACGGGAAAGATATTCCTGTTCCTCGTGCTTTCGCTTGTGGTGGGCTTCATTATCTACAAGCTGTTCAGGTTCTACGATGAAAGGCATACTCACACAAGACGAATCCCGATAATTGCAATAACTCTTTGCTTCTTCATGGCTTATATCGCTGAGGAGTACTTCGGAATTGCCGATATCACAGGCGCATACATAGCCGGAATAATCCTCTGCAACGTCCGGGATGCCGAGTACATAGACCGCCGTGTAAGTATAAACGGCTATATGTTCTTTGCTCCGGTATTCTTTGTAAGTATCGGACTGAAAACGGATTTCAGCAATGTTGATTCGAGCATGATAGTCTTTTCGATAGGATTTGTCATTGTGGCAATGCTCAGTAAGATAATCGGCTGCGGACTTGTTTCAAAATGCTTTAAATACAGCTGGCTCGACTGCCTCAAGATAGGCGCGGGAATGATGACGAGGGGAGAGGTAGCACTTATCATTACAAACAAGGGACTTGGCCTCGGTATAATAGACTCATCATATTTTACGGCTGTAATACTTCTTATAATTGTATCAAGCATAGTAACGCCCATAGTGTTGAAGCTTCTCTTCGGCAGATCTGAGCCCGAGGGCGTAAATCAATAAATTATGATCTGCGAAAGGAGAATAATATGTTCAGAATAGGTCACGGTTACGATGTTCACAAGCTTGTTGAAGGCAGGAAGCTAATACTCGGCGGCATAGAGATACCTCATGTCACCGGTCTTCTCGGTCACTCCGACGCAGATGTGCTCGCTCATGCAATAATGGACGCAATGCTCGGTGCTCTTGCTATGGGGGACATAGGTCATCTTTTCCCAGACAACGACGACAGCTTCAAGGACGCCGACAGCATGAAGCTGATGGAGGAGGTCTGCCGCAGGATAAGAGCGGAGGGCTGGGAGATAGGGAATATCGACGCGACCGTTATCGCACAGGCTCCCAAGTTGGCTCCCTATATCACGGCTATGCGCGAGAATATCGCAAGGGTATGCGGCTGTGACGTATCTCAGATAAGCGTTAAGGCGACTACAGAGGAACATCTTGGATTTACCGGTGAAAAGCTTGGTATGTCAGCACACGCGGTCGCACTTATGTATAAAAAAACGGAAGCATAAGCTTCCGTTTTTTTATGTTTATTTCTGCGAAGGAACAAGGGAATCTATCTTGTGAAGCAGGTACTCCTGTATGCGCAGGGCATCGTTTGAGGTCAGTCCCTTGCTTGACGTATCAACGTCTGCGTTTACAAGTCCCTTATCTGTTATGTGCTTGCCGTCAGTACCGCTCACACTGTATTTGTTGGGATTGGCGAGTGCCTGCATAATGAGCACTGCGTCTGACATATCGATCTCACCGTCGCAGTTGGCGTCGCCGTATACAGCTTTGTCGGAAGCCGGTTCATCAAGAGCAAGAGCTGCCCAGATTATCATTCTGTAATCGGGAGCACCGTGGCAGATAACGCCTGAAACTACATTTCCCTCTGTGAGAGCGATCTTCTTCTGGAAAGCTCCGACTTCCATTATGAAATCAAAGGAGTCCGCATTGAAGTGGTAAGTGTCAAAGCCCTCTATCTTCAATGTCGCTTCAGAGCCGCTCGTCACTCTTTCAACACGGGCATTTCTGATAACATCATAGCTCTCGCTGTCACTTGTTGCTGTGATTATCACTCTTTCGGAAAGGTCGTCCGCAACAACGTCAAAGACTGCAACACCGCTGCTCAAAGCCTTTACGGAAACGGAATCCGAGCCTGTATTTGTTATTTCAAACGCACCTTCAACGATAAGGTCTCTGTCATATTCATTCTTTGCCAGCTTTATCGAAACTGATGAAGCGTTCTTAACTGTGATATTCGCTTCCTCACCGATCTTGAGATCGGGTTTGTCGCATATTATCGCGGGAGTCTGTCCTGTCACGATAGTTGTTGAAGTTACAGAAGTGGTAGTTGACGAATCGGTCGAAGTTGTAGTTGTTGTCGGTTTGGTAGTCGTTGTTGTTGAAGTGGTGGTGGTCGATGTTGTAGTTGTAGTGGTGGCAGTCGTCGTTGTGGTAGTTACCTGCTTTTCCCCTATGGGAGCCATGCTGGGCTCACCGTCGCCCCACCAGTCCCAGCGGTTGGCTGTACGGTACTTCTCCATATCCGCACCTGCCGATGTCCATGAGAATACATTATCGTAGAGGTGCCCCTCGTAGTAGTAGAATTGAGCCAGTGAGCATATCTCATCGGCGTAGGTCGAGTAAGCGCCCTCGTCCGCAGCATAGCACCAGCCTGTATTGAAGCCCTTGAGGCTGTTTCTGATTACCTGATAGCCGTGCATTCCCTCTTCGTCTATGCATATCTCCGCAAAGTGGAGTATCTTTCTGATACCCATATGATTTGAAATTATGCAGTCGTAGAAGTTTGATTCGGTAAACGAATACTGGAACATTTCCGGTACATTGTCCTCAGGCATGAATTTTGGATCGCAGTCAGCAAAGGCGGTAACTGCAGTCTGGAGAGTGCCGTATGCGTGGGCGGAGTTGACGCCCCAGCCGTCTTCATAAGCTGTTTCGTGATCCGAACCTATCTTGCCTTCGCCGAGAGTGGATTCTCTCGTACCGAGTCCGAGGAAAAGCGCGTACATCTTTTCGCGGTCAGGCTGTCCGAGACGTGTGGATATGAGATCCCAGTGCTCGTCTATCTCCTTGTAGAGAGCGTACTTTACTTCCTGAACTGTCATTTTGTGGTTTATAGCACGTATCTCTGCCGTTGAAGCGTCGGCAGGAGTATTTCTCTCGCCGAAATTCAAAGGATTGCCCACACCCTCGGTCTGAATATCACGGGAAGTGTCATGCAGGGGATCGCAGGTGCTTCCTGCGAAGTACCACTCGTCTGCCGAAGCATGAAAGCCGTTATCGCCGGTAACTGCGGCAGATACGGAAGAGATACATATAACTGCTGATGCCAGGGAAGCGAATAATTTTGTAATTTTCATTATTATCACCTCAGAAATTCGAGCCGTTCCAGCCCCAGTCACTGGTACTTGTATACTTTACGTATATACGGTCTGACGGGATACCTATATTATCTGTGAGAATGCCTGTGATATGGCTGGTCAGCGTTACCAGCGCGTTGGAGGAAGCACTGCCGTAGATGGAGACCTCCACCATAGCTGCAGGAGCGTCCTCGCCCTTGAACCAGAGGTCGTACTCAGGTTCTATACCCACCATGAGCCAGCCCTCGGACTTGCCGGGGATAGCTGTTATAGCCTGTCCCATAGCGGATTTGATACTTTTCTTCTGTTCATCGGAAACAGAAACATTGGTCTTGACATTGATAAATGGCATGATAATTCCTCCTTATTTCTTAATTAAATAAAAATTTATGTTTGTAGGGGACGGCGTCCTGTGTAGGGGCGCAAATCGTAATTTTGCGGAGCAAAATTATGATTTATATAAGTCCTTCTGAAAGCATTTCCTGAGCCGCGAGCATTACACCAAGCTTTCCGCTGGTATATGTGATACCGCCCTGCATCCAAACCGCGAATGGTTCACGGATGGGAGCGTCGGCTGACAGCTCTATGGAAGCGCCGTTTGTGAAAGCTCCGGCAGCCATGATGACCTGGCTTGAATAGCCAGGCATATCCCATGGTTCGGGAGTAACAAAGGAATCAACAGGAGCGCCTTTCTGTATTCCCCGGCAGAAAGCGCAAAGGTGTTCCTCGTCACCAAGCTTTACAGCAGTGATAATATCTCCTCTCGGCTCGTCCTTTCTCGGAGAGCATTCAAATCCGAGGAGACTGAATAGTTCGCCTGCGAAGGTGCAGGTCTTTATGGCGTTTGCAACAACATCGGGAGCAAAGAAGAGTCCGAGGAGCATCTCACGGTTCATACCGAGAGTGCAGCCTACTTCCTTGCCCATTCCCACGCAGGTGAGACGATAGGAGCAAAGCTCCACAAGGTCGGCTCTGCCGGCGATATATCCGCCTGTACGAGCGATACCGCCCCCTGCGTTCTTTATGAGAGAGCCGATGATGATATCAGCGCCCACAGCGGTGGGTTCTCTGTCCTCAACGAATTCTCCGTAGCAGTTGTCCACCATTACAATTATATCCGGATCGCCCTTCTTAGCGGCTTTTACCATTTTTTCTATATCTGATACAGTGAAAGCCCCTCTCAGGGAATAGCCTCTTGAACGCTGTATGTAAGCCACCTTGGCGCCTTTTACGGCTTCGGTTATCTCGTCAAGCTTGGGAGTACCGTCCGGGTTAAGGTCGACCTGCCCGTACTCAACACCGTAGTCCATGAGAGAGCCGTTACCCTTGCTGCCGCTGATACCTATGACCTCTTCAAGTGTGTCGTAAGGCTTTCCGGTAATTGAGACTATCTTATCGCCTGTCCTGAGAACTCCGAATAGCGCTACAGACAGGGCGTGAGTGCCGGACACGAAGTTGAAGCGCACAAGTGCGTCCTCGGCGCCGAGAGCCTGAGCAAAGACCTTGTCTATCACTTCTCTGCCCACATCGCCGTAGCCGTAGCCTGTAGAGCCATAGAAGCAGGGCTCGCTTACCTTGTTGTCGGAAAAGGCTTTCAGCACCTTTGCGCCGCAGTATTCGGCATTTGAATCTATTCTTTCAAAGGCTTCCGCGCAGTTCTTTTCCGCCTGAGCTGCGAGCTCAGCGAGCCTGCTGTCGAAGCCGTACAATTCGTTTATTTTACTGTTCATTATTTACCCTTTCTTTGTAAATCATAATTTTGCGAAGCAAAATTTTGATTTATCTTACTTAGATTATATCCTTTTTCTGTATTGATGTCAACGAGTTTTCAAAAACGAACTCTCACACCTTGTAGCTTTCCGCCTCCTTGACGAGCTTGATGTCCACAAGAGCGTCAATGAGAGTACCGTTTTCGGCATATTCTTCAGAGAACACCTTGCCGTCCTGACGTATTTTGCCGAGAAATCCGCCCTTGTCATAGGGGATAAGCAGCTTCATGCGCTTTGCGGTCTCTGGGAGATTCCGCATTATACTTTCAAGGAGCCTGTCAAAGCCGGTGTGTTCCTTTGCGCTTATCATGACTGTATTGTCGTCCTCGAAAACTGTATCCGTAAAGGGAGCCGCATCTGCCTTGTTCATGACGTATATCTGTGGTATACCCTCGCAGCCCAGTTCCGCCAGCAGCTTTTCCGTGACCTCAGCCTGTTCCTTTACCTCAGGGGAGGAGAGGTCCTGTACATTGAGTATCAGATCCGCAGCCGCAGCCTCTTCCAAAGTGGACTTGAAGGCTTCAACGAGATTGTGGGGAAGTCTTCTTATAAGCCCTACGGTATCTATGAGCATGACGCTCCTGCCGTCGGGGAGCTCTATGGCACGGGAGGTGATATCGAGGGTTGCGAAAAGCTTGTTTTCGGCAAGGACTCCCGCGTCGGTAAGGGCGTTCAGAAGAGTTGATTTGCCGACGTTGGTATAGCCTACTATAGCCGCGCAGAGCACTCCGTCCTTTTTGCGGCGTGAGCGTGAGAAATTACGGTGCTTTTTCAGTTCCTCAAGCTCAGCCTCAAGGTAGCTTATACGCTTGCGGATATGTCTCTTGTCGGTCTCCAGCTTTGTCTCACCGGGACCTCTTGTACCGATACCGCCGCCAAGCCTTGAAAGGGCAGTACCCATACCCGTAAGACGTGGGAGACGGTATTTCTGCTGAGCGAGCTCCACCTGCAATTTACCTTCCTTTGTGCGGGCACGCTGAGCAAATATATCAAGTATCAGGGTGGTGCGGTCGATAACTCTGACGCCGAGGATATCCTCAATGTTGCGCACCTGAACGCCTGTGAGCTCGTGGTCGAATATTATCAGTTCGGCGTCAAGGGCTTCAAGCTGCTCCTTCAGATCCTCAAGCCTGCCTGCACCCATACAGGTCGCAGGGTCGTAAGCCTGCTTTTTCTGTATCACCGAGCCCACTACTTCCGCATTTGCTGTGGAAGCAAGCTCGGCGAGCTCGTTTATGGAGACCTCCGCGTCAAATTCGCCTGTGTCAACGCAGGCAAGAACAGCTCTGACTGGGAGTTCTTCGGTCTTGTTTTCGTACATGATGTACTCCTTATCTATATGGTCTCGCGCCGGTACAGCTCTGAGCTTTCAATGCCGAAAAGCTCTGCAAAGCAGTCGTTGTCTGCTATGAGCCTTAGCTTCTGGGCTTTGGTCAGCTGCTTTATGCGGTATTCGAGCTTCGAGGCGAGGCTCCGGTCTCCGCAGCTCCAGAGGGCTTCAAGGGACTGCGCCCTGTGTGCCCGTGTGAACTTCGCACATTTTTCGCTCCTGCCGAAGTGCTCGTCCATGCGCCGTTCGACATTGTTGGTGATGCCGGTGTAGAGCATATCGCCCTCACACTTTATTATATAAACGTAATACATGACCGGGGAAGCTGCCGTATTATATCCTTGTGGCAAGAAGCTCCGAATATCTGCGGCGGAACTGCTCAAAGCGGTCCTCGTCGATAGCTTCTCTGATCTTTTCCGTAAGTGTATTGTAGAAATAAAGATTGTGCTGCACAGCAAGTCTGCCGGCAAGCTGCTCGTTCGCTTTGAAAAGATGGCGGATATATGCCCTGCTGAAATTGCGGCAGGTTGGGCAGTCGCACTGCTCGTCCACGGGACGGGGGTCTGTCTCGTAGCACTTGTTGTTCAGGTGCATTATGCCGCTCCATGTGAACACAGTGGCATGACGGGCGTTTCTGCTGGGCATAACGCAGTCAAACATATCCACACCTCTTGCGACTGCTTCGATTATATTCGAGGGAGTTCCGACTCCCATGAGATATCTTGGCTTATGTACCGGCATATAGGGCTCGACGACATCTATTATGCGGTACATCTCCTCAGTTTCCTCGCCCACGGCAAGTCCGCCGATAGCATAGCCGTCGAGGTCAAGCTTTGAGATATCCTCCATGTGCTTTATGCGGAGGTCGTCAAAGGTGGAACCCTGATTTATACCGAAAAGAAGCTGCTGCTTATTTATAGTATCGGGGAGGCTGTTCAGTCTTGCCATTTCCTCCTTGCAGCGTATCAGCCAGCGTGTGGTGCGTTCTATGGAAGCGGCAACATACTTGTAAGGGGAGGGATTCTCAATACATTCGTCGAAAGCCATTGCAATGGTGGAGGCGAGATTTGACTGTATCTGCATACTCTCCTCCGGTCCCATGAATATCCTGTGACCGTCTATATGTGAAGCGAAGTATACTCCCTCTTCCTTTATCTTTCTGAGCTGAGCCAGTGAAAAGACCTGAAATCCGCCGCTGTCTGTGAGTATGGGCTTGTCCCAGTTCATGAACTTGTGCAGTCCGCCCATCTGTTTTACCACATGGTCGCCGGGGCGGAGATGAAGGTGATAGGTATTGCAGAGCTCCACCTGAGTTTTCAGCCCTTTAAGGTCTACAGAGGAAATACCGCCCTTTATGGCTGCGGCAGTTCCCACGTTCATGAAGCAGGGGGTCTGAAAAGTGCCGTGAACGGTCTCAAACGTGCCTCGTCTGGCTTTATTGTCGGTTTTAAGAAGTTTGAACATAGCTTCTCCTTTATTATTTTTATAAACATTCAGCCTGTGCGGTATGGCAATGAAACAGGCTGATTTCAGTCAAGGTCGAATTCCTTGCCCTGATCGGGATTTCTGTCCTCGCGGCGTCCGTAGAAGCCTATAAGCTCTCCCTTTGCGTTCCTGATCGCAAGTATGTACATATCCATATTGTTTTTCTTGTCATGGAGCGCGAATACCTTGTTGTTCTTGGCATCTTCCTTGAACCATTCTACGCTCATTACCACCTTGCTCATCATTTCCTCGTCCATGACCGTTGAGAGGAGTCTGCCGGTGAGGGGAGAGACGCCGGAGTAAAAGTGCAGCGCAGCCGGATTCTCATAGACCGCCCTGTAATCAAGGTTGCATATAACTATAGGTCCTTCCTCATAGTCGATTATACCCTTGAAAAATTCAGAAAGCTCAATATCACTCATTTAAATTCTATATCTCCTTAATAATATGTTTTTACAGTATACACATACTGTCTCCGAAGCTGAAGAAGCGGTAACGCTCCTCAACTGCGGTCTTATATGCGTTCATAGTGTTGTCGTAGCCCATAAATGCTGATACCAGCATTATCAGCGTACTTTCCGGAAGGTGGAAGTTCGTTATGAGTCCGTCGATGCATTTGAACTCATAGGACGGATAGATGAATATATCCGTATAACCGTCACGCTCGGAAATATCTCTGTAAAATGTAGCTACACTTTCAAGTGTGCGGCAGGTTGTGGTGCCCACTGCGATGACTCTGCCGCCGTTTTTCTTTGTCTCGTTTATGAGGTCGGCAGTTTCCTTGGGGAGATGATAGTGCTCGCTGTGCATTTTATGGTCAAGGACGTTATCCTCCTTTACGGGTCGGAAGGTGCCAAGACCTACGTGAAGCGTTACGAATGCCGTCTTTATGCCCCGTGAACGGATATCGTCAAGCATTTCCGGAGTGAAGTGAAGTCCTGCCGTGGGAGCGGCCGCGGAGCCCAGCTCCCTTGAATATACTGTCTGGTAGCGTTCGCGGTTTTCAAGCTTTTCCTTTATGTACGGAGGAAGCGGCATTTGTCCCACGTCCTCAAGGGCAGTGAAGAAGTTCCCCTCGCACTGGAACTGTACGATACGGTTGCCGTCGTCCTTTACCTCAACGACCTCTGCAACGAGCCTGCCGCCGCCGAATGAGAACCGGGTTCCCACTTTGGCTTTCTTGCCGGGACGGCATATTATTTCCCACAGCTTATCCCCCTTCTGCTCAAGAAGCAGGAACTCGATAAAGGTCTGATTGCCTATTTTCTCGCCGTAGAGCCTTGCGGGAATAACTCGTGAGTCGTTCATTACCAGCAGGTCACCTTCCTTGAGGTGGTCGCATAGATTATAGAAGTGGTCGTGAGTTATGGCTCCTGTCCTGCGGTCAACGCACATCATACGAGAGGCGTTCCGCGGTTCTATGGGAGTCTGGGCTATGAGCTCCTCCGGGAGCTCGTAGTAAAAATCGGATTTGAGAAGTTCCATTAATATCTCCTTTTTTAGCCTTTAGTCCTTGGCTTTTAGCCATTAGGAAGCGGCTTGCCGCTTTATTATCGGACTGCCAAAGGCAGCCCCTACAATGGGCTAACGGCTCAAATCAAAATTTAGCAAAGCTAATTTTTGATTTATGTGAATAAATTTTCAAGAATGTATTGACAATAGCTGTTTTAAGTGCTATTATAATTACTAAGGTAGAGGCGCGGCTGCGAAAAGTACCTGCACACGGGACCACCTGTCCGATGGTGTACAGCGAAAGGCAATGCCGCCGAAGAGCTGTCTTTGGTAAATTCAGTTCTGGCTGTATGTTTAAGAGGTATACAGCTGTCATCATGCTTTTGATGGAGAGCTACTGGCATATTAATATCATGATATGTCAACATTTCTATTATAACGCATGATGAGCCGGTTTGCAACCGGTTTTTATTATTTTATGGAAAATTTTTAAGGAGAGGTCAATATGAAACAGTATAATGTTGGTATTATAGGCGCAACGGGCATGGTGGGACAGAGGTTTGCAACTCTGCTCGAAAACCACCCGTGGTTCAATGTAAAGGTTCTGGCTGCTTCACCGAGAAGCGCGGGTCAGACGTATGAGCAGGCAGCAGGAAGCCGCTGGAAGATGACAGTTCCCATGCCCGCTTCCATGAAGGATATGATCCTTATGGACGCTACAGGCGATATCGAGAAGATCGCAGGCATGGTGGATTTCTGCTTCTGCGCCGTAGATATGAAAAAGGACGAGATAAAGGCTCTTGAAGAGGCTTATGCAAAGGCTGAGTGTCCTATCGTTTCAAATAACTCCGCTCACAGATTCACTCCCGACGTTCCTATGGTAGTTCCGGAGATAAATCCGGAGCATATCGAGATAATCAAGGCTCAGCGCCAGCGTCTCGGCACAAAGAGAGGTTTTATCGCGGTCAAGTCCAACTGTTCGATACAGAGCTATGTTCCCGCACTTCACCCGCTCAGAAAGTTCGGTCTGAAGAATGTGCTGGCTTGTACTTATCAGGCTATTTCGGGCGCGGGCAAGAACTTCGAGTCATGGCCTGAAATGATCGATAACCTTATCCCATATATCGGCGGTGAGGAGGAGAAGTCCGAGCAGGAGCCCCTCAAGGTATGGGGCGAGATAAAGGGCAATGAGATCGTAAAGGCAACAGCTCCGAATATCACGACTCAGTGTCTCCGCGTGCCCGTTTCAGACGGCCATACAGCTGCTGTATTCGTAACATTCGAGAATAAGCCTTCCAAGGAAGAGATACTTGACCTCTGGAAAAACTTCAAGGGCGTACCCCAGGAGCTTGAACTTCCCAGCGCTCCGAAGCAGTTCATACACTATTTCGAGGAGAACGACCGTCCTCAGGCTAAGCTGGACAGAAATCTTGAAGGCGGTATGGCAGTATCTACGGGTCGTCTCCGCGAGGATACACAGTACGACTACAAGTTCGTATGCCTCTCACACAATACACTCAGAGGCGCAGCAGGCGGCGGCGTCCTCCTTGCTGAACTCCTTGCTGCTAAAGGATACTTTGATTAATTCGGAATGCGGAATTCGTAATTCGGAATTATTATTATGAAAAATAACATTGTTGCTTTCAAAAGCAAAGTATTTGCATTAAGGTGCATAAGGCTATATAAGTACCTTGTTAGCGAGAAAAAAGAATATGTGATGTCAAAACAGCTTTTACGAAGCGGAACAAGTATAGGTGCTAATATAAAAGAAGCGCTTCGAGGACAAAGCAAATCTGATTTTTATGCAAAATTGAATATTTCTCTTAAAGAAGCAAGTGAAACAGAATACTGGCTTGAATTGTTGAACGAGAGCGGTTATATTGAAAACAATTTTTTTGAAGGGATATATTCGGAATGTCAGGAGATTATAAGTCTTCTTGTTGCTATAACCAAACACCAAAAAGAACAATAGGTAATGAAGGACGGTTTTCGGATATGTCGGCGCAGCCGACACCATTAATTCCGAATTCCGCATTCCGAATTCCTAATTAGATGAAAGGATCGAGTCTATGAAGAATACTGTATTTACCGGCGCTGCTGTTGCTATAATAACACCTATGAACAGCGACGGTTCAATAAACTATGAAGAGCTTGGCCGTGTTATCGACGACCAGATCGAAAACGGTACCGACGCTATCGTTATCTGCGGCACTACAGGCGAGTCTGCAACTATGACAGACGACGAGCACCGTGACTGCATAAAGTTCGCTGTAAAGCACACCGCAGGCAGAGTTCCTGTTATCGCAGGCGCAGGCAGCAACGACACACACTATGCCGTTGAGCTCTCAAAGGAGGCTGAGGCTGCCGGCGCAGACGCTCTGCTCCACGTTACTCCTTACTACAACAAGGCTACACAGAAGGGCCTTATCGCTCATTGCACAGCTATCGCAGACGCAGTAAATATCCCCATAATCCTTTATAATATTCCCAGCAGAACAGGCTGCGGCTTTGACGTGGCTACAGTAAAGGAGCTTGCAAAGCACAGGAATATCGCTGCTATCAAGGAGGCAAGCGGAAATATCAGCTATGTTGCCAAGATAGCTGCTGAGTGCGGAAACGATATCGACATATACAGCGGCAACGACGATATGGTAGTTCCTGTTATGTCTCTCGGCGGAAAGGGCGTTATCTCGGTCGCTTCCCATGTTATCCCGAAGGAGATGCATGAAATGGTTCAGCTCTGCCTTGACAACAACTTCACAGAGGCTATGAAGCTCCAGCTGAAGTACCTTGACCTTATAAACGACCTGTTCATAGAGGTGAACCCGATCCCTGTAAAGGAAGCAATGAATATGATCGGCTGGAACGCCGGTCCATGCCGTCTGCCCCTCTGCGAGATGACTGACGAACACAAAGCTAAGCTCAGGGCTACTCTTGCAAAGCACGGACTCATTAAGTAATTAAGAATTAGGAATGCGTAATTGATATCCGTCCCGTCAGGGACACCTTAATTCCGCATTTCGGATTAACAAAAAGGAAGTGTAAAGTATGACAAATATAGTTATCTGCGGCGCTAACGGAAAAATGGGCAAGACTATCTACAATTGCGTAAAGGAGCGTGACGACTGCGAGGTAGTTGCGGGTATAGATATGTATACCGAGCAGTATGCGGATTTCCCTATAGTTGAAACTCCCGCACAGCTCCCTGTAAAGCCTGATGTTATCATTGATTTTTCAAATCCGTCCGGACTTGACGGACTCATTGACTACTGTATGTCTACAGGAACTCCCATAGTTATCGGTTCTACGGGCTACAACGATGCTCAGACGGCGAAAATAAAGTCGGCTGCACAGCATATCCCGGTATTCTTTACCTTCAATATGTCGCTTGGCGTGAATCTGCTCGTTCAGCTTGCAAAGAAAGCTGCTTCCATACTCGGCGACCAGTTCGATATCGAGATAGTTGAAAAGCACCACAATCAGAAGGTGGACGCTCCCAGCGGTACGGCAATAATGCTTGCTGACGCTATAAACGAGACTCTTGACAATTCAAGGCACTACGTATATGACCGTCATTCGCGCCGCCAGAAGCGTGAAAAGGCAGAGATAGGTATGCATTCTATCCGCGGCGGCACGATCGTAGGCGAGCATGATGTTATATTCGCAGGTCACGATGAAGTGCTCACACTTTCACATTCGGCTGCTTCCAAGAGCGTTTTCGCAGAGGGAGCGATAAATGCGGCACTGTTCCTCAAGGGTCAGCCCGCAGGACTTTATGATATGTCAAAGCTGGTATAAGACACAATTCCCCCTGATATAGCTTCTATGTCAGGGGATAGCTTTTTGGAGGGTAATAATGCTTACACATACCGGAACACAGACAATAGAGACGGAAAGGCTCATACTCAGAAGATTTGAATATACCGACTGTGACGCGGTATTCAGGAACTGGGCAAGCGACGAAAATGTGCAGAAGATGTACTCTGAGCCTACATACCGTACAAAAGAAGAGGTCAACGGCCTCCTTGACAAGTACATATGCAATTATGAACGTGAGGATTACTATCGCTGGGCGGTCATAGACAGGGAAGCAGGGGAGTGTATCGGTCAGATAGCCTATTTCCTTGTCGACAGCAAAAACCACTTTGCGGAGATAGAGTACTGCATCGGTGCGGAATTCCAGTGCAGGGGCTATGCAACGGAAGCCACAAAGGCTGTTATAGCCTTCGGATTTGACAGAATGAATCTGCATAAGGTTCAGATCTGTACCAAAACTATAAACGCGCAGTCAAAAAGGGTCATAGAGAAGTGCGGCTTCACTTATGAGGGCACTCTCAGGGACTACTTCTTTATGGACGGAGAGTATGTGGGAAGGCTTTATTTTTCCATACTCAGGGACGAATACGAAAACAGGAGGTAATATATGACGGATACAGAAACACTTGAAAGGGTGCGGGAAATATTCAGGGGCGACCGCTTTGCCACAGAGACAGGGGCCGTCATCGACGATATAGGCGACCATTACGCAAAGGTAAGCCTTGTGATAAACGAGCACCACAAAAACGCAATGGGCGGTATCATGGGCGGAGTATACTTTACTCTTGCGGACTTTGCGTTTGCTGTTGCCTCGAACTGGCAGCAGCCCGGAGTTGTGGGGCTGAACTGCGACGCTTCCTTTATCGGAGTGCCGAAAACGGAACGCATAATCGCGGAGGCAAGGCTTGTCAAGGACGGCAGGACAATATGCTGCTACAATGTGGAGATAAAGGATGAAAAGGACAATCCCATAGCTGCGGTGCAGTGTGTGGGATTCAGAAAGGCATAAGAAAAAAGCTGCATATCGCAGCTTTTTTCTTTCATTCAGATCTTTTCGGATTTTCGCGCAGCCTTCTTCTGCTTTTTTATATCATACATCTTATCGTCAGCGAGTTTGATTATGTTATAGAGCGTGTCTCCGGGTTTTGCCACAGTTACAACGCTGCCTATACTTGCGGATATGGTATACGGCTTCTGAAGAAGCTTGTTTATGTTTTCAAGAGCTGTATTGAGCTTCCGGGCGAGGGTAACAGCGTCTCCGTGAGTGGCGTTGGGGCTGAAATAAACGAACTCGTCGCCGCCGAAACGGGCACAGATAGCATTGTTCTCGCAGCAGTTGTGAACTATGCTCGCGATACGCTGTATTGCGAAATCGCCTTCATTATGACCGTAGTTATCATTTATGAACTTCAGACCGTCCATATCTATGAAGCTTATCATTATCTGACTGCCTTTTGCAACACATTCCCTGAACATATCGTCGGCAATATTTATGAAACCGTTGCGGTTGTAGATATTGCAGAGCTGGTCTATGACATAGAGGCGGTTCAGCTCTTCCATTGCCTTGTTGAGATGTGAGAGCTTGCGGATATTCTCCAGCGAGTTGCTCAGCACCATTGAAAACGTATGACACACAAGGCTGTATGTAGGGAAATCGCTGTTTGTGAATATATAATATCCGAGACAGCGGTCACTGAAATGCAGGGGCAGGAAATAGTTTACGCAGCTTCTTTCCTCGAATCCCTCAGGGAACATCTCCCGGCTCGGAAAATAGCTGACGCTTCTGCGCACGCCCTTGTCCCATATGAGCGGAGCCATCATAAAGTCGGAATAAGGTTTGAGACTGTAATCGAGCTGATCCTGGTTGGAGTTCTCCTGCCAGTCTTCGCAGAGGCACAGTGTGAATTTCTCACATTCAAACTCGTCCAAAACATTCGTGATAGCCGCAAAGTAGTCAAACGGAGTCAGGGCTTCGGCAAGACCGGCGGTGAGCCTGTTTATCATATGGATATTATTGTTGGTATCCTCAGTCTTGCGGTATGTTATCTTCTTGTACTCCTTCAGGTCGTCAGTGCTGCCGTTCTTGCAGCCGCAGCTTTCATAATAAGCGGGCTCGGCGTCGAGAATGGTGCTGCGAGGCTGTTCAACGCCTTCGAGTACGTTGAATATGATCTGGGCAGCTTTTTCTCCTGCCAGATAGAGCGGCCGCTTTACGGAAGTGATAGACGGTGTTGAATTGCGGGCGCTGAAGGTGTTGTCGAAGCCTGTTACCATTATATCGTCAGGGACCTTGTAGCCGAGCTTGTCAAGAGAGGAAGCAACTGTGAGCGCCATACTGTCATTTGCACAGATAAAGGCGTCGGGAGCTTCAAGTCCTGAAGCGACGAAATCGTCCACTGCGAGCTTGCCGTCATAGCTTTTGAAGTTTCCGTAAAAAATGCGCTTTTCCTCTACGGTGAGGCCGTTTTCCTCCATTGCGCTCAGGAAAGCGTCATAACGCGCTTTTCCCTCTGGGTTTTCGAGAGGTCCTGAGACATAATTTATGGTCTTTGCACCGTGGTGCTGTATGATATGGTTCACGAGCTTTTTCATGACGCCGAAGTTGTCGATGCTTATGTCATAGAATTCAGGGTTTTCACGGCTCTCAAAAACAACAGCCGGTATTTTTGCGGCAAGGACGCTGCTGAATATGCGGTTTCGCAGCATTCCGTCGCCGAAGGTGTTTGTCATGAGCAGAGCGCCGTCGAACTGGGTGTAGTCTACGAGGTTATATATACTTGTTTCGCCAATGTCGAATTTATCGCTGCCGACCATTCCTCCGAAGCCTGCAACATAGGAGATGTTCATATTGTGCGCAAAGGCGAATGCATTGATCCCTTTGAAAATGTTGTACTGATATTCTTCGTCCAGACCGGAAACAATAACAACGATCTTTTTTGTTTTCTCGCTATCCATATTTATTATCCCCTCTTTAACAACAAAATGATATATCAAAAATATATACCACTATTATTATAGTACATTTTACATAAAAAATAAATAGATTCAGAAAATTTTGTAGAAAGTCACATAAAAAGTAATGCGGAGTTGTGCACACCGTAGAAGGGGAGAAAAAAGAATCGTAATGACGTGATCCAGGGCGCTGTTGAAATGGCAGGGCAACATTCACAAACAAATTTCCTGGTAGTAATTTGCTTAAAAACATATCCGTGGCGTATTACAAAAAATACCGGCAAAAATCGCCAAAAGCAAATTAGCGCGTTAAAGCTGCAGCACAATAGTGCTATAAAAATCCAACTATCAGTACCGCCGCTTTTTGCAGGTAAATAAGGAGAAATGGAGAATGCATAAAAAACCGCAAAAAATTGGAGCTAAAATGTACAAATACAGCAAAAAATGAGCAAGAAAAATTATTGTTAGCAAGAATTGACTTGAAAAGTTCATAAAAAAGTAATAAAATTAGTACAAGAGCTGAGGAAGAGGAGGGACGCTTAGGCACTTGGGGCTTATGTGCTTTTCCTCGGTTGAGATCAAAGATCAAAAGGATTTAATAATCACGTTATTAGAGAAAGTGAGGAATGATCAACATGAAAAAAGGAATCTTAAAGAAGATCGTCAGCGCAAGCACGACTGCTGTGATGATCGCTTCAAGTATCCCTGCAGTCCCTGCTATTGTTAATGCTGCAGATCAGCAGCAGAGAGGCAATATAGGCGGCTTCGACTACGAAATGTGGAATCAGAACTATACCGGTCAGGTTTCAATGCAGCCCAGCGCAGGTTCTTTCACCTGTTCATGGAGCGGTATCGAGAACTTCCTGGCTCGTATGGGCAAGAACTACGACAGCAAGAAGCAGAGATATAATCAGATAGGTTCTGATATTACTCTTACTTATGATGTTGAGTACACACCAAGAGGAAATTCTTATATGTGCGTTTACGGCTGGACAAGGAATCCTCTTATGGAATATTATATCGTTGAAGGCTGGGGCGACTGGCGTCCACCCGGAGACGGTGCTGAGAGAAAGGGTACTGTAACTCTTGACGGCAATACATATGATATTGCAAAGACAATGCGTTACAATCAGCCTTCTCTTGACGGTACAGCTACTTTCCCGCAGTACTGGAGCATCCGTCAGACAAGCGGTTCAAGAAACAATACAACAAACTACATGAAGGGCACTATCCATGTCGGCAAGCACTTTGACGCATGGTCAAAGGCTGGTCTTGATATGTCAGGTACTCTTTATGAGGTATCCCTTAATATCGAGGGCTACAGATCAAGCGGTTCTGCTAACGTAAAGAGCCTCGCTGTTTATGAGAATGGTTATAACGGCGGTGGCGGCGGCGGTGGAAGCACCGGCGGCGGAAGCACAGCTACAAAGACAGTAGAGCCAGATGCAAACGGCGACTACTTCACAAACGATTTTGAGAAGGGTGCAGGCGACTGGACAGGCAGAGGAAGCGCTTCTGTTGACACAAGCAGCAAGAACTACTATGATGGTTCAACTTCACTTTATGTTTCAGGAAGAGAGAATGAGTGGAACGGCTGTGCTATCACACTGGATCCCAATGCTTTCGTTCCCGGTGAGACATACAGCTTCAGCGCTGCAGTTCTCCAGAACAGCGGTTCAAATGTAACTCTTCAGATGTCACTCCAGCAGGGCGACGGCAACGGCGCTTCTTATACTCAGATCGCTGATTGTACAGCAAAGAGTGGCGAGTGGACAAAGCTTGAAAATACAAAGTTCACAATTCCTGATAATTCAGGAGATATGATCCTTTATATTGAGACTCCTGAGAGCTCAGGCGACCTCTGCGACTTCTTCGTAGACGCAGTTCAGGTTTCAAAGTCAGGTAAGTCTTCATCTGTAGTAACAGGTCAGGGCAAGGTTAGTGACACAACTACAGGCGGTATATCTACAGGCGGCTCAACCGGCGGCGGTTCAACAACCGGCGGCAGCTATACAGGTGTTCGCGCACATCAGAATCTTGACTATACATATACAAAGGGCGGCGACGGCTTCAAGGATTACATGGGACCGTACTTCCGTCTCGGTACTTCTGTAAGCGGAAACGAGATCGGCAATTCACAGGCTCAGCAGTTCATCAAGAAGAACTACAACTCTGTAACCTGTGAGAACGAAATGAAGCCCGATTCTATCGTTGCAGGCGTAAACGGCGATAACGTAAACATCAGCCTTAACAACGCAAGCGCAATACTCAAGTTCGCAGAGCAGAACGGCATCGGTGTCCGTGGTCATACCTTCGTATGGTACAGCCAGACTCCTGGCTCACTGTTCCAGGATAACGGCGGTACCGTTTCAAAGGATCGTATGAACAAGCGTCTTGAGAGCATGATCAAGAACACATTCAGCGCTATCAAGAGCCAGTTCCCGAACCTCAAGCTCCATTCTTACGACGTTTGTAACGAGCTCTTCGTTAACGACGGCGGCGGAATGAGACCTGCTTCAAATTCCAACTGGGTAAGAGTATACGGCGAAGGCAACTCAGAGTTCGTTGTAAACGCATTCAAGTATGCAAGACAGTATGCTCCTTCAGATTGTAAGCTTTACCTCAATGACTATAACGAGTACATGAGCGCTAAGACCAAGGATCTTGTAAACATGGCCAAGACAGTCATGAAGGAAGGTAACTATATCGACGGTATCGGTATGCAGGCTCACCTTGATTCCAAGTATCCTTCAGCAAGCGAATTCGAGACAGCTATCAAGCAGTTCGAGTCACTCGGACTTGATGTTCAGATCACAGAGCTCGATATCACAAACAGCACAGGTTCAAACGACAAGCTTTATCCTCAGATCTTTGAGGTTGCTATGAAGCACGCTGCAAACATCTCAACTGTTACTCTCTGGGGTACAACAGATGAGAGAAGCTGGAGATACCGTGAGAACGGCGGTTCACCGCTTCCGTTCAGCAACTACCAGCCTAAGTCGTTCTACAATAACATCATCGGTCTCTGCACATCTATCCCTGTTCCTACATCAACAACAACTACTACTACAACTACAACTACTACAACAACCACAACAGAGCCCGTTGAGACAACAACTACAACTACAGCTCCTCCTCAGGATCTCAAGGATATCCTCAATGAGCAGGTTACACTGTGGGGCGACGCTAACGGCGACGGCGGCGTAGATATGGCTGACGCTGTAAAGATCATGCAGGCTCTCGCTAACCCCAACAAGTATCAGCTCACAGAGCAGCAGCAGTTCAACGCAGACGTTTATGCAGCTGGCGACGGCATCACAACAAACGATGCAGCTGCTATACAGGAATATCTCCTTGGCATCATCAAGCAGCTCCCCAAGAGCTATTCTGACGATATCAAGACTGTAACTACTGAGTCGACAACAACGACTACTACTACAACAACCACTACAACAACTACAACGACAAAGGCAACAACAACCACTACAACTACTACAACTGCTCCTAAGTCGAACTTCAATTACAACGCTAACTTACAGTACAAGGCAGCTCCCGATTATTACTTCAACGGCTGCCAGCAGCAGGGTAAGGTCACAAAGGAGAGCTATAACGGCATAAACGGTTATAACAGCTGCAATGTTTATACTCCTTATAACTATGATCCGAGCAAGAAGTACAACATCTTCTATCTCATGCACGGCGGCGGAGAGAATGAGAACACTCTGATCTCCCAGAATGATACAATGATCCAGAATATGCTGGACAACATGATCAAGAACGGCGAGCTTGAGCCCCTTATCGTTGTATTCCCGACATTCAACAAGACAGAAGCAGGACGCTTCTACAGCGAGTTCCGTCAGAGCTTAGTTCCTTTTGTTGAGGGTAAGTATTCAACTTATGCTAACAAGGATACATCTGAGAGCTCACTCAAGGCTTCAAGAATGCACAGAGCATATGGCGGCTTCTCAATGGGCGGCGTTTCAACATGGGCTGTATTTGAGAACTGCCTCGACATCGTAGGCTACTTCATGCCTCTCAGCGGCGACAGCTGGAACGGCAACAGCGCTTACGACAAGGCTAAGGGTATTGCTAATGCAGTTGACAAGTCAGGTCTCCAGAAGAACCAGTACTTTATCTTCTGCGCTACAGGTTCAACTGATATAGCTTATCCTAATGTTAGTCCTCAGATCGACGAAATGAAGAAGATGAGCCAGTTCGTTTACACTTCGGACTTCTCAAAGGGTAACCTTTACTTCATGGTAGTTAACGGCAAGGACCACTGGTGGGGCAACGTAAGACATTATGTATATGATGGACTTCCTTACTTCTTCCACGAAGGTCAGTAAGATCTGCTAAATTCAAAATATTTAAACCGGGAACATTATGTTCCCGGTTTTTTTTATGTATTTTAAGGAGCCTGAAGGCTCCTTTTTTATGGGCGCTTTTGTCACGGAAAAGACGAAACGAAGGGCTTTTGCGGCGCCGGTCAGGTGTATGCGAAAAAAACTTTTTATAAATTTCAAAAAAGCTATTGACAAACAGTATGAGATGTGGTATTATCTAAGTGTAATAACCGTACTATCCGATATAGTACACTCGCTACAGAAAGGAGCTGCATATGTTTTCTATCGACCTGACAAGCAGAATACCCATTTATGAGCAGATTTATCAGAAGATCGTCATGCTTATCCTTAACGGGACACTTGCAGAGAACGATCAGCTTCCGAGTGTGAGAAGTCTTGCCAAATCCACAGGAGTGAATCCTAATACCGTTGCAAAAGCCTATCAGGAGCTTGAACGCAATGGGGTGATATACTCCGTACCGGGAAGAGGCAGTTTCATATCTGCTCAGAATTATGATGAATTCCGGAAAAAGGTGCTTGAGGATTTCGATTCGACTGTGAATGAAGCCTTCGATAAGGGAATATCTCCCGGCGATCTGAAGGACAGGATAGATTCTCTGCATCAATCTTACAGAAAGGAAAACAGACCATGATTGAACTAAAAAATACAGTGAAGAAATTCGACAGCTTTACGGCTCTTGACGGCGTTGATCTCAGTATCGAAAAGGGAACCGCTTTTGGTCTGATCGGTTCCAACGGCGCCGGAAAGTCTACTATACTGAGACTGATATCCGGCATCTATTCGCCTGAGTCCGGTGAAGTGCTTATTGACGGTGAAAATGTTTTTGATAATGTGAATGCAAAGCAGAAGGTGTTCTTCATCAATGACGAGACCGTTCAGTTCGGAAGCTTCACTCTGAATAAGCTTAAAAGCTACTACAGGAACTTCTATCCGTCCTTCTCGGAGGAGATCTTCGAGACACTGCGCAAAAAGACAGGGCTGCCGCTGGATAAGAAGATAAGCAGCTTTTCAAAGGGCATGAAGCGTCAGGCTATCGTTATAATAGGTCTTGCCTGCTGTACAGAGTATCTTCTGCTTGACGAGGCGTTTGACGGCCTTGATCCCACTATGAGGATCATAGTAAAGAAGATGCTTGTAGACGCTATGCTCGACAGAAAGCTTACGACCATAATCTCCTCGCATAACCTGAAGGAGATAAACGAGCTCTGTGATACGGCTGCTCTGCTTCACAACGGAAAGATCATCTTCTCACGGGATATTGACGATGTAAAGGGCAGCGTACATAAGATACAGGCTGTATTCAACAAGAATGAGGACGGAACTGTCCCGTACTTTAAAAAGGAAGATTTTGCCCAGGAAGGTATCGAGGTACTGCACTATGAGCAGAGTCAGAGTATATGCTTCATCATAGCAAAGGGTGATATCGAAACTATCAAGGCGTCGCTTATACCTAAGCATCCTATGCTGACAGAGGTCATACCGCTCACGCTTGAAGAAATATTTATCTATGAACTGGAGGTGCTCGGTTATGACAGCAGCGACAACATCAGTGAATAAAAATAAAAGCAGTTTCTGTATACGTTTTAAAAGCAAGTTCTCCGAGGATACCAAGCTCTTTGTGACCAATCTTGTTTTCCATCTGCTTTGCGTTCCTGTGCTTGCAGGGGTACTGCTGAAGGAAATGTATATGGAGCAGATCAATGACTACAGCGGAAGTCAGGATATGCTCCCGTTTATCGCGATCGCGGTCATAGCTTTCATTCTGAGTATTGCAATGGGCTTCGTGATCCCTATGATGAATTTCAGGTATCTGTATAACAAATCACTGGTCGATATGAACTACTCGCTCCCGCTGAACAACCGTCAGCGTTTCTTTGCCGATTACTTTTCAGGTCTGATAGCATATATCGCACCTCCTCTTGTTGGTGCGGTCATAGGCGGCGCAGAGCTGCTTATCGGTTCGTTTTTTATTGACATCAGTGAATTATATGAAATTATACCAATGCTATTACGTATCGGTTTTGTTGTTATCGTCGGAATGATAATGCTGTATACACTTTCTGTATTAGCAATAACCTTTGCGGGCAGTACGTTTGAGGCGCTGTTCAGCATTGCAGCTGTAAATATAATGATACCCGCATTCCTGAGCCTTACATGGATGAATATCGTGAATGCAGCAGGTTTCGGACTCAGCGAAGAGGCTATAACAAATAGCTTTACCCTGTTTACGACAAGCCCTTTGGGTGTAATGTTCTTTATTGCGTTTTCCAGTGAAAAATGGTTCATGTCTGCAAGAAGAGCTTATTCTGAAAGATTTGAATATACTACTTCGTTCATAAACTCGGTATACTTCAGTTTTATGGTAAGAGCGCTGCTGTTTATTGCAGTGATTGTCCTTATCTCGTACCTGCTCTATAAGCACCGCAAGGCGGAGGACGTTTCAAAGCCTTACGTTTACAAAGCTTTTTACTATGTGCTCATGGCAACTGCGGTATACTGTATTTTCTCGGTCATGAAGATGACAGACACTTCAAGCGCATTTATTGCCGCATTTATCATAAGCGGTATCCTGTGGTTCGTTATGGAGGTAATAAGGCGCCGCGGATTCAAGCGCTTCTGGACCGCTGTTGTGAGCTTTGCTGCAGCAAGCGCTGCTGTTATCGGCGTTATACAGCTGACTGACATCACGAACGGTTTTGGCAGAGCTAAGTTTACGCCTTCAGCTTCATCTGTCACCGATGTTGAGATCAATGTGTATGGAAGGTATGATTCACTGTATGAGGACAGGCTCATGCACGATAAAAAGGTAATAAAAGACGCTGTTGAGTTTAACAAGGAGATAGTTGACCGACATTATAATCCTGAAAAGTACGATTATGAGCTTTTGAGATACAGGGACAGTGCAAATGGCATAACAAATGAAGGCTATGTTCTTGATATTACAAATATAGATATAGTATTCTATACAAGGAGCGGGGCTTCCATATCCCGTAATTATCAGGTCCCTTCGGAAATGCTTACAGATCTGTTATGCGATATGTATACAAGTGAGGAATATGCGGAACAGGTAACTGAGGATATGTTCAGAAAAAGCCTTGTAAAAGACAATAATAATTACGGATACGGTATTTCTCCGGAAGAGGCACAGCACTGCCGTTTTGAAATCTGCGACAAATTAGGAGTGTATACTGATATATATTTTTCTGTTGAAGAGGGAAGAGCGCTTGCTGACGCAGTTCGCACGGATATAGCGGCTATGACGGCTGATGACCTGAAAAATTCCGATAATTACTGCTATCTGGAAGGTATTATTATAAATTCCGCCTGCCATAATACGGTGGCTTTCCTTGAAGAACATGATATAGTTTATAATAAGACCGCTGAAAAACTGGTCGCTGAAATGACATCGGACGGAAAAGATATTTCCTTCAGAACGGAGCCTGACTACATATTCCCGCTGCTGCTGTTCACAGATAATAATAACGGCAATAACTATGACCGTTACAGATACGAGAGTTCAGTAAACGACGGAGTTAAGCTTGACTATATTCTCAACTTCAGCGTAAACAGCAATCGTTCATCAGGTAAATACGGCTATAATGCTACAGGTTACTACACTGTCAACGATACAGAGGCTGTGGAGAAGCTTCTGGAAATCGCTACGCCTGTTGTGCTGGGAGAGAAGGTCATTGGCGAGGTACAGTACGGCAATTCTACTCTTTATGTTACGGATCGTCCCGGATACAGCGAGATATTCAACAAAGCAAAAGGAGCTTTGAGCTGGCATAGCGGCAGGGCGTGAGAAAAAAGCCGTTATGTATTGATCAACAGAAGAAAAAGATTTTCATGAACAAAAAAGAAGGATAAATATACGGAGCGCCGCTGATAAAGCGGCGCTCCTGGTCTTTGCCGCAGGAGCTGAAAACTCATGCAGCAGTTTTTATAAAATACCGGAATAAAATGAAAAGACAGCCGATTTTCACCGACTGCCTTTCAGGGGATATTAAAATTTGGAGAAAGCTTTATTAAATGTGCCGGCTGCTGATACTGCTGCCGGCTGCCGTTACAGCCGCATTCATTTTAGCAGCATATCCGGAACGTGATAGTTGATCACTCATATTTTTTTGATATATCAACCTATGATTTTATTATATCATTTTTCCATATCTTATCAAGTACATTCTTGCTATATAATTATACAAACTGAGCATTTATTGCTATTATATACGTGAGGTAATACAAAACAGATGGGTCCTGTTATCTGTAGACTGAAAAAAGAAGTGTATATCGGATGTATTAAAATCTGATACCGACTGTTTTTACTTGAATTAAGTAAGGCTATATGATATAATAAATGTATGCTTTACTATCGCCTTTGGCAGATATGTAAAGCTGAATTTTAGTTGATAGGCAACACTGATCATTTAACAGGAAGAGAGAACTATGACGCTACAACAGTTAAAATATATCATCGCCATTTCCGAGACAGGTTCCATAACAACAGCGGCACAGCGCCTTTTTATTGCTCAGCCGAGCCTTTCCAAAGCTGTTGCGGAGCTTGAAAAGGAAATGGGTATAAATATCTTCAACCGAAGCAACAGGGGAGTATATCTTTCCGAGGACGGTACTAAGTTCCTTGCTTATGCAAGGCAGATAGTCGAGCAGGCTGAGCTGCTTGAAAGTGAATACAAGTCCACAGCTCCGCCGAGAAGAGCCTTCGCAGTTTCGGCACAGCATTATGCATTCGTGGTAAATGCATTTGTTGAGCTTGTAAGGGAATACGGCAGGGATAAGTATGAATTCTCACTCCGTGAGCTTAAAACAGCGGAGATAATAGAGGACGTCCGTACACGCAGGAGCGATATAGGTGTGCTGTTCCTCAGCAGCTTCAACCGCGAGGTCATAAGGCATATTCTTCAGAACGAAGAGATAAGGTTTGAACCTCTGTTTACTGCAAAGCCTCATGTTTTTGTAAGCAGGAGCAATCCTCTTGTCGGAAGAAACTCTGTGACCCTTGATGACCTGAAGGCATTTCCGCGTCTGACTTACGATCAGGGAGTGAAAAACTCGTTCTATTTCGCGGAAGAGCTCCATATTACGGCGGAAAGTCCGAAAAACATTGTAGTATCCGACAGAGCCACTCTTTTCAATCTCCTTATCGGACTTGACGGATATACAATATCTTCCGGTATACTCAGCTCGGACCTTAACGGCAGCAATATCGTATCCATACCTCTTGAGAGCGATGAGGAAATGGAAATAGGCTATATCACTACCACTGACCGTCCCGTTAATGAGCTGACGAACCGCTATCTTGAGCATCTCAACAGCTATATCAGGAATTATTCTTCCTGATATAGCTTTTAACTATGGTGTAATATTCTTTTTTAGTATTAACACATTTCTGACGGTTGTGTTATAATAAGTGTGTACTTAATAAATATACCTGAGGAATATAATATGAAAACAGCTGAATTATTTGATAACAGGACGGTGTTCTCACTTGAGATATTTCCGCCCAAGCCCGACGCTGATGAGAGCGTTATATATGATACTCTTGAGGAACTGTCCGATATATGTCCTGACTTCATAAGTGTGACCTATGGCGCGGGCGGCGGGCACAACGGTTGCAGGACAATACGTATCGCTTCTGATATAAAGAGTAGATACGGTGTTGAAAGCGTTGCGCATCTTCCCTGTGCCGGTCTTACAAAGGCGCAGGCGGCGGAGATACTTGACAGTATCCGGGAGCATGGGATAGAAAATGTGCTCGCTCTGCGCGGAGACAAGCCTGACGATACACCGGCAGCAGGTGATTTCCACCATGCCAGTGAGCTCATATCTTTTATAAAGGAAAACTATGATCTCAATGTTATTGCTGCCTGTTATCCTGAGGTGCATCCTGAGAGCAAAAGCGCTGTTGACGATCTTAAATGGCTCAGATACAAGGTTGACTGCGGTGCGGATCATCTGATAACGCAGCTTTTCCTTGACAACAGGTATTTCTTTGATTTCTATGAGAAAGTATGCATCGCAGGTATTGATGTGCCTGTTGAGGCGGGCATAATGCCGGTAACGAACAAGAGACAGATAGAGCGTATGGTTAAGCTCTGCGGTGTGCAGCTGCCGAAAAAGTTTGTCCGCGTACTGGAAAAGTATGAGCATAATGAAGCTGCTCTGCGCGACGCCGGTATAGCCTATGCAATAGACCAGATAACGGACCTTATAACTGAGGGCGTAGACGGGATACACCTTTATACAATGAATAATCCATATGTTGCACATAGGATTTTTGACGCTGTGCAGAGTATGGTGAAGGTCAGCTCCTGTGCTGCGGATTAAAATACAGCTGTATCTGTAACAGAAATGGGATCAGGGGGAAAAAGGATATTTAAATTGCTGATGTTCTGTTTTAGTTACAAAAAGGGGATCCCGTATTGCAGTAACCTGCAATACGGGATTTTCTTTTTCGTCTTCGGGTAACGGCAAAGCAAAATGGCGGGGCGGTTATTGAGGAGATCAAAAAAACAGCGATTTTTCGGCGTAATGGTTGATATTTCAGATTTTATGTGCTATAATGAAAAAAGCTTTTACCGTTAATAAACTATATAAAGGAGTAAGACATGGACATCATAATCATCGGAACGATAATCGCCTACCTTGTTGCTATGGTTGCAGTAGGTCTTATCTTTTCCAGAAAAAACGAAAACGTCGGAGACTTTTATCTCGGCGGACGTAAGCTTGGTCCTCTGGTGACCGCTATGAGCGCAGAGGCTTCCGACATGAGCAACTGGCTTCTCATGGGACTTCCCGGAGTTGCCTATCTAACAGGCGGCGCCGAGGCAGGCTGGACCGCTATCGGCCTTGCTGCCGGCACTTATCTCAACTGGCTCTTTGTGGCTAAGCGCCTCAGAGTTTACAGTCAGCACTGCGGCGCTATCACTATCCCCGATTTCTTTGCAAAGCGATACAAGGACAAAAGCAAGCTGATAATGGGCGTTTCGGCACTTATTATCCTGATATTCTTCGTGCCCTATACCGCTTCGGGATTCTCAGCCTGCGGAAAACTGTTCAGCTCCCTCTTCGGCTGGGATTATCACCTTGCAATGATAATCAGCGCGGTCATCATCATTTCTTATACCTGCACAGGCGGCTTCCTGGCTGCAAGCACTACAGACCTTATACAGAGTATCGTTATGACTCTGGCTCTTGTGAGCATAGTTATCTTCGGTGTTGGCGCTGCAGGCGGATTAGGGAATGTGGTCGACAATGCCGAGTCTATAGCAGGTTATTTCTCGCTCAGTCACATACATAATACCGAAACTGGCGGAGCTGACAAATACACTGTTCTGACTATCGCTTCTATCCTTGCATGGGGACTTGGTTATTTCGGTATGCCTCATATACTTCTCCGCTTCATGGCTATCAGGGACAAGGAGAAGATAAAAACTTCAAGAAGGATAGCTTCAGTGTGGGTAGTCATCTCCATGGGTATCGCAATATTCATCGGCTTTATCGGAAATGCACTTTCAAAGAGCGGCAAGCTTGATGTGCTTGCGGGCAATGATTCGGAAAAGGTCGTTATAAAAATCGCACAGTATATGAGCGAGCACCATGTTGGACTGGCTGTTATAGCAGGTCTCGTATTTGCAGGTATCCTTGCCTGTACGATGTCTACCTCAGACTCACAGCTTCTTGCGGCATCATCATCAATGTCTGAGAATATACTCAAAGGAGTATTTGATGTCAAGCTGAGCGATAAGGTCTCGATGCTCGTCGCAAGAGCAGTGCTGCTTGTTGTTGCGGTACTGAGTATCATTCTTGCATGGAACAAGGACAGCTCTGTATTCAGGGTAGTTTCATTTGCGTGGGCAGGTTTCGGCGCAACATTCGGTCCGGTAATGCTTACCGCGCTGTTCTGGAAACGCTCAAACAGATGGGGCGCTATAGCGGGTCTCATAGTTGGTGCGGTAATGGTATTCGTATGGAAGTTCCATATTGCTGCTATAGGCGGCATATTTGCGATATATGAGCTGCTGCCGGCATTCCTCTGCGCACTTGCGGCTATAATAATCGTTTCTCTTCTGACCGGTGCTCCGGAAAAGGAAATAACAGATGAATTCGATACAGTAAAAGCAGAAATTAATAACTGAAAAAGCGCTCTTAGGTGTTATTCATACAGAAGTTTTTGAAAAGAGTACGTGGGCAACCTTTCTTATGAAAGGTTGCCCACGTTAATTTCATATAAGGTTTCTGTAAGCACTGCAATAATACAGGTTCTTTCAATTACAGGCTCTTATCTGAACTCAAAGTAAGCTCTTGATTATGCCAAGAAGGAATTCCTGTATTCTGAGTGCGTCGTTGGTTGTAAGACCGTCGCCGTCAGCGTCAGCGTTTACCTTACCCTGCTCAGTGAGAGCATTTGCGGATGTACCGCCGATGCCGTACTTGTTCGGGTTAGCAAGTGACTGCATTATGAGAACTGCGTCTGCCATATCAACAGTATCGTCGCAGTTTGTATCTCCTGCCTTGATTATTGTAAGCTGAGGAGCTGTAGTTGTAGTGGTAGTTGTGACAGGTTCTGTGGTTGTGGTCGTCGTAGTTGAAGTAGTCGTTGTAGTTGTTGATGTGGTAGTTGTCGTGGTCGTAGTTGTAGTAGTGGTAGTTGTCGTTGTTGTGGTAGTAGTTGTTGTAGTCGTGGTGGTTGTTGTTACAGCAGGCTGTGAAGCCTTTACATATCCGTCAATAGTCTCAGCGAAGAAGTTTCCTATCTTCTTATAGCCGCCGCCGTTGGGGTGGAGCTGGTCGCTGCCGATATCGTTCATGCCGTCAAGACAACCGTGAACGTCTGCAAACTTGACATTCTTGCCCTTGCCTGCATACTCCTCAGCAACCTGCTTTACAGTATTGTTATAGTTGCCTATCTTCTGAGTATTTCCGCCGTAGGCTGTATGCTCGGGTACCGAGCAGAGGAAGATCATACCGTCAGACGGCATATCTGCCAGCATATAGTCCAGCATAGCGCGGAGATCGGAAGCACAAGCGTCCATTGAGCGGTTAGCTGTCAGGTCGTTTGTACCGATCATAAGAAGAATGATATCGGGCTGTGCGCTCTTAACGGCATTGTTGTTCTTGAGCTCGTTGTACAAGCTGCCCTTGCCGCCCTGCTGCTGTCCCCAGCCGGGTATCTCCTTGATCTGATAGCCGCTGAAGCCTGCGTGATTGTCATCATAGGTTATACCGTTGGCTGAAGCGCTGTTTCTGCCGTTGGGACCTACCATGTCTATCTTATAGCCCATCTTTGTGAGAGCGTCATAGAGGTACTTTCTGTAGCCGCCCTGCTCTCCGTCACCGTTGGTGATAGAGTCGCCTGCGGGCATGATCTTTATTACCTTATCGGTAACAGCGGTATCGCCGCCGTTGCCGTCCTGCTGCTGACCGCCGCCTTGCTGCTGGCCGCCGAAATCGAAGCCGCCGCCCTGCTGCTGGCCGCCACCGAAGTCAAAGCCGCCACCCTGGCCGCCGCCCTGGAACTGGCTCCAGTCAAAGTTGCCCATATCGAAGCCGCCGCCTTGCTGGCCGCCGCCCCACTGCTGGCCGCCGCCGAAGTCAAAACCGCCGCCTACGTTACCACCGCCAGCGTCTCCGCCGCCCTGTGACTCCTGACCCATCTGGTCATCGGAAGCACCTGTAGTAACTGTTACGCTCTTAACGTTAGCAGAACCGTTTGATCTGTAACCCTCGATATTAAGGGATACCTCATAAAGTGTACCTGACATGTCGAGGCCCTTCTGGCTCCATGCGTCAAAGTGCTTGGATACGTCGATAGTGCCCTTCATGTAGTTTGTCTGATTGTTTGCGGAGCCGCTTGTTGTTCTGATGCTCCAGTACTGCGGGAATGTAGCTGTACCGTCGAGAGAGGGCTGATTATAACGCATTGTCTTGGCAATTTCATATGTATTGCCGTTGAGGGTAATGTTGCCCTTTCTCTCACCGTCATTTCCGGGTGGTCTCCAGTCGCCCCAGCCTTCAACGATGTAGTATCCCATAAGAGGATTCCTTGTCCAGCCGTAAACGCACATGTAGGAATTTCCTCTCGG
>JAEEGJ010002161.1_pt1 | contig 130983 bp, 111 predicted proteins | sample 8958761 | NCBI WGS metagenome assembly JAEEGJ01 (sample SAMN16246546, study PRJNA631951) | gut metagenome | biome: gut microbiome; feature: rumen; material: RS-attached | host: Bos | place: Iran: Karaj | collected 2018-10
TGTTGTTCTCAGCGTTTGCTACTGCGCTGCTAAGGAGCTTGAAGATTACGCTTGATGCATATCTTGGATTGTACTGAAGAATTGCAAGCGCTGTCTCAACATCCTTTCCTCTGATGGCATCCATTACGAAGCACGCCTTCTGAACTGGTATTCTTGCGTAAGATAACTTAGCAAAAGGTCTTGTCTCTCTATTGTCACGATTTCTGTTTCTCTTGATTTGTGATCTATGCTTAATTTCCTTTTCCACGTTAATAGACCTCCTTTCATTGAATCACTATTAGTTTATGCTGCTCTTTCTCTCGACGGGAGAATTTCCAGCATGTCCTTTGAATGTTCTGGTAGGAACGAACTCACCAAGCTTGTGTCCAACCATATCTTCTGTAACATATACAGGAATATGCTTTCTTCCGTCATGAACAGCGATTGTGTGTCCAACAAAAGACGGGAAAATTGTAGAACGACGAGACCAAGTCTTGATAATCTGTTTCTGGCCCTCTGCGTTCATAGCATCTATCTTCTTTAACAGGCTTGCGTCTGCAAAAGGTCCCTTTTTAAGTGATCTAGACATTTTATTCCTCCTTATTTGATGGCTTTACCGTTTCTTCTTCTTACGATGAGCTTGTTTGAAGCCTTCTTAGCTTTTCTTGTCTTATAACCAAGAGCTGGCTTACCCCAAGGTGTTGAAGGACCAGAACGTCCGATAGGTGCTCTACCTTCACCACCACCGTGTGGATGGTCGTTAGGGTTCATAACAGAACCACGAACTGTAGGGCGGATACCCATATGTCTCTTACGTCCAGCCTTACCAAGATTAATAAGGTTGTGATCACCATTACCTACAACACCGATTGTTGCGCGGCAGATAATTGGAACCATTCTCATTTCGCCAGAAGGTAATCTAAGTGTTGCATACTTACCTTCCTTAGCCATTAACTGAGCTGAGTTACCAGCAGAACGAACAAGCTGTCCACCCTTACCTGGATATAACTCGATATTGTGAACCTGTGTACCAACTGGAATTTCTGTGAATGGTAAGCAGTTACCAACTCTAACTTCAGCACCAGCACCGTTCTGTACTGTCATGCCATCTGTTAAACCAGCAGGTGCAAGGATATATGACTTCTCACCATCAGCGTAAGCGATAAGTGCGATGTTAGCAGTTCTGTTAGGATCGTATTCGATACCGATAACCTTAGCAGGAACTCCTTCCTTGTTTCTCTTAAAATCGATTACTCTGTACTTCTGCTTGCTTCCACCACCGTGGTGACGTACAGTAATCTTACCCTGGTTGTTACGACCAGCAGTCTTGCTCTTCTTAGCAAGTAATGACTTCTCAGGAGATGACTTTGTAATTTCAGAGAAATCTGAACCAGTCATGTTTCTTCTGGAAGGTGTATATGGGTTATAAGTTTTAATTCCCATTTTTTTCTCCTTTCGGCTGTGTAATATTGTTTTCTACACGTCTATATCTTAAAGTCCTTCGAAGATTTCGATTTCCTTAGAATCAGCTGTTAACTGCACGATAGCCTTCTTTGTCTTAGCTGTGTAGCCCTGATCCTTTCTGTTAGCTCTCTTCTTCTTACCGTTGTTATTCATTGTGTTAACTGAAGCAACCTTTGTTCCTTCAAACATCTTCTCAACAGCTTCCTTAATCATAGTCTTGTTAGCGTCTGTATGAACTAAGAATGTATACTTCTTAGAAGCCATATCAGTCATTGACTTTTCTGTGATTACAGGCTTGAGGATTACATCATAATACTGAATATTTGCCATTATGCATACACCTCCTCTAATTTTTCAACAGCTGCCTTAGTAACAACTAATGTATCATACTTAAGAACATCATAAGTATTGATTTCGCTAGTGTTTGAAACCTTAGCACCGTTAACGTTTCTACCAGAAAGAACAACGTTCTTGTTCTCTCCTTCAAGAACTACTAAAGCCTTAGAAACCTTAAGGTTGTTTAATACCTCTACGAATTTCTTTGTCTTTACTTCATCAAGATTGAATTCATCTAAAACAACAATCTTGCTATCAGCTACCTTAGAAGATAAAGCTGAAAGAAGAGCGATTCTCTTCTCCTTCTTATTCATCTTGAATGAATAATCTCTTGGCTTTGGTGCAAATACAACACCACCGCCTGTCCACTGTGGAGATCTTGTAGAACCCTGTCTAGCATGACCAGTTCCCTTCTGTCTCCATGGTTTTCTTCCGCCGCCAGATACTTCTGAACGAGTCTTTGCAGACTGTGTTCCCTGACGATTATTTGCAAGCTGGCTTACAACTGCAAGATGTACAAGATGTTCATTAACTTCAACACCAAATACTGCATCGTTTAATTCGATTGAGCCAACTTCTTTGCCTTCAATATTGTAAACAGATACGTTTGCCACTGTTTAGTCCTCCTTCCTTGGTAAAGATTACTTACTAACCTTTACTGTTTCTTTCAAAGTTACTAATGACTTCTTAGGTCCAGGTACTGCACCCTTAACTAAGATAACGTTATTCTCAACATCAACTCTTACTACTTCAAGATTCTGGATTGTGATTCTCTTAGAACCCATATGTCCAGGCATTCCTTTTCCCTTGAATACTCTACCAGGTGTTGTTGCTGATCCGTTAGAACCCTGATGTCTGTGGAATTTAGAACCGTGCGCCATAGGACCTCTAGACTGTCCTAATCTCTTGATAGCGCCCTGGAAACCTTTACCCTTAGAAATAGCAGTTGCATCTACCTTATCGCCTGCTGCGAAGATATCTGCCTTAATTTCGTCCTTAACATTGTATTCAGAAGAGTTTTCAAACTTGAACTCTCTAACGAATCTCTTATAAGGAACCTCTGCCTTGTCAAAATGTCCCTTAACTGGCTTGCTAACGAGCTTTTCTCTAATATCAGCAAAACCAACCTGGACAGCTTCGTAACCGTCGTTTTCGACTGTCTTTACTTGTGTTACAACACAAGGGCCAGCCTGTAATACAGTTACAGGTGTTAAAACACCATCTTCGTTGAAGATCTGTGTCATTCCGACCTTAGTAGCTAAAATAGCCTTCTTCATACTCTTTTCCTCCTGTTAAATCTACAGCGGACAAGATGATAAATAAATTCAGCGCATCCTGTCATCCTAGATAAGTTAATATAAGTGGAACCTGCACCACCGTTATAGGAATGCTTTTGTTGCTTCTATATTAAACCCTTAGGATTAGCTCTCATTGTTATTGAAACTTAAATGTTTCTTGCTGCGTTTTCTTGTTAATCAAGAAAATGTCTTGGCAATGATTAGTTCATTACCTTAAGGTTGATGAATACACCAGCTGGCATCTCTAACTTAGATAAAGCATCTACTGTCTTCTGAGATGGCTGTAATACATCGATAAGTCTCTTATGAGTTCTCTGTTCGAACTGCTCTCTAGAGTCCTTGTACTTATGTACAGCTCTAAGAATTGTAACAACTTCCTTCTTTGTTGGAAGAGGTACTGGACCACTAACCTGTGCTCCGTTCTTCTTAACAGTCTCGATGATTTTCTTGGCAGATGAATCTACTAACTCATGATCATAAGCCTTGAGTGTGATTCTCATAACTTGATTTGCCATAAAAAAAGTCTCCTCCTTTTTCGTTTTTCTAATTTCTGAAAAATCGAACAAGTGGCGACTGTACACTTACCCGTGTGTATCATGGTTTAAAACTCAAAGTTCGAACCAAGTTCTCACACGTCGTCTCCGCAAATGCGGACGGTTTTCTGTTGTACAGTGACTTGTCGTCAGTTTCCTAACTTGACATTCGCTCCACGGAAAACCAACCTGAGTAACTAGGTTGCAACCTCACGCTTCATAGCTATCATGTCACAGCAAGTAATAATATACACGAGAAAGGGAATACTAGCAAGAAAAAGATAAAAATTATTGTATTTTATTTAGTACAATTTTAAAAACAACTAAATCTTGTGGTTGAAATGAATTTTTTGAACTAGAAATCATTGAAGATTAATAATCTTTCAGTATAATAGTCAAAGCAAACACATTTGTAAAGTACATATATAATATAGAAAGGATAGTTACTGTTCATAGTAACATTAGTAAATCATGCAACCAGCTAATAATTGGAAGGATTACGAAATAATAGATTGTAGCTCTGGTGAGAAACTAGAGCGTTGGGGAGATTATGTTCTACTTAGACCTGATCCACAGGTAATCTGGAACACTAAAAAATCCTCTCCTTATTATAAGAAGCTTAACGCTCATTATCATCGTTCAAATAAAGGTGGTGGCGAGTGGGAATTTTTTGATTTACCAGAGCAGTGGACCATCAGCTATCCTATCTGCAACAAGAATCTTACATTCAACCTAAAGCCTTTTGCATTTAAGCATACAGGCCTCTTCCCTGAGCAGGCTGTAAACTGGGATTGGTTTTCTTCTATTATAAATAAGGAAATAAAAGAAAAGAATCGCCCGGTAAAGGTACTTAACCTTTTCGCCTACACAGGTGGCGCTACACTTGCTGCAGCCGCAGCAGGCGCTCAGGTTACTCACGTGGATGCTTCAAAGGGTATGGTCCAGTGGGCAAAAGAAAATGCAGCCTCATCTGGTCTTTCAGATGCACCAATAAGATGGCTTGTAGATGACTGCCGTAAATTTGTAGAAAGAGAAATCCGCCGCGGCAATAAATACGACGGAATTATTATGGATCCTCCTTCATACGGAAGAGGTTCCAAAAATGAAGTTTGGAAAATCGAGGATGATATCTTCCCATTTATCCAGCTCTGTGAGCAGATTCTTGCAGATGACGCTCTATTTTTCCTAGTTAACTCATACACAACAGGTCTTCAGCCTGCTGTGCTTAACTATATGATTAGCACTGCTCTTTTGAAAAATCATCCTGGAGAAGTAACAGCTGATGAAATTGGTCTTCCTGTCACTGAGTCAGGTCTTGTACTTCCATGTGGTGCCAGCGGTCGTTGGACCAGGAAATAAACCAACAGCTACATTATTATAAAGAAGGAATTATTTATGACTACAACAATGCAAAACCCACTTGGAACTGAACCTGTTGGAAAGCTTCTTAGAAAATTTGCTATTCCTAGCATCATCGCCATGCTCGTAGGCTCACTCTACAACATGGTGGATCAGCTTTTCATAGGAAACTTTGTTGGCCCACTTGGAAATGGCGCCACAAATATTCAGTTTCCACTTTCAATTTTAAATATTTCCATTGCCCTGCTTTGCGGAATTGGCGCAGCTTCTACATTCAACCTTGCCATGGGACGAGGTGAAACAGAAAAGGCGGGCTATTATATAGGAAACGCAATTTCACTTATGCTTTTAGGTGGATTTGTTCTTCTTATTGTTACAGAACTTTTCTTAGAGCCTATTCTTATTGGATGCGGCGCAACTGAAAATATATTACCTTACGCAGTTGAGTACTCACGAATCTGTGCACTAGGCTATCCACTCTTCATTCTTTCTGCAGGTGGTGCACATATTGTTAGAGCTGACGGCAGTCCAAATATGACTATGGCAATCAATGTAACTGGTGCCGTAATAAATACCGTTTTAGATTTCCTCTTTGTTGCAGTGTTTCACTGGGGAATGAAAGGAGCTGCTGTTGCCACAATTATCGGTCAGTATGTTGCCGGTTTTATGGTTCTTATTTATCTTAAAAAATTTAAGACCGTGAAGCTTGAAAAGCAACATTTCATTCCAGACCTTGCCATTATCGGTTCAATCGCAGCTCTTGGTACTGCACCATTTATCAATCAAATTGCAATGATGATTGTTCAGATTGTAATGAACCATGTAATGGGTCATTACGGTGCTCAATCAATTTACGGTTCAGATATTCCTATTACATGTGCAGGTATTATTTCAAAAGTTAACGGAATCTGTTTTTCATTTGTAATTGGTATATCTCAGGGACTTCAGCCAATTATTAGTTTTAATTACGGAGCTCAAAATTATAAGAGAGTTAAGAGCGCATTTTATCTTGCATTAAAACTTGCCGCAATTATCACTTTCACTAGCTGGGCTTGCTTCCAATTGTTCCCTCGCCAAATTGTTTCAATATTTGGTACTGGTGACGAGCTATACTTCCAGTTCTGTGAAAAGTACTTTAGAATATTCCTTTTCGGAATCTTCACAGCATTTTTCCAGCCACTTGCTTCCAATTTCTTTACATCAATTGGAAAGCCATACAAGGGAATCTTTATGTCTCTAACAAGACAGGTACTTTTCCTTGCACCACTTATTGTATTCTTACCTATGATATTTGGTTTCAATGGAGTTCTTTACGCAGGACCAATCGCAGATGCTCTTTCATTTACCATCTGCTTTATATTAGTAAGAAAAGAATTCTCACATCCCGAATTCAAAGAAGCATAATAAAACGCCGTCTGGCCCTTAAGCTAGACGGCGTTATTATTTGTCCTATTTATATATTATCTGGTCTCGACCTGTCTCCTTGGCCTCGTATAGGTTGGCATCGGCTCGATTAAGTACTTCGTCGATGGTCTCTCCTGGAACCAGGGCTGTCAATCCAAATGACATGGTAATCTGTCTATCGGTGTCTGGCACGTAAATGGTGCGAACCTGATCCATTATCATTGAAAGCTCTCGCCTTGCTATGTCAAGCTCTCGGTCCTTGAATATAAGAAGGAACTCCTCGCCGCCCCAGCGTGCTGCAAAGCCCTTGCCTACCATTCCAGCCTTAAGTTTGTCTGCCACTGCCTTAAGTACCACATCACCCATCTCATGACCGTAGGTGTCGTTAACCTTTTTAAAGAAGTCAATATCAGCGATGCAAAGGCAATATTTGACGCCTTGCTCTACTGCTGCAACACGAATCTCCTGAAGCTTTTTATCGGCGAAACGTCTATTGTTAAGCTCTGTCAATGCGTCGTATTCAACTAGCATCATAAGAGAATGAGCCATTCGCTTACCATCGGTGGCAAGATGCTTGATTTCATCATCTGCGCTCATCAATTCTCGAGGCATCTCACTTTTGAATTCTCCATTTGCCAGAGAATTCATGTACTTGTCTATCTTTACAATTCTATTGGCAATGCGCTTGTTGTAGCGGACCATTATAAAGCCAAAGAAAACAGAAATAATCAAGCATACCGCTATAACAGGAATAACGTATTTGATTACCTCTCTGTTTACAAGTGCTCCAGATTCACATACAGCTATCATACCAATTGCTGTGCCATCATCTGATAAAAGTGGCTTGTAGTATGCAAAGCTCTTTTCATCATAGACCATTACATTAGTATAGAAAGCGCTCTCCTTCTTTTCCAGCACATCTCTTTTTACAACAGCTGCAGCCGCTGTGCCCATGGCACTGTTGCCTTCTTCATCAGATAATGTGGTAATAATTCTAGTGTCATTGTAAAAAATAGATATCTGGATTCCAAGAACGTCAGATAGATTCTTCATCAAGGTGTCATCGCCATTAAGCTTCTCATCACCCTTGTATAAGTCTACCTCGCCTGTCTCGCTATTGGTCTCAACTCTGAAATCCCCCACATAATATTTATCAAATATGAATCCAACAAGCTCTGCATTGCTTATCAATTCATCTTCTATTTTGTCGGTAATTGCCTTTTTTACAATACTTCCACTGACAGCCACAATAACAATTGTCATAATGGCAAGAGGAACTATTGTCATCCTAAGCATTTGAGTTTTAAGACTGTTTTTAAACTGTTTCTTTTTCATAATCACCCCTCATAAAGCCTGTTGTTAGTCTAATTATACAACATTTTACAATTAAGGTAAGTATTTATAAAAAAAGCAAAAGACGAGTCAATTAAGACTCGCCCTTTGTGTATGAAAGATTAGATTAAAGAAAATGAAAGAACCTACTTGTTACGTCTAGCCTTAACCAGTGCAAAAACAGATTGGAGAATGATGAAAATGCAAAGGAGGGCTGCTGTGGCAATGTTTGCCCAGCTTGAAAGGAGTTTTCCGTTTGTATTAACAAGTACTGTAATTGTACCTGTGATCATTACACCGAAGAATGATCCTATAACATTTCCAACACCACCTGTAAGAAGGGTTCCACCGATTACGGCTGATGCAATCGCATCCATTTCTAGTCCTGTCGCCTGATTTACTGAACCGGACATTGTATTCAAGCAATAAAGAATACCACCGATTGAGCAAAGTAATGAAGAAAGGACATGGGATAACATCTTGGTCTTCTTAACATTAAGTCCCATCATTGTTGCTGACATTTGGTTTCCACCAACTGCATATAGATTACGGCCAAACTTTGTGTACTTAAGCATTAAGAAAATAAGGATAAGTACTAAAAATGCAATGATTACTGTTGGTCGTATATATGGAACAACGATTTTGCCATGTCTATTAGCCTTGCCTAAAAATTCTGGAAGGTTAATTTTTGAATTTGCCCAAGCATAGAATGTTGGGTTGTCAGCTTCTGTAATAGAAATCTGTCCAGAGCAGATAACAGCTGTCATACCTCTTGCAAAGAACATACCTGCCATTGTCACAATGAATGGCTGGATTTCTAGATAACCTACAAGGAATCCCTGAACTGCACCAAATATAAGTCCGATCACAAGAATCAGAATCACCATCTGAACAGCGCCCATTTTCCACTCAGTCATACCATAAACCAAAAGCATACAGTCCATTGCTATTACTGAGCCAACGGAAATATCAATTCCGCCTGTGAGCATTACGCATGTCATACCGCATGTTACACAGATAAGACCTGCGTTGTTAATTAAAATATTTAAAAATGTCTGGAGGTTTCCAAAACCTTTATCCTGATAGATTCCACAACCGATAGCGTACATAACAACAAATAATGCTATGGTTATGAAAACAAGTACAGTATTTGAATCAAGTTTTCTCTTTGTCTTCATTATGCCGCCTCCTTTACACTAGCTTTTTGAGCTCTTCTTGCTGCCATGTATGCCTTAAAGGCTGGAGCCTGCACAACTACGATAATAATAACGATAATTGCCTTAAATACTGGTGCCTTATCAGTTGAAACACCCATTGCAAGAAGTGTTGTTGTGATAGCCTGAATTGTATAAGCACCAATGATTGATCCTGCAAGATTGAATTTACCACCGCCAAGTGAGTTACCACCAAGAGCAACTGCAAGGATGGCATCCAATTCAAATGTAAGACCAATATTATTTGAATCTGCTGAATAGATTCTTGATGAAGCTACAATACCTGCAATACCTGCGCAGATGCCGCAAATTACATAGCAGATAAAGCAAATAACTTCTGAGTTGATACCTGATATTCTAGCTGCGCGGCTATTGATACCAACTGACTGAATATAAAGTCCTAAAGCTGTTTTCTTAAGAAGAATAGACACAACAGCTATTACAATTATTGCCACAAAAACTGGTGTAGGAATTGGACATCCCGGCAAGAAATTTCCCAGATACTTGTATGGCTCATAACGAATATAAGTAATCTGGTTGTTGCAAAGCAAAAGACCTATAGCTCTACCTGCTGTAAACAGAATCAGCGTAGCAACCATTGGCTGTATTTTAAGCTTAGCCACAAGTGCACCATTCATTGCGCCACTGAGACCGCCCATGAATACACCAAATAACATACCAACTACCATTGGTACTGCAAGTGTTGATACTGAGTTGTTACCATATCCTGCAAGCAACATACAGCATCCACATGCTGAAAGGGACATTACTGAACCCACTGAAATATCGGTTCCCGCTGATACCGCTACTACAAGGGTCTGTCCAACTGCTAAAATCGCAATCTCTGAACCACGATTTAAAATATCAATAATTCTACCAAACAAAACACCGTTGTTGATTTTAATAGCGAAGAAGTCTGGGGACTTAATCACATTAATCAACAATACCAAAATCATACAAAAAATCGGCAAGAACAGTGGTTTCTTTGCAAGCTTCTTAAAATTCTCCATCATTATTCTCCACCTCCTGCTATGGCAGCCATGACTGATTCCTGAGTCATCTCGCCAGATATTTCTCCAACTTGTGCGCCATCACGCATTACATACATTCTTGTGCATGTACGAAGCATCTCCTCTATTTCAGAAGAAATGAAGACGATACTCATTCCATCTTCCTCGGCAAACTTAAGAGCAAGCTTCTGGAATTCTGTCTTAGTACCGATATCGATACCTCTTGTTGGCTCATCAAGAATAAGGAAATCAGGATGTGTGCATAACCATCTTGCAAGAATTACCTTTTGTTGATTACCACCTGATAATTGATTTATAGGAGTCTCCCTTGATGCAGTTTTAATCTGCAACATATCTATGAACTTATCTGCAATTTCATTTTGTTTTGAGGCTGGAATCTTTTTGAACATACCATTCTTTGCCTGAAGGGCAAGAATAATATTCTCCCTAACTGAAAGATCACCAATACATCCATCGGCCTTTCTATCATCTGGCAAATATCCCATACCAGCTTTGATAGCATCAAGTGGCTCTTTAATGTTGAGCTTCTTGCCGTTGACTTTCAATTCGCCAGTTTGAGCTTTATCTGCACCATAGATGCAGCGAACCATCTCTGAACGGCCCGACCCAAGAAGGCCAGTAACGCCCACAACCTCGCCCTTTTTAATTTGGAAATCAAATGGCTTAATTGTTCCCTTGTGGCTGAGATTAGTAGCATCAACAACAACATCGTCCGATACATGTGAGGCTCCTTCCTTTTTAATAGAGGCAAGATCGTCGAAATCCTTACCAAGCATTGCCGCCACAAGCTTGACACGAGGCATTTCTTCTACCGAATACTCACCAGCAAACTCGCCATTTCTCAGAACAGTAATTGTGTCACACACTTCATATACCTGCTCTAAGAAATGAGTAACAAATATTATTCCAACTCCCTTTGCTTTAAGATCTCTCATTACCTTGAAGAGCTTTTCAACTTCATTATCATCAAGTGATGATGTTGGCTCATCAAGAATGAGAACTTTACAATCCATATCTACAGCTCTTGCAATAGCTATCATCTGTTGTATTGCAAGAGAATAATTTTCAAGTGCAATAGTTACGTCAATTTTTAATTCCAATCCATCGACTATCTCTTTTGCTTTCTTATTCATTGTTCTCCAGTCGATGGTTCCAATAGGTGTCTTTGGCTCGCGGCCAATAAATAAGTTTTCTGCCACAGTCAGGTTAGGACAAAGGTTAACTTCCTGGTATACTGTAGCAATTCCTTTTTCCTGGGCCTCTAATGTTGAGTGGTTTACTACTGGCCCATCCACTCCTGCTACATGAATCTCACCTGCGTCGAGAGAATAAACACCAGTCAACACTTTGATAAGTGTAGACTTGCCCGCACCGTTTTCTCCCATAAGCGCATGTATCTCTCCCTTTCTAAGAGTAAACTGTGCATGATCTAATGCTTTTACACCTGGAAAGGATTTGGATATGTCCCGCATAGTAATCAAAATATTTTCATCCATAATCGTTCTCCACTTTCTTTAATACTTACGCTAGTTACGCATACAAGCTTTTTTCTTATACCTGTTACGTTCACAAGCCTTAGTATTGCTTCGGTCATCTAAAACGATTCCCTTAAGCAATCTAAGAGCTTGTGAACTACAGGTAAGTAAAGTATTTATCAACAACGGCTTGTATGCTACTAGCTTAGTTATAATAATAGGGGAGGACATCCTCCCCTATTTTCTTTACTACTGGTAAACTATGCTTTGCTCAATCCTGAGCATGCGTTTTTTAGTATGAAGCCTGTGAAGCTGCATCAGTTACTACGATAAGATCCTCTGTAACCTCTTCACCAGCATTGTTTGTATATGTAATTGAAGGAAGGATATCTTCTGCTACGTACCATGGCTCTGTCATGAATGTTTCCTTAGCTACTGTCTCACCGTTCTGAAGTGCCTTGATGATATCTGCACAATAAGAACCCTGAAGTGGGTAGCACATGAAGTCTGCATTGATATCGCCTGACTGTACATACTCAAGACCAGCCTTGCAAGCATCAAATGAGATAAGGATTACATCGCCGTCAACACCATAAGAAACACCAGCTGCCTTCATAGCATCCATAGCACCAAATGCTTCGTTATCATTCTGGCAAACAACTACGTTGAACTTACCTGCATATGACTTGCAGTAAGACTCCATAACCTGCTGTCCACCTTCCTGTGTGAAGTTACCATCCTGTGAATCAAGGATTGTCCATCCCTCTTCGTCAGCGTACTTCTTAAATCCATCTGTACGTCCGATCTGAGCTGAAGAACCATTAGAACCCTCGATAACGAGAACGTTAAGGTCATCAATACCCTTTGCCTCAGCGTAAGCCTTGAGCCATGCACCAGATGCAAGACCTTCGTTCATGAACTCTGAACCTACCCATGAAACATACTTATCAGAATCTTCGATTGTTCTATCGATTACGATTACAGGAATACCTGCGTCCTCGCACTCTGTAAGAACTGTATCCCAACCTGTTGAAACGATAGGATCAATTACGATGTAATCAACGTCGTTCTGAACGAACTGTCTAACTGCATCGATCTGAGCCTTTGAATCGTTATCACAATCAACAAACTGAAGATCATATCCGTTAGCAGCTGAGAAAGCATCCTGAACTGATTTAGTAGATGCTGTACGCCAATCAGACTCATGTCCAACCTGTGCAAAACCAACTGTAATTACATCTCCGCTAGCAGCTGCGTCTCCGCCCTCAGCCTCTGTAGCCTCACCGCCATCTGCTGGTGCTGCTCCACCTGTGGAACCACCATCAGAACCACATGCTACCATTGATGCAGCCATGAGAGTTGCAAACATTCCTGCTAATAATCTTTTTTTCATAAGGTTAATCTCCTTCCTTCTCCTAACCAGCCCCAATTGCTGGCCCTTGTTTTTTTCTAATCCTAATGTAACATCATGAAATTTTTGCAACAATAAAATAGGTGCAAAAAGGTTGGTTTCTAAACATAGGATAGTACCAATTTTTACCAGTCCGATATTTTGCATACCAATTTCAGGATTAAGTGTTGTTTTTTCATTTTTAGGTTGAATATTTTTAATTTAAAAAGAGAATATTTTAAGATTGGTATGTTTAAATATTGAACAATTTTCATACCAATTTTAGTCAAACTATGCTATCATTTGATTTATGAGAGGGGAACTCTTACGCTTAGGGGGATAATTTTTATGATTCCAAAATATATTTTACTTAGAGAAAAAATTAATGAGGAAATTTTACAGGGCACCTATCCAATGGCCTCAAAATTACCTACAGAAGTTGAACTTGCGAGGATTTATAATGTAAGCCGCTCAACGGTGCGACAGGCCTTAGACCTCCTTGTTAAGGACGGAATAATAAGCAAACACTGGGGAAGCGGAAATACAGTTATAGGTAAAAGTGATTCTTCTAAAAAAGATACAGTGATGATTCTACTTCCAGATATTTCATCTCAAAGAGGCAGTTCACTTCTTTCTGATATTTCATCTACACTTTTAAAGCAAGGCTTTAAGGTAGAGCACCACCAGACTTCTAATGAATTTTCCAAGGAACGTAGCTACCTTCAGCTGATGCTAGATGATATGTATTCGGGTCTTATAATTGAGCCAGCCCTTTCAGCTCTTCCTTCTATGAATGTGGATTTGATGCAACAGCTCCTTCGTCGCAAGACTCCTGTTATATTCTTGGAAGCAACACCTATTGGCATATATAATGGCAAGGAGATTTCATCTGATAGTTATAACCTAGGCTACCAGACAGCGCGCTCTTTTATAAACATGGGTAAAAAAGATTTAGGTGGAATTTTCCTACTAGATAATAAATCTTCAGTTCTGACATATTCTGGATTTGTAGATGCTATTAGAGATGCAGGGCTTTCGTATCATGATAATTGTTTTCTCTGGTGTAATTCAAAGGATCCCGTGGGAGTTAGTACTAGAAGCTCCTCTTTTATAAACAAATTTCTAAAGCAAGCCTATAACACAGTAGAAACTGTATATCTTGATGACGACACCATAAATGTAGATGGTATCTATCCTGTATTTAGGTCAGAAATAGAATCTAAAAGTATAGGCAAGCCTGCTGCCAAGGCACTTATATCATTGATTAAATAACTAAACGCCAAGGAGTAAGTCCTTGGCGTTTTTTTAGAATTTTCTTGATGCAATAAAATCCACATCTAGCATATCACTTGTAAAACATTCCTCATGAATATATGTAATCTTTGGCACCACTTTTTCTTTTTCAAGATGATTTATAAGATTATAGATATATGGACCCTGAAGGGGATTACACTCTACCTCTATGCTTATCTGACCTGCCATACACATGGTGAGGGCTGAATTCATAGCGTCAAATGAGACCACCTTAATTCCACCTTCCGCTCCATATCTTACTCCAGCCTCATTCATAGCAGCTATTGCACCAAAAGCTTCCTCATCATTTTCACAGTAAACTACATCTATATTTCCTGCGCCAACTTCCTTTAAGGCATTTGACATTATTTCTCGCCCCTTAGCCTTAGTAAACTCTCCGCAATCCTGATAGACGATGTTCCAATTATCGTGAGTCTCTATGGCATCTTCGAGGGCCTTGGTTCTGCCAAGCTGTGCTGATGAGCCAAGTGTTCCCTGGATATGTACTATATTTACCGGTTTATCTGCTTTTCCATTCTCTGCCAGAAGAATTTCTAAATTTGTAATTGCATAGTCCCCTTCTGCTCTGAAATCTGAGCCGACAAAGGCCGTGTATAGAGATTCATTTGAAACCGTTACATTTCTATCACAAATAATTACTGGAATCCCAGCTTCCTTTGCCTCTGACAATACTGTATCCCAACCTGTCTCCACTATAGGGCTGATGATAATATAATCAACTCCCTGCTGGATAAATGTCCTTATGTCCTTTATCTGATTATCCTGTTTTGACCGGCCATCCTTATAGATTAGCTTGTAGCCTCGCTCCTCGGTGAAATTCTCCTTTACAGAATCTGTTAAAGCAACACGCCAGGCAGACTCTGCTCCAGGCTGGGAAAATCCCACTGTTATAAGAGAACTTTCCTCTTCTTCTACGTATGGATCAACTGTTTTCTCCTGACAAGCAATCACCACAAATGCAAGCATAATGCAAAGGAGACCAATCACTATTCTATTGTTCTTAAACATTAATTATCCCCTTCTCACTATTTAATATTTTAGGAATAACAGCTATTACTGTTGTTCCAACCCCTTCAGTACTTGCTATGGTAAGTCCGTATTCTTCACCATACAATAGTTGCATTCTCTCATGGACAGTTCTAAGACCAAATCCTGTCTTTTCTCCTGTCTCAATTGCTGTTCGCATTTCCTGCAAACGCTCTTCTGTCATTCCAGCTCCATTATCCCTAACAGAAAGCTCTATCTTGTCTCCCAAGTCCACCGCCTCTACTCGAATAGAGCCCTTTTCTCGCTGAAGCTTGATACCGTGGTAAATACTATTTTCAACCAAAGGCTGAAGCGTCAGCTTTGGAATAGAATAATCGTAAAGGTCCTTCGGAATAACTACCTCGTAATCCATCCTATCCTGATATCTAACCTTTTGGATTGCAAGGTAACTAAGTACATGTTTTTCCTCTTCTTCCAGGCTAATAATATCCTTACCTCGACTTAAACAGAATCTAAAGAAATCCGATAAGGCACTTACCATCTGTATACTATCTTCTTTTTTGTCTGCCTCAATGAGCCAGATAATTGTATCCAAAGTATTGTACAAAAAATGCGGATTAATCTGAGCCTGAAGTAGCTCCAGCTCAGCGTGGCGTTTTCTTCTCTCAGCCTTTTTATTCTCCTGAATCAAAGAATTAAGCTGCCCCACCATTTCCTCAAAACCATCTGACAGAGTCTGAACCTCAATCTCCTCTGCCTCAACCGGTATCCTCTGTTCAAAATCTCCCTTTTGAATATCCCTTACACGATTGGTCAGCTTTGTAAGTGGATTAGTAATTTTCTCGGTAGTATGTGTTGTGTATACGCCAATAGCTATAACAAGCAAAATAACCGCCACTATAGTGGCTATAATCAAGTATTGTAGCTCTCTTGTAATCTCTGTCTGCAACTGGCTCAAGTGAACTGACTCGTGATACAGATAGTCGTACATAAATGTCTGAATCAGCTCCGTTAGGATGTAAATATTATTCTCCAGCTGAACCATACCCTCATCATAGGAGGTGGCATTATCTATTTCATCCATTCTCTCCTCAAGGGTGATGCACAAATCTCTAACTGATTCTATGGCATCGATACTAGGCTTTTCTTGTGTCTGCTTCAAAAGCTGATCTGCAAGCTCTCTTGCACTTTCAACCTCATCCACTGGCTTTCCTTCAGAATAAGCACTATCGCTGACATAGTAAAACATTTTCAAATCAACATCATTTTTGAAATCCTGGTTGAATTCAGAAGCTGCCGTTACATTATGAAGGATAGTTCGATATTGAATTGAATACCATCCTAAGATGCCTATGAGAATAGCAATAACTATACTCATAGGCAAAAGAATTACTGTTATTAATTTGTGCAGCATGTGGCTGGTGGTAGTTTTTTTCTTTAGTTCCCCGCGTATTCTCATCAGCCCTGCCCCTTTGCTCTAAATTCTTTTGGACTAATTCCGTAGGTCTTCTTGAAAATATAGCTGAAATAATGAGGGTCCTTATAACCCACCTTTTCTGCAATTACCTGAGCCTTTTCATTTGTGCTAAGAAGCATATGCTTGGCGTGCTCCATTCTCCTAGAAGTCATGTACTCTACAAATGTAGTCTTATTCTCTCTAGAGAACATAGCACTTAGGTAGCTTGGAGAAATATTGACCTCCTTTGCCACCTCATTAAGACTAAGGTTGGAATCCCCATAATGCTCATCTACATATTTGATAGCTGCTGCAAGCTGTGATTTAGACTGCTTGCCTACTAAATTTTTGCGCTTAGAAATAGCCACTTCAAACATCTTCTCTACCAGTTCCATAACAGTCTGGCAGTTGACATTCTCAATTGCTCTTCTTGTATCGTCTTCCAATGCCTCATTTGGGTCAATGGATAATTTTCTTAAATAATCGCAGACACACATATACATTGTCATGGCAAAATATTTGCAAAACATTGTAGAATTAAGGGCATTTTTCGTCTGCTTGCTTATAAGATTGCTTAAGAAACCTTGGATTTCTGATTCCTCTGCATTCTCCAAAAATAGTGATACCAAACGCTGGTCGATTGAAGCCTCAGCATTATCCTCACTATTTTTTATAGCCTCTATATCATCATCTGTAAAAATGTGACCTGCAGGGTTCATATATCTACAGCTAAGTCGCTTATTGGCAACCTGACATCCCTTGGCAAACTCTGAGAAACGTGTGAGAATTCCACTTTCTGCCAAATACCAATTAATCTCGTCCTCGTATACCATGCAGCGGCGCTTAATATTTTCAATTAAAGTCGAAGTGTGCGATTCTATTGTTGATTCGTCGCCCTTGACTATAATGGCATAGGTATCCATACTCCAATGGAAAACTATATACTCTGGGCAACACTTTAGATATTGCATCAGCTGCTCTGAAAGACGAGCCATCTGCTTAGAATATGCAGGGGCAGCTGCCACTCCTGTCATAGGGGTAAAATCAAGAAGTACAAGATTGTAATGAGTCGCATCAAGAGAAAGCCCCAGCTCCTCGGAACGTTCGTAAACCTCCAAAACAGACATGGTGCCATTTACCAATTGATTAAAAAATTTTACCCTGGCGAATTGCTCGTACTCTTGAGACTCTTCTTTGAATTGCTCTAGATAATTATTTTTTTCATTTTCCTTATCCAGTTTTATCTTGACCTCGGACATAACATCCCCAAGCTTGTCCTTAGTAATTGGCTTAAGGATATAGTTGTCCACGCCAATATTAATCGCCTCCTGGGCATAAGAAAAATCATCAAAACCACTTATGATAATAATACGGGTATCAGGAAGCTCTTTTCTAATCATTTTGGACAAAGCTATACCATCCATAAATGGCATCCTGATATCTGTAATAAGTACGTCCGGCTTAGTTTGTCTAATAAGCGGTAACGCCATCTCTCCATCTGCGGCATCCCCAACGTAGGCAAATCCCGCCTGTTCCCATGGAAAACTAGCTTTTAACCCGTCGCGGATAACAATTTCATCCTCGACTAAAAATACACTATACATTATTCCCCAAAATTCCTTTATATAACCTTACTGCTCCTTCGATTTCAAAAACTCTGAAATCATCTTGTAGAGAGCCTCTGCTGTGGCTTCAACTCCCATAAGTGAACTATTCACGCAAAAATCATATCCTCTACTATCGCCCCACTTCATCTTTGAATAGTAATTGTGATATGCCTTACGCTTTTTATCGTGTCTAAACATCTTGGCCTTAGCCTCTAGCTTGTTAAGCTTGTAAAGACGACATATACGCTCTGTCTTGGCCTCCTCATCACCTCTTACAAATATAGAGATAAGGGCTGGATTGTCTCGAAGAACATTCTCCGCGCATCTGCCAACGACCACAAAACTCTCTCCACTGGCTGCCTTGTTACGAATAAAATCAAACTGTAGCTGGGCGATGGTGTCTTGAATAGATGATGAATGACCTCTAACAGTGCGATGCAGCCCCTGATGCTTCATCTCTTCGTGCTTGTGGAGCTCCTCAGAATCGATACCATTTTTCTCGGCCATCTGATCCAGCATATTTCTGTCGTACATAGGAATATCGAATTTCTCCGATAAGATGCTGGCAATCTCATGACCACCACTGCCATATTCTCTACCTACTGAAATGATAAACTGCCCCATATGCTCCCCTCCTCCAGTATTTTCTACTTTTATTTTATATGATTAATTCTCAGAAGTCGAGTCATGTCTTTGAGTTTACTTAATAAAACGAAAAAGTCTCTCAAGGGCTACAGACCCAAGAGAGACTATCATTTTAAAGATATCTAATATAAATACTAATCATAGATACTACAAGCACGATAATCGTACCTGGAACAAGTTCCTTACAATATGTGGCCCAGCTAATTGGGTAACCTTCTTTACCTGCTGTAGAAATACCTACTACATTGGCACTGGCACCGATTGGAGTCATACTGCCACCGATGTCTGTTCCGATAGCAAGTGTCCATGCCATAGTCGAAAGATCTACGCCTGTAGTAGCAGCAAGTGTACGGATAACCGGAATCATAGTAGCTGAGAATGGAATGTTATCAATAAATGCTGAAGCGATAGCACTTACCCAAAGGATAATAGCAATCATAACAAATGCATTACCGCCTGAAACCTTGGCAATAAACTCAGCGATTATCTCAAGAATACCTGTCTGCTCCAAACCGCCTACTACAATAAACAGTCCTATAAAGAACAATAATGTAGGATAATCAACTCTCTTTAAAAGTGTGATTGCCTTGCGGCCTGCAGTAATAAGTGTAATAGCAGCAATGAAAACACCTATGAATGCTACTGTAAGACCTGTCATAGCGTGTGTAACCAAAAGTGCAACTGCAATAAGGAAAATAATGGTACTTGTCAAAAATTCTTTCATGTTGTCGATTCGAATCTCTACATCAATTGTAGATGAATCCACCTTATCTGCAGGGTCCTGAAGTCTATTTCTCATTGTAAAGTAGAAATAAATAATAATAATCACAAGAGAAACAGCTCCGATTGCACCTGTATTAAGTACAAAATCTGAGAATGAATACCCTAGAGAAGTACCAATGATAATATTTGGTGGATCGCCACACATAGTTGCGCTTCCTCCTAAGTTGGCACAGAAAATCTCTGCCATAATAACCGGTACCGGGTTAAATTTAAGTGTTCTTGCAAGTCTGATAGTAACTGCTGCAAGGAATAAAATAACTGTAATGGAATCAATAAACATAGCAAGAACAGATGACAAAATCATAAATGCCACAAAAATTCTCACTGGCTCGTAATGAGCAAGCTTTGCTATCTTCAAACAGAGCCAATCAAAGAATCCGGCTTCTGCCATTCCTTCAACCATTATCATCATGCCCCAGAGGAAAATGATGGTAGCCCAGTTGACACCTGAAGTCTGCTCAGATGCCTCTTCAGCTGCATACCAAAAATCCCTCTTAAAAATACCGCCGACAGCAATAGTATCAACAAATGCTTTTACGCTGTGCATACCTATTCCAAATACAAATATACTAGTAAGCGCGCCACAGCCAAGGGTTACATAATGCTTTGGAAATCTATCCCATACGATAAATCCAAACATTGTCACGAAAATTACAACTGCAAATATTTCCGCCAGCATAAAAAACTCCCTCCGTATACAATAATTAACTGCTTACTATTGTATACGAGGGAGAACAATTTTGAAACCAACAATTTTAAAATAATGTCTCAAATCTTTGCGTGTTCCATTAATTTCTTCATTGCTGCTGAATCCTTTATTGCTGACAATATATGAATTACTGCCTGTTGCAATTCTCCAAGAGCAAAATATGCGCCTCTATCTATACCGAAATATGTTATAGTTTTTGTTCCATCCATCTCAGTCTCTATTTTGCAAAGACCTTCTTTTTCGGCTTTCAGAGCTTTTTCACTGATTTCTATATCAGCAGGCACCTTTGCCACCACTTTGTCTTTGCCATCTTTATCCAGCATAAATGAACCCCAATTTTCATAACGAATCATTGGAATATCGTACAAATACGCTGTCTCCACAACTGAAACATAGCCATCCTCTTCAAATGTTGGCGCTGTCTCCATCATAGACTCAAGGATTTTATCTGGATTATATCCTGGCATAATCAAATCACAGCCTGCATGTAAATCATATGATTTTTCTGTATCGCTACCCCAATCAGACATAACAAAGCCCTTGAATCCCCAGTCATTTCTAATGATATCTGTATTGAGTCCACGCTGTGAGCAAGCAGGTTCACCATTTATGCTATTAGTGCTACTAAGCACCCCAGCGGGCTGACCTGTAAATTGGCACACTGAAAATGATCTAAGATATATTTCTCCAAATGCTCTAGAGGAAACATTTATATTAACATCTCTTCTAAAGTTCTCCTGATTAATGGTAGGAAGATTCTTCATTACCACATCACGGCCTTCATATCTTTTGACACCCATTATAAAGCCAGCGCCCATAATTCCGGATAAACTAGGATCCTCAGAATATAGCTCGTATGCTATACACTTCATTGGGTTTCTGACAATATTAAGTGCTGGTGCCAAACAATAGTCAATACCGTAGTGCTCCATTTCTCTGCCATAGGCTCTTCCCATTCTAACCATTGCTCCCATATCCCAAGTCTGGGCCATGTTCATAGGCGATGGATAGCATGTGCAATACACACCCTTAAGATGAAGCCCTGATGGTCCATCTGCTATTGTCACTCCAGGAATTCCAAGAGTGGTTGCAAACTGGGATGTGGTCCTAGCTGCCACTTCAAGCTTGTTTCTATCAAATCTAAAATCAAATCCAAATCTACTTTCATTTTGAAGCTTTGACTCATTTAATTCTCCAGAGACAATTCTTGCCAAAATCTCTGGGGAAAGGGATGAGACAAATTCTTCCATAGTGATTTTTCCCTTTATAACATCGAAAAATGTTGTAGTTCCACATGGCTTTATGTACTCTATTTTTTCCTCTGCTCTAAAAGGAATCTCATATGGATTGCTATTTACATAGGATACGTAATTGCTGCCTTCAGGCACAAGTGTGGTAAAACTCTTAGTTGGAACGACCACTTTATTCTCAGAATTAAAATCATCTCCAGAAAGGGAAGTAGAAAAAATGTAGCCCGTCTTTTCCAATGTCCTTGGTGGTGGAGTCAAAAATTCCAAATTCTTCTTAGGGGAAATAACTTCTGTTACGCGCTTATAAACGGTACGCTTGTCTAGCACTAGCTTTGCGCAAAGAGTTGTATTTCTGGAGTTATCTCCTATTCTGAAAAGATAGTCTCCCTTTTCCATAATCCACTGACTATTTTCTTCATCAAAAGAGCATAACTGCATGATTGGTATTTTCATGGTTATCTCCTCTGATTCACCAGGCTTCAGCTTACCAGTCTTTCCAAAACCTACTAGAATCTGATATGGCTTATCAAGCTTGTCCTCAGGCTGAGAACAGTAGACCTGTACAACCTGTCTACCAGATACATCTCCTGTGTTGGTTACCTTCACTCGGATTACAACTCCGCCCATCCAACTAGCCTCAAAATATCTGGCATCAAGTCTAAAATTGGTATAGCTCAAACCATATCCAAATGGATAAAGTGGTGCCACATCAAAGGCATCAAAATAACGGTATCCCACATAGATACCTTCTTTGTAATCAATTTCTTTAGATGGATCTTTTCTCTTGGTTGCATTGTAGCAAGTTGAGTAATCCTTGTACTTCTTAGCCCAAGTAGATGTAAGGCGACCGCTAGGATTTACAATTCCTGTAAGCACATCTGCAAGAGAATTGCCTGCTTCCATTCCAGGAATTCCCATGAGAATTATCGCCTTTACGTTTTTCATCCTTGCCACTGAACTCAATTCAATCATTCCTGAATTAAGTACGAGAATAACATTTTTGAAGGAACCAGAAATGAGTTTTATATTCTCATGTTCCTCCTCTGTGAGCTGATATTCAAGGCTTCCTATATCTTCATAAGTAGCCTGTCTGCGGATAACATAAATACAAGTATCAGTACCTAGAATTGCCTCTGCCATATCTGCAACAGAAATAGGTACTTCCTCTACATAAGCTCTGCGTCCAGAAAAAAGCTTGTCCTCTGCTTGATTCTTTAGAACTTTCTCCTCCTGCTTCAATGACTTTTCCATTTTCTCAAGCCAAGAATCAGTGGTGAAGGTAAATCCATTTTCCAGAAGACCCTCTTTAATGCTTACGTTTTTATCCGTATATACGTAATTGTAATAAATACCACAGCATACAGTATCTACTGCGCCCGCGCCAAAAAGAGCAATCTTTCCTCTATTAATAGGAAGAAGATCGCTGTTCTTAAGTAATACCATGCTGTCTGCGCCAAGCTGTCGCACCAAATTCTTCTGTTCTGGGAATTGCATTTTCCCCGCTTTGAAAAAGACTCCCCTTAACTGCCTAAAGTTCATTATGATGCTCCCTTTTGTGATATTCCACCAAATAAAAAGTATATCCTTTTTATTAGTTAGTAGATATGATAACATTTATTTATTTAAAATATGTGTAATTAATATGAATAGTACAAAAGAAGGGTAAAAAAAGACAAAAATGTTTAGAGAAATGTTAAGTAGGGATGCATCCATGTCTTTCGAGGTGTTTCCTCCTAAAAAAAATGATGAATTTGATAATTGCTACAACGTTCTAGATTCCCTTGCAAAGCTTAAGCCAGATTTCATCAGTGTTACTTACGGTGCAGGTGGAAGCCGTTCGAAAAAGACAGTTGAGATAGCTTCTTATATTCAAAACACTTTAAAGATTGACGCTATGGCTCACATGACTTGTGTAGGCTCATCAGAGGATGACATTCTTGAAGTTACAAAAGATTTAGAAGAAAGTGGAGTTTCTCATGTACTAGCTCTCAGAGGTGACAAGCCAAGAGATATGTCGGATGAGCAGTTTGCTAAGAGAATTTTCCCACATGCTACTGATTTGATTCGATTTTTAAATACTAATACCAATTTAGATGTTTCGGCAGCATGCTATCCAGAAAAGCATCCTGAGGCTATGTCTATTGACTCAGATTTGGCTTTCATGAAAATGAAGCAGGATATGGGCGCAAAAATGTTCATCTCTCAGCTTTTCTTCGACAACGCCGACTTCTATCGTTTTGTTGAGCGTGCCGACAAAGCTGAAATTCATGTGCCAATAGTAGCCGGTATCATGCCTATCACATCAGCAAAGCAAATTGGTTCCACTGTTACTCTTGCAGGTTCTTCTGTTCCTAAAAAGCTTGCAGATATATGTGCAAAATACGGCGACTTCCCAGAGGACATGAGAAAGGCCGGCATCGAATATGCAATTGACCAGATTAGAGACCTACGTAAATGCGGTATGGGTCACATACATCTCTATTGCATGAACAAGCCAAAGATGACCGAAATCATTTGCAAATCTATATAGCTTACTATAGAAAAAAGCGCCTGACCATTGTATTGGTCAGGCGTATATTTTATGCAATGCTTTCTTCATTAAAGAATGACATTTCTTTCTCAAGAATCTTTGAAATATCATTTAAGTTGCTAGCCTTCTCAGACAACTGACTCACTGTCTCTGAAAGCTCAATCATAGAAGCTCTAGTCTCCTCTGTACTTGCTGCATTCTCCTGCGAAATAGCTGAAAGAGAATTAATTGTATCTGCAAATACCTTTGTAGCATGATCTGATATTGAAACACTCTCTGCAATCTTATTTGTAACAGTAAGTGATTCATCTATTTTAACTATCATCTCGTTTACTAAATCAATAGTCTTGCTGATTACATCACCCTGTTTAGCTACTGAATCCTGAACACTTCCTGCGTTCTCCATAGTTGCCTCAGAATCATTTGAAAGAATAGACATAGTCTCCTGGATATTCTTTGCAGCTGCTGCAGATTTATCTGCCAAATCACGGATTTCATTAGCTACAACTGCAAATCCTCTACCGTATTCACCAGCTCTTGCTGCTTCAATACTTGCATTTAATGAAAGGAGGTTTGTCTGGGCTGCAATTGAATCAATTACCTCTACAGCCTCACTAATAGAGCCAACAGCCTGATTTGTCTTTGCTATCTTTTGTACGATTTCATCAATTGCTTCAATGGCCTCCTCAGTGGATGTCTGAAGCTCCTGCAATGCAGCTGAGCTTGTCTGTGAGCTATTCTGCATTGACTCTGCTATATCATTCATATGGTTGGTGTTATCAGTTATAAGCTGAATAGCATCATTAATCTCTTCTACGCTAGTTACAGCCTCCTGAAGGGACTCAGCCTGGCTAGTAGCTCCATTTGCCACATGATCAACAGCACTTGATACATTGTCAGCTGTGATTGAAATATTCTCTGCTGTCTGAGATAAGTACTCTGCTGATACATCAAGCTCACTAGAAGAACTTCTAGCATTACCGATTACTGACTGAAGCTTCTCAGAAAGATTATTAACAGAACGTGCCATAAGGCCAAGCTCGTCTGGTCTATTAACAACTTTCTTTGGAATATTAATATCAAGATTTCCTGTAGAAAGCTTATTAACTGCTTCTACATTGATTTTGATAGCCTTTGCAATTTTAAGTGCTGCAAAAATCGAAATGCCAATTAATATAGCCATTACAGAAAGGGAAACTATAACCATAGCACGAGTCTTTACTCCTACATATTCCCAAATATCTGACTTCTTAAGACCTACAAATGCCATTCCAACAATCTTTGTATTATGAACAAGTGGCTCATAGTGAACATAGTATAATTCACCACCTATATCTACATTGCTAGCGCTATAGCTCTCACCATTTTTAAGAACAGCCTCAACCACCTCATCAGATACCTTTGTTCCAACTATCTCGTCTATTGAAGAACGTTCTCTTGTATCATCGAGAATTAATGAGTAGTCATAGCCTGAATCCTTGTGTAACTGAAATTCTAGACTATGCATTTCTACAGACTCATCAAATGTAGTCAATTCCAAAATAGTGACATAAGTGTTACAAGAAGCCTCGATACCTCTCATAGCCTCATGCTCCATTCCGTCTCGCAAATTATATAAGCTGTATAATAAATTGATTACCCCTAAAAGCGAAAGCATGATAAGAACCATACCTATAAGGGCCTTTTTTATTGAAAATTTGACCTTCATAATATACTCATTCCTTCTATTCTAATTTTTAACTAGGAAAATATACACAATTTTAAAGGGTTTGAAAATAGTAAATGTGCACAAATGTTACTCGTGATTTAATTTCTGCCGTGCAACATTTATCTATAACATTATTCTCCCCTATTTTTCACACTTAGATTTACTTGATTAAAAATCTCAAGCAATAAAAATTGTTATGTGTTACAATAAAAAAAGCATTGATTTTATAGGATTGAGGGAAATTATGGACGGTAAAAAAATTGAACAGGAAATCCTTGAGATTACCGAAGAACTGATTAAAGATTACAAATCAGACAGAGCTATTGATAAGATGGACACTTATCATCAGCCAAATAAGGATAGCATTATTGATATCACCAAAAAGCTCCTTAGAATTGTTTACCCTGGTTACTACAGAGATCACGTCTACAAAGTATATAATGTAGAGACCAATCTAAACACTCTAATGGAAGATGTTGTCTACAACCTTAACAAGCAGATATCTCTTATACTTTGCTATCGTCCTGATTTTGATGGATGCTGCGAGGAGATATGCACCACAAAAGCTGAGGAGCTATCTCTTGCATTTCTAAAGCGTATTCCAAAGGTACGCGCTCTTTTAGATACTGACCTTGCTGCTGCTTTCGATGGAGATCCAGCTGCTACATCAATCGATGAAATAGTATTTGCCTATCCAGGAATACTTGCAATCACCATTTATCGATTAGCTCATGAGCTCTATTTACTTGGAGTACCTATCATTCCACGTATCATGACAGAGTATGCTCATTCTAATACAGGTATTGATATTCATCCTGGTGCTACAATCGGCGAATACTTCTTTATTGATCATGGAACTGGTATCGTAGTTGGCGAGACTACTGTCATTGGAAATAATGTTAAGATTTATCAGGGTGTTACATTAGGTGCCCTTTCCACTAGAGGTGGTCAGAATTTACGTGGGGTTCGCCGCCATCCTACTATCGAGGACAATGTTACTATTTACTCTAATGCATCAGTCCTAGGTGGTGACACAGTCATCGGACACGACTCTATTATCGGTGGTTCTACATTTATCACAGAGTCTGTTCCACCAGAATCTAGAATCTATTACGATGTAAAATAATCTTCAAAATCAAGGAGTTGCTTAATTGCAACTCCTTTTTTGGTATAAAAAATCCCTTCCGGACAATTAATCCAGAAGGGATTTGAGCTATATATAAATTATTGGGAAGGATTTAATAATCTAATTATTTCTCATCATCTTTCTTTGTAACTACAGCTACATCAGCGCCGTTGATGTTAACATTCTTGTTAACCTTAGCGTCGTATGTATTAGCCTTCATGATTTCAGCAAGATCTACGCCTGTAGCCTCTGACATTGTATCGAATACCTGCTTTAATACTACTGGCATGTTGCCAGAAATCTTTGCAGCGCCACCTTCTGAACCATCGCCAGACTCGTAGATATTGATCTTATCAATTGCTGCAAGTGGCTTAGCAATCTCAGCTGCGATTTCAGGCATAACCTTAATCATCATCTCAGCCATAGCAGCGCCGTTGTACTTGCGATAAGCCTCTGCCTTCTTCTCCATTGCCTCAGCCTCAGCAAGACCCTTTGCCTTGATAGCCTCAGCTTCTGCCTTACCTTTTGCTGCGATACCAGCTGCCTCAGCATCGTACTTAGCCTTGATACCAGCTGCTTCCTGCTCTGCTGCGAACTTTTGAGCCTCAGCCTGTGCCTTTCTAGCATCAGCCTCGCGCTCCTGCTCGTACTTAGCAGCCTCTGCCTTCTTCTGTCTCTGAACTAACTCTGCCTCAGCCTTTTTCTCTGCCTGATACTTCTCAGCATCTGCCTGCTTCTCAATCTGAGCTGCAAGTTCCTGCTGCTTAACGATAACTTCTTTCTGCTTGAGTTCTGCCTCACGCTCAGCCTTAGCAATCTGTGCATTTACAGTGGCAGTCTCAATTGACTTCTGCTGTTCTTGCTGCTGGATTGAGTATGCTGCATCGGCAACAGCGTTTGCTGTATCAGCCTGCTGCTTTAACTCTGCCTGCTTGATAGCAAGTGCATTGTTCTTCTCAGCGATTTCTGTCTGTGCTGTAACTCTTGCATCATTTGCTGCTTTGTCAGCCTCAGCCTGTGCAATAGCTACGTCTCTATCTGCCTGTGCCTTGGCAATAGCTGCATCCTTTTTAATCTTTGCAGTGTTGTCCATACCAAGGTCATTAATAAGACCATTTTCATCAGTTACATTCTGGATATTGCATGAAAGAATCTCGATACCCAGCTTGTTCATATCCTTTGAAGCCTTCTCCATAACCTGATCTGAGAATGAATCTCTATCAGTGTTGATAGTCTTCAAAGAAAGTGTACCAATGATTTCACGCATATTACCCTGAAGAGAATCCTGTAAATCCTGAGTAATCTGATCTGGGTTTTTATTAAGGAAGTTCTTTGCTGCAAGTTGGATTGAAGAGGCATCTGTACCAATTCTTACCTTTGCAACAGCATCTACATTAACGTTGATAAAGTCATTTGTAGGAACTGACTGCTCTGTCTTGATATCAACTGTCATCTGACCAAGATAAAGCTTATCTACTCGCTCGAAGAATGGAATCTTAACTCCAGCGCGTCCTACTAAAATACGAGGGTTCTTTCTAAGACCCGAAATGATGTAAGCTCTATCTGGTGGAGCTTTCACGTAACCAGCCGCAACTACCAATACGATTAATAAGATAATGGCAATTAAAGCAATTAAACCTGTTTCCATAACATATATCCTCTCTTTCGAAAAAAATAACTGCCCGAATAAAATTCCGAACAGTTATTTTATATCATATCCTAAGTAGTAAGTAAATACTTTCGCTCAAAATATTTTTAAATTATTTTGTACCAAAAATTCTATCGCCGGCATCTCCAAGACCTGGGCAGATGTAAGCATCAGAATTAAGCTCTCTATCAATGTGTCCAATGTAAATCTGAACATCTGGATGAGCCTCATGAAGAGCTCTAACTCCCTCTGGTGCGCCGATGATAGCCATAAACTTAATGCGCTTGCCGCCGTGCTGCTTGATAAGGTCGATAGCATCGATTGCTGAACCACCTGTTGCAAGCATAGGATCTGTTACAACGATAAGTCTCTCTTCGATTGGGCTAGGAAGCTTGCAGTAGTACTCGTGTGGCTCATGAGTCTCCTCGTCACGATACATACCGATATGACCAATCTTAGCTGTAGGTACAAGTCTCTGGATACCATTTACCATACCAAGACCTGCACGAAGAATAGGTACAATAGCCATCTTACGACCTGCGATAACTGGTGCCATACACTTCTCAATAGGAGTCTCGCACTCGATATCAACTGTCTGTAAATCATTAAGAGCCTCAAAAGCCTCAAGCATAGCTATCTCCTCAACAAGGGCTCTAAACTCTGCTGTTCCTGTGTTCTTATCTCTGAGCATTGTAATTTTGTGCTGAAGTAGAGGGTGTGTTAACTCTACAACATTCTCAAGTTTCTCCATAAGAAACCTCCTCTAATAATATTTTCTTTTAACGGGTTGTTCGCCCATTTATAATTAAATTCCTTCCTTATCAAAGCGATATGGCTCTGGATTTCCATATTCATAATCACGTCCAGGAATAATCGCATTGAGCACAATACCTGCCAAAGCAGCAATAGCAAGACTCGTAAGAGTAATTTCTGTGCCACATACTGTAAATGTTAGTCCATCAGAAAATCCGAGACCACATACTAAAATAACTGCTGCAATTATAAGATTGCGTGAGTGAGTAAAATCAACATGATTCTCAACTACATTTCTAATACCTATTGCACTAATCATACCATAAAGCATAAAGCTGATTCCACCTACGATAGCGGTAGGCATTGTTCCAATAATATCAGCCATCTTTGGAATAAATGAAAGGACAATTGCATAACCTGCTGCAATTCTAATAACCTTTGGATCATGAACCTTTGAAAGCTCGAGGACACCTGTATTCTCACCATATGTTGTATTAGCAGGGCCACCAAAAAGTGCTGAAATAGATGACGCAAGTCCATCACCTATAAGTGTACGATGAAGACCTGGGTCAGTAACTAAATCCTCTCCTACTGTAGCGGAAATCGCTGACATATCTCCGATGTGCTCCATCATTGTAGCAATAGCAATTGGTGCCATAACAAAAATCGCCTGTGCATTAAACTTGCAAAAGAAGAAATCAGGAACTCCAACCCAAGCTGCCTGCTTTACAACTGCAAAATCAAGAATTGCACTGCCATCTGCATTTGTCATTCCGATAGCGTTGAAAATAATTGCAAATACATATGAGATAACTACGCCCATGAGAATTGGCAATATTCTAAACATGCCCTTGCCCCAGATGTTAAATACGATAACTACGCCAAGTGCGATAAGAGCAAGTAACCAGTTCTGAGAAGCATTTGTAATAGCTGATGGCGCAAGTGAAAGACCTATACAGATGATGATTGGTCCTGTTACAACTGGTGGTAAAAACTTCATTACCTTCTTGATACCAACAAGCTTGATGATTAAAGCAAGAATCAGATAGAGTAATCCAGCCACAACAATACCGCCACATGCGTATGGAAGCTTCTCACCCATAGTCATGTTCTTAAACATGCCTGTATGTAAATTAGCAACTGTGTGAAATCCTCCTAAGAATGCAAATGAGGAACCAAGAAATGCTGGAACTTTTAATTTAGAACATAAATGGAAAAATAAAGTGCCAAGACCGGCAAAAAATAAAGTAACTTGAATTGAAAGACCTTCGCCTTCGAAGTAATTGTTAACAAGGATTGGAACTAAGATTGTGGCTCCAAACATAGCAAATAAATGCTGTAGACCAAGAATTAACATTTTTGGCACTCCGAGAACGGATGCATCTTTGATAGGTGCGTTTGTGTTCATAAATTTCCTCCCTTAAAAATATAATTTTATTTAAACTTTCAGTATTCTATCACTATATTTAGGTTTGTACAATATCTCCGATGACTTTCGTAAAAAGGATTAAAAACCCTTAATAAATCAGATAAAGGCTGTCACCTTTTGAAATATTGTCAAATCTAAATACAGTAATCTACAAGTATTAATAAACACAGGTGGAGAGGATAAAACAGATAGAAAAATGTCCTAAGTAATCTGCTATCTCTTCCTCGTTCTCCTCTGTATAAGGCAATTGGAATAACCATTGCCATGGCAAGCAATTCGATAGAGCTTGATAAAACAGCTAATGCTCCAACTCCTGCCATAAAAGCTATAATACGTGTTCTGAAATCTTCCCCATTTAGTATGCTTATCAAGCATATACAACAAATACCTGCCTCTCCATAATCAACAAATGTAAAATGCGCGACAGCCATTCCCACGCACATTATTACCATTTTAAGAGCAAGACTAGCCTCGTATTTTTCAACTAGACTGTACAGATGAAGGCAAATCAATCCCAATAATAATACCCACAGTACATTGTTGTGATACCAATAGAAAAATCTGCCATAGAAAAGATAATCAAAGGGTATCTCCGACAACAATGCTACTGTCAAAATCCTCACTGCATATTTCTTAATATTTCTAGTGTGGTCCACTCCCTCCACCAGAAGATAACAGTATATAGGAAATGACATCCTTCCGATGCCTCGCAAAACATGGTAAAAAGTGTAATAGGAGGCATATGTGTCAGCCGACATAGAAGGCGTATTTTCAATAATCCAGGATGCAAGAGGTCCAAGGGCAAAATGATCAACAAACATTGTCAATATTGCAATTAGCTTTAGTCCCGTACCTGTAATCTCAAATCTATTGCCAATCCCTTCTTTTCTATTAATTAATAAAGTATCCATTCAATAAACTCTCTAACGCAGCCTCTTCCGCCATCCTTAGATGAGACGAAATCAGCACATTCAATAACTCCCGCCGCTGCATCTGCCGGACAACCAATAAGTCCACCAGCTGCCTTGATTGCTTTCATTACATGTAAATCATTTAAGTCATCTCCCATGTAAGCGCAATCCTTTAATGTCTCCCCGCGCTCTGCAAGAATTTCATTTAATTCTCCAAGCTTATCAGATATACCCTGGTGAATCTCATTGATACCAAGCTCCTTGCAACGATTCAAAACAATATTGCTAGTACGACCTGTTATTATAACTGGAACGATTCCAGCTGGAATAGCCTGATGGCAAAGGCCATAGCCATCCTTTATATTGAAAGCCTTACAAAGCTCACCATTTTCTCCCATATATACGCAACCATCTGTAAGTGTGCCATCCACATCTAACACTAGGTATTTAATATCTTTCATTATTATAAGCTCCTTTAAAACAATTCATTCTCTTAGTACATAATTTTAATATATTTCCCCAAGATTGTGGGATTTATTTTTGTATACAATTATTTATCAAGATGCCACCTGCCCTTTTTTCCACTAAAAAAGTGCCAAGGTTATGGCCTACGACCTTCCTTGACACTATTATTTAAAAATTACCAAAAATACTAGGCCTGAGCCTTTGCTTTAGTCACCTTCTTAAGTACAAGAAGTGTTCCTATCATAAGAGCAATACCGATAACAAGGCAAACAAACCAGTTTCTAATAAATCCAGATATTATATAAGAAACAAGTGATACAGCTGCTACGGTAAATGCATATGGAAGCTGAGTGCTTACATGACTGATATGGTTACAATCAGCACCAGCAGATGCCATGATTGTTGTATCTGATATTGGTGAGCAGTGGTCGCCACAAACTGCACCAGCCATACATGCTGAAATAGCAATAATCATAAGCTCGTTATTTACATCTCCGCCAAATACATTTACAACGATTGGGATTAAAATACCAAATGTTCCCCATGATGTACCTGTTGCAAATGCAAGGAAGATACCTACTAAGAATACAAGTGCTGGAAGTAGACTCATAAGTGCTCTATTGTCAGCAATATTGGCAACGATACCTCCAACATACTCTGCTGCACCAAGGGAATCTGTCATAGACTTAAGTGTCCATGCAAATGTAAGAACAAGTATTGCAGGCACCATACTCTTGAATCCCTCTGGGATTGCATTCATGCACTCATTAAAGCTAAGCACTCTTGTTATAAGGTAGAAAACAATAGTAATAATAAGCGCAACTACTGAACCATAAACAAGTCCAACCGAAGCATCTGAATTAGAGAATGCATCAATAAAGCTAGCTCCCTCAAAGAAACCGCCTGTATAAATCATGCCGATTATACAGCACACAATAAGAGAGACGATTGGAAATACAAGATGGCTAACTTTTCCTTTTTCAGAGATAGGTGGGTGAGGCTGGTCCTCTGCACCTGTAAGGCTGGCTGCATCCTTTTTCTTGCTTTCCTTTAGCTGGGCTCTGTGATTGAGCTCCGCTAAATTCATAGCACCATAGTCAAACTTCATATATGTAATAGAAAACATCATTACAAGTGTAAGCAATGCGTAGAAGTTGTAAGGGATGGCTCTAATAAAAAGCGAGAGTCCATTAGCTCCATCAACAAAGCCTGTAACTGCTGCTGCCCATGATGAAATAGGAGCAATGATACAGACAGGTGCTGCTGTTGCATCAATAAGATAAGCCAGCTTTTCTCTAGAAATGCCATGCTTGTCAGTAACTGGTCTCATAACTGAACCTACTGTAAGGCAGTTAAAATAATCATCGATAAAAATAAGCATACCAAGGACAATTGTAGCTACCTGTGCTCCTGCCTTTGTCTTAACGTGAGTAACGGCCCATTTACCAAATGCTGCCGAACCTCCGGCACGATTCATAAGCATAACCATACTTCCAAGAACGACAAGGAAAATAAGAATACCTACATTCCAGCTGTCTGAAAGCTGACCAATCATGCCATCAACAAAGATGTGTTGCATAGCAGCGGTTAAATTAAATCCTGCGTATAACAATCCACCTGTAAATATACCTATAAATAAAGATGAATAAACTTCCTTTGTAATAAGGGCGAGAATAATCGCGATTAATGGTGGAAGTAAAGACCAAACTGTATTAGTAAATTCCATAAGCTTTCATGTTCTCCTCTAAGATTTTCGCATGAGCTTCTTCCATTTCAGTAAGTGGTTTTCTAAGTGGTCCGGCTTCAAAGCCCATTAAATTAAGTGCCTTCTTAACAGGGATTGGATTAACTTCTGAGAAGAGGCTATCAATAAGTGGAAGTGCATCAAGCTGCATCTGAGCTGCCTTCTTAAAATCTCCATCGAAGCAAGCCTGACAAATATCATGTGTCTGCTGTGGTGCCACATTTGACAATACAGAAATAACACCAATTCCACCAAGTGACATAATAGGAACGATCTGATCATCGTTACCAGAATAAATATCAATAACACCAGCACCTAAGTGAGCAAGCTTTGCTATCTGGCTGATATTTCCTGATGCCTCCTTGATAGCAACAATGTTTTTAACATCCTTTGCAAGCTTAACTGCAGTCTCTGGTAAAATATTGCAACCTGTACGGCTAGGTACATTGTAAAGAATACATGGGATGTTAATTGCATCTGCTGTGTCCTTGAAGTGTACATAAAGACCACCCTGTGTAGCCTTGTTGTAATATGGTGTTACAAGAAGTACAGCATCTGCACCAGCCTTCTCAGCCTCCTGTGATAAATAGATGGCTGTCTCTGTTGAATTTGAACCTGTACCTGCAATAACTGGTACTCTCTTATTTACTGTCTTGATACAATGTCTAACAACATCCAAATGCTCCTCATGAGAAAGTGTTGAAGCCTCGCCTGTTGTTCCGCAAATAACAATTGCATCTGTACTGTTCTTAATCTGATATTCAATAAGATTATCAAGCTTCTCATAATTAACTGAACCATCTGCATTAAATGGAGTTACAATTGCTACTGCTGCACCGTTAAAAATACTCATATTATCCTCCTAAGTAATAAAAAAACTGACCATACATAGATGGTCAGCTAATAAATGTCTACGATTATGATAGCTCCCCATCTATAATTAACTATAAATGACAGTCATATAGCTATTAACTATATGCCCAAGATCAAACACCTACAGGCGGTATCCTCTTTCGGCGAAATCCCCTTTCATCTCATATCACATGGGCCTGTCCCATCAATGAGATTACTAATGTCTCCCGCAACCTCTATCTCTTATTAAGTTGCCCTCATAGTACAACTTCAATTGTCACCTGTCAACAAAAAATTGATAATACCCTTTTTTGATGATAAAATTATGGAAAATATACAAGGAGATTTGTTATGAGATTATTCTTTAAAAAATGCATATCTTTAGCCCTATGTTTAGCGGCATCAGTTAGTTTATTTGTCAGCAATGACTTTACTTCAGAAGCCAAATCTAGCAAGACTTCAAAAAATATCGTAGTTGTTTTAGATCCAGGACACGACAACACTCATATAGGTTGTCACTATGAAAATTTCGAGGAAGGCCTTGCCAACCTCTACATCGCCTACTACTGCAAGCAGGAGCTTGAGAAATATTCTGGCGTAACAGTTTATATGACTCGCTACGGTTTTGACTGCCCATACGGAGCAGACCAGAATTCAAAATCTGATTGCCTAACAGGTCGTGTTGATTATGCCAAATCTGTTGGGGCAAATGTAATCGTCAGCCTTCATAATGACTATGACCCTGATTTAGATGCTTCACAAAACGGTTCCAAGGTAATCATTCCAAATCCTAACTACAAGCCATCTTACTGTGTGGTTGGACAGAATCTTGGTAGCTCTATTCTAAATGAGCTTGTAGGTACAGGCCTTCAGGTTAACAACTGGAAGCTTTGCCCAAATGGCACAGGTCTTGTTACTCGCGATTCTGATTCTGGCACATATCCAGATGGCTCTGCCAAGGACTACTACGCCCTTATTAATCGTTCAAAGACTTCTGGCATTCCATGCATTATTGTTGAGCATGCTTTCTGCACCAATTATTCAGACAGAGTAAATCATTTAAGCTCTCCTGAGCAGTATCAACAGCTTGGCGTTGCCGATGCAACAGGTATTGCAAAATATTACGGATTAGCTCTTAAATAATAAACAAATGGGGGTTTTGTTTTGAAAAAACAGCGTATATTTAACATCATTCAAATTGGAAATAAGGAAGATATTGTAAGCCGTGCATTCGATATTTTCATTGCAGCGGTTATCATTCTCAATGTATTTGTTATGGTTTTACAGACCTTTAGCAATCTATCTCCTTATTTTCCAATACTAGACGCTGTTGCCCTTGTCACTATTATCATTTTTTGCATCGAGTATGTCCTTAGAATCTGGACTGCTGATTTGCTTTATCCTAATCTTTCAAAGAAAAAAGCCATCCTCAAGTTTCTAGTTTCTTTCGATGGCATCGTAGATTTATTTACCATACTTCCATTTTTCTTTTTATCTGGATTTATTGCCTTTAGAATCCTTAGAGTCGTTAGAATTTTCCACTTGTTTAGAATCAACGGACAGTATGATTCTTTTGCAGTAATCTTTTCCGTATTACACGAAAAGAAGAATCAAATTCTTTCTTCCATTGTTATTGTGCTTATATTGATGTTAGCAAGCTCTATTGGCATTTACTACGCAGAGCATAATGCCCAGCCAAATGTTTTTGAAAACGCCTTTTCTGGAATTTGGTGGTCAGTATCTACTCTGCTTACTGTTGGTTATGGTGACATTTTCCCAATTACCACTGCAGGTAGAATCATGGGTATTTGTACAGCGTTTCTTGGTGTAGGAGTTGTTGCTATCCCCACTGGTATCATAAGCGCCGGTTTCGTTGAGCACTATTCTCGAGTTAAGATGCTTACCAATTTTGCAAGAGATGAACACATCGATATGCTTACTGTAAGGGTAAGTGATGGACACTGTTGGAGCGGTCTTCGTGTGGATGAGCTTGGGGTGCCTGAGCATTTTCTTCCTGCAGTTGTCATGCGAGATGGTGAGGCACTTATTCCTGTCAATGAATTACAAATAAAAACCGGCGACACTGTGGTGCTTGCCGCCGATTCATATTTCTTCCATGCTTATTAATTTACTAATTGTATTCCTATATTTTTCAGGTGCTAAATCGCTCTTTTGAACTTTGTTGGCTCCAAGTTTCTTAGCCTTTCTTGCCTCCTCATCTGTTGATGCGATGGCAAGAACAGGTATATTGGAAAAGCCCTCTCTAGTCTTTATATATCTTAGAATGATTCCATCAGATTCCATTTCTACAGCCATATTTACAACTATAGCTTTAATATTCTCTCGGTACTGACTTATTGTCCTAATGGATTCATCTACATCTGAAACCACCTTATACAGGTATTCGTCAGAATCATCTCCTAATTTTGCCAAAGGATCATCTTCATTTTCCACTATATTAATTATTATAGGTTTTATTGAAACTTCAGGCTCTTTTTCTACCATCCAAGTTGTAACACAATTTTTGCCCATTATTTTCGACTTATAAAGTGCATCATCGGCAATCCTAAATACATCCTGGCTGGCATGATATCCCTTGTCAATAACTGCACCTATACTTACAGAAAATGGCTGACCATTGCCAAGCTGTACGTCTGCCAAAAACATCTGCAAAGTACGGCATCTCAATTGCAAAATAGCAGGGTCTGTCATATTAGGCATAAGTACCACAAACTCGTCCCCACCATATCTTCCTATTATGTCATATACTCTAAAGCTGCTGATAAGAAGGGTTCCCACTCTCTCCAAAAGCAAATCTCCAGTGTTGTGCCCCAGGTTATCATTGACCTGTTTGAAATCATCCAAGTCAATAATAAGCATTGCACTAGGTGCCTCTGCCTCTTTTTGCAAGTAATAATTGTCGATTTTCTGGAGAAGTGCTCCCTTATTAAGCACGTGGGTAAGCTTATCTATGGCACTCATCTTCTTCAATTCAATCAACGTAAGTCCCGCTTTACTTCGCATTTCAAGAATAATATGAGCACATATCATAGCAATAATATAGGCAGCAATAAGAATATGTAAGTCAAGTCTAAACAGTTCTATGCTTTTATTAAAATATCCCAACGGCGCATAAATCAGAATAATAATCAATTCCTCTATTCCATATTTATACATCTTATCTATATACACCATCGGGAAAACAATAAATGCCAGCGGCGTCCATATCATCTGCAGACTTCTATTTCCAAATACATCCATGCAGACGCATATGATACACATTGAAAAATAAAATGCTCCACATATCAATCCCGTAGCATTGGTACTAATTTCTTCTTTTAATTTACTTATATGGAGATTTACAAAGAAATATATTGCTAGAAGTGGTATTACCAAAAAGAAAGTAACATCTATCTTAAAAACAGGCATGACAATAAATGCTATGGCAAACATTAGCATGTACACCATGGAAACGTACATGCAAACCTTCCTTAGCATATGCAAGTTATCCTTGTCGATACTCTTTATGCACAGCTGAAAGTAATCTCTGATATCGTCATTTACCTTCTTCTGTTTATTTAAAAAATTTTCCTTTCTGGTCTGCATAGGAGTAATATAGCAGAAGTTTCTTACCATTTTTTGCAAACTGTGTGAAAAAACTGTGAAACTACCTTGTACTTACTATCTTTTAATAGATATGGCATTTGATGTATTATAGTGATAAGGCTTAAGGGCTAAAATTACTTTAAGGAGGTTTGTATGAAAAAACTCAATGGTTTAAAAAGAGTGCTCACTCTTGCACTTGCTTTGGTATTTGTCCTTTCAGTGGCATTTGTACCAAAAACAGCCTATGCTTACGATGGCGCAGCTGATGTGCGAGCAGTAAGCAGCATTTCAAATGATTTAACTGGAAAGACTATCATTCTCCACACAAATGATGTCCATGGTGCAGTTGATAAATATGCAAAAGTCACTGCATTAAAGGATGAATTAAAAAGCAGAGGTGCAGAGGTTGTTCTTGCTGACACCGGAGACTTCAGTCAGGGTACACCTTATGTAAGTACTTCAAAGGGCGCATTTGCTGTAGCTCTTATGAATACTGCTGGATATGATGTGGCTACACTTGGTAATCACGAATTCGACTATGGTTATCCACAGCTTAAAAGCAATTTAGCTTTGGCAAACTTCAAAACTATTTGTGCTGATGTTTTAGATGGAAACGGCAATCCAATCCTTGATCCAAACTATGTATTTACTACAAATACAGGTTTAAAAATCGGATTCTTTGGTATGGAAACTCCTGAGACTCAGACAAAGGTTAATCCAGCCCTTATAAAGGGAATCAACTTCCTTTCAAAGACTGACCTTTACAAATGTGCTCAGACTCAGGTAGATACACTTAAGAGTCAGGGTTGTGATTTGGTTATCTGTCTTGCCCATCTTGGTGTTGATGAAGAGTCAGCTCCTGATGGTCACAGAAGTACTGACCTTTACGCTAATACAACTGGTATCGATATGATTATCGATGGTCATTCACACACTGTTATGACAGAAGGTTCTGCTGGTGAGCCTGTTACTTCTACAGGCACAAAGCTTGAATATATCGGTGCCATCGTTATCGACAATGCTACTAAGACTATCGAAGATCACTATCTTGTTAGCACAGAGGGTATCGTAGATAATCCTGCTACTGCTCAGATTGCCCAGGCCGTTATCGATAGAATTGACGCTGAATATGATGTAGTATTTGCCCAGTCTGAGGTTGCTTTAAACGGAAGCAAGGATCCTGGTGTTCGTACAGAAGAGACTAATCTTGGTGATTTGATTTGCGATGCTATCAAATGGAGCGTAACAAAGGAAAATGGTTCTATTACTGTTCCTGCTGACCACATTGTAGCAATCACTAATGGTGGAGGAATCCGTGCTAGCATCAGCGAGGGCGGCGTAACTAAGAAAGATTTGAATACCGTTCTTCCATTTGGTAATACTGTTTCTGTAGTTTATGTGACTGGCGACGAGTTGCTTGAGGCTCTTGAAGCTAGTACATACTGTGCACCTGATGCCCTCGGTGGTTTTCCTCAGGTTTCAGGTATTAAATTTACAGTAAATACTGCTGTTCCTTTTGCACAGGGTCCAGCATATCCAGATTCTACATACTATAGCCCAGCTGCAATCGGCAGAGTTTCAATCGAAAGTATTAATGGCAAGCCATTTTCTACTAAGGATACATATGCCGTAGTTACTAACAATTTCGTAGCTGCAGGTGGCGATACCTATTATGTATTTGGAAATTCTACTAATCAGTTTGACACAGGAATCGTAATGGATGAGGCTGTTATCGATTACGTACAGACAGAGCTTGGCGGAAAAATCACAGCTGATAAATATGGCAAGCCTGCTGGAAATATAACAATTAAATAACATAAAAATATGAGGTCGAAGAGAAGCACCCATCAAATTCTAGGCTTGTGCCTAGCTTTGAGGTTCACTTCATTTCGACCTCTTTTTTCAATCTAATTATTTTTTACATATTCAAGAAACTCTTCAATTGGAATAGGCATACTAAATAGCATTCCCTGGAGATAATTACATCCACATTCTTTTAGCGCTATTGCCATTTCTTTTGTTTCTATTCCCTCAGCAGTGACAGTATATCCTGTTTCCTTAAATGCCTGGACCATCCTAGGAACTATAACTCCAGGTTTCTTAGCGTAATCCCATACCAAACTCATATCTAGCTTAATATTTATAAATGGATATTTTTTAATTCTGCTTATATTCGAATGACCTGTTCCATAATCATCCACAACCAGATAAAAACCTTTTTCCTGCAGATTTCTAATCTGGCTATCCATGAGGTTTTCCTCCACCATAGCAGCCTCAGTAAGCTCCAGATGAATAACTTCCGGAGAAAGCTTATACTTTTTCAGAATCTCTTCGAATCTATCTGCAAGATTGTGCTGCATGAACTGGATAGTTGATACATTTACATTTACCCATTCCATACCATACTGCTCAATATTGTTTTCACTGACAAATTTACAGGCTTTCTCAAACATCTGCTCACCAAGAGCTGTTATGTGACCATTTCTCTCAGCTATTGGTATAAATAATCCAGGTGAAATTATTTTCCCATCATTGTCTCTAATTCGGCACAGCGCCTCTGCACCAATAACTTTATGGGTTGTGGCATCCACTATTGGCTGTAGAAATACTTCGGTTCTATTTTGGGCTATAGCAATTTCTAGGCATCGCCTTACCTCAATTTGTTTTTTATTATCCTCTATGGATTGCTCATTTATTTCTACTTCATTTATGGAAGAATCTGCTCCTAGTTTATTAAGAACGCTAATGATTGTTGTAATTAATAGCTCTGGGTCATAGTCCATAATATCAACAGTACCCATTGCTATGCCTACATTCAAGTAAAGCTCTGTATTTTTAGATACCCAGCGTTCCTTAAATCTATCTACCAGCTTTTCTTTCGATTTTAAAAGATCTTCAAAGTCCTTGCCTATCACCACAAATCTGCCATTCCGATAATAGAAAAATTTAAGCTTAGGAAATGTTTTATTCAGATAGTTTCCGATTAAATAGACACCTTCATCCATCTGACGGGGTCCGTATACTTCTCTGGCTTCATTATAATTTTTTATAACAAATGCATGTATATAATGATCCCTCATGCTATGCTTTTCCCGAAGGATTGTATGTAAAGCTTCAGCGTTAAATAGATTAGTTCTCTTATCTATATAAAACTCTGGGTTCATAAATACCAGGTTAATAATTATTACTGACATTACGCAAAATGTATCAAACAAAAGAACTTGCGGAAGCAATATTCTAATACCTAGTCCTATAATTATTAAATCCGTATATACAATTACACAAACCAAATCCCTCTTTCTTTTTATTTGATTTTTGTATCTCGCAATATAATAAATAGCCAGTGCTAAATACCATATATATGGAAAATATATTATGTCATAATAAGGGCCACGGACATATCCATTTTCTGTTATCGAAAAAACACTTCCCGTCCAATATGAACTTATAATTACAATTGTAGTGAGTATAATAGGAATATCCTTAATGAACGAACCAATCTTATCTTCGTAAAGATTAATAGAGAACACATTGCAAGTGATCATATCGAACATCTTCATTCGAATGACAAATGCAACAAAATATAAGATATTTAACCAAACCACCAAATTATATGGCAGTTCTTTATATTTCTCATCAGCGTATGATGCAAGAATGTCAGAACCAATTACCACCACTTCTGTGACTAACAAAGCCACGAAGCCGCGGTTAATCCTAATTGGCAATCTCTTTAACGTAAAATAATAAAACAGAAGAATGCACAATATTAAAATGCTAGGAATAACATAGCTATAATCCCACATAGTGTACCTTTTACCTCTGTCTCCCTTTACATATTAATTTTAAGCAATTCTTCTGCTTTATTCCAATGAATTATCTGTGAAGAGGCTTTTTACACAAAAAAGAGCGATGCTATTTACATTTCTCTAATTTTCCAAAGCTTCATTCTCATATCTTTCTATGCACTTCTGAAGCTTAGAATCTCTAATAAGAAATAGTCCTACAGCAAAGCACCCAACAGTAATAGCTACTCCCTTAAGGATGAGAGCATCATATCCAAGCCACTCCGCAACTAACCTTCCTAGTCCTTCAAGTCCTTCATTTCTAAAGATACAGAAGTAAACCATGACTGAAAGATCAAACGCTGCATGCAGTATAGAGCAGGCCCAAATATTACCGCAACGCACATAAACTGCATTAAAGAGGAAGCCTATTCCGATAGCATAGATAACCTGTGCATAGACAGGTGTCGGATCACTACAGCCTGAAAGATTCCCAAGATGTATCAATCCAAACACTATGGATGGAATTATCATGGCAGTAATGATACCTGCCTTGGTGTTCCCGATTGCAGATCTTATAAAGTTAAAAAGGACTCCTCGTTATTCTTTTTACTCCTTTTATGCTTCACTTTCCTTTTCTCTTTTATTGAGAACTACTAACAATACAATGAAAGCAATTACTCCAATGGTACAATCGAAAAATGCCTCTTTTATTCCTTGCATTATTGTTGAGTCTACTGCAGGAATTCCAATTCCTTCCGCCTGACTTACAAAGCATGACCAAATACTAGCAAAGAAATCATAGAGTCCATGTATAAACACAACCAGCCAAAAATTGTCTGTAATATAGTAAACACATGCAAAAAGAATTCCACCTGCAGTCGCATATACAACCTGAGAAGTGGTCCATACTACAAGATTTGGATAGAAAATAAGATTAAGAAAATGAGTAATTCCAAAAGGAATCGCAGATAAAATCACTGCCAGCATTATTCTTCCCTTGCTTTCACCAAAACAATTTCTTAATGTATTGAAGAGTACACCTCTATAGATAGCCTCTTCAAATACACCTACTGACATCATAAGCAGAAACATGAGGATTGCACTTGGAAGTCCCTCTTTGAGACCAAGATCAGTGGGAATCCTCATAGCTATTAAATTATGTATGCAACAAACTACACCGATCAAGCCGATAACGCTAAAAAGTCTCTTGAAAAATCCTTTGATTTTAAAATTTACTCCATATACTTTTGCCATAAAAACAACGCCGGCTATACCTATACCATAACGGGCAATCATTCCGGGTAGCCCAAAATTCCCATCACCTAAAAGTGTCAATCCTATTGTTGATATTAAAATCATAATGATAAAAAGCACCATTCCGGGTGCAGATTTCCTTTTTTCCATTTCCAATCTCCTTTTCAATCACAAAAACACATGTCTTGTTACTTTGTATATAAGGCCTCTGTATACCTCATCTGTCGTACTACAATAGGCATAGTACAACAAGCCGGATACTCAGTCCACATACCATTGGTATGGAAAAAATAAAAAAAAGCCGCCCAGTGGGTATCTGGGCGACCTTTAAGCTCGTTTCTTTTTATATGTTTATTAAGTCATACAAATGGACCGTTGTAATCTTCTCACAAGGAAGTTCTGCTCTCGCCCCTAAAAAACGGGGCTCGCCAGAACAACTCGTGTCCTCTAGACTCAGCCTTCGCTACCGCTTGCCTTCGTCAAGAGCACCACGGTTTCAACTCCCCTAGTAAAGGGGAACATGTCGACGGGGACAGCTTTTTTTACTTTGTAGCCTCCTTTGGTAATGAGCCCTAAATCTCTTGCGAGAGAATCGGGACTACAGGAGATATATACGATCTTCTTGGGAGCAAGATTTATCATTGATGAGATAAACTCAGGTGTTGAACCTGCTCTTGGAGGATCCATAAATACAACGTCAACCTTATCACCTGAATCCGCCATCTGCTGCATAAATCTGGTGGCGTCATTCTGATATACGGTGATGTTCTTTACTTCATTTATCTTGGCGTTAAGGATGGCGTCTTTTACCGCATCCTTATTGAGCTCAACAGATATGACTTCTTTGACGTGAGGGCTCATTATGATACCAATAGTACCAACTCCGCAGTAGCAATCAAGAACAGTCTCTTTACCCGAAAGCTCAGCCATGTCGATCGCGGTCTTGTACAAAACTTCTGTCTGCACGGGATTAACCTGATAGAAGGACTTAGGGCTTATCTTGAACTTCATGCCGCAGCATGTATCATAGATAAATCCGGGGCCATACATAGGCTTTTCCTTATCTCCAAGGACCATACTTGTCTGCTTATCGTTAACATTGAGAACTATTGTTGTTATCTCCGGATGCTCTTTCAAAAGAGCCTTCACAAAGTTATTCTTGGAAGGAAAAATAGGTGAAACCGTAACAAGCACCACCATAATCTCCCCTGTATATTTACCTATTCTGATAAGGACATGCCTAAGAAGCCCGTATCCGTTATCTTCATCAAATGTTTTTATCTTAAATGAAGGAAGCAGTTTTCTGATAGTTGCAATAATGGCATCCGCCTTCTGATCCTCCAAAAGACATGTCTCAACAGGAACTACCTCATGGCTTCCCTCTTTGTATATTCCCGAAAGAGGTCTTCCCTTCTTGTCATGGGTGAACACCGCATGTACCTTACATCTGTAGTGCTCCGGAGTTTCCATGCCAACAAATGAAGCTAGCTTGGTATAGGGCTCAAGTAGCTTAGCAACCTTGCCATGCTTAAGATCGAGCTGCTTCTTATAAGGTGTATCTATCATCTGACAAGCACCGCACTTCTTGGAATATGGGCAACGACTCTTCTTTTGATTGTCCGCAGACTTTTCGCGAATCATCCCTTTCTTTCCCGCATTTGCCGGTCTGCGGCGATTATTCTGATCTTTCTTTTTTATCTCTTTTGCCATAAAAAACTCCCTACAATATATCTATTCTTCCACACAATAGGATGATCCAAAAACAAACCTATCACATAAAAAGGGTAGAAGGACAAAATCCCCTACCCTGCAAACTCACAATATCAAGCGGATATTTCAGAAAACTGCTACTCAAAGCATTCCCTGCGATCACTCGTATTTCTCAACGATCACTCGGAATCTTCTCCTGAAACCTCTTCAAATTTGAGCTTAGGAATCTCCATATCTGAGCCGGCGTCTTCCTTCTCGCCAACTGTCTCACTCCTTCTTCTGATGATATTGTCGTTATCAAGATCACCGTTATCCTTGTACTTGATACCATCAATTCCCTGAGAAAGCTCCTTGGCCTTAGCTGCATCACTTCTGTTTATGCGGAATGTGCATACTATCTTGTTGCCGCTCCTATCAAAAAGTCTCTGTAAAAAAGACTTATCCTGCCACTCAATAAAGTAAGAAATCCTGTGGGCAAGGAATCTCTCCTCCAAAAGTTTCTTACTCTCAATACTGTAAACTCTGCAAAAAGAAATTTCGTTATTAAAAACCTGACTATTCTGGATTATTGATGCCATAACTACCTCTCAAACAAATATTTTTACTATATTTTCATATAGAAATAATCTACTGAAAAAACAAACGCGGAAGTGTCTGTTTTCAAATCCCCCGCACTAAATATACTAACATTACCCTTACGCGCTCGTCAAATTTGAGTTTGAAAAACCACAGACTTGCAGGCCGCATCAATAACCCTGACTCCGATTTCGCCCTTTCTGAGTCTCCTCACATATACGGCAAGGTTTCCTTCATAGCATTTTCTTGTATCAGATGAAAAAGATGTATTGTCAGACAGATCTCCGTTATCTATTCCGGCCAGTTCCCCCGCTCCGGTAACCTCCACTCTGTATTCCTTGTCGCCCGCACCTGTTATAAGGATCTGATACAGGTAGCCGATATCACTTTCTTTTTCCATAAGACCTTTAGAAACACTTATTTCAGGTTGCCAAAGTCTTATGGCGGGAGCGGACGCCCCCGCATTAACGCCGAAGCCGCTCCAAAGCTCTGCTCTTTTGTAGAACTCTGACTTTGGAAAGCCTGCAGTTGTCATAATACCTGCTCCTGAGCCGTGAATAGGCCATCCGTGAGCTTCTCCAAGATAATCTATTCCCGTCCACAGGAACTGTCCGCAGATATAATCATTGTCTTTTACAGCGTTCCAAGCCTCGATGCTGTGTCCGTTCTCACTTCCAAGAAAGGGCTTCCCCGGAAATCTCTTGTGGTCTTCACTGTACAGATGCTCCTTGTAGTTATATCCAACAACATCCATAACATCAAGAAAACCAAGCTTTGATGACAACTCCGGAAAGGCCGCAGCCGCCGTAACAGGCTTGGTTGGATCCTCATCTCTTGCAATATCAGCAAGCTCTTTGGCTATAACGGCAAGTCTCTCCATATTTGGCTTGTTCGGGTCATACTCCATCTCTTTTGCCGGCTTATTATTGTCGTTGTTGCCTGTCATCTTCTCAAACATCGGATGACAATATGGATCGTTAGGATAGTCAATCTCGTTTCCTATGCTGTACAGAATAACACTTGGATGGTTCTTGTCCCTTCTTATCATGGTACGAAGATCCTCTTCATGCCACATGGGAAAATCCTCATAGTATCCCTGATGCTTTGGCGGATATACGTTGTGCCCCTGATGCCATTTATTCTTGGGATTCTCCCACTCATCAAAAGCTTCGTCGATCACAAGAAATCCCAACTCATCGCAAAGCTCATACAGCTCCGGCATGTGAGGATTGTGGCTGCATCTTATGGCATTGCACCCGGACTTTTTAAGTAGTTCAAGCCTTCTTCTCCACACTTCCTTCTTCATTGCAGCGCCAAGACAGCCTCCGTCATGATGAACGCAGACTCCCTTAAGCTTCATTCCATGGCCGTTTAACGCAAATCCCTTATCCGGGTCAAAAGAAAATGTTCTGATGCCAACCTTCTGAGAATCCGCAAGATACTCTGAATTCTCCGTGATCACATAAGTATCAAGAGTATAAAGATAAGGCTCTTCAACGGACCATAGCTTAGGATATTCTACAGTTCCCCAAAAGCTCACAAAACCAATTCCATCCTCTATCCTCTCAACTTCTTTTTCCATGGTGAGGACCGCAAGATCCTTGTCATTATATATCGCGCACTTTACTCGGATTTTCCCTTCATGGGAAGCGCTGACATTTATCTTCTGGCTCACGATTACTTCTGCCACGGGCTTTTCTCCGGACTTTCCGATTATGGCTGTATTAAAAGAAAGGCCGTGAAGGACAGGTGCAATCTTCTCAGAAACAATAAGCGACACCTTCCTCGTGATACCGCTTCCCGTAAACCATCTGGAATCCGCAATATCATTGTGGATCACCTTAACGCATATAACCGTTGGATCATCTCCAAAGGTCGCCCGCTCTGAAATATCCATGGAAATCTCCGAGTAGCCACTTGGTCTTTTGCCCATATAATAACTGTTGACCCAGACCATACTGTTCTTGTATATACCGTCAAAAACCAGCGTAAGCCGCTTTCCCTCATATTCCCTGGGGATATTAAGCGAAAGTCTGTACCAGGCTACTCCGCCCCTTAAATAGCCCGTTCCGCTTGAATACTCAATGGAAAATGGCGCAGAAACAGAATAGTCATGAGGAACCGTAACTTCCTCCCAAGAGCAGTCATCATAACCCTTGTACCATGCGTTTTCGCACTCTCCGTAATGAAATTTCCAATTCTCTGTAAGAACTCTGCTTATAGTATCCATATACCCCCCAACCGTAACTTATCTCATCAAATACTCAGCCGATGTCCGGCTCATCCTTAAGTTCCACAAACTCCGTGGTCTTTCCCTCAGTTTCGAAAATCACAAGCTCATTTCTTCCCTCTTTTAAAAGAGGCCCCGGTATGTACAATCTTCTCTGTGGCCCGATCTCCCAGAACCTCCCAAGATTAAAGCCGTTAATAAAAGCGACGCCTTTTCCCCATCCCTCAAGATCAAGAAAAGTATCCCCTTTTTCCTCAACATCAAATACAAATCTGTAAAAAGACGGTGTGCCCTCAATATACTCTTTTCCAAAATCAATCTTGTCTGTGTTGTCCAAAGGAAGCGGATAAATATCCCAGCCGTTGTGAATGTGCCCGTTTATCTGAACGCACCTTCCGATGCCCTTCCTCTGGTTCTCCATCCTGGGGCCAAAATTAACCCGCCCCATATTCTCAACAAGTATGTCAAGGCGCTCATTAAATCCATCAAAGCTCCCGGTGTAAAGTCCCGGATCTCCAAGGTCCACATCCACATCCTTTAAGCTTGCACCGTTTTCTTCTATCAATTTATTTACAAACTCAGAAGCAGCCTTACTAACGGTCAGATACTTCTCAAGCGGTATCTCATGTTCAACCTCAAGCTCGTGATCGTACAAGGTCAAAAGAGCCTTCTCATCCACAAATATATTGGCTCTGTCATAAGTCTCCCAAAGCCTTATCTTCTCTATTCCAGCCTCGGAATGAAGTCTTGATCTGTAAAGAATGTAGCCGTAGTTTTGATCAAGCTCCTCCATATTTACGGTATAAGGAAGGTGCGTAGCCTTGCTGATATCATCGATCACAGAAAAAAGACTTACCTTATCGCTGCATCTAAGTTTACCGTATCCTACTCTTTTTATCTCTGGAAGATCATATTCTTGGCTGCTTTCGCTGTACTTTCCTATTATTTCCTTGTAAACTTTGTACTTCTCAGTGATGCGTCCATCCTCTGTAAGAAGGGCGTCGTAGTCATAGCTGGTAACATCAGGCGTAAGCTCATCATAGTAGTTAGAACCGTTCATAAATCCGAAATTGGTGCCACCCTCAAACATGTATATATTGGCATTTCCAAGCTCTAGCATTGCCTTAAGGTCCTGCGCACTCTGTGCCAGATTACCTTTCATATGTCCGCCGTTTCCCCAGTGATCAAACCATCCCACCCAGAATTCTGCACACATCAAAGGTCCACCCTCTGTGTAATTTCTTAGCACATCAAATCTGTCTTTTGTTTTGGATCCAAAATTACCGGAAGGGCATGCCCCCTGCACGCTTCCGCCCCTGTAGCTTTCATGGTAGGGTCCGTCCGAAGTTATGAGAGGAACCTCGATGCCGTATTTCACCATAAGGTCTCTCATAAAGATCATGTAATCCTTATCATTTGCATAATAGCCGTACTCATTCTCAATCTGCATGAGAATGATATTGCCACCTTTTGTGATCTGGTACTTGGCAAGCTTTGGCAAAAGAACCCTGTAATAATCCTCAACAGCATCCATAAAAGGCTTGTAGCTGACTCTAAGGCGCATTCCTCTGTCTTTTAAAAGCCATGCGGGAAGACCTCCAAACTCCCACTCCGCGCAGATGTACGGTGAGGGTCTTATTATGATATAAAGACCAATCTCCGTGGCAGTCTCAATAAACTTCTCAATATCAAGCATCCCCTCGAAGCAAAAGATATCTCTTTTGGGCTGAACCATATTCCAGGGAATATACGTCTCAACCGTGTTGCATCCAAGGTTCTTAAGCTTGAGAAGTCTGTCTTTCCAATATTCGGGAACAGTCCTGAAATAGTGAAAAGCTCCCGATATTACCTTGAAGGGTTCGTCATTAAGATAGAATGTATCTTTGATCTCAAATTTTGCCATAAATATGCGATCCTCGCGTAGCGTTTTTATCCTTTTGATAAAAAAGGGAATACTAATCCCAAAGAATAAGTATTCCCTTTTACAATGTATCTTTAGTTGAAAGCTTTATAAGCTTTCCGGGCATGTTGTATTACTTATAAAGTTCGTCGAACTGCTTCTGAAGCTCTGCTGTAACATCATCGATACCTGCAGTCTTAAGATCTGCCTGCATCTGAGCTACTATATCTTCTGCGCTACCGTTGTAGATACCGTATGATATCTGCTTCATGTAGTTTGTATATACTTCGTTACAGTTATCAATCTTGGACTGAATACTATCAACTTCAGGAACGAACTGTCCGTAAGGATAGTCGATCTTGAGCTTGTCGTACTCAGCATAGAGCTTGTCGATAGCTTCCCAATTTCTTGTAGCATCCTTAACCTCAAGATCATCATTTCTGCCCCACCAGTAGTTGGTCATACCGTTGATGTTCTGAGTATCGGGATCGTAACTGTCAGGTGTCTTTCTAAGTCCATTCTCATCAAGTTCCCATGAAACACCCTCAATACCATAGTTAAAGAGCATATAGCAATCCTTGTCGTTTCTGATAAGGTCATAAACCATAAGTGCACGCTCAGGGTTAGCACTTCCGGCTGATATAGCCATAGCACCGTGTGTGATTGAAAGAGCTACAACATTCTTGGACTCTTCTCCAAAGTAGAAGATACCAACTTCCGCATTGGGGTCATCCTGGAAAATCTTGTTGGCAGGTGTTGCTGAGCAAAGATCTGTCCATGTCTGTGTGTGGTGCTGCTCAACGGCAACATCACCAACTCTGAACTCGTCTCTGTTACTTCCTGATGTATTGTTGAGAACGTCTGTTGGCCATACGCCGGCTTCAGCCCACTGTTTCATGAGCTTAGCATACTCAACAAGAGAGTCTGTCTCTGTCATAACAGGTGTTGTAACAGTATAAAGATCTGATTTTTTACCGCCCCACAAAGCGCCTGAACAGATACCGTCAACTGCTACAAAATCTGTGTGTGATGCAATCCATCCGTTAGACATCTGTGAGTACTGTGTTCCGTCAGAATCCCAAACATACTTAAGATCCTTCTTGTTCTCTTTTACCCAAAGCACATACTTAGTCATGTCTTCCCAGCTGTGAACGCCGTCTGAAAGACCTGCTTCCTTAGCCCAATCAAGTCTGTAGATCCATCCATGGTTGGTCCACTGAGCAAAGTTGTCCTCAGGCATGAGATAAATCTCACCGTTGTATTTGCAAAGATCCCAGTGATCTGCAGGAACGCTCTCCCAAGTCTTGGGTGCGTATGTCTTTAGCATATCCTCAGAAAGTTCAAGGAAAGCGCCGTTCTTGGCATTAGGCCAGGCATCAAGCCAGTCAGATGCGGTTCCAACAAGATCTACGCTGCCGTCCATTCTGGCAAGTGTAAGGTTATAGTTAGAAAGATAATCTGTCCAAGGAATGTAATAGATCTGAATCTCTGCATTAACCTTCTCTGTAAGGATCTTGTTGAGTTCATCAAGCATTGCATTCAGATTGGCCTCTTTCTCTGTTCCGGCCTCCGGGGGATCTCCCGTAGTCATGTAGTTAATTACGACATGTTCAGAAGTGTCAATCTCCGCAGCAGTTTCTGTAGCTGTGGCACCGCCATCATCTCCGCCGTTTGCAGCAGGTGTAGCACTTGTGCCTGATGAGCCGCATGCTGCCGTCCCAATAACCATGCTCGCACTAAGCAGGGCTGCCAGTAACTTTTTCTTCATTTGAATCCTCCTTCTTCTTTTTAAAAATCTGAACTCATTCTTTCCTGAGTTACATTTAACCTTTTACCGCTCCGACAGTAATTCCACCGATGAAGTATTTCTGCACGAAAGGATACAGAAGTACGATGGGGCCTGTTGCCAGAACAGCGTTCGCCATCTTAACGCTCTGCTCCGGAATATCCGTAAGAGTTACAAACTGTCCCGCAACGGAATTACGAAGAGCATCCAGCTTATTAACAATCTCGTAGAGTGTGTACTGCAAAGGCTTAACCGCAACCTTAGTAGTAAGGAAAAGAGATGACTGATACCACTCATTCCAATATCCGAGAGCAAGGAAAAGACCTATAGTAGCCAGAGCAGGCTTGATCATGGGAAGAATAAGATGTATAAACACCGTCATATCTCCCGCTCCGTCAATCTTGCCGGATTCCGTTATCTCGTGAGGAATCTGCTTGATAAAGTTCTTCATAAGTATGATGAGCCAAGGGGACATCATAAGAGGCAGAAGAACCGCAAGATAGTTATCAAGGAGCTTATAAGTCTTGGTCATAAGCAGGTAGTAAGGAGCAAGTCCTGCACTGAAAAGGCTCGTAAAGTAGATATAAAATGAAATGGCATTTCTAAAAGGAAAGTCTTTTCTCTGAAGTGCATATCCCGTCATAGCTATGATGAGAAGTCCGACTACCGTTCCTATAAGTGTCATTGCAATTGTTAATGCGTATGACTTCCAGATATTGCCGCTTCCTATTACCATTTCATATCCCTTGGTAGAAAATGATCCCGGTATGAGCTGCACTCCGTGGGTTCTTATGTATGATTCGCTTGTAAATGAAGTTCCTACGATTATGAGGAAAGGAAATACACAGGCAAGTGCGTAAAAAGATATGATGACATATCCAAAACCTCTTACTATGTAATCCGATAATCCTATTTTTATCTTGGAATTGCTTGGAGCAAAATCCATGTCTTTTGTCTTAGCCATCTTTATTTCTCCCTTCAAGTAATCACCTATCAGTCAGTTTCATCAGAAAAGTGAGTAATCCGGATCAATCTTTTTAACTGCCAGATTGGCCAACATGACTATCACAAATCCAACCAACGATTGATAGAAACCAACTGCCGAAGCAGTAGAGAAATTAAAGTCTGACATTGTAGCACGATATACGAATGTCTCGATAATATCCGTTGTCGGATACAGTACCGAATTGGAACCGATAACATTCCAGAACAGTCCAAAGTTACCTCTTACGATGCCTCCAAGTGCAAAGAGAAGAAGGATTACGATCGTAGGTCTAAGTGACGGAAGGATGATATACCTGATACGCTGAAAAGCATTAGCACCGTCAACCTTGGCTGCCTCAATTATCTCTGCGTCGATACCGCATATTGCTGCGAAATATACAACCGAGTTATATCCTGTCTGTTGCCACAGATGAATGAGAACTATCAGCACCGGCCATACCGAAGGATCCGAATAGGGTTGCCACTTTGGTTTGCCGAGAGCTATAAGGATTTCATTGACAAAGCCTGTGTCAAAGTTAAGTAAGCTGTATACAAGAAGTCCAACAAGAACCTGTGAAATGAAATAAGGCAAAAACATCAGCGTCTGAGACACCTTCTTGAACATCTTGTGCTGCATCTCGTTTAGAAGTATTGCTACAAGAATCGCAAGGAAATTACCCAGAATAATAAATGCCAGATTGTAAAGGATCGTATTCTTGGTAAGGCCAAAGAGCTTTCCTGACTCAGCAAGGAATTTGAAATTATCAAGTCCTATGAACTTACTTCCGAATATGCCCTTTCTGTAGTTGTATTTAACGAATGCCACGTATATTCCGGGCATTGGCATATAATGGAATAAAAAGAAAAAAATCACAGCCGGCAGACACATAAGCTCAAGAACTCTGTATCTCCATATAGTTTCCAAAAATCCCCTTTTTCTTACGCCCGTACCGGATGAGGCTGTCTTGCTTTTACCCATTGTTCCCTCCGTATCTGTGGTGTGTTGTGCATTATTATCTTTTTGCAACCGATTTCATAATAATATTTAATCATATTGACCAAGCCAAAGTCAATGAATTTTTGAAACCGATTGCAGTTTTGTGAAAAACTAACAACTGTGCGTCAATTCACTTACACGTTTTCGTGCCCATGCACGCTCGTAATCAAAAAGAGGAAGTACCTTTTGGTATTTCCTCTTTTTTGTATAATATGACGATTATTCTATTTTTCTTTTGGAACAGGACCTGTACTGTCTCGTATAACAATCTGAGGTTTTATCATCCTGATGCTGTCGGTCTCACCGCCCATGGCTGCCTGTGTTGCTATCTCTATAAGGATCTTGCCATATTCATCGTAGTTGTAATCTACACTTGTAAGCTTTGGCATCACAAGATCCGTGATATAGGTATTATCAAAACTGATGACCGAAATGTCTTTTGGCACATGGAGCTTGTGCTCTCTGATACTCCTAAGAGCTCCGCTTGCGGCAAAGTCATTTATCGCGATAATGGCTGTAGGTCTGTTGCTTAGCTCAAGTATCTTGTTGGTAGCTTCATATCCTGACTCGGGATCATAGGTTCCGTTTACTACATATTCGCCATTTTCCTGTATTCCGTGCTGTGCCAGTATCTCGCGATATTTCTGATATTTAAGAAATGTGGAATTAACTCTCATCTCTCCGCCCACAAGAGCTATCTTCCTATGTCCAAGGCCTATGAGGTGCTCCATGACAATGCTCATACCCATGGCATCATCGATAACAACGCTATGCACAGGAGCTTTATCGAGCTTACCGGTCACCACAACAGGTGTAGTCCTGCAAACATTTCTTACTTTCTCCGCATAGGCGTCATCGGTAATAAGATCATCAACACGTCCACCCATCTGTATGATGGCGTCGACTCTCTGCTGCATCAAAAGGTCAAGCTGAGCCTGCTCCCTCTCCTTCTCTCCAAGAGAGTTGGCAAGGCTGACACTATATCCCGCCTTCTCCGCAGCTACCTCGCAAGCAACAAAAAGCGCGGAATAATATGGGTTTCGTACATCTGCTGCAATTATACCGATTGTCTTGGTGGATGTATCCGAAAGTCCCTTAGCAAGGGCATTTGGTCTGAAATTATATTTGTTGATTATACTCTGAATGCGTTCCTTTTTGTCCTGACGAACTGCCGCATTGCCGGTAAGAACGCGTGAAACGGTAGAAGCGGAAACTCCGGCTTCCCTGGCGATATCATATATGGTTATCGTCTTGCTGTTTGTCTTCTCGTTTTCCATATTCACCCCGCTCATAATAAGGATTGAAACCGATTTCAATTTTAATATTACGGAATGATAATAACCTTGTCAAGACGGCCGCCTTACATACACGATTTTAGCCTTTCTCTATATATTTTTTATGATATACGAATTGCTCCATGACTTTCCTCATTTTATTAGGGGCATAAAGTCATAATGCTTAACATGCAAGCATGTACGCATTATGACCTTTGACGCCTATATCATAAAAAATATGTAGCACCGGTGCGGGGAAAGTGGGGGTGCGCCGGTGCTACAGGAAATGGGAATTAGGTAAAAGCTAATTAAAATATATTATTTTCAAATGCCCATGCATTGAGTGCGTTCTGTTTGGCGGTCATATAATCTTCAAGTCCCGCCGCATTCAAAGCAGTCTCCAGCTTGGCAATCCCCTCTTCCGGGTCTACAAAGCCATGTATAAGCATGGGTGCGTATTCTTCATAAGCATTCTGTAACTGTCTGTATTCCGCAGCGTATTCGGTATTGTCCCAAGTAAAACCAATCGCTTTGGATCTGATATCACAGTTATCATTAAAATCAGAGATCTGCTGACCAAGGTCCGGTGGATCTCCCTTCCATACATAAGCAAGATATGGATTAGGCATAAGCCATATAACATTAGGATAGTACGCAGATGTGTTTGCGTCAAGCCCATCTGCGTACGTTATGGTACCATTTGATGTCACTTTGTAGTCCACATCCTTCTGCCCCCAGCAGATAAGGTTTTCCAGATATGGATCTGTGTACAAAGAATCCAGGACCTGCATTGCTGCTATTTTGTCCTTGCTGTCTTTATTGACACACCAAGGAATTGCAGAAACTGCAGATGAGCTCATAAAGCTCTCTCCCAGATCAAATACAACCATCTCCCTTCCGCACTCACCGGAAACCTGAGTCTTGTATCCGGGCTTACATGCCGCGATCATCGACATATAATCTCCGGATTTGACTCTGGTCGAGGCCGCAGCTTCATTGGTAAGTGCATCCTCAGAAATATACCCCTTTTGATTCCACTCATAAGTTCGCAGACACCACTCCTTGAAAACATCCGATGAATATACATCCTTGACCACAAGAGAATTCTCCGGATCAAGAAGTGTTCCGTAGTAATCTCCCCCGAGATTATCCACGCTGCTACCCTGAGTAAGGAAATTATCCTGGGTAGCAATTACATATTTATCGGGATATTTGTCATGGAGCTGTGCGTATATATCGTTAATCTCATCCCAAGTTGCCTTTGGATATCCAAGCTCCCCCAAAGGGAGCCCGTCTGCATTATATCCAATGCCGTCAAGGTATTCTTTTCCGATACATACGGCACATGTCTCTATAGCATAATCCTTAATCGGAGGCGTTCCGTATAAAACACCTCCCACTCGGCATGCATCCAAATAATCTTCTCTGACTTTACTCTTAAGTCCCGCGCAATAATCATCAAACATTCCGTTCTCTTCGAGATCAAGCACATATCCGTCGTTGATACATTCGTTGTAGCCTAGTGTGCAAGTACTGAACAGATCCACCTGGTATTCGGAAGACAGCATAAATTTCATGCTATCAGCGTATTCAGAATAATCCATGATCATAAGCTCTACATCCAGCCCCAGTTTCTCCTCTGTGTAGGCTGAAATCGCTTCGTTAATCCTACCAAGTCCGATAGGTCTTCCTGTCCAATCCAGGAATGCAACCACAATCTTTTGATACTCTCCGCTTTGCCTAGCCAAAGCCTTACGCTCTGAAATTGCCTTAGCAGCCTTTTCATAATCAATTTCCGTACTCTCTAAGCCCCCCGACTTAGGTATGACTGCGTCAGACTCATACAGATCATCTTCAGAGCCAAGTGTTATGTTGCACCCCGTTAGAAGCGTTGTAAATAAAGCGCCGGTAAGAAGTAATGATGTAAACTTACCTCTCATCTCCACCTCCGAAAATATCAGTTTAATTAAACGATTAACCTGACATAATCTGAATATATTTCATTTACGCAAAAAAGTCAATATCATTGCTTCAATACTGTAAATTCTTTATAAAACAAAAGTTGTGCAACACCTACTTTTTGTAGATACTGCACAACTTTTATCGTTTAACCATATATCTCACTTAATCTTACATACAGATTGACGTTTAATAGGCTTACAAGGAACCTTTATCAGCTTCTCAGTTTCTTTTCCATCCAGCTTATCCAAGAGTAGATTCATTGCTGTTCTTCCGATTCCGACAAGATCAATCTTTGTCGTAGTCAGTCCCGGCAAGAAGTAATCTGATATAACCTGATTGTCAAATCCAACAACAGAAATATCTTTTCCTGCCTGCATGCCATGTTCAAAAAGATACTGATAAAGACCGCCGGCGATCTGATCACTCATACAGAATACTGCTGTCACTCCTTTTTCAAGCATCTTGGCAGACTCCCTATAACCAAATTCCTTGCCCCATCCGGCGTAAATTATAAGGTCCGGATTGTACAAAATCCCGGCATCATAAAGAGCTTTCTGATACCCTCTTACTCTGAGCTTGGCATGAAGATTGTCTTGTTCTCCCGCAAGAACTCCAATCTTCCTATGACCGTGATCGATCAGGTACTTCACCATAACCCTTGCTGCGTCCTCGTCATCAATAACAACAGATGGAACACTTTCATCTTGCGAATACGCATAAGTAAGTACAGATGGAATATTGAACTGTGTAGGATACTTGCTGATCTTCCTGGCGTGTCCCGCAATGTATATAATGCCATCAACCTGAATAGCAGCCATTTCCTGGACAACCGGATAGATCATGGTATTACACATTTCTTCATTATCGAACCATATATCATTCCACCTTGAATAAAAACGAAGATTCTGAACTATGGTCTTATATCCGTTATCTTCGCACACTTCCATAACACCCTCGATCATCTCCGGAGTAGTAAACTGTCCTATATCCTCCGCTATGATGCCGATGGTCTGTGTCTTTTGCCTTCTAAGTCCCCTTGCCACGTAGTTGAGAGTATAACCGGTTCTTTCAACTACCGCCATTACTTTGGCTCTTGTCTCGTCGCTGACATTTTTCTTCCCATTAAGAATATTGGAGACTGTAGCAGTGGACACCCCACATTCTTTTGCAATCTCTTTTATTGTTACCAATTTACCGCTTTCCTTTCATTCCCCCACTAATTACTTGTAATCTCCCACTGTTAATCGTTTTAATAATTGTAGCGGTTTTCCATAGCTTTCGCAAGTAAAGAAAACTTCCTACATCTTAGAGCTCCTTAACTGTTGTTAAAAATCTCTAAGGTGCAGGAAGTTCAAGTTATTAGTTCCTGATCAGTTATGAATATCAACGTTACCCATTGAACAGTCAACTCTTATTGATCCGCTTTTTCCGGAACCAGAAGAGGAAGCGGACAAACCTTTCGCATCATGCTCACCTACTTTTACGCTACCCATTGCTGCTTCAGTAGTCACGTCATAGTCATCAACATCCTTGGCGAGCGTTATATCAATATTTCCCATTGCACACTCAACATTGATATCTGTGTAATCACAATCAATATCAACATCACCTGACTGAGTGCCAACTTTGAGAATATCTCCGGCAGCCTTATTAACATCCATTTCACCCATTGCAACTTCAAAAGTAAGTTCCTTGGCATTCAGTACATCTATATTATATTTGGACATTGCTGCTTCAATACTTGCGCTGTCAAATACTGTTCCCTCGGGAATAGTAATGGTAAGTGTACCGGTTTCCTTATTGATGCCAACACTGGCATTTCCAAACTTACCCTTCTGACTCACAACAAGCTTATTGCCGGTAGTGGTGACATCAGGCTTATACTTGGTCTTACCCTCGTATGCTACGTTGAACTGATCGCCTTCTTTAATTATCACGTCAATAAGCGCAATATCTACTTCCAAGGTCTTTATATCACCGACAATATCCCTGGAAAAAGACAACTTAGAATCCTTACCATCATTTGTATACGTAAAACTATAATCAAAATCTTCTAAATTAGTAATATCTGAAATATTTTTTATTCCCATATGTGCTAATATACCTGCAATAACCGCAAGCACAGTAACAAGCACAAGTAAAGGCATAAATACTTTTTTCACTTATTTCTATCTCCTTTATTGTTGTTAGATGAAGCGATAATCTTATTTACTATTCCGGCAATAGGCCAAATAAGCCATGTTCTGCCCCAGTCAAAAGATAAAAAGCTCCAAATAAGATATATGCATGTCACAATCTTCCAATAATTTGGCATTATAAAATCAACGATCTCACTGCCATATTCACGATTGACAGAACGAACTGCTTCGTAATTACCGGAAACACTCTTTTTGTCATTAAGAGAAAGAAGCTTATTATAAGCACCTTCCTTGGCTGTAGAAGTAATGATAAGCATAACTCCTATTCCAACCATTATGAAAAGAGATGCAGGAGCCATATCTGCACCATAAAATATGTTTGCAGAAAGCTCATCGATAATTATAACCGGGATAACCGATAATACAATGCAGAGTATACCTATAGTCATCATGAGCGCTTTACTCATAGAATTATTCCTAAGCTCATTGTACAGTGCATTGGCTGTTGAATAATCAATGACACATCTGATATTATCCAGGAATTTCCATTTGCCCATGCGGATAGATGAAAGAACTACAATAGCAATACCAGCTGCAACAGCAACGAACATTATTGCGACTCCAATCATACCGGCAAGAATTGGGAAAATAGGGGAAATAATAAAAAGCATAACTCCAACTCCCAATAAAAGCCTATGCTGTGATGCATCAAACACATACTCAACAGCTTCGTCATCTGTGATAAGTCTTGTATCAAGATCCACGTTGTTATTTACAACGCCGCCAATTCCAAGTGTCTCTGCAAGTTCTTCCAGATTACCGAACTCTGAAATAATGATACCTACCGCTTCATTCTCGAGTTTCCCCTCTGAAATAAGCTCATCATATTTATCTTCCATCATGGAATATAGTTCATTTTTGGCTTTTATTACTTCTGCTGTATTGGGAAGATTAGCAAACATCGTTTCCAAATAGTTTCTGATTATTTCCATCTCACTCGTCTCCTCTGATAAAGTGTTCAACCACTTCTTTGGTCAACTGCCACTCAGCACATTTATCCTGATAATATGCCTTTCCGGCCTCTGTCATCTTGTAATATGTTCTCTTCTTTCCATTTTCAGCGTTCTGACTATAGGAAACCACATATCCATTTTTCTCCATTCTGGTAAATGCAGAATAGAGTGTAGTCTCCTTGATTATATATTTATCTGATGTAAGTGCTCGAATCTTCTTGGCAATCTCATAACCATATGAAGGCTCTTCCATCAATATATATAGAATCATTGTGTCATTATACCCCCTGATGACATCACTACTAATTTCTATCATATTGTCTATCACATCCTCTCCTCAAATTAAGATATTCTTGTTCATATACACTCACCTCGTCTATCGTACTATTCCTGTCGTAGTAAATATACTACGATGGGTGAGGTATGTCAACACTATTTTTAATTATTTTTATTTTTTACATATTTTCTTGAACGCTAATACGATAACGCCGCATACAACCATAGATATAATACAGTATACAAAAGACATTACAAGAAGGTGATTTCCGCTCTTATCAATGCCAAATACAAATGGTTTAAGGTAATTACCGACTATAGGATCAAGAAGGTATATTCCAAAGGTAAGCCCTCCGACCATTCCTATAAAGCTTGCAAGCCTGCTCTTAGTACTTACCTTTTCCTTCCGTCCTGCGACAGCTCTTTTGCCCATAACGAGTTTAACAAACATGAACACGCCTATAGCCATCAGGAAATCAAAACCGCGGTAAACATTATCAAGTCCCGCTATCCAGGTAAGGAAAATCTCCAGCACATTGGCGCCAAGGAACAGAAGTATAAAAGAATATGCGTTAAGCTTATCAAGTTTATCTTCATCTATGAGCCTGTCAAGGCCAAAGCCGACTATTGGATAGAATATACAGTCCACTGTAAAAAGAACCGGATTAAACTCATCAGCTATATAGATATTGGTATCCATTGCGACATTAAGGAACATGAATATCATCGGTATAAAGCCGGTGATCATAACTCTTGCGATCACAATATAGATCACATCCTTAAAAGACAATCTGGCAGCGATAGAACGCATAAACGGCAGAATTAAAAGTATACCCAGATATGCGTACAAGTACCAGTATGGTCCTGCTCCGTCCACCTTTGCTGTGGCAAAGCCCCTTATAAACCCGGGAATATAAATACGTCCCTGATTGCAAAAATTAGCGATTAAACTGAATAAAAGAAGTATCCCGAATGTTTTTACAGCTTTTCTGAATACATAGCTATAATCCCTGTCCTTACCAAGGAGCAGGCTTCCGGTTATCATATAGAACAAGGGGACGTTGATCTTAACAAGCATCCCTATGAAAAGATTCCGGATAAGCTCCGGAGTAATATAACTCTTGTCATATACAAAACAATTTATATAGCCTGTAGTGTGATTAAGTATCACCAAAAAGCAAGCGATTATTCTTAAAAGCTCAAGATGAAGTAATCTCTCGTTTGGTTTATGAGCGGTCTCCAAAGGCACCTTAAGTAAATCCCCTTTCGTATTGTGCGGCGTCAAAAGCCCATGTAGAGTCCCGGAATATCCTCTTCCCTAAGATGCAGTCTGTCCGATCCGTCATCGGAATCAGCGGTCTCCATCTTAACAACATTGACATATCCGTCGTTGATCATATCAACCATATATGTAACTATCGAAGGATCAAACTGTGTACCTGATCCCTTCTGAATCTCTTCTATGATCTCATCTTTATTGAGGTGTCTTCTATAGACACGGTTGCTGGACATAGCATCGTATGAATCAGCAACTCCAACTATTCTGGCATAAAGAGGTATCTCATTCCCCTTAAGTCCCTCGGGATATCCAAGGCCATCGTAGCGCTCGTGGTGATAAAGTGCAGTCTCTCTGACTCCTCGAATAGACAGCTGCTTTAGCATATTGCCACCTGCAACTGTGTGATTACGAATAGCTGCCATCTCCTCATCGGTAAGCTTACCCGGTTTATTAAGAACCGCATCAGGAATACTTATCTTACCGGAATCATGCAAAAGACCTGCATAGTATACATTCTGAATCTCATTCTCCGCAAGATGCATCCTCTTGGCTATCTCTGCGGCATACATGGCAACACGTCTTGAATGGCCCCTTGTATATGGATCCTTGGCATCGATAAAGCTAATGAATGTATTCATTGACTGCAAAATAATCTTGATGTCAGTCTTCTGTCTCTCTCTGTAGCTTCTTGAATTGAATCTCGCAACCATGATGCCAACAAAAACAGCTCCCCATATGATCAAAAGCACAAAGATAAGCCTGCTGGCGGGAGTTGCTCCCGGAGGCATAGTCTTAAATCCTCTGAGCATAAGTGCAACAGGGGTGTATGCTCTCCTTGTATGTATGGTAAATCCAAAGCTTACGCTGTCTCTGGCCTTTATAGTCATGTTGTAATTGACCGGTGTGATAACAAGATCCTCTCTGTCATCACGGGCAAGTTCAACGTTCCATACATCTGTAACGGATGAACCTCTGGGCATAGCCAAAAAAATATTCCAGTTCTCAAGATCATTGGTTCCCAGATTATTTATTACAAATTCATATTGCGTTGCGTAGGTGTTAGCAGTTCTTACACTTGAAACTTTTTTGACATTGGCATAGAACTCGTCGGAAAGTCTGGATCCGTTAAGGCTTATCCTACATCTGTATATAGACGATAAGTTATTTCTCATAACTATTCTCTCGACTAAAACCCCTGTCAAAAGCATAGCCAATACGGAAAAAAGTATAAGAAAAGTATTAGCTGTTTTATCCAGTCTTATATTCAATTTCGCGCCCTCATACACTAAATGCGTATTTCCGATCACTAGAAAAAATCAGAAATCGTCTTTCTTAATTATACATAAAACACCGCACATTTTAAACAATGTGCGGTGCCTATATTGGAGAATTTTTTGATTCTCTTTAGTCGTTTATTATAAATATAACAGCGAAGGAGAAGCTGATTATCTCTGGATACGTCCTGATCCGTCTCCACCTGCAAGCTTGTTAACCTCATCAACAGTAACAAGGTTGAAGTCACCCTCGATTGAGTGCTTAAGAGCTGATGCAGCAACAGCAAACTCGATTGTAGCCTGAGGATCAAATCCGCTCACACAGCTATAGATAAGTCCGCCGCCGAATGAATCGCCACCACCTACACGGTCGACGATACGAAGTGCATACTTCTTGGAGAAGTAAGCCTGTCCGTCTGTGTAAAGCATAGCGCTCCAGTTGTTGTCGTTTGCTGAGATTGATTCACGAAGTGTGATAGCAACCTTCTTGAATCCAAATCTCTCTGTAAGCTTCTGAGCAACCTCAGTGTAGCCCTCTCTGTTAAGCTTACCTGTTGTAACGTCTGTTGAAGAAGCCTTGATTCCGAATACATCATCAGCATCCTCTTCGTTAGCGATACATACATCTACATACTGGCAGATCTCAGCCATAACCTTGCCTGCCTTCTCTTTGCTCCAGAGCTTACCTCTGTAGTTAAGGTCGCAAGAAACCATAAGACCGTGCTCCTTGGCCTTCTTAGCAGCCTCAAGTGTGATCTCAGCAAGTGAATCACTTACAGCGGGTGTGATACCTGTGAAGTGGAACCACTCAGCTCCCTCGAAGATCTCGTCCCAGTTGAAGTCTGCAGGAACAGCCTCAGCGATTGCTGAATGAGCTCTGTCATAGATACACTTAGAACCTCTCTGTGAAGCGCCCTTCTCGTTGTAGTAGATACCTACTCTGTCTCCGCCTCTTGTAATCTTTGTTGTATCAACGCCGTACTTGCGGAGTGAATTAACAGCTGCCTGTCCGATCTCGTGCTTAGGAAGCTTGGTAACATATACGGAGTCAAGTCCGTAGTTAGCAAGAGAAACTGATACGTTAGCCTCTCCGCCTCCGAATGTAGCCTCAAGATGGTCTACCTGTACAAATCTCAAATAATTGTCAGGCTGCAGACGCAGCATGATCTCACCAAATGTAACAACTTTCTTTGACATAGTTTTATCCTCTCTATCTAAAATTTTTAGTTTTTAACCAAATGAACAGCGAAACCGCCGAACTCATCTGCAAGATATGCAACCTTAAGATGGTTGTCAGCATCATATGCAAATGAAGACTCATCGAATTTAACACCCTGCTTACCAAGGTGGTAAACCGCTCTGTCAACGTTATTGGTTCCGATAGCAATATGTCCGTTTGTTCCTCTGCCCTTAGCCTTCATAACTTCAACTACGCTTCCTGCAAAGACTGAAGAATTACCAACCTTCTTGGTAAATCCAAAGAGTGAATCAAACTTATCTGCAGTAGCTTCTGCTGATGCAGCATCTGTCTCATTGATTCCGACGTGCTTCATGGTAAATCCAAGCATTGCGTTAACCGCATCTCTTGTCATAGCCTCGATCTCATCGAACTTACCTGCAGAGATGAGGTCCTTCTTAACCATCCAGCTACCACCGCAACAAAATACCTTATTGAATCCAAGGTAGTCATTTAAGTTGTTCTTATTTATTCCGCCTGTAGGCATGAAATGCATCTTGGTATAAGGTGCTGCCATTGCCTTGATCTTGGCGATACCGCCATTCTGCTCAGCAGGGAAGAATTTTACACAGTCAAGTCCAAGCTCGATAGCCTGCTCAACCTCACCGGGTGTAGCTGTTCCGGGAACAACCGGTACTCCGATGCTCTTGATATACTCAACATTTGAACGATTGAATCCGGGACTAACAATAAACTTAGCTCCGGCTGCCTTAGCTCTGTCTGCCTGCTCAGCATTGAGAACAGTTCCGGCACCTACGATCATCTCAGGGAATTTCTCAGAGATAATCTTGATTGCTTCCTCAGCTGCAGCTGTACGGAATGTAACCTCAGCTGCGGGAAGTCCGCCCTTGATAAGCGCTTCTGCAAGAGGAGCTGCGTCCTTAGCATCATCAATCGCAATTACAGGTACGATACCAATTTTGTACAATTCTTCGCAAATCTTATCCATTTTAATGCCTTTCTTTTTATTAAAAAATATTAATCCTCAAACTTACTGGGATCAAGATTACTGGGATCTTGTCCTATGTAAGCAGTGATACCTCCGTCAATGTAGACAACCTGTCCATTGATAAAATCAGAAGCCGGGGATGCGAGGAATACGGCAAGTCCCATAAGATCCTCCGTCTTACCCCATCTCTGAGCAGGTGTCTTGGAACGAATAAATCTGTCAAAGGGATGCATCGATCCGTCAGGCTGCTTCTCGCGAAGAGGTGCTGTCTGGGGAGTCGCAATATATCCGGGGCCGATGGCGTTGCACTGAATGTTGTACTGTCCGTATTCGGAACAGATATTTCTTGTGAGCATCTTAAGTCCGCCCTTAGCAGCTGCGTATGCAGAAACCGTCTCACGTCCAAACTCCGACATCATGGAGCAGGCGTTGATGATCTTGCCGCTGCCTTTCTTGATCATAGCGGGAAGAACAGCCTTTGAACAGATAAACGGACCTGTAAGATCTACGTCTATAACCTGATTCCACTGTTCAACACTCATCTCCAGCATGGGAATTCTCTTGATGATACCTGCGTTATTGACCAGTATATCAATTGTTCCTACATTCTTCTCAACCTGAGCCACAAATTCCTGAACCTGGTCTTCCTTGGTAACGTCACATACAGCACCAAAAGCCTCGATACCAAGCTTGTTGTACTCAGCCATTCCCTTATCTACAAGTTCCTTGCTGATATCGTTAAAAACAATCTTAGCTCCGCTCTGTGCAAATGCCACCGCATAAGCAAGTCCAAGTCCGTAAGAAGCGCCTGTAACCCACGCGATCTTACCCTCAAGAGAAAAGTTCTTCAAAAAATCCTGCATTGTATAACCTCCTATATCATCAACAAATTACGCTTACTAAATTCGAATTACATCAGATCTGTCATGGCAACATCGTCCATGTCGTCAAAGTCCTGATTCTCTCCGACCATTCCCCAGATAAAGGTATAAGCCTGTGATCCGCATCCAGAGTGGATAGACCAGCTGGGACTGATAACTGCCTGCTCATTGCGCATAACAATGTGGCGTGTCTCAGTAGGTTCACCCATAAAGTGCATAACGATCGCATCCTGTGGAATATCAAAGTAGAGGTAAACCTCCATACGTCTGTCATGTGTGTGACAAGGCATTGTATTCCATACACTTCCGGGCTTAAGCTCCGTCATACCCATCTCGAGCTGACAAGTCTCTACCTGTCCGGGCAATATATACTTGTTGATAACTCGGTGATTGGATTCTTCCAAACTTCCCAGTTCTTTTTTGTTCTCATCCTTGATGATGACAACGTCATCAGAGGGTGTTCCCTCTCTCTTGATGAGTACAGTAGGATAAGTCTTGTGAGCGGGTGCGCTGTTAATATAGAATTTGGCAGGATTCTGAGAATCTGCACTGGCAAAAGAAATATCTCTTGCCCCCATTCCTATATACATGCCCTGCTTGTAGTCAACCACGTATTCCTTACCGTCAATAGTGATGGTTCCGGCACCGCCGATATTGATAACACCCATCTCGCGTCTCTGTAAAAAGTACTCCGCTCTGAGTTCATCACCTGCTGTCAGCTTAAGTGATCCCTTAACGGGAACCGCTGAGCCTGTAATGATCCTGTCAATATGGCTGTATACGAGTTTGATCTCATCAGGCTTAAAAAGATCATCGATTAAAAATTCCTGACGTAATCTCTGAGTATCATAGTGTTTCTCATCCATAGGTGAGCAAGCTGTTCTAAGTTCCATATATCCCTCCATTCCATTGCATAGCAATAAATACAATCTGATATATGTAATGATACTTGAAAATTATTTCCGTGTCAGTTCAATTTTGTTATAAAAACTTGCAAATCTTGACCTTGTAAGCCCTTTCATACAGTCTAATCATACCATAGTCAAAAATGTTTTGTATTGCAAAAGTTGTAGTGTATAAGGTCTTAATAAAGAAAAAAAGCATGCCTATAAGAAGCATGCTTGTGTTGTCGTAATAGAGCAGGACTATAAGCCGGGTTATGTCGTGGATGATCATCTATCTAGGGCTGCCGTCACCGACAGTCTCAAGCGACCCACCTGAAAGCGAACCGGGCCGGCCCATAGCTTTCTATTCGGTCTTGCTTCGGATGAGGTTTACATGGCTACCGGTGTTACCACCGGCACGGTAGTCTCTTACACTGCCTTTCCACCCTTACGGATCAATGAGACGGTTGCCCGCCTCAATGCTAACGCGGTATATCTCTGTTGCACTATCTCGGGAGTCACCTCCGCCAGACGTTATCTGGCATCCTGCCCTGCGAAGCCCGGACTTTCCTCTCCCATGCCCTTTCGTTTGCATGGCAGCGATCATCTATCCTGCTCAACTATACCGTATAAAAATTATAAAAGTACGTAACTAATTTAAGCAAAACAATTGCTTTTGTCAACGCATTCACGATACTTTTATTTCGATTTCAACTTCCGTGTTCCACCCTCACACTAATATTATTCGATCCACTTTACCGGATCTGAATAGTTTTCATCAAGCCAAGCCTTGGCATCCTCTATCTCTTTTCCATCTACCACAAGATGATCTGAAATATTTCCATCCTTATCTTCTTTGCCATGCAATTCTCCAAATTGATTTGTTTTTACTCCATTTCTATCTATGCTCATGGTATATAAATACCAATCCCCCGCACCACCACTTGCCAGGTATTTACCATCGTTTTGAAGCTCTTCAAACCAGCGCTCTCCAAGATTAATGCCATAGAACTTACTACCATCTCTCGTCAGAATCAGATAATTCCCACCGCCATCATTAAAATGAATGATAAGTTCTTTTCCATTTTTTCCATCCATATCAACCAACGCAATTCCCTCAATATCAGGATCATCCCCGGCCATTATCGAATCAAGATACCCACTAAAGGTATGCTCCTGATCACACCAATCGAAGCAAAAGAATTTTGATTCATCATCTAAAACAGAGATATATTCATCAAAGACTTCACTATCTTCCTTGGAAAGCTGAGACTTATAATGGTCCCAGTGAAAAGCCCGGTCCTTTGTTTCATCTTCTACCGAAGAATAAGTTGAAGCTGCTTGTGCACCGGAGTTTTCCCTATTTTCGACATCTTTATTATTTGAACATCCGTTTAATAATAGTATTCCCAACAGAAATATCGTGATTGCTTTATTTTTCATCTAAACTTTTTTAACTCGTCCTCATACTTTTTTGCTTTTATAATAAGCGTTATGAATATATGATACATTTCTTAACATTTTAATTCAATATAAAACTTACAGAAAACACCCTATTTTCCCTTGATTGCGTGACCAAATAGATTATTCTGCTTTACCTGACAATATATCTGATATAATAGAGAATCGTAAGAATTATTTAGAAACTATCATCGGAATGCAGGATTACCATGTCAAAAAGAAAAACCAACGCGCTACTTATAGCCTTAATAATATTAAGCCTTACGCCCTTTGCTTACAGGATTTACTCCATCCGTCCGCAGAGTAAGTATCTTACCAAAGAGATCACTGCGCCCGTGGGAGACCTTGGTCTATCAATCGATTATGTCAGTAAGACCGTTGTCCGGATCACTTGCAATGATGTGATAGGAAGCGGAAATATCTGGAGAATCAGCCCAACATACATAGATGTCATCACCGCAGGGCACGTTACCAATAATGGCGGCGACTGCGACATCACCTTCTACGACGGTCTTTCTGTTAAGGGCTCAGTTATCAGTTCCAATAAGGAAAAAGATGTTGCTCTTATCCGGGTCAAGATCAAAGAACTAAAAAAAGCCGCCAAAGCTCAAGACTTTAACGACTCTTTTGACTACGAGAGTGTGCGCCCTGTTAAAAACGCGCCCCTGCCACACGATGATATTTTTATAATGGACTCCGCATCAGGAACAGCTTCTGTAGGTACAATCGAAGCCTTAGACCAATATATCCCTGACTTTGACATGAACATGATCTACTGCCTCTGCGACGTAGATCCCGGCATGTCAGGCAGCGGCCTCTTTGACAACAAAGGTCACTACTTAGGGATACTCCTAGGCGGCTCCGAAGAAGGCTGCGTCTGCCTCAGCGTGGATGATACCAACCTTTAATTATGTGCAAATCAGAGTATGCGCTCTGATATTTCGGTGACAGGCGCACCCTTTGCACATAGCGGCAACACCCACGCGCCTTACAGATCCCTCAGCGTCCTGCGGATGCCCTCGGTGAGAGTATAGGTGCCCTGCCAGCCAAGGTTTTCGAGCTTAGTCGCATCAAGTGCGGAATTATCCATGGTATTGTAGCTACTCTTCTCCGCATCCGACGGATTCTCAAAAACCACCGAAACTCCGCTCTCCTTTGCAAGCGCCTCTGCTACATCCCTAATAGACACTATCGCATCCTTATTGGAGATATTGTACGCCTCTCCGCACTCACCCTTTAATAATATGGTCAAAAGAGCAGTCGCACAGTCCAACATATAACAATAAGACCTAAGCTGCTCTCCCTTACTCTTCATTACAATATTTCTGCCTGCTGCCGCATCAAAAGTAAATGCAGCGGAAGCTCTTTTATCTGACTCCTTAATAGTCGGACCGTAGATATATCCGGGTCTTGCGATCACAACGTCTGCGCCATACTCATTTATATAACAGGAACAAAGAGTCTCTGCGGCTCTCTTACCGTTTGGATAGCATGACCTTGTGCTCAGAACATCAACGTATCCATAATCAGTTTCTTTTATCATACTTCCGTCAGTCTTCTTTGGAAGTTCCCCGTATACCTCGCTTGAAGATATGTATAAAAGCCTGCTGCCCTTATTCTTCACGTTAAGATCCAGCATACTCTTTACTCCAACAACATTAGAAAAAAGAGTCTCTGCAGGCTCTTTAAGGAACATGCCGTTATCTGCGTTGCTGGCAGCATGAATGATATAGTCAGCCTCTACATTCAGCTTGTAGATATAGTTGGCATCAAACTCGACAAATCTGACTTCTTCCTCAGAAATCACATCCTTAAATCTCTCAAAAGTTCTCTGCCTGTTTCTACCTGCCAAAGTCAGCTTGATCCCGGCATTTTTCTCCTTGTTCAAAAAAGAAATAATATCAATAACGGGGGATGCGAGCATGCCCGTCGCCCCCGTTATAAGGATTTTCTTGTTGTATAGTTTTTCTATTTCGGGGATATTGCCTATACAAGAAGCAATGTCATCCCAATAATCTTTAGTATATTTCATATCACACCTTGAAGCAGCTTCCGCCCACAAACTCTCTGCATATAGAGTTTCTTGGAAGCATTGAACTGTCTACGCTCACAAAATAGTCAAGGAACTTAAGAAGTCTTTTTGCCTCGTAGTACTCAGGCTCTCCCTTTTCAATTGAGAAAAGAAGCGGCTCAGCATAGGGCTTTATTACAGCAAGCTCATAAATCTGAGCTGAGTTAAACATCTCGTCCGCATCCTCCTGGAACGGGAAGATATTCTCCTCTTCGCCCGCTCTTACGGAATCCCACATGCTGATAGTCTTTTTGGCTGATGCGCCTCTCGTCCTTGCGTCTCTAACGATTCTTCTAAGAAGTCGTCCGTCTGTTGTGGGGATTCTGTTGTGAGAATCGATGCTAAGAGTTGTAAGTGCGCTTATATATATCTTGAACTTGGACTCTGCGGGAAGAGCATAGGTCATCTTCTCATTAAGTCCGTGGATACCTTCGATTACAAGAATGTCGTTTTCTCCAAGCTGAAGGAACTCGCCATTCATTTCTCTTTTGCCCGTAATAAAGTTAAATTCAGGCATCTCGACGCGCTCACCCTTAAGAAGCCTTCCCATGTCTTCATTGAACTTCTCAATGTCCATAGCTCCCAAGCACTCAAAGTTATAACTTCCGTCGGGATTAAGAGGCGTATCCTCTCTGTTTACGAAGTAGTTATCGAGACTGATGGGGTGAGGTACAAGTCCGTAAGTACGAAGCTGTATGGAAAGCCTGTTAGCAAAGCTGGTCTTACCTGATGAACTGGGGCCTGCTATCATAACAAACTTAACATCCCTGCGATCGTGAATCTTGCAGGCAATCTCTCCGATTCTTCTCTCCTGAAGAGATTCCTGAACAAGGATCATCTCATTGATCCTACCCTCACATACCTGGTTGTTGAGGTCACCGACATTGTCGATTCCCATCATCGTACCCCAATCGCTTGCCAGTTTCATTGTGTTAAAGAGCTTGTTCCTATCCTCCATGACAATGAGCTTATCAGGCTCAGATTTAGTCGGAAGAGCGAGCATAATGCCCTCTCCCTTTCTGTTTATCATGAAGTTCTCAATATATGAGGTATTGGGGAGCATGTAACCATAAAAATAATCATAGAAATCCTGAAGCTTGTAGATATTGATCTCAGAACTTCTTCTGTATTTCAAAAGAGCTACCTTATCGGTCATACCCTGTTCTCTAAAGATCTCAATGGCATCATCGATAGGAAATACGTTCTTGACGATGGGAATTGCCATGTCCACAAGCTCTTTGAATCTGTCTGCAACCTTTTGCACAAACTCATCAGTAGCAACCATGCCATCTCTAAGTGTGCAGTAATAGCTGTTTCCTATAAGGAATTCAACCTTGGCAGAAGGAGCGCTGTTCTTGCCCTCAACGTCTCTGATAGCCTTGATAAGCATCATTACTGCCGTTCTTCTCATGGTCTTGTGACCTATATCATCTCCGAAGGTGATAAAAGAAAGTTCGCCGTCCTTTTTAACCTTCTTCATAAGCTCACAGATCTTGCCGTTAAAGATGACTGCGGCAATCCTGTATCTGAACTCATGCTGATATTCCTTTGCTATCTCCTCGTATGTAGTGCCCTTATCGTACTCTCTTGCTGTTCCGTTTATTTTTATTACAGGCATGCTCTTCCCTCCTCTGCGTTTTTAGAATGATTTTAAAAAGCAACCTTTAAGATAGTATCAATATAAAAAAGTTCTCTGTTAAGCTCTGCAAGTCTCCCTGCATGCGTATCTCCGTCAAGATTTTTTACTATTGATTCACTGACTTTTTTGCCATGTAAAAGATATTTCTTCAAAAGAGGATCTGATGATAATATATTGTGCTCTCCATATGCGTTACAGATATTAAGGGCATCCTCCTTGGTTACCCCGCCGTTATCACAAAGACGTTCCACCGTCTTATCTAAAAAAGAGCTGCAGCAGGCACCTTCAGAATTCGTTTTTTTATGATCATCACTGATCGAACGATCTCCTGAAAAGATCACCAGCATGGGAAAATAGTATTTCCCATCCTCGTATACGATTTTCTCCTCTGCTATATAGAAACCACTCTCCCTTAGAAAAGCTCTGAACTCACATAGCTCCGACTGGGGTTGTAATACACCGATTTTTATTCCAAGCTCGGCCACATCGGCATCCGTTATGATACGCTTCATGAGATCTCCTCCCATTCCTGCGATCACAACGCTGTCAGCCTCGCCCTTCTTAAGTTCTTTTAATCCGTCAGATAATCTTGTGGCTATTCTTTCCTCTAATCCATGCTCCCTTATGTTGGCTAAAGCCCCGGAAAGAGGCCCCTTACGGACATCCATAGCTATGCAGGAAGAAGAGATATCTTTTTCCGCAAGGTAGATGGATATGTATCCGTGGTCACAACCAACATCCGCTGTGCGAAGCTGTTTCCCTTCATATTCCGGAAGATATTTTCCTGCCCGGGAGAGCATGTCAGCAATGGTTATAAGACGCTCTGACATCTTAATTTCAACACTGTTCATATATATGCCACTTATCAATCAAGATAGTCCTTGAGCTTGCGGCTGCGGCTGGGATGACGAAGCTTACGAAGAGCCTTGGCCTCAATCTGTCTGATACGCTCACGAGTAACGTTGAACTCCTTACCAACTTCTTCAAGTGTTCTTGCTCTTCCGTCATCAAGACCGAAACGAAGTCGAAGAACCTTCTGCTCACGCTCTGTAAGAGTTCCAAGTACCTCAACAAGCTGCTCCTTCAAAAGAGTAAATGCAGCAGCGTCTGCAGGTACAGGAACGTTGTCGTCCTGAATGAAATCACCAAGATGGCTGTCTTCCTCTTCACCGATAGGTGTCTCAAGGGATACAGGCTCCTGTGATATCTTAAGTATCTCGCGAACACGCTCAACAGGCATATTCATCTCTTTTGCAACTTCCTCAGGAAGAGGCTCACGTCCAAGCTCCTGGAGAAGCTGACGGCTTACACGAATGAGCTTGTTGATAGTCTCAACCATGTGTACAGGAATACGGATAGTTCTTGCCTGGTCCGCAATAGCTCTTGTGATAGCCTGTCTGATCCACCATGTAGCGTATGTTGAGAACTTGAATCCCTTACGGAAATCAAACTTCTCTACGGCCTTGATAAGACCAAGGTTACCTTCCTGAATAAGATCAAGGAAAAGCATTCCTCTACCTACATATCTTTTGGCAATACTTACAACAAGACGAAGGTTAGCCTCAGCAAGACGCTTCTTGGCCTCCTCTCCCTCGTAGATAATCTGATCAAGCTCTTTTTTCCTAGCTGCTGTGATCTTACCAGCTTCCTTGTCATCTGCGATCTCCTTGGTAGCCTCAACTCCGGCTTCCATAGCCTTGGCAAGCTCAATCTCCTGATCTGCTGTAAGAAGCGGAACCTTACCGATTTCCTTAAGGTACATTCTTACGGGATCTTCGATGCTGATTCCGTCGGGAACGGAGAGATCGATGTTCTCCATATCCACTTCTTCATCTTCATTAAGGATCATATCGTCGTCATCGGGAATATCATCCTCATCTGACTCTGATACTCTAAGTACGTCGATTCCCGAATTTTCAAGAACCTCAAGAACGTTATCAAGCTGCTCCTCATTGAGGTTAAGCTCTGTGAAGAAATCGCTTATCTCTGCATATTCAAGGACATTTTTCTTTTTCTTTGCAAGGGCAAGGATCTCTTTTATCTTCTGTGCAAAAAGCTCCTTAGTAGCCTCGTCAAGCTCTCCGCTGTTACCCTTAGCGTCCTGCTCTTTGCCCTTTTCATCTTTCTTGGAAGCTTTCTTGCCTGCCTTTGCAGCCTTCTCTTCTTTTGCCTTAGGTGCTTCAGCAGCCTTTGTAGCCTTCTTGGCAGCTGTCTCTTTTACTTCTTCCTTGGCTGTCTCTTTCTTAGCAGATGTTTTCTTTGCAGGAGTTTCCTTAGCAGTCTCCTTCTTGGTTGCTGCTTTACCTGTCTCTGCCTTCTTGGCTGCTTCCTTCTTAGCAGGAGCTTCTTTTGCAGTCTCTTTCTTGGTTGCTGCCTTTGCTACTGTCTTCTTAGCTGTTTCCTTCTTGGCTGCAGCTTCCTTAGCTGTCTCCTTCTTAGCCGCAGTCTTCTTGGTCTCTTCCTTCTTTGCTGTCTCTTTCTTGGTAGTAGTCTTCTTAACTTCTTCTTTCTTTGATGCCACTTTCTTTGTAACCGTCTCTTTCTTATTATCTTTTTTGGCTGCTGCCTTCCCTGTCTCCTCTTTCTTTACAGGAGCTTTCTTAGTTGTCTCTTTCTTAGTTGTCTCCTTCTTGGCAGTAGTCTTTGAAGCAGTCTTTGCTGCTGTCTTTTTTGTTTCTTTCTCTTTACTCTCCGCAACTTTTTTAGCCATTGTAATCTTCCTTTTCGAAATTATTCTCTCTAACTCTTAAGTACTTGTGTCTGATAAAAAAGTCTATTTATAATGCGTTAAATCTTCCGGCGTCAATCATCCGGTGAAATATCTGCGTTTGTCAGCTTCTCGAGGTCTTTTTTGCCCTGAATGGTCTTTTGCAAAAACTGCGGATCATCAGGTTTAAGCTCTTTCTTTTGCCTCTCGTATCCCGCAAGCTTAACACCGCATATTATGTCATGGAACGCTTTCCTTCGCTGCTCTTTGGTCTCTATCTCTATAAGATTGGTGTTGAACATCTCGGCAACCTTGCCGTGTTCCTCTTCATCGGTAAACCTATCAAGTATAGAAGCAGGTGAAAAAGTTCCCTGTGACATGCCTTCAAACAATTCCTTCGCAACGCTCCTGTACAGATCGTCCGAAAAATCTTCCGGAGTGATCCACTTGGCAACCTTCGGGAATATCCCCGGTTCATCTGTAAGCCAGGTGAGCAGAAGTCTCTGGTTTTTCTTAGCTCCGTCCTCCGGCGTCGTCTTTTTCTGAATACCGGATTTGGGTCTATCATAAGTCTTTATCATTCCGCCCTGTGCCGCATAAGAGGTAACTAGCTTACGCAGGTCATCGATGGCTATGTTATACTTTGCAGCCACAGCCTCAATGTAGTTCTCCCTCTCGAGCGCCTCTTCAAACTCACAGAGCTTCTTGGCAACTTCTTTGTAGAAATCGGTCTTGGATTCCGGATCCGACATATCGTGGGCCTCTTCCATAATCCGTATCTCAAAGAAGAATGTGTTCTCAGCGTTCTTGATCCGCTCTTCAAAAGCTTCTTTTCCAAGGTTCTTGATGAATTCATCGGGATCCTTGTAAGGCTTAAGGTTTAATACCTTGCCCCGAAGCCCCGCTTCCTTCAAGATCTTGATGCCTCGAAGAGCCGCTTTGGTTCCGGCTTCATCGCTGTCATAGGACAGTATGACTTCATCCGTATACCGCTTAAGTATCATTGCCTGCCCTGTGGTAAATGCCGTTCCAAGGGAAGCAACCGCCATGTTAAACCCTGCCTGATGCATGGCAATAACATCCATATAGCCCTCGCAGATTATCATGTAACCTGCCCTGGCATTCTTGGCATAGTTAAGGCCAAATAGGTTCCTGCTCTTATCAAAAATGAGTGTTTCCGGGGAATTGAGATACTTGGGCTTGCCATCTCCCATGACTCGTCCGCCGAAGCCGATAACCTTCTGCGATGCGTCCTGAATCGGGAACATAACCCTGTTCCAGAACTTATCATGGGTGCCCATCTTCTCATCGTGGGAAGCAAGTCCCGCATCGATTATCTGAGAATCGCTGTATCCCAGCCCCTTAAGATGATCAACAAGGTCATGACTGGAAACATTGGCATATCCAAGTCCGAAATGCTGCATGGTCTCATCCGTCAGCTTTCTTTCCCGGAAATACTCCATTCCCTTCTGCCCCGTCTTACCCCTTAGCTGATAGTAGTAATACTTGGCAGCCTCCTTGTTGATATCAAGAAGAATCTGTTTTTTATCACGCATGGCCTTCACGGCCGGAGAATTATCCTCATCCGGAAGCTGCATGCCGGCATTCTCCGCCAGTTGCTTAACAGCCTCCTGAAATGTTAAGTTGTCATATTTCATCAAAAAAGTGATGACATTCCCGCCGGCTCCGCAACCAAAGCAATAGAACATCTGCTTTTGCTGCGATACTGAAAAGGAGCCTGATTTTTCATTGTGAAAAGGACAAAGCCCAAAGTAGTTGGCGCCTTTTTTCTGTAAGTGAACGTACTGCCCAACCACATCCACAATGTCGTTTCGGGAGCGCACCTCTTCTATAAATTCATCTGAGTAGCGCAAATTATGGTCTCCTACTGTTAGTATTGGATCAGGCAAAAGACCTGTAGTCCTGCCCAAAAAACTTTTTTCAAATGATCAGCCCTAATATTTACAGCACTGTCCATGACTTGGGAATATAGACTTCCTCAAAGACTGAAACAGCATATCTGTCAGTCATTGAACTTACATAGTCACAGACAATCCTCTCTTTGGTCTCACCGTTATCCATCATAGCTTTGAGATAATCGGGAAGCTTATCTACATGATCAAGATAATAACCGTAAAGAATCTTGATCATCTCCTCAACCTTGCCCTCCTGCCCTTTGGCTATTGGATTGGTATAAACATTTTCAAACATAAATTCACGAAGCTCGATAAAAGCGCTGTACACTTCCTCCGACATGGTGATATCGTCCTTGCCCATGCTGGTGGCAATAATGTCATGGATGAAAGTATCAAGCCATTCTCCGTTGGTATAGCCAATTATCTTGGCAAGCCTGTCGGGAACGTCCTTCTCCTTCATAATGCCGCCCCTTATGGCGTCGTCCATATCGTGATGCATATATGCGATCTTATCAGAGAGCCTTACCACCTTGCCCTCAAGGGTTGCCGGTGTGAGGTTGAGTTCATGATTAAGTATGCCATCTCTAACTTCCCAGGTAAGGTTCATGCCCTGGCCATAGTTCTCAAGTATCTCTACTATCCTAAGGCTCTGCTCGTTGTGCCTAAATCCCCCGGGATTGACTTCGTTAAGCGCCCTCTCTCCCGCATGTCCGAAGGGAGTGTGTCCAAGATCGTGACCAAGTGCTATTGCCTCAGTCAGATCCTCATTAAGCAAAAGAGCCTTCGCAATAGTCCTGGCATTCTGCGAAACCTCCAAAGTATGCGTCATACGAGTCCTATAGTGATCTCCGTCCGGAGACAAAAAGACCTGGGTCTTATCCTTGAGGCGCCTAAAAGACTTGGAATACAAAATCCTATCTCTGTCCCTCTGAAAACAAGGCCTGATGTCGCACTGCTTTTCTTCTTTTTCTCTTCCTCTGGAATTCATGCTAAGAGTTGCATGCTTACTTAAGAAATTTTTTTCTCTTTCTTCGAGTTGTTTTCGAATATTCAAGGCTTATCTTCTTTCTGAGTTTGTCGTGTATGGCGTATTGTAGTAAATCCGAAGGTTTTCCTATTCAATAAAAAACCCACATCTATAATATTCGACGTGGGTTTTCTAATTCCTTTTTTTGTTTTTCAAATTTTTTTGTTTTATTTGGTCCATTCATCAATACGGCTCTCGTACTGCCCATTGATCCACTCAACGGCCTTTTCAAGCCCTTCCTGCGAAACTTCAAAATGCTCGCTGGTTTTAAGGTTGTCAGCGGTGTGAGCATAGGCATTGGGCTCAGGCCATACCGTAGCCATAAGAGTTGCCGGGCCTCTTTGGTCCACCGGAACAAACTTGACGTTCTCAAGGGGTTCCCTGGCAAGCCTGTATCTCATTCCCTTGTAGCTGCCAAAGTACGCCTCTCCGTATTCATAATGTGACAGATTAAAAAAACTGCTTAATTCAATTGCCATAGCTATTAAAACTCAACTTTTCCCGTATCCTGATGATTAACCACATAGTATGCGGCATTGTCTGAAGGCTTGATGTAGACCTGAATCTCTTTAATGTCGGTCATCTTATTGCCCTTTGCGATATAATCAGCCTTAGCTCTTTCAACAATATCAGTTGTCCTTACTTCGTGGTGATTGTACTGAACAAAGACCTCTTCTTTGCATTTGCGCTTTGCTGCACTCTTGCTGATGTCGTTTCCTACATTCTTGGCAACGTCCGCAGCCTTCTTGGAGCTCTTTTTAACAGCTTCTGCAGCGGGAGCCGCCTTCTCTTTTGCCTTATTAATATAGGGCTCTGCCTTGGTCTTAAGATCGTTGTATATGGGCTCTGCCTTAGCCTTGACGCCATCGTAAACAGGCTCTGCCTTTGAAAGGATATCCTTGTAGACGGGCTCTGCCTTGGCCTTGATATCATTGTAAACAGGCTCCGCTTTAGCCTTAATGTCATTGTAAACAGGCTCCGCTTTGGCCTTAATGTCATTTATATAAGGTTCTGCCTTGTCCATGTAGGGCTTGGCTGCGCTCTTAACGTCTCTTATAACAGGCTCAGCCGCCTTGATCACGGGCTCAGCTGCCTTGGTTACTTCTTTTGCAATCTCTTTAAAAGTTTCTTCTGCTGATTTCTTTCCCATTATAATCCTCCCATTATCTGAACTTATTCATGAAAGTTGCCATAGGTCCCACTGCGTCCTGAAGGTCTGTGATAGCCTTATTAAGTCCTTCAAAATCAATCTCTGAAAGGGATTTAACGGCACCTGCAAGATTCGCACCGTTATCATCAACAAGCTTGTTCATGTTCTCACTGGCTTTAAGGATGCTCTCACTCATAGTGTCAACGTTCTTAAGAGATTCCTCAGCCTTGGTGGCAACATTGTTTATATGTGACAACGTAGTGCTGACCTTGGGAACAACTATAAGCATGCATAAAACAAGCACTGCCAGCATTCCTGCAAGGCAATATGTAGATATTTTACGGTAAAAAAGATTTTTCTTGGAAAGGTCCCTTATTTCCGCAAGAATCGCGGAATCGTTCTGATTCTCTCCCATATCTGCATCCCTCCTCATCATCCGGTCACGCCGACCGGTATTATTCTCATCTTCTATTCTGCGGCCTCGAAAACATATCGCTGCCTTTGAATTGAATTCACTTACATACTATAATAGCACAGTTACGCGCTTTTCTCACCATAAACCGCATCTTACTTAAGCTTAGAGTATTAAATAAAACTTCCCGCGCCATAGCAGCTCCTAACAGCAGTTTCTTGCTGCAGTTAAGCTTACTATAGTGCGGGAAGCTTAGTTTAATACTATGAACATACATCTGCGTATGTAAATCTTATTACCTTGGATAGGTCATCCGGAGCTACTTCCACCTGATAGCCCACCTTGCCTCCGGAGAAAAAGATCTTGTCAAAGTCCTTGGCAGTCTCATGTACAACTGTAGTAAAACTCTTCTTCATTCCGATAGGTGAACAGCCGCCGTGAACATAGCCTGTAAGAGGCAACAGCTCTTTTAGAGGAAGCATGGATACAGACTTTTCCGATACTGCCTTAGCCGCCTTCTTAAGATCAAGCTCTTTTTCCACAGGGATAACAAACACGTAGTAGGTCTTGCCCTTACCCTCCGTCACAAGAGTCTTGAACACTCTCTCCTTGGGCTCTCCCAGTATATCTGCGATCTCTCCGCCCGTAAGGCTTGAATCCGGTTCATAGGAATAGCTCTTAAAATCTATTTTCTTTTGCTGCAAAACGCGCATTACATTAGTCTTTTCATTCATCTCTTAAATACCACTTTTTCTATTCCGGTATTAAAGGTCTCTACGATCTCAAGTCTGTCATCTTTCACAAGACCTCTCAAAGTATTGGCATACTTCTTGGTTGCGCGATAAACAACTCTTGATATCGCTCTGATACCGTTTGGATGTATATAATCAATTGGCTTGGGATCTGTGCCTTCGAAATACGTCATAAGAAACGGCATATTGTAATCGTATGTATAATAGCACTTGTACTTAAGATTTCTGTTCTTGGAATCAATGCGATGTCCGCTCTTTACATACTTACCGTCAATCCCGATACTCCTAAGATAGTCAACTTCGCTTTCAAGATTTCCCGATTCTTTTTCTATACACATGCAAGCCCAGCCTTCCGGGTGCTCTGCCAGATCATCAAATCTCTGTGCTATCGCTTTGCCCTTAAAAAGCGCCAGGGTCTTTCTTCTAAACTTGGACATCCCGCCGCCTTCAACAAGCTCGATATATGGTCCTTCGCAAAAATAAATATAAGCATTGTGTGACTTACACGATTTGCCGTACTCTACCGTAAAGCCCCTCTCGGTCCACTCCTTGACCGCCTTGTCAATGTCCTTTACAGCATAAATTACATGCCCGATCTTCATCTGATACTGTCCTCCAAAAATAACGCCATACCCCTCTATTCGGCATCAGATAAATTTACTTTTTTCTTCCGTGAAAAAAGATTGTACTAAATATATGTTCATACTTTATCCTATCCTGAGACAATAGTCAAAATAATTAATGCAGGAACCATTTTCTTCATGTAAAATCATAAAAGAGGTTAACATTTTGAAAATTAAATTAGAAAAAAAGAACTATAGCGAAGTAGAAAAAATAATTTCATACAAGAACAAAACTCCCAAAAAGCAGCATGTCTTCTGGCGTTTTCTCATGAAAACTTTGTCAGCAAAAGATTTAAAAGACTGTAATTTCACTTATGAATTTAAGGACATGGATAAGCTTGGAAAGGATGAACCCTGTCTTTTCCTGATGAATCACTCATCCTTTACAGATCTTGAGATCTTCTCAACGCTCTTTTCCGACAGGCAGTTTCATATAGTCATGACTCTTGACGGTTTTGTCGGCAAAGAATGGCTTATGAGGAGCATTGGCTGTATCCCTGCCAGGAAATTCATCACGGATACGCCTCTGGTAAAAGACATTTTTTATTGCCTAAGAGACCTTAAAAGCTCCGTACTGATGTATCCGGAAGCAAGCTACAGCTTTGACGGAACCGCAACAGCCCTGCCTTCAAGCGTCGGCAAATGTCTTAAGCTTTTTAATGTGCCGGTTGTGATGATAACTACGGAAGGTGCTTTCCAACGAGATCCGCTGTACAACGGTCTTAGAAAGCGTGATGTTGAAGTTAAGGCCACGGTGAAATATCTTTTATCAGCAAAAGACATCCGGGAAAAGAGTATCAAAGAACTAAACGAGATACTAAACCATGAATTCACTTTTGATCACTGGAGATGGCAAAAAGAGAATGATATTAAGATAAACGAGCCTTTCCGTGCCGAAGGTCTTGAAAGAGTTCTGTACAAATGCCCTGTATGCGGTAAAGAAAAGGGCATGCACTCAAAAGGTGCTGAGATCACCTGCAGCCACTGCGATGCATCCTGGACACTGGATGAGAGCGGCGTACTTGTTAGTTCAACAGATCTCGCCGATAAGAGCTCCTCTTCCGAATATGACTTTAGCTATGTCTCAGACTGGTACAGATGGGAACGAGACACGGTTAGAAAAGAAATAACCGAGGGAAAGTATTACGTCGATATACCGGTGGATATCGTTGTTGTTAAGGATACAAAAGCTGCATATCAGGTAGGCTCCGGCCGTTTGTCCCATTCAACTGCAGGCTTTAGCCTTATTGGTACCGGCTCCTGCGAGGGACTTACCTATGATCAATCCACCAAACAATCCTATTCTCTGTACGCAGATTATTACTGGTATGAAATTGGAGATATGGTTAGTATCGGCGATATGAGCACCCAGTACTACTGCTTCCCCAAGGATAAAAGTATCAACGTCGCCAAGATGAGACTTGCCGCCGAAGAGATGTACAAGTTAAATATTCCTAAGAGGCACAGCGATAGCTCGGAAGGAGCTGAAGTATCAATCGGTACATGATATAAAACTTAGATGTGATCCGGGCTTATTTGATCTGAGATTAAGATTTACGGTTTTGAATTTCATTTTGGGGATTACATTTTGGGATTTCATTTTTTGAATTTCATTTTTTGAATTTCATTTTTTGACCTGCATTCATGCGATGAATGCAGGTTTTTTCTTGATTTATAGAATCCGGCTATCTATAATATTCTCATTACACTTGGAGGACAACTTATGAGAATATTATTGTTTTGCTGTAAAGGTTTTGAAATGATGGAGTTTGCTCCCTTCTACGACGTTGCCGGATGGGCCAAGAGCGAGTACGGCTTTGACGTAGAGCTTGATACCTGCGGTTTTGAATCAAATGTTCCAAGCGCCTTTTGGTCCACAGAAATAAAGGTAGATAAACTCATATCAGAAATAAATGTAGATGATTATGATGCTCTTGCAATCCCCGGAGGCGATCATCTATACGGATTCTTTAGCGAAGCATACGACGAGAGATTCCTTGAACTTATCCGTAAGTTTAATGATAGCGGCAAAGTCATAGCAAGCGTCTGCGTTGCTGCGCTTCCCATTGGAAAAAGCGGAGTACTTGCTGGCAGAAAAGCCACCACATACCACCTCGCTAATGCCTACAGACAAAAAGAGCTGGCCGGCTTTGGCGTAAATGTTATCAACGAGCCCGTGGTAATAGATGATAACGTGATCACCTCTTACTGCCCACAGACCGCTCCCTCCGTAGCTTATGAACTCATGTACAAGCTCATGGATGCAGATAAAGTTAATATAGTAAAAGAAGGAATGGGATTCTGCTGATAGCAGGCCATTATTCAAAAAGGATCAGTTCTTTTGAGCTGATCCTTTTTCTTATTTATGCTTTTTCACTTCATTTATACTTTTACTGCGGCAATCATATATATTTGATATTTTATTTTTGCGCAACAACAAGATAGCGATGAATAGTCCCCTCTACCACACCGTTGTCATCAATTTCTTTTTGCATTTTTAAAAGACCATCAAAACATCTATCCACAGAAAATCCCGAAAATTCCCATTCTATAATGTGCGCAAACCATACAAATGCACCTACATCATAGAAACGAATAGGCCTAAAGGCTTCCTCAGCTCTAAGGATTTTAAATCCCGCATCTTCAAACTTCTTTTGCTGAATTGATAATTCCAGCTCCGGAAAAGGCTTAGGCACGTCCGGAAGTACCATTTTTACAAGATCTCTGTCATTCTCCGCGCCGACCTGTTCTGTTATAAACAATCCTCCGGATCGAAGCAGTCTATAGCTTTCCGCAGGGTCAAAGCTCCCATGTCTGTTTATTATCATGTCAAATGATTCGTCTGCAAAAGGAACTTTTGAAGCATCGTCACAAGCCTTGAAATCAATACCGAGTGGCAACAGCTCTTTCTTGCACAGCTCAATATTTGGAGGATACCCTTCAGTAGCCGCCGTATTACTATAAGGATGTCCAAGTGATAACAGAAACTCGCCACCGCCTGTATCAAAATCCAATAGCTTCATACTGTCTACGCGCTTTTCATCAATAACCTTCCTGTAATCCCAAGGAAGATCATCCTCCTCTTCGTATCGACTATTGATATGAGAAAAATCCCAACCATGTATATGAGCTATCTTCTCTTCCGCTTCCCACTCTTTTCTAAGCTCATTTATTCTGTCTGTATTCATATCTGCATTCCTTCTACAAGCTTATTTTTTTAGCATTCTTTATAATATCTTGGCCCTTCTTCTCCAATGATACCAGAAGGAATAAAACCACATTTTTCAAGAACTCTTTGTGACTTCTTGTTATCAGGATCTGTCTCCGCATCAACACGGCAAACTCCGGGTTGTTCCAAAGCCCAGGCAGCTGCGGCTTCTACTGCTTCAGTCGCATACCCATTCCCCTGGTAATCTTCTGTAATTCCATACCCAACTTCAACGGAGCCATCTTTCTCAAGCCCTTTGAAACACAAATCACCGATATGCGTTCCATCTTTTAACTCAATCATCCATGTTGCATACCAGTTCCAATCTTCCGGATGATCAAGGCATTCCTGCAGCATTTCTCCATATGCTTTAATTAGTTCTTTATCTGTCTGCTTTGCAAGCATACTCCGCATCTCATCCTCCGATGCGGTATGTATCACTAAGCGCTTTGTTTCTATAGTCATTTCATTATTACCTTCAATGTTATTTTTCATTTTTACCAGCGTTTATATTGTAATTTATTACAATTTTTCTATCCAGTCAAAATTGATAGTGAACGCTCAGTATTTTATTTATGTAATATAAAAAAGAGACGGCAAAGTCTCCTTTTTCGTGAATATATGTCGTTAAGTTGAACGATGTTCACATTTGTGACCATCGTATTTGTGAAATGCAGGATTTTTTAGCACTCTATGACCCTTAAAACACTATTATATCTGCCTATAAATGGCAAAATGCAGATTGTAGGCAGGTAAAAATGGCGGTCTCAACCTACCTATAAATGCCAAAATTCGGAATATAGGCAGGTAAAAATGGCGGTCCCAGCCTACCTATAAATGCCAAAATTCGGAATATAGGCAGGTAAAAATGGCGGCCCCAGCCCACCTATAAATGCCAAAATGCAGAAAATAGGTAGAAAAAGTTGGCTGTTCCGACCTACCTATAAATGCCAAAATGCAGAAAATAGGTAGAAAAGTTAGCTGTTCCGACCCACCTATAAATGCCGAAATGCAGAAAATAGGACTTTGAGCAGAGCACTTGGCGAGCACGAGCCGCAGGCGAAGTGAAAGCCTAGTGCGAGCCATGGGTGAACACTTAACGAGCTATGGAAGTAGCGAGTTTAGTGTGAATCCCTTGAGCAGAGCACTTGGCGAGCACAAGCCGCAGGCGAAGTGAGAGCCTAGTGCGAGCCATGGGTGAACACTTAACGAGCTTTTTTGAAGCGAGTTTAGTGAGAATCCCAGAACCCACGCAGCGAAGCTGCTGGGTGAGAGTCCCCTTCTGCGCAAAAACAAAAAGGATTAACTCGTTTTGAGTTAATCCTTTTTATTTTCGTGCGGAAGATGGGACTTGAACCCACACGACATAAACAGTCACAAGATCCTTAGTCTTGCTCGTCTGCCAATTCCGACACTTCCGCAAACCGTCGCCGTTTCTCTCGTGGCGACTTGTTTATAATAGCAAAGTCTGTGCCTTTCGTCAACAACAATTTTCAAACTTTTTTACGAAAATTTTGGATCAACTTTTTCGTGATCATTTCCAATTGCAAAAGCGGATTTTCCACTTCGCTTTGCTCGCCAAAAACACTATTAAGCAGCCAACTCCGCAGATACTCCAAACACTAATAAATCCGCCAGTCCCAACAGGCGACCTAAAAAAAATAATAGATGCCCAAGGGCTCGCAGTTCCCAAGGGCATCTATTCCGTAATATATGTTAGAAGGAAGATTATAGCAATATCTCACAGTCGCCGATTCGAGGCCACTAATCAATTTCGATTGATCAACAGCCGTCAATCCATGACCCTCAATTCACATACATTGGCCGCCGACCATCAAATCACAATCACGAGTCCATCTACCCTCTTCAAATTCACATCACTCCTTAACACCACCAAGTGTAAGTCCGCTTACAAAGTACTGCTGCAAGAAAGGATAAATGCAGATAATAGGAAGCATTGTGATAATCGTAGCTGCCGCACGCACTGAAACAGGTGTGATGGAGCTTGTTGAGTTCTTCATTGACTGAGCTGATGTACTCTGGCTTGTTACAGAAGCAAGGAGCTTCATAAGCTCATACTGAAGTGTAGTAAGGTTTGGTTTCATCCTGTTATAGAGATATACGTCAAACCATGAGTTCCACTGGTATACAGCAACGAAAAGAGCTACAGTAGCATAAACAGGCTTACAAAGAGGTGATATAATCCTGAGGAATATGGTTGTGTAACCTGCTCCATCAAGCTGTGCTGACTCTTCAAAGCTGTCAGGGATTCCGTTCATATATGTTCTGATAACGAGCATATTGAAGGCAGATACCATTCCGGGTATAACATATACCCAGAAAGAATTGGTAAGGTGAAGACCCTTGTACAAAAGGAAAATAGGGATCATTCCACCGTTAACATACATTGTGATAACCCAGAACAGTGAAAGGGGTCTTGCAAAAAGAAAGTTCTTACGGCTGACAATAAATGCAAGGATCGCACATGTAATAAGTGAAAGAAGTGTTCCCACTAATGTTCTTGCTACAGAAATAAATGCAGCAACCATAAGTTTATCTCTCTGTAATACGGTTATATAGCTCTTTACACTGAATTTTCTGGGCCAAAGGTAGATTCCGCCTTTAAGAGCATCAAGTCCATCGTTAAAAGAAATAGCCAGTGTGTTTAAAACAGGATATAGCGTTACGATAACAAATACCGCCATGAATATTGTATTAAATGTATAGAAAGCAATATCTGCGCCTGAGAGCTTTCTTTTGAAAGTCAAATTACTCATTGTGGTTCCTCCTTAGAACAATCTTTCTTCGCCGTGACGTTTGGCGATCTCATTACAGATAAGTATCAATATGATACTAACTGCACTCTTAAAAATACCTGCAGCTGTTCCAAGTGAGTAATTCATCTGGCTGATACCCCAATCAAGAACATAGATATCAATTGTTCGTGATACACGCTGTACAAGTCCGTTACCAAGGAGGTACTGAATCTCAAATCCGGCATTAAGTACATTACCTACATTCATGATCAAAAGAATGATGATGGTTGACTTAATTCCGGGAATCGTGACATATCTGATCTTATCTAATCTTCCGGCGCCGTCGATAGCAGCTGCCTCATAGAGTGAAGGGTCAATAGCTGTGATAGCTGCCAAATATATGATTGCATTCCAACCTGTTTCCTTCCATACATTTGCAAAGGCTACTATAGGCCAGAAATAAACTTCGTGCGCAAAAAAGTTAACGGCCTGAGGAACTAAATGGAATTTCAACAAAAGCTCGTTAACAATACCTGAACCTGAAAGGGCATCGTGAAGGATACCTGTAACAATGATCCATGATAAAAAGTGAGGCAGATAAGAAATAGTCTGAATAACCTTTTTCTTCTTTTGTCCCACGATCTCATTAAGCAAAATAGCAAATAAAATAGCCATAATAGTTGTAGCAATAAGATTGATAACACCCATAGCGAGAGTGTTTCTTATTACTCCAAGATAATCCGGATTAGAGAAAAGATTTTTAAAAGTAGATAAACCGACCCATTTGGAATGAAGAATTCCATCTTTAGGCTTGTAATCCTGAAATCCCATGAGCCATCCAACAAGAGGTGCATAGTAAAATACAAGGCCGTATATCACAAAGAATACTGACCATGCCACAAGCACCCACTGTTTTTTCAGTTGTTTAGAAAATTCAACCTTCTTAATTTCAGAAAGCTGTTCATTTTTCTGTCGAGACATAAAACTACTACTCCTTCAATATTATTACTTGGCAAGATTTCAAAAAGATAGCGGGCATTCTTTTTGAATACCAAGAAAGCCCGCTATATATTATTTTAATTAGTTCTCGTACTTAGCTGCTTCTGCAACTCTTCTATCCAACTCTGCCTGCATCTCTGAAAGGAAGTCTTCAGGCTTGCATGCATTGTATGCATCCATGTATTCTTTCCATGCTGCATCAAAATCATCAGCCATAACAACCTTAGGAAGATACATGTGCTTACAATCATCCATGTTCTTGTTAGCAAGTCCACCGGGGGTAGCTGTTGTCATAGTCTGTGAGAATGTGTACATAGGATACCAAGGTCCGGGAGGAGGTGTTGTGCCAAGCATCTCTACGTATGTCTTAGCACCGTATGCTTCGAAGCACTTCTTGAGATCTTCAGAAAGTCCATCAAAGAACTCTGTCTCCTGCTGCTCAGGCTTCATAGCATTCTTACCATCTCTGCTGGTTCCTTCCCACTGAGGGAAATAAGCATACTCACACTTGTGAGAAGCCTTATAAGCTGTATCAGCGTCGTTATCTCTCATCTCCTGAGTCTTGGAGAACATTCCATCCTCACCAACGTTGTAGTCAACGCCCTCAACGCCCCAGAATCTGAGGTTCATGATATCCTGGCTAAGAAGGTCATCTACGAACTGAAGAGCACCTTCAACATCCTTACAGCTTGTTGTAATAGCAAGACCTGAACTTGTGTGAACAATTCCGCCTGAATTGTGCCACTGGTTCTTCATGCCTTCCTCGATTGTGATAGGAAGCGGAACATACTGGCAACCCTTCTTATCAAGGCCTGCTGCCTTAAGAGCATCACCTGCTGTGTATGCGAAATCCCACCACTGATCGATCATACCAAGTACGCAACCTGTAGAAAGCTTAGCGATGTACTCATCGTATGTCTGTGTGAATGACTCTTTATCAACGATACCCTTCTTGTACTCCTCGTTGAGCTTCTTGAAGTACTTAACAGCTGTATCTGTTGTGTTATAGTCAACAATCTTCATTGTATCTGTATCTACGATAACAGAACCATCATTCGGATATCCATCAAGGAACTGAGGTGCATTCTCAAGACAGAAATATCTCCAGTCCTCACAAAGGATTGTGTAAGGAATGATAGGCGTTCCATCTTCCATTGTAGGATGCTTCTCATAGTAGCTCTCAATCAGATCAAAGTACTGATCCATTGTGTGAACTTCAGGATATCCTGCTTCCTCAAGTACTCTTGTCTGGATCCAGAAAGCCTCGTCATTGTGTGCGCAGACTCTCTCTTCACCATAGATGTTTGAGAACTGAGGAATCCAATAAATCTTTCCGTCGCTCTGACGAAGTGAATCCCATTCCTGCTCTGTAAAGAATTCTTTGATGTTGGGATACTTGTCAAGGTAATCATCAAGAGCTACAAGCGCTCCTGCTTCATACATCTGTACAGATCCGTCTCCTGCATCTACGAAGTCAGGATACTCACCGCCAGCGATAAGAGTTCCAACTGCCTCCTCCGCTTGCTGACCTGTAAGCCATGTCTCTGTAACCTTAACCCCTGTCTTTTCTGCAATGATCTGCTGAATCTCGTTGTCAGCATTGATCTCTGCGTGAGGAACTGCAAAGAATGCTGTAAACTCTTTTACGCTTCCGTCACCTTCAGCTGCAGATCCGTCTTCGGATGTGCCTGCGCCCCCACCGGCGTTGTTTGCACATCCTGCAAGCGCTCCACCAACCATGAGCGTTGCCAGCAACATGCTAATCACTCTCTTTTTCATAAAAAAGAATCCTCCTTGTTTTGATAGAAACATTTTATAAAAAAACGTCTTTCAAAACATGGGAGGAAATATATAAAAAGGTGGGTCAAATTATAGAATCCCGAAAAAGTATATTTTTATAAATAAATCATCAGTTTTCCTGCTTTCTGTACTTGGCAGGAGTGCAGCCTTTGGCTTCAATAAACTTATTAACAAAGTAATCAACGTCCTTGTAGCCTACTTTTTCTGCTATGATATATATCTTTTCATCAGTCTTTCTAAGAAGCATAGCTGCCTCATCAAGCCTGCGTCCGTTGAGATAATCTTTAAATGTACATCCGTGTTTTTTTCTAAAGAGCTGTCCCAGATATGCGCTGTTAACATAGTATCTCTCGCTGAGTTCTTTGAGAGTTATATTGCCGGCGTAATTCTTTTTTACCTCTTCTTCTATCTTGGCAAGAATTCCCTTGGACTCCTTCTTGCGAAGCTGCGCAAGATACTCGCCGTACTCACAAGCCATCCTGTAAAGATGGGTCTTGGAGCCTCTCTTTATTCCCTGCTCATAGGTATTCTCGGAAATGAGCCTTAATATCTCTTCCTGGTTAACTTCGCTGTCCTGCTCCGTTGCAATGTGAATAAGCTGGAACAAAAGATAATTGATGTTGAGGTTCATTGTCTTACCGGTTATTCCGGTTTTTTTCATCTCATTGTGAAACTCATCAACCTTCTGCTTGATCTTGACCTGTTCATTAAGCTCTATTGCAGCAATAAGCTCATCAAGCTTGTTTTTGCATAGAAGAATACCGTTATCTGTAATCTGATACTCTTCCTCATAAAAATAGATATCTTTTTTCTCCCTAAATCCATGAAGGGAATGAAGCATGCTCACACTGGTAAAAGACTTTGATATAGCTTCTATACCGTTTACCGTCCTTCCAACAAGCATAACTATCGGAAGTCCGCTGACTCTTTTTAAATGCTCAAGCATCTCGGATAAAAAAGCTTCATCAGTCTTTTGATGTGCTTTGGCCAGATAACTTAAGAACAAAAAGCCTATATCATAGACATTCTCATCTCCAAAGCCATCTCGCACAAGAAGATACGCATCATCATCAAGATACTCCGATGCAATGTCATAGAGCTTTGTGATGTAATTGTTCTTTTCCTCGCCAAAATAATCGCCGTTATCATCACTAAAATCGAGCTCAATTCCCACATAACGCATAGTTCCATTATCCGGCAAACGCTCAATAAGATACTCGATATTATCTTCGCTCTGCTTGCCTCTGAATGCCGCTCTTAAGTTATGCTCGAAATAGGCTTTAACAAGTTTCTTGTTCCTGCTGTCCTCAATCTCTTTGTCCTTGTTCTGCTCGATAACCTTCTTAAGGATCCCTTCAAGACTATCTTTTTCTACAGGCTTAAGTATGTAAGCGCTGCAGTGATATCTAAGAGCCTCCTGAGCATAGGAGAACTCAGCGTAGCCGCTCAGTATGACAAAAAATACATCGTTACCGCTCTCTCTTACTTTTTTGAGCAGTTCTATTCCATTCATCCCCGGCATCTTGATGTCAGCAATAATAAGATCGATATTCTCCTTATCAAGCACCTCTAGCGCGCTTGCGCCATCCAGAGCAGTATGTACTTCAAAGCCTTCCTCTTCCCAGTTAACAAGGACCTGCAATCCCTGAAGGATAAAAGGCTCATCATCCACCAGTAAAACTTTCAGCATTATTTAAAAAATTCCTTTCAAGCTCTCAATCGGTATTTTGATGGTAACTATGGTTCCGATGCCCTCTTCCGAATCAACATCGAATATTGTCTTATCTTCAGTAACCATCTTAAGTCGAAGCGATGCGTTTATAACACCGACTCTTCCTTTTTCCTGAAGCATATTGATGTTGGCATTTCTCATGGATTCAAGAAGTTTGGTGGTTTCCTCCGCGGACATACCGTTTCCGGTATCCTCAACTTCGATGTAAAGCATATCCTCTTTTTCATATATTCTAAGGAATATCCAGCCATTGGAAATCTTGCTCTCAATGCCATGAACACAGGCATTCTCAACAAAAGTAACTATAGTAAGCTTGGGCACCTTGAATTCCAGACACTCATCACCAACATCTATGGAATAGGATAATCTGTCTCCAAACCTATACTTCTGAAGCTCAAGATAATTTTCCACAAAGCCAATCTCCTGCTCTATAGTAACATTATCCTGGTTCCACTCAGTATACTGGCGCTGGAGCTTGGCCAATTTCTCAACCATATACGCTGTCTCTGACTCTTTTTTTATAATGCTGTGCATACGTATGCTCTCAAGAGCGTTAAAAAGAAAATGCGGGTTGATCTGACTGTGGAGCGCATGGAGCTCAGCGTGTTGCCTCGTCAGCACCATCTCCTGTTCTCTTAGCTTATAGCTGTAAGCAATTCGATTGATCCAGGTTATGAGCGCAGCGGGAAGAAAGATATTCAGTATTCCCAAAAGAACAAGCTGCCATCCCCAGTTCTTAAACCATCCTTTCATGTTATGCCCGTTATTGATAACATGAATCTGAAAGTCCCGGTCATATATCTTCATATCAGCGGTATAGCCTATATTATTAAGCTCCGAAACCTTGTTGAAAGGACGGGCAATATTGGAATCCTTATTATTGGATAAAAGAATCCTGTCACTATCGCAGACGTAAGCCGGCATACCGGAGTTCATATTGGAAAGGATCGTATTAAGTCTCGTATAATCAAGCTCAACCAAAAGAATGTTTTTGGACTCATGGTCGAAGTAATCAAGAGTTTTAAAGAAATAAACTCTTCGCTCATTACCTATGGTTCCTGCAGTATTTCTACCATAGTAAAAGAACAATCCGGCAGGAAGTCCTGATCTTCTGGCATATGCATACCATGGCTGCCCCTTCGCCTTGTCAATACTCTGAAACTGAGATCCATTGATCATCGAGGTGTTATTCGCATAGATAACATACTTAACATCACTTTGTCCCGAAACAAAACTGATCAAGGTGTCGTCAAAAAAAGCCAGATATGCTTCATAATATTCAAGCGCCGAGGAATAATCCCTGTTCATGTAATTATATATATATCTGCTTGTATACACGCTTCGTGCAAATCTTGCAGCTGTCTCAACCTCGCCCTGACAGGTATACTTGATCGCCTCGGCAACACTTTCCATCTCATGCAAAGTCTTGGTCTCTTCGGTACGTATAATACCCCCGACAACAACTGCATCCATGATCATAAGTGGAATTATTGCAAAAAACATATATAGTATAATTAGTTTCTTTTTCATAGAGACTATTTTATCACATGGAAAAAGATATCGCGTAATTTATGGTATTATTATTTCATGATGATTCGTACATCTATGAACAAAACACCAAGGAGGCGTACAACATGGAAAAAAGATTCAGAGATTACATCAGACACTTTGAAAAGCTTGATTTTGACGTTCTTTCCGAGGAAGAGGTTGAACAGGAAAAAGAAGAGATCGGGCTTCATGTAGATATACTTCAGCATGAGATGCTTAGAAAACTCGTTGTCACAATGGGAATATTTATCTGTGCATGTATCATTTTCTCAGCAGGCATTATCGCTAATGTTCTTGTAGTTGACATCATTGGAATAGCTATATTTATCTGCGGTATTGTAATGGCATTTAGCTTCAAAGAGAGCAAAGATGCCATGACCAAACTTTGCGTATTTGTGGACAAGCTGACAATGCTATAAAAACATCTGTTGCACCGGGTAGTAAATATACTGCAAATGGTAATGTTTATGGGGATATACCTCTTGACATCACCCACAAAAATGAGTATCATTAACTACGTTGCTTGCAGGAGTGGCGGAATGGCAGACGCGCATGGTTCAGGTCCATGTGTTGGCAACAACATGAGGGTTCAAGTCCCTTCTCCTGCACTGGATTTTTTCCGGTGCAATGGTGAAGTTCATAGCCCTTAGGGGCACATATATGCGGAAGTGTCGGAATTGGCAGACGAGCAAGACTAAGGATCTTGTGACTGTTTATGTCGTGTGGGTTCAAGTCCCATCTTCCGCACTAAACAAAAGGAATCGGTTCATTGAACCGGTTCCTTTTTGGTTTAGTGCGGAAGGGGACTCTCTCCCAGCAGCTTCGCTGCGTGGGTTCTGGGATTCACACTAGGCTCGTCAATACCTCGCCAAGTGTTCACCCATGGCTCGCACTAAGCTCATGTTTCGCGTTCCGCTCACACTCGCTAAGTGCTCTGCTCAAGGGATTCACACTAGACTAAGCCGTTTAGCAATCCAGCGTCTTTTGTTAACACTTTGTTTCAGCGATTTGCATTTACATACGCTTATTTAGTATAATGATGTGGGGATAAACATAATTATAAAAGGAGAATAATTAACGCTTACGTAATAATAGGAGGGAAGAAATGTTTAACTACATCAAATACAAGAGGTATGTAAGGTACCTAATGCAGTACTTCGGGGAACGGGTAAGAGGTATTGACTTTACTATGAGGGACTTATCTCTCATTGAGGAAACAGGTGGAGTTCTGCACGGCTATTCCAAGACTGATGAAAAGCACGCGGAAGAAATTCTGGACTGCTTGGATGTTGACTGCAACAAGAAGCTACTGGACATAGGATGCGGAAAAGGCTCTTTTCTAAGAGATGCCAGCTATTTTCCCTTTGGAGAGATTGCAGGTCTTGAATATTCTTCAGATCTTGCCAGCATAGCGATCCGCAATATGAAAAAGCTCAATCTTCAGCGAAGAGTTAAGATCATCCGCGGTGATGCCTGCAGATTCAATGGATATGATAATTTTAATGTGTTCTATTTCTTTAATCCTTTCAACAAAGAAATTATGAACAGAGTGCTTAGAAAGATTCTCTACAAGCGCTCAGATCCATTCTGGCTTATCCTACACAATCCCGTATGCGCCGATGAAGTTCTCGAGCACGGATTAGTAGAAAAGCAAAGGCTTTTTGACAATGTAAAGCAGTACGAAACCGTAATTTATAAATGGGAGTAGTTTTTACAAACATAAGCTTCTCATATTACAAAACAGATCAATAAAGCTCAGGGCGTGAAAAGTCGCATCAGACTCTTCACGCCCTTTTTATCACTTCCAGGCTAAGCTCATCACCCTCAAATTAAACTCATCATTCCCGGCGATCGCAGCGCCGACATCGATTCCTTCCTGATCAAGGGCACATTCACCGCAGATATCGACACCAATAAGCTTCCTATCAGGATCAGTCATGAGGCTATGAATATGGTCAAGCAGTTCTTCTTTTCCCATCTCTCCCTGATCCCAGTTGGTTATAAGTTCATCTCTTTGTACTACATCCTTATCCACAGACAGATACAGCGGATATTCGGTCTTTGGAAGGCCGCTTTTAATATCATCAAGATTATAAAAAGATACTTTGCTTCTGTCTTTTTCATCAAGCTGCGAAATAAGCTTAGAATCTGCCCCGATTATGTGAACATCCCTTACAAATGGATTATCCTGCAGAACCTTAAGGACCCAGCCCCCGCAGGATAAGATGTCTCCAAACATTGGCGGCTGCATGTCAGGATGATGATCAAAGACAATAAGAGAAAAAGGCTCTTTTACCATGGACAAAAGAATGTAAGACATATAATGATAGTTACCCGAATCTATGAAATGAAGCCCGTATAAACAATCTGTCAAAATCTTCTCTTTTATCTCTAAGACAGCTCTATCATCGCACATGCAATTCGTGCCCGGTATATCTTTCATATCAAGCACCTTAACAGCTCTTTTTATCGTCAGTTCATCGCCCGTAACCGCATCACAAAAACAAGAGCTTTTATCACTGCGATAAAAGCTCTCTTCTTCATAAACACCTGAAAAATTAAATACAGTAATATTGCCGTTCATCTTGTCCTTATCTGGTCAGATCCGCTAAATGTACAATAGCATCGCTCTCTATGATCTTCTCGCCCTGTTCCTCGATAAACATTGCCTCAGGGGCATTTACAAGGAGGATCTCGGAATACTCAACTCCGGCCCTTCTCATATCATAGATTATCTCTTCCTTGGCAGACATAAGTCCTGCCATAAGGTAATACAGTCCGCCGTACTTATACAAAACAGAATCAACAATCGGAAGCTTCTGAACAACCTTGGAAAATCTCTCCGCGTCTTCCAGATTGGTAAATTCCATCATATATTTTGCATATTCTGTAAGAGGCTGATAGCTTGCCTCGGGTTCCGGTAATTCAGCCTTATCTTCACCCTTGCCGTAAACCTTACTAATGGTATCCGAAACCTTGGTAATAACCTCGTTAAAAGCAACTCCTTTATCTCGTCCGGTCTTGGCCAGAATCTCCTCTATCTTCTCTTGTGTGAGAGTGTTGAGAACTGTCATCGCTGCTCCGCGAATTCTCTCGGAAGCCTTCTTGATGTCTTCATTGGTCATCTTCACTGCAAAAATGCGCACACTTCCATCCATCATGATATTCTTACTCATCATCATAACTTCCGTCTCAGGGTTGTAGTCAAGCTGCTGACCAACCTCTTTACCCAGTTGAGCAAAGAAAGATGAAGTGTTCTCCGCACCGTTAATAACCGCCTCAGGAGTAAGTCCTATCTCATGAAGTTCTGATGCGGCAATACTGCATTCAACTGTTGTGTCATTCATTTTTACTATAATCACTACGCATCATCTCCTTTCATGATTCTTTCTGTACTGTAATTATAGTTTATAACGTTAGCACTGTCCACATTAGAGTGCTAATTATTCTATAAAAAAACAATAAATACTTTTTACATCTATTGGCTTACCCATAACAAATACGAAATCCGATCGAATTTCCTATATGTATATAAAATATATCGGCTTTTCCAAGATTCGTAATAACTTACATAACCTCAAAAAAGCCGATTTAATAACTTCTTTATTTTTTTCTTATATGTTTACTCTTCTCAGCAGCATCAAGCACATCGGGAACGCTTCCTACTTCTGAAGCTTTTCCTTTAAACTCACACCTTACGGTAACGCGGTTTGCACCGCCTATAGTGCAGGTAAAAAGAGTAAGATCCCATTCACCGGCATCCATCTCTTCGATATCATAAGATCCAAGAGTCTCTATATTGGTAACTTCATAGTAAAAACTCTTGCCGTTCATATCGGTCACAACCACTTCATCGCCGGTTGCAAGCTTATTAAGATTTCCAAAATGCTCCACATAGTTATGTCCTGCAATTATAAGGTTATTCTCATAAACTGAGCCCTTGTACCTGCATACGGAAACCTTGGCATTATCACTTGCCCATTCGCTCTGGATAGGAAGAAGTAATCCCAGGCTTGGAATTTCCACAGTTCCTATAAAACTCCTACCACCCACATCAACAACAGGCATATCCCCGGTCTCGTCATATTCAAGGACCATATCGGGCATCTGTTCCACAACTCCCACAAGAAGTTCACCCGAAGCCTCACCGGCCTGAGCACTCTCATTAAAGTTATGTCGCAAAAGAAATGCCGCTGCACATATGCAGATAGCTCCTATCGCTATGTAAATGTATCCGGAAATTTTTTTCACTTATTTCACCTCTGAGAATTGTAGCATACCCCATGAGCACACAAACTCATGGGGTAAGTATCAAGCTTTTTTATGGTTTTTCCTTATTCCTTTGACAATGAAGAATATACCTACTATCAAAAGGATTGGAAGCGGCCACCAGAGCTGTCCTGTCTGAGGAAGTCTCCTTGCACCAAGTACTGCAGGGAGATTTCTTATAGCTCCCAATACTTCGGGAAGTGAAGGTATTCCCGGAGGACTACTGGGTGGACTTCCGGGTGGACTTCCCGGAGGTGTTCCCGGTGGTGGTGGCGGCGGTGGCGGCGGACTGTTAAACGTATTTGTCATCGTGTAAACGACTATAAGTCCGTCTGCATTCTCCATCCTACTAATAGAAACCGAATAGGACGCATCACCCTCTATAGTTTCTTCAAACTCCCATATGTGACCCGGAGTATCTTTCCATCTGTAAGACCAGCCGTTATCACTGTTTAGCGTAACTCTGGTATATCTTTCACCATCTTTTCTGATGAGAACGGAAATAGATGTAGGTCTAACATTCTCATTTCCGGAATCATTCCATCTCTTATGAAGTTCAAATTCAATCTCTTTATTTATATCAAACTTCTCGCACTTAGCTGTAGCCTCAGCAATATATTGTGCGCCGTCATATATCCACTCGTCATCGTCATCAAGCTGCGGAACAGATATAAGGAATGGTGCAAATACATATCTGCAATCATCCTGTATTACGTCATCCGTATTTATCAAATAAAATCCGAGCTCAACATTTGAAAATACTGCCTTTCCACCAACAGATACTGCGCTGTATGAAGGATTGTGCTGTAATACCGCATATGGTCTTACTGCATCCAGTATCTCCTTCCACTGGCTCTGTGCCTTAGCCGGATCGGTTATGCTATTTATAGACACAGATGTGAGATTTGCATAATCAGGATCTAGCGTAAATTCCCCATTATTTTTTACGCTGCCTATCTTATAAATATGAGATTGTGCGCCGTCAAACAGCATGTCATCGCCGAATTTATAGGTAACAGTAAGCGAACCTTTCTTGGAAAGGTCTATTTCGGATCTGGCATGAGACGTAACGGATAACGATCCGAAAACGGTCATAAATACCATCACCGCAACCAATATTCGGCTTAAGATATTCTTTCCTTTGTTCATAAAAACAATCCCTCTGGAAGCAATTATTTCTCAATTACTCCTTTTGCCTTTTTAGGTTTCCTAGTTCTGATCAAAAAGACTATAAATGCTATTACCAAAATCGGTGCACCAAGGAAAGGTGCAACTATCAAATTACTGTATCTCGTAGCGTCCGCAGGCACGATAAGCCTCGATTCTTCGCTATAATCAACACGTCTTGCCCTTACAAGCAGCCTGTGAGTATTGATACCATAGGGTGTGCAGGTTACAAGCGTGACGTATTCTTTTCCATCGACAATTGCCAGGTCATTGGTCTCCTCAGGAAGAACAATGTTGATTTTATCAACCTGATATGCAAATGTCTGATCTAATATATGCAAAAGAAATGTATCACCCACGATCATCTGATCGAGGTCTGAAAAAAGTTTTGAAGACGGAAGTCCTCTGTGCCCCGAAAGAACCACATGTGTGTTCTTAGTCCCCGTAGGAAATGATGTACCTTCAAGATGTCCTATACCAACCTGCAATACCGACTCTTCGGTTCCATGATATATAGGAAGATTAACCCCAATATTCTCAATCTCTATATATCCCATTATACCTGTTCCGGTGACATTCATGATACTTTTGTATTTAGCAAGCTCATCATCGTCCAGGTTAAAATTCAGTGGTTTCTTGGCTAGCTCCTCGTTATACTCACGAGCTTCTGACCACATCTTCGTGTAATCCTCCTGAGGAATATTATTTACAATTTCCTCGTAGTTGGATATAGCACGGCTCTGGTTCCTTGAATTGATATAATTACTGACAGATGGATAGAGAAAAATACCTAGTCCCGCAACAAAGATCAGTCCAAATATTAAGTTAGGTATAATTTTGCGAAAGCCCTTCTTCATCTGACAGTCTTTACTTCTTCACCTTTTTTATTCTATGAATCTCATTTTATTCTCCGGGGGAAAGCCTTCCCCCGAAGAATACTATTATTCAACAAGATTCAAATATAATACTTTCTTTCATACCGGGTATTATTCTGCGTCAGCTTTTCTTCTAACAATAAAGTATGCAATACCAGCAACTATAAGGATACCACCAACAATATAGAAAATAGTTGTTCCGATTCCACCTGTTGAAGGAAGTGTAAGACCTGTTCCATCTTCTACCTTCTCAACCTGTATATTTTCAACGGTAGAATTCTTGGTTACTATCATCTCCTGAGCGTGCTCATAAGTTGTGCCGTCAACAGTAACTTTGCCCTCAAGAAGGTTGTATCCCTTAGGAGCCTGTGTCTCTACAAGAACATACTTCTCGGGAGCGAAACCTTTGATAATAATGTTATCAGCCTCAACAGTTGTGAACTCTGTTACTGTTCCGTCAGGATCAACCTTGTACTCAGTATCTGAGACCTTTGTAAGCTTAACAAGTGACTTATCAAGTTCTCTGTAAATCTCAAACTTTGCATCCTTAAGGAGCTTATCAGTTCCCTTTGCAACCTTTCTGATTGCTACAGGATATGTCTTATGCTCTGTCTCCTTAGGAACGCCCTTTCCATTATGTCCATATATAAGCTGAGCTTTATTGACATTTGCACTGGGAGAAATAACTGCATCCGCATTTAAAACAGCAGTATATTTAATAGTAATCTTTATATCCTTGCTGGGTTCACCTTTAAAAGTAACCTCAAAACCTTTAGTTTCATCATCGGGATCAACATATGAATTATCGATCGACCATGTAAGTCCCGCATTATCAGTATCAAATGAAATATTTGCATCTGTGATCGGATTAAGAGTAAGTCCACCCGTTACAGAGTCATGAATCTTATATCCAAGTCCGCCTTTTTTAAAGACACCTTCTACAGAATATTCAATGGTATCGCCTATCTGATGATGGCCACCTGTAAGGTCCTCATATATAAGATTCTTATTTGTAGCATCTGTAACAATCTTGATAATATCTGTTCCTTCATTCTTCTCTGCAAGTTGTGCATCGGGAGTTGTTGTATTTACAGCAACAGCACTACCAAGCGAAGAATTAAGAACATAATATCCAAATTCAGAAACGTCTATTTTAATATCTCCATCTTCTGTTGTTTCTTTTGTTGCTACAGGAGAAATGCTGTTCTCTTCTGCATACGCAAGAGCTGCCTTACCAAAAATCTTGGCATCAGCTTCAGATGTAAGTCCTGATGTATCAAGAATATCATTATCGCCTACTGTGAAAAGATCACTCATTTTAACGCTAAAAGTGCCGGTTTCATCTGTGTAGGTGTAAGTATAATTCTGGAATCCATCGAAAATCGGATTAAGTTTGTAAACGCCGCCCGCGTCAGGCTTAGCTTCATCAGCAGGAACATAATCAAATACACGATATGCTTTATATTCCTGACCTTTTAATGCGCCGGTTATTGTAATAGATCCGGCAGCTGCAAAAGCAGTGATCCCCATCCCCAGTACCATGACTGCCACTAGGAGACCCATAATGAGTTTCTTGAATGTTTTCATATTCCTCTCCTTCTTTGAACCTTGTAAAAAATGTAAGTTTACGTTGTATCCGGTGCAAATGAGCACCTGTTTTAAAGCTTTGTGGCTTTAAATCCTTCTCTTTAGACTAAAGATCATTCATTCTCTTCGTCTTTTTTTCTGCGTCTCTTTCCAATAAAGCACGCACCTGCTCCTGTAAGAGACATCACTGCCGCTCCGGCTCCTGCAACTATATAAGGAAGCTCACCTATTCCTCCGGAATTTGGAAGTGTATTTCCGCTTCTCTCATTAGCTACCTCAAGCATAGCGTTATTGCCCTGAACATAGACATTTTCCCAATTGATGTCCGATGCAACCTGCTGATCCTTAAAGAACGCATAATATGTGATCTTAGGTGCATTTCTATATTCATTCTGACCTGTTGAATCACACTCAACTATGTGATATCTTGTGCGGTCAGGCACAGCCACTTCTGAAGTCCAATCATTTCCGGGACTTAACTCTATAGGTCCCTTAAAGAATTCAAAAGTACTATCATCATATGACTTGTACAGGTTTACAAATACCGTTCCAAAGCTCTCTGTTTCCGCTCCGGATACCACATTGCCATCCACGGTCCATATCTTCTTAAGTCTGATATAAGGTGTATTGGTAAGTGTGATTGTAGTATTTCCGTCAGCTCCGATATCCGTTCTGTTCTCGGTATTCTTGTATCCGTTAACTATTCCAACAGAATCTTCACTTACGGATGTATCAGTAATCGCATTTCCTGATGCGTCATATACAACATATCTTATAGGATTGAGAGGTACCAGTTCACTTCCGTTGTTATAATACTCGTCAGCAGCATATTCATATTGATTACCATTTTCATCAAAGGCTTCAAGATCATCAAAAGTATATGCCTTTGATGTTGCAATTCCGCCGCTCATGTAGTAATCGGAAGCTGGTATTGTAAATGTCTCTACCTCTTCGTATTCGCCACCTGAAACTCTTCTCTTAAGAACTACTGTGATATCCCAGATATCTGCTGTGCTGCTCTGATTCCAATTCTTGATAACGGATATCTTTGTAGGTGTCTTGTTATAGAAACCTGCATTGACAGGATCAATGTAATTGGCATCTGTACAGTAGTCTATTACGCTGGTGTGATTAGCAAGAATCGCTTCTATAGAAGCATCATCTGCAATCCTATAATATGTACGAACCACATTCTGCTGATCTACATAATAGTCAACCTTGACAGCCATAATAGCTTTATCAATGGTTGTCTGTGTGTGGTTACTACCATCTGCATTACCCTCTACAAACATGAAGTAATATGTCTTACCAACTTCCATATTCCATGCGTTTGTTCTGGTATCAACAGTGTATTTGATGCTGCTACCCTGGTTGGTAATGAAATTCGGCACCCTACCATTTCCGGTTCCAAATATCCTTCTATCCGTTCCAACCTCTGTTCTTGTCCCGTTATCTTCTGTCTTGATCATTCTGATCCAGAAGTTAAACTTAAGAGTGTTGTCATCAAGAAGACTACCGTTCAGGTACTTAAACATCTCAATATCAAAAGGTTTGCGGCTCTTGTTATAGAATCCAACATCCTGTCTGAGCCTATGCGCATCGTTATAGTAATCTTTACTGAAGCTTCTAAGTATATCTGAAACTTCCTGTTCATTTATCCTATAATATTCGGGCTCGTTTATAGCCTTGTCGCCATCGCCGGGATAATACTTAACCTTTGCAAGAAGTCCGCTCTTATCCTTTAAGTAATCACCTGTAGTATCGTTCTCAGTCATCATGAAGTAGTAGGTGTTCTCACCGCCGTACTCCATTCCGATATCTGCCGGATTGTTAACACTATACTTGATCTCCCACCAATCATTGGTCAGGTTATCATCAAGCGTCTTCCATTTGCCACTCTTCTCATCGAACATGCGAAGGGTAAACCTAAACTTACCGCTATCTGCTGCTCTCGCATAATCATTATCAATGTATTTCTCAAACACCAGATCAAAGGGAATAACTGTATCATCTATGTTTGAAATTGTTGTTGATGCAGACTCTTCAAGGAATCTTCTGACAACAATCTTATGGATCTCACAATCCTTTACCAGCGTCTTGGCTATTACAGTTCCGCAGTATGATCCGGTAGTCGTAACATGTGCTCTGGGAGCAACAAGTGTGCCCGACATAATATCGGCTTCTATTTTTCCGGTATACGGAACAAAATCACCATTATCATCTCTCTGAACGGGATTGATTATGATCTGATTAGCAATCTCGTTCCAATCACCGGTTCCTTTACCATTAATCTTAATCTTATCGAGCCTGTATTTATCTATTCCTGTCAGATCAAGATTGAGAAGCAGGAATCTATTGCCTATATCAATTCCGGTATTGATCGCATAATTATCATTAATGCTCTGCGGGAATCCAAAATAGCGTCTTGTCAGGTCATTTTGAAGAGTGGGTACGTTATCATATGTAGGAGCACCTCCAACAAGATTGATGACCATTAAATCACTATTATTTTTGCTAGCATAAGCCATTTTGCTTGATGCTGTAGCTGCATCCGAAAGAAGCTCACTTATGCTAATAGGGAACTTCCCTTGATACTTCTCTGTATGATAAGGCTTTCCATCATGTCCGGCCATGTGTGCAAACGCCTCGTCATAAGTTACACCTTCATAACCTGTCTCAGTCTTGTAATATACTGTCGCGCCATTTACTTTCTGAAGGACATACTCACCTGTATATCCGTTCATGTCTTCAACAAAGCTGTCTGTAAATAAACTGATAGCATCATGTGCTCCGTTAATACCATCCTGCTCATACTCAACTGTATAGCGGCCGTTCTTTTCGCCATTCATAAGTGGTTTTCCATAAGGATCCAACTCGAGCACATAAAACTTTGAATATATTACGCCATTTCCAAGCTTAGCAAAATCAAACGAATACGAACCGTTTCCTGTAGCATCTGTAGTGATGCTAAATCGGCTGTTTGGAATCTCCTGCTTACCCTGAGGATCGGCATACACAGCAAAATCAAACTTTCCAATCTTATTGGGGCCCTTGACTACTTTATTCACCTTGACCATGTATTTGACAAGATGCTCATATACCTTTGCAGAGTTACCTATTGTAAAGTTCTGAATCTTATCGATCTTATGTACAGCTATGTTAGCTTCACTGTGCTGACCATCTGAATAATGAGTGCCTCCGCCGTAATAATCATCAGCAACCGCTCCGAAAAATGTGGATTTACCTAGCCATTCTATAATCTGAGCAGGTGTATATGCTTCGGAACCATCCCATGTATACTCATTTCTACTGGTTACAGCACCATATATTGAGAAAGATGTTGCTGTAAAGCTGATAACATCTGCTTCTTCTCCAAGACTTACGTTACTGTCTGTAAGGATATCAACATTGATATCATCTGCGCTGATGTCCGTTGCTTCGCTTGTGGAAGCATATCCTTCCTTAACCTCTTCTTTAATAGGAAGATGAAGTACAGATACATCTTCTTCCTTCTCTGTTTCCATGTCAGATGAAAGCTTGTTGTCATCAAATGAAACAGATACTGAAACTGTTCCTTCCTTGGGTTCGTACTCAACATTATCAAGCACAAAAGCTATATCAAAAAGTACAGTGTTGCTATCATCATATTCTGTAGGCTCTTCTTTACCTGCTGCCTCTGCAATAGCCTGTGCATTGGCATTAAGAGCATCCATGTATGCGTTGTAATTGTATCCGCTTGTAAACTGATCAAGAGGAGTTACGTTAAGTTCGATTCCCTTAGGGAACTCTTCAGGCTTAGACAGAACAACTGTTACTGTCATGCCATCAACTGTACATACAAATCTCTCCTGAGTATTAACGGCATCGTATACGAGCTTAAGATCTGTATCTTCCTTAATCTCAATTTCCTGACCGTCTTCTGTTACAGCTTCATAATAAACATACTGCGCACTTTCTTCTTCATCCTCTGCAAGAAGTGCAGCACTGTCTTCATTTTCTTCTTTTTCTACAGCTACTTCCTGAGTCTTCTTTATGATCTTTACGATTTCAGTTTCTTCTTCTCCAAGAAGTGCCTTCTTATATATATATCCATCGAACTTCTTAGCTTCTTCTTTGATCTCAAAAGAATCTGCCATAGAAAGCTCTTTTGCCTCAGAAATTTCAACTTCATCGGCGTCAACATAATAAACTGTTATAACAACATCCTTGAGCTCTTCAAGTTCTTCTTCATCAACTGAAGACAATTCACTCGATGCCTCTATTGATGTTTCGCTTGATTCCATGCTTGAAGCATCATCAGCAGCTGTTGTAGCTTCACTTGATGAATCGGATGCTTCCTCTCCAGAACCATCTTCTTTAGAGATTTCCTCAGTTGCTCCATCACCAAGTGTAGCCTTGTCCCCTGCTTCATCACCGGTCTTCGGAGTTCCCTCGCCTTCTTTAATCTCTTCTTTTACTTCTTCTTTTACTTCTTCTTTTGTCTCATCTTTCTTCTCTTCTGACTCTTTTCCTTCCGCGCCCTGATCGTCTTCCCCATCTGCATTATCATCGTCGCCTTCAAGGCTCTGCTCTCCTGAATGATCCCCATCATCATTTTGAGCCGGTGTTTCTTCTTCGAAACCACCTTCATCCCCGCCTTCTTCATTGTTCTTGTTCTCAATAGTCTCATCAATGAGTTCCTGCTCATATTCTGAATCCGCTATGTCCTGAATGCCTATCTTTTCAAAAGCATCCTCTGTCATAGCAGTTGCAGGCTTATTGAGTACGTACAATGTCACCGTTCCTGTAAGCATTGCAACGCAAAGTGCAAATGCCAACCATCTACGGTAGCTACGATGTCTCTTAATGAAGTTTTCTGCGCGATTCTCAACACTTTTGCGCATACCGCTAACCTCTTTACCTGTAAAAAACGTTCTCAGTTACATTTATGACTGACTATGATGTTAAAGGCTTCCTGATACATTAAACGGGAAGACCCTAAATACAACCTTGCCGATAAGCTGTTCTTTGGTGACGCAGCCAACCACGCTACTCCTTGAATCTATAGAAGCACTGCGGTGGTCTCCTAAAACAAAATATCTGTTTTCCGGCACTTGATATGGAAATGTAATATCTGTTGGATCAAAACTTTTTTCAGCGTACGGCTCTTCAAGTAGCTCCCCATTAACTGAGACATTGCCGTCTTTATCGATGTTTATCCAATCACCGGGCGATCCTACCACTCTTTTTACAAGGACTTTATTGTTGTAGTAAAAAGCGATAAGTTCTCCGGGTTCAAACGTTGAACTATTCTGTGCTACCACTATCTGCCCTGTTTCCAGTGTAGGTGTCATGCTGTCACCTGTAACTCTGAGAACTGTGATAAAAAAACTGGATACCAGAACAGCCAGGGCTGCCACTATAACTACCACATACAATGTATTTCTAAGTACTTTTTTGTATTCTTTTTTGCTGTTTTCTCTTTTAAGTTCCTTCTTAAGATCACTTAGAGAAGGTTTTAACACTTTTTCATCACTCATCTACGTTGTCACTTTTTTTCTTTCTGCTCTGCGCAGAAGTTTTCTTCTTGGTTGTCTTGGTCCCGGTCTCTGTATTTAAAGCGTTATCTGCCCGATGTAAATCACCTGAAGTACTTACATTCAAGCCCATCTGACTTCTTGCTTCCGCAAGCTCTTTCTTGAAATCTTCGTACTCAGCTTCTGCTCTCTTCTGAAGTGTTGTGACATAGAGATCAGCTGACTTCTGAGCTGCTTCCATGATGCCTCCGAGCTGGATTGACGCTTCTGCAAGAGATTGTGAATTCTCTATTTTGAAAAGTGCATCATCTACTTGTTTCTGAAGCTCATCCTTTTCTCTTGTGAGTCTGGCCTTAAGTCCGTTGATGTCCTTGTCGAACTTAGCCTGCATCTCAGCCTTCTGCTCATTGAACTTGGCTCTCATCTGGTTCTTCTCTTCATCAAAGCCTTTGAGCATCCTGGCTCTTTCATCTGCCATCTCTTTGAGCAACTGCTGTTTCTCTTTTTCAAGTTCTTCTTTCAGTTCTTCTTCATGTTTCTTAGCTGCTTCAGCTTCTTCCGAAAAAGTGATCATCATTTCCAGAAGTTCTGCTCTGCTAAGCTTTTTGAGATTAACTTCTGCCATAGCCCATCCTTGTAAGTAATATTCGAATAATGTAAAAAGGTACACGCAACGACCATTCGGTCTTTGCATGTACCTTAATTGTAATCAATTAACAATGGTATCGCAAAGTATCTATGGCCAGTTGCCTAATGTAATTACTTTCCCTGTACTTGCCGGAGTTCACCCGGCTGTTCGTCCATGAACTTAATTTGTACCGTAATTAAAAAAATAAGACCGTCTGCTCGCACAGTCCGGTCACCATCATGGTGCCAACGAACTAGCACCAGCAACTGGCTGTCTTTCACATGTGTGATTAAGACCCTTTAGCTTTGCGTCACCATCTTTCAATGGCTTTGCCTTTTAAACGCTTAGTTTACTCTGGAACAACAACGCTTCATTCAAGTAATTTATTTGTGTGATTACCAATATAAACTACTGGACACAAAAAAACAACTACTTTTTCACAAAAAGTTCACAGTTTCCATACAAAAATAGTATTTTCTTAGATTTCATCTGCATTTTGCGTATATAGGATTTTTTTAACTTTTTGCTTGGTTTCCAGTTTTTTCGAATCAAAACTGATCCGTGCGAAAGGATTTTATATATTCTGTTTGAAATCATTATAACAGACCGCTCCGTTCTTTCGTTTACTTAAATTACGAAAAAACGCCACTTTGGAAACTAAGTTTCAAAGTGGCGTGTCAATTTTAAATTAATATTTCTAAATTTAGGTACCCTTAGGTTTACCTGTGTTATTATCTCTTCAATCCCTTAAGGATCTGAAGCATCTCATCAGATGTAGTGATCACGCGGCTGTTAGCCTGGAAGCCTCTCTGTGTTGTGATCATATCAGTGAACTCTTTAGCAAGATCTACGTTACTTGACTCAAGGACTCCGGCAGTCATATATCCACCGTCATAGGTGATATCCATGATCTGCGCTGCTCCTGAATTAAGTGATTCTGCATAGAGGTTATCTCCAACCTTCTCAAGTCCCATAGCATTGTTGAACTCAGCTACCGCGATCTGTGCGATCTTCACTGTCTGTCCGTTAGAATACTTGGCATGTATCGAACCGTTGTCAGATACAGTAAGCCCTGTCATAGTGCCGTTTGTATAACCCTGATTAAGTCCGTACACATCTCCTCTGTATCCATATATTGATGAAGAGTGGTTGCCGTTTAAGCTGGCGTAATTGGAAGTGTTGGACAGATCTACATTGAGCGGTCCGATATTGGCCGCCTGTCCTCCAAACTCTAAGCGTACCATGCCGTTTGTCGCGCCATTGGCACTTTGGAGTCTTCCGTTTCTCTTATCATAAACAAGATCAATACTTGGATTGGTATTGCTTGTTATAATATCTCCGTTTGAGTTCTGTATTGACTTAAGTGAAAGATTGAAAGTATTGTCTTCATCATCACCGCCGTCAGTAAGTCCAAACTTAAGTGTATAGAAATCTCCGTCGCTTCCGATAACTTCGATTCTCATGGTCTTGCCTTCATCGCTGCTAAGATCAGGATCGATGCTGTCAATATTTCCTCTGAAATATGATTCCGAAGTAGCTGTTCCTGCGATGGTCTTGGTATCATCTGAAATGAGTCTTAAGTTGGAAAGATTAACATTTCCACCTCTTGGAATATTACCATCTCCCATTGTTCCAAGAACATAGAAACCATTGTTCTGAGTAACAAGATTTCCATCAGAATCTATTGTGAAAGCACCGTCTCTGCTGAAATTGCGGACAGGCGGATTTGTGCTTGCATCAGATGAAACCACAAAGAACGAATCTCCTGTGATCATAAGGTCAAATGCATTTCCGGTTGTCTGCATTGAACCTGACTTGGATATATTTGTATAAATGGAAGCAACCTTGGATCCGAGACCAACCTGTGATGCATTTGTGGTCGCAACGGTATCTCCCGCTCCTGTGCCATTCCTTACCGTCTGGTAAAGAATATCAGCAAAGCCGGTTGCCTGTGATTTATAAGCAGTTGTATTAACGTTAGCGATATTGTTACCGATAACATCCATTTCAAGCTGGTGAGTTGTAAGACCGGCTACACCGGACCAAAGCGATCTCATCATAACGCACGTACCTCCAAATCCAAAAGCCCTTATAAGCTTCGGTTCGTTTTCTCTATCTGTGTACGTCCGTGTACTTCTAAAATCGGCATGTCCTTTGCCGGAAAAGAGAAAAAGAAATAGCTACACTACTTGCTATTTCCTTTATCGGACAATTTCTTATTTTTCTTTAGCTCATTTCGAAAAAAAATTTCAAAAAATAAGCCACGCCTCGGTAAGCCTTTACCAAAGCGTGGTGTGTTGCAGTAACTGATTTTAATTTTTACTCTTCATACTAACTCTGCTACCGGCGGGAACAGAAGATGTGATAAAGGCGTTAGCTCCGATAACGGAACCTTTTCCGATAATCGTCTCTCCTCCAAGAATTGAAGCTCCGGAATATATGGTTACATCATCCTCGATTGTAGGATGTCTCTTGCTACCCTTAAGAGCCTGTCCGCCTCTTGTAGAAAGACCACCGATGGTAACACCCTGATAGATCTTGACGTGCTCACCGATAATTGAAGTCTCACCAATAACAATGCCTGTACCGTGATCTATCATGAGATACTTGCCCATTGTGGCACCGGGATGAATATCAATACCTGTCTTGGAATGAGCATACTCAGTCATCATCCTTGGGATAAGCGGCACCTTAAGAAGATAGAGCTCATGTGCTATTCTGTTGATGGTAGTAGCAAGAAGCCCCGGATATGAAAGAATGATTTCTTCCTTACTGTAAGCCGCAGGATCTCCGTCATAGCAAGCCTGAAGATCAGTGTCGGCATATTCTCTAATCTTTGGAATCTGTTTAAAAAACTCATTGGTAATGCGCCTTGCACCGCAGTCCAGAGTTTCATCACTGGCATCAGCATACTCATCACTGTGCCTGAAAGCAATAGCGATCTGCTTCTGAAGATTGTATATAACATCCTCAACAACAATGGCTATCCTATTGTTGTCGTTGTAGCTCTTATACACCTTGTCCCTGTAGTATCCCGGATAAATGATGCGGATAAGCTTGATAACGATATCCTTTACAGCATCTCTGTCAGGCTGGTTAAAGATGTCCATCTTATCAACATCTCTGCCTTTCTCATAATCCGCAAGTATGATATCAACGATATCTTTTATCTCATTCTTGATAGTATTTTTTTCATCATTGCATTTGTAATCCATTTACAATCTCCCCATTATGCGTTTTGTCTGATTATATATGAGCTCAAAGCCCATGACAAGCATAAAAAGTATGTTTATATTATTCTTTTGACATCTACATCATATGATACCATAATAACCGTGGAGAAATACAAGAAATAAGGAGATTTTTGCCTGATGGCTTCTATGAAATACTATTTTGCCCCTATGGAGGGCATTACACAATACACATTGAGAAATACCCACCGCGCCATGTTTGGTGAGTATTTGAGCAAATATTACACTCCTTTTCTCTCCGCTCCCAAGACCCGCAAGTTTAAAAAGAGAGAAAAGAACGATATACTTCCCGTAAATAACGATATTTTTCCTGATTATACAGACAAGATAATCCCGCAGATACTGGCAAACAGCGCAGATAATTTTCTCTGGGCTGCAAAAGAGATTGCGGATATGGGCTACAAAGAGATTAACCTAAACCTCGGATGCCCCGTAGCCACAGTCGTTACCAAACACAAGGGCTCCGGTCTTCTATCTGACCCCGATTACCTCGATAATATGTTAAAAGAGATCACTGCAAGCGATCTTTTCACCAGGGAGGATCATCCAAAATTCTCAATAAAGACAAGGCTTGGAATAACCGACGATTCTGAAGCAGACAAGCTGATGGAAATTTTTGCCCGATATCCCATAAGCGAACTCACTATACACGCAAGAGTCCAGAAGGATTTCTACCGCGGACTCCCCAGAATAGAAGCCTTCAAAAGAGCTGTAGAAGTCTACAGAGAAAATGGCGGAACCGCCGATATATGCTACAACGGAGATATCAATTCCATAGATGACCAGAACAGACTCATGGATGAACTAAAAGATCTTTCCTCAGCAAGCGAAGACGCTCCCGGTATAAGCGCAATAATGCTTGGCAGAGGTCTTCTAAGTAACCCTGCTCTTGCAAGGGACCTTGCCACAGGCTCTTCCACTCTTACAGAAACGGAACTGAAAGAATATCTCAATATGCTATACAGTGGATATGAAACTTTTATTCAGGAAGACAGAAATGTCATCTTTAAGATGCTGGAGCACTGGGCCTTCATAAATTGCCATTTTGATAACAGTGACAAGTGTTTAAAGGCAATCAGAAAGGCTCGTAGCAAAGGCGAGTACCTGGCCGCTGTCAGAAACATTTTTTCAACCTGCAATTTTATTTCGTAATTCTTTTTCTATATAAACGGATTATAGAATCTGCTTCCATCCATGTATGTGATGAACATGGTAAGAACAAAGAATCCTACAGAAAAAGCTATCACTGCTATATCCGCCGCTTTTAATGGCTTTTTGGAATACCATGTTCTCTTTTTCTTTTTACCAAATCCTCTAAGCTCCATGGCATTACTCACTACGCCAATCCTCTCCATAGTTGAGAATAGAAGCGGAAATATGATAATCGCCGTGTTCTTGATCCTATCAAAGAGCTTTCCTTTAGAGCTCATCTCTATTCCCCTGGCTTCCTGAGCATTCTTGATCTTATGAAACTCATCCTGAATATCCGGGATGTATCTGAGCGTAATCTCCAGTGCATAAGCTATGGTATACGGTACACCTATGCCATTAATAGATGATGCAAGCTCGCTGGGGTCCGTTGTTACCAGGAAGATAAACACCGAAGGAAGTACAGCAAAGTATTTGACAAACACGTTGAGTTCGTAGAAAAGCTGCTGCTTAGTAAGTGTGTAATCTCCGAAAAGATGGACTATATCTGTTCTGCTTCCGTATATTTTGCAGCCCTCGTATGGTGAAAAGAAAAAGATACACACTAGGTTGATCACCATAAAGATCATAACCGCAATGAATATACCTCCAACCTGCTGCCATTTAACATCAGCAATAATATAAATGACAACGCCTATAGCGATCATCGTAAAAAGAACTCTGGTATCAAAAGTAAGGGCGCTGGTAAGGCACCACAAAATAAAAAATATGAGCTTGGTAAATCCACTAAGCTTGTGAACAGGCGTATTCTTTTTTTCGTATGAAATCATTTTACTCATTATCTGCGCCTTCTTTCATCCTCTATAAATCTTGCAGCAAATTCTCCTGCGTTATCTATTTCGCATTTAAGGGATAGATCATAAAGAGACGTCCTCTTAAGATAAGCCCTGTCACAGACATCATTATTGGTAAGAACCTCTGCAGGAGCTGCATTCATAAGGAGTTTGCCGTCAGTAAGGACCAAAGTCCTGTCAGTATATTCAAGCATCAGATGCATATCATGGGTGATCATCAAGATAGTTATAGGCATCTTCTGCCTCACTTCATGAACAAACTCCATAATCTCGGTATAGTGCTTATAATCCTGACCTGCCGTAGGTTCGTCAAGTATAATAAGTTCCGGATTCATAACCAGTATGGAAGCTATAGATACTCTCTTTTTCTGTCCAAAAGAAAGAGCCGAAACCGGCCAGTTTCTATAGGGATATAGGCCACATATCCTAAGGATCTCATTAACTCTTTCCTTGATCTCATCCTCAGGGACACCTCTTGATACCAAGCCCAGACTCACTTCTTCAAAAATCATGGGCTTACTGATCATCTGATTTGGACTCTGCATCACGTAGCCAATTCGCTCTCCGCGTTCCTTAATGGAAAGGTTCGCCATGTCCTCACCGTTAAACTTTATAACGCCCTCATCAGGCTTATTAAATCCGCAGATAAGTGAAGCTAACGTTGATTTACCGGCGCCGTTCTTACCTACAAGAGATATCATCTCTCCCTTTTTTATTTCAAAAGAGACATCATCAATAACCTGCCTCGATTCGTCATAGCAATACTTAAGATGCGACACCTCAAGCAGTGTCTCGCTACTGTTCTCGGACGCAGGGAACTTGGCAGAATGATACCACTTTTTGACCTCGTCCTTGTATGGCTCAATGTCCATGGTCTCTATGTGCTGCGGATGAGTCTGCGGTGTAAGTTCACATCCGGCAGCTTTAAGTGCGGATATATAGAGCGGTTCTCTTATTCCGTTCTCTATAAGAAGATTGGAACAAAGAATCTCATCAGGGTGCATATCAGCAACTATCTTTCCTTCGTCCATAAGAATGACTCTATCAACGTCCTTGTATAGAACATCCTCCAGACGATGCTCAATGATAACCACCGTCATATCCTCATTGTGCAATATATCATCAATAAGTGAGATAGTTCTTTTGCCCGTAGCAGGGTCAAGATTGGCAAGCGGCTCGTCAAATAGAAGTACTTTGACATCACATGCCATAACTCCGCCAAGAGATACTCTCTGCTTCTGCCCGCCGGAAAGAGCTCCGGGCGCATTGGAAAGAAAAGGCATAAGCTCAAGCTTTTGTGCCACTTCATCAACTTTTTGGAACATCTGATCCTGCGGAATATTGTCGTTTTCAAGGGCAAACGCAAGATCCTCTGCAACTGTAAGAGCTATAAACTGACCGTCTGTATCCTGCAGAACGGTCCCAACAATCCGGGACATGCCAAAAACTCCGAGTTTGCTTGGTTCTTCGCCGCAAACTCGGAGTGTTCCGCTCATATCCCCCGTATATGAACAGGGGATAAGAGCATTAAGGCAATGTGCCAATGTTGATTTACCGGATCCTGACTGACCTGCGATCAGTATCTTCTCTCCGGGATATATTTTTAGATTAATGTTTTTCAGCGTAGGTTCCTGTTGCGCGCGATACTTAAAGGAAACATCTGAAAATTCTATAATTGGCGCATTTTCAACCAAAGAATCAGTCCTCCGCCTTTAGATTTGATGAAGTTCCAACGATTTTGGAATAAACGATCAGAAGAACTGTTCCAAGTACTCCAATGATAATAGCATTACCAAGGAATGCAAAAAGTCCCTGAACAAATACCTTATTAACAGGCTCTTTAAAGATGATAATATCAAGAACGGGTGCAAGAAGTATCCAAGCGATGGCATTGGAAACTATCTCTGTAAGAAGGAAAAGAACAATGCTCTTGCCCTTGTTAAATCCACCTTCCTCAACTGCATACTTCTTGAAAAAAGCGCCAATTCCGGCACCTACGATAATCTCAGGAAATACCCAGCTCCACCATACAGAGCCATAAAAGATTGCATCACCAAGCCAATGGCCGATGAATCCGATACCTGCTCCTACAAGAGGGCCAAATACTGCTGAGAAAAATGCAAGTATCGCCATTCTAGGCTGAAGTGCGGTGTTAGGTACGATCACAAGCGGTATCTGCACAGTTGTAAGAACTACGAAAAGAGCTGTTCCGATACCCAAAGCAACTACTTCTTTAATCCCAAATTTAAATTTCATACACGTATCCTCCATGAAAAAATATATTTTTCATGGATATTATAGACAAAAGATATTATGCAGTAAACACATCAGCCTTCGCTATTTATGATAGCTAATCATAACATTTTCTTATCATTCTCCCGCCACGTATTTGCTCTCAAAATCTGCAACAGGCATAGGCATATCAAAATAGTATCCCTGGAACATCTCACAGCCTATTTCTTCCAGGAATTCCAGTTGTTCCTTGGTCTCAACGCCTTCAGTAATAACGCCCATTCCAAGCTCATGAGCCATGTCGATCGTATAATTGAGAATAACCCTTGCCCTCTTGTGGTCTTCTGTTTTCTTAAGAAAGCCCATATCAATCTTGAGGACATCAGCCTTGATATCTTTTAACATATTAAGGGATGAGTATCCGCTTCCAAAGTCGTCAATCTCAACCAAAAAGCCGCTGTTTCTAAGATCAAGGATAAGCTTGGCACACTTATTTACGTCCGTAGTGACAGCAGTCTCCGTGATCTCGATATTGAGCCTTGCGGGATTGATATCATATTTTTTTACCAGCTTGTCAAATTCCTCTTTGATATCCAGATAATAAATATCTTTGGGAGAAACGTTAACTGAAAGCGACAGTTTGTCCCACTTGGTACCCTTCCACTTGGAAAGCTGCGCTGCAGCAAGTTCCCAGATATATTTATCGAGCTTATATATAAGATCTGCCCTCTCAAGAACGCTTATAAAGACTTCCGGCTCGATTACTCCGTTCTCCGGGTGAAGCCATCTTGCCAGAGCCTCAGCTCCGAAAATCCTGCCATCTGCGTAGTGTTGGGGCTGCAGATAGATGCCAAACTGCTTGTTGATAATGGCAAAATCAAAGCTTGAAAGAATCTCTTTTTCCAAAAGAGCGTTTATGAGCATGTCATCGTTGTACCATGCCACTTCGCACACATTGTCCCTCTTAATGGTCTTGCAAGCCATGTATGCTCTGTCGCACATAAAAGAGACGTCCATTCTCCTGTCATGAATCTCATACACCCCAAGCTGAACATGGATTGAATAGGTTCTGCTGGTAAGACGCCCTGCCCTGTCCTTTATAGATGAGATAAACATATTCTCATCAAAGCGGTCTTTTGGCATGCACAGCGCAAACTGATCTCCGTTGATCCTGCCATATACATCTTCTTCTCTCACCATCTGAGACAACATATCCGCCACATTTATGAGAATATCGTTACCCTTATTGAGTCCAAAGAGCTGATTGATCAGCTTAAAATCTTTAATATTGGAATAAACAATGATGTATCTGCGATCGGGGTCAGCTTCCTCTAAAAGCTTTTTAACAGCACTGACAAATCCCTCTTTGTTATAGAGCTTGGTTAGCTCATCATGAGTAAGTCTGTACTGTTCTCCAAGATCGTTGTCCATAGATTCGGAAACATTCTGTATGACATACATGCCTCCGAGAACTTTGCCATTATCATTGAGAACCTTGTATCTGACGTGATAGAGTCTCTCCTTGTCTGATGACTTGTAAACCTTGCACCAGGAAGTAGTCCCTTCCTCAACTCCAAGGCTTCTCCTCCAAGCATCAAACGTATCGTAGAGGATAGTAAGATTATCTATTACACGAAACATGGTAAACGCCCGTTTATTGGCGTAAATACATCTTCCGTTATCATTAAGAAAAATAACGCCCTTCTCATCCTGCTGTATCCCGCAAGAGATTATCTGGGCCAGTTCCTCCCAGGAACTGTCTTTGTCATAGTATGCTGCTGCACCAAATAAGTTTTCAAGTTTCATGTTAGCCATTGTACAGTAATTCAGTTTCCTGTCCCATCATATTTTTTGAACAAAAACACGTATATCTTGATACTACACCAAACTACTGTAAGTATACCATCTGCGGACCGTTTCCAATAGCGTTTTTTAGGGAAATTTAGACAAAGAATGTTCCCAATATATAGTCAGTAATGTCCATATAAGTTAATACAATGCAAAAGCCAATAAACACAAGCTAACAAATAAAAAAGCTCGCTGTAAGCGAGCTTTTAAAAAGTCGGAGTGACGTGATTCGAACACGCGGCCCCTACCTCCCTAAGATAGTGCTCTACCAACTGAGCCACACCCCGACGACGTTCTCAATTATATCTCGTCCCAAATAGAAAAGCAACAACTTTTTCGATAAATTTTTCTATTTTTTGTAAAAATCGTTTTTACGTCCAACAAATGCCTGTTTTAACGCATCTAAGCCTTGTTGATACCTTATACCTTTAACTCATGTAATCTCTCTGCCTTTTAACTCACGTGATCTCTCTGCCTTTTAACTTATGTAATCTCCCTGCCTTTTATCCTGCCCTTGTATATTCCCATGACATAATGCCACAAAGCAAGCAGCAACACTATGATAAACACAAACACATACTGGGGCTTAATGCAAAAACCAGTATCTTCTTCAGTAGCCGTGCCTTGTATCGCATCTTGGTACAGAAGCATACTTGTTCCTACTGAACTGGTATTTATTGACAAAGTATCTGCTTCGGCATCCTGATCTTTATAAAGCCTGCACGCCCCGAGGGAATCCGTAATCCAATAATACTCTCTGTTGTCTTTTATTAAATAGAGCGGTATCTCCACCTGCAGATCCACATCTTCAGATAAGTTATCAAGAGAAATCTCCTCACCGGTCCCAACGCTCTTAATAGCGCTCATCTTCACGACAACGCCCTCGCTTAGCTTTCCAAGTTCCTTGGCCGAATCGGTTACAGCCGTTGAAAGAGTGTCATATTCACTTATTTCACGGGGATTATCGGACATAGTAAAAGAAAAGGTGAGATTTGCATGATCACCCTCATAGATTTCCTGGAGCTCTTTTTGAGTAAAACAGGATTCAAGCACCTGCTCATAGTCTCCAAATCTGACAGCCGGAGCCGGTATCTCGCTCATGCTCTCAGAAATAAGCTCTACGCTCACGATGCCGTCTCCATAGGTAATCTGTGTTGACTCCCGCATGTTACCTCCGGTTTAAAAAGAATCGCCAACGTGGTCCAAACATTGCTTATTAGGTGTATTAATATTTTACTATAAAGCCAAATCTCATATTCTTAAAATACTATAAAAAGAAAAGATGGACTGTTTATGCTCTAACAGCCCATCTAAGCTTCGTTGACCTGCTTCTGGGATTAAGTCTGCATTCCTCAGCAGAAGGTCTTGTAACCTCTTCCGATATATCACTGTAAAGTCCCGATTTCTTGCCCTCTTTAAAAGCCTTCTTTACAAGCCTGTCCTCTCCTGAGTGGAAAGTAAGGATTGCAACTCTTGCTCCGGGTTTAAGTATCCCCGGAAGCTTTTCAAGAAAAGTATAAAGAACTTCAAACTCACTGTTTACGTCAATCCTAAGAGCCTGAAATACTCTGGCACAGCTCTTTTTGACAGCATCATTTCTCTCTTCCTTGGGCACCTTCCAAAGTGCAGACTCTATAGCTTGCCTAAGAGCCGTTGTAGTATCCATGGGCTCTCCCTTTTTCATCAGATTAAAGACTTTATCCGCAATCTCTTCTGCATAGGGTTCATCTGAATTTTCTAACATCATGCCCACAAATTCATCCCTGCTGATGCTGTGCAGTCTTTCTGCAGCGGATTCACCGTGTTCAGGATCAAGCCTAAGATCCAAGGGACCGTCAATCTTGTACGAAAAGCCGCGGCTTGGATCATCAATCTGCATAGAGGATACGCCAAGATCCGCCAGCACAAAGTCAAACATTCCAGCCTCAGCGGCAACCTGATCTATATTCGCAAAATTAGTAAGTCTGAATTTAAAAACATCCTCGCCAAAGCCGGCGTTTCTTAATCTCTCAACTGTCTTGGCAGACTCTATCGGATCCACATCCAGACCATAAACGCAGCCGGACTTTGCGCCGCCGGAGGAAATGCATGTCGCGTTCTGTCTTACACTGTCTTCAATGGAACCAATCGTACTGCCACCTGATCCACCACACAACTTCTCGAGCATCTTTCTTGTATGTCCGCCATAACCTAGCGTACAGTCAAGTCCCTGCTCTCCGGGCTGAATCTTGAGCACATCCAGAATCTCTTTTACCATAATAGAGATATGCATTCCTGCAGGCGTAGAACCCTTAGAGATTACATGCGCCACCGTATCGGCGTACTTCTCAGGATTTTGCTCTTTGTATTTTTCTTCAAATTTTCTGGGATATTTCCCGGAATAATGAACTCTTCGCTTATGCTGCTTCTCTTCCATATTATCTTGCAAGGCTCTCAATTATTGTCTGCACATTGCTCGGAGTGACAGCTACATAATCACATCCGATATAGTGAGGGTTAGTTTCGTTACTAAGATATGTGATCAAGGCATCAACTGCTGAGTGTGACTGCTGAATGTAATTATTAAAAACAGTTCCCGCGATCTGCCCTTCCTGAACAGCAATAAGTACATCTGTAAGAGCATCTACTCCAACAATCTGAATGTCTTTGCCGGCTCTCATGCCTGCTTTTTCTATAGCGGAAAGTGTTCCAAGTGCCATGGCGTCATTGTTACAGAAAATAACCTCTGCTTCTACGCCGCCTTTAAGCGCTTCCGACACAAGTTCTTCAGCTTTTTCTCTCTCCCAGTCGGCGTAGCCCTTAAAGACGCATTCACTCTGAAGTCCGGCGTCGTCAAGCGCCTTGATGCAATACTCCGATCTATACAGAGTATCCGCATTACCGGGATCGCCCTCAACAATAATATACTGAATAACACCATCGCCGTTTAGATCGATATTCTCAATGCCAAGATCAGCGATGATCTTGCCCTGAATGGTACCGGATTGTCTGGCGTCACACCCTACATAGGAGACATCCCATTTATTGTCTTCCCATCTGACTTCCTCTTCCGCCTCAGGCTCTCTGTTTATATATATGAGCGGAATATCTGCTTCAACAGCCAGATTGGTTATATCACTTACATCTGACGGATCTACAGGATTAATAATAAGAGCATCCACTCCCTGATCGATAAAAGCTCTGACCTGCCTGTCCTGAACAACCTCGCTGTCTGCGGAATCAACTATCATAATGTTCTCTTTGGTAAATCCAAGTCCCACCAAATATGACTCTATTTCTCTCCTAAAGAGCGTCATATAATTATCCGAAAAGCGATATATGCATACACCAACCTTCGCCTTAGACAGATCAGCCCATATATCTTCCCCAACTTCTTCTATTCTATCTTCCGTGAATTTGTGCTTTTCCTCTTTTCCAATACGACAGCCTGTAACTGCAAAAGCTATCAGCAGAGTTATCACCCCTATAGCCAATAACATCTTTTTCATTATCAAACTCTCCAAAAAGCTCCAAATAATTATTTTGAAATTTTATTACAACTCATTTAGTTTATCATCAAACACTTTTCACAGCAAATAAAAATCCCAAGCTCTCATGTTTTCTGAGCTTGGGATTATATTCAAAAATAAGCACTGATCATTCCACTTTTTTGCTTCCGTCCGAGTAGGTCAAAACCCAGTAGCCTTCACCGGTTCCGCAGTCTTCGTAGTAGGTTCTGTCTACGACTACAAGCTCCTTGTCAAAAGAGCTGTCTCCTTCATCATAGCTATCTTCTGCAGCTTTCTTTTTGGCCAGATTATCAAAATACTCATCAGCAGCCTTTCTTGAAGTTGTAGCCGCATCATCATTATCCTCTTTTGCAACTACCGACTCTTTTTTACTTCCGGCATTCTTTCCGATAAGCTTAAAATCGGAATTGTCTTTTACCACGGTCACGCCCTCACTGACTTCTACAGTGGGAAACGCTGAATCACTTGCAACTGCTGAAGATATAATGTTTCTGTAACCGGGAACAGTTGTGCAAAGCAGGAAACTAAAAGTCAGAACACATACCAAAGCTCCCAAAAATACAACTGCTATTCCTAATACTCTTCTCATAATATGGCTCCTTCCATGGCCAATAAGGTCGACTGTTTAAAACGTCCTTACCTTTAATAGTTTACCGAAAGCGCAGCTTCCTTCTCAAGCGGCTTAGCTGGATAACTTGAGTAAGTCTGCTTATAATATCCGCTGCCTTTAGCATCCTGCATCTCGGCATCAAAAATGTACCAGGTTTCATTTACCTTTACTTCAGTCCAGGAATGAGGTGTTTTACCGCCAAGGGATGATAAAACAGTTCCCGTACATACCTTGGCGTCATAGCCAAGTCCCTTTGCTATATAGGCAAACGCCGCTGCATACTTATAGCAGTTTCCCTTGCCCTCCAGCAACATATCTTTTGCATAAGCACCTGTCCAGTTTCCTACAGGCACTTCGTTATCTCTTTCATAGGAAGATAAGCCCACAAGATAATTAAAACAATTCTCAAGCTGAATACTCTGAGTCATATTTTCACTGGTACAAGCCTCTATTACAGATGCCACCAGCTTTTTTAACTCAGTATCAGGTTCCGTATACGTTCCATCGGCTTCTCTCCACTTAACACCGTACTTGGTATGAATGAAATGAGCGCCGGGAACATCTTCCAATTTAAGATTAGCATCTGCCTGATTCTTGATAACGGCTCTTATATCGTCCTTAAGCTTGCCTCCAACGCCTGTTAACGCATATTCTCCGATCGAAGTTACGGAAGAAGGGATCATAGCCCCGTCAAGTCCGGGAGGAAAACATAAAAGCTCGGTCATATCCTTGTTGTACAGGCAATTACTGTAAGATGCATAAAACGGATTGTTCTCGCTAACAGTTATGGACTTAAGTTTCATAAGGCACTTAAATGCGCCGGGAGTTATATCCGTAACATCGCTCCCTATATGAACAGTCGTTACGTCCGGAGTCTTTCTGAAAGTTGAAGCATCTATTTGGGTAAGCCCGGCTGCCATTGCACTTACAGAATATGTCCCTGTCAAAAGAGCTATCGCAAGAACTGCAGTGATAACCCTTACCATTATTCTTTTTTTACTGTCAAAAAATCTAACTGTCATAGCTTCCTTTACTGTGTAACCTTAGGTCTTTGTGTTGCCACTTCAAATTTATATCTTATCTTTGCATATGAAACCGCATCCTTTGGATTGCCGCCCTCATTGGGGTGCTTGCCGTATCCCGCTGCAGATATCATCGGATCTCCGTAGCCTTCTTTGCCATCAACTATAACCTGACACCACTGGTCATCCCAGCTGTTGATATTGATGTGAACCCAATTGATTCCAAGATAATCAAGTATAAGTCCCAAGGCTCTTGTTGAGCCTGCGCAGGAGTATTCTCCTCCTATAAACACGCCGTATGCAGTTCTGTAAATCTTACCGTTTGTTGTATATGTTCCGCGGTCGCAGTACGCTTTAACGATTCCTGCAGCGTATGCAACCTTCTCAATTTCTTTTATCTCCTTAGTCTTGGACTTGGTAGATTTGGATGATTTGGATGAAGAACTACTGCTCTTGGATGTATCAGATTCTTCAGCCGCCTTGTTAATAGCGTCCGCAATCTGCTTGGCAATACTTCTTGCCTGTATCTCCTGAGCGTAGGTCATTCCTCCGTTATCATGCTTGGTCTTGGGAATTATCACAACTCCCTCATCTCCCGTAGGAACAACGAATTCCGAGCTGTCTCCAATGAGTCTGTTGGCAACTCTCTTCTCTTTTTTACCAAAAAGAACCCAGTGCTCAACAAGTTTGTTGGCATCAGTACCAAAAGCCTGCCTTAGGTCGGAATAATTAAGATAATAAAAAAGTGGATTGTATTCAGATTTGTAGTCCACTCCGTTATAAACGGTAGTGCCCTTAGATAAAGCTGTATAAGGATCATCCGCAGCATGAACCTCCAAAGAACACACCTCGGAAAATAAAACAAAGAATATAAATGCTACTACCGAAAATACGGCCATTGCAGATCTGATAATTTTCTTCATACGCACAGATTTACCCCTCTTTAGAATTTCTACATACTTTTTATCGACATTATTTACAAAAAGTTTAGTTTTTGTGTTATTATAACTAAGTGTGTGCGAATTATTGATTTTTTGATTATTGTTTTGGAGTAGTTTTATGATACAAAGAAAGTGCAAAACCCTCGCGCTGCTGATGGCTTTCACCTTGTTTTTTAGCTTATCGACAGTTCTTTTTATGCCTATCACAGCATACGCAGAGGTTCCAGTCATAGATGAGGAATTGGAACAAGATGATTTAGATTCCGATGACCTTTCTGATCCTACAGTCACAAATCCCACAACAGAAAAGGATACACCAAAACCAAATACAGATATCGAAGAGGAAGATTCCGCCGGTAAAGGTGATACTTCAGTAAATAGCGATAACACCAATGCCGATCCTTCTACTACTCCGGGTAATGAACCCGTTCCCGGTACTGATCCTGTTCCTGCCGGTAATCCGGTCATTGAACCCAAGGAAGAAGTTGTAAAGCCGGAAGTTCCATCAAATTCGGAGACTGTAACGGCAATTCCAAATGAGAGCGTCGCCGCAGAGCCGATAACTCCTGCTTCGGACATTCCCATAACAGAAGATAAAACTTCCGTACCTTACAAGATGCCTTATCCCGGTTACTGGAACGGTTTTTGGACCATATATTATCCCGCCAACTTCTATATAATTAACGGCGTGGATGCCGATATCCCGGAAGAGCCAAATGGTCATCCTACCGAGGGGTACAGCAGTGGTATCACTATAGAAAGAGCGATCGCTTCTTATGATACGGTTGTTGACAGCACCGGATCGGATAAAGACCTTGCAGGTGATAATTTTACTGCCAACAACGCAGTGCTTAATTCTCTTCACCACTATCCAAGTGCAGAAGACATTAAAGAAGTTGTTCCGACATTTGACCCCGAAACACAGTACGTAGTTTGGTACGTCAAAAAGTTTGTTTCTACAAATTCCGGCGTACATGTAGACGGCGTTATAAGAAACAAAGAAGTCATTGAAGAAATTCAGGAACCGGTTGGCGATTATCCCAACGTTTCCATCGAGATATATACAACATGTGAGGACACCGAGATAGAATATGACGGCAAAGAGCATATCATTGGCGGTTTCCATATTGAAGTAAAAGACCTTGATAACAAAGCTCCTACATTCCGCAATATATTCAATGCTCTCGGAGAGCTGGTTACTGTAGAAGCAAGCGCTGCCGCCAATGGCGAGGGAACATTCTTTTCCAACAATGGCGTCAGATACTGGGTAAATATTGACGCAGCTTATGTTGTTGCATCCGAGATAAAGACTTACACGATTCCTTTTATCTTTAACGGTAAAGAAATCGCACCGGAAGATATCGTAGTTAAATACGAAAAAGACGGACAATTCGTCTCTCTTCCTTCCGGAGTTATAATGCAGCAGAAGCCTACTACTGCAAAGCTTAACGTCAAACAGAGAAACATCACTCTTGAAGCCGGTACTACTGTAAAGAACTACGATGGCTCCACTATCACAAATGATAAAGTTGAGATTACATCCGGTTCCCTTATGGAAGGCCATAAGCTCAAGAATGTCGTTATAAACGGAAGCCAGAGCGTTATAGGTTCATCCAAAAATGAAATCACTTCTTTTATGATCGTTGATGAGAACGGCAAAGATGTGACGCACCTCTACAACGTTAAATGCGTAGACGGTAAGCTTGAACTTGTAAATGACGGAACTTACACTCCGGAGAGCGATCACTCAGATAAAACAGCAAACGCAACCGCTTCTATCTCCGGTATAGGCCACACCATAGTTATCAACAACATGGAAGAGACTGATGCTCAGGTAACCGTTCTCGGAGCAACTAAGCAGCTCCCCAGAATGGGACAGACAGGCGATGAAACAGACATAGCCAAAAGAGTTATCATCATAGCAGCGGCTTTGGCAGCAATAGCCGTACTAACCCGCAAAAAATATGCTAAATAATTAAACCTCCCCGCGGCGCGCGCGCCGCGGGGAGGTTATGTTATTTAAATATAGTTCATGGCATCGGCTACTGAAGCCACTCCTATTATGTTTATATCGGGGTGGCTTTTTCTTAGCTTTTCGCTAAGAGCTTTGGGAACTATACAGGTCTTAAAGCCGAGCTTTTGGGCTTCCTGTACTCTTTGATCTGCCATGTTCACAGCTCTTACTTCTCCGGAAAGTCCCACTTCTCCGAAGGCTATCATGTCATCACTTATGGGTTTGTTCTTGAAACTTGAGATAATTGCCATGCAGATTCCAAGATCAAGGGAAGGCTCTGCTATCTTCATTCCACCTGCAAGATTGATGTAAGCATCATAATCCCCCATCTGCAAGCCTATCCTCTTCTCAAGGACTGCCATAAGGAGGTTTACTCTGTTATAATCCGTACCGTTGGCCTGACGCCTTGGAAATCCAAAATTACTCCTACATACCAGCGCCTGAAGCTCGATCAGTATCGGTCTCGTACCTTCAACAGAACAGGTCACTATAGAGCCGCTGGAATTCTCAGGTCTTCCTTCAAGCATAAACTCAGAAGGATTCTTGACCTCCATAAGCCCTTTCTCTGCCATCTCAAAAACGCCTATCTCATTAGTTGAACCAAAACGATTCTTGACCGCTCTTAAAATCCTGTAGGATGCATGTCTGTCACCCTCAAAATAAAGCACCGTATCAACCATATGCTCAAGAACTCTGGGACCTGCCACCTGACCTTCCTTGGTCACGTGACCCACTATAAACACAGTGATATTAAGGCTCTTGGCAATCCGCAGAAGCACTGCCGTTGATTCCCTGACCTGCGAGACGCTTCCAGGTGCAGAAGATACCGCTTCATTGAACATCGTCTGTATTGAATCAATTATGATGATCTCCGGCTTTACTGAGGTGATGGTATCCTCTATCACAGAAAGATTGGTCTCGCACATAAACTTAAGAGTTTCTGAAAACTCTCCTATTCTGTTGGCGCGAAGCTTGATCTGCTTAAGTGATTCCTCACCTGAAATATATAATATATTCTTTTTATCTCCTGAAAGATTGCCGGCAACCTGCAAAAGAAGTGTGGATTTACCTATACCGGGATCTCCGCCTACAAGTATCATGGAGCCCCTTACAAGGCCTCCTCCAAGAACTCTGTTGAGCTCACCGATATGAGTATCTGCTCTCTCTTCCTCATCTATCACTATCTCAGAAAGTGATTTGGGCGCTTCCAAAGCTCCCGAGATCATTCTTCCTGAAGATGAAACCGCTCCCCTGCTCTTAGCCGCAGGTTTAACCGTCTCCTCAACAAAAGTATTCCATTCTTTGCACCCCGGACACTGCCCCATCCACTTAGATGACTCGTATCCGCAGCTCTGGCAATAAAATATGGTCTTTATCTTAGTTGCCATATATATCCTCCCATAAACGTCGAGGGCTTTTCCGGTATCCCGAAAAGCCCTCGGCCATTTGACTTTATTTTATTTTTCAACCTTAACTTTGATAGAACTTCCTTCGGACAATTCAACACTAAAGTTGAGCTTACCACCCACGTTAGTGCTCATCTTGCCAATGGCGGCTCCGTTTACCAACACGCTGTACTCCGTACTCTCAAGAAGTCCCAAGGTAATCTGGGCATCATTAACGCCCTCAACGGTGAATTCTACACCTCCGTCGGACTCCTTAAAGCCTGTGACTGCTGTGCCCGGAACAGATTCATAAACAAAGTTCTCGTTGCACTCGAGCTTAGTAATATCCTTAAATGTCTTAACCTTGAGGATATCTCCGTTGTGCTCGAAGTTCTCAAGCTTCTTTTTCTCGGGAAGCTCATAGTTACCAAAACTGATGCTTCCGTCGCTCTCAGCGCGAATTAACTGCTCTACGACAGCCATATTAACCCTCCTGAAAAAAACATGTATTTAGTTACTTACATTATAATTCAAGTCAACCTATCTTCAAATGAATTTTTTATTACTTTTTCTTATTTTTGGAAGTTTTTGTAGTTTTACGGGTTGTTGAAGCCTTCTTTGCAGGCTTCTTGGTTGTCACAGCGCTCTTGGTCCTGGAAGCACTCTTTGGCTTAGTGGTCTTAACATTTACCTTCTTAACGGAAGTCTTTTTACCATCCGCTGTGGTAAATACAATCTTCTTATCCTTAAGACCTACAGTAACCTGATCTCCAGCCTTAATGTTGCCCCTTAGAAGTTCCTCAGCCATAGCATCCTCAATATCGGACTGTATTGCTCTCTTAAGAGGTCTTGCACCCATCTTGGCATCGGAATGCTTCTCGATAAGATACTTCTTAACTGAAGGTGAAACCGTAAGGCTGATATCCATCTGAGCCTTGCATCTCTTAGCAAGATTACCTGAAAGGAGAGTAACAATATCCATCATCTCCTTCTCATTTAGAGTATGGAATACCATGATCTCGTCAATACGGTTGATAAACTCCGGCTTAAAGAGCTTCTTAACTTCCTCCATAACTCCGGACTTCATATCCTCGTAATCCTTCTTGGCATCATCTCCTGCGCCGAATCCAAGCTTCTTGGGATCTACAATCTTCTGTGCTCCAACGTTGGAAGTCATGATAAGGATCGTATTCTTGAAGCTGACTTTTCTGCCCTTGGCATCTGTGATATGTCCGTCATCAAGTACCTGCAAGAGCACGTTAAATATGTCCGGATGAGCCTTCTCAATCTCGTCAAAAAGAATAACAGAATAGGGATGTCTTCTGACTTTCTCACTAAGCTGTCCACCCTCATCATATCCTACATATCCCGGAGGTGAACCTATCATCTTGGAAACGGAATGACCTTCCATGTACTCCGACATATCAACTCTGATAAGAGCATTCTCATCTCCGAACATAGCCTCAGCAAGTGCCTTGGAAAGCTCTGTCTTACCTACACCGGTAGGTCCAAGGAACAGGAATGAACCAATAGGTCTGTTTGGATCCTGAAGTCCCACTCTTCCTCTTCTGATTGCCTTGGAAACAGCCTTAACCGCATCATCCTGTCCGATAACTCTCTTATGAAGAACTGACTCAAGCTTAAGAAGTTTCTCTGATTCCTTCTCAGCGATCTTCTTAACGGGAATCCTTGTCCACTCTGCAACTACTTCCGCTATATCATTTTCATTTACAATGAAGCCTGAAGAAAGTTCTTTTCTCCTCTCAGCTGCCTTTACTCTTGAAAGCTTGGAAATAAGAGCTTTCTGTCTCTTATTAAGTTCTCCGGCAAGTACATAGTCTGAGTTCTTAAGCGCTGACTCAATCTCAAGATCCAGGCTCTTGATGCTGTCATCGATATCCTTAACCTTAGAGGAAACGCCCATAGTACGAAGTCTTACAGCTGAAGCTGCCTCATCAATAAGGTCAATGGCTTTATCCGGAAGATTTCTGTCATTGATATATCTCTCTGAGAGCTCAACTGCAGCCTTTATGGCTTCAGGTGTTATGGTAACCTTGTGGTGCTCCTCATATTTGCTCACGATTCCCTTAAGAATCTCTGTAGCCTCTTCCTTGTCGGGTTCGTCAACGTTAACAGGTTGAAAACGTCTCTCAAGAGCCGCATCCTTCTCAACATACTTGCGGTACTCAGTGATGGTTGTTGCACCGATCATCTGAATCTCACCTCTTGCAAGAGAAGGCTTTAAAATATTGGAAGCATCAATTGCTCCCTCGGCACCGCCGGCACCGATAAGAGTATGCATCTCATCTACAAAAAGAATAATATTGCCATCTTCCGAAACCTCTTTGATGACCTTCTTGATCCTCTCCTCAAACTCTCCTCTGTACTTGGAACCTGCGATCATACCTGAAAGATCAAGGGTAACAAGTCTCTTGTTCTGAACTGTAAGAGGAACATTTCCGGAAGCTATACGCTGCGCAAGTCCCTCTACAACCGCAGTCTTACCTACACCGGGCTCACCGATAAGGCAAGGATTGTTCTTGGTCCTACGGCTAAGAATCTGTATAACACGCTTTATCTCTCTCTCACGGCCTATAACGGGATCAAGCTTATTTTCTTTGGCAAGAGCCGTCATATCGCGGCTATACTGTGCAAGAATAGAAGCCTTTTTGCCAGCCTTGGGATTGTTCTTCCTGCCAAGATCCTCCTTGACCAGATTGGGATCCTCACCCATTGCTGCAAGTGTCTCCGCATATATCTTCTGTGCAGGGACATTGAGAGTGCTGATAAGTCTAACCGCAACATTCTCTCCCTCTTTGATAAGGGCTAAAAGAATATGCTCAGTTCCGGTCTTGTCAGCATGAAAACGCTCTGCAAGTCTGTGTGATTCCTCCAAAACCTTTTCAGCTCTGGGAGAAAAACCATCCTTATCCAACGTGCGCACGTTGCTGTCGGGCACAATAAGATCCTTGATCATATCCATCATGCGGTTCTCATCAATTCCGTTATCGATAAGTATTCTGGAAGCAACGCTTCCGTCCTCTAAGATGAGCCCCATAAGTATATGCTCTGTACCGACATAATTAAGTTTTAAGGATCTGGCTGTCTTCTTGGCAAGCTTAAGTGCATCAGCTGCCATTATGGTAAATTTAGAATCCATATCTCATCATCCTTTCATGTTATCTGCTGTTAAATTCATAATTGTCATACAGTTTATCAACAAGTGCATGTATCTCATCACGATCAATCCCCTTACAAATGGCTCTTGCAAGAACCACCGCCAGCTCGTCCTGAGCTTCATTAAGGGCCTTGAGCTTGTTGATATCAATAGCAATTATGGCTCCTCGCCTCCTGTCAATCTTGACAAATCCGTCCTGCTGCAATATAGAATACGCCTTATTGACGGTATGCATATTGATGCCTATGGTGTCGGCAAGCTGTCTGACACTGGGAAGCTGCTCACCCTCACGAAATTGAGACGTAGCAATGCCCAGTATGATCTGATTGCATAGCTGCAAATATATGGCTTCATCACTATTAAAATCAATCTCTATGATCATATCCGCCTCCATGAGTTTCTTTGTGATATATTTAGTATAACACACATAACAAAAAAGCTAAAGAAAAACGGGCAGGTATTTACCTGCCCGCAGTAATTCTTTATTTATCATCATCAAGATCAAGGAACTCGAATTCGAAATCATCATCATCTCCGATGAAGTTCTTTGCTCTTCTTCTGGGTGCCTCAGCCTCGGCATCCCTATATGAATCTCTTGAAGGTCTGGAAGGACGATCCTCTGCAGATCTTCTTGAAGGACGATCGTATTCATCATCACTTCTTCTTGGACGAGAAGGTCTATCTTCAGATGGTCTTGAAGGTCTTACCTGCCTGTCGTCAGTCTCGGGACGAACAGTTCTCTCATCATCAGATCTTCTTGAAGTCTCAGGTCTTGCCTGTCTTCTTGAAGCTCTGTCGTCATCTCTTGAAGCACGGTCTCTTCTGGAAGAGAAGCGCTCTTCTTCATCTTCTTCATCATCTCTTGCTCTTCTGCGTCTGCTATCGGCGAAGCGATCATACTCATCTTCGTCCTCGTCATCCTCATAGTACATAGCTTCTCTGAGCTTAAGTGCAAGAATAATAACTGCGATCAAAAGAATTCCTGCCAATGCTCCAAGTCCTATAGCTATAAGCTTGAAGTTCTTAGCTTTCTTGTCAAGCTTGGGAGCAGTATTAGCAACATCAATAAGCTCCTTAACTTTTACTCTCTGTCCTGCGCCGTAGTCATTTAAGTACCAAACGTCGTCAATATAATCAAGTGCATACGCACCGTCACCAACAACTGCAGGAGCGGCCTGCTCTTCCTCCTGAGGCTCCTCTGCCTCAGCATCCTCAGACTCTTCTCCCTCAGATTCGCCTTCCTCAGCACCGTCTTCTGCAGGTGCTTCAGTTGCTTCGGGAGCATCAGTTGATTCTGCAGGTGCAGGTGCGGGTTCAGTTGCAGCCTCGGCTGTTCCGCCTATTTCTATAAGATCGCTTCTGACAAATCCTTCTTTGCCATCACCGAATTGAATTCTGTACCAGGTCTTTCCGTCTGTACCCTTTGCCTCACCTGTAACGGTAACGGAATTGTTCTTTACCACCTTGCCTACAGCATCAAAATCTTTACCTGCGGCTTTTCTGACATTTACGCTTTCCTGTGTGACGATCGCGCTCTTGCTCTCTGTGTCCGTAACCTCCGGTGCAGTTGCAGCGGGCTTGGTTTCTGTCTTGGTCTCTGTCTTAGTCTCCTCTGTAGCAGCAGGCTTATTGTTTGATGAGCTTGATGAGCCACCTGCCTTGTTTACAAGATCGCTTCTGACATATCCCTGCTCACTCTTATTAACTCTGATCTTATACCAAACATATCCTGAAGAATCTGTCTCTTCATCGATAATGTCGATAACGTCTCCTTTTTTAAGACTCGCAACCTGAGATGCTGTTGTACTTGCTGACTGTCTGACCTTAACGTTCTCGTTTGTAACTGTACCGGTTGTCTCAGTATACGCAAACGCGTCGATCATAGATGCCAAAAACATCGTTACTATCATCGCTATCGCGATGATCAAAGCAAATATTCTCTTTCCTGTCGCTTTCTTCATCTTAGCTTTCCTCCTCTTATCTTGCGTCATCAATTGCCTTACCTATGTCATGACGCATGTATTTGTTTTCAAAGCTAACCCACTCTGTAGCCTCATACGCTTTAGCACGTGCTTCCTTGAGAGTATCCCCTTTGGCGGTAATTCCAAGGACACGTCCGCCATTTGTAACTATTCCCTCAGGAGTTGCCTTGGTTCCTGCGTGGAAGCAATAGTACCCGTCCTTGCCCTTGAAGTTCTCAAGCCCTGTTATGAGCTTGCCCTTCTCGTAGCTTACGGGATATCCGTCACTTGCAAGAACAACACAAACTGCAGCTTTATCTTCAAATTCAAGGTCTATATCCGCAAGTGTACCGTCTATGCAGGCATTAAATACATCAATGATGTCTGTCTTAAGTCTGGGCAAAACAACCTGCGCTTCAGGATCTCCGAATCTGGCATTGTACTCAAGAACCTTGGGAC